>Ga0265297_10000063_pt1 | contig 389120 bp, 362 predicted proteins | sample Munlanlwell13791_FD_192502 | JGI IMG/M metagenome (GOLD analysis project Ga0265297, IMG submission 192502) | Leachate microbial communities from a municipal landfill in Southern Ontario, Canada - Leachate well 137-91 | ecosystem: Engineered > Solid waste > Landfill > Unclassified | place... | reverse complement strand
TAATTTGGTATGCTTGTGCATACAGGGCATTGTTTTACTTGGTGAGTTAGTCCTTCCAAGTATGACATGTCCTGTATTTGTTTGTTTCAAGGTGAATGAAATGCGACAACGGTAGTATAAAACACATGGCGGGGAGGGGAGCTATACTGTCGAGGTTTATTATTTAATTGAAGTCCAGAGATGATTCAGCGTGGACTTTGAATAAAAAATACATCTTCCTAATATGGAATCATCATGAGTCAGAGCTCCCCTCCCCGCTAGGGGAGGGGCCGGGGGTGGGTGGTGTCAAGAATCTTGATATTCCCCCTCATCCATGCTATGTTGACCATACATTTCCTTCTGGCCGTCAGCCGTTCGCCGTTCGCCGTCGGCCGTGTATATGCCATCAATAAAACACGCGCTAAAACAGCATTTTATTCCCCACGAGGGGAATAATTTTCATCCGCATTTTTTGCATTTCAAGCGCGCCGTCTTTTATTCGGCGTTTTTTATCGCGATCAAGGCTTTTTTGGTTATCGTTGCCGTGGGATTGCCGATCCAAGCCTATCTTGCGCCGGATGTGCTCGCAGGACAGACGAATAAGATCATGGCGCTCACAAATAATGTACGAAAGGGCAAAGGATTGCCGGTTTTGCGTGAAGCTTCGGTTTTGGACACCACGGCGTATCAAAAAGCCGCGGACATGGCAGAGAACGGATACTTTAGCCATACCGGACCGAATGGGCATACGCTCTCATACTTTTTGAAAAATGCGGGATATAAATATTCCACGGCCGGAGAAAATCTTGCCATGGGCTTTTCCGATGCCGAGTCCGTGATGAGTGCATGGATGAAGAGCCCGACGCATTATGCGAATCTTATTGATCCGGACTTTCAGGAATTCGGAGTTGGAATTGAAGAAGGATTGTACGACGGAACCGATACGGTATTTGTTGCCCAGCACTTCGGCCGTCCGCTTGTATCCGCACCGGTTGCGCCGTCCGTAGAAATCGCTTCTGCAAATCAAAATGCCGGAGCCCCGAAAATCGTCGCCAAACCCGCGTCCGCGCCTTCTGTCGCGCCTGCAAAAAAACCGACAGCGCCCGTCGCTATAGCGAAAGCCGAACCAAAAGCTGAAGTCCAAAGTCCGCAGTCCGTAGACTTTAGTCCGATACTGACATCATCAATCATCGCGTCCAACGCGACGACAACAATTCAACAATTGAACAATCCAGCAATCCAGCAATCATCTTCAACGATCCCGTCTAACGCGTCGACAACCGTGCTCGCCGCAATCCAACCCCCCTTTATCTACCAGCGTGACATGTCGTATGTCAGGTGGTCAGATATCCAAGGGGGAAAGACCGGATTGGATATCCATCTTGTTGTCCTTGGCAACATTTCTTCCGCGGACGTTTCCGTAGAAGGACATGTCATTCATCTCGCATTCGATTCACAGCAACAGGCGTATATCGGATCTCTGATTCTTCCGCAAAAATCCGATGCATTATTTCGAACCGTTGTTTCGCCAACCGTCACGATCAAGACGGCAGACGGATCAGCGTATACAGACGCGATTGATTGGGAGAATCCAAAAATCGTGAGCGCAAGTCCATGGCAAACGTATATGCAGGCAAAAGGATGGTTCTCGGTCGTGCCGTCCGTGTTTTCAATTTCGCACTGGGTGTACTTCGCTTTCCTTGTTCTCTTCAGTCTCGCTCTTGCCGTATCTATCTTTATCAAAATCCATAAGCACCATCCGCATGTCATTCTCCAGACGCTCGGGTTGATCGGGTTGCTCGCGGTGATGTGGAAGTTTTGAAGAGGAATAAGAGGAATAAGAAGAATAAGAGGACGGGGAGGAAAGAAATTCCTCCCATTCCTCCCATTCCTCTTATTCCTCTTCGTCCCACCATGAACCAACTCTCCCTCGCAAATTTTCTCGACCAACACCATCAGCCCTCCTACCGCTTCACCCAAGTGAAAGAGGCGTATTGTCGCACCCTCTCGGACTCATGGGAGGGGGTCACGGCATGGTCGAAAAAATTGCGCGAGGAAGCAAGCGAACAGATTCCGTGGGATGAGTTTTCGTGCGAGCGGATTCAAGAATCGAAAGATGGAGACACGATTAAATTTTTGCTTGTTGCAAAATCAGACGGCGTCAAAATCGAAACCGTGATTATGCGCCACAATGACGGACGGAATACGGTGTGCATTTCTTCACAGGCTGGATGTCCCATGGCTTGTTCATTTTGCGCGACCGGCATGGCAGGATTCAAACGAAACCTGACCGCGAGTGAAATTTTCGAGCAGGTGATTCATGCGGCGCGCTTTTTAAAGCAGGAGCGAGGAGCGAGGAGCGAGGAGCGAGAAGAAGGTGTTTCTAACGCTCTTCTCGCTCCTCGCTCCTCGCTCCTCGCTCCTATTCCCCACATAACCAACGTCGTCTTCATGGGCATGGGCGAACCCATGCATAATTACGATGCTGTGATGGAATCCGTGCGCATGCTGAATGATCCGGATGGATTCGGGCTTGGCGCGCGGCACATAAGCATTTCAACATGCGGAATCGTTCCGGGAATTCTGCGGCTCGCAAAAGAGCCGGAGCAGATTAATCTTGCGATCTCTCTCCATTCCGCCATTCCATCCACGCGATCCAAGCTCATGCCTGTGAATCAAGCATATCCGATCGACAAATTAATGAAAGCAGTTGAGCGATATGCGTTTGCGACGAATCGAAAAGTATTGTTTGAATATTTGCTCATCAAAGATGTGAATGATTCGAAAGAAGAAGCGGATGCGCTCGCTGATCTCATGCTGAAAAATAAGCGCTTGTATCATGTCAATTTGATCAAGTACCATGATACCGGAGCCTTTCTTTCAACTCCGAAAAAGGGGAGAGAGATGTTTTTGGAACGGCTGGAACATGCAGGCATTCATGCCACGTTGCGGTATTCATTCGGCGAGGATATCGAAGCGGCGTGCGGACAGCTTGCCACGCAGGATGCGGGGCTCGCCACCACCAACCCGTCTTTTGAATGAAAACCCCTCATACGAGCGTATGTAAGGGCGTGTAAGCTATTTTTTTCTATGAGCGAGCAACAAACAGCTATTTTCGATCAGGTGAAAAAGAGGCATTTTTTTGCCATTTTTTTACGTATGTTTATGAAAAGGAAGAAAACGGCAATTACAATTGTCATTCTCATCGGAGCCGGAATCGGCTGGTATGCCTATGCGAAAAATAGCGTGGGAAGCGGCGAAAATACGTATGTCCTTGCCGCCGCGACAAAAGGAAGCGTGATCGTGACGGTCACGGGGAGCGGGCAGGTTTCGGGCGAAAATCAGCTGAATGTCGTTCCGAAAGTATCATCAACGTTACAGAAATATCTTGTGAATCAAGGTGATCGTGTCACAGCAGGGACGGCGATTGCCCGGCTGGATCCGACGGATGGAAATCGATCCGTGCGCGATGCGGCGCAGGGCGTTCAAAATGCGCGTTTGTCTGTGGCGTCTGCTCAATTAAACCTCAAGAAATTACAAGCGCCTCCGGATGCATACGCGCTTTTGCAGGCGCAGAATGCGGTCGATAGCGCGAATCGTGCGCTGACCACGCTCATGCAAGGTGCGGATTCAAATTCAATCGCGAGCGCGAAAGCGGACGTACAGCAACAGCTTGATGCGCTCAAGATGGCGTCTGATGGAATCACGCCGCAATCCGTTCGTGATGCGTATGATGATGCGACGTTGAATCTCAAATCCGCCATCCGAACAATCAACGACGCGCTCACATCCTGCGACGCCGTTGTCGGAGTTGACAGTCCGATGTCAAACGATTCGTTTAAAGATCAATTCCTGTCTCAAAAAGCATTGGGAGATGCAACGATCGCATATCAGACGACAAAGGCGGAGTATGTTGCGATCAAGAAAATCGTCGACGCTCTACCAACGACAGGTGCGGATATGAAAATGATCGACGGCGCGCTTTTAGATATGATCGACGCGTTGAGCTCGGCGCAAAATCTCGGAACGCAAACGTACACGCTCACCCAATCAATCATTCCATCTGCCACGTTCACGTCCGCGAATATTACAACACTACAAACATCCGTAAAATCCGTTTCAGCGAATGCGGCGACTGCGCAGTCGCAGATGATCAGTTCACAGCGAGCCATCACGACTGCCGGTCAGTCGTATCAAAATGCGCTTTTGAATATCACCAAGTCTCAAGCATCGCTGAATACGCTGTTAAGCGAACCGAAACCAGAAGATGTTGCGGCGGCGAAAGAAAAAATTGCCGAAGCGCAAGCCGCGCTCGACAAGCTAAAGGCTGGACCAACGGCGCTCGATACTCAATCGCAACAGCAGAGCATTCAGCAACAGCAGGCTTCACTCACTGCGGCGCAGTCAAAGCTTTCCGATGCGCAAACGGATTTGAAAAACTATACCGTGCTCATGCCATTCGACGGACTTGTGGCAACGCTCCCGTTAAAACCCGGTGATCCGTCTTCGGGGTCGACGGCGCTCGCCACCATTATTTCGGATGACATGGTCGCAAACGTGACCCTGAATGAGGTCGACCTCGTGAACGTCAAAATCGGGCAGAAAGCAACGCTCGCCTTTGATGCGATTTCCGATTTGAGCATTGCCGGACAAGTTGCGGAAATCAATCCGATTGGCACGACCTCGCAAGGCGTCGTGTCGTATACGGTCAAAATCGTGTTCAAGACTCAAGATACGCGTATCAAGTCGGGAATGAGCGTTTCGGCCGACATCATTACAAAGTCCAGCATTGATGTGCTCACGGTTCCGAACAGCGCCATCCGTTCCGTAAACGGTGCGTCAACCGTGAGCGTGCTCACCGGCGTTATGGCGCAAGGCGCGGCGCTCACAACGGGCGTCGCATCTCCGACGTCGCCGAAAACGGTTCAGGTTGAAATCGGACTTGCAGACAGTTCGAATACCGAAATCATATCCGGATTGAACGAGGGCGATGTGGTGGTTGTAAAAACGATCACTCCAGCGCAACAGAAAGCGTCGGTCTCGACGTCAAAAACAACGACGAAAAGTACCAGCAACGTTCTTCGCGCGGTAAGCGGCGGAGGCGGGTTTAGCGGCGGTCCTCCGGGAAACTAAAACATGATTGAAATCAAGGATGTAGTAAAAGAATACGAAACAGGAACGGAAACGCTTCGCGTATTGAATAATGTTTCATTTACGATTCCGGAAGGCCAATTCGTCGCAATTACCGGACCGTCTGGATCGGGAAAATCGACGCTCATGCATATATTGGGCGTGCTCGATACGCCCACAAGCGGAACGTATGTTTTGGATCATGTGGATGTTTCATCGCTCACGCAAGACGATGCGGCGCTCGTGCGGCGCTCGAAAATCGGATTCGTGTTTCAATCGTTTCATCTGTTGCCGCGAGCAACCGTTCTTCGCAATGTCATGTTGCCGCTTGTCTATGCCGAAGTCGCTCCGGCAGAACGATTGATTCGGGCGAGACAAGCGCTTCAGGCGTCGGGATTTGATGAATCACGTGAACTTCACCTTTCCAATCAGCTTTCTGGAGGACAGATTCAACGCGTAGCGATTGCCCGTGCGCTTGTAAATAATCCGGCAATGATTCTTGCGGATGAGCCAACGGGAAATTTGGATTCTGCAACAGGGGAGCTTGTTTTGCAGACATTCGAGAAATTGCATTCCGAAGGCCGAACGATTGTGCTCATTACCCACGAACCGGATGTCGCGGAACGCGCCGAGCGGATTATTGTGTTAAAGGATGGAGTCATTATCGAAGATCGCGAAGGAAAAAAGCGGAAGCACAATCACAGGACGTAGGACGGTAGGACGTAGATTCCTACCGATCTACGTCCTACCGTCCTACCGTCCTCATATGCGTACCAAAGACCTCATAGAAGAAATTATCTTCGGCGTATCGGCGAACAAAGCTCGCTCCGGTTTAACCATGCTTGGAATCGTGATCGGAATCGCTTCGGTGATTGCCATGCTTGCGATCGGGCAAGGATCAAAAGACAGCATTGAAACGAATATTCAATCCATTGGTTCAAATTTGCTCATTGTTATGCCCGGAATGCAACGGACTCCCGGATCGACGGTGTCGTCTGGACGCGGAGCGGCGTCAACCTTAACGCTCGCGGATGCGAAGGCACTGGAGTCGCTCCAAGGCGTGTCTGCCGTTGCGCCGGATGTATCGCGGCGATCGCAAGTCATCGCGCGAGGGACAAATACGAATACGCAAATTGAAGGGACAACGCCGGAATATCTGCAGGTTCGCAATGTCGCGATTGATCTCGGAGCATTTTTTACCGGTGCGCAGGTGTCATCGCGGGCAAAAGTTGCGGTGATCGGACCGACGACGAGAGACGATTTGTTTGGAGAAGGCGCGGATCCGGTTGGCGAAAAGATTCGCATCAACGGAATGAATTTTTTGATCATCGGAGTGACGGCTGCAAAGGGCGGATCAGGGACGTCAAATCAGGACGATGCCATCTATATTCCCATTACAACCGTACAGGCGTTTATCACCGGAAGCGAATCCGTTTCTACCATCAGCGTTGGGGCAACGGACTCAAAATCCATGACCGATGTTCAAGCGGCGATTACGTCCTTGCTTCTTGAACGTCATAAAATTTCCGATGCCGCATCGGCTGATTTCAGCGTTTTGAATCAATCAGATCTCGTTTCCATCGCTTCGAGTATCACGGGAACATTCACGACGCTTCTTGCGGCCATCGCCGGCATTTCGCTTATCGTCGGAGGCATCGGCATTATGAATATGATGTTGACGGCCGTCACAGAACGAACGCGGGAAATCGGATTGCGGAAAGCTGTCGGATCTGAACGCCGATCCATCGTCGGACAGTTTCTTGGAGAAGCTGTTTTGTTGACCATGGTGGGCGGCGGAGCTGGAGTCGCTCTTGGATATGTCATCGCGCTTATCATAACAAAATTCAGCGGAACGGCTACGCATGTTGCAACCTCATCCGTCCTTCTCGCCTTCGGCGTCTCGGCTATTATCGGCATTGTCTTCGGATTCTATCCGGCCCAGCGCGCATCCAAGCTGGATCCAATCCAGGCGTTAAGATACGAATAAGAGGAATGAGAGGAATAAGAGGAATAAGAAGAAAATAATTTCCTCTCCGTCCTCCCATTCCTCCCATTCCTCTTATTCCTCTTATTCCTCTTACTATGACCAAACAATCACTCATCATCACACTCGTCGTCGCTACTATTTTTGGCATCGGCGGATTTTACGGCGGAACAACATACGCAAAGAGCAAGACGCCGTCGCAGGCTTTGGCATTTGCCGCCGGCGGACAACGTCAGGGCGGGGGAGCTGGAACCGCTGGAGCCAGGGACGCTTCCGGTCGCGGAGGCGCTGGATTTACGGGCGGATCCGTTGTCTCGAATGACGGATCGAACATTGTCGTCAGCTTGACGGCTGGCGGATCAAAAAATGTCCTCGTTGCCAGCTCCACGCAATTCGTTTCGCTTCAAAAAGGATCGGCAGGCGATGTCACGGCTGGGAAAGACATCATTATCACCGGGACGCCGAATGCAGACGGAAGTATCACCGCTACCATGGTTCAGATTCGACCGGCTGACCTAGGCAATATCCCCGGATTCGGCGGAGGACTGCGAGGCCAGGGTCAAGGACAGGGCGGAGGCCAATAGAACAAATAGCCAGTAGGCCATAGCCAGCCCGCCTGCCAACGCCTGATAGCGTAAGCAGATGGCGGGCAGGTAGCCAGTAGGGAGAGTGATTCCTACTGGCTACTGGCTATGGCCTACTGGCTATTTTGAATGCTATGCTTGGAGTCTTATGTCGTCCCATCGCTCACATATCAGCCACGTTATTCTTGTCTGTCTCGGACTCATTCTTTGCTTGGGAATCGGCTGGTATATAGGGATGAAATATCGGCCAATGGCGTCACCAGACGGATCTGTAGATGAACAACAGCCTCTTGGTCAAGCGTTTGAACCTCCAGAGGAGCATGTTGCAACTCTTCGCGTATCTTGGAATAACGTGGATTACAGCGTTTCCCAATGGTGTGAAGGAAGTATTCAACATCCGGGGAGTGATGCTCCGTATTGTATTGGGAAAAATAAGCTGACGATCTCATATTTGCAGGCTGTGAATCAAAAAATTATTGTCACAGATTTGGATATTCGCGATACATCATCGCCGGATGATTCGCATATTCTCATCAATGCGTTTCTTGTTGCACAATCATCAACACGAGCGACAATACTTATCAGTTATGCGGCAGATGCGTGCCGGACAAAAGGGGATTGCCCTCCAGATGCTCCGACAAATTTTGTGACATACGCGTATGTGGCCGGATCGGATTCGCCCGCATTTCGCGCGCTCGTTCATTATCCTCCATCCGGAACAGCGGTGTGGAATTCCGCAGGAACAAAATCCGTGTTCATTCCAAATACCTGCGGCGCAGGAGGATGTAGTTTACAACCCCTTGTCGGATATGACTTGGAAAAAGATTCGGCAAGCAATATCACCGACGTCTCCGCTGTCGGAAGCGATGACCCGAACGCCGACGCATCCGATCCCACGGGTCAGCCTCTTCCTCGCTGGATCAGTGTGAAGTGGACGGATGATTCGCATGTTTCCGCGATCATTCGTCAGCCAGACGGGACGAAGAAAACGGTGGGAGGAGGTTTTTAGTGGGGCGTGGGGCGTAGCGTACGGGGCGTGGTGAAAATTCTTCACTACGCCCCATACGCCACGCCCAACGCCCCAAATTTAAACAGCCCGAGGCAAGTGCCAGGGGCTGTTGTTTTTTAGGGGCGCGATGAGATCGCTTGAGCGATTCGATACTGCTCTGGCATGACGGTTAGAATGAGCGACGAGCTTGCATGCCGATATGCCATGCATGGCAGTCGTTTCGTTCCGTCCACGAGAATGTATCTGGGCTTTCGATACCCGTCGTCGCCGAGCGTTGAAAGGATGTGCTCCGTTTCATGCGCGCGCACGAGGTATGACGGCTTGATGAGCGCTTCCGGCAGAGGGTCGAGCGCTGATGGATGAAGTTCGACGACTTGTTGAGAAATGTTGACGGGATGCGATGGGCTTACCACGATGTTTCCTCCTTGAAAGCGAACGCATGCAGGCGCATGGTTTAAAAGTAATGATGAATGTATCATCCGGCTGCTTTAATCCGATACAGTCGTGACAACAGCAGTCGCCGTCGATGTACAGATATGTTGCATCTACAAACGTTATCCCAAGCATGAACTGGATGTCGTCGAGAACTTTTGTGTGGATCTCGTACGAGGTTTTGGAACGTTGAATCACGTCTTCTGGATAGAGCCGAACGGTCACATGTGAAATTTTCACGCATTTCTCCTTGTTTGATTGTCGAAAAGGTGCGACAAGAATGGCAGTCTAGCATGAAACGCCAAAACATTCAAGTCTAGTCGGATTCTTCGACCGAAGATGGAAAACCGACCGGAGTATCCTGAAGAACCGTCGCATGGTCGATCGTGTGGAGAATGGGCGACGTATCCGATGCAAGAATCGGTACTGCGTAGGTCAAAAAAACGCCGGCGCCGATGACAATAAGCAACACAAAACTGGCAATGATTAAAAAATGATCTTGAAATTCCGAAAGCGCATCGCCCATGTAGTGCATGGTGACGGCGATCGAAATCGTCAGAATAACGCAGGTGAGCGCACCCCAGAAGAGCATAGAGGTTGAAAATAGGTTACCGAATGATTGTACTGCGGTCAAGATAGCCAGTAGGCCATAGCCAGTAGCCAGTAGGAAGAGCAATTCCTACTGGCTACTGGCTATGGCCTACTGGCTATCTTGTTCTTTTCCCCCTTAAACGCTACTCTACTTGCATGATATGCCGCTCAGAGAGTTGAGCGTTTCCGATGCTGCGAAAGTGGCCAAGCAAGAACTTTTTTTTGATACGCGAAGCGTGTCGCAGATTCTTGCCGCGCTCAAGCCAGTGACCGAGCCTCTTCCCCCCGAAGAGGCGCGCATTACTGTCCATGCCGCAGTTAGCCGCATTTCCGTGCTCTATGAACGCATCCGGAACGCGGTTGAATATCGCGAAGAACACTTATTGCGCAAATGGGCCATCCTGCGCATTCTGCGCCGTCAGTTCATATTAGAAGGCGATCCGGTCATGATCGCGCATAACCTGATCCGAGAACTGATCGCCGCGCTCTATTTGCCGAACGAGACCTTGCCGGAGTCGCTCGTTGAAGACGTCGCATGGATTGTCCGAAAATATCAGGCCATGTCCGCGGCTGGTATCGCAAGCGGAAAAACCATGCAGTGGGTCATGGGTATTGTTGCGGCGGAGATTGAAGAAGTCGTGGCTCCTCCGCGCGTGGAAAAAGCTCTTGTGACGTTTTTGTATCAAAAATTATCTGATCGCATCTACGTGAAGGGGTCGAACATGGATGATGCGGAGCGGCGCTTGCAGATTTTTACCGCATGCTTCCGAACATTCGTAAAAGCCGATGAAGAACAGGTTGCGTACAAGCTGGTTCGCGCATATGTGCCGGAATGGGTCCGGCCGAGCGAATGGATAGATGATCCCATGGCTGTTGCGGAAAAATTGATCGGTGCTCGCACGCGCATTTTTGCCTACCTGCATTCTCCGCTCACCCAGCGATTTATTCGCGCCGTCCGTCCATGGTCTGTCTCATTATGGATGCTGCGCGAAGCCGTGGAACAGGAAACCGAGCGCGGAGCCCTGCTCTCATCGAGATCAGATACGCATTCGGCCGTTGAGGGGATTACGGCAAAGCGGGAACAGCAGGCGCGCGGAAAGGTCTTGCGCGGAACGATACGGGCCATGATTTACTTGCTCATAACAAAAATCGTTTTCGCGCTTGCCATCGAAGTGCCGGCGGAATATTACCTGTATGGATCATTTTCCAAGTTTGCGCTCGGCGTCAATATCGCTCTGCCGCCGACGGTTATGCTCGTTGTCGGAATATTCATCAAACGTCCGGGAATGTCGAATCGCAAGCGCATTTTAGAGCATGTTGACGGCCTGCTCATGGCCGAAGGACCGACGCGATACGATATTCGCATGCCGCGCAAACGATCGGCGGGTTCTGCGTTTGTTTTCGGACTTCTGTATTTGGCCATGTTCTGCATTACGTTTGGCCTCATCGGACAGCAGCTTCTCCGGCTTGAGTTCACGCCAGTTGCCATCACCGTGTTTTTCTTCTTCCTTTGTCTTGTAAGCTTTTTCGGATACCGGCTCCGCCTTGCCGCGCGTGAAATTATCGTCGTGAAGCCACGTGAACACCTGCTGAATGCCATTGGCGATTTTCTCGCGCTCCCGCTCCTTCGCGCCGGCCGCTGGCTCTCGAACTCTATCTCGCGCATTAATGTGTTTGCCTTCATTCTGGATGTCGTTTTCGAGGCACCGCTCAAAATATTCTTGGGAGCCTTGGAGGAATCCCTCCGGTTCATTCGGGAGAAAAAGGAAGAGCTTTCAGATGAATAAGCCTTTTTCGTACTATTGAGTACGCGAAATATTTCACGTTATATTGTTAAATTGTTATATTGCTATCTTGAAAACAATTTAGCAATATAACAATACAACAATTCATCATGTCTCACTTTGAATTACAAAAAATGCCCTCAACCATCCGCAAGGGGACCATCACAACCCCGCACGGCGATTTATCGACTCCGTTTTTTATGCCGATTGCAACGCGCGCGGCCGTGAAGACGCTTTCGGCCGTTGATATGGAAAAGCTCGGAACGCCGATCGTCCTTTCGAATACCTTTCATCTCATGCTTCGTCCGGGAATGGAGGTGATGAAAGCGATGGGAGGCTTGCACGCGTTCATGGGATGGAATGGAGCGATTCTGACGGATTCCGGCGGGTATCAGGTATTCTCGCTCGCGGATCGCAGAAAAGTGACGGAAGAAGGCGTGGCATTTCAGTCGCCGATCGACGGATCAAAACACCTGCTGACGCCGGAATCATCCATCGAAATCCAGCTCGCACTCGGGAGTGATATCGTCATGTGCTTTGATGAAGTGATCGCGCTTCCAGCCGATCAAGCGGCGACGCGATCCGCTGTTGAACGAACCGAGCGCTGGGCCAAACGGTGCAAGGAGACCTTTGAATCAAAAATTGATTCATCAATCAATCCGGGCGCCCAGCTCTTCGGAATTATCCAAGGCGGAACCGATCACGATCTCCGGAAACAGAGCGCTGAAGGAATGCTGAAGATTGGTTTTGATGGGTATGCGATCGGCGGACTTTCGGTCGGAGAGCCGTTTGAGCAATCGCTCGAAGTCCTTGACCGGCTCATGCCTCTGCTTCCGGCAGACAAACCCCGATACTTTATGGGCGGCGCCCAGCCGCATCAAATCGTCGAATACGTCAAACGCGGCATCGATATGTTCGACTGCGTGCTTCCCACGCGGAATGCGCGCCACGGACACTTGTACCGCTGGGTGCACGATGATCTTTCTAAGCCGGACTTTTACGAGACCGTGAATATTATCAATTCGAAATGGAAGGGGAGTGTGGAGCAGTTGCTTGATCCGAAAATTCCAAATAGGAGCGAGGAGCGTTCGTCCCCCGTAGCTTTAGCGAAGGGGGAAGGAGCGAGGAGCGAGAAGAAAGAGGATTTTGAAGGTGAACTGTCAAGATTTTCGCTTGGGTATTTGCATCATCTTTTTGATATCAAAGAAATTCTCGCGTATCGGCTGGCGACGGTGAATAATCTCATGTTTTATTTGAAGCTGTTTGAGATACTAAGAGAAGAATAAGAGGACGAAGAAGAATAAGAGGAAAGATTTTCCTCTTCGTCCTCTTATTCCTCCCATTCCTCTTATTCCTCTTATTCCGCATTCGTATACACCTGGCTCACATCGTCATTTTCATCCAAGAGTTCAACCAGATTCGCCACGGCTGTTCCATCTTCTTCGTTTAATTCAATCGGCATTTTTGCGATCCATTCAAATTGGGCGGATTCGATTGTTAAATTCTGTTTCTGAACTTCATCAGCCACGCGAGCTAAATGCGTCGGGTCGGTGAAAATTTCCGTTCCATCATCCGCTGATACGATGTCCATCGCGCCTGCATCAATCAATTCAAGTTCAATCTCGTCTTTCCGGTCAGCAGGGAGCGATCCGTTCACGCGCACCACGCCGAGGCGATCAAAAAGATGTGTTACCGATCCTGCATTTGCGAATGTCCCTCCGTTTTTCATCAAAATGGTTTTGATATCCGCAACCGATCGATTCCGATTATCCGTGACGCATTCAATAATGAGCGCGGATCGTCCGGGTCCGTAGGCTTCGTATGTGAGCTGTTCCAGTTGTGCGCCTTCGGATCCTTCGCCGGTTCCGCGTTTGATGGCGCGTTCAATATTATCCTTGGGCATGAAGCCTTTTTTCGCGCGGTCAATGGCCACGCGCAGGCGGATATTAAACGAGGCGTCCGGTCCTTTTTCCCGTACCGCGACGGTAATCTCGTGCGACAGCTTGGTGAATGACGCGCTTCGTTTCGCGTCAATCGCTCCTTTAAATTGCTTTACCTTTGACCATTTGGAATGGCGGGACATAACGGGCGCATGGTAGCCAGTTATTGCGGAGAGGGCAAGTTGACAACCCTCCATTTTTCTGCAATACTATGCGGTTCGTTCGATGTGCATGTCGCATGTCGGATCGGGCAAGAGGAGGTTGCACGTATGCAATGGAAAGCAGACATGAAACAGCCGGGTGAAGGAGAATCAACTCTCCTTCGTGCGGACGAAACGCTCTCAAAAATTCACTGGGCATCGCATATCTCTCGCGCATCATCTGCGCACGAGATCGCGATTTTCAGCGCACAAGGCCATCAGCGATATTTTGTCGGACTCCACTGGGTCAACGGCCATACGAATACGATTCGTTCCGCTCAAGAAATTGTCGGAGACCGCTTCGGCATCTACACGTGCGGAGAGAGCGCATCCGTCTATGCCCGTTTGAGCAATGGAACATTCATCCCGATCAAGCTCGAGAAGATCGTTTTACGCAAAGACGTCCCGCATGGTATAATAGTTCTCTAGGAGGACGAATCATGCCAGGATGGAAGAAAATGAAAAGCGAAACAATTCAAGGCGTTCCGATTCAAGGTGATCCAAACGTGCCTCGGACGCGATGGTGGAACGCGTGGATTCTGCGCCAGTTCTTTTGGAAAAAAATCGTGATCTTTCAAATTCGAGAACGTAATTTCTCCGGGGAATATCATGTCGGATTCAGAGTTGGTAAACGGATGGAGTATCGGATCAAGCCTTTGACGTCACGGCTTTTCGGAATGCGCCTTGGCCGCGAGAATGTGACGATCTTCGCGCTTCGTAGCTTTGACGGCCAGCCGCGAGAAGAAGTGATGATTTCTATCTCGTCTTTTTACCGGAAACGCCTCTTCCGAAATCCCCCTGCATCGGCGGTGATCGTATGAGGTCTCTTCGTACCACTTCGCGCCTCGCGCAGACTCTCACAGTCTGCCGAGGCGCTTTTTCGTCCACAGTCCACAGACTTCAGTCCGCGGACCATAGTCTGTGGACTGTGGACCGCCTTGACGAAACCCGTGCCTTCCTCTATGATCTTCCCACTATGTTTGCAGTCATCAAGACCGGCGGAAAACAGTATATTGTCCGCGAAGGCCAGGAAATCAAGATCGAAAAGCTCCCGGGCGAGGCAGGGGAGGCTGTGGAATTTGACGTGCTTTTGACCGCCGAAGAGGACGGATCAAAGGTGGACGTGGGCACGCCGTTGCTCGCAAAAAAGGCCAAGGCCAGCATTGTGGAGCATGGCAAGGGCGTCAAACTCGACATTGTGAAATACAAGGCAAAGTCCCGCTACACCCGCCGCACCGGACATCGGCAGTTGTTCACGAAGGTGAAGGTGGGGAAAATTGGCTAACGGCTGACGGCTTACAGCTAACGGCCAGAAAAAGAAAACTCTCGTATGAGAGTTTTTTCTTGCCGTAAGCCGTTAGCCGTAAGCCGTCAGCTATCTTCTATTTTCCATCGCCTCGGCAATGGTCATCTCGTCGGCATATTCAAGCTGGGATCCGGAAGGGAGTCCGCGGGCGAGGCGGGTGATACGGAAACGATCCGGCCATGTTTCATTCAAACGTTTTTTGAGGTACACGAAGGTCGTGTCTCCGGGAACGTCCGGATCGAATGCGAGAATGATTTCCGTGATTTCGGTTGCGGAATCTTCGATGCGGCGAATGAGCGCGGAAATAAACAACTGTTCCGGCGTGCGTCCGCTCACCGGATCAATTGTTCCGCCAAGAACATGGTAGAGGCCTTTATATGTTCCCGAGTCTTCGATAATGCGCACATCCTGCGGGCCTGCGACCACGCACATTTTTGAGCGGTCGCGATTCGGGTTTGCGCAAATAATGCACGGAGACGTTGCCGACCACAGCCCGCACACTTTGCAACGCGTCACTCCGTCGGCAAGCCCGCGAACCGATTCTGCGAACCGCACCAAACGATCCCGCGGCAATCCCGCCAAAAAATACGCGTACCGAAGCGCGGCGCGCGGTCCCACTCCCGGCAAGCCGTCGAATTCTGCGGCCGCGGAATGGATAGAAGGAGGGGTCAGATTACTCATGGTTTGTTCTCAAGACGCATTTGTTTGGCGCATCCCTTCGTCAAAACCTGCGCTTCTCGCTCTGCGTACTTGTACGTACGCGTCGCTCGATGCTCGGTTTTTCCTCGGGCTGCATCCAAACAGATGCGTCTCGAAGCGTTGACATTTATTTTTTTCCGAGTAGATCCTGCATATCCTTCGCGAGATCCGATCCTCCCATGTCGCGCATTTTCGATGCGACGGTGCGCTGGATTTTTTGCATGGCATCATTCGCCGCTTCGGCAACGCCGTTTTCGATGGCTTTGATGTCGCTTGCAAGAGACGGATCAATGGAAACGCTTTTGATTTTCTGCACGCCGTCAACAACGACCTTGATCTTGCCCCATGCGGCGGATCCTTCGGAAGTTTCTTTGCTTAATTCGTTTTGAAGATCTTTTGCGCGGGTGCGAATGTCTTTGAATTGTTTGAGTTTGTTGAGCATAGGGAGAAGAAGTTAGAAGATCGAAGTTAGAAGTTAGAAGATAGAAAGATAGAATAGAGAAGTGAGAAGAAGATGTAAAGAAGCAACTCGAACTTCTAACTTCGAACTTCTAACTTCTGTTCTGCCGCTGGAACGCCCATGTGCTGTCCCGGGGGAATGGCAGGGGATGATGTCATGTGGCTTTTATCGAGATTTTTAAAACTCGCGCGCGCTTCATCGAAAAATAATCTCACCATGCCAGTTGGACCGTTACGATGTTTTGCGATGTGAATTTCCGCGAGGTGCCGTTCGTCCGGAGACAAGTCGTCCGTGCGATAGTTTTTATCCGCAGCTTTGCGGTAGATGAACATTACGATGTCCGCATCTTGTTCAATGGATCCGGATTCGCGCAAGTGAGCGAGTTTTGGAATGGCTGGCTTGGAAAGTTCCACCTGTCGGGAGAGCTGGGAAAGCGCGATGACCGGAATGTTCAGCTCGCGCGCAAGTCCTTTGAGGCCGCGGGTGATTTGCGAAATTTCCTGCGTGCGGTTATCCATGTCTCCGCCGCCGGATCGGCCTTCCATGAGCTGGAGATAGTCGACGATCAGGAGGCCGAGGCCTTGGTCCATTTGCAAGCGTCGCGCCTTTGTCCGTATTTCCATCACGTTCAGCGATGCGGTGTCATCAATGAATATCTGCGATTCGCTAAGAACGCCGAGCGCATGCCCGATGCGCGCGAAATCATCCTGCCCGCCTTCGGCATTCAGCCGTCCGTTTCGAAGGCTCCACAGATTCACGTTCGCTTCGGCGCAAATCATGCGATCGACAAATTCTTCCTTGGACATTTCAAGAGAAAAAATTCCAACGGGAATTTTACCGCGCGTTGCCGCGTGGCGGGCGATATCGAGCGCGAGCGATGTTTTTCCGCAACTCGGCCGCGCGGCAATAATGACAAGGTTGCTGTTTTGCAATCCGCCGAGGTGGCGGTCAAGATCGGCAAAGCCCGTTGATATTCCGCGTAGCTTTCCGGAATCGCGATGCAATTCATCAATGCGGTCAAAGGCATTCGCGAGCAGGTCTTTGATCGCCGAAAACGCGCTCTTTAAAAAGTTCTGTGAAACGCTGAAGAGTTTTTGTTCCGCGCGATCCAGGACGACTTCAATGTCTTCCGCCTCTTCGTAGCCCAGAGCGGTAATGTCATTCGCGGCGTGAAGCAGCCGCCGGAGCGTGGCTTTTTTTCGGACAATGCTGGCATAGTGCGCCACGTGGCTCGCGGTCGGAACGGCGTTCGACAGGTGGATGAGATACGTGCGTCCTCCGATAAAATCCAGCTTGTCGCGTTCATCGAGCACGTTCCCAAGGGAAAGCAAATCGATTGGCTCATGCCGGCGGTATAAGTCCAGCATGGCTTCAAAGATCGTGCGATGCTTGTCATCGTAAAAATCATCCTCGGTCACTGCATCGCCCACGCGGATAAGGGCGTCTTTATCGAGTAAAATCGAACCGAGCAAAGACTGTTCGGCTTCGAGGTTTTGCGGGGTCAACCTGCCTTCGTTCATGTTGTCCAACCTTACATTGGTGGTCTAAAGATGGGAAGAGGCGAGATAAATAAGCCAGTAGGCCATAGCCAGTAGCCAGTAGGAATCGCTCTTCCTACTGGCTACTGGCTATGGCCTACTGGCTAATGGTATAATTATTGTCATGCTACACCGAGGGGCGTTGCGTTGGAGATCGACGTTATTTATGGTCGGCACGATTATTGGTGCCGGAATTTTTGCCGTCCCTGCCATGATCGGACAATGGGGAGTGATTCTTGGATCATTCGGTTTTGCCGTCGTCGTCGGAATCGTGATCGCCGTGCATGCGTTATTCGTTGAAGCGATCGTCCTCCATCCGGGGCATGCGCGTTTTGCCGGGCAGGCCGCATATTGGTTTGGTCCGTGGATGAAATATCCGGCCGCAATCATTCATGCGCTTTTTATCATCGGGAGCAATTTCGCGTATGTTCTTCTTGGCGGCGGATTTTTGGCCGCGCTTGCCCATCTGTGCGGCGTTGATGCGCCGCTCCTACTCTGGCAGATTTTGTTTTGGATTGCCGCAACCTTGATTGTCGGTATGCGTTTTGACTGGATGTCGAAAATTGAAGCCGCGCTTGCGTGGGTGCTTGTTGGGGTGATCGTTTTGATTATTTTTATTTTCGTTCCGCATCTGGACGGGTGGACGATTTTTGACGTGCGGCCATTCATCGGATTCCAGCCGTACGGCGTCTTCTTATTCGCGATGCTCGGGCTCACGGCAATTCCAGAAGCGAATGATATTGTCGAAGGGCGTCGGGATGATGTGTTGAAATCCGTCACGCGCGCGACCATTCTTGCCGGGATTCTTACCTGGGGGTATGGGATAACGGCGTGGATGGTATCAGGCGGAACATTGAGCACGAATCCGGCGGATGTTGCTATTTTCCTCCCGTCATTTCTCGTATGGCTGATTCCGGTATTCGGCTTGCTCGCCGTAATTACTTCGTATATCACGAGCGCGATTGATGTCCGGAACATGTGCACATCCGATCTTCGTTCGTCAAAGGCATTCGCATGGTTTATCGCCGTTGTCCTTCCTATCCTGCTTTTGTTTGTGACAACGCGCGATCTGCTTACAACGATCGGATTTGTTGGATCAATCTTTGGCGCGGCATTTGCCATTCTTGCGGCATTCATGGGCCAGCGCGCATTGCTTCGCCACGAGAACGTCAAAATATGGAGCCGTTTATGGTGGTGGCGTGAAGCCGGAGCAACCGCGGTTGTGATACTATTAACCGTGGGAGCGGTGATATGGTTGTTCTTTCATGCATAAAAGAAGAAGTTAGAATTCAGAAGTTAGAAGTTAGATGAAACACATCTCTATTATTCCAACTTCTAACTTCTATCTTCTATCTTCTAACTTCTCTCACCATGAAATCCATCCTCATCCGATCCTCTCTCATCTGGATCCTGAAAAACCTCGTCTACTTGTTCGCGTCGACGGCTGGACTTTTACTCATCGGCGCAAAGGTTTCGACTGCGGTTTTTTCGCTTTTGTCGCTCACGCTCTATGCGCTGTGCGCGTTTTTTGCGGCCGAGTGGGCATTCCACAAACCGGCACGCATGGGCATGCTCGGGATATGGGTCGTTATTCTCGTCACATTCGCTGTCGATCTCGTGTGCACCGCACTGTTCTATAGCTGGGTCTACCAGTCGAATATCCTTTCGCGTCAGGCATTCTGGCCGCAATTCCTTTCCTTTCTCATCCACACCGGAGCCGTTGTGGGCGCATACGAACTCCGCCGCCGTCGACTCGCATCTGGAGCGTTGTCGGAGGGGCTTGAAAGCTAGGGGGTCTACGAATGTACAAATAATACGAATCGGCGAATACTCTCGATGAGAGTTATTCGTAATTCGCCGATTCGTATCATTCGTAAATTCGTAGACCCTCTTTACCTACTTTGAAAATTCCTGTAACGTTGATTGCATGAAATTGATCGACGGGCGCGCAATGGCGCAGAAAATCCGCGAAGATATCCGCGAAGAAATACAGGGATTACCGAGCTCGCCCGGGCTCGGCGTTTTGTTGGTAGGGGATGATCCGGCATCAGCGATCTATGTGAACTTAAAAGAGCGTGCGGCGCAGGAAGCGGGGATTACGACGGATATTCGCCGCCTGCCTGCAACGACGTCTGATGCTGAATTGATCACGATCATCAAAGAATGGAATAAGAATGCGTCGATCGACGGCATTCTTGTTCAGCTTCCGTTGCCGCAAGGGCACAATGCGGATGCGGTGATTGCGGAAATGGACCCGGAAAAAGATGTCGATGGTTTTCATCCGTCGAGCATTGCGGCAAGCGAGGTTGGAGCGTCTCCGATTCTCTCGCCGGTATACGAGGCGATTGTGCGATGTCTTGGCGCGACCGATCTTGATCCTCGCGGCGCATCTGCCGTGATTCTTGCGAACTCGGACACATTTGCCAAACCGCTCTCGCGCCTTCTCCAGCGAATCGGCCTCGTGACTGCGATCATGGATCCGGATGAGCTTGACAGCCAACTTCTAAGAACAACAAAAGTGATCATTAGCGCGATTGGACGCTGTCATTTTATCAAAGCTGATCTTGTCTCGCCCGGTTCTATTATCATTGACGTCGGCACGTCGCATGATATCCATGGCAAAGTATGCGGTGACGCAGACGCGGTGAGTCTCGCTCCAGTCGACGGCTGGCTCACTCCTGTCCCCGGCGGTATTGGTCCCATGACGGTCGCGTTGCTTTTGAAGAATGTAGTGAGTTTGTATAAAAGAAAAAGAAGTTAGAATTTAGAAGTTAGAAGTTGGAAGCTAATTTCAATTATAAATTTTCGTTTGTCACCCCGACGCACGCAAGGAGGGGTCTATCTTGATTATTGACTCAATTTTCAGAATATGTCACGATTCGGGCGAGCCATATAGGAGGTGAACATGACTCATCGGTTCTTTGAAGAGGAACAGCGCGCAACTTCATCGATCAGCAGGAAGCATATTCGTCGCATCGGCTGGGCGATTATGATCGTGTGCGGAGGGTATTTGGTCCTCGCAAAACTGACGGACTTCTGGGTTGGAGTGTGTGACCAGTATTTCTCAACAACAGACCTGGCGACATTTTGCATCGGCATCCTCGGAGCCATTACCGTAATGTTCGCCTGATAAAACTCACTTTCGCCAACCTCAAAACGAGCCCCGTCGGAGCTCGTTTTGTCTTTTATATAACTATTGATCGCGTCATCCTGAGACGCCAAGATGTCAGCAGAAAGAAAAAGTTTATCCGGCGAAGGACCCCTTTCTTAGCGAGAACTCATTAAGAAAGGGGTCCTTCGCCGGATAGATGTTTGCTCTCTTTTATATACTCGGCGTCTCAGGATGACGGTGTTTAACATTGTGAATAGAAGAATGCTCCGAGCGTATGAACGTTCGGAGCATTACGTTTGCTCATAGCCGAGGCAGGCGCAGACTTCAGCGTACGTATTTGTCGTGATTAAACCTTCCATCCGGTAGAAAAACAACAGGTCGGGAAGGCAAAACAGCGAGAGAACGACTTCGACGCTTAATCCCGCGTTCAGCAGGATGTGCCCTCCGTTTTGTTCACGATCAATCACGACAGCAACGACAGGGACATGAAAACCGTATCTATGAAGCAACCGAATGGTTGTTAATTTGTTCACCGCCTTGGTAAGGATATCGTCAATCAATACGGTTGGTCCCGGACGTCGCCTGATATTTTCAATTGGCCACTCTTTGAGCCATGCGTCTCCTTGAAGACGCTTGTTGATCCAGAGTACTTTATGCGTTGGGAAGTTTCCCGCGCGTGCGAATGACGCCGCAATCGGATCACCTGCATACGGATCGCCGATGATATAGTCAAAAGGCATCTGCATCGTATATGCCTCGTGAAGCAAGCGCCCCATGAGCTCTATGGATCGTTTTGAAAGCGGGCCTGGCTTAGGGTCGTTTTTAGTATGCAGGTTGAGATGGATCGGCGATACGTCTTTTGCCTCATGAACAAGACGTAAAGGAGAAATTCCAAACTTGATCGCACCCTCATGAAACAACCGTAACGCGAGTTCGCGTTTCTCAAGAGAGTAATTAATGTGCATTGAAGGAGCCATCGAACCTTCCTTTCTTAGCTATTCTTCTTCCTCACCTTTCCAAAAAATAGACTGTATGTCAAGTGAGGATTCTCGTTGTGCGTGTAATCAAACAACCCCCGGCACCGGAAACGTCTCACACATCGCTTTGACGTCCGCGTGAAGCGTTTTGTAGTAGCTATCCGATGCCAGCGTTGCGCGGAATGAATCGAGAACGGCCTTGCGCGCTTCTTTGTCGCCAGGAACCTGCACGTCTCTGATATGTTCGCCGACATCGGCGATCCAGTTTGCAATGCGCTTCATTTCCTCGTTTGACATTCCGCGCGTCGTGGCGGCAGGGGAGCCGATGCGAAGACCGCTCGGATAGAATGGAGAACTTGGATCATTCGGAATCGTATTGCGGTTCGTAATAATGCCAACGGTTTCGAGCGTTTCATGGTAGAGCGTGCCGCGCGCAACTCCGGTCGGCGTCAGGTCAATCAAGATGAGATGATTATCCGTGCCGCCGGAAACGAGAGAAAAACCGCGTCCGATCAAAGCATCGGCGAGCGTCTTGGCATTCTTGACCACGTTTTTTGCATAGTCTTTGAATGACGGTTGCGCCGCTTCGTAGAGTGCCACGCCAATGCCGGCAATGGTATTCAAATGAGGTCCGCCTTGGAGGCCGGGGATAACCGCTTTATCAATTTTTGATCCCATCTCTGGATCTTTTGCCAGACCGCGATCAGTCACCATAATCATGGCACCGCGCGGACCGCGAAGCGTCTTATGCGTGGTTGTCATCACGATGTCTGCATACGGTACCGGACTCTCATGTGCGCCTCCGACAACAAGTCCGGCAATGTGGGAAATATCAGCGAGGAGTAACGCTCCAACCTCATCCGCAATCTCCGAGAATGCTTTAAACGGAATCGCGCGCGGGACTGCTGTGCCTCCGCAAATAATGACGCGTGGTTTGTGCTGTTTTGCGAGTGTACGTACTTCATCTAAATCAATATATCCATCTGGTTTCAGGTGATACTGAACTCCTTTCCAAAAACTTCCGGTCGCGCTTTTTGCATATCCATGCGTTAAATGTCCTCCGTGTGAATAATCCAGGCCGAGTATCGTATCTCCTTGCTTTGCGATGGAAAAAAGAATGGCAAGATTTGCCGGACTGCCGGAATAGGGCTGGACATTGACATACGGAACGCTAAACAGCGCTTTCGCTCGATTCTGCACGAGCGTCTCGAGCTCATCCGCAACGCTGTTTCCAGCATAATACCTGCGTCCCGGATATCCTTCGGCATACTTATCCGAAAATGTCGTGGCAAGCGCCGCAAGAACGTCCTTCGACGTGTGGTTCTCGGACGGAATCAGGGTGACGCTGGATTGTTGGCGTGTATTCTCTTTATCGATGAGAGAGGATATTTGGAGGTCGGAGATGTTCATATAAGAAGAATCTAGAATTTAGAAGTTAGAAGTTAGAATGAAGATTTCTTCCTTCTAACTTCTAAATTCTAACTTCTAGATTCTACGTTTCGTGCGATTCCTTGACAATGCTGATAAAATATGGTAAGCATGCTTTGCAACAAAGAGGAGGAAAAACATGCCTGTTGTCGTTCGTTCACCAGATTCAGAACCCCCGGATTCGGATGCTCCAATTTCGAATCCTATCCCGACGCGTCGGATATTCTCGCATGACAGTCGTTTCCGGCTGGACGCAGAACCGCCGAAATCCATTTCGATGCTCGCGCCGAATGCAAAACCTCGGTGGAGATATGATAATGGACTAGATCTCTACGAGATCGCCATACCGGATCGCGGAGCGTTTGCGGTCATTGTCTTTCGCGGATACGAGTTTGGTCCGGTGCGGATCATTCACGAAATGATCCCTGGCCAGTTTGATGTGTACATCCGTACCGATCCGTTACTAAGAATTCCCGCACCTGCGCTCGCGTTTGCTGATATCGTTTCGGTCGAGGGCAGAGGCGAATGGTTCCACATCGATCTCCGAGCCTATCGGCGATTGATGGAGGGCGATGGCACGACAAAATAACCGTGCCAATGAGTCAAAAAGTTGTCCATTCACAATCAAACATCAAGGAGGCGTTCATGCAACGTCCAATTACACGACAGATTCAGCCGGAGGATTTGGAGGTCTGCACACAGACGCTTCAAGCCCTCAAACGAGATCGCCAACTCCTGATCGCAAAAGCGACGCAGGAAATTGGAATATTCGAGCTTTCATTCTGGGATACGAACAGGTATTCGTGGCATAACAATGTCCCAAATGAACACATGTATTACTTTCAAATCAGCCACACCGAAGCACAGGCGGATATCGACGAGCTCATCTCATGGCTCGAACGCGAAATTCCGCGCGCGGAGCAATTCCTCGTGAATTACTACGTTGAGCATGAGGGATCCAAGAAGAATCAAACGGTACAGGTTCCATCAAATCACAACGGTGTCACTCATCATAATAGTGCGTTGTGGCACAGACTCAGATACCTCTCTTCTATGGTTGTGCTCATGATCGTTTGTTGGCTGTGCGGTTCCTTTCAAAATCGTAACGTGGGTTCTGCGGTTTTTCTACTCGCGGCTTTGCTACACGCTTTTTGGCTAATCACTTCTCTCAAAAAAATGGAAGACATATCCAACGAAGCTGTATAACGCAACACAACCGTTCCTTTCGTCTCAAAGCCCTGCGCGTGTGTGCGGGGCTTTGTCGTTTCTAGGCCACTAGGGGATTAAGCCACTAGGCCACTAGGGAAATGCAATTTCTTCCCCCTAGTGGCTTAGTGGCCTAGCCCCCTAGTGGCCTTCTTTCAACTGTTCTATGATCCTTTCACCATGGACGACCTGCTCGAAGGCCTGAACGACGCCCAGCGAAGTGCGGTAACGCATGGCGATGGGCCGCTTTTGATTGTGGCCGGAGCGGGAACAGGGAAGACCACGGTGCTCACACGGCGGTATGCCTGGCTCATGAAGGAACATGGGCTGAAACCCGAGCAGATTCTTGCGCTCACGTTCACGGAAAAAGCCGCTGGCGAAATGGAAGATCGCATCCTCCAATTATTGCCGAACGGCACATACGATTTTTGGATATCGACATTCCACGGATTCTGCCAGCGCGTGCTCGAAGAACGCGGACTCGAAATCGGCTTACCGAATCGATTCAAACTTTTGAATGAAACCGACGCATGGCTTTTGCTCAAGCGACGAATTGATGAGTTGCCGTTGAATCACTATCGGCCGCTCGGAAATCCGGTCAAATTTCTCGGCGCTTTGCTTTCCCACATCTCCAGATCAAAAGATGAAAACGTCACGCCCGAAGACTATCAAGCATTCGCAATCGATGCCGGATTGGACGGCGACGCCGAGTTTGTAGAAGGGGAGCGCGCGCGTTTGCGCGAGCTCGCAGATCTCGCCTTCATGTATCGCAAAATTCTGCGAGATGAAGGCGCGCTCGACTTTGGCGATCTTATCCAGGAAACGCTTCGCCTATTCCGCGAACGCCCGGCCGTGCTTGCGGAATATCGCAAACGCTTCAAATACATCTTCGTCGATGAATTCCAGGACACGAACTGGGCGCAGTATGAGCTGGTGAAATTATTGGCAGGAGCGGGAGGAGAGGAGCGAGGAGCGAGGAGCGAGGAGCGAGAAAAGGACGAGACGAGAGATCTTCTCGCTCCTCGCTCCTCGCTCCTCGCTCCTAACTTAACCGTGGTCGGCGACGACGACCAAGCCATCTACAAGTTCCGGGGCGCGTCGCTCGCGAATATTTTGCAGTTCCGCGATGACTATCCAGACGCAAAGACCGTGTACCTGACGGATAATTACCGGTCAAAGCAGGAGATTTTGGATCTCGCATATCAATTCATCAAAAAGAACGATCCGAATCGTTTGGAGGTCAAGCTCTCTGATACGGGATTATCAAAACGCCTCGCGGCGTTTCGATTGGACGGAGGCGGAATACATATTCGCTGGTATCGGAGCATCGAAGAAGAAGCGAACGGCGTTGCGAACGCGATCATCGCGCTCAAAGAGGATGAGCCGGATCTTACATGGAATGACATTGCGATTCTTGTCCGCTCAAACGACGGAGCCGAGCCATTTGTTGCGGCGCTGGATCGGCTGGGCGTCCCGTTTCGTTTTTATGCCTTGCGCGGCCTGTATACAAAGTCCGTGATTCTGGATGTCGTGAGTATGCTCAAGCTCGCGTGCGATCAGCATGATTCGTCCGCTCTGTGGCGCGTGCTGAATATGCCGACCATGAGCCTTGATCCGACGGATGCGGCCGAACTTGTTTTTCTTGCCGAACGTCAAAGAGGCATCGGATTATGGGACGCGTGCCGCGAAGCGTCGGCGATGTCAAAAGTATCGGAGCGTGGAAAGAGTTTGATCTCGCGACTGGTCATCCAGATCGAAAAACTTGTCGTATCTGCCCAGCGCGAACCGCCGCTCAAAATGCTGCAGTTTGTGCTTGATGAAACAGGAATGCTGTCTCACATTCTCTCTCTTCCAGAACAAGAGAAGATTGAACAGATCGAACTGTTGAATGCGTTTGCGAATAGGATCAAGCGCTACGAATCAAACACAGCCGGACCGCGGCTGAAAGGATTTTTGGATGAATTGCAGACGGAAATCGACAGCGGGGAAGAGGGTGCGTTAAAAGCGAATCCGGATGAAGGGCCGGAGCTCGTGAAAATTTTGACGATTCACGCGTCAAAAGGTTTGGAGTTCAAACACGTTTTTCTCGTATCCATGGTGGATCAGCGTTTCCCCACGCGGTGTCGTCCGGAAGCGATCCCGTTGCCAGAAGGCTTGGTCAAAGAGCGTTTGGTTGAAGGAGATGAGCATTTGGAAGAAGAACGTCGTTTGTTCTATGTTGCCGTGACGCGCGCGAAAGATTCGGTCACGTTCACAGGCGCGGATGATTACGGAGGATCGCGCGCAAAAAAGCCTTCGCCGTTTCTTGCTGAAGCCGGGATTGAGGTGACAGATAGTGCGCGAATCAAAGACTCGTCTTTACTTAATCTCTCACGTTCAGAAAAAATCGAAGGCCCCGATCAAGATGTGCGCGAATATTTTCCACTAAAACGTAGATTTTCTTATACGCAACTTGCAGCATTTCACAACTGTCCTTTGCAATATAAGTTTGCGCACTTGTATCGCATTCCGATTCTTGGTTCCTATCAAAAAAGTTTCGGCCAATCCGTCCACTTGGCTCTGCATGATATTTTAAAGTTGCACAAGGACAAGGGGAGAATGGAGCAGGGGAGTTTTTTTAACCACCCCAGCCCTCAAAACGACCCATCCCCGGCCATTCCCTTCGCAGGGAAGGGTGACTCAGTACAATCTTCAGAGGTTCATCGAGAGCTCCCCTCCCCGCGAGGGGAGGGGTTGGGGGAGGGTCGTTTTGAGGGAGGAAAGGGTCGTTCTACCCCTTTTAGGGTATCAAAACAAGAAGCCGAAGATATCTATCGCGCGCGGTGGATTGATGAGTGGTATCCGAACCGGAGCGTGCATGACGAGCATTTTGAGCGGGGGATGAAAGCGATTCGTTTATTCGTCGATGAATGCACTGCGACTCCTCCGAATGTTGATCATCTGGAATATCCGTTTGATTGGCGTATCGGCCAGCATTCGATTAAGGGTGCGATTGACCGCATCGATCGTTTGCCGGACGGGTCGATCGCCATTTATGATTACAAAACCGGACAGGCAAAAGACGAAGAACGCCTAACGTCCGATGATAAGGAACAGTTGCGCATGTATCAGCTTGCCATGGAAGAACGCGGGGAGCTCGTATCACGCCTCGCGCTTGTGTATGTGCTCGAAATGATCACGACAGATGTTGAAATGCTGGAAGGGGACGCTAAGGTCAAATTTCAGGAAAAACTTTTGGATCGCATGAACGACGTTCTTTCATCCGATTACCGACCTGCACCGAGCCAGTTCGTCTGCCGATTCTGCGACTTTCGAAATATATGCGAGCATAGGAAATTATAAAAAAATTGCGGATTACGAATTACGGATTACGAATTGAAGAAATAATCCGCAATTCGCAATCCGCAATTAGCAATTTTTGTATGGCCTTCCAATCCTTCAAGCGCATCATCCCTTCCGCGTTGAATCGTTCCGGCATTAACGATCAGGTTTCGGCGTCTCTAGTTGTCGATGAGGCAAAACGCGCGCTTATACGCGTGTGGGATGAAGACCGTGCGGCATTCGTCGAGCCGCTCTCATTTACAAAAGGTGAGCTTCACATTGCCGTGAGTTCGCCGTCTGCTCTCGCACTTTTGCGGACATCCGAGTTGCCGTGGATGAATGAAATCAATCGAGCACTCGGGAGCAGGCTGGTGTTGAGAATCGTGGCGAAGAGGAAGGGATTTTGAAAAGTCCACAGTCCACAAACTGCGGTCCGATCGTTGACGGTGTCAGTATCGGACTGAAGTCTACGGACTGCGGACATTAATGAGATCATTTCGTATGCTATACTATTGCAACCATGGGTCTCAAAAAATATTTTATCCTGATCGGCATCGGGACATTCCTCGCTTGGCTTGCATGGGGAGTGGTCGTGGTCGGCGTTGATCCGGAGCAATCCGGGCTCGCTGGTCTGGTGATGTTTTATGGCACGCTCTGCATTGCAATCGCGGGCGCGCTCACCTTGAGCATGTCTGCGATTCGACTCGTTCTTCTCAAGCGTCCGGTCATTGAACGTGAAATCAAAACTGCATTTCGTCATGCAATTTTTTGTTCGATCGCCGCAATCCTTTTATTGATTCTTTCTGCCGCGCGTCTTTTTTCGCCGTGGTATGCAGTTGCCCTTGTGGTTGTCGCCGCCGGAATTGAGTTCGCGGCGCTGAAGAAACAGGGATAGGGATGTGGATATCTTTTTATTTCAGACCTAGAATAGGCCTCGTCTTTTTGATAAAAATCATTGTTCACTAAACGGATCTATTAGAGAAACAAAAGGACTTCATAAAAGATCGAATTTGTACTCATATCAAAGTTTTTGATCGAAAAAAATCCGTCAAAAACTCTCTTGCGGATGTCTATGCCCAGCGGGTATAGTCCTCTTCATAGTGCGTTGTGCGTTGTGCGTTGTGCGTAGGAATTCCCCACGCCCTACGCCCTACGCCCCACGCCCTTCTCTATGGCTTTCTTCGGTTCCATGATGGGCTATCTCTCCAAAGATCTCGGGATTGATCTTGGAACGGCAAACACGCTGATCATCACAAGCGATCAGGGCGTTGTTGTGAATGAACCTTCGGTTGTCGCCATCAATAATCGCAATGGGCATATTCTTGCCGTCGGCCACGAAGCAAAAGCCATGATCGGAAAGACGCCGCCGAACGTCACCGTGAGCCGGCCGCTTCAGCGCGGCATTATCGCGGACTTCGAAGTGACGGAAAAAATGCTGCGGTATTTTTTTGAAAAACTGCATCGTGAAACCCGGGCGTTTCTTCCGCGCCCTCGCGTCGTGATCGGCGTTCCGCTTGATATTACGGAAGTGGAACGGAAAGCCGTGGGGGATGCCGCGCTGTCCGCTGGCGCGCGCGAAGTGCATATTGTGGAAGAGCCTATGGCGGCCGCGATCGGATCCGGACTTCCGATCAGCGATCCGGTCGGGAATATGATCGTGGACATCGGCGGTGGAACCACCGAGATCGCGGTGATTTCTTTGAACGGCGTTGTGACGGCAAAATCCATTCCGGTTGCCGGAGATGAATTGAACAGGAATATCATTCAGTATGCCCGCGATGTATTCAACATTCTGCTTGGAGAGCGGGTCGCAGAAGATATTAAAATTGATGTGGGGAGCGCAATTCCGCTCGCAGACCGGATTGAAACATTTATGCGGGGAAGAGATCTGCTTTCCGGGCTTCCGCGCGAAATCACCGTGCATGATGAGCAGATTCGGGAGGCAATGAGCCGTTCGGTCCGGTCGATCGTTGATCATATCAAATCTATTCTGGAAATTACGCCGCCAGAACTCGTTGCGGATATTTACCGTCGCGGAATTATTCTTTCCGGCGGGGGAGCCTTGTTGCGAAATCTCGATAAAGCCATCGAGCAGGGAACCGGTTTGCCCGTGCGCCTTGCCGATGACCCGATGCTTGCCGTTGTTCGCGGAACCGGCATGCTTTTGCAGGATCAGAATTTGATTAATGATATCGAGTTGCCATTGCAGGATGTGATGCGGTAGTCCGCAGTCCACAGACTGTAGTCAGATACTATTGATGTCAGAATCGGACTGTAGTCTGTGGACTGTGGACCATTATGTCACGTGAACGCGCATGGATCATCGGCCTCGCCGTTGTCGGCATCGGAGCTGTGATCGCTCTGGCTGGTTTTGCGCGTCCGATTCGAAACGTCGCTACAAATGCCCTTGTGCCGATCGCTGAAATTTTTTCGCGTGTCGGCCTTGGAACCGCGCGCCTGTTCCGTGTCGATGCAGATGCGAAAACTGCAAACGCCCGCGTTGCGGATCTGGAAGCCCGCTTGACCGCGGAAAGCGTCGATTACGTCCGCCTTCGCGCGCTGGAAGAAGAGAATATTCTGCTTCGCGCCCAAGCGAATTTTATCAGTGAAAGCGGATATAAGACGCTTGGCGCGCGTGTTATTTCGCGTGCAATGACGCATGAATCCGCCGTTGTCATGATTGATCGCGGAACAAAAGATGGAGCCGCTGTTGGTAATGCCATTGTTACACAGGGAGGAATTCTTGTTGGAAAAATTATTGAAGCCGGTGATCGAACGGCTTCGGTCATGCTCATATCCGATACGCGGAGCCGCGTTGCCGCTTCGATTTCCGGCGATAAGAATGTCATGGGTATCGTCGAAGGCAGGGGAGACGGAGTCGCCCATCTCACGCTCGTTCCGCAATCCGAGCCGCTCAAAAAAGATCAGGTGATTGTCACCTCCGGTACCGAATCATCCGTTCCGTCCAATCTCACTGTCGGCTTGGTGAACGATGTTTCGAGCGCGCCGACCGATCCGTTTAAAGATGCAGTCATCGAACCTCTCGCTCCGCTTGATCACCTCGAGATCGTGTCGGTGATCGTGCCGGGCGCATGAGGAATTGGTAGATGGTAGGTCGTAGGTGGTAGGTGGGTATTTTTCCACCTACCACCTACGACCTACCATCTACCTCTGTATGACCATTCGCTCTACCGCCCTCATCTCCATCCTCGCCCTTCTCCTTGGAGCATGGGATGCTTCAGCGGTGTCATTTTTACCCGGGTGGCTGATGGGATTCCGTTTGATGATTCCGGCGATCGTTGCTCTTACGATATTTAGTAGCAGAAGGGTCGGACTGCTTGCGGCCGTGGTTGGCGGATGCGTGACAAGTCTTTTGTTTGCCTCAAGCGGCGGTTGGATTCCGCTTCGCTACGTGATCTGCGTCATGCTGGTCTACGAACTGTCGCATCGGATTATTACGAATCGTTCGCTCTTCGGCGTCATGACGCTTGCCGGAATCGCCGCGCTTGCGGATTGGCTTCTCGCCTTCCTTTTTCATTGGCTGACGTCATTCTTTACGCGTGGAATCAATCCGGAAGCCCATGGCCCGATTTTGGCCGAAATCGTATGGTCCGCTTTTGTGGTGGGAATTGTCTTTATCGTCATCGCGGCGTTCACTCGCCGCTTCTTGCCGACGGTCTCGCCGTACAGCGGCCGCAGAAGATAGAAGTTAGAATTTAGAAGTTAGAAGATAGAGAAATTTTCTATTATTCTAACTTCTAACTTCTATCTTCTAACTTCTCTTCATTCATGAAATACACCCCGTCTCACGATGATCCCTTCTGGATGTCGCAGTCCGGCCTTGGCCGGCATCGGGTTTCGATTGATCAAACGGAAATCGTGAAGCATGAAGTCATGTTCGAAGACGAGATGACGCGCGTACGAGATGGAAGGATGTTTGTCGGAAGCGGCATTCCTTTGCGCCGGATGAAAGTCGCGTTCGTTCTGTTTCTTGTTGGAATCTCTGCGCTCATCGGCCGTTCGGCGTATATGCAAATCGTCCGCGCGAACGAGTATCGTTCTTTGGCAGATGATAATCGTTTTCGTATCCAGGTTCTGCCTGCGAAGCGCGGAATTATCCGCGACCGCGAAGGGCGTATTCTGGCAGACAACGTTTCGTCATTCGATGTCCGCATGCGCTTCATCGACCTGCCGCACGATGCGGGTCAGCGGGACGCAATGATTGATAAGGTATCGAACACGATCGGTATTCAATCATCGGATATTCGATCCGCTTTGTCGTCGACAAGCACCCAGCCGGATGATTGGGTCGACGTCGCCAAAGACATTTCATACGAACATGCGGTTGCCTTGAGCGTTCTCATGCCGCAGTTGCAAGGAACGGATCTCATTTATGATGCGAAGCGGCATTATCCGTTTGGATCTGATATTTCTTCCCTGTCGCATGTTTTGGGATATGTTGGTCCGATTTCGCCGGATCAATACGAAACAAAAAAAAGCAACGGGTATTTGCGGAATGATTCCATCGGAAAATCCGGAGTCGAAGCTTCATACGAATCCGCGCTTCGCGGACAGGCCGGAGAAAGCAAAACCGAAGTGGATGCCGTCGGGCGTCCAAGCGCTCTTGTCGTGAAGACGAAGCCAATTGATGGAAGCGATGTGACGCTGACGATTGATCTGGATATTCAGCACATTGCGGAAACGGCCCTCAACGAATGGATACAGAAAGCGCATACATCGCGGGGGAGCGCAATCGTGATGGATGCGCAGACCGGTGCGCTTCTCGCCGCGGTTTCCCTTCCTTCCTTTGATGACAATATTTTTGCCGGACGGGTTTCGAGCACGGCATACAAAGCTCTGCTCGCTGATCCAAACAATCCTTTATTCCCGCGCGCATGGAGCGGTCAGTTTCCTTCCGGTTCCGTAATCAAGCCGCTCATCGCTTCTGCGGCCTTGCAGGAAGGCGTAATCACGCCGAATACGACCGTGCTTTCGACCGGAGGCATTCAGGTCGGTCCGTGGTTTTTCCCAGACTGGAAAGCCGGAGGCCACGGTTCGGTGAATGTGCGAAGCGCGCTCGCGTGGTCGGTGAATACCTTCTTTTATTATGTTGGCGGAGGCTTCCAAAATTTTCAGGGACTCGGCGTGGATCGTTTATCCGCATGGATGAAAAAATTCGATCTCGGAACGACGACGGGCATTGATGTTCCGGGAGAAGCGGACGGGCATGTGCCGACGCAGGAATGGAAGCAGGATGTAAAAGGGGAGCGCTGGTATATCGGAGATACGTATAACCTCTCCATCGGCCAGGGGGATTTGCTCGTCACGCCAATGCAAATCGCCCGCATGACCGCAACGGTTGCGAATGGCGGAATCATGGTGATTCCGCATTTTATGGACGGTCCGTCGAACGCGAATCCTCCGAAGGTCGATGTTGATCCGGCAAACTTTGAAGTGGTGCGCGCAGGGATGCGGGATTGCGTGGTATACGGTTCATGCCGCGCCCTCTCCACGCTCTCCATTCCTATTTCTGGGAAAACCGGTACGGCGCAATGGCGATCCGATAAGCCGAACCACGCATGGTTCACGAGTTTCGCGCCAGCGGATCATCCGCAAATCGTCGTGACCGTGATGATTGAAGAGGGCGTTGAAGGATCATCTGTTGCTGTTCCGGTGGCGAAGGAGATTTATCAAGCGTGGATTGATAAACAGAAGTCCATGAGTAAGTAGTCCATTATTAGGTCCACAGTCCACAGACGACAGTCTGATACTGTCGACATTCATATCGGACTGAAGTCTGTGGACTGTGGACCCCCTCCTTCTTCTTGACGTCTTTCGCCGACCTCTGCTATCCTCCTATCAAACCTATATGAAACGCGCGCGTCCATTCTGACGCGCGTTTTATCTCGATTTCTATGCCAGAAACAACCTATCTTACGCCAGAAGGCTTGGAGAAGCTCCAAGCGGAACTTGAGGATTTAAAAAAGCATCAGCGCCCGGAAACAATCAGCCGCCTCGAAACCGCAAAGGCGCTCGGCGATCTTTCGGAGAATGCCGAATATCATGATGCGAAAGATTCGCTCGCATTTATCGAGGGCCGCATCCGCGAAGTCGAGCTTTTGCTTCGGGACGTCTCCATGATCAATGAGGAGAAAAAAGGCGGAAAAATTTCCATCGGTTCGACCATCGTCGTCGAAGCGAAAGGGGTAGAAAAAATATATCAAATCGTCGGTTCAAGCGAAGCCGAACCTGCGAACGGCCGCATCTCCAACGAGTCTCCGCTCGGAAGCGCATTCATCGGACATACAAAAGGGGAAACCGTCGACGTCATCACGCCGGCAGGGGAGACGAAGTACGAGATCGTTGACGTGAGGTAAAGAGTCCGCAGTCCACAGACTTCAGTCCGATACTTCCATCATCAATATCGGACTGAAGTCTGTGGACTGCGGACTATCTTGTTTTTCATGTGCGTAAACGCTAACATTTCTCTCACTGTATGACTACGATCAAGGAAGAATACCTGATTCGCATCGACAAAGCTGCGGCATTGCGCGCGGCCGGAATGGATCCGTATGCATCGGTGACGCCGGAGCATGTCGAGATCAAAGACGTCACGGAACATTTTGATGAATGGATGGCGCAGGAAAAGTCCGTCACGATCGTCGGCCGCCTCATGACCACGCGCATTCACGGGAAGATGGCATTTGCCGATCTTCAGGATGAAAGCTCAATCATGCAGATTCAGCTTACGGAAGATAAGACCGGAGCGGAATCGTTTGCGCGTTTTATTGATTACATTGATCCCGCAGATTTTATTTCTGCGACCGGAACGCTATTTCTCACCAAGCGCGGACAAAAAACACTCGCTGTCACGTCATGGAATATCCTCACGAAGTCGCTACGACCTCTCCCGGATAAATTTCACGGTCTCACGGATGTGGAAATGCGTTTTCGTGAACGCGAACTTGATCTTGTTTCAAATCCCGATGTTCGTCATATCTTCCGCTTGCGCGCATCCGTACTCCGATCCCTTCGAGATCGATTGAATGAGGCTGGATTCGAAGAGGTCGAAACGCCGGTGCTCCAGCCGATTGCCGGAGGCGCAACCGCGCGTCCGTTTGCCACGCATCACAATGCGCTGGGTCATGATTTTTATCTTCGCATCGCTCCGGAACTCTATCTCAAACGCTGCGTCGTCGGCGGCATGACGCGAGTGTATGAACTTGGGCGCCAGTTTCGCAACGAAGGAATCGACTGGTCGCATAATCCGGAATTCACCTCGCTGGAGTTTTATTGGGCGTATCAAGACTACCAATCGCTCATGACGTTTACGGAATCATTTCTTTCCGGCGTCATTCAGGATGTGCTTGAAACCACGCATGTGAAATTCGACGAGCAGGATATCAACTTTACGCCTTCATGGCCGCGCGTCCGATTTTGCGATGCCGTAAAAAACGGCTGCGGCGTTGATATCGAAGAGGTAAAAACGCAGGAAGAGCTCGTCAAGATCATGCGGGAGAAGGGGATAGAAGCAGACTCGTCTGCGGATCTGGGGACGCTGTACGATGATTTGTACAAGTTCGCCGTTCGAAGCAAGCAGATCCAGCCGATATTCGTGATTGATTATCCTATTGAAATGGAACCGCTTGCAAAGCGATGCGTCGATAACCCAAAATACGTTCAGCGTTTTCAGCTTCTTGCCGGCGGAATGGAATTGTTAAAAGCATACACTGAACTGAATGATCCCATGGATCAGCGCGCGCGTTTTGAGGAACAGCAAAAAATGCGCGAAGGAGGAAACGACGAAGCGCAGAGCGTGGACGAACAATTCTTAAAAGCGCTTGAACACGGGCTTCCTCCAACCGCCGGACTCGGCATGGGCATTGATCGTTTTGTGATGATGCTCGCGAATGCGAAGAGCGTGAAGGAGGTGATTTTGTTCCCGACATTGAGGCCGGAAGGAGAGAGCTCTGTATAAAGATAAAGTCCACAGTCCACAGACTACAGTCCGATAATTTCGACGTTAATATCGGACTGTAGTCTGTGGACTGTGGACCTTCCCGCTATAACTTTTCTATCTATAATGTATGCTCGACATCAAATACATCCGCGAACATGCGGACGAAGTGAAAAAGAACTGCGAACGGCGTCATTCCAAGGCGGATATTGATGAATTGCTTCGCGTTGATGCGGATCGGCTGGATGCCCTTCGGGAGGTGGAAGAAATTCGAAAACAGCGCAATGAAATCGCCGAAGCCATGAAAAGCGCGACGCCGGAGGATCGTCCGGGTTTGATCGAAAAAGGAAAGGCGCTCAAAGAGTCGCTGGGAGGAAAAGAAGCTCAACTCGCGGAGTTTGAACAGGCGTGGACGGGTTTGATGTTGCAAGTGCCGAACCTGACCCATCCGGACGTGCCAGAAGGAAAAGACGACAGCGAGAACGTCGAAATCCGCCGCGTGGGCGGGATACGATCCCTATCGAATCCTCGCAACCACGTGGAGCTTGCGCACATGCATGATCTGATTGATTTTGAACGCGGAGCAAAAGTGGCTGGAGCGAAGTTTTATTTCTTAAAAGGAAAACTCGCATTGCTCGAGCAGGCACTGGTCCGCTTTGCCTTGGACTATCTCACGGCCGAAGGATTTACCGCGATGACGACTCCGGATCTTGCAAACGACACGGTTTTGGTCGGCACGGGATTTCAGCCTCGAGGCCCTGAAACCCAAATTTACTCAATAGAAAATACCGACCTCTCTTTGATCGGTACGGCAGAGATCGGACTCGGCGGATATCACATGAATGAGATGCTGGATGAGAGCGTTTTGCCGATCAAGTACGCGGGCCTGTCCCATTGTTTCCGCACCGAAGCCGGAACATACGGACGCGAGTCATACGGACTGTATCGCGTGCATCAATTCACCAAGGTGGAAATGTTCGTCTATTGCAAACCGGATCAGTCAGATGCGATGTTGGCAGAGATTTTACGTCATGGTGAAACGCTGTTTCAAAAATTGGGAATTCCGTATCGCGTCGTAGAAATTTGTACTGGAGATTTTGGAAATCCTCATTATCGCAAATACGATATCGAAGCCTGGATGTGGGGCAGGGGAGATGGAATCCCCCTTCGCCAAGGCTCCGGGGGACAAAAAGGGGATTGGGGCGAAGTCACATCCGCGTCCAATTGCACGGATTTTCAGGCACGGCGTTTGAATATTCGGATGAAAGACGGAGAAGAAAAACCCTACGTCCATACGCTCAATAACACCGCAATTGCCACGTCCCGCGCCATGATTGCGTTGCTCGAGAATTGGCAGAACGAAGACGGGAGCATCACGGTGCCGCCGGCGCTGGTGGAATATTGCGGGTTTGAGAGGATAGGATAATAAAGTCCACAGTCCACAGACTACAGTCCGATATTAACGTCGGCTATATCGGACTGTAGTCTGTGGACTGTGGACCCATACTTATTATGAAATCCTGGATCGAAATCTCTCGCACCGCCCTGCGCCACAACGCGGCGGCGATTCGGTCTCTCGTAAAGCCGACAAAGATGATGGCGGTTGTGAAAGCGAACGCGTACGGCCATGGGATCGTTGAGACATCAAAATCCGTTGCGAATCTCGTGGACTGGTTTGGCGTTGATCGGGTGGAAGAAGCCGAGCAGATCCGATCAGCTGGGATCAAAAAACCGATCTTGATTTTGGGATACACGAATACGGATGACCTCAAGCGATGTGCAGATCTCGGATGTTTTTTTGTTGCATACAATTTGGATTCATTGGCGCAAATCCGAAAGGATCGATCCAAGCGAATTTACCGCATCCATCTCAAAATAGAGACCGGGACCTCGCGCCAGGGGTTGTCCGGACGGGATCTGGTTTCCTTCATCAAAACAGCGCTCAAACTCAAAAATGTCCGGCTCGAAGGAGCGTATACGCATTTTGCGAATATCGAAGACACAACCGACCCGTCATATGCGCTCGAGCAGATTCAGCGATTTGAAGAAGAGCTTTTTTCCATCAAAAAACTCGGCGTCAAACTGTCTGTTATTCATGCCGCATCAAGCGCGGGCGCGATTCTCTATCCCAAAGCGAGATATTCCATGATTCGCTTAGGCATTTCGCTCTACGGCCATTGGCCGTCAAAAGAAACCGAAGCTGTTGCCAAGCAAAAACGCATTAAACTCAAACTCCAACCGGCTTTATCATGGAAAGCGACGATCGCACAGGTCAAAACCATTCCGCGGGGCGCACCGGTGAGCTATGGCCTTACGGAACGCGTCTCGCGCAACTCGATCATTGCCGTGATTCCGGTCGGCTACTCTGACGGATATGATCGCGGCCTTTCATCTATTGGACAGGTTTTGATCCACGGCCGTGCATGCAAAGTTCTCGGCCGCGTCTGCATGAATATGATGGTCGTGGACGTCACCGATGTTCCACGCGTCAAAAATGGCGACATCGCCGTCCTCATCGGCTCGCAAAAAACCTCAACCATCACAGCCGAAGATCTCGCATCCAAATGCGGAACGATTCCGTACGAAGTTCTTTCTCGCATCAATTCCATGATTCAGCGTATACTAGTGTAAAATAGAAGTTAGAATTCAGAAGTTAGAAATTAGAATCCGAACCCTAACTTCTAACTTCTAATTTCTGAATTCTATATTCCGCATGATCCACCATCAAGTCCAACACGACAACCATCAAAAGGTCGTTCCACATCACGAAGGATCCTTCGTCGAAGCAAAACCGCGCGTGCAAACCAGCCGGAAAAAAATGACGATTTTTTTTCTTGGAATTTTTGCCGTGATTGGATGGATATACATTCTCTTTTTTTCTAGCATATTCACGATACAAAAGTTCGAAATACAGGGCACCAAACAGTTAAGCAGGGGAGAGGTAGAGAAAGCGGCAAAGGATATCCTGAAACAGGGGAGAGCGTGGCCTATTCACGAAGGAAATATTTTTTTCCTGAACACGACGGATATTTCCAAGACGCTTCAAGATCACTTGTTTGCGGAAAGCGTGGTTGTGGATAAAATATATCCTAACGTTTTACGACTCATCGTAAAGGAGAGGCAGTCATCACTCATTCTGGTGAGCGGTTCCAGCATGTTCGAGATAGACCGAAAAGGCGTTGCTACGCGCGAAATTACGTCTTCAGACGAACGGTCAGCTATCATGGCCTCTACCGATCACCCATCAGGCTCTAGCCCCGCTGAACCGATTCTCCATATCTCAAATGCCCCGGATATTATGGTGAGTAACGAATTCGTGACTCCAGAGCGTATGCAGGGGTGGTTGGATACCTTCCAAGGGCTCTCAAAGCGAGGATTCGGCTTCCGCAGTGCGGAGCTTGATATGGCCTCAAGCACCATGCTTGTTTTAAACATGTATGAGCCCTATAAGGTCTATTTTGACCTCTCAAGCCCATTAAACCAGCAACTCGATAGTTATTACGCGTTTATCAGGTCTCATGGATCTACGGGAGATATCCATGAGTATGTGGATGCGAGGATACCGGGGCGGTTGTTTTATAAGTAGCTAGAAGCTAGTAGCTGGGAACTGGTAGCTAGTAGCTAGGGTTATTCGGAAAGGATTGTTTTTAATGGTGATGTATCAGAACACCATATAAAAGTATTATTTCGAATGACCCCAGCTACCAAGAGTCGTATAAGGTATATTGTGCGACGCATGTAGATATCAGCAAGGTGGGGTTTCTGGGCCTACCCCCTACTCTACCGTTGAAAAAAGGGACTGGTAGCTAGAAGCTAGTAGCTGGGAAGAAATTACGGATTACGAATTACGAATTGCGGATTATTTAAATACAAATTTTGTTTTTTTGATTCTTCTCCCAATCTTCAATCATCATTCTTCCCAATCAGCAATCCGTAATTTCTCTCCCTCCCCTCAACCCTTTGTTCACCACCCCCGTCCCCCGAAAAGCCCGCCTGTCCCCCGAAGTGCTTTTGACGAAGTGGGAAGTCCGCGAGAGCGAAGGGTAATGCGCGATTCTTGCGCGATTCTTGCGCGATTCGGATTTTTGGCGTATGATCTCATTATATAGCTATGTTTCAGCCTGAATATAAGATGACGAGTGCAATCGTAAAGATGCTCACCGATATCGCCGAAGCGAAATCGGTTATTGAACGTGCGCGACTATTGCCAAAGCAGGAGTTGAAATTGCGCCGTCAGGCCTTAATCCGCATGTCGCATAGTTCAACGGCGATTGAGGGGAATATGTTGAATGCGAAGGAAGTGGAAGATATTGTTGCGAATAAAAAAATTGATGCACCATCCCGGGATATTTATGAGGTAAAAAATTATCTCAAAGCTCTTCGGTATATTGAATTGGTAGTGAAAGAAAAGAAGATCATCACAGAAAAAGTCGTTCTCAAGATTCATCAGCTCGTGACCGATAAAACATTGCCGCCGACATCGTCCGGCCACTATCGAAAAGGATATGTGTATGTCGTGAAGCGCCATTACGGTGGAACGCAAGAAGTGATGTATACAGCTCCGGAGGCGAAGCTCGTACCAAATCTCATGGCTGGTTTGATTTCTTGGATTCAATCAAGTGAAGAAGAACATATCAGCCCGGTTGTCGTGGCTGGCATCGTTCATCAAGAAATCGCCGCCATTCACCCATTTAATGATGGAAACGGTCGCACCGCGCGTGCGCTCGCAACCCTCATTCTTTACCAGCGCGGATACGACTTCCGCCGCTTGTTTGCTTTGGAAGATTACTATAATACGGATCGTCCTGCATATTATGCCGCGATCAATATCGGGAAGAACTACGAAGGTCGGCGGACTGATTTTACGCCGTGGCTTCAGTATTTCGTGAAGGGATTCAAAGATGAGATTGATCAGGTCAAGCACAGTGTCATGAGTCTTGCAGTAAAGAAAGTTGGCACAGAGGTAGATTCGCAAATTTTTCTTGACAAAGAGCAAGTCACGATCCTGGATTTTCTTGATACCATGCAAAAGATTGCGGTGAGCGATGTCATGGATATTCTTCGCTGTCCAAAACGTACGGCACAGCTTCATCTCCAAAAACTAAAAAAACTCAAAATGATCAAATCCGTCGGCAAAGGACGCGCGACAAAATACATCCTTGCGTGATTTATTTCTCCTCCCAATCTTCAATCTCTGCTCTTCCCAATCCGTATAATCCGCAATCCGTAATTTCTTTCCTCTTCTCCTCTTATTCTTCTTATTCCTCTCCCCCATCAAAAAACACCCCGACTTTTACATTTCAACGAATCACAAAAGTTTTCCCTTTTATTTCTTGAAGGAGTTTCAAGGTTGCTTGTACAGACAAATTATCGCTTGTGTGCAACACAAGTCTGTCTCCGAATTGATCCAATAGAGAGCCGAGGAATTCATCGCCCCACGATGGTGAAAATGTTAAAACGCCTGAAAAGTCTATTTCAAGTTTTTCATCCGGTTGTATGTCTCGTAGCGTGGTCTGAAACGCTTTATACGCTTCGTTTCCTGCTTGTCGAGAGATGAGAGTAGTACCAAACTTTTTCAATTCAATGTTCATACAGTGTATAGATACGAGATAATAATGCGCTTAAAATTCAATAACAGCAAGACATCCGCGCGTGATTTCTTGTCCTCGGGTAAGGTGAAGCGTCTTATTCGGATCTTCGATGCGTACTTCAGCGTCACCGCTTGTAAAAAAAAGTTGCATCGGTTGCGACATGGTAACTTCTCGAACGAATTTAAGGCCGTTCCCTCGTTTTTCAGGAGAACGTCCAGAAAGAATTTCGGTAAAAGCTACTTTCACCGCATCGGTGTGGCTTGCGAGTGAGGGCCGAACGGTACGAAGCGTTTCCAGGATGCCGATTCCGCGATCGGCAAGAACGATGTATCGCTTATGTAAATCATATCCAAAAAATATTCCGGGTATATCCGGCCACTTTCCAAGATTATGATCGAATGAATTATTTCCAATTTCTCCCGCAACAGCGATGATAACGGAATAGAGTTTCTCCAGTCCCGGCTGTTGTATCAAGAGCATTTCAAGCTTTGTGAGCCTTGCTTGAAAAACGGCGCTGTTACTGCAATAAAACATTGATGGGAGCTCTGATCCATGTAAACTCCATTCATGGGCGATTTTCAAAAGGTCGCTGGAAAATACCTCCAGATCTTTTTTTCGATAAAATCGATGTACGCCGCCCTCTTTTCTGATTGCGACCAACTTACCGCTTTTATCCCAGCGGCGTAGCGTATCGAGTGAGACGCCGAGCATATTTGCCGCTTCGGCAATGGATAATAACTTTTCTTCCATAGAATGAAGATACTTTAACACAATGTCAAAAACTATGCAAGTATCTATGTAAACTATGCAAAATATATTAAAACTATGTATTTTCTACTCTATCTACCCATGTTTCATTCTTCCCCCCATCCTTCCCTTATTCCTCTTATTCCTCTTTTTTTCAATCAGCAATTAGTAATTAGTAATTAGTAATTAGTAATTGGCAATCCTCCCCTCCCCCATAAAAAAACACCCCGACTTTCGTTCGAGGTGTTTTTCTTCCTAGCTACTAGCTTCTAGCTACCAGCTACTATTTCTTCTTCTTCGGCTTCTTCACTTTCTTCTGCTGTCGATTATTGCCTTTGGCCATAGTGGATGGTTAGGTGAATTTTTTAGGACAGAGGGTAGTATAGCAGACATGAGGGACGTTAGACTATTTTTTCATTCTTTTTTCAGCAACCTGTAAGTATTTTTTTTCTTTTTCAATCCCTATCCAATTTCTACCGAGTTTTTTTGCAATATAGGTAGTGGTACCGCTGCCCAAAAATGGGTCAAGAATGATATCGCCTTTATTAGAAGATGCGATAATCACTCTATGCAACAGCTCTTCTGGTTTTTGCGTTGGATGTATCGCGGAATTATTTCTGCCGCGGATCCTTTCTTTTCCCTGAACGAGTGGAAATTGCCAAACATCGCGCATCTGTTTAAGAGCACCATCTTTCTGTCTTTCTGGATTAATTTTTTTTAGTTCTTCATAATTAAAAGTCCATTTTTTACCCTTTACTGCCCAGACAACAAATTCCGTAGAATGCGTATAGACCCTTCTCGTCATATTTGGCATGGCATTTGTTTTCTGCCATGTAATAACATTATTAATTTTAAAATTAAATTGCTTCAAAACAATCATGACTTCAGAAATATTGTGATGAGTGCAGGAGATGTATATAGCGCCATTGTCTTTCAGAACTCGATGTGCTCCATTAATCCATTCATACGTAAATCTTAAGTATTCTGGTGCTGACATTCTGTCCCATTTTTCATTCACCATATGCCAATCGCCTCCGGTCTTGTTTCCCTCCCAGTGTAAACCATTACCAGAAAGATTATAGGGTGGATCAGCAAAAATAAGATGAATCGATTCTTTCTCAATACACTTAGCCATCATTTCCACACAATCTCCTAGATATAGTATGTTCTTGTCCATAAAATCAACCCGCGATTACGCGTTCTCCCCAAGAATTTATCGCCGTAGGTATTAGCTCAATCCAGTCTCGAGAGTCGGCGACATTACTAGTTAAAGCGATTATTTCATCATAAAGCTGAGATAGTTCTGAATGGAGCAATTTTTTGTTTGATTCTTTTAGGCTTACTAAAACTTCGAGTAATTTAATGAGTTGCGTGATGGATAGTGGAACAATTTTTTGTTGTATACCACGATAGCCATGTTTAACTGCTACCAAAAATGTCTCTATCGTGTCTTGATGCAAACTTGGAGCAACGAAGATGCAATATACTCCCTTCTCAGGATGATTTTCTTCAAAATCACGTACATGGCGCATAACTGGCTGCCCTTCGTTATACCATTGAGAACGATCTGTAAGCATGGTGACTTCACATACTGAATTGAAAGCATCGTAGTAGCACTCGATATCCGGCTTTCCTGCAGGAGCTGTAAATGTTGGTTGATTATCATCCCCTACGGGGTAATTCGGTCTGATTTCAATTGCGTCATTAAGGGCATTGATTGCGAGCGCCGTAAGCCGCTCTAATTCAACGCTCTTTTTATTCTCAGACTGACGTATGTTACGCAAATCAAAAATATATTCCTTTATTTTATTAACGTCTTGGGATTGAAAATGCACTTCAAGTTCTTGAAGTTTTCTACGGTATGTGCGTAGTTTTTCGGCGTATAATTTGAGTCCCTCTGTATTTAACGTCGGTATGTCTTTATATTCAAAATCTGGGATCAAAAGACCTTTTGTTTCTAAATCGCTGATGTAGTTACGTACATCATTCTCAAGAATTGTTGCGATCCTTTTTAGCTCCGCATCAGTTTCCCATGGAAGAATAGGTTGTTTGATATCCGCTAAGTAAGTTCCATAGTCAATGGCATTAGCAAATATTTTCGGAGAAGCATCATCCGTGGAAAGGATGCTCTCGATTTCGACTATCCTTCTTGGCTCAAGATCAATATAAAATCCATTACCTCTAATGTGAAGATAACGAGTGAGTCGGAAATACCTTATAATATTATCTGCATATTCAATCGTTTTCTCAACCGTCTTATCAATCATGGATGCAACTCTTGTTTCCAAAAAATTAGAGATATAATTTCGATGATACTCTTTTGCAAATATCTCTTGATCCTCCGCTGCTCGTTTAGCATTTCTGAATTCAACTAATTTTTGAGCAGTCTCAACAATTGAATTAAAATTAATAAGTGTGGGAATAAAAATTGCAAATTCTTGTTTACTTATACCTACTGGATCGTTCCCTAATTCTTTCCAAGAACGATTTACTTCTTTAATGAAATGCAACGTTGCAACAAAAGGCTTAATAGCATAACCATCAGAAGCCCTAAAATCAGGAGAAATTAAATTGGGCAATTGCCATTTCAAAAAACTTTTAAAAAATATCTCTCCAAGATCATAATCTTCTCGTAAAAAGTATCTCCCGAAACTTGATATTTTGATATAGTTGTTTTCATCCAAACTAACAAACCCCATCTTCTCAATAGGTTCGAATGATTGACGGCCTCTCATGTCGCCGCCGCCAACATATCTTTTTTCATCTAAAATATTTTCTGCTTGTTCGTAAGTAATAGGATCCGGATCATTCATTAATTGGAGGTGTTCGGGTGACAAATTATTTAAAAATTGTACATTTCCGTAGCCATATGCCTTGTACTGGATTAAGCGGACCTGAAATTTTTTTTGATTCGAACGTGTCCATTCCTCCCCATCCATTTCAGAAAGTATACGTAAAAATTCTCTTAATCTTTCTGGGTTTCTGACTGCGGTTGAAATTGACCATGGTATTTTCATATACTTATTACTTTATCTTACAGTAAAATACACGCTCAGCGTTGTCTACGCCAATGCTTTTGCCTGTAGTGAAAGCTTTATAGTCACGCTCGAATATCTCGACTTCTCCGCGGCTTTTTAATGCGCTAATAATTCGATCATCATTTATTCTTGCATTTGAACGCCCATCTTTAGATTGCCCCGTATTATTGTAAGAAACAAGTATATGTTTACAATTGGCATTTCTTATTAAATCAAAAAATGCAATTGGTGCCGATTTGAGGCAGTATTCACTTTTTAGCTCATCTCTATTCATTTTTTTTGCTACGCCAAAGACAGCAGGCTTCTTCCATGTGCAAAGATTTTCAAGAAGATGATATGCATCTGAGTATTGGCGAGAATTGTACGGTGGATCAATATAAAGTACATCAAAAGTAATTTTTTTGACAAGTTGATTTGCATCTTCTTTATAAATCTCATTATTCCAATTGTTTTCAGTATTCAGATCAGGCACGAGCAACCTTAATGGTTGAACAGTATCCAATTTTTTTCTAAAAGCATCATAATGGCCTACGGTGTTGGCAACTTTATCAACGGCATACAATAAAGAAGTGATTAATATCGCCTTCTCGACATCTGTAGTGGCTATATCCTCAATTTTTTCACGGATTGCTCCAATATTTTTTGCATTTTCTTTAGTGAAGTAGCTATTCGCAAAATTTTCAGAAAAATAATTATCGTTATCCGATTTAATTGAATTCAGATAATTTATTTTTCTTTCTATTTCATCATGATCAACTTCTTTCGTTCCTAGAAATGTTTGTAATGGATAATAGTTACTCGCGAGAATGTCGTTGCTTATAACTCTAATATCCTTATTATTAAATCTACTCCCAACTACACCCGTACCCGCAAAGATGTCACAGAAACTAGTAAAACCATTACATTTTTCATTTACAATGTCTTCAATAAAACCAAGCAATTTATATTTATTTCCTAAGTATCGTCTATTTTGAATCTGAAAACAATTTGTACGTGACTTTTTTTCTTGAAAAACAGGACGTGCGGATACTCTGTTGACCATCGGTGTATATACTGGCTTTTCTACTTCCAACAAGTTAAAAAGTGACACTTGGAAACCATCAGCGACATAGGCGTCTGTGTTTTGATTCTTATTCGTATTTAATTCTGAAAAATAGCTGTATTCATTTTTTTCACTGACAATAATAAAATCCACCACGTGTATTCCCATAACCTCTCCAGCCTCAATTATATTTTTTATCACCGCGTGATCTTTTTCACTCGGTGTAACATCACCAGATGGATGATTGTGCAATAACACAATACTTGCTGCCCTAAGCTCAACTGCGGGTCCAAAAATTTCTCTAGGATGAACAATGCTCTTATCGAGTGTTCCGATTGAAACCACATCCTTTTGTAAGAGGATATTTAGAGCATTTAAATAGAGACATACGAGGTGCTCCTTTTTTTTATCTTTGATTTCCAAAGTGGCATCTATTGCATCTTGAGGAGAAAAAATTGAAATTTCCTTAGTATTTTTTTCAACAAAAAAGCGTTTCGTTAATTCAAGCGCGGAAACTATTTGTAGTGCTTTAGCATGCCCGATCCCAGGAATCTCAAGTAAATCCCCTATCGTGATGTCCAAAAAATTTGAACCAAACTTTCGTATGATCTGTTCAGAAAGCTGTTTGACATTTTTACCTTTAATACCGCTTCCAAGCAAAATTGCTAAAAGCTCGCTTTTAGACAAAGCATCAGCTCCTTTTTCAAGGAATTTCTCGCGGGGTCTATCTACTCTTGGCAGATCTTTTAGCTTAGACATAAACTGATTATGATACTGTCTACTAAAGTTTATCAAAAATAGAACAAAAGTAGAACAGTCTGTCAAGTCTTCCTTTTTCTACCCTCTATATCAACTTAAAATAAATCTCATAGGTTTTCCCATCGAGTTCGGTGTGGAGGATATTGTCGATATTCTTAAAAGATTGCTCAAACATAGGGGCATCTTATCAGAATACAGCCTAAATACAAAGCTCTTGAATACGGTCTCCAGTCCTTGAATAGATAAGCCTCTAAAGAGCATTTCACCTCCCCACCCACTCAATTTTCGGAATCCCAGATTGCAAAATAATACCTTTCAATGTTCTTGGTTTCAAAATATGTGACCCATGAAATGGCACGCATACCTGTCGGAACTCTCCTCCGTATTTTCCAACATAAAAGAAGTGGCTGCCTTTTGAATGATTCAAAATAAAATGATGATCTTTTAAAAAACGCACTACATCCTCCGCCGTCCAGTTGTTGACTCCCCTCGTCATACGATCGCATTACGCTACAGCCAACGTGCCGCACATTCCATGAGCGATATTCAATTCCCCTGTTGTAAAGACGGACTTGGTCGTTCGTTTTCCTTCTTCCACTTTTTGCCACATCTCTTCGTATTCCGGATCAGTCTTTTGATTGAGGATCGTCGGCCGCGCCTTTACTTTTCTTGCAGAGTCCCAATAGCCGGAGAGCGCTTCAAATAACAAAAGCATCGCCTCTTGCGGCGTATCTCCAGATTCCACGATATTAAATTCCATGCCAACGGCATACCACGTCGCTTCTTCGCGAAAAACGATATATCTCACACATCCTTTTTGGAGGGTATTGGCGCACTTCTTCATAATGACACTATTCAAGCTGAATAATCGCTTTTTGTAAAGCTTTGTAGAATACATGACTATCCTATCAGAATTCCCCCAAAAAAGGAAAATCCACCCCCTTCCCAACAAAATATCGCGCTCCGAAGGTTCAGAGCGCGATATGTATCTAGGAGAAACAATGAGGTTGTTAGGTATGAGCCACGAGAACTTCGAACCCTTTGGCAATGGCTCGAAGCCGATCCTGGCTGATTCCGAGCTTGGTAAGCGCTTCGTCTTTGATCTGACCGATGCGTGCACGTGTCACATGATAGAAACCGCTGATTTCATCCAAGGTCATCGGACCCTTCATGTCCATGAATCCAGAATAACGGCAGAGAACGAATTTTTCTTGGGGCGTTAATGTGAGCGTCATCTTACGCATAAGCCCGTCACTGATGCGTCGGAAAGCGCACAGGGTTTCTGGCGAAGGTTCAAATTGGCGGACGAACTCGGTGTTCATGGCTGGCGAATAGCAATCCGTCCAATCGAGAGCCGTATCTTCGACCATGAATTGTTGCTTTTCTTTCACTCTCAATACGCGAAAGTGATGCGCGAGAAAACTCACCACCCAATACGTGGCGTATGTCGTGAGGGTCGCATGATGACCTTCTTTAAAATGAGTAATCCCGTAGAAGAATCCATTGCGCGCGATATGAACAAGCTCATCCAGCTCCACGCCTCTGCCAAGATATCTTCCCGCCAATCCTCGAATCATGGACATGTGTTGAGCGATCAGAATTTCCGCCGCTTCACGACTCTGTTCTCCTCCTGATTGCTGTTGAATGGATATAAGGCTGTGTTCTTGTTCGATCGGCATGCGCGCATACCGTGACGTCGTTCTGCGCGTATTTCCAAGCGTAAATACCCTATCGAACATCGGTTTTCTCCCCGTTCGAGTCGGTTGCTCATTCTTTGATGTTTCCATACCACCATCCTTGTTGTTGGTTGAATTGAAAGTCCGATTTGACGCTTACTATACCGTATTTTTAAGAGGAGTCAAGTGAGGAATGTGCAGGGTAAGACTGAATTTTTAAACATTGACACGACTGCAAAATTGATCTTACAATGCCCTCGCACCTTCACAAGAAAGGAAGCTCATGAAAACACTTGATCCAAAAACAGCGACGTATGGTGCGCTGACTGATATCGTTAAGGGATATATCCACTCCATCGGATTGAAATTCGTCCAGCGTTCAGGGACGGAGGGAGACCAATTGGGAGTCTTCACAATCCTTTCGGAATCGACGTTTCAAGATACGGCAAAACTCGAATATGTTTTTTGCGTATTTGTGTGGAAGCTGAATGAATCCGAATCGAAGCATATTGAATATGTTTTTCTACGCGATGGACGCGTACAGGTTCGGGATCATCATGCGAAGAAACCAGTGACCGACACATTCTTGAACTGGAAGCTCGGCATTGATGCGGTCATGCACGAAGCGGCAATAACGCTTGATTACATCTCCAGCCTTTCGTCAACAGCCGCGAACATGGCTCGCGATCTGGGCCGGGGACTTTCTCAACCCTCTGCTTTCGATTCGACTAGTAGGCCTTCGCGGCCCGTGACATAACCTATATGTCAACATACGTTACAAACAGAAAGGAGGCTCATCATGCCGCCACCAATACTTCCGCAACGAGAACGTGCGACATTTCAAGACATGCGTGGCTTCTTCGTTCAAGTCATCGATGATCTGGGATTTACGCAACGCAATGGCATGTTTACAGGAGATCTTATTCATCTTCCTGCGAAGCCGCTTGCAAGCGTAGAACATGATCCGATCTATGTCTTCAACCTATCTGTGCTTCAATATGAGCCAAGCCTCGCCCGCATGTTTTACATCTTCCGTCGAAACGGCGTGGTGAATGAAGTTTTGCGCCTCGTGAATACAACGGAAGCAAAAAGCATCCAAGATCTCACGAGTTGGGAGGAAGGAGTCGTTCGGATCCTCGAGAGCGTCACCCGCACGCTGGAACGTTTAACCGTCTGCGTGCCGATCATTCGCACCTACGCGCATGATCTTGAAACAAGAACGTTAAAAACCGGATAGCGGAGAAAGGAATATCCATGTCATCTGCCATACCAAGTAACGAAACAGCAACGTATAAGGACATGTTCGACTTCTTTCAGAGCGAAGCGATCATGATGATGCGCATCAGTCTCGTGAACGACCTCGTTCCGGGAAAGTTGATTGATCTTAAAAAACAGCCCGATGTCGCCTTTATGAATAGTACACCGGGGTATATCTTCGACCTTACTGTCGCCGATCTCGTGGTTGAAGGTTGCGCGAGGCGCTACCGTTACGTTTTTCTTCGAGATGGATGTGTTGACGTGTGTATTGAATCGCCAGGTTGTCATCGCCTCAAGCAGCTGACAAATTGGCGCGAAGGCGTCTGTTCCATCTTCGAACGCGTGAGGCTCACGGCTGAATTCTACGCGAAACAGTTCAGTGCGTGCGAACAAAACGTTCGAGCACGCAATGAACGCTTTCAGCCGTTCCATCAGCCACGCTAGTCACAAAGGAATCATCCACTCACCAAGCCGATACGCTCTACGCGCGTATCGGCTTTTTTTTCTTTCTAGAGGCTTGACTCCCCCGCTAAACTGCGCTTACAATGCCCTCGCACCTTCAAAAGAAAGGCATATCATAATGAATCTTCTCCCGCGTCTTCCAGATGTCGCGACAGCGACGCTCGCAGACTTCGTCAGTTTCTTCGATGAACTGGAAAAACGATTCGGAATCCGCGCGTTTTACGAACTATTCAACCGAGCATTTCTACGGTACGAAGGCCACGATCTCATCCCCTTTGGCGAAGGACCGCGTTTCAAGGTTGAGGGGCGCAGATGGATCGCTGGCTGTATCATTGATCGGCTGAATGACCATGGAAAACTCGAGCCGCAATATTATGTCTTCTTCAACACGAATGAAGTCGAGGTTCTGTTCAACCCGAATTCAACGGTACCGATCAAAACGTATCCAACATGGGAAGCGGGCGCGCGGTCAATTCTTGGCGAGTTTAATCGGCTCTTCGTACGCTTAGCCGCTCTCTCTGTACGATCCATGCAGTTCATTCTATCTACGGACGATGTCCCTGCTAAGGAGGCAATGCCATGACGGATACCATGCATCTACCGGCACTTCCACATCCGGAAACGGCAACGTTTCAAGATTTTCATCTCTTCTTCGACTAGTTGAGGCAAGCGTTCGGGATCACCGAGCTTTCAAAACTGCTCAATCGCCCATTCATCAGGCATTCGGATGATGCCCGGCGAATCATCTCCCTTCATCTGGACAATCGTCCGCTGGATGAAGGGAGCGAAGTCGTCACGAGCTGCATCGTTGAACGGATTGACGTGACCGGCGCGATCGAAGAACGGCACTACGTCTTCTTCCGTAATAACGAAGTCGACGTTCGGACAGTTGCGTCTCCGCAGACAAGGATCGAAACGTTTCTGACCTGGACTGGCGGCATTACAGAAATGCTCGAAGAATTGCGAACACTCACGGAACACCTCTTCACAACTTTGCATCGTTGTCTGGGAAATGCCGACACCCTGATTCATGAATACCGTACGGATTCCGATGACAGCGGACTCCCTCACGCTCCCGGTTGGTAATCATTCTCTCAAAAAGCCGATATGCATCGCATGTGTATCGGCTTTTATTATCGACCTACCCCCGGCCCCTTCCTTCGCAGGAAGGGGAGCTATACTGCCGAGGTGGGCTTGTTTATGGAACTCATGAGATGATTGAACGCGGTCTAAAATCAAATTTAATTCAATTATCAAAAAATATTTTCCCATACGGAACCACCATGAGTAAAAGCTCCCCTTCCTGCGAAGGAAGGGGCCGGGGGAAGGTCGATATCTATTCCTTTTCTTCCTTCCCCGCAATTCCTTTGATCCCAAAACACAGCATGCCGTTTCGCACGAGCACGCTTTTGTTCGGATGGCTGAATGTGTATTCGCCAGCTACGCGCGTGAAGCAGTCCCCTTCTCCGGATGTGTAGATGATCGGCATGGCCGTGGGAAGGTTGACGTGCGTAATATCTTCGTCTGTGATTCCTTCCAGCTCTTTGATAATCGCGCGCAGGGAATTTTCATGGCTGGCAACGAGAATGGTTTCTTTTTTTCGAATGCGCGGAAGAATATGCTCAAAAAAATACGGGAGCACGCGCGCGTGAACTTCTTCGAGCGTTTCCCCGCCTGGCGGACGATTCGAATACCCGCGGCGCCATCCTTCAACCAAATCTGTTCCAAAATGTTTTCTTGCGGCGTCTTTTTCCATACCCTGAAGTTTTCCGTAATACCGCTCATTCAGCATGGTTGTTTCGTAAATGGGAATATCGTCTCCGCCGCATTGGTTCGATTCAAGAATCCATCGTTTGTATCTCGGATCTTCTTCGTGCTGGAAAATACCGTTTCGATTCTGATGCGCCAGAATAATGAGCGCAGTTTCCTGCGCGCGTTCCAGCGACGACGTATACACGGCATTGAAAGAAAACTTCGTGCACTCATGCGCGCATTTTTCCGCTTCTTGTATCCCCTCTTCGCTCAATGGAACGTCAACCCAGCCGGTAAAACGATTACAGCTGTTCCAGCGCGATTCCCCGTGGCGGACCAGCACAAGCGTTCCTACTTCGGGCATAGATAGGAGAATCATAGCATGAGGATCAGCTTCTGGCTTCTGGCTACTAGCTTCTGGCCGAAAGCCAGTAGCCAGAAGCCAGAAGCCAAAACGAAAACGGGGACACAGATGCATATCTGTGTCCCCGCGATGAAGATAGGTTCTCTCTCCTCTTCATCTTTTTTACTTTGCGATTTTCATCACACCGCCATTGATCGGAGATGCAAGGTCCGGAGCGCCTTGAACCGTCCAATACACGCTCGTCTCATCGAGTGCTATTCCCCAAGGGAATCCTTGTTTCTCGGCAATGACGACCGGAGTCCCGCCGCCGATTGGCATCTTCATGACTGAACCATCCAGCTGATCGTATCTGCCTTCATTGGTCCAATAAATATTCGTAGCATCAACCGCAATTCCATGCGGCGAATATTGTCCGGTTGCAAGAGTGACGACGTCTCCCCCGTTCACCGAAACTTTTTTGATCATGCCCGTGGTTTTCCCCGAGCCGATGCCTCCGACCGTCCAATAAACGTATTCGGCATCGAAAGCCATGCCGACAGCCGTATCTTGGGCAAGTTCGTTCCATCCGGTTTTCCCTGTTACCGGCTGCTTGGAAATCGTCTTATTTGCCCAGAAAACGTTTGCCTCATCGCCTGTAATTGCTGTGAATGGACTTATATCGTTGGTAGAAGCGAATGAGCTTTCTGTGCTCGTCGCAAAATCCAGTGCATTGATTTGATACGGCCTCGTTGTTGTTCCAGTGCCCTCGGCCCAGTATATCGCCGTTTTGTTTGCCAAAATTGACTTTGGCTGAATGGCTGAAGCGATTGACTTTGGAGTGCCGCCGCTGATCGGAACCGACATGATTGCACCATCGGTATACGATGACGTTCCTTGATTCGTCCAGTACACGTTTGTCGCATCAACGGTAATTCCCCACGGATATAGCTGACTCGAGGCAAGTTGAACCGGCATGCCACCATTGAGAGGCACTTTGTAGATCGAACCGTATCCGTTCGTACTCGTGACAGGTGGAGCGTTTATCCAATATGCATTTACTGCATCGAGCACGAGCGCGCATGCAATTCCTCCGTAGATTCCTGTGAGGCTCGTTGGAGCCGGTAGGGTGGAAGATGCACCGCCTGTAGCTGGCGATCCCCCGGTTCCAGCATCCCATGGTTCAGCTGTTTCGCCGCCCTGCGCAATCGTGCTACCGCCGGTCGACGGCATGCCGCCCGTAGCAAATGCTCCGCCTGTCGCGGGCATTCCGCCGGTTGATTGAGTCTGACCGCCGTCGACCGCATTGGTACTCACGGTACCAGTCAGACCGTTGGCCGCAGATGCTCCTCCGGTAGACGCAACTGTGGTTGCCAAAGCTACCGTTGTTCCGCCTGCCGCATTTGCGCTCCCCGCCCCTTCTTTTAGGTTCGGATTCGGTGAACTGCCGCACGCGCATGAAATAAGCGCAAACGAAATAATCTTGACATTCATGACTCTCTCCTTTTTTCGGTTCTTCGATTGTCGATGAACTGCCTTGACAATACGCCGTCTTGTTGTAAACGTCAATAAAGATGGGGCGTAGGAAAGAATCTTCCCACGCCCCACGATCTACGCCCCACGCCCCCTCTTATTGACTTCTCCTCCAAAATCCCCTACGCTCTGCCTGCCGTTTTTTCGGCAGAAAAAGGAGCATTCCGGATGATGAGAGAATCAGTTCTTTTAGAAACGAGACAGTATTTTGATTCGGTGCTGGAGGCTCAAGATTCCAACCGCATCTTCCGGCTCGAACGGATCGCACACGCGATCTTCTTGAACGCGCTTCCGAAGCGCCAGCAAAATCAGTCAGCGGATCAAACCGCTCTGCGTACGCGCACGGATATCCTGATTAAGGAACGAGGAGTCCTGAACTGGATCGGCGGCAATGCCGGCGTTCCTGAACCGCTCGCAATCATCTGCAACGCCTCGACCGGCGAAGAATGCGTTCGGAACTATTCATTCGAGCTGTTGCGTATTGTGACCGAATTTTTGAACACGGCCGCATTGCGCATCGGTACGCGATTTGACATCTCCTGCAAAATTCATCTGCGGGACGATGTGGAGTCGGTCGATCAAATGGCTTTTGACGGATTTGTAAAAGCATTTTTGCGGATGCATAACGCAATGAACCCTGGCCGCAACATGCGCGATTATGTCCGCGCCCGAAGTAGATTCGATAGGTATTGCACAAAACATGGATATCGGACAAGACATGATATTGGTATCTCGCCGCTCCTGCACCGTATCCTTGATCCGAATCTTGCATCGCGCCGCATTACGGGCTGGTATGCGAACGCCGTTCGTCCAATCATGGTCGAATATAAAACCCAGCGTAAACAGCAAACAGGGTGTCTTCAACCGACAAGGGTCGAGCTCCCTCTTCTCGCCTCAAACTGTGGCTGACGTTTTTTCTCACTCAATTCCCCATCGTCGACATTGTGTCACGATGGGGAATTTTCGTTCAAGACGCGCCGACGTGTTTGTAAACAGTCGATGCCGTTCGCGTCTTGAACGAATCCTCCATAGCCCGAGTCTTCGAGGGCGACGGAGGATGTTCCTATATCTTCACCGACGGCCTTGGATTCTGCACGTACACGTCCCAGAACGCTTTCACGCTTGCCAAAAGATCGCGGAATTGAAACCAGCCCGCCGAGGCGTAGTGGCGTTTATCCGCCACATATCCGACGGAGTCGATTCCCAGTTCGTTGCACAGAAAAAGCGCGCGAGGCAGATGGAATTTTTGCGTCACGACGATCATGCTTGTGATATGGAATGTCTGAATGGCGTTTTTGCATGATTCGTACGTTCGATATCCATGCCCGTCAATAAGAATATCTTTATCGGGCACGCCAAGATCTTCGACAGCTTTTTTCATGACGTCTATTTCATCCGCATTATGTTTCCCGTCATCGCCGGTGAGCAAAATCGTCTTCACCGTCCCTCCGTTATATAAATCCACAGCCGTCGTAATGCGATCTGCAAGAGCGTCCGACGGCGTTCCGTCTTTGTTTACGGATGCGCCAAGCACCATGGCAACGTCGGTTTGCGGAAGAAGATACGGTTGATTTGCAATTTTTGTGTGATAGGCGATTTGAACGGTCAGAATGGAAAAGAAGATAAAATTTGCTCCGAGAAATCCAAAAAAAATAATCCAGTGCCATGGAATGCGAAAGGTATGCACATGCGAAGGCTGGTACATCGCTTCGCGCGCTGGTTCTTCGTCCATTGAAGGGTAAAGGTCATCCATAAGATTAAGTCGGTGAGTCAACAAGTCAACGAGTCAACAAGTTCTCGTACTGACAGTAAGAGAACTTGTTGACTTGTTGACTTATTGACTCATTGACTTGTTGACTATTCATCTTCGTCCGGCTGATTGATCAGCGCCTGCTCAAGTCCGGGCGTTTCTCCGGTAATACGCATGACATCCTTATCGATCTTGATAAAATCTTTCGACGCAAGATTGTATTGGTTGACCGTTGTGCTTAAATGCTTGCCGACGCTTTGAAAATGCGCATTGTAGGCGGCCAAGTGCCGTCCGATTTCTCCGATACGCTTTCGAATCTCCTGCGCCTGCTCCTCGATCTTCAGGGCTTTTAACCCCTGCAAGACCGTTTGCAAATACGCAAGAAACGAGGTCGGTGATACAATTATAACATGATACGTGCCTGCGGCGCGCTGTAAAATGTTTTCCGTATCTTCATCCACTACGCCGATCTTGTTGATCAAGAGATCGTAATAGATGGCTTCATGCGGAATGAACATGAAAGCAAAATCCATGGTTCCCTCTTCCGGCCGGATGTATTTTGCGGTTTCAATAACGCGTTTTTTTAAATCGCTTAAAAATGTTTTCTCAAGAACGGCGCGTTCCGTTTCATTTGTCGTTTCCGAAATGCGGTTATAATTTTCCAAGCTGAATTTCGAATCAATCGGAACGATTTTATCGCGCACGAATACCGCGGCATCCACAATCTCTCCGTCGTTGAATGCATATTGCATTTTATACCCATCAGGAGGAAGAACGTTTCGCAGGAGGGTTTCAAGATAGTATTCGCCCAGAATCCCGCGCTGTTTGGGGTTTTTTAGCATGTCTTGCAATTTTTGCAATTGCCCGGTAACGTCCAGCACCTGCTTGGCGGTTTCTTCCATGCGCGTCATTTTTTCCGTTACGTCGCGTACGATGCTTGATGTCGAAGCAAAGCTCTGCCGGACGGCTTGATGCGTATCCCCCATCCGTTCATTCAGGGACTTGGAGAGTTCATTAATATGATTCTGCAAAACAAGCATGGCTTGCGAATCGCCGGATTGTGCAGGAGTGGCCTTGCCAAGTTTCATTCCAAGCCAGATAATAGCGCCGACTAGAACAAAAAGAAGCAAAACCGTAAGAATTTGTAGAGTATCCATGTATTCAGAATGCCACGGCAGGTGCGTGAAGGCAAGCGAAAAACGTTTGTTGATTTATCCACAATCCTCTGTCCTTCACAGGTTAAATCGCCCCTGATATCTTCGACCGTAATAAGAATTACGGATTACGGATTTAATCCGCAATTCGCAATTCGTAATTCAAATGAGAATAAAATTATCTCAAAATAAAGTATATGACCGTTAATCTTAAAGCACCAGAAGAATTCAATGAAGACGAATGGGACCCGCAAGGTCTGAACAGCATTGATAAAGACGAACTTGAATCTTTTGGCGTTGATGAAGATGATGATGGCGACGAAGACGACGGCATTGACGAAGATGATGATGTCGAAGTCGTTGAAGTCAATGATGAAGACGACGCCGTCCCTCCGGCCGAGCTCGATGTCGACGGACTTACGGAACTTGAACTGATGGAAAAGAATCTTCTGCAGGAAGAGTCGTTTGATTTCGCCATGGTTGGGGAGGAAGAGTAAGGAGTGGGGAGAAGGGAGTGGGGATGTTTTATTGGAAGGTCGAGATCAAAAAAAGCGGATATCTGATGAATATCCTCTTTTGTATTTTCTTTTCCTCCACACTCCCTTCTACCCACCCCCTACTCTCTTAGCTCCAAATCCTACTCAACAGCGTCGCAGTCATCGCGGTTGCAAGCAGGGACCAGACGAGTCCGGCGAGCGCCCAGCCTCGGCGCCATTTTAAACAGTATGCGAGCGCGCCTCCGTATCCGAAAATCGGAAGCGCGAAGGTTACCGCTTGGTCGTTCCGATCTGCGGCATCGAGTTTGTCATTTCCTCCCAAGTGAGCGAGTGCGGCGAATCGGAGAATGTACGGGAAGGCAAAAAGCGGAATGGCAACGAGAATCGGAATCGCTTGGACAAAATGCGTTGTAATCGGAGTGATAAACGCTACAAAACGATCCGCAACGTCCCGGATGCTTAACACCTGGATGACGCGTTCAAGCGTCAAAGGGAGAAAGGCGGCAAAAAGAATGGCGGGAATAAACAGCGTCCAAAACGCCCAGCGGCGCCACACGTACCAATACCACATGGTGGCCGACGGGTTAAAGACAAGGGCGATGGTCCATAATCCCCTGCGCGACAACGGAATTTTCGGCGTTGAAAAGGCATGGAGAATCGCCCATACCCACAAAACGCCAAGCAAAATGGCGTATGCGATGATTGCAAAAAAAACGAGTGTTATTGCCATGTTTTATTGCTCCCCCCGGGCCGTGAATCGCTGTATGGTAGCAGGAATAGTGGGAATCAGCCAGTAGGCCATAGCCAGTAGCTAGTAGGAAGAAAAGAAGAGAATACAAACAATAGAGACGTGATGTTCGCGTCTCATTGTTTTGCCCTACTGGCTACTGGCTATGGCCTACTGGCTGATTCAAGAACAGCCGCTCGTTCCGCCGCAGTTCAAGCATTTGTAGCATGCGGCGTTGCGGATCATGATGGAGCCGCAGGTGTCGCAGAGCGGCGCATCGCTTTGATTGTCGATGGTGGATGTGAGCCGGTCTGAATTGATTTCAAGCAGGCTTTGCTGTTTTTCTTCTTCAAGCGACCCGGTCATGATGTCGCTGTTTTCCATCGCGGATCCGATGGGACCTTCATCCACTTTCAATCCGAGCGCCTGCCGATCCTCGGAAGGCAGGAATTTGAGCGCAAGCCATCGGAAAATGTAGTCCGTGATGGACTTGGCCATGCGGATCTGCGGATTATTCGTAAAGCCGGATGGTTCGTAGCGGACGTGTGCAAAGTTGTTGACGAGCTTTTTGAGCGGAACGCCGTACTGCAAACCGATGGAGACGGATGTCGCGAACGAATCAAGCAATCCGGAAAGCGTACTTCCCTCTTTGCTCATTGTGATGAAGATTTCACCCGGCGTTCCTTCGTCGTAGATTCCGACGGTGATAAAACCTTCATGCGCGCCGATGCGGAATTTATGCGTGATCGCTTTTCGTTCATCCGGCAAGCGCCGCCGCCGAGCGACAAAGGTGTCGCCAGTCGTTTCTCCGGACGTGGCTTTGACGGCAATAGGCGCAAGAACGGGCTGTTGGACTTCTGGAGTCTTCACCGCATCTTTGATTTCTTCCTTTGTCATTGTAAGCGGCTGTGAACGCTTGCATCCGTCGCGGTAAATCGCAATCGCTTTTAATCCGAGCTTCCATCCGTCGACGTATGTCTGGACAATATCATCAACCGTCGCTTCGGTCGGCATGTTGACAGTTTTCGAAATCGCGCCGGAAAGAAACGGCTGGACCGCGGCCATCATGCGAATATGTCCCATCGGAGTGATGGATCGCGTCCCTTGGGCGGCTTTGAAAGCGCAGTCAAAGACCGGAAGATGGTCGGCGGATAGATTCGGGGCATTCTCAATGGTGTCATGTTCGTCGATGTGCTTGAGAATGTCGCGAATCTCCTGTTCTCGATACCCAAGCGCATGGAGGGCCTCTGGAACGGTTTCATTTACCAGCTTGAGCATTCCGCCGCCGACGAGCCATTTGTAGGATACAAGGGCAATTGACGGCTCAATGCCGGTTGTTTGGCAGTCCATAAGAAATCCGATGGTTCCGGTTGGTGCGAGAACGGAAATTTGCGCATTCCGATACCCGAATTGTTCCCCGGCCGCAAGAGCCCGATCCCAGCACTGGCGCGCTTCGGCAAGAACGTCTTCCGGAACGCCGGAGGACGGAATGGTGGAAGCGGCATCGCGGTGCTTGCGGATAACGCGAAGCATCGGTTCCTCGTTTTTTCGATACCAGCGGAACGGCCCGAGCCTTTCCGCGATCGCGGAAGACTGTTCGTATGCGACGCCGGAAAGGATGGATGTGAGCGCCGCGGCGAGATTCCGTCCGTCGTCTCCGTCATACGGCAATCCGCGGCTCATAAGAAGCGCTCCAAGGTTCGCATACCCGAGCCCAAGCGAGCGAAAATCCCACGAATTCTGTTCAATGGCCGGCGTTGGATAGCTGGAAAAGTCAACGACGATTTCTTGCGCCGTAATAATGGTTCTGCAGATATGCTTATACGATTCAACGTCAAACGTTCCGTCCGCTCTCCGGCACTTCATGAGGTTGACGGAGGCGAGGTTGCACGCCGTATCGTTCAGGAACATGTATTCCGAGCACGGGTTCGAAGCATAGATGCGATCCGTATTCGAGCACGTATGCCAGTCATTGACCGTCGTGTCGTACTGCATTCCCGGATCGCCGCATTCCCAAGCCGCCTGCGCGATCTGGCGCATGAGTTCGCGCGCCTTGAACCGTTCGCACGGTTCTCCGTTTTTGACGTACTTTGTCCAAAAATCCCCGTCCGCTTCCACGGCTTGCATGAATTCATCCGTCACGCGCACGGAATTGTTCGCATTCTGATAGAAAATGGATGCGTATGCCTCTCCATCGATTGATCCGTCGTATCCGGCGTCGATAAGCGAATGCGCCTTTTTTTCTTCCTTTGCTTTGCACCAGATGAATTTTGAAATATCCGGATGTTCCACGTCGAGGATGACCATTTTTGCCGCGCGGCGCGTTTTTCCGCCGGAACGAATGACTCCCGCAAAAGCATCCAGCCCCTTCATGAACGAAACTGGCCCGGAAGACTGCCCAGAAGACCCTCCGAGTTTTTCTTTCGAGGAACGGAGCTTTGACAAGTTGGATCCTGCGCCGGAACCATACTTAAATAGCATGCCTTCGGTCACGGCGAGATTCAAAATCGAGCGCATGTCATCTTGGACGGAATTGATAAAGCATGCGGAGCACTGCGGATGCGGATTCACGCCGACGTTAAACCAGACCGGGGAGTTAAACGCGGCCCGCTGATTGACAAGAATGTCCGTTAACTCTTCTTCAAATGCCTGTGCGTCCTCTTCTTCAAAGAAATATCCGCCCTTTCGTCCGAAGCCGGTGATAGTCTTTGCCACGCGATCCACCATTTGCTTCACGCTTGTTTCCCGTTCCGGCGTGTCCAGCCGTCCGCGGAAATATTTTGATACGAGGATATTCGTTGCCGTTTGGCTGTATGACTTTGGGACCTCGACGTCTTTTTGTTCAAACACAATTTCCCCTTTCGCATTCGTGATTTGCGCATCGCGACGTTCCCATTCGATGGATTCATACGGGTGCATGCTCGGCTTGGTGTAAAAACGCTTAAAACGAATGCCTTTGCCGTACACGTTTTCCCGCCGATGCCTTTGCGGTTCAATGCGATGCGCAAGGTATTGTTTCGCGATCTGCGATGCGTTTAGATCGATGAATGCGGCCGTAATCACCTCGCGAATGTCGTCTGTTCCCGGAATATGATGCCCATCGTATGTTTTCACAAGGCGTCCAATGGCGCTTTCTTGCGTGCGGGTAATCAGGATCTCGTCGTCTTTCTGTCCGCCGGCTTCACAGGCGCGACGGATGGATTCGCGCAGCTTCTCGGCTTGAAAGTCTTCGATGCGTCCGTCGCGTTTTCGAACGGAGTGAACAGAAATAACATAATCCCATACGGCGGCGGCACGTTCGCGGACGTCGTGCGGATCGGCGTGTGATGCGGATTGAGCGGATTGCTCAATACGTGAGGATGCATTCGGATTCATAGGGAAAGAGGAGATTTTTTTTATGTATTTTGCGAATAAAAAACGGGCAAGCGCAATGAAGAAAGAATTTCTCTCTATCATGCGCAGAGCCGCATCATGTTCAGGAACAGCATTCCCGATTGTAGACGCTCATCCCGTGCCCAGCAAATACTACATATAGTGGTTTGCAGTGAGATTATATCACAAGATATAGTGTGCAATGAAAGCGATGTGGATAACTTGAAGAGGGGCGTGGGGCGTGGCGTACAGGGCGTGGTGAAAGATCTTTCACCACGCCCTGTACGCCACGCCCCACGCCCCTTTTTTTCAAAATCCCAAACTTAAATTCACTACCGGCTTCGCCTCTGGATCCGGCGGATCAAGCGGAAGTGAAATCGTTTGAACGACACCCATTCGATCCGTAAATTTGAGTTCTTTATGTTCGAGCGCGTACTCGTAGACATCACGCGTCACGCGTACGTCTTGCAGGCAGTAGTCTTTTAATTTTTCAATTTCCCCTTTCCTCCAATAATCAATAGCGAGAAGTCCGTGTCCGCTTTTGCCCGTGCCGAGCGTTGTCTGCGCGACATCATCGAGTTTGATGCGATATCCAAGTTGTTTCTGAATTTCTTCGAGAAGGTCGAGCGAAGGAAATTTCGTGATATCTCCTTGGTAATATTTTTGAAGGCAGGGAAAATCAAAATGATTGCTGTTATACCCGATGATTCGATCCGCCCGCTCAAAGCGCGGCCAGAGTTTCGGCAAATCTTCCTCCAAAAAGGATTCGAACGTGTCGGTTTCGTAAAAGTAAACGCCGACGACGGAAACGTGTAACAGGGCGGAATTATACGAGCCCACATCCTGAAACGATTCGCGCGTTTCGATGTCAAAAACGATTTCATGCCGTGCCATAATGTGGACGCTAGTATATCACATGAAAGTCCGCTGTCCTTAGACAAGAGTCCACAGTCCACGGACTTCAGTCTGTGGACTGTGGACTCATAAACAAACAGACGGCGTGGAAACATTTCCACGCCGCCTATGCGGGTTAAGAGGGTGAACCGATCATGCAACGTTCGCCACAATTGGCACGACGTTCCGGATGGGTTCATCCGGTTGTAAAAAAGGGCGAAGCGCCGGATGCGTAACGATGCGCTGGACGTGATCCGTCGCATCGAGCTGAAGGACGCCGTTTCCGAAGAGAATAATAAGAACATCCGGACTCATGAATCCATCGCATGCGATCGCGATTCTGTTTGCGACATTGCCAAGGTCTTCGTATGACTCGAAGTCATGCGCGATAATCCCAAGCAGTTGCATCCATGTTTGTATCGCCTCGTTTTCCGTCCAGTATTCTTGCGCCCGTTTTGGAATATCCATGCGAAGCAAATCCGCATGCCGGGCCGTTAAAAGATAAAGGAGACGATATGGATTCCACTCAATGGGGAGCAGATCAGAATCTTGCAACAGCGCCGCCATGGCCGTGATGCCGTCAGCAAGAAATGCTTGCACGGCTTCTTCTGATGCGTGTGCAATCTCTTTGACGCGTCTTCGCACGTCATTTCTACTGATCAGCCCTCCGTGTTCCAAGTGACGGGCAATGTTGCACAGTTCGAGCCGTTCAAGGATTTCGAAAAAGTAACAATCGCTATTTGATCGAATGGTTTTTTGGACCACAAGTTTCCGATTCTGTTCTTGAACGAGTCCCGTTCGTATGAGCGCATCGATATTCGCGAGAGGAAAATGATCCAGTGGCACATCCGCAATGGAAAGCGGAACGCCGTTTTCTGTTGTACGCGCAATGGCATCGAATGCCAGAGCCGTATCAACAACATCCCATTTGAATGCCGGAGCGAGTGCCATGAGTTGCATGACTTGGCTCGGATCGGCATTCCGCTGAAGATTGCGTGCAACGAAACTGATGAACTCACTCGCACCGTATGTTGAAAGCATGTGTACGCGCGTTTGTTGTTCCTCGACCGTGGGCAGTTCCGAGATATGTGCGGCACTCCCAAGGATGTGCCGATGTCTTGTTGCTTCTAGGATGCCGAAAAGCCGTTCTTGACATACATGACAAATGAAGATTGTTGTCCCCATTCGCGCGATAACTCCAGCACTATCCCCCGTTAATTCGACGATGTTCGACGATGTTCCAACCCGGAGAGTGTGTTGATATTCAAGCATTGGATCTATTGACGGTTTTACGTCTCCGTCTTTTTCATCCTTCTCTTTATAGAGCGTAATGACTTCACAGCCGTCGGCGAATCCTGGCTGCAGCATGGCATTTGGGGCCGTGAGCAGGATTGTGACGCGTGCGCCTTGTTTGAGCGCGCTTCCAACGACATTGATGTAGTCTCCGTCGCCGCAGACAAGAATGAAGTGTAATTCATGAGCATCATGAAATTTCAATGCATGATGAATCGCGTCAATGACTCTGTAATCAAGCGTTTCTTTCGTTCCTCTTGCACCTTCTCTCTGCATGCTTAATGCGCTGTGCAAGTCACTGAATTGTCCAAGCCGCGGGCAGTCAATGACGTCAAAGCCTGCTACGCTCCATAGAAACGTCAGCTGATTCCTTTGGAGAAAAAAGCCATTGCTGGAAACTGGTTTTTTCAGTTCATCCGTGAAGAAGCTCGCTTGATAGATGATTGGGCAGAGTGAAAGCGCGATATTTCGAATCTGAAGCGGAGTAATAAGCTCTTTTTGATCTCCCGTCATCGCTCCTCCATCAACAAGGATGATTGCGCGTCGTTCGGTTGTTTCGGGTAAATTGTCCAAAGGACACCCCTTTCTTATCCGTCAGAACGGATCACAAGAGACCGCGGAATTGCGGTACGGTTATGCTAGCAAGTTTGGGCAAATTGTCAAGCGTTTTGGTCAGTGATTGGTAGCTAGTAGCTAGTAGCTGGTAGCTAGGATGAATTTCCTAGCTACCAGCTACTAGCTACTAGTCCCTGTATAGCGGTCTTGACCTTTTGCGAGCTTTCAGTTAACCTGCAAAATGCACCTTAACATCACAACCCCCCACTCAAATCCTCCGTAGACCTGCTTTTGGCGGGACGAAAGGGGAAGAAAGGCAATGCTGTGAATGCCATGACTCAACCCAGTGACCGGAATTCGGATCATCATGCCGATGTCAAATACGTGGCATCAATCACCTACTCATTTCGTTCGACCCCGTTTCATGCCGGAAATCTACCAGAGGATGAATTGAGTTTGATCGCGAGACGAATGCCAAAATTGGCAAGAGATCGATGTTTTCCAGGGCTGGCAATTCCAGGAACGGTCAACGTAAAACAACTCATGAAATCTTGTGTTGATCGAGCCACGGAAGGCCGTGCAAACGATCTTCGAAACTTCTTATTTACGTACGGCATTCTTATCGAAACGACTCTTTCGGAAGGGCAGACGCTCTTTCTCTTCGATGCCGAGCAACTGAATGGAATTCTTAAAGGGTTTGTTCAACTTATTCAATGCGATGAAAATAATCTCCGACAACGTGCAAGGTATTTGATCGCGGCATATCAGGACGCGCGTCGCGCTGATGATGAAAGTGAGGCGGTCGAAGTGATTGAACCGCCGCCAGTCAGTAAAGTTGTCGTCGCTCCGGCAACTCGAATTTCGCCCGACGAGATTGTTCTTGCTTTGCTTGAATCTCCGCAGTCTGTCGCCATCCTCGAAGACAATCAGGACATACGGGAATGCGTCGGCAGTCCGCTTGAATATCTCGAAGCAATGAGAGAGCCGTCGGAAGCGGAAGATGTGCGTATCGCTTTTGAAGAAGCGTGCCGACAGGGATATCTGATCTGTCTCCCCTCTCCGGAAGCATGCACGGGCTGTCTTGTCTCAATTTATCCATGGACATCGAAAAACATGCAAGAAAATCTGCAACGTTGTCTTGCAATTTTTCGCCAGAGGCCGGTTGATACGAAGTCGGAGAGCAAACAATTGCTGAAGCGACGTTTGCATGAAATTGATGCCACATATACAGAACAGAAAGTTCAACGACTTCAAGAAAAGCGATTGGCTCTGGAAGAAATCGTACAAAAAGAGACACAGAATCTTGTACTGCAACAGGAAGAAGCCATCCGGCTCATACAGGAAGAATGCGAGAGAAGAATTCAACAGATCAAGGAACAGACGCAGGCATCCATTAAACAACATCAAGAAGGATGCGCCGTTGATATCCGATTGGAACTTGGTCGGATCGAAAGAGAAATTTCAACCTCTTGCAAGGAAGAACGGCGGCGGGCCAGTAGAATGATCATTGCGGAACGTGAAACGCGTATCCAGATGCTCACAACGCTCCTTCGATCGCTCGAGGCATTTGCAAGAAATGCGGGGGAATGACTATATCGCAAGGTCGGATCTACACAAGGATCCGGCCTTTTTTAAAGAAGAAGTTAGAAGTTAGAAGTTAGAGTCGGATCTCTAACTTCTAACTTCTAACTTCTTCTTTACGGAAATGACACAATATCATCCGCATGCCGTGCGAAGAAGATTTTTGCGATATTCCAGTATCGCGGATCGTGTTGCTGGGTTTTCATCCAATACCACCACTCAACCCCCCAGAACGAAACGCTGTCGAGTCCCATACGTTCCGCGTATGCGAAGTTTTTCTGCATGCGATCTGGTCCGAAAAATGATACCTGCTGGGCAATGGGGGTATCTTGGAGCGAATGATCCGACCACGGTTCCATTTGAAATTCGGAAACATACACGTCTTGTACAAAAGCGCGGATCAGATCCGCCCTTCGGGCATACCAATACGTCGGAAGAAAATTGTACTCCCACGTTGCTCCCCAAAATGTTTTCACGACGCGATACGTGCTGACGCCAAGATGATCAACAAGGGATCCGACTCGTATCCAGTCGGACAATTCTCCCGAATCCGTTGATGAAATCGGATGATGAATATCCAGCCGTCGGACGAGATCGACCTCTTGCTTTAAAAAAGACATGCTTGGCTGGGGGCAGAGCCCGAACTTGAATAGAGGTTCGTTTTCAACCTGCCACATGGCAAGCGCCTTATGATCGCGGTATCGAAGAACGGTTTGTTCAATGTACTGAAGCCGTGCTTCGCGCTCCCCTATCAGGCCTTTATGAATGGCCCAGTCTGGAATCCAACATTCCGGCCATCGCGGAAGCTTGGCACCGACCCCGAGAATCACCTGGCCGTGGCGCGCGGCAATTTCATCCATTTGGTAGTCAATCGTACTCCAGTCGTACTGGCCTTCATTCGGTTCAACAACAGACCAGTATGCCGGAATGCGAAACAAGCGCACGTGAAGATCATCAAGGGTCGCAGTCAGTGTTTCGCGCCAGTTCAGATGGAGTTCTTCAGCATACGGAATGCTAAATGTCACTCCGGCATCAAGCGTGCCGGGTGCGGATGGGGTGATGCCAATCCAAAGGAATCCGGCGATCATGGCAATACAAGCGCCAAACCCGATGCATATCTTAATGCCGATAGGCAACGGCTGTTTCTGAACGGATCGGTGGAAAATTAGACGGCGAGCCATAAGCCAATTGCGGTAAGGAGAATTGCGATAAGTTTTCGTGTGATTGTTTTTGGAGTGAGATCTTCACCAAGAAGCTTTGGCGCTCGCTTCGCAAGGGCAAAAGCAACGAGGACCAGAAAGGCGTATTGTACGGCCTGCAGGGCATTCACGATAGATGCGCTTCCCATGCTCATGGCGTATTGAACCAGAACAAATCCTCCGGCGCCGAGCGTTTGTCCGATCATGACGAGCCAGAGCGCGCCGTTTTTTGCGGATTTTTTTGACGACGGTTTTGGAAATACAGCTCGGAAAAGTTCTCGCGTCGCTTTCGGATCCATGAATACGAGCAGGACCGCCATAATCGCTCCAATAATTCGGGACGTTGTAAACGTCGTCATGAATCCGTCCGTATCATATCCGAGTTTGATGCTGACGGATGCGACAGCGAAAAGGAATGCGGCGATGCATGCGGAAACAATGGCGCGAGACGTTAATCGATGCGATGAAGATCCGCCGGCGAGAATGATAGTCGCGATAATAAGAAGTGCGAATCCTATCGTCTGCGATGACGTCAATACTTCGCCCATGAAAAGAAATGTTCCGGCAAACGTCAGAATCGGAATGAGCGAACCCACGATGGGAACGATGCGGCTCGCCTCCCCCTGTCCGAGCGCCTGAAAAAACATCCAGAGCGCAAGAATAAATGACGCCCCGGCGATTGTTGAATACAGCCACCCTATGCCATGCGGCAGGCCTGCGCCAAAAAAGAAAAGCACGGACGCGAAAACGCCGAGAATTCCGACGGTTCCTGCGTATGTTGCCGCCCGTTTAAAGCTCGTTGAAAGCAAAGACTTATCAATCACAAACGCAGCGCCGTTTGCGATATGTCCGGCGATGGCGATGAGCGCCCAGATGGGGAGGAACATAGAATTAGTCGGTAAGTCGGCCAGTCGGTAAGTCGGCCAGTAAATATCTTACCGACTTCCGACTCACCGACTCACCGACTCTCTTCATCATATCTTCACCGTTTCCCCCAACTGCGGGGCGTCTGCATTGATGTGGAACTCGTCTTTGATGCACGTCGCGAGCGCAATGCAGGCATCATCTTCCCCATGTGTGCAGTACACGTTTTTTGGCAACCGTTTTGCTCCGCGTATCCAATTCAAGAGTTTGTGCTGATCGCCGTGCGCGCTGAATGATCCGATGCTTTCGATCTTTGCGCGTACGTCGATGGTCTCTTCCATGACGCGAACATGCTTTTCACCCATGTGCAACCTCCGTCCAAGCGTTCCTGATGCCTGATAGCCCACGATGAGCAAAGTTGTTTTCGAACTGCCAAGGTAGCGAAGCAGGTGATGGAGAATCCGCCCGCCGTTCATCATGCCGGATCCGGCAATGATGATTTTTGGCGACGGAGCGTCATTGATCCGTTTTGATTCCGAACGCGTTTCTGTCAGTGTGAGTCCGGGAAACGTCAAAAAATCATCGCCATGCATGATAAGCCGAGCCGCTTCCGCATCATAATATTTTGGGAACTTTTTCATCACATCCGTCATCTTGATCGCCATAGGGCTGTCCAGATACACATCAATCGGATCAATGTGGTCGCGTTCAACGAATTGATTCAAATCGTACAAGAGTGCCTGGGTGCGTTCGATGGCAAAAGCCGGAATGAGCAAAATTCCCTTTCGCTTGATTGTATTCTTCACGATTTCTTCAAAAAGCGCGGATCGCGTTGCCATGTCTTCATGAATGCGGTTTCCGTATGTGGATTCGATGTAGAGGACGTCTGACTCTCCGATTTGAGCCGTCGGACGCAAAATGGGCGTATCGACATTCCCGATATCTCCGCTGAAGACGATGCGAGGGCCGCCGTTTTCCTCAATTTCTACAAAGGCGCTTCCAAAAATATGGCCGGCGTCACGATAACGAAAACGGATATCTCCGATTGTTTTCCACTGGCTGTAATCCGTTCCCTCCATCAGATCAATCGTCTTTTTTAAATCCTCCGCCTCATATAATTTTGGGCGATACTCTTTTTCAAACTGTTCTTCCATGATTTCAACCGCGTCTTCAAGAACAATACGCGCCATATCAACCGTTGGAAGCGTGGCGAATATTTTTCCGGAAAAGCCTTCACGGATGAGTTTCGGTAGCCGTCCGACGTGATCAAGGTGTGCATGGGTCAAAAGAACGGCGTCGATCGTTTTTGGATCAAACGAAAATGGCTGGAAATTTCGCGCATCATTAAATGCCGACCCCTGGAACATCCCGCAATCAATCAGAATACGCGCATCCTTTGTTTCAAGCATGTGGCATGAGCCCGTCACTTCACGCGCGGCTCCGTAGCTAGTGACATTCATAAGAAGTAGCTGGTAGCTAGCAGCTGGGGCGGATGATATAAGCCCTTTTCTCCCCCTAGCTTCCAGCTGCTAGCTACCAGCTACTAAATTTCAGTGTCTCGATAATTCCTGCAATGCCCGCGTTCTTGATTCGTTTGCCAAGCGCTGTCGAACGTCGTTGATGTTGAATGAGGAGAGAAGGCGGACTGCGCCCGTTCCGTATAATCCGGCAATGCGTGGCCAATCGGATGCGGACGGATCGCTTGACCAGTCAAATACCGAATACGTTCCATCATCCAATAAGTGGAATTTTGCCGCGACAAGGCCTTCGGCTGATTGCGTGGATACGAGATCTTTTGTTGTTGGATCAACAATCCATGAATCACAGCGAACAAGAGCGACGCGGAGCGCAGTCGCCGTATCCTTCTGGAACGCAAGCGGCCGCACCGCACATGTCACGAGCGATGCAGATGGAAAGAATCGTTTTGCCGCCTCTTGGCGCATGGCCGCAGATATCGGATCGAGGCTGATATTGCGTGCAAGGATTTCCGAACGCGCAATACAATAATCCCCCGCCCAATTTGCACCAGTTTGATTGCACGAGCGGTTCAAGGAAAAATTGACGATATTGCGATCGAAAATCGGCGATGCAATGAAACCAGCGATGAGATAGGTTTCAAAGACCAACATGACGACGCCGACCATGGAAAAGAGGCGAAACATGGAAGACGGATGTCCGAGCCATGCGGTAATCGCCGGATCAGCGATCCATACCCGTCCTTTTGCCAGGCCTTCAGTTCCGATCACGACAAGGCTTGCGAACGCGCCGAGAAAAAATCCAATGATTGGATTCAGTCCGGCAATCGCCGCGCATGTTGCCACAATCGGAAACGCAAGAATGGTGAGCGTTGCCCACAGCGCGGCATGCGGATCAAGATGCTTTTTTCGTTTGAATCCCCCCCAGGAAAACATAAGTATAGAGTACGTCGCGAATAATGTTGCAAGTATAGCATACGCGAGACATTCATATCATTTTTTGTTTATGTATATTTTTATGATGGCATTCAATTGATACTGTGGTGAATTCGCATGAATGTCCGCAGTCCATAGACTTCAGTCCGATTTTAATGTTGGCAGTATCAGACTATCGTCTGTGGACTATAGACTATTTTCTCTAAAATAAGCCAAAAACCTTACTATATTGAGACTTATAGACTTGCAGACTTGAAGACTTGTATAGGATACTTGACAAAATAGCCAATACGTGCTAAAGTGTTCTTTACAAATAAGGTGAGGAAGGTCCATAGAGAGACGGATCGACCATACGCCCGAACAGTCAAGCGCCTTCGAGCCTACGGCCGATTCCGACTCTTACGAGACGGACGGTATGAATCATGTCGATTCATAGAAAGGCAAATCAATGAACAAGCTATCCGTTCTTTTCGCCGCATCGCTATTCGTTGCAACATCCGCTTCTATCGCCAGCGCCAAGGATGCCCAAAAGGATCCAAACAGCAGTAGTGACAATGTCACCTACAAGGTAGAAGAGAGGAAAAATCCGCACGCAAAGAAGAAGCAAGAGCCGCAACGACTCCCATCCGTCGGACACCACAAATACAGTTACATCCAATTGATCGTTCCGGCCAACACCAACCCGATCAAGCTCGGCTAGCGCGGTAGCCCCCACTACAAACGACGATCTCCGACCACTAGGAAGGAGATCGTTTTAATTTAGAAAGGGTCCACAGTCCACAGACTATTGTCCTTAGTCTGTGGACTGTGGACAATATTCTGTGGACTGTGGACCTATTTTTTTTACAACCTTCTTTTTATTCTCAAACTATTCCCCAGCACGCTCACACTCGAAAGCGCCATGGCGCCGCCGGCGATGATGGGATTCAAGAAGCCGAAAGCGGCGAGTGGAATACCGATGATATTATAAACGAAGGCCCAAAAGAGATTTTGTTTGATTGCGCGAAACGTCGCGCGAGACAGCGTAATCGCATCCACGGCTTTTTCCGGCGAGCCTTTCATGAGAACGATTTGTCCGGTTGCAATCGCGATATCAGTTCCTGTACCGATTGCGATTCCGAGATCGGCTGTTGCGAGCGCTGGTGCATCGTTCATTCCATCGCCGACGAATGCGACACGGTTTCCTTCTTTCTTGAGCGAGGAAACGATATCAGCTTTTTTTATCGGAGAGACATCCGCATATACGAGATCAATTCCAAGTTCATGTGCAACGGCATTTGCTGTGGCGAGATGATCGCCGGTCACGAGTCCGGTTTTTATATTGAGCGAATGGAAAGCCGCAATCGCCTGTTTTGCATCCGGCTTTACTTCGTCTTGCGCCGCGATCATCCCGAGTAACAGCGTTTCTCTCGCCACAAACATGACGGTTTTTGCCGCGCGTCGTAACTCTTCCGCTTTCAATACTATATCGTCTGGAAAATCGACGTCTCGTGAACGAAGAAAATCTTCGGTCCCGAGCGAAACATGCGATCCGTTCATGATTCCGCGCAATCCTTTTCCTGCCACCGCTTCGAAAGACGTGACAGTTGGGATCGCGACCGGATGCGCTTTCTGATTTTGAACTGCGTCGAGAATGGCACTCGCCAGCGGATGTTCTGAAAGTGATTCAAGTCCTCCGGCGACTTCGAGAAGTTCAAACGGTCGTGATGTCGGATCTTTTTGTTCGATAATATCCGTGACCGTAGGTTTCCCTTTTGTGAGCGTTCCGGTTTTATCTAGAAGGATCGTGTCGATGCTTCGAGCAATTTCAAGCGCACTTCCATCTTTAATCAGTATCCCTTTTTTCGCTCCTGCGCCTGTTCCGACCATAATCGCCGCCGGGGTTGCAAGACCCATAGCACATGGACAGGCGACAATCAGCACAGCGACGGCAATCTCAATGGATTGTGCAAGATCGCGTGTCAGAATAAACCACACGATCCATGCAAGAATGGCGATCGCGATTACTGTTGGAACGAAGAAAGATGAAATCGTATCGACGAGGCGTTCGACTGGTGATTTTGTTGTGAGCGCATGCTCGACGGTCGCGACGATTGCATCAAGCGTTGTTTTTCCGGGCTCGGCGGTGACGGACATTTTGATCGCACCCGTTCCGTTCACGTTCGCGCCGATAACGACATCCCCTTTTGCGCGTTCAACCGGAATCGGCTCGCCGGTGAGCATGCTTTCATCCACGTTTGTCCGGCCTTCAATAATGATGCCGTCGATCGGGATGCGTTCACCGGGTTTCACAAGGCAGACATCACCAAGACGCAATTTTTTCGGGTCAACATCTTCCGTCGATCCATCGGATGTGATTCGATGCGCGTCTTTCGCATGAAGGTTTAACAGCGCCGAAATAGCCTCGCCTGCTTTTTGCCGCTGGGATTCTTCCAGGAATTTTCCAAGCAGAAGAAAAGCCACGATCATTCCGGCGGATTCAAAGTACATTTTTCCGCCCGTAAAGAAGGCGTATGTGCTCCAAACGAGCGCGGATCCCGTGCCGATCGTGACGAGCGTATCCATGTTCGCACGGAAGTGTTTTAACTCATTCCATGTGCCAAGATGAAATTTTCTTCCAAGAACGGCAACAAGAATCCATGCGGAAACGAGGGAGAAAACATCAAACATCGGCATACCGAATATCATTCCGATGCCTTGAGGAACAACCATGCTGGCGATGAGCGGTACGCAGAGAATAAACGCCGCAATCAATCCCCGCTTGCCCACATATCCATGATGTTCATGCGTACGTCCCAATCCATGTTCTATTTTCTGTTTTCTATTTTCTGATTCATCATGTATCGCTACAACCGGCTCATATCCCTGATCTTTAATCGTTTGCGCGAGGTCATGAGTCTGAATTTTCGATTCATTGAATTCAACGGTCGCGCGACCGAGCGCGTAATTGACATTCGCTTTTGATACGCCGTCTTTTTTTGCAAGTTCGCGCTCAATCAAAACGGCACAACTTGCGCAATGCATGCCTTCAATTGGTATGGAGACTTTCATATTAGGATGAGATCGGAGATCAGAGATCCGAAGCGCTCGGATTTCCGTTCTCTGATCTCTATTTTATCAGATGACATTAAACGACCCCCTCACCATCCCCATGCCACAGCTGAATGGAAGTGTCCCGGGTGTTTGCGGTGCATTGAAGGTAATCACGTTTGTGCCTTTTGACAGTTGTTTGAATATACCAAGCGACGGAATCGTAATGGAGTTCGTACAACCGTATGCCTCATCGCCGTTCACTTCCCAGCGCACAGGCTGTCCGGCATGAATCGTCAAACGGTCCGGCTGATATCCGCTTGCCGTGACGCTCATTTGCACGACTTGAGCATCCGTATGCTCTCCGGAAGATGGTTGGGTCGCTGGCTGTTTTGGGGAAAAAGTCTCGGCGACCGTTCCGGGAGTGATTGGAGAGCCGATGAGCGTGAGTCCGCCGTTCAATTGTCCGAAAGCGAAAAAGAGCAGGATGGACCCGATCGCGAGTCGAAGGAGAGGTTTTTGAAGCGCGGCCATGGAACCGAAGCGTGAAACGCCGGAAAGGACCGGGAGCGTTCCGAGCACAAATGCCGTCATCATTGCGCCTCCGATAAGCGGATTTCCGGATGCGAGTGCAAGCGCTTGAGCTGTTTGCGTAAATCCGCACGGGAGGAAGAATGTCAGCGCCCCGATGACGAACGGCGTTGATGACCGTTTTGATGCGGCAATGCGGTCGGCCGCATTCGATATGAATTTTGGCAGTCGAATGCCAAGCGATGAGAGCGGCGGCGTAAGATCAAGAAGATTCAGGGCAACTCCAAAAAAGCCGATACCCAGAATAAGCGCAAGCCATCCGTACACTCCACCGGAAAGGCTTGGAAGCGCTTTTCCCAGTCCGCCGAGCGCGGCCCCGCCGAGCGCGAATCCAATCAAACGCCCGGTTTGAATGGATATGGTTGATGGTTTTTTTACCGACGCGGATGCGTATGCAAGAATGAACCCTCCGGTTGATGCAAGGCAGGAAGAAACGCTGGCAATGAATCCGAATGCGAGCAAGGCTCCGAATGATGCGCCTGCGTCGATGGATGGGATGAATCGTTTCAGCGGAGCGTAGATGAAGGTCGCGGCAATTCCGACAAGGCTGATAGCGGCGATGGCGCGGAAGAAACGGTTGAAGAATGGCCGTTTGTTTTGTTTTGCGGGAAGAGCACATTCGTAAGAATTGCTGGCTTGCCAGTCCCCCGTAGTTCTCGTCTTCGAGAGCGAAGGAGGATCAGGGTGAAATTCATATCCGAGCTTCCGCAGTTCAGCGAGCGCGGGTTCAACAAACGAGAGATTGAATCCGTCGTCGACTTTGATTCCAGCCTGTTGACGTCGAAGGGACGCCTCGACATCGCGAATGCCGGGAATCGTTTTGAATGATTGTTCAATCATGCGTTCACAGCTTGCACAATGCATGCCAGTGACGCGCCAGATGATAATGTTTGACATAGAATAATTGGCTATCGGCTACTGGCCGATAGCCGAAAGCTAGTAGCTAACAGCTATTAAAACGAATAAGAATCCTCAAAGAGAGGAAGATCGCATTCGTTTCTTCTATTCCCGCCTCGCAACACTTCGTTCCTGAAATGGAGGTGATCCTTCGATCAAATGTTTTTGAGGATTCGTTTGTGTTTGAATCAAAATGGCCGGACAAAAAGAAGACAATGGAAGAACAGCTGTCCCGTCGATGAACGATACAGATATTTGACCGATTGTCTGTTCGGTATGAATCGTTTCATTGCAACAGGTCATGAGCGGCTGTTCGATTATCTGATGACCGCTATTCGTGCCCATCATGCTGATACGTGCGGCTTCATGATGATCCGGCATCATGGCGGCATGAACCAAAGTCGGGCATGCAAAAAACAGCGCAGCCTGCGCGAACATGATGTAAGCGACGATGGTTCGTTTCACCTAGCAAGCATACGATATAAAGGGAACTTTGAAAAGAGAGGTAAGAGGTTACCTCTTCATCAATTGACGAGCTTCGTTAAAAGGTGTACTCTATTGCCCTTACGGAAGCAGTTTCGCTCCGTATGCACGTTGAAAAAACGAGGTAAAAATGACGCAATTAGCTATCGTTGAGAACCCAAGTCAGCAATCGCTCGCATTTGCGAACGACTTTCCACCCATTGTCAGAAGCTACTTTGAATGGAATCTATTGCAGAGCGAGGGGTATGTTGATCAGAGAGCGCAACGACAAACATGGCGGGAGAATCATACCTGCACCTATTCATTCGAACTCTGCGTTGACGAACGATTGTCGGATTTCCTTCGAGCCGTCGGCCTCATGGCCGGGATACCAAATGTTTCCAGATCGCCGGGCGGATTCGAATCAAATCTTGGGTATCCGTTGACGCAAAAACGTCTCTTCGCTTTCCACGAAGAATACTGCCTGAATGGTCACATGGAAGTGCACCTGGTCACGTACCATTACTCCGGTTCGCAGACAAATCATGGATGCGCGGCGAGAAAGAATAATACGGAACAGTATCGAAGCGACGCGATCGAGCATGCAAAACGATTGAACCGGGCGTTGAACCGAAGCATCATTGCCTTTTCCGTCGGAGTTGATACGGATGATGATTCACTCGTCGTCCATGGAACGAACGGAGACGTTTGTCTTCGAGAGTATGCCTTGGATGTGCATGATCCTTTTAATAAGACGCTCCGCTCGCGACTCTCCGAACATCTGGCCATGGTTTTTCCGTCACAGCGCGGACTCTTCCGAGATAAATCATCACGAACAGCTGAAGCGTTCTATCAGGAATTTGCGGAACTTCTTGCCAGTAATGTTCATTATGTTCGCCAGCGTCGCGCAGAACTTGCAAGGTCAGGACCTGAAAAAGAATCACATACGGCTTTGCGGACATTCATTGGCAGGCCACTCGATATGGAACCGCCAAAAGGAACGACGTTTCTTCTGGAAGACGGCGATCCTCGCCTGATGGGAAAATATGTAGCCATTCCTCTCAAAATCGTGTGCAAAAACGCGTTGCAACATGTAATGATAACTGGAAATACCGATAATTTCGTTATTCCATACATCATCAGCATCCCCTATCGGAATGGCAACAGGGGCCTGAAACAGGAGTCGGCTCTCGATATTGCCGAGATGGTGAAACGTACAGCACACACATGGCTTCCCGGAATTCTGTCGCAGTTCGAACGGACGAATTGGTGGGGAGAATTGACCGAACAACTTCGAGTTCTTGCCTGTCGTGAAGCTGTTGATCGCGTCCTCACCTTTCCATGCGTCCACGATGAACGAACGCGCTTGTTCGTTCCCGTTAGTTAGCCTCGTATCAAAAAAACTCCGCCGTCCCTGATGACTTATCCGGGACGGCGTTTTTCTCTCTCCTCCTCTTATTCGTATTTAAAGTTCTTTTTAAACAGCTCCCGAATGATTCTCTTTCGCGTCACGATTCCGACGAGGACGCCGTCAGCGATGACGGGGAGGCGTTGGATGTGATGTGCGAGCATAAAACCAGCGGCGTGGAGGAGCGGTGTATCCGGATGCGTTGTATGAACCGTCGGACTCATGAATGACGAAATTTTATGCGTACGTATTTCAGCGGCTTTGCATTCGCGGTCATGATAGTCCGTATACAACTCTGGGGCTTTGTAATAGCTGTCATAGAACGGAAAAAGGATACGCAAAAGATCCTTGTATGAAAGAATACCGACGACCACGCCTTCGTCGTCGAGCACGGGACATCCGGTAATATTGCGGTCATGAAACAGTTTGACCGCGTCTTCATACGTCGCATCGCGATGGAGCGTTGCGACATCAGTCTCCATGATGTCTTTGATATACATAGTTAGCCAGCCCGCCCGCCAACGCCTGATGGCGAATGCAGATGGCGGGCAGGTAGGAATTAGCCAGTAGCCAGTAGGAAGAGCGATTCCTACTGGCTACTGGCTATGGCCTACTGGCTGAATCGGACGGCAATAATATTCCCACAACCGGGATTGCCTTTTGTTTTGTCAAAACAGATCCGGTAATAATACGTCGTTCCGCTTTGCGCACTCGAATCTTGATAGGCGTTCGCCGTTTTATCTGCGATGGAGCGGAGAGGCGACGTGTTATCCGGGCTCACATTCGGATTGGAAGTCGATCGCAAAATTTGGTATGCCGCAAACAGCGAAGACTTTGTCGGCGACCAAGAAAGAATAACGCTGTTCTTTTGTATCTTTGCCGTGAGAATCAGACTCTGGCTCGCAAGATCGTATGTCGTGCTTTGCAGTGCATCTCCGTTCCCAAGATCGTCGATGGATGCGCCGTTTGAATCTGACGCTGTTGCATCCGTTGTTGATGTCGAACTGACTGCTTGCGTTGATGTCGGTGTAGCTTCGATCGCCGTTGATGATGCGGAAGCTGTGCTTGTTGTCTGCTGGACGCCCTGAATGGAGTTCAGCCAGTCCAGATTTTTCTGGCGATCTGCATCCGAAAGCGTTGACCCGTTTTGTGTAGTAGAGGATGGCGTTCGATTGATATTCCACATCGTATACGCTAAAGCTCCGATCGAAAGTGCGATCAAAATAAGGGCAAACGCGAACAACTTGCTTTTCATATCTATAGCGTAACGCGTTGTATAAGAGACGGCAATAAGCTAGCCAGTAGGCCATAGCCAGTAGCCAGTAGGAAGAGCGATTCCTACTGGCTACCTGCCCGCCATCGGCTTACGCCATCAGGCGTTGGCAGGCGGGCTGGCTATGGCCTACTGGCTTACCCCGCCGTCCTGCTATACTTTTCCTAACTATGTCAGAATCAACTACCTATTCCTTGACCTCGTGGAACGTGAACGGCATTCGCGCCGTGGAAAAGAAGGGATTTCTTGATTGGATGAAAACGGCAAAGCAAGACATTGTTTGTCTGCAAGAAACAAAAGCGCAGGCCGATCAGCTGTCAAAAGAACTCTTGCATCCTTCAGGGTATGAGTCGTATTGGAATAGCGCGATACGCAAAGGGTATAGCGGTACCTCAATCTATACGCGCATCTCCCCTGTTTTAGCGATGACATCGTTCTCTGATGATGTGCTTGACGGGGAGGGGCGGATCATCCTGCTTGAGTTTAAAGAATTTTATTTGTTTAACGTTTATTTCCCGAACGGAGGAAGCGGACCGGTGCGTCTGGATTTTAAGATGAAGTTCTACGATAAGTTTCTTGATCTCATCGAGACGTTTCGCAAAAAGAAGCCGATTGTTTTCTGCGGTGACGTCAACACGGCTCATGCGGAAATCGATCTCGCTCGTCCGAAAGAAAATGAAAAAACAAGCGGATTTCTTCCAAAAGAGCGCGCGTGGATTGACCGCATCGTCGAAGCTGGATACCTCGATACGTTCCGCCTGCTTCATCCGGATCAAAAAGACGCATATTCATGGTGGGATATGAAAAGCCATGCACGGTCGCGAAATATTGGCTGGCGCATTGATTACTTTTTTGTATCAAAGGAATTAAAAAAACACGTCGTTTCCGCCGCGATCCATGATAAAGTTCACGGTTCGGATCATTGTCCGGTCAGTCTCGCGCTGACGTTCTAGCTAGAAGGAAGAAGGCCACTAGGGAACTAAGCCACTACGCCACTAGGGGGGAAGAAAATGCAATTTCCCCTAGTGGCGTAGTGGCTTAGTTCCCTAGTGGCCTAACTGAAAAGCATGTCTCTCTTCCAAATGCTTCAAGTGCTTTTGCTTCTCAATATTGAACAGCCGCGCATCCGCCCCATGCTTCCCGATCAGCATCGCGGCATAGTTTCCTCCCATGTGGTGCGGCATGACCACGTATGATGCCCCGTCATCGTATAGTGTTTCCGCCTCATAGATGTGCTGGGCGATGAGAATAATAACCGCAGATGAATTGATTTTTCGGACGCGGTTCAGAATGTATGCGTTTGTTTCAAAATCCGGAATCGTAGAAATAATCAGTTTGCATTTTTCCAATAGGAACGAGTCCAAAAATCCGTCATCCGAAACGTCACCGTACCTGCACGGAATCCTCTGCTCTTTGAGCCGCGCGATCATTTGAGGATCAAAATCAACAACGAGAAACGGATATCCCCGCTTCATGATCGATGGTAAAAAATCCGCACCCACGCGATGGCACCCGAAAAGAAGAGCGGAATACTTTTGTTTTTTTGATGATTCAATGATCGGATTTTTGCGTTCAAATAATTGAAGAAATGGAGCGAGGACGGGATACAGACGTTCAGAATTCAGCATCATGATCGTCGAAATGGAAATGGTAATAATCGCAACAATCGTCGCGATGGAAAGCGTATCGTTGGAAACATGTCCGGCGCGAATGCCAAGCATGATTAGGATGAGCGAAAATTCGCTCACCTGCGCCATAGCAAGCCCGGTATTGAAAAACGTTTTTTTTGCATACCCCATGGCTCCCATGATCGCCATAATTATCAGGGGGTTTGCGATCAGGATGAAAGCAGAATAGGCGGCGATCGGCCATGCGAAAGCTGATAATCGCGAAGCCGAGAGTTGTGAGCCAAGAACGATAAAGAACAGGACAATAAAGAAATCGCGCAGGAGTTTCATTTTTGCGCTGATTTCGTAGTGGTATGGGCTGGTCGACAAAGCAATTCCGGCAGAAAGGGCGCCGAGCTCGGCGGAAAGCCCGCATGCGTGAAAGACAGCGGCGGATCCGATTCCCCATGCGATCGCAAAAAGGTACAAGAACTCCTGCGAACGGGCAAAAATTCGCGTCAGCGACGGCAGGATCATCCACGAAGCAAAAACAATGCCGCCGACAAGCAGGATTCCTTTTGCGAGCGTAAAGAGAAACGCATCTTGAAGGCGGCCGCCGGACATGGTCGCAGTCACAAGGATAAGGGCAAGCGTAGCAACGAGATCTTGGACCAGCAGAATGCCGATAGAGATTTTTCCATGAAGCGTGTGCAACTCATGCTTGTCGGAAAGAATTTTTGAAATAATAATGGTGCTCGAAAACGTGAATGCGACAGCAAGGTACGCAGACACGATGTCGCTGAAGCCAAATCCTTTCCCGATAAAATATCCGAGAATGCTCGTGCATACGACTTGCACCAAGCCGGCGGCGATTGCGACCTTCCCGACTTCCTTGATGATCTTCGGGCTCAATCCGAGTCCGACGATGAAGAGAAGCGTAATAATGCCGAGCCGTGAAAAAACTTCAAATGATTCAGGAGTTGGCGCATGGAGAATATTGAATACGGCGGGTCCGACGATAATTCCAGTCAAGATATGCCCGAGAATGAGCGGCTGGCGGATCATTTGCATCAAAAAAGACATGGCAGTCGCCACGGCGAGGATCAGACTCAATTCAAGAAATATGTTCATGCAGGTGTAATATGTCCACAGTCCACAGACGACAGTCCGATGGTTGACGTCCATCATCAGACTGTCGTCTGTGGACTGTGGACAATTTTACCATGTTTTCTTACGACTCTTGCAGCGTCTTAATCTCTTTATCCGTCAGGCGACGCCATTTTCCAACGGGGAGATGGCCAAGTTCGACGGATGCGACGCGGATGCGAACAAGAGTTTTTACTTTATTGCCGATAGATTGAATCATCCGGCGGATCTGGCGATTCCTTCCTTCGCGCAGGCGGATATGAAGACGCGTTTCAGAAACGCGCTTGACTCCGGCGGGGAGAGTCTTTTTACCATCCAGAACAATTCCATTTCGCAATGTAATGATATCTGCATCGCGAATCGGCGCATTCGTTTCTACTGAATATTCTTTTTCATGCTCATACCTTGGATGCATCAGAAAATTCGCCAGTGCTCCGTCATTTGTCAGCAATAACAAACCGGATGAATCAACATCAAGACGCCCTACGGGAAACAGCCTCTGGGGAATATCCACAAGGTCAAAGACGGTTTTCGTATTTCGCTCGTCAGCCGTCGTAATATAGCCTTTTGGTTTATGGAGAGCGATGACGATGGGCTTCGACTTCTTATTTTTTGCGTACGCCGGATCTTCCCCCTCGACTTCAATCTCATCGTGATCCGTGACAATCGTGCCGAGCTTTGCACGCTTGCCGTTTACAAAAACTTTTCCTTCTGCAATAAATCGATCACAAGCTCTTCGGGAACCGTACCCCAGATCGGCGAGATGTTTGTTTAAACGTGGCATGGTTTCTGTATTGTTAAATTGTTAAATTGCTATTTGAGAAAACGTCAATCAAATATAACAATATAACAATACAACAATAATCATTATGCAGATTTGTTCATTTTGTGCGCCCGAATTTTTTTTATTCCATCTTCATGCGCAATCTCCCATTCGTCTTCATGCAAGATGTATTCCCGATATACGTCGATCAAAGCAAGAAGGAAGCTTAAAACGGTCGGACCAATGATAAAACCAAGCGGGCCGAACAGGCTTAATCCTCCAAGAACGGAAAGAAGGATAAGGAAAGACGGAATGCGAACATCTTTGCCCATTGCAACAATCATCGGCCGCAGGACATTATCGATGGTTCCGACAATTGCAATTGCCCAGATGCCTAATTCAATCGCAGGCACATATTGCTTTGTGATAAAAAGATAGGCCGTCATTGGAATCATCACAAGCGCCGTACCGATGCCCGGGGCCAGAGCGGCGATCGCCGTGATTGTTCCCCAGAAAATCGGGTTCGGAACTCCAACAAAGGCAAATCCCGCGCCCGCAAGCGTTCCTTGAATGATGGCGATGAATAATGATCCCCGCAACACGCTTGTAATTGTGGCTTTGACTCGCAGGATGATTCGTTTGGATTGTTGTTCAGGCAATGGACTGACATCGACAAGCCATTGTTTGAGCTGATGTCCGTCCCGCAAAAGAATAAACAGACCGACAAAAAAAATAAAAAGCTGAATGATGGTAAAAACGGTTGTCGTAAATACAGCCGCTACGCTGGAAGCAAGGAATCGTATCGTCGGCTGGACGTATGAAGGGAGATCAATGCTGAAATTCGGCACGACGGTTCGAATGGAATTCTGCAGATTTTGGATCAGCCAGTTTAGAGTCGATGCGTCAACGGAAAGCGATGCATATACCTGTTCGGTTTCACGAATTAATTCAATCAGGATGATAATGAGAGGGGTTGCGATAACAGCGAGCGTTATGCAGATCGTCAGAATGGCGGAAATCCCGGGGAACCTACGTAATATTCGTAGAAAGAATCGCTGAATTGGCATGAGAATGATCGCACACGCGAGTGCAACGATGCAGATGTTTAAAAAAGGCTTGAGAATAAAGAATGCCAGCAGGAGCGCAATCCCAAGCAGGATGAAGAAAAATTGATTTTGATATCTGCGTGCGGTATTCATGCGAGCAGTATACAGGTTCAGGGCACGATTCGCCATGTTTATGCATCTCTTTTCTTTTTTCGCGCCTGTGTTAAGATCAATTCAGACACCAAAATCGGTGTTCTGCATTCACAATCATGGGGGTTTTATGAGCCAAAAACCAGGTTGGTGCGATACCTGTCATTCCATTCACGTCCCTGGCAAATGTCCGCCTCAATATCAGATCCCGCACGAACATCAGGCCGCAGTCACCATTCGGCCGACACGGGGATATAGCGGTACGCCAAAAGCGGATACAGCTTTGTCTGTCCCGTCCGCGCCAATGGTTTCTTCCATTCCAGCCGCCCGTCGCTTTCATCAGGATTCTGCTCCGGAGATCGTGCTGCATTCTTCGGGCATCATTCAGAAAAACTCTCATCAAGATGAGGAGGATGATCCGGATCCGAATGGTGAAGCCATCACGTGCCGTCCGTCGCCCATGCACTCCGGTACAGTGATGTCCGGAACATCAAAAGACGACGCAAGAGGACAAAGAAGTATCACGATGCCAAAAGATCCAAAAGTTCCCAAGGTCATCTAAGCGACTCCCTGTTCTTTCTTTCATCCTACTTACAAACAACCGTTCGATGTATGTCGAACGGTTATTTGATTAGTTAGTAGGCCATAGCCAGTAGCCAGTAGGAATCACTTTTCCTACTGGCTACTGGCTATGGCCTACTGGCTAATAATTTACTTTGGACGCGGTCGAGGTTGTGGAATCTGATAACGGAAGAACGATGGCGCTGGGGGCTTCCAAGGCAGAATTTGCATTGCTCGAAATTCATTCGGACCAACGACATCCCCCAGACAGCGCACGCGCATCCCCGGTACAGTGACGGGAAGCGTATTCGAAGCATCGGCTTCGACCGTCCACATTGTTGATCGAAAATCTTGAAGAATGAAATCGTGGTCATCATCTACGCCGACCACGACGCCTGCGATCATGCCGCGCTCCGGATGAGACCAAAGGATGGCGCGCGGATGAGCGATCTGCACGTAAGCGGGAATGCGTTCGGTTAGTTCTGATTCGATATCCGGACCAATGCCGATTCCGTAAAAAATAACGCCGAGGACTCCGCTAATCGCTATGCTCGCTACGGCAAATACGGGCAGAGTATAGGCATATCCCCGCTTTGTGTAGATGAGATTGTAGCGAGTGATGAAAAGGAATGCGACGAAGAAGAGAATCCAAAAATACGGAATGCTGGCAAAGAACATGGCGAGTGGATTCGCTCCACGCGCAACGGCAATGGCAAAATCTTCAGAGGTTAATAGGTTGATAATGACGGAAACGGCAAGCCCTCCAACAAGCAGAGATGCTCCTCCGGCGATCCAGATAGCTGAATCCTTCAGCAAAAATTCCCACCTCGGCTTCGGGGTGATGTGCTCGTCTTTTATTTTCAATAAGACGGCATCGCTGAAGGCTTGTTCATGCTCGTTCATAGAAGTTCAAGGTCGGTTCCACAACGTTTCGCCACCTCTCTGAATTGTTTTTTCGCCCGGTTCAAGAGAGTAGCAATCGTTCCCATTGGTTTTTGCAGAATGAAGGAAATATCTTTATACTCCCGGTCTTCCAAGTATTTTAAAATCAGAACATCCCGATATTTTTTATCCATGGTATCTAAAACGTTCCGAACGATTCCATGCAACTGATCCTGTTCCAGCTTGGAGATAATATGTTCTTTTGAAGCGAAGTGGCTTAGATCTTCTGCGGAATAAATATCCGTGCGTCCTTCGGCGCGCGCGCTCATTTTTCGATGCCAGCTGATGGTCTCATTGCGAACGATTCGATACATCCACGATGAATACTTTTGATCCGTATCAAACCCATTCAGATTTCGATACGCTTTCAAAAATGCTTCTTGCAGGATATCTTCGGCTTCTTCTTTTGATGCTCGTGATATCGTACGGACGTATCGGAGCAATTTCGGCTCATACCTCATCATGATGACTCCAAAAGCGTCCGGATACTTCAACGTAAGCCGAACAAGCTCTTCATCTGAACTCTCGCGCCATTCCGGCTGAACGAGCATACTTGGATATACGCGGAAAATGGGGGTTTCTTTCGTTTCGATGTTTCGATTTCCTCGCGTTTGGTCAGGGTAGCAAACGAAGAATAAATCAGCCAGTAGGCCATAGCCAGTAGCCAGTAGGAATTGCATTCCCCTACTAGCTACTGGCTATGGCCTACTGGCTATTAAAAAAGCGGCTCCCCCATTCCATGAGAGAGCCGCGTAGGTGTGATGATGAACGGTGATTTTCGTCGGCCTAACCGCCAAATGGCAAGTCACAATAATTCGGCAGAGCACGTTGTGCAATGAACTCTTCAAGATACTGCCTCACTTCACCGAACGCCCCGATTCTATCTGTAAGCATTTCCAGATAGTAGTGGCAACGATCGCAGGTGACTACGAGAACTGCCGGCTCAACGGAAATGAAACTGATTTTCCCGCCGCAACCGCCTCCGTGGCGCGAGAGAATGACTTCGTCTTTATCACGCAGATGAAGACAGGAAAGTCCTGGCGGATTCACCTCCATAATATATCCCGCAGTTCCCATCTGATGAGTCAGTGAGGGCAGGAGAATCGGCCGAAGAGTTGTCGCGAGATCAAGGGATCTTCGAAGCGGGTGCTCCCCGTCGCCAGTGTTTGAAGACATTGGCAGAGCAGATGTTGCCAGCTGTTCGAAATATTCCGTTGGACTCTCCCAGCCTTCAACGGCAGTGATGAGGAACCCTGACCGAAAGTGACGTTTCTCCATCCGTGATCCATATCCAGAACTGTTCGGACAATTGATGGGAGTGTTTTCGCCTACGTACTCGATATTTCTCGGATGAAAACCAACGGAAAGAAGCACTGTGAAGATTGTCGTGATCCAATCTTCCGGAAGAGGATCCGTATGTTTTCGTTTGAGCAATAGGGCGAGTTTTTCGAGTTGTTCATTTGTAAGTGGAATGTGCGTATCTATCTTCATGGCAAACCTCCTGTTTGACGAGATGGTTGTATATCAAACTCGAAGAAATGTCAATAAGAAGGGCATAGATCATTGGGCATAGGGCATGGAAAGAAATATCCGAACTATGCCCTATGCCCAATGATCTATGCCCTATTTTTCAAGCCATTTCCTTCTTTCGCTCTCCGACAATTTTTCGATCGCATACCTCAACATCGTCCTGGGCATAACATGCACGTGTTGGCGAAGAAATGACCGTAGACGATTTATGTCCCGCTTTCCCGCCTCGCGCAACATCCAGCCGACGGCTTTATGGATAAGGTCGTGAGTGTCGTTGAGAAGGATGTTCGAAATCATAAACGTTGAATCAAGATCGTGTTCACGGATAAAACGATGGGTGGAGACGATGGCAATCCGTTTCTTCCAAAGGTTGCTTGACCGTGCGAGTTTGATCAGGGGAGCGTGAGATCGGTGAAGAAAGTATTCGCCCACGATATGGGGAGCAGTCACATCAACGAGATCCCAGTTATTGATGTATTGAGTGGATGATAGATAGCGTTTGACAATGGCTTTCCGATCTTTCTCTAATGCTTGGCGATACGCACGAACCAGAATACAAAGCGCGGCAAGGCGTTCTTCATGCCATGGAGATGTGAGAAGAGAGAACGCATCGTTAATCGAAGCGTTTGGATGGATTTTGATGATACGTCGAATGGCTGGGACGGTTATTCCTAAAAAACGATCCCCTTCCCCATACTCTCCTTTTCCCGTGCGAAAAAATCGCGTTGCATGGCGCGCCTTTTGCCGATCAGTGTGGGATCGGAGGTCACGTCTGATTTGAGCGATGTCGTTCATATCAGTATGGTAAGCGGTAAACAAGGAAGTGAGTAGGCCACAGCCAGTAGCCAGTAGGAATCGCTCTTCCTACTGGCTACCTGCCCGCCATCGGCTTACGCCATCAGGCGTTGGCAGGCGGGCTGGCTATGGCCTACTGGCTGCTCTCATATCTTCCTGCTATCCTACCATCAACCAGCCTGCCCAGAGGCAGTGCCGAACCACCTCTATGTCCTACGAACAACGTACGATCGAAGCATTTTTTCAGGAGTATGGCGTAAACGATGCGGATACGAAGGCAAAGCTTTTACCGCTTCTTACTCCGATTATTTATAATTACAATCAGCACGTTATTGAAATTGAAAAAGAAACGGATGAATATAAAAAGAAGCAGATTATTCGCGGACTGGATGAAATCGGAGAAAAGATCAAAAAAATCATGACGAGCAAACAGGATGTCGCGGTCGGTCCGAGTTATGAAGTTTAATACATTAGAAGTTAGAAGATAGAAGTTTGAAGTTAGAATGATGATAATCCCCAACTTTCTAACTTCTAAATTCTAACTTCTATCTTCTTCCAGCCATGTCCCTAACCGCCCGCCCTATTGTTTTGATCATCATGGATGGATTCGGCATCGCTCCGCCGGATCCGACAAATGCGATTTCGCGCGCCCAAACTCCGTATCTTGACTCGCTTTTTGCCGAATACCCTAGCATGCTCTTGGAAGCATCCGGTTTGAATGTCGGCTTGCCGCGAACCGAAGTCGGAAATTCCGAAGTCGGTCATCTCACCATCGGCTCCGGTATTTTGCGTTATCAAAGTTTGCCGCGCATTGACCGATCCATTCAAGATGGGGAGTTCGCCCGACTCCCCGCTCTCGCAAAGATAAAAAAAGCAGTGGAAGCTGGCGGGAAACTTCATCTTGTCGGTTTGATCGGAAACGGGGGCGTGCATAGCTCGAATGAGCATCTACGAGCGTTGATTGATTGGGCGAAGAAGGAAAAAATTTGGAAGAAAACATTTTTGCACTGCTTTCTGGATGGCCGTGATACGGGAAAAGATACTGGCGTTCGATTTTTGACTGATGTGATGTCGTATATGAAAGACGCCGGACATGTTGCGACGATTGGCGGACGGTACTGGGGCATGGACCGCAACATGAATTGGGATCGTATTAAAAAAGCGTATGATGCCATGGTGCTTGGAAAAGCGGATGTTGCATGCGAAGATCCGATCAAGCAGATTCAGGATTCGTATGCGTCGGGCGTGTATGACGAAGAGATTCCCCCATTTGTGGTCACGCATGGGCACGGGGAGCCGATTGCGAAAGTTGAGGATGGTGATGCGGTGCTTTACTTCAATTTCCGTGCGGATCGAGGTCGACAATTGTCAGAAGTATTCAAAGAGCCGAGTTTTACAGAATTCGAGCATACGACATTTTCAAATCTGACATTTTGTACCTTTGTCGAATATAAAAAAGGATTACCTGTGGATGTGCTTTATCCTCCGGCAATTGTTCATAATCCATTTGCGAAAATCATTAGCGAGAACGGATATAAGCAACTTCACATTGCTGAAACGGAAAAATACGCCCATGTCACGTTCTTTTTGAACGGCATGCAGGAAAAACCGTTCGAAGGCGAAGATCGCATTCTCATCCCCTCTCCGGCCGTCACGTCGTACGATCAGCGTCCGGAAATGTCTGGATTCGAGGTCACATCTCGCGTCCTCGAAGCCATAGAGAGCGGTTTGCATGATTTCATTTTTATCAATTATGCAAACCCGGACATGGTTGGGCATACGGGAAATCTCGAAGCATGCATGAAAGCGATTGAAGCGACGGATCGCTGTATTGCGCAAGTGATTGCCGCGACAACGCAAAAAGGAGGTATCGCATTTGTTGTTGCGGATCATGGGAATGCGGAAATTATGATCAACCCCGTCACCGGAGAGATTGATAAAGAACATAATTTCAGTCCGGTTCCATTTATTATCGTCGGGGATGAATACAAAGGCCGCCGAAATACAAGCATCATCAACAATGATCCATCCATGCTCCAACCCATCGGCATTCTCGCCGACGTTGCTCCGACTATGCTCGCTCTATCTGGCCTCCCGACACCATCGGAGATGACGGGAACAAGATTATTCTAGCAATATCCATTTGTCTTAAAGTTCATGCATCAGAAATTGTTGTATTGTTAAATTGTTATATTGTTGATGGGATTATCTTTTAGCAATATAACAATTTAACAATACAACAATTCCCATATTCTTGTGCTCAACATTTCCTCCCTCCCCTCCCTCATCTCCCCCTACATCCTCCACACCCCATGGATATCGATTCGATGGTATGGAGTTATGTATGTGCTTTCAATTATCGTTGTCTATCTCGTTGCGACTTGGAGAATCAAACATGAGAAATGCATAATCACCAAAGAACAATTTACTGACGCTTTGATTTGGGGTTTTATCGGCATGGTGATCGGGGCGAGACTTCTCTATGTCTTCATCTATGATCCATCCTATTATCTCGCCAATCCGCTTCAGATTATTTGGCCGTTTGAAGGATCGGCGTACGTGGGACTTGCGGGTTTTTCGTACCATGGCGGTTTGATCGGAGCGATTCTCGGGCTTCTTTTGTATTGCAAAAAATTTCGGATACGTCCGTGGGACATGTCGGATCTGATTATTCCCGTTATCCCTATCGGATACTTTTTTGGGCGCATCGGAAATTTTTTGAATGACGAGCTCTACGGCCGTGTCACATCTGTTCCCTGGGGCATGTATTTTCCATCAGACCCGACAGGCAAGCTCCGTCACCCGTCACAGCTCTACGAAGCCTTGCTCGAAGGAATTGTCTGCTTTTTGATTCTTTGGTTTGTTCGAAAAAGAATCAAAGGCCCCCAACTGTTTGGTCTATACCTCGTTACCTATGCCATTGCCCGAATTATCGTTGAATTTTTTCGCGAGCCAGATCCACAGCTCGGATTCATCTTCGGAGCTCTTACCATGGGGCAGGTTTTGTCTGGTTTGATGCTTTGCGTTGGGTTGGGATTTGTATTTTTTCAGAGGAAAATATCAAAAAAGACAATTGTTTGATTGTTCGATTGTTTGATTGTTGGCCTCGGTTCACCATACGCCGCGCCCCACGCCCGACGCCCCGACTACCTCACTTGCCATTTTTCTGGTTCTATGCTATTCTATCGGCGATCAAAACCGCAGGAAACGTGTGTGTCCTGTCCGCTTCAAAAGCGGGCCGCAGTGAAACTACCCGTGTCTTCGTGTGAATGATCGTTTTAATTCATTTGTAAGACACGCATGTCAAACAACAAATTGTTCGTCGGCAGTCTCCCGTACCGTGTTTCGGACGAGGAGCTCTCTGAATTTTTCAGTGAAGCCGGCACAGTGACTTCAGCGCATGTCATGATGGACAAGATGACCGGCCGCTCACGCGGTTTCGGATTCGTCGAAATGTCCACCGATGAAGAAGCGCAGAAGGCCATTGAGATGTTCAATGATCAGGAGGTCGATGGCCGCCGAATCATTGTGAACGTCGCTCGCCCGCGCGAAGAGCGTCCGGCAGGCGGTGGAGGCGGTCGCCGAGATTTCGGCGGCGGCGGAAGCCGTGGCCCACGCCGCGAAGGCGGATACAACAACCGCCGCGATTACTAATCGCAACGGCAGTATCAAAAAACGCCCCGGTTTTTCCGGGGCGTTTTTATTTTATGAGAACGCAATTAATAATTAACGAATTAACGTATTAACGTATTGAAAATCTCAATACGTTAATACGTTAATTCGTTAATTTTTTAATCATATTGCCACATCCTTCTCGACCCTCTACTATTCCTGCATGCAACTCCCAAAACGCAAAAGTCTTTCCCTGCCCGACGAGCATCCAGATGCGGTGGTCTATTTAAGCTCGCTCGGACTCGAAAAGCTGAAAGATCAGATCCGGCGTTTAAAGGAATATGATGAGCCGATTGCAATCAAGGACGTGAGCGAGGCGGTGCAAAAAGGAGACTTGTCGGAGAACGCCGAGTATCAAGAGGCGCGTGCCCGGCTCACGCGCACGCAGAATCGAGTCGTTCGATTGGAAGAACGTTTAAAGCGAGTTGTCGTGATTGAAAACGAAGAAGGATCAGATGCAATCAATATCGGATCAGTCGTATACGTCGAGACGCCGGATGGATCGAGAAAACAATTCGAGATCGTCGGTCCGTCAGAAACGAATCCTGCACGCGGATGCATATCGTATCTTTCTCCCATCGGATCCGCTTTGATGAAGCATGCAAAAGGCGATGAAGTTAGCATAGAGATCAATGGGAAGGTGACGAGATATGTCATCGTGGGAGTTGAATGAAAAACGCCGCAGAATTCTTTGAGAAAGAATCTGCGGCGTATTACGATTTACGAGAAGGCGGTTTGGGTACGTCACCGATTGTATATGACGTGCAGAATTCCAACCGAACATCTTGAAGCGGGTGAGGCTGTTTCGAGTTTGTCGTGAATTTTGGTGAAGCCGCGACAGACTTTTGACCTTTTGTCGGATACGTCTTTGGTTTTAACGATGCTGTCTTTCTCACGACGGGTTCAGGTTGTTGCGGTTGCGTCGATGTTGATGCTTGAGGCGGTAAGGGCGATGGATAGAACATCTGCCGACTGCGCCTTGTGTAAACGATCCTCTTGCCTTCATACGGCACTTCGAATCGCTGAAGAAGATTTCCATTGGATCCTTTCTTTCCTCGCGGTCGGAAATAACTCGGCCTGTCGTTGCCTTTACGCAGAGATCGTCCCACGAGCTCATTCAGATCGCTCCCCGGAGGAAATTTGTACGATCCGTCTTCGCATAATACGAGATCCTCTCGTGAAGATTTGAGCGCCTGAAGCGCTCTGTTTGAGTCATATTCATCCATCGTTGTACGAATGAGCAGTACCTTGAACGGAACCTTGATAATGATTTCTCCTTTTCCGTTTGTTGTGGCGTGTTCGAGCAGAAGAGCAAGAACACGATCGGTTTGATCAGGCGTCATCTTTATGAGAAATGATTTCCCGTGCCTTTCTTCTAAAGAATCCATGATGACCTGCTTTCTGTTCTTTGTTGATTGTGAAAGGTGCGCGAAATGTATCAATAAACGGCTGATGCGTCAATCTGCTAAGCAGGCTTGACAGTTTGCACGTTTTCTGGTATAAACAACTCATCTCCAGCTGTTTTTTGGAGAAAACTTCAAAAGGACTTTGAAAGGAGTACCTTCATGCAAGAAAGATCATTTGCTTTTACTCAAATACGATCACAAAGCGCCATCGTACTATATGTGTATGTCTACGGAAGCGGCGTTGTTTCCGATCTGGATGAGTTGACTCGCATGTCCGACAGTTTGATATGCCGACTGCCAGCTGATTTCTGTGTTGAAATCAATAGCCGGATTCGAACACTCTGGAACGGACAGCGTAAAATCACGTCCGTCGAAATGGGCATCATCTTTAGCCTCGACCGCACCGAAGTCGTTTCCAAGCTGATGTCTCGCGAGTTTCAGAAAGGACTGGGAAGTCTCACGCTTGAGCCCCTGCATCGGCAGGCACAGCCACGGTTGTCATTAACAACCTTGATTATTCTCTCCATCTTCAAAGGCGTACGGTTGCTCTATCGATTGTTTCGCCCTGTCCCACGCTTTGCCTCATCGTGATCCGCTTGGATCATGGAACGCGCTCTGGTTTCACTGGAGCGCGTTTTGAATTTAGTCCACAGTCCACAGACTTCGGACCGCAGTCTGTGGACTGTGGACTATTCTTTATCCATCTTGACATCAATTTCACACCATGTTACCTTGTTACAACAAGGTACTATGAATACCAATGAAAAATTCCAGCCTATTCGAAAAGGTCTTTTGGAATTCCTCGTTTTAAAGATTATTACGGCGCACGAAGTCTATGCCGCGGATATTTTGGATACCTTGTCCCAGACCGAGTTCCGGACACAAGAAGGAACGCTCTATCCCCTGCTTAGCAAGATGCGTCGGGACGGTCTTCTTGATTATTCCTGGCGCGAATCCGAATCCGGTCCGCCGCGAAAATATTATCAACTCACACCAAAGGGGGTTGAGTCGTTAAACGAACTCAAATCGTACTGGAAAAAAATCAACGATACGATCCAGCAGATCGGAAAAAAGTCTTCCTAACATCTATATCTTTCATCACACATTATATCTATGAAAAAAATAATTTCTATTCATCTGAACGGCAAGTCCTATCAGATCGAAGAGGATGGACACTCCACCCTCACGCATTATCTTGAACGTGCGAGTGCATCGCTTCGAGATAATCCGGATAAGCAAGAAATTCTCACAGATCTAGAGCAATCAATCGGCGATAAATTCAGCGCGCGGCTCCATGCGGGCAAAGATGTCATTACCGAACAGGAAATCAAGGATGTTTTGGAGGAGATGGGCCCAGTCGAAGGCGGAAATGTGGAAGAACCGTCAAAGACTTCGAGCGATACGGGGAAGAAATCCGGGCCAAAGAAACTCTATTTGATTCGTGAAGGTGCCATGATCGGAGGCGTGTGTACGGGGCTTGCGGCGTATTTTGATATTGATGTCGTTATCGTTCGTGCCGCGTTCATTCTTTTGACACTATTGACCGGGGGCGGCTGGATACTTGTCTATATTGTTTTAATGTTTGTGGTTCCTCGCGCAACAACGCCGGAAGCGATTGCCGCCGCGTATGGAGAGCCGTTTAACGCAAAGGAAGTTGTTGATCGCGCTCATGAAGCCGCACAGAGGGCAAAGGCGACTGCGGAAGGCTTCGCGCATCGAAGCGAGTGGCGTCAATGGCGAAACGATATTCGCGAACAGCGCAGAATGAGACGTCGAGAGTATCATGATGCGCGCCGCGAAATGCGCGCGTATGCGCCATTCTTCGGGATCGTACGTCTCATTCTCGGTCTCTTCTGGCTTTCTCTCCTCTTTTCGCTCGTGACAAACGGAATGATTCTTGGCTGGCATGCGACGGCAAATATGCCGCTGTGGGTTGCGATTATTCTTCTCTTCCTCGCGTATCACATTGTTGTTTCTCCGATTCGTGCTATGCGATATTCCTATTATTGTAATCGCGTCGGTTATGGCACATGCAGGTACGATGCATTTACGGTCCTTATCGATCTTATCGCATCATTCATTTTTATTATTTTTCTTTTTATCATGTACACCCAGGTTCCAGCTGTGTATGATTTCGTGAATGCGATTCCGGTACAGATACAGGCGGTGGTGAATAGTACAAAGTAGAAGTTAGAAGTTAGAAGGCGGATATCGAAGATGTCTGCCTTTTTTTTTTTTAACTTCTAACTTTTAGATTCTAACTTCTTCTTCAAATACGCTATACTTCCCCCAACATGCGAAAACATATACGAATCAAAGGCCCTATTCGATGGTTGATCCTTATCGGGCTTGTATGCATTTTAATTGCTTTTCCTGTTGAGTGGATTATGTTTCTCCGATCTCCCAACCCTTCCCCTCTTCCCCCGCCTCCGGCAGACGCCGTGTATTTGCAATCAACGGCATCGATTGATTCACGGGTCGATGACTTGCTTTCGCGCATGACGCTCGACGAAAAGATCGGACAGATGGCTTTGACCGAGAAGAACAGTATTCATAATCTGAATGACGTCGCAAACTACGGACTTGGAGCCGTGTTAAGCGGTGCTGGCGCAAAGCCGAGCGACAATACGGCAAACGGGTGGTTGCAACTCATCAACGGTTTCCGGCAATCAGCCCTGCGATCCCGCCTTCGCATTCCGATTCTCTACGGCGCAGATGCGAATCATGGGAATGGAAACGTTCCGGGTTCGACAATTTTCCCTCACTTCATTGGTCTCGGAGCCTCTCATGATCCAAAGCTTGTTCAAAGCATTGCACGAGCAACGGCGGAAGAGATGAAGGCCACTGGGATGAACTGGTCGTATTCGCCGACGCTTGATCTTCCTCAAGATTTTCGCTGGGGCCGGAGCTATGAAGCATTTACGGATGACCCTGCGCTCGCGAGTAAACTTGGAGCCGCGTATGTAAGAGGAACACAGGAAACGTCAACTCCGATGCCACTCGCGGCAACCCCGATGGACATCGGGGTAAACGCGACGATAGATGTGATTGCAACTGCAAAGCATTATATCGGAGCCGGTGGAATGCAGTGGGGTTCGTCGAGCAATAAGGATTTTAAAATTGATCAAGGGAAAACAATGGTGAGTGAAGAGGAGATTCAAGCGCATTACCTTCCCCCGTTTAAAGCCGCGGTAGATGCAGGTGCGCTTTCCGTGATGGTCGGCTTGAATCAAGTCAACGGCGAATGGATTTCATATGATCATCATCTTGTGACAGGCGTGTTAAAAGGCGAACTTGGATTCAAGGGGTTTGTGGTATCTGACTGGTATGGCGCGTATGAACACTCCTCCACGCAGTACGAAGGAATGGTGAAGGCGGTGAACGCGGGCGTGGATATGATTATGTTGCCGTTTGATTATCAAAACTTTGTCATGAACATGCGACTTGCGGTAAAGACGGGCGATATCAGTGAGAGCCGGATTGATGATGCGGTTCGCCGTATTCTTTTTGCAAAGTTTTCTGCCGGATTATTTGATCGTTCTCAACCAACACAGGCCGGATTATCCGTTATCGGATCTGCTGATCATCATGCGCTCGCGCGTGAAGCTGTTGCAAAATCCGCCGTGCTCTTAAAGAACGATCGCGTTCTCCCTCTTTCACCAAAGATCGGGCATATCCTTGTCGCTGGCAGTTCCGCCGACAATGTTGGGAGGCAGTGTGGGGCATGGACGGTTGAATGGCAGGGAGTCGATGGGAATTGGCTTTTGGGCGGAACATCGATTCTTGCAGGCATCAAGCAAACCGTTTCATCGTCTACGATTGTCGAATACGATCGTGATGCGCATTTTGCGAATACGGACGAAAAAGCGGATATCGGCATTGCCATTGTCGGCGAAAAACCTTTTGCCGAAGGATGGGGAGATAATGCAAATCCGACGCTTGATCAAAATGATCTTGATACAATCGCCCGATTGAAAGAAGCAAGTAAAAAAGTCATTGTCGTTCTCGTCTCCGGCCGTCCGCTTATCATCACGAATGAATTGCCCAAATGGGATGCACTCGTCGAAGCGTGGTTACCTGGATCCGAAGGAGAAGGAATCGCTGACGTTCTCTTTGGCAAAAAACCGTTTACCGGCACGCTCCCGCTCCCATGGCCAGCGAGCGTTTCCCAGCTTCCGATAAACGTCGACCAAAAGACAGCGGATGGGACAAAACCGTTGTTTCCGAGGGATTTTGGAATCCGTTAGGATATAAGATCAGCTTGCCATCTTTTCCTTCCCGACCGAGACCGAGTCTTCGAGGGCGAGCGGAGGGATCTTGTCAGGCATGTATTTGATCATGAAACCAGTTTGAACTTAGATCAGACCAGGAAGGATTGAGTGAATTTATCAGTTTTTCTTTCTTTTCTCTTCGCCATTTTTTTAATTGAATTTCACGCTCTCTCGCATCGCTTAGCTCTTCATACTCCTCATAATATACGAGCCGTTCACAGTGATACTTTTTCGTAAACTCTCCAAGGAGATGGTGCTTATGCTGATAGACTCTACCTTCCAGATCTATCGTTGAGCCGACATAGATCACGCCTGATTTACTGGCCATGATATAGACGTAGCTAAAGTTTTCATTCATATATTATATTCAGTCTCGCAAAATCTTTCCCTTGTCAAGTAGCGATATATACTAGCGTTTTTGCCTTACAAGATCCCTCCACTCGCCCTCGAAGACTCGGGCTCGGTCGGGAAGGAGTTGCGGGGGTTCTTTTTCCTTCCCTATTTTGTTATCCTGCTTACATGAAACGAATTTTGTACCTATATTTAGGCCTTATTGTTTTCGCTCCCCTCACTGTCCACGCGCAGTCTTTTACGGATGTGACGAGTAAGACATACGAATATACGGCGATTACGGATGCAATAAAGAATGGATGGATCAAGCCGCTTTCGGATACGAGTTTTGGGTATGGCGCGACAATTACGCCGCAAGACTGGCTGTTTATGCTCATGTTTTTTCGGACGGCGGATGCTTGTCCGGAACTTGGGATGACGCCGAATCAGTATTGGACGACAGATAATATCAAATACTGTCTCGCTGGCACGGGAGTACCTACAGCGACGGAATCAGCGACGACGATACGGCGCGATGAGGCGATGCAACAACTTTTTGCGCTTCGTCGCAAATCGTATGCGTATCAACAGCTTGAAACAAAACCGGCCGGATATGTTGATCCGACCGACCTCGCGTCCATTCCTGCAGATCGACAAGGTGCAATGATTGCCGCGGATCGATTGAAACTGTTATTTCGGTCAAAAGGAGCGCTTCTTCCGTCTGCTCCGCTCTTGCGGGAAGACGCGGTGTTATCCGTATGGCGTTTTCATGAGTGGGAACGGCAGGGAGGCGTGGATGCGGAAACGCATGATCAAACAACGCTTGCGTCGAATACAACCTTGGATCATTGGCGCGATCTAGATACGGATATTTATGTGGTCAAAGTCAAAAGCGGCGGCGATGCATACATTCATCCCATTCTCCCCTATCGTTCATATAATCCAGCGCCCGCTTCGTCAAAAACAACCGTTCGGGATGAGTTTGTGTACGAAAAAGTTTCTGATCTTGCAAAAGAAAGCGGAGCGATCGCGGCGGTGAATGGATCATACTTTAACGTGCAGTGGCCATGGGGTGCGCTCGAAGACGTTGCGGTCGTGAATGGGAAAACAATCTACCAGCGTACGGATCGAAGCACTTTTGTTGTCTGTGTCGATGGTTCCATGTTTATTGGAACGTATACGAAAGCGAATCTGAAAGCGATCAAGTGCACGGCCGAACAGGCGCTTGGAGCCGGGCCGCTATTTATGCAAAATGGAGATGTTCTGGAACAGAATACAAAAGAAGGAATTGATGAGTACACGCAATGGCAACGCCGTGTGGGGAGCGATGCGCGTACGGCGATCGCCGTATCAAAAAATCGAAAGACCGCATACATTATTACGGTCGCTGGAAAATCGTATCCGGCGTTTGGAAAGGGCGGAAATACGCTTGGCGCGTTCTTGCTAAGCAAATATCCGGACATGGGCAATGCCATGATGTTTGACGGCGGAGGATCTTCGGCGCTCTACGCAAAAGGGTCGCTTCTTGTCGGCGCTGGAGTGAGCGGAGGGACGGCGGAACGAGCTGTTGTTTCTGCGCTTGGCGTGTTTTCGAAGAAAACGGATAAACTCGCGCTCGCGTCTTTCGAAAAAGCAAAAGCAAAGCGCTGGGATCCGGTTGTGACGCAGATTAAAATTACAAAACCGACAAAATCGTTTGCTTGGCTCACGATCGCTCAAGCGAAAAAGAATGGTTTCCAGATTGCGACGGCAAGTTCTCGCGCGACGAAGATTCAGATTGCGGATGCGACGGACAAGGTTCAAACATATAACGTGACGTTTGATCTTGTTGCGCAAGACGCGGCGACATCGTCAAAGCTCATCGTCACGCGCAGGCAGGGCACACATGAACGCGGGTGGAACATTCCAACCGAGCTCCATGTGATCAACCCGAAAGACGGGAGCGACGTCGATGTTATCAAACTGTTTTCGTATCTGCCGGATGCGCAAAAACCGGATCTCAAAACCTTCGACGTCCTCGCCTTCCGACCGTCCGGCGTCATCTTCGGCGACGCCACCGGACGCGTGTGGTTCTACTACGCCAAGGACCAACAGCTCTCGCCGGGGAAGTTTAAAGTGAGGAAGTTATAACCTTGACCTTTTCCTCGTCTTCAGGTATGATTTCGCCACATTCCCGGGTGGCGCAGCGGTAGCGCAGAGGACTGTTAATCCTTTGGTCGTCGGTTCGAATCCGACCCCGGGAGCCAGAAAGGAAAAGACGTCTACAAAACGACGTCTTTTTCTTTTATTTGCTCACTTTTTTGCAGTTCGTAATCCTTGTTTAGCCACGGCACCCATTCTACTACTAAATTTTAAGGTAGAGCTATTCACAACAGAGATGATTTTTGTTATACTAAGATAGTCGTAAAATAATTATACGAACAATAAAAATATGAAAGCAATAAAATGGTTCGCCAGAATACTTGCATTGTGTATTTTAATCTTTGCCTTGCCGTTTTATTTCGGCTACGGCAATCCTTTGCCGTTTGCCAAACCAGATTATTCATTATGGGAAAATGTCGCGCTGTCCATGATGCCATTAGCCTTCATCGGCTTGGCTTTGGGCTGGAAATATCCCAAGGCAGGAGGATTTCTTGTGGTCATTCCTATAATAATCGGTTTTGTTGTCGGACTTTTAACGGACGCAAGCTTCAGCGTTAATTTGCTTACACCTCTTATTCCGGGAATTTTATATTTAATAGACGGGTATAAGAACACTCAAAAAGTTATATAGAGCATTACTTGATTTGACCAGTATAGTCTTGGGGTTAGGATACAATTCTATTGAACGATAACTAACAACTGCCTCATCTGCTGTAAAAATACTGTCGGATAAGGAATGATCTCTTCCATTTCAGTGTTCGTATCATATCGCTTCCAAGCGAGCCATACAAAGAATTGTCATACAAGTGGCGATTCTTTGTTTTCACATATTATTGAAAAAACAATAGGACAGGCGAACCTGTCCGTAAAGTTTAAGAAAGAGGAAGGAGCGTCGCTAAGGCATTTATACGCCAAAAATTTTCAGGATTCTCGGCGGACAAGGGAGATCCTCCCAATGTTCAACTCGGATCTCTTTTCGTTGAACCGTGAAAGTAATGAGTTTGAATTCATACCCTCGTTCAAAATGAGTTCCGTACGACTGCGATGTCAGAAGATCAAAAAATTTTAGACGAAGAGGATGAACGCCTTCTACGTTCGCGATTGATTGTATGATACTTTCCGCAGCATTGATGGTTGACGGACATTGGCCTGATGGAGTCATTCCAGAAAAAACACAATCTTGGCCGTTTTCACTGATCCAATAACTCACTTTGCCAAAACCCTGCGTGCGATTACCATATACAGCTTCTTTTAACATGTTCGAATGTCCTTTCTCCCGAAACGTCTTTTGCGAGATTATTTGCAACCGTTCGGGAATATCGAACTATAATCCTTTGTATTTCAATTCGTCAAGCCTTTTTATGTACAAAGCACAGTATTTGACTTCTTATCCGTTGGCGATTAAGATCGCTACACGAACCTTTGCAAAGTGAGGTTGTAATGAATAATATCGTTCAACGAGATATCGAAAAAATGCTGGAAGGAATGTCGACAGCATGGAATGTCGGAAGCCTTGAACGTTTTTGCGGCTTTTATTCCCCGTCAGCTGTGTATGTTACGAATGCCGGCCATGCAACTGGGAGAGATCGAATTTCGAGCAAGTACGCGAGAGCATTTACACAACCAAGGAAAGCGAGCAACCTAACTCTTCGAATGTTAGATTTTCAAACCTCACAAGAAATGAGTATGTGCAGTGCTGTTTTACAATGGACGTTGGAAAACGAAGGACGTCGCACAGAAAAGGGTTATAGCGTCATTACGGTAAACCGCGGACATAATGGTGCCCTTCAAATTCTTCACGACTGCTCCACATAACCCCTTCCCACTCAACCTCAACCAAAACACCGGCAATTCACCGGTGTTTTTCAATTCGTTAATTCGTTAATTCGTAAATCCGTTAATCTCTTTAATAATCAATCAGTCTTTTAACAAGCGCATGCTGTTGAATCTTTTCCAGCGCCTTTGCCTCGATTTGGCGAATGCGTTCGCGGGTCACGTCGAATTCTTTTCCGACTTCTTCGAGCGTGTGACCAACGCCGTCCTGGAGGCCGAAGCGGAGCTCAAGAATTTTTTGTTCGCGCGGATTCAGGTCTTTGATGATTTCAGCAACATAGTCCTTGAGCAACTGGAGTGCGGCCGCGCGGTCAGGCGCCACGTTTTTGACGTCTTCGATAAAGTCTTCGAGCGTAGAATCCTCATCATCTTCGCCGACCGAGGTTTCGAGCGATACGGTATCTTGAGAAATTTTGATGATATGGCGGACTTTGTCGACTTCCTCGCCCATTTCCGCGGCGATTTCTTCCGGAAGCGGTTCTCGGCCAAGGTCTTGAATCAGCTGGCGTTCAATCTGTTGGAACTTGTTAATCGTTTCCACCATGTGCACAGGAATACGAATCGTTCGGCTTTGATCGGCGAGCGCACGAGTAATCGCCTGGCGAATCCACCACGTTGCGTATGTCGAGAACTTATACCCTTTGCGGTATTCGAATTTCTTGACCGCGCGGAATAAGCCGATATTTCCTTCCTGGATCAGATCGAGTAGTGACAGGGACTTGCCGATGAATTTTTTCGCGATCGACACGACCAAGCGCAAGTTTGCTTCGATCAGCTTTTTTTCCGCTTCGCGATCCCCTTTTTCTTTGCGCTTTGCAAGCGACACTTCTTCGTCCGCCGTGAGAAGCGGAATCTTTCCAATTTCTCGCAAATACATCTGGATATTATCCGCCGTCAAATCCATTGGATCGACTTTAATACGCGCATCGTCCGCGCTATGCATGGCTTCCAAAATGTCGTGACGCTCCTTGGTACGGCCGAGCAATCCCTCTTTCTGTTCAATGATTCGAATACCGTGCGTGTCCAGCCGGTCAATGAATTGTTCGTAGACGTGGATGTAATCCTCTACATACGGAAACGCGTACATCACTTCCTGTTCCGTAATAAAATCGCGCGTCCGGGCTTTTTCGAAAAGCTTATCAAGCGTCTCCTGTGAAGGCGGAGCCGATTTGATGTATGGCGTCTTTTGTTCGCGCATGACAACCTGCTTGCGGTTGTCTTTTTTCTTCGGTTGCGGACGCGGCGAATGCTTGAGGCTTTTTTTCGCAATCTTCCTCGCCTTTTGCATCATCTCCGCTCGCTTTTGGGCGGGCGATTTTTTCACCGGTTTCTTCTTGGTTGGTCGTGTACGCATCTTCTTTTTGCCGAGCTTCTTTGTGGGCATAGAACGTGTGCCGTGACAGGGGGAACGAATTCCCGCGGGTCGTAGCGGTTAATTATCAATATCTTTGAAGCGCTTCAGCAGTTCGTGGACCCTTGCGGTATCCCCGGATAGTTCTGCCTCGCGCATCTCTTGTTCGATCTGTTTGCGCTTGTCGATGCGCAACAATTCGATATACGCAGAAACGCCTGACCGTAATTCAGCCAAGAGCGCTTCCTGTTGTTTTTGTGGGTAGTCGCGGTCCGCACGGATCGCGAGATAGCTCACGAGGCGTTCTATGCTTTGATCCGGGGCTGATAACGGCGTGTCCGGAGGAAGAGTCGCACTCTGTGATCGCAAAGGATTATACCCGTTCTCCAAGCGCATGTAAAGGGATCGATACGTTTCATCGGTTGTTGAGACGAGCTCTTCCGGCAGATGAAGATGAAACTCCGGCTGAATCAGCAGGATAGTAAATACGCGTTCTAATAATTCCCGCCTGCGATCTGGCGGCTGGGTTGAAAGAGTATCTGTTTGAACGGCTTTTGACCTCGTTTGATATGCAGACGTTTCGCGGAATTGCGAGCGATTCAGTGCGCTATTCAAGGCTTCGCTTGATATGTCCAGTGCATTGGATAGTTTTTTGATCCAATGATCGCGGACAATCGGGTCGGGAATGCGTTTGATTTCCGGAAGAACGCTTGCGGCAATCATTTTTTTGTCATCCGGATTTCCAAGATTTTTTCCTTGAAATGCTTGGCGAAATATCCATTCGATGATATCCACAGCGTCTTTGATTGCCTGCTTCCACAATTCCGGATCTTTTGCGATCAGATCATCCGGATCTTTTCCAAGTTCTTTCGGAATAGTTATTATTTGAATCGAGAAGTCCTGTTCGCGCGCAAGATCAAGTCCGCGCAAGGTCGCCTGCATTCCCGCATTGTCTCCGTCAAACGCAATGGCGAGATTTTTTGTGAACCGGCTGATCAGTTTGAGCTGTTCTGCCGTCAAAGCCGTTCCGCTGGATGCAACGACACTGCACACGTTCACGCGATGACTCGACAAACAATCCATGTTTCCTTCCACGATCACGCAAAGATTTTTTGACTTGATATCCCCCTTTGCTTTATCAAGCCCGTAGAGAATGGATGACTTTTTGTAAATAAACGTTTCCGGAGAATTGACATACTTTGCTTCTTTCGCGTCGGAATTTAACAAACGTCCGGTAAATCCGACCACGTGCCCATGAATGTCTTGAATGGAAAACATCAAACGATCTCGAAAACGATCATACATTCCACTTCCGTCCTGACGACGTGAGCAAAGCCCCGCGTCAACGAGCTCTTGATCCGTAACACCTTTTCCGTTGAGTGCATTCTTCAATCCGTCCCATGAGTTCGGCGCATAGCCGATGCGGAACAGATCGCCTGTCAGATTATCGATTAGACGCTTGCCCGCATATTCACGCGCATGCGCAGCCGAAGGAGATTGCAAAAGCTGGGCGCGAAAAAATCGCGAAGCAAGATCGTTGATCTCTTCTAACCGTTTTCTTTTTCCGGCCGTCTCTGGATTGAATGACGGAAGCTGAACTCCGGCCTTTTGCGCCAAATGTTCCAGCGCATCACGAAATTCCATCCCCTCGATCTCCATGACAAACGAAATAAGATCGCCGCCTTTATCGCATCCAAAACAGTGCCAGCTTTGCCGTTGGCGATTCACGTAGAAACTCGGCGTCTTTTCCTGATGAAACGGACAGCATGCCTTAAAACTACCGGAACCGGCCGGTTTCAGCTGGAGATATTCACCAACGATATCTGCCACGTCCAAGTGGCTTTTCACCTCTTCAGCGGCCTCCATGGCTGTAGTTTGACACGTTGTGGAGGTAAAGCAAGGGATAAGCCGTTTTCCACGACCCATCCCCGGCCCTTCCCTTCGCAGGGAAGGGAGCTCTCGTACAAATATTATTAATTGGTGTATATGTATTCGTTGTAATTAAAAGGGTCTATTCATATCTTTGTTTCGTCAGCCTACAGAAGTGCAAGACGTGTATTTCAAAATAAATCTCGACAGAATAGCTCCCTTCCCTGCGAAGGGAAGGGCCGGGGATGGGTCGGTTCAACAAAAGCCCCATGGAAGCATTTCCATGGGGCTGATAGGGAGTTACGACTCTGATTCGCCATCCGATATCGTAGGCGCGGCGACGGTTTCTGGCAGAGACGCATCACTAGATAGTTCGGAAAGCGTTGGTCTGCGTGACGGCATATTCGCGCTTGGAATTGTCGGAACAGGCGACGCTCGGGGAAATTGATGCTGGACTTCTTCGTCAACGTGCTGCAATGAGTCGGCGAATGGTCTCGGCCCGTCAACCGGCTCCGTGTCGCTTGCCGCGCCATCCTGCTGACTCTTCGAATCAGAGGTCTCGATCATTTGAATAGGCGGCTTCCAGAAGTGGAGATGGGTGCGCGTTTTATCAAGTGTCACAATGCAGTTAAGTTCTTGAATGCATACAGCTTGATCTGGACGGAATATATATTTTTTTCTGGTTGAGTGTTCAGCGGAAGTTTCCAACGTTAACTCGATGTACATCGCATCGCATGTCTCTGCGTTCAACGGTTTTAATATACACTCAACATACGTTCCATTAAATTGTTCGCAGACAATACGTCGGTTGTTACAAGCGATCACTCGTGCATATAATGCGTTTCTATCATCGGTTAGCGCCTGTTCTATCGGCGTCAAAATGAACGTTCTGGTAACATCAGGCATGCCAGAAATTCGAATTTTCAAAGGTTCCATCTTTTCTCCTTCTCTCTCGTGAATACGAGAGCATTCTTATAACATGAATCGGAAGAAAAAGTCAAGTCACCTCGCCCTCCCATGCCTCACCTTCCTCATCCTCAACGTCCCCGATCTTGGTCCTCCCTTGGCCTTCGCTTTCTCGGACGCAATACGCCGTTTGAGTTCTTTTTGGATTTCCGTGATTTCATCGCGAAGAATCGCGGCAAGTTCGAATTCAAGATTCGCCGCGGCTTCTTTCATCTCTTTTTCTTTTTCAGCGAGAACCGTATTCAAATCATGCGTTTCAACGGAGAGCTCCAGCTTTAAAATTTCTTTCACGTCTTTTATATCGACAGATAAACCGAGAACTCCGCGGATGTCTTTGATGGCCTTGATGATTGTTTGCGGAGTGATGCCGTGTTTTTTATTATACGCAACTTGTTTTGCGCGTCTACGGTCGGTTTCATCGATTGCGCGCTTCATTGATCCGGTAATATGGTCAGCGTAGAGAATCACGCGTCCGCGTACATTTCGAGCCGCGCGGCCAATGGTTTGCAGAATCGACGTATCAGATCGCAGAAATCCTTCTTTATCCGCATCCAAAATCGCTACAAGCGCAACTTCCGGTAAGTCTAAACCTTCGCGCAATAAGTTGACGCCGACAAGGCAATCAAAGTCTCCTTTGCGGAAATCAGATAAAATTCCAAGCCGGTCAACGGTTTTTACATCCGAGTGAATATATTTTGCTTTAATCTTTTTATCTGCCAAAAACTCGCTCAAATCTTCGGCCATCTTCTTCGTCAACGTCGTCACTAGCGTTCTCTCCCCCTTCTTCACTGCTTCCTGAATCTCATAGATCACATCGTCGATTTGGCTTCTGGCTTCTGGCTGCTGGCTGCTGGCTTGAGGATGAGGGGTGATGGGACGGACGACGACTTCTGGGTCAACCAAACCTGTTGGGCGGACGATCTGCTCTACTACTTGCTCGGAGTGTTTGAACTCGAATGGTCCGGGAGTTGCAGACATGAAAATGACTTGATCCCATGTTTTTTGAACTTCGGTAAAATTGAGCGGTCGATTATCTGCGGCGCTAGGCAATCGGAAACCGTGCTCGATCAAGGTCTGTTTTCTGCTCTTGTCTCCTTCGGACATTCCTCCGAGTTGAGGAAGCGTCATGTGGCTTTCATCAAGAATCACAAGCGCATCTTTTGGAAAATACGCAAAAAGCGTATCCGGCGGTTCGCCTGCTTTTCGTCCGGACAGCAATCGGGAATAATTTTCAATGCCATTGCAATACCCAAGATTCTCGATCATTTCAAGATCCGCCTTTGTCCGCCGCTCGACGCGTTCCGCTTCCAAAAGTTTGCCGCTCTTTTCAAAAAACTCAATCCGCTCCTCCATTTCTTTTCGTATGAGCTTGATCGCCTTCTCGCGTTCATTGCCGGGCGTAATAAAATGTTTTGCCGGGAAAAACCATGCGTCTTCTTGCGAGCGAATGACTTTTCCAGATACCGGATGTATTGCATCAATATTTTGAACAATGCCCGAAGGCGCTTCGATGCGATAGATCATCTCTTCGTTCGCCGGCATGATTTCGAGCAAGCCTCCTGTTGCGCGAAATGATCCGCGTACGATATCCGCATTGGTCCGTAAAAAGTGCATCTCGGTTAAATGCTTTATCGTATCAAGCCGAGATACATCCTGACCCTTCTCTATGTGAAGCGCGCTATCAAGATAATTTTTCGGCGTACCAAGTCCGTAAATACAACTAACAGATGCACAGATGATGACATCACGCCGCGTCAAAACAGCCTGTGTTGCGCTGTGGCGAAGACGGTCGATTTCTTCGTTAATCATCGCCTCTTTTTCTATGTAGGTATCCGAATTCGGAATATACGCTTCCGGCTGATAGTAGTCGTAGTATGAAACAAAATACTCCACGGCGTTTTCCGGAAAGAATTCCCGAAACTCATGCGTGAGCTGGGCCGCCAGCGTTTTATTATGCGCGATCACCAGCGTCGGCTTCTGGATATTCTGAATGACATTCGCAATTGTATACGTTTTTCCCGTACCCGTTGCTCCAAGTAGGGTCTGATACTTCATCCCCTGTTTTGTCCCCTTTGTAAGCCCTAAAATCGCCTCTGGCTGGTCGCCGGAGGGTTCGTAGGGTTTGTGGAGCTTAAAGGGTTGGGAATCCATAGCAAGGACGGTAGGAAGGAGGACGGTAGGACGTAGGGAAGAAAGGTCAATGCTTTATCTTATTCTAACACAGGCGAACTGGCTAGTATGAAAGATTTTATTTTCCCGGTTACTACACTTGACAAAATATACATTCTATTGTATAAACGGACGTGTCGACGTACGTTAACATCTGATCAAGGAGGAAATAGATGCCTTCAGAAGACAATGAGCTGAATTTTACACTTGTAGAAAAACAGCTTATAGATAATGACTACGAAATTCGTTTATCGCATCCACTGATTTGTGGTTTTTCGTTCACGCGTCTATTCAATTGTGTTGATTTCACGAATGATAGAAATACGAAAAATATCGTTCTGGATACTGCCACACTTGCTGAATTGCCATCAGGTTATTTTGAACTTCGAGTTCATATCACCCACTATTATTCTAAATATCATCGATTTGAATATACGTGGTGGAAAAATTTTGAAGTAAATCGAAATATTCCTTTTCATCCGGAGCATGGAAGTGCAAGCATCTTCGCACGCCATGAGCCGATTGTTGGTCGGCTTTCGGATTATCTCATAACTGTTAATGTTGAGAACAGGCTCATGAGAGTATGGAGACCCATCGAATAATCTTATCAATCCCCTCCGCATGCGCGTGAGGGGATTTGAAATTTTAGAGGTGAAATAATTGACATTTTTCATAATTTCCCGTATCTTCCCTCAATTGTGAATGTTTGGAATGAATTAAAGCGTCCCATCATCGCCTTGTCGCCAATGGCGGATATGACGGATACGCCGTTTAACCTGATGTGTAAAAAGCATGGGGCGAGTTTGATATTTAAAGAGATGGTTTCGTCCGAAGCGATCATTCGCAATAACGAGAAAACGTTTCGAATGACATCGAACGACGAAGGAGAACGCCCGATCATTCAGCAGATTTTTGGATCAGATCCTGCCACGATGGCGAAAGCGGCAGAACTTGTCGTCAGCTCTTCACATCCAGACGGGATTGATATTAATATGGGTTGTCCGGTGTATAAAATTGTTTCGAATTTCGACGGCGCCGCGCTTATGAAAGAACCGGAAAAAGCCGCAGAAATTATTCGTGAGGTCAAAAAAGCGATCGATGTTCCGTTAAGCATCAAGATGAGGCTTGGCTGGTCAAACGATCGTGATTGTTTGGATTTTGCGAGAGTTGTCGAAGACGCAGGCGCGGATGCGATCGAGATCCATGGAAGGACAAAAGTCCAAGGCTATGCCGGAAAAGCAAATTGGGAACGCATCGGCGAGGTCAAGCAAGCCGTGCGCATCCCCGTTTTACTCAACGGTGACGTCAAAACTCCGGAAGATGCAAAAAACGCTCTCGAAATATCAAACGCCGATGGAATATTGATTGGACGAGGCGCGCTTGGAAATCCGTGGATTTTTGAACGCATCGAATGCGTCCTTCGTGGCGATGTCGATCCGGGTTCGCCATCTTTAGACGAACGAATCTCTGCGCTTCGTGAACATGCAAAACTTCAGGTTGACCATTACGGCGAACGAGGATTGATCAAACTTCGCAAGCACCTCCCCTACTACCTCTCTGGCCTTCAGGGCTGGAAAGACATCCGCCAGGAACTTGTTCATGTCTCCACGCTTCAGGATTTAGAAAATATTCTGCATAAAATTACGAATTACGGATTACGAATTACGAATTTTAATCCGTAATTCGTAATCCGTAATCCGTAATTTTTTTTATTATATTCTTAATCCCAACTGCTTATATTCATCGTAACTATCGTAATAATCATTCGGGACTTGAGGAAGGAAGCGTTCCGGATCGGTTGGGATGCCGTTTTGGCGGATTTCAAAATGAACATGCGGCCCGGTCGAAAGTCCGGCCCCTTGGTCGCCCGGCTGTCCGCCGGACAAGCCAATTACATCCCCGCGCTCGACAAAGGTATCCGGTTTTGCCATGAACTTTGAGAGATGGGCGTACACGGTTGCAAATCCGCCTGGGTGAATGATCATGGTGTAATTTCCATACGACCTGCTCGTTTTATTCCACGCCACATATCCTCCGGCCGCCGCATGAATCGGTGTTCCTTTGGAGGCGCGAATGTCTGTTCCTGGATGCTGGAAAAGATTTTTAAACGGATACGTCGGATCATGAAAAATCGCGGTGATTCCTCGGTTGGGATCCACGGGCCAAGAGAATATCTCGTCTCCTCTGGCAAGAACATCGTCAATCGTTTGAAGTCGAGCTTTTAACTTTGATTCCAGGTTTGCAATTTCATCCGACGTGTCCTGCTCCTGCTGGCGCAATTCGTAAATGATTTTCTGGAATTGTTTTTCGCTATTTTTCGTCTGCTGAATCAAAGAAGCTTTGTAGTTTACTTCACTTTCGAGGGCGAGCATGTCATTGCGTAATTTTTTTCGTTCCTGTTCCAATTCCGCTTGTTTCTCTTGTTCTCCTTTTCTCTGGGCATTGAGCTTTGTTTTTGAATCTTTGAGTTGAGAAACGGTTTGACCGAGGTCGCGTTCAATGCTTTTTACCTGTTCTACGGAATCGAAAAAGTCAGACAGCGAAGGCTTGGCAAGAAGAATATCAAACGCCGTTGTTTGATCTTCGGACTGGACATTGCGGATCAGGCGAGCGACCAGATCTTTCTGCGTTGCAATACTCTGTTCCTGAATGGCAATCTGCTTATCGAGCAGCTGGATTTCGAGCGTCGTTGCTTCGATGTCGGACTGGGTTCGCTGTACGGTTAATTCCTTTTCTTTCACAAGATTTTCCAGTAGATCAATTTGATTCTGAAGCGTATTCGCCTGATTCTGCTGATCTTTGATTCTCTGATTATATGTTTTTACAAGCGAATCCAACTGATCGGTTTGGCTTTTCTTCTGCTTGATCTGCGCATTCAGCATATCAATAGATGCATCCTGCGCATGCGCAGTCGGAGCGTGATACGTGAAAAGAGTCACCGTCAGGAAGATGGCGATCACGAGGATGTGGCAAGTTTTTGATAGAATTCGAGTAATAGATTTGTTTGAGAAGAGGCCATTAGGGAACTAGGCCACTAAGCCACTAGGGAAGAGATTTGCGATTTCCATAGTGGCTTAGTGGCTTAATCCCTTAGTGGCCTAGCGAAGCTATCGCTCTCTTAATCCTCCTCACAGACTCTTCCTCACCAAGCACAAACAGCAAATCAAACGGAGGAGGGCTTTTTTGTTTTCCGGAAAGGGCAACGCGAAGCGGCCAGAGTGTATCGCCATTTCCCCACTCGTGGTCTTGAATCATTTGTTTGACCTTTGCTTCCAGCGCCGCAGAAGACGCCCAGTCTTCCGGCTTCATGAGATGGAATAGCTCGACTGTCGCTCGAAGCCGTTCCACTACATCCTTTGGCTCCTGTTTTTTCCACGGGATGATGGTTGGATCAATTATTTCATCCGTTTCAAGAAAGTCCTGCGCAACAGTCAGGATATCCGCTTTTTTCGAAATACGTCCTTTCAGGCAAGCGATCAATCGATGTCTCATTTCGATATCGGTGACAATCGGTAAAAGGGGCGGTTCTGCGTAGGCAAGGAATTCTTCGTCAGAAAGCAGGTTCAGGTAGTGCGTATTCAACCAGTCGAGTTTTTCAAAGTTTGCGACTGCCCCGCTCTTATTCACTTTCGAGAGATCAAAGGCTTTGGCAAGCTCGTCAAACGTATAGATCTCCTGCGTACCCGAGGGATTCCAGCCAAGCAAAGCGAGAAAATTCATCAGCGCTTGCGGCAAGTATCCTTTTTCCAGATATGATTCCGTACTCACGTCATTTTGGCGTTTTGAAAGTTTGCTTCGATCCGCATTCAGCAAAAGCGGGACATGAGCGTATTGCGGAGGTGTCCAACCAAAGGATTGATAGATGAAAAGATGTTTTGGCGTGGATGAAAGCCATTCTTCGCCGCGAATCACATGCGTGATCTCCATATCATGATCGTCGCATGTCGCCGCAAGATGATACGTGGCCATTCCATCGGATTTGATGATGACTTGGTCATCCATCTCTTTCCATTGAAACGAGATTTTTCCGCGAATCGAATCGGTAAACGAAATTTCTCCGGTTTCCGGCAATGCGAGCCGAAGCACATACGGATGCTTTTTCATGAGTTCTGCCCCGTCTTCTTTTGATATCGCACGGCAATGCCGGTCATACCGCGTTGGCAGTCCGGCGCTATGCTGGGCTTGGCGCATTTCTTCCAAACGAGCCTCGGTGCAAAAGCAAGGGTATGCCAGGCCTTTTTCGAGGAGCTGATCCGCGTATGCACGATGCTTGTCCTTCCGTTTGGATTGCAAATACGGCGAATACGATCCGTGTTCAATCAGTTTGCCCGCATCATCGATCCATATTCCTTCATCTGGTATCAGATTCAGCGCTTGTAATGATCGGCAAAACGCTTCTATTGCTCCCGGAACATAGCGGGTTTGATCCGTATCCTCAAAACGGAGAATCACAGTCCCCTTTTCTTTTCTCGCCAAAAAAAAGTTATACAAAGCTGTTCGAAGGTTTCCAATATGAATAAATCCGGTCGGACTTGGAGCTAAACGCACTCGAACTGTCATAGAAACTCAATAATACTCGGCCAGAGGGCGTATGTCTAGCCAAAATTGACAAAAGAATCGGAAACTCCTAAGCTTCTGACCAGAACCTTGAAAGGAGGTACGACAGTGATTGAACAAAAGAACTATGTTGAGTGTCCGAAATCTTTGAGACATATCGTCTTTGTTGCAGAGGGCGATACAAAGATTTACTACGAAGGCGGATTAATGAATATTCAATTCGCAAGCAGGTCTTGCATGAAGTGCGATGTGTGCCTTGAAAAACGGATCTTGAGGCCAGTATCGCGCGTACGCAGATTCAGCCTACGGCGTTTGCGCATGGAAAGCGTCCCGCAAGAACCGAAAGAAGAGGTTGTCTGGACGCATTTCTCAGTAGATTCATTGTGTTTCGTCATTTCCGACGGAAAAATAACCGACTACAAGTTGGATAATTTCCATAAGCAATGGCTTATTCTCCGAGCGGCAGATCACAGTCATTACCTTACTCCATTTTTGTTGGAGCAGATTTTTACTCCGCTTGAAAATGAACTCCTCGTCTTTTTCTTGGAAGCGACTCGAAAGCAAGAAGAGAAGAAACCAGAATCAGTGCCGGCATTAGTGACAGCAGAAGCGGTCGCCTAGCGGACACTGCTAACTACTCATACAACAAAACGGCTACCCGCACTTCTTGGGTAGCCGTTTAAAATTTGTTTCATCATTAATCTTTCGTTCTAAAATCTGATTCACTCAATCCCGATAAAAGTAAAATTGATTGAAATGTCCCATGTGGTACTTCTTTCTTTCCCATTTTTATAATAACAGTCCTTGTTGGTTTTCCATATTTCCTAAATTTTGCATGTGATCCATTCTGCGAAATAAAAAAGAATCCTTTTTGTTGAAGAATTCTAAGCACAATCTTGAGTTGTATCGGTCTAGGCATGCTTAAAAATCAGCGGGACCACATCTGGACGTCCAACCTTGGTGATATGTGAAGCTGGAATATCCTCAAAATACAATTCAAGAGCTTCTTTCAGAGATTCAAGGGCATCTTTTTTCGTATCTCCAAAACTAGAAACTCCGGTATTGAGGTTCCAAGAAACATATTGTTTTCCTTCCTTCCAAACAATATTGGTTAAATTTGTGCGGCTCATATTGATAAAGTGAGTATATAGATAGGATCAAAAAAGGTCAATTTGATGTTTTTCGATTGAAAATAACTTGAAACGGGAAAACAAACACCGCTTTCAAAATTCGTTTTATCCGTCTTGGTTCCCGTACGAGACGGAATAACCACTCAAGTCCGATCGAGCGAAGCCATTTTGGCGCGCGAGGCGTTAAGCCGCTCCAATAGTCGAATGTTCCGCCGACGCCCATGACGACGTCGATGCCGGGGACGTCGAGGAGATATTTTTCAATCCATCGTTCCTGCTTCGGGTGTCCAAAACCGACAAGAACGACATTGGGCTTTTCCATCACGATTCGCATGCGTGCTTCCTCATTCATTTCATCACCATTCCCGTCAGTATCGACATTTCCACCGTTTTCCGCAAAGCCAATCAAGTTCTCATACTTCTCTTTCATCTCTGCAAGCGCCGGAGTCGCGGAATGCTTGTCGCCACCGCCGATAAAACAAACTTTTTTATGATTTTCGCTCGCCCATTTCACAATATCGTCCGCGAGATCAACACCAATGACTCGAGGGACGGCTACGCCGAACAGTTTCAATACTGCGACGATCCCGATGCCATCAGCGACGCGTAGGTCGGCGCGCTGAATGGTTGCGCAATACGCCGCATCTTTTTTTGCAAACAATAAAATCTCCGGATTCATGGTGACGATCCAGAAGGGTTTTGATCCCTCTCTCGCCTGTATCTGATCCAAAATCTGCCGACGGTTGAGGGCGTTGATTGGGATGGTGAAGATTGTGTTAGATAATTGATCCACAAAAAATTGTTGCATTGTTGTATTGTTAAATTGCTGTATATTTCAAACTCTAACAATATAACAATGTAACAATACAACAATTCTTCCACTCTAACAAATTGAATCTATTAGGAAGCTGATTCCCCCACATGCATCCCCTTTCCTCCGGTTCGCTTTTGATACCTCATCGCCGCCTTGTAGCGCGCGAGTTCGCGGCTTAAGCCCGCGGCAGAACTGGCGTCAAGAATATCTTCGTGAGTGATTTCTTCTTTCTCCATCTTTTCGCTTAACGCTTTTGCTTTTTCAATCGTCTCCAAATCAACATCTGCACCGCGTTCGGCCATTTCTGCAAGAATCGTAACTTTGTTTCCTGGTTTGACGTGGATAAATCCTTCGGACACGGCAACTTCGTCAATTGATCCGTCCGGACGGCGCAATTCTGCAACGCCATCAGCGAGCGGCGCGACGAGCGGAATGTGCTCGGGGAGAATTGTAATCTCGCCTTGTTGCGTCGGAACGGTAACTGAAACAACCTCTTCCTCAAAAAGAGTCCGATCCGGCGTTACGAGCTTAAAGTCAATGGTGGGTTTCATGATCGTACTTCATCAATCGAACCTTTCATGTAGAAAGCCTGTTCCGGCTTGTCATCATGCTTGCCTTCCAATATTTCCTCAAAGCTTCGAATGGTATCTTCAAGCGATACATATTTTCCTGCATTACCGGTAAACACTTCGGCCACAAAGAACGGCTGGGACAGGAATTTCTGAATTTTTCGCGCACGAGTGACTGTTTTTTTATCTTCTTCGGACAATTCTTCCATGCCGAGAATCGCAATAATATCCTGAAGGTCTTTATAGCGCTGAAGAACTTGCTGGACGCTTCGTGCGACCTTGTAGTGGCGTTCACCAACAATGAGTGGGTCGAGAATCGTAGAGGTCGAGTCAAGAGGATCAACAGCCGGATAAATACCAAGCTCGGAAAGCGAACGAGCAAGCACAACCGTTGAGTCCAAGTGGCCGAATGTCGTTGCTGGCGCAGGGTCGGTCAAGTCGTCAGCAGGAACGTAGACGGCTTGAACGGATGTTACAGATCCTTTATTCGTCGATGTGATGCGTTCTTGAAGCGATCCCATTTCCGTTGCAAGCGTCGGCTGATATCCCACGGCAGACGGGATGCGTCCGAGAAGCGCAGACACTTCGGATCCGGCTTGCGTAAAGCGGAAAATGTTGTCGATGAACAAGAGAACGTCCTGATGTTCTTCATCCCGGAAAAATTCCGCCATGGTCAGCCCGGTCAAAGCGACGCGTGCGCGCGCACCCGGCGGTTCATTCATCTGTCCGAAGACGAGAGTCGTTTTATCAATGACTCCGGACTCTTTCATGTCGCGATACAGGTCATTTCCCTCGCGCGTACGTTCGCCGACTCCGGCAAAGACGGATAGACCTCCGTGTTCGGTCGCGATATTGCGGATGAGTTCCATGATGACAACGGTTTTCCCGACGCCCGCGCCGCCGAACAAGCCAATTTTTCCACCTTTTAAGAATGGGCAGATGAGGTCAATGACTTTGATGCCGGTTTCGAGAACTTCGAATTTCGTCGCCTGCTCGGCGAATGTCGGCGGTTCGCGATGGATCGGATACTTCTTTTTCACAGCCATCTTCTTTCCGCCGTCAATCACCTCTCCGATGACGTTGAACATGCGTCCGAGTGTTTCTTTGCCGACCGGAACGGATATCGGAGCGCCTGTGCTCGTGACTTTCATTCCACGCTGAAGGCCGTCGGTTGAGTCCATGGCAATACAGCGCACCGTGCCTGAACCGGTATGCTGTTCGACTTCGAGGACGAGCGGTCCTTCTTTCTCGCTTCTCTCGATTTCGAGAGCGGTGTAAATCGGCGGAAGCTCGCCTTTAAACTGGACATCGACGACAGCGCCGATAACCTGGGTAATGATTCCGTGTGTATGGGATTCCATATATTTATTCAATTGCGGCTTTTCCAGCCGAGATTTCTGATATTTCTTGAGTAATAAGAGCTTGTCGTGCCTGGTTAAAGCTTAAGGTGAGTCCATCGACCATTGAGGTCGCATTTTCCGTCGCACTTTGCATGGCAACCATTCGAGCGGAATGTTCCGAAGCGGCAGACTCAAGAAGCGCCTGATAGATGCGCGTTTTTACCAGTTTTGGAAGAAGAATATTCAGAACAGCTTTCGGATTCGGTTCAAAGACGACTTGTGAGATCATGCCTTGTTGATTTTTTGATCTTGTTGCGTCCAGATAATCTTCGGGAATAATCGGAAGGATCTGTTCAACCATCGGATCCTGGCTCATTGCGCTGTGAAAATTCGTATACGCGATAAATACGCGGTCAACATGGTGTGATACGAATTCATCTACGGCAAGCGTACCGATTGGCCGAGCGGCGAGAAATGACGGCGCACTGGAAATGGATTCGAATGTCGCAATCGTTTTTAACCCGGCTCGTTTTGCCGCGCGCGCCGCCTGCTTTCCGATTGCGATGATAGAAACGTTTTCTTCATTCCGTGATTTTGCAAATTCAATGGCGTATTTAATGATCTGGCTGTTGAATCCGCCGCAGAGTCCGCGGTCAGACGAGCAGATAACAAGAAGAGTCCGCGCGTGTTCTTTCTGTACGCGTGTACCGGTCAGCATGGCATGCGTTGCCGGATCCGCAAGATGCATGATGTCATCAACGAGGGTTCTTGCTGTCGCCGCGTATGCTCGCGATGTCATTGCGAGCTGGATCGCACGCTTCATTTTTGACGCAGCAACAAGCTCCATCGCTTTCGTGATTTTTCGGGTGTTCTGGATGGACTTAATGCGTCGTTTGATGAGTCGGGTTGAGACAGGCATACGGAGAATTAACGGATTGGCGTATTAACGGATGAACGAATTTTTTTTGATAAATACCTTAATACGTCAATCCGTTAATAAATAATTTATTTGGCGAATGTCTTGCTCCAAACCTCGATACTCTTAATGATCGCGGCGGAGATATCGTCGGAAAGCGCTTTTTCTTTTTCAATGTGTTCGAGCAAATCCTGCTGTTGTGCGTCAAGATAGGAATGATATCCTTCCTCCCACGCCTGAAGCGTATCCGCCGCAATCGTATCAAGATGTCCTTTCGTTGCAGCAAAAATAACACAGACTTGGTGCGCAAGGCTCATCGGCTTGTATTGGCTCTGTTTCAAGATTTCTACAATACGTCTTCCGCGTTCAATTTGGTTGCGCGTCGCTTCATCCAAGTCCGTTGCAAATTGCGAAAAGGCTTCAAGCTCACGGAATTGTGCAAGATCGAGTCGAAGCTGGCCTGCGATTTTTTTCATGATCTTTGTTTGCGCCGCTCCGCCGACGCGGGAAACGGATAGCCCTACGTTCACAGCCGGACGCGTTCCTTTGTAGAACAAATCGCTTTCAAGATAGATCTGACCATCGGTAATTGAAATGACATTCGTCGGAATATATGCAGAAACGTCTCCAGCCTGTGTTTCAATGATCGGCAAAGCTGTGATTGAGCCGCCGCCATGTTCCTTATTCCGTCGTGCAGACCGTTCGAGTAGGCGAGAATGGAGATAGAATACGTCGCCCGGATAGGCTTCGCGTCCCGGCGGACGTCGTAAAAGGAGGGATGCTTCACGATATGCCCATGCATGCTTGGACAAGTCATCGTAGATGATGAGGGAATCTTCCCCCTGGTCCATAAACCATTCCGCAATCGCACAGCCGGAATACGGAGCGATAAATTGAAGCGCAGCGGCATCCGAAGCCCCTGCAAGTACGATCGTCGTATATTCCATTGCTCCTGCTTCTTTCAACCGTTGAACCATTTTTGCAACCTTTGATTCTTTTTGGCCGATAGCAACGTAAACGCAGTGAACGTCTTGTCCTTTTTGATTCAGAATCGTATCAATGGCGATTGCTGTCTTTCCGGTCTGACGATCGCCGATAATCAATTCACGTTGTCCGCGCCCGATTGGAATGAGCGAATCGATTGCCTTGATTCCGGTCATGAGCGGCTGGGTGACTGGCTCGCGCGTCATCACGCGAGGGGCAACTTTTTCGACCGGGTACAGTTTTTTCGAAGCAATTTCGCCTTTTCCGTCAATCGCACGTCCAAGCGGATCAACGACTCGGCCGATCATTTCCTTGCCCACGGGAACACTCAAAATATTCCCGGTAGCGCGCACTGAATCCCCTTCTTTAATGCCTTGAGACGCGCCGAGAATAAGGATTCCAACTTGATCTTCTTCCAAGTTGAGCGCCACACCGGATACGCCGTTTTCAAAAGAGACCATTTCCATGGAGCGAACTTTTGAAAGTCCGGAAACCTTTGCGATTCCGTCGCCGATTTCACGAACGCGTCCCGTCTCTTCGGCCGCGGCCGTTGCAGAGAAGGATTCGATTTGTGATTTGAGCTGTTCCACGATATCGTGGGTCTTGGGGTCAGTTTTTTTCTGCATAGTTGTCTGAAATAGAATTCAGAAGTTAGAAGTTAGAAGTTTGAGAACTCTAACTTCTAACTTCTAACTTCTATATTCTAACTTCTGTTTAAGTTTATTCAATCGTCCGCGGATGCTTGCGTCATACGTCCAGTCGTCGATGTGAATGAGAAGTCCGCCGATAAGCTCCGGGTGAATTTGTGAAGACATTCGAACGTCAGCAGAAGTTTTTTTCTTTAGGAGATCCATTAATTGTATGTCTTGGGCATCGGTAAGCGAGACAGCGCTTTCAACGCGGGCATACACGATCCCTTCTTCCGCATAACAGCGTTCGACTGCCGGTACAATCCGATCAAGCCGTTTTAACATCTTGTAACGGGCGAGCATGAGCATGAATCCGACAGTTTCATTTGAAAGATCCGGACACGCGATGCGAAGCGCTTTCTCCCGATCGTTTGCTGACATGCTAGTATCCGCGACAAAAGATCGAACAGCTGGAACGGCAGAAAACGCATCGAGCACAGCAGAGAGTTCAGAAACCCCATCCGTTTTCTTTGGGAGAGAACGGATATACGCGGCCGCAAGCGCGGCGTATGGAATCTTATTCGGCATGTTGTTCAAATCCGGCAATCGCATCGTCAATCAATGCAGATTGCGTTTTTGCATTCATCGCACCCAAGGTGACTTTTTCAACGCCGGCAATGATCAGTTTTGCTGCATGCTCCCGAACAGATTGTTTTTCTGCCTCCGCTTCTGCTTGCGCAAGAGATTTCGCATCTGCCAATTGGCGAGCAATGATTTGATTCGAAGCGATGATCCGATTCTGTTTTTCCTTTTCGCCTTGTTCTTTGCATGCCTCAACAATTTCCTGCCCTTCGGTGCGCGCATCATTCAAAATGATCTGTTCATCCTTCTTCGCTCGTTGAAGAATGAATTCAGAATCTTCCGCGCGCTTTAATCCGTCGTCAATCACTTTTTTCCGTTCATCCATCGTCTTTAAAAGAGGCGTAAAGACCCATTTTTTCAGGACGAAAACAATGATCGCGAAGTTGATCAATTGCGCGATGAACAGCGACGGTTTGAGGCCGAAGGTTCCAAGGATTCCCGTTGACTGTGCGGGAACTTCTTGAACGGCTGTTTGGGTGGTTGATTCTGGCATAGTGAATGCGTACTTGATTGTATTGGTCCACAGTCCACAGACTTCGGTCCAATAAACGTATCGCATGAGAATATCGGACTGTAGTCTGTGGACTGTGGACTGTAGACTTTTCTCAATCCTGAACGCCTTTCTCTCGCCGACAGTTCGTCTGCGAGAGTCTGCGTCCGCAATTAGAGCGTGAAAACAACGATCAGCGCGTAAATCGCGATGGATTCCGCGAACGCAGCTCCAAGAAGCATCGGAACGAAGAGTTTGCCGGTTGATTCCGGATTCCGTCCGATGGATTCCATGGCTTTTGCACAAATACGGCCGATGGCAAGGGCTGGCCCCATGCCTCCGATGCCGATAGCAAAGGCCTTGGCAATCATGCGCATTGATTCTGCATCCATACTGTTATGACCGCTTCGATTCGACGGGATATGTATTTATCGTCGTTCGTTACGGTGATTAAGAATGAGTTTGGTACCTAGTACCTAGCCCACCCATCCCCCTTCGCTCTCGCCTGCCTACCGGACAGGCAGGAAGACTTGAGCTTCGGGGGACGCGCGCGCTACGGACTACGGACTATTTTTATGCATGAGCATGTTCCTCTTGTGCATCATGCGATTCAATCGGATTTGTCAGCACCGTGAGATACGCAAGCGTCAGCATGGAGAATACAGCCGCCTGAACGATTCCAACGATCATCTCAAGCCCCATAAACGGAAGCGGAAGAAGGTAAGCAAAGATGGAGGAAATGACCGTGATGAGTACTTCTCCGGCAAAAATATTTCCAAATAATCGAAGCGACAACGAAAGCATTTTTGCAAGCTCTGAAACGAGTTCAATCAAGCCAACGATGAATTCAACGAATGCGGTCACGATATTCATCGGTTTGAGGCTTTGGATCGCTTTCCAAATAGTCCCAAGTTGTATAAATCGATTCCAGTGAACGAAAAATCCAACAGCCATGATTCCAAGGATATGGGAAGTAACAACAGAAACAATGGCCATAGCGAGCGTCAGATTCACGTCGCTCATTGCTGGACGGAAAAGAGGGATGAATTCTTTTACTCCTTCATGGACTTGCCACACGCCGAATGATCCGATTCCCGGCAACAGTCCCATCCAGTTTGATAAAAGGATAAAAATAAATAGCGTCCCAACAAGCGGGAGAAATTTCTTTGATCGTCCTCGGCTGCCTGTGACTTGATCAAAATATCCAAAAAGCGTATCGAGCAAGGTTTCAACAGCAACCTGAAAACGCGACGGTCGAATTGACATTTTCTTCCGCAAAAAGAACGCCGTTATCACAAGAACGACCATGAGCACCAGCGCATTCAGCGTGGCGTTCGTGAGATCGAATGATCCGATTCGGATCACCGGTTCTGCGAATAAGGGGATATTCATGAGGAAGAATTCAGAAGTTAGAAGTTAGAAGTTAGAAGTTAGATTCTTATGAATTTTCTTCTAACTTCTAACTTCTAACTTCTGTCAAGTCCAAGTTTCTTCTTAGCTACCTCGGCTTTTCTTAGGATGACTTTGTAGCCGACGATGATGAGGAGAACAAAGCCAATGACCGTAAAGATGTAGCCGGTATGAAGATATTGGTCTGCCAGCCTGCCCCCGAAAGCAAATACGGTCGTCAGAACCAGAATTGTTATAAGGATATCGCTGACGATTCCGACTGCTTTCCACGGCGACGGGTCCTGTGCTTTGTTCGGCTTGCTTTCCATAGGACGCCGCGATCATACATGAATACGTTAAAAATGGCAATGGATAACCAATTTTTATGGATCATAAAGTGCCGCAGAATGCAAGTCCGCTTGGACTTGACAACGGTAATATAATAGGTCCACGGTCCACAGACTTCGGTCCAATAAACTGATTGTATGAGAATATCGGACTGCAGTCTGTGGACCGTGGACTATATTGGCAGATTGAAAAAGTCTGTGGCGTTTTTCGTTGTCTGTTCTGCAATTTCTTTCAGCGATAGGTGCCGAAGATCTGCGACTTTTTGAGCAATGAATTCGACGTATACCGGCTCATTTTGCTGTCCGCGATGCGGATCTGGGGCAAGCCACGGGGCGTCGGTTTCGAGCATGATGCGATCAAGCGGCATGCGCTCGATCACACGATGGACGTGAAGTTCGGGATCGTCTTTTGCGCGCGGTTTAAAAGTGACGATGCCTGTGAAGGATAAATATCCACCAAGGTTGAGCAGGCGCTCGGCAAGCGTCCAGTCGCCAGTAAAACAGTGGATGACAAAAGGGACAGAGCCTCGCGTATCAATTTCCGATGAGAGAATTGAAATGAGATCATCAAATGCATCTCGTACGTGAATTACAAGCGGCAAGTCTAAAGCGCATGCAATGCCAATCTGTTCAACAAATGCTATGCGTTGAATGTCTTTTGCTTGTTCAGGGTTTGGATGTTCATTGAGCCTTGAGTAATCCAAACCAACTTCACCGATCGCCACGACGCGTTTTGACGATTCCGCGAGCGAGCGGATACGATCGGCCGAGTACGGATTCGGGTCTCGCGTTTCATGCGGGTCTTCATAAGAACTCGTCAGATTTCCCGGATGAAAGCCAACAGTCGCATAAACATCATTTTGCGCTTCAGCCAGATCAATGGCTTCTTGCGACGTCACAGAATTCGTTCCGATCGTAATCGCACTAATCCCCTTTTCTCTCATCCTCTTCAAAACCTCGCCGCGATCTTGGTCGTAGCTTTGGGAATGGAGGTGGCAGTGGGTGTCGATGAGGAACATAAAATAAGTCGATAGTCGGCAGTCGGTAGTCGGTAGTAATTGCAATTACTACCGACTGCCGACTGCTATTGCCGACTATCTTTAAAGAAGCATGCCAAACAATTTTTGGAACACAGCGCTCGTTGCGTTCACAACCTGAATATGATTCAAGAATGTAATGCTTCCCGGCGTCGTTGACCGTTGAAGTAACCAGCTCACGCCGCCAACAACGACAATCGCTTCGAGAAGACCGAATACGCCGCCCAGAAACCCGTTGATCTGTTTGAGAATAGGCAAGCGGGTGAATATCTTCAATAACCCCTCGGCAATTCGAAACAGCATTCCGATTGCTGTATCAACGATAAGAAAAATGACGAGAAATGAGACAAGAAATGCCCATTCCTTTGGCACGACAAATGTCGTAATCCCCACAAGCCATCCGACATATGCGCGGGCGGCAAGAAAACCGATAACAGCCCCAAGAACGCGTCCGAGTGTTTCAATAGATCCGGCTTTGATGCCATTGGCGACAAAGGTCAAGATGACGACGATGGCAAGGATTTCGTATATGAGCATAATTAGGCCACTAGGGGGTTAAGCCACTAGGCCACTATGGGAATGCAATTTTCCTTAGTGGCCTAGTGGCTTAGTTCCTTAATGGCTTCCTGGGCCGATAATACACACAAACTCCCCTTTTATACTTCCTTTGACAAGAGCGGCGATGACTTCAGAAATTGTACCACGATAATGCGTTTCAAATTTTTTTGTGAGCTCTCGTCCGAGATAGACAAGGCGTTTGTCGTCCAAGACGACTTGAAATTCTTTGAGTGTTTTTTCTATGCGATGCGTTGATTCAAAGAAAACGGTCGGCTCTTCATCCAGAGCGATCGCTTTGATTGTTGAGGTGCGGTGCTTTTTTGTCGGAAGAAAACCAGCATAATGATATCGATCCATCGGAAAGCCGCACACAGCGATCGCTGCCGTAAGCGCCGACGGTCCGGGGATTGTTTCGATCGGACAGTGGGCATCAAAGATTGCGGCAACAAGCCGTCCTCCGGGATCATTCACGTTCGGCGTTCCCGCATCACTGACATACGCAATCGTTTCGCCCGAATGAATTCGATCCGTAATTTCTTTCAGGGCGACGTCGCTCGCACGCTGATTCAACGTGATGAATTTCTTTTTCTCAATTCCAAGATGAGCAAGCAAAGATCCGGTCATCCGCGCATCTTCGCATGCAATCACATCCGCGTGTTTCAAAACGCGTATGCCTCGAGGAGACATGTCCTCAAGATTTCCAATCGGCGTGGCAACGACCGAGAGTTTTCCGGTTGATGAAAGTAAGGTTGACATGTGGTTTAGACCTCGCGTTCTTCCAGTGATTCCGCAAGTGAAATAAAAAAGTCGCTGATGCGCGGAAGCTGATATGCTGATTCAATTGATTTTGTCATTAATTGTTTCGCCAGTTCTTTTACGTACACATACGCGCCGGTTTCCGACATGATTCGGCGCATTGCATCAAGATCAGCTTGTGTCGCATCCTTGTTGCCAAATGCGCGATCCCAAATTTTTTTATCATCTTCTTTTTCCATTCTCCGCCTCGTTTCCCAAGCGAGAATGGTTTCTTTTCCTTCGCGCAAGTCAGAATCAATACTCTTCCCGGTCTTTTTCGGGTCTCCAAATGTTCCCAAAATATCGTCTTGAATCTGGAATGCGACGCCAAGAGGCTCGGTAACATCCAAAACCGTTCTCTCATCAACATCCTGTCCGGCAAGCGCATACCCGATCAAAATCGGCCGTCCGATGGAATAGCGGCCGCTTTTAAGCGCAAGGACATCGAGCAATTGCTTGCGCGAAATGCCTTTTGGAAGCACGGCAATGGTTGCATCAAGCGTTTGTCCAAGAATCACCTCTTCTTTCATGACATTAAAAGCCTTTATGACATGACGAAGAGTCGTTTCATTCACATGCAAGGTTGAGATTGCATCATCCGCCCAAGAATACAAAAGGTCGCCGGATAGAATTGCGCTTGATAGGCCGTAGTGAGGTGCATCCCCCCTCCATTTTTTGCGCGCATGTTCAGCCTCATACAATTTGTGCATGGTCGGCATCCCTCTTCGTTCATCGGAACGATCCATAATATCATCATGAACAAGGGCAAAATCATGAAATAGCTCAAGAGCGATTCCGAGACGAATACAAACATCCTCATCGACTTTAAACGCGCGCGCCGTCATGGCGGCAAGATATGGACGCATTCTTTTGCCCGGCCGCAACACAAATTGAGCCGAGTTTTGAGCCAGCTTTTTTGCATCAGTTGTTTGAACCGGAGAGCGACTCATTCGTTCATTCAAATACGTCTGCAATTCAACCTGAAAACGCTTGGCAAAGCCATTGATATCTTCCTGTTCAAGAGGTTTTGGAGGCATGGGAAGAGTATACAGGAAGGTCGAGATGACAGTAAGACGGGTCCACAGACTACAGACTACTGTCCGTGGACCAAAGTCTGTGGACCGTGGACTATATGAAAAAGCGGCGATACCCGAGTGAGTATCGCCGCATGATATTAAGAAGTTATCAGTACTTCCGTGAAAGGTCGAGTTTGATTTCTTCCGCCAGTTCTTTGATTCGAGGTTCAAATTCAGACGATGCTGACACAATGAATTCGAAAGCGCGTTGTGTGGATCGAACGATTGGACCGCCATAGTGTTCATCCCACTCTCTGTGCTCTCTTCTCGCTATAGGTTCATCGGGAAACTGCGGTTTTGGCTCATCACGGATCGCTCGTGCGACTTCTGATCTTAATCGCTGTGCGAGCTTCTCCCATGCTATTTCACGGCATGATTCAACATGGATGAAGATATCCGCCAGTACTTCGATTGAAAGATCGTGTGTAAGCGCCGCTTCTGCGATAGCATGTCGTATGACGACATCATCGCACGTTTTGAGAACATACGAGAGTGCATGTCCAAATACATGATTGCGGTTCACGTATAGCCTGATAAATTGCTCGGCGATTTCGTTTCGCAATTCATGTGGCACGGAAAGCACATAGGCGTGTAGCATGGCACGGCCTTGATCATTGCATGCGGTCTCGCTTGTCGGTGTGAGTGATTGAAATGGATTCAGAATGCCACTATCAATGATTCTTTGCGCCGCTTGAAGTCGTTTGATTTGCTGCGTTGAAACTTCGATCACTCTCGAAAGTGCAAATGGATCGGAAGTCTCATCGGCGAGGATCATCGTACAAAAGTCTTCACGCATTTGGGGAACAGTCTCGAGTAACCACGAATAATCATGTCGCGCGATAAGTTCATTAATGCACATGCATCCAACGTGCGTATCATAATTCTCCTCGGTTAAAGCGATCAACATCTTCCGTATAGTAACCGTCTGAAGATAGTCCTTCATTTGAAAGAATATCTCTACGCCTGAAATAATTGTATGATCCCCAGATTTACGATCCCCCGACAGCTGATTGAACAGTTGTAGCATATTCACGAGAGCCAAAGCTCCACCTTCGCCGGGGATTTTAAGCATTTTCTTCGTACTCATCTCTTTGTTTTCCGTCATGAAAACCTCCTATGTAAATGTTCGGACGAACGAGGTAGGTATAGAGGAAAAAGGAGAAAAAGTCAAGAAGAAAGTCCACAGTCCACAGACTACGGTCCGTGTGGACCAAAGTCTGTGGACTGTGGACTTTGGATTAGCTTTACAGACTTGCCTTTTTAGCACTCTCTGTGTTAGACTGCTAAATATAAAATTAGCGATACTTTCTGGCAATCTTAGACCTACAGACCTACTGTCTTACAGTCCTACAAACCTTCCCTATGCCTCCAAATCCCCAGCGTTTTACAGCCAAGTCGCAGGAGTCGATACAGCGCGCAAGCGTGATCGCAAATGCGAATGGACAGCAAGCGATTGATGCCATGCATCTGCTCGACGCCCTTCTCGATCAGGAAGATGGTGTGGTTCCGTCTGTGTTGAAGAAGCTTCAGGCTGATACGCCGTCGATTAAGGGAATGATTGAGCAGGCGCTCATGCGCATGCCAAAAGTAGCTGTTGGCGGAGGAGGAATCGGACAGATTTTTTTGACCCAGCCGCTTACGGAGATGCTTGGATATGCTGAAATCATCGCAGATCGTTTTGGAGATACATACGTTTCGACTGAACATATATTACTCGCCATTGCCGAATCAAAAGATCCTGCGGCAGACATCTTACGAAGCTTTCACGTATCGCCGGAAGCAATTTTGAATGCGCTCAAAGATGTCCGCGGAACAACAGTTGCAGATAGTCCGGAACCGGAAACAAAATACCAAGCTCTGGAAAAATATACGAAGAATCTTACCGATCTTGCGCGGAAAGACAAACTTGATCCGGTGATCGGACGCGATGATGAAATTCGCCGCGTGATACAAGTGTTGAGTCGGCGCACAAAAAATAATCCAGTCTTGATCGGTGAAGCCGGCACAGGGAAGACAGCAATCGTCGAAGGCCTTGCAAAGCGAATCGTTGACAATGACGTACCAGAAACATTGCGCGACCGAGAAATCGTCGCGCTTGATTTGGGTTCTTTGATAGCAGGGACGAAGTTTCGGGGCGAATTTGAAGAACGGCTCAAAGCGGTGATCAAAGAAATCGAAAGTTCGAACGGAAAGATCCTTCTTTTCATCGACGAGCTTCATACTCTTGTCGGCGCAGGCGCATCCGGCGAAGGGTCGTCCCTTGATGCGTCGAACATGCTCAAACCCGCTCTCGCACGCGGGGAATTGCGGACCATTGGAGCAACAACGCTCAAAGAATATCAAAAATATATTGAAAAGGATTCTGCGTTCGAACGTCGTTTCCAGCCAATTTACGTGAATGAACCTTCGGTTGATGACGCAATTGCCATTCTGCGCGGAATTAAGGATAAGTACGAAACGCATCATGGGATTCGCATCACAGACGCGGCAATTATATCGGCCGTTGAATTGTCGAGCAGATATATCGCGGATCGATTCTTGCCGGATAAAGCCGTTGATCTCATCGATGAAGCGGCCGCGGCGCTCAAGATGCAGGTGGAATCCCAGCCGGAAGAGTTGGATAAGCTGAAGCGCGAGATAACCAAACTTGAAATTGAAAAGCGCGCGATATCCAAAGAAGACGATAAAGAATCAAAAGAGCGTCTTGAAGTCATCGAAAAACGTCTCGCGGAGATATCCGAGGACGCTCATCGGCTTGAACTCGCATGGACGGCAGAGCAAGAGGCTGTTCGTGAGAATGGATCGTTGAAGAAAGAGATTGAGGCTGTGAAGAGCGAAGCAGAGGTCGCGGAACGGCGCGGAGACCTTGAAAAGGCGTCGGAACTTCGGTATGGAAAATTACCAAGCCTTGAGCAAAAGTTGCTTGATGGAGACGCAAAGCTGAAAGCAATGCAGGGAAAACGCGGCTTGCTAAAAGATGCTGTTACCGAAGAAGATATCGCAGGCGTTGTTGCACGATGGACGGGCATTCCGGCAGGACGAATGTTAAAGAGCGAAACGGAAAAGCTCGCGCATCTGGAAGAAGAGCTCCATAAGCGAGTGATTGGTCAAGATGAAGCTGTCAAAGCCGTTGCGAATGCCCTTCGACGCTCACGCGCCGGCATATCCGAAGAAAAGAAACCGATTGGATCATTCCTTTTCCTTGGCCCGACGGGTGTTGGAAAGACGGAACTTGCAAAAGCGCTTGCAGAAACCATGTTCAATGATGAAGATGCGGTGATACGCGTCGACATGTCCGAGTATATGGAAAAGCATGCGATCGCACGGCTCATCGGATCCCCTCCTGGCTATGTCGGATATGACGAAGGCGGTCAGTTAACGGAAAAAATCCGCCGCCGACCGTACTCGGTCGTCTTATTTGACGAAGTCGAAAAAGCGCATCCGGATATTTTTAATTCTCTCCTCCAAGTACTGGATGATGGACGTCTGACAGATGGAAAAGGCCGCGCTGTATCATTCAAGAATACGATCATTATCATGACGTCGAATATCGGCTCTGACATGATTTTGGATTGGGGAACAACGCGGCAAGAAATCGGATTTAAAGACGGTGCAGAAAAAGACGCATCAACGTCGATGCGCGATCGCATCCTTCCCATGTTGCGCGATCATTTCCGCCCGGAATTTTTGAACCGCATTGATGAAATTGTTGTCTTCGAAGCTCTCTCGAAAGAACAGCTTTCTCATATCGTCGATCTCCAGTTGACACTCGTCGCAGACCGCCTGAAACAAAAAAAGATTGCCATCACCTTTACGAAAAAGCTGCATACGCTTCTTGCTGAAAAAGGGTATGATCCATCGTATGGCGCGCGTCCGCTCAAACGTGTCATCCAAGAATTGATTTTAGACCCGCTTGCAATGAAAATCGTGAGCGGAGAAATCGAAGAGAATGGAGTTGTTGTTGCAGATGTCGTGAAAGACAAGGTGACGTTTAAAGCGTAGTGGCGACGTCCCACGTCGTCCAAATACAATTCCACCCGGCGCAAGCATTTGCGTCGGGTGGTGTTTTTCGTTGTAGACTCTACGAGTCAACGATTGGCGTGAGGACCGTATAACATCCGTATTGCTCCAAGTCGCGTTGGATGTCAAATATGGTCGTGCCTTGAATATCATACGGTTGAATCTCGAATGATTCCTGTCCCCTCCTTTCAACGGTATCTTTTAGATCTTTCAGTCCCAAATATGTCACTTGACGCAACAATTTAATGACCGGGACCTTATTTGACTCCCCGTAATGACGTAAGTCTACAGAAAGGATGCTTTTTCGAGACCTCAAAAGGAGTATATGTTGAATTTTACTCTGTAAGTCAACGAGGTCTGCTGTGGGTAGTGAAAGTACTTGTTCAGATAGAGTTTGTGACATTGTTTGTCTCCGTTGTTTTGAGTGTTTTCACTGCCAATATATCAGGCAGTTGTTAATCTTTAGATTTTAAATATAACACAAAAGTCTACTTTTGTCAAGTAGACTATATACGTATAAATCGGCTCTATATTGAGCGAAAAAAGCTTAATGCTGTTCCATTCTTGCCTTTGATAAAGCGTGTTTGACTTGTTTGCGCGAGGCCTTTGGGAGGGACTTGAGTTCGACTGTAATCCCATATTTCGTCCGGGCGGCGTTCAGCCATGAGCCTGATTGTTGGCACCATGTGTAGAGTTCAACGCTTGTAAGATAAACTCTGCCTCGATTGATGAGACCAAGGTCTTTTAAGAAAATGAGTTTCAAGACATCACTGGCTAATTTGCGTTTCTGTCCGGGTTTTGGTGAAGAGCCTTCCGTTTCGCTGAAACAGATCTCTATTGCATCCCGTGTTTCAGAATTGAAACCGTCTACTTCTGCGGTACCGCGGTAGTCTCCAATGACGATATCAAAAACATGGTCGCTTGAATATCCTGCTGGCAACAGCTGTTTTTCATTCTTGCGCAGGATGTCGGTGTTACTCATGCAGGGATAGGCCATTAAGGAACTAGGCCACTAAGCCACTAGGTGTAAGAAATCATCGGAGCGCGTCTTGATGAACGCTAGAGGCGGCGAGTTGAAGCGTTTCTGCTGTGACGCCTTTGTTACCGTCGATCTGGATGAGAAAACGATTATTGAGGAGCATGGTAACGTTCCCAAAACCATCCGGTCCGCCCGTCGGGTCATTCGTATAGGTTATCCACGCTTGATCTGATACATCTATCTTTTTCCGGTATCCGGAATCATTCAGGTACGGCGCGTATGAATCAAGAAACGCCGTTAGGACCGGCAGTCCGCGCGTATCTGTTATGGAAACGCTCACGACGCGCGTTGAATCCTGTGTCGAAGTCGTAAATATTTTAACAAGTGTTGTATATTCAGCCTTTGTTCCGTCAGGCAGTGGGACAGGATTTTTCTTTTCTTCAGGAACGGCGCTCTGATATCCCGGCAATACTCCATCATCCGGAAGCGCTTTTACAAGCGTTTCCGTGTTCATTTCAGGCGTCACCGTTGCCGGCATATTACCTGTTGAAGCCGTTCCGCCTGCCGCATTCGGTGCGACAGTTGAGGTAGCAGAAGATGAAGGAGCTGGTACGAATTGCTGCGTTGTCTTTTTCGTACAGCCCCAACCAGCGATGATGGTTGTCATCGCAAGGAGAAAAATTGGGAGCCAGCGTTTCATAATAAGTCCACAGTCCACAGACTACAGTCCGATGGCTCACGTCTGTGGACTGCGGACTGCGGACTTATATTAACTTTTATTTTCGGCGCTTTGCCTTTTTTGCTTTCTTCGACGCTTGTTCTTTCGGAACTTCCGCAATCTCTTCTTTCACGAGATCCCATTTGCCAAGAAGGTAATTCCGCAAGTCAGGCAATTCCGTTTTTGCGATCTTTTTTGACTTGACATAATAGGCAAGAACGGTATTGATCGCATCGTTATAGGCACTTTGTGACATCTTCTTGTTTTTCTTCAGTTCAGTACGAATGCGCTTTTCGATTTCACCTGCCTGTTTCTTTAAACGATCAGCAAGTTGCTTCCCTTCTTTGGAAGCCATGTAAATTCCTGCCGCGATGCCGAACAAAGCACCGACAACAAGACCTTTTCCTAATTTAGATTTGGACATAGGGGGTATATTGATAGGTTATGGAATATAGTATAGCTCGAGAGGAGGTAAATTCCCAGATAGAACAGCAGGCCATTAGGGAACTAGGCCACTAAGCCACTAGGGGGAAGAAAATGCAATTCCCCTAGTGGCTTAGTGGCCTAGTTCCCTAATGGCCTATTCATGCCTTAGAGCATCAATCGGATTCATCTTGGCCGCCCGACGGGCAGGAAGATACCCGAATGCGATTCCAATGGCCGCAGAGACGGTTACAGCAAGAAGAATGGCGTCCCAAGGAGTTAAGAAAGCCCATTCCCCTTGGATCTGACGAAGAATAAGAACTCCGATATAGGTAAAACCGACACCAAAGAGAATGCCGATGATCCCGCCGATAAAAGTCAAAAAGAGCGCTTCAATTAAAAACTGCGCAAGAATATCTTTTTGTTTTGCCCCGAGCGACTTGCGTAGGCCGATTTCGCGCGTACGTTCCGTCACGGTTACGTACATAATATTCATAATGCCGATTCCTCCGACGATAAGCGAGATCGCAGCAACAGAGCCGAGAAGGATCTGTAAAATCGTTCCGATTGTCGCCGCATTTTTTTGCGCGTCTTCCTGAGTTGTTATGCGAAAATCGTCTTTTGAGAGTTTTCCTTCCGGATTATCAAGATTATGCGCCGCCCGCATGGCAAGAAGAATTTCGTTTTTCGCTTGGGAGACGCTTCCAAGATTGGTTTTCACGATCAAGAATGTGAGATACTTCGTTCCTGCTGCCTGAAGTTGAGTTGTTATCGGCAGATAGATTTGCGTATTCACGCTTGAAAAAAATCTGGTACCTCCCTTTGCCATCACGCCGATGACGCGATACGTATAATTCCCAATTTTAATTCTCTGGCCAACGGGTTCCTCGGCGCCAAACAAATCCGTAGCGACTTCAGATCCAATGACGGCAACGCGCGCATTTTGTGAAATATCGTCGCTATTGATATATCTTCCGTCGGCAACAGCTGAACTGTATATGACAGTCGCATCTGGCGCGCTCCCGAATACCTGGTAGAACTTGCTCGTACCGCCGAATGTCACCAATTCCTGCCCGATCGCAATCGCTTCAACAGCTTTCACCCAGGATTTTGATTTCAAGTCTCGATAATCATTGTACGTGAGTGATTGTTTTAATAACGGATCAGGTCCGCCTCCGACCGTATCATCCCCTTTTCCGTTTTGTACATACACAAGATCCGAACCAAGAGAAGCAACTTGAGAAAGAATGAACTGTTGCGCCGCACGTCCCAATGAAAGCATCATGATGACGGAAGTGATGCCAATAACAATCCCAAGCATGGTCAAAAACGTTCGACCCTTTGAACGAGTCAAACTCTTCAGAGCAATTGGAATTGTTTCGATGAGGTTCATGAAGAAGTTGCGTCGTTACGTGGTTGCGTGGTTGCGTAGGGGGATCTTCCTACGCAACTACGCAACCACGCAACCACGTACCAATCTATTCATACCGCAATGCTTCAATCGGATGAAGCGCGGCCGCACGCCTTGCAGGAAAATATCCAAAGATCAATCCGGTGCCCATAGACACGCCGACGCCCCATAAGATTCCTTGTGGAGAGAGCGTAAAACTCCAGCCAGTCTGGTAGTGCAGAATGATTTGAATTGCAATCCACGTCAAAGCGACTCCGAGCAGCGTTCCAATAATACCTCCGATTGTCGTAAGAAAAATAGCTTCCATCAAAAATTGCGCCTGAATATTTGATTGTTTTGCGCCCAGTGACTTTCGTAAGCCTATTTCCCGTGTTCGTTCCGTAACGGATACGTACATAATGTTCATAATACCGATTCCGCCGACGACCAATGAAATTGCCGCGACGGCGGAAAGAAAAAGCTGTAGCACGCCAATGACTTGTGTTGTAATCTTTATTGCATCTTCCTGGGTCACAACGCGAAAATCATCTTTTTTCGGATCCGTTATATTATGATTTTCACGGATAATATCCTGAATATGAATAACGGCTTGATTTGAAGGAATCGTCGGCTTCACGATGATTTCCATAATGGTTTCCAATCCGTATGCATCCATCGCGGCCGTATATGGGACGTAAATCATCTTGTCCATATCCTGCCCAAAACGAGTGCCGACCTTACCCGCGACGCCAATAACATGATAGCTGGTCGTATTCACCTTTACCGATTTCCCTACCGGATCGTCAAATCCGAACAACTTTTGTGCGACGCTATACCCCAAAATAGCAACACGAGACCGCGCGTCAACGTCATCTTTTGTCAAAAAAATACCAGAAATTAGTTTCGTATCAAACAAGCTTTGATCATCATGGCTCGTTCCCCAAACGCTGATATTCATCGTTTGTCCGTTCGAGGTCACTGAATCTTGCTTGAGAACGATTGCCGCCGACTTTTCAATCCATGACTGCCGAATGATGTCTTTATAGTCTTTTTCTTTAATCACCTCTTTCACGATCGGGCTCGGCGTTCCGCCGTTTTGCAGCGGCTGTCCGCTCTCAACAAACAAAAGGTTGGATCCGAGTGAATTAATTTGATTTAAAATATATCCTTGTGCAGCCTGGCCAATCGAAAGAACAAGAATCACCGAAGCGATTCCAATAACGATTCCGAGCATGGAGAGCAAGGTGCGTCCGATTGAGCGGCGCAAACTTCCAACGGAAACGGTGACAAGATCGCGCAAATGCATGGTTATTTAATTTCAAAGCCGTCTTCCGGCTTGCGGCGTTCCGTGACTTTTGTATCGGATTCAATGATGCCGTCATGGAGCTTCACAATTCGTTCCGCGTATTCTGCCGTATACGTTTCGTGCGTAACAAGAATGACTGTATGTTTATGTACCTCATTCAGATGATACAAAATATCCATGACTTGCTTTCCGGATTTCGAATCAAGATTTCCTGTCGGTTCGTCGGCAAGAATAATGTTCGGATTACGAATGAGCGCTCGAGCAATCGCAACGCGTTGGCGTTCACCGCCCGAAAGCTGGTTTGAAAGATTTGAAACCCGATGCGTCAGGCCGACGTCCTCAATCGCTTCCATGGCAAGCGCATCGCGCTGTGATAATGGAACATTTGAATACAATAGAGGTAGTTTAACATTCTCCAACACGGATGTTTTTGGAAGAAGATTAAAGGTTTGAAAGATAAAGCCAATTTTTTCTCCACGCATGACAGCTAATTCGTCATCAGAAAGCCGAGAAACGTCTTTTCCCCCAAATTCATATATCCCAGTCGAAAGCACATCCAAAAACCCCAAAATATTCATCAGTGTCGACTTTCCAGATCCAGAAGGCCCCATAATGGAAATGAATTGGCCATCGGGAATTTCCAAGTGAATACCGTGAAGGACGCTTGTGACCACGCCATCATTTTCGTAATCCTTATGGACGTCGGTTAATTTGATAATGGGTTGCATATCAGGTCTATATGACTGTAGGACTGTATGATTGTAGGTCTTTTCTCATTGATATTAGACAAAAAACTACTGTCATACAGTCCTACTGACCTACTGACTTACTTTGTTAATACCGACACAATAACCGTTTCCCCTTCTTTCAGTCCGCTCTTGACTTCGACGAGTCCTTCGTCCCCTTTCAAGCCGATCTCGATGTCTCGCGTTTCAAGCGTCTTGTCCGTTTTCTGAACTTGAATGGTGGTTTTTCCGGTCGAAGAATCCGTTTTGACCGCGCGATTCGGAATAACAAGGACGTTATCCGCTTCCGCAGTCTGAATGGTAACATTCGCCGTCATGCCCGGTTTGATATCTTTCCCTTGCGTATCCATAACCTGAATACGTGCTTTATAATACACGGCATCTTGGACCACGGTTTGATCCGGTTCGATCGAGACGACGACGCCGCTAAATGTCAGCCCGTCCCCGAATGCATCAAACGTCATCGTCGCCTTTTGTCCAACGGATACTTTGGCAACATCAGCTTCAGGAAGAAGAACCTCAATATCAAAGTCGGCATTCCCCAGCATACTGACAGACGCGGCTCCGGCGGCAACGAGTTCGCCTATATGAGGAGTGACATTTGAAACAACGCCATCGACCGGCGCCAGAATTCGAGCTTTCGTTAAGTCGTTTTGAGCTTGAGCGACCGTCGTTTGAGCTTGAGCGACTGCCGCACGCAACGGTGCGAGGTCAACATCTCTCGGAGGGGCTTTTTTTAGATCAAGCGATGCCTGCGCAGAATCAACGGCAGCTTTATTGATCGTGACGGCTGATTCAGCGGCTTTGACCGTTGTCTGCGCATTCGATTGGGCGATCTCAAGATTCAACTGCGCATTTTGCATTGCAAGATCAAGAGCATCCCCCGATGTTCTAATTCCAAGTCTTGCCGTTGTCACAGCCTGTGCCGCATTGACGACTGCCGTATTTTGCGCAGATACGCTCACTCGGTCTGTATCGATGACAGTTGTTTTCGAGGCGAGATCAGCTGAAGACATCGCCGAGCCAGTGAGGGATGTTGCGAGAATGTGATGGACGTCTACAAGGAAATTTTGTATAAGTCCGAGTGCTTCGATCGTTGAAGAAGCTGCATTTGCATACGCGTCATCTGTGGAACTCGAAGACAGATTGTGAATAAGAGGAAATGCTTTTTGAGCAGCCGCTTTTGCCGCGCGGTATGATTGTTTTGCAACAGGGATCGCCGTGCTGTCGAAAGCGCCGAGAAGGTTTTGATAGTTCTGATTGGACGCCGTATCGTCTACGCCAGCGATCTTGTCTCCATCGAGCAATCCGGTATTCATCGGGCCGATGGAAGCGGAGAGCACTGCGAACAAAGCCGCTTGCGCTTGTTCAACGGTTTGGACATTTGTGTCTGATCCATTGCTCTGATTCTTTTTTGCATTATCAAGAGCAAGCTGGGCTGATTGCACGGCATTATCTGTTGTAATTTTTGCATTTTCAAGATCAGACTGCGATTTTTCGTATGATGCCTGCGCCTGCTCAACAGCAGTTTCCGAAATGTGGATGGATTGACTCATTTCACCCGCGAGCTTCAGATTCAAGTTTGCTTGAGCGGCTTGAAGCGCGGCCGAAGCTTTCTGAACGGCGAAATTTGCATCTTCATCCTGAAGCTCCGCGATCACGTCCCCGGACTTCACCTTGTCGCCGACTTTAGCGACGCGAGACAAGGTTCCGGTTTGTTGAAAAGACAATGCAATCCGCTGTGCGGGTTTTACATTGCCTGTAACCTCGACGGTACGTTTCAGATTCATCTTTTTTACCGTATCCGTTTCATACTGGTTCGCATTCGATTTATTCGCGCATGCGGAAATCCAAACTGCCCCTCCGATAAGTATCGCAAGTATCACGTATGTTTTCTTCTTCTTTAAAAATCCAGGCATCTTCATAATTTTGAAATCTGGTTGGTAAATTGCGTCATTTTCGAGATGTGGCTCTTGAACGTTTCGACCGGCAACAGCATGATCATTTGATGCGTATGCATGACAACAAATTTATCACCGGCGTTCATTTCAAGCGCATCCCTCGTTTCTTTTGGAATAACGAGCTGGCCTCGTTCGCCTAAGACAGCCGTACCGGATACTTCGGGGAAAACCGGTTCCTCGCAATTCTTACTTTTCATATTAGTATGAAATACTAGCTCTTCCGCATTTTTATGTCAATGTAGTCCCATTCCTTTGCGTGCGAGGTGTTTAGATAATTCGACGCCCGGCTGATCAAATGGATTGATATTTATGGCAAAACCCATCAAAACCGTTGAAATCTCGAACATCATGAGCAGAGCGCCAATCGCCTCTTCATTCATCCGTTGAATATATATCGTACCATTCGGCCGTCCAAGCGTTCGCAGAGCTTCCGCAGTCGCCTTTCGTTCCGTTCGCAGTATCTGCCCTAAACGTAATCCTGAATATGATCGAAGGGGTTCAGGAAGATCTTTGACGACAGGCACGTGAATTTCCTCTTTCGAAATTCTTTCTTCGATAAAAGTGATCGCTTTATCAAAAGGGCCTTCAGCATACAGCTGAAGCTGAGAATGCTGGTCTTCCGGTCCGCGAGCTGAAATCGGAGTGATTCCGGCATGAACCTTTTTCTCACGAATGTCATCTTCTTTTCCTAGACTCTCTGCGATCAATTGCCTTGTCCATCGTCCGAATTCAGACAACCGTCTGACATACGGCATGCATACGCTGATTGAAATTCGCTTGCGTTCCAGAGCAACTAAATGTAATAGAGCATACTGAACGGCCGGATGATGATCTGCATGTTCGCCGCGCAAGGTTTTTGCGACATGATTCGCTCCTTGAAGGAGCGCTGTAACATTGCATCCCGCCGCCATCGACGGAAAAATTCCGCATGCCGTCAGCGCCGAGTATCTGCCGCCGACATTGGACGGGATCGGGAGCGTAAGATAGCCGCATTTTTTTGCCAGCGTCAGCATCGGACTTTTTTTTGGATCTGTCGTGACGACGATCCTCTTTTTTGATGCCTCAATGCCAACGGATTTGATGAGCCACTCTCGAAACACCAAAAATACAGTCAGCGGTTCAATTGTTCCTCCGCTTTTGCTAACCACGTTGATGCATGTCTTCGCCGGATTGAGCGTGGACATCACCCTTCTCACCTCATCCGGTTCAGTCGTCGACCCCGCAAACTCAACCCTCATCCCCCTTCGCTCTCGCCTGCCTACCGGACAGGCAGGAAGACTCGGGCTACGGGGGACGGGTCCCCCGCGCCCCACGCCCTGTATTATGGCCTTTGCGCCAAGATCTGAACCTCCGATCCCGATGACGAGTAACGTGTCGCATTCCTTTGGAATCTGACGAAGGACTGACCGACAAACCGAAATCGTTTTCTTTGCATCAGCTCCAAGAGAAAGGAATCCAATTTCTTTTTTCTGCGTTCGCTCAATCAATGTTTTCCGTGCAATACGAAGACGCTTTAACATTCGTTTTTTCTCGAGCGTATGTGCACCCATGCGTCCCACATGAGATGACAGCATGTTTGTATAATCGTACTCAATGAGAGCGTGTTTCATGGTGGTGATTGTAGCATTTTCACTGATTCAAGGCTATGCCATAATCAAGAAGTCAGAAGTTAGAATTTAGAAGTTAGAAGAATTGCTCTTTCTTCTAACTTCTAAATTCTAACTTCTGACTTCTCTATTCCCATGCTACGCTATCTCTATGTTACGAATCGCTATCATCGGCGGCGGCGCGGCAGGACTTATGGTCGCGGCAACTATTTTAGAGATAAACCCTTCTGCACGATTAGAATTTTTTGAACGAAACAGTGAATTGGGGAAAAAGGTCAAAATTTCTGGCGGCGGACGCTGTAATGTCACAACAGGCATCACGGATATCAAAACCGTGTTGACAAAGTATCCGCGAGGCGGAAAATTCTTGAATTCAGCCATGCACGCATTCTCTCCATCTGACATGGTGGAATGGGTCGAGGCTCACGGCGTTCCGCTCAAAGTCGAGGAAGACCTGCGCGTGTTTCCGGTCTCAAACCAAAGCGAAGACATTGTCGGCATTTTTGCAAAACTTCTTGATACCCCTAACGTTGACATACTTTTGAATACGTCAGTGACATCAATCAAGCGCATCAAAAAAGAATTTCACATCTCAACCAAAGAATCAGCCAAACCCATCATCGCTGACCGAGTCATTATCACAACAGGCGGCCAAGCGTATCGCAAAACCGGATCAACGGGAGATGGATATGCCTTCGCCCAGTCACTTGGCCATACAATTACTCCGCTCGCACCGAGTTTAAGCTCGTTTCTGACCGCAGAAACATGGCCTGCGGAAATCTCCGGCGTCTCTTTTCCATACGCGGCTTTTTCCGTACCAAATCACAACGCAAAATCCGAAGGAAGCTTTCTTTTTACGCATAAAGGCATCAGCGGCCCTGCCGTATTCGCTCTATCGTCGCAATTGGCTTTTGAGAAGTTTGATGTTCAGCATCCGATTGAGGTGAGAATTGATCTGTTTCCAGATGTCAAAATCGATACGCTCATGAAAAAAATCATAGCTCTTGTCCAGATGTCTCCAAAGAAAAGCGTTGCCAATCTCATCTCGACCATGATTCCAAAGTCATTATCCGACATTATCTGCTCCGAACTCGGACTTGATCCAAAGCGCCATGCCATCGAATACTCGAAAAAACAACTGGAAGAAACAATCACTCACCTCAAACAGCTTAACCTTCACATCGTCGGACGCGGCGCAGGCGACGAATTCGTTACAGCCGGAGGTGTAGATCTGACCGAAGTCGATCCGAAAACCATGGAATCCAAACTCTGCCCCAGCCTCTTCTTTGCCGGCGAAATCCTCGACATCGACGGCTTCACCGGCGGCTTTAACCTCCAAGCCTCGTGGGCAACAGGACGGGCGGCGGGCTTGAATGTGAGTCAGTAAGTAAAATTTCTCCACTGTAGAATATATTTATGGCCGTGCCATCCGAAACCCCGCCCTTTTGGGGCGGGGTGAAGGATGGCTCGGGGACAGGGATTCGAACCCCGATTAACTGGTTCAGAGCCAGTCGTCCTACCTTTAGACGATCCCCGAATGAATGGCACGATAATACGTGTATTCTTCCAAAAGGTCAACAGGTGTATACTCGTTTCATTCTATGCCAAAACGTTTTGTGATTATCGGTCAAGGACCGGCAGGGAAGGCGGTGAAGCACATTTTGGATGCCACGAAGAATCATGTATCTATTGAGTGCTGGGACATCGATATCAAGGTCTGTCCGAATCGAAAGCCGTTGCAAACGATCGTCCCAAAGGCGGATATCATCTTTTTATGTATCCCCTCTTGGGCCATACGCGCGGCCGCAAAGGATCTTGGATATTTGATCAAAAAACAAACGGGAATCGTATCCGTTTCAAAAGGCTTGGATCGTTCCACGGAAGCGACGGTTGATGAATTAATCGCCGAAGTTTTTCCGAGAACAAAGCGAATTGCACTTCTTTCCGGTCCGATGCTTGCGGAAGAAATCATGCAAAATAAGCCGGCGGCGGCGCTCATCGCTTCTCCGAATAAAGCATTTCGAGAAGAATTGGAAAAGGTATTCAAACAGACGCGATTGCAAGTTGAGACAAGTTCTGACGTCCGCGGCGTAGCGCTCTGCGGGATCCTGAAAAACATCTACGCAATCGGATTTGGCATTTCTCAAGCCCAGCATCCGGGTGATAACTTTCGAGGCATGTTTGCGTATCGCTGTATCGAAGAAATGCGTAGAATTGTCGTTTCGCTCGGAGGCGAGGAAGATACTGTGTGCTCGTATGCGGGAATTAGCGACCTTATTTCAACCGGATTTAGCAAGCATTCAAAAAATCACACGTATGGACGCGCGCTTGTGGAATCCGGCAAGCCTGATTTTGACTCCGAAGGGTCGGTATCAGTCGGTCCGCTCTCAAAGCGCATTGGAAAACGCATGAATCAATACCCGATTTTTAAAATGATTGATCAAATAGTCGCACGAAAAAAGAAGGTGAGTGATTTGATGAAGCTGTTTTAGTTAGGCCACTAGGGAACTAGGCCACTAAGCCACTAGGGGAATTGCATTTTCTTCCCCCTAGTGGCTTAGTGGCCTAGTTCCCTAGTGGCTTATTCAACCACCTGTCCCCCAAACGCATTCAACACTCTTGAGACAACGTCTTGGGAAATCTGCTCGATCGGCACTTCCACGCCGTCATCGCCTTTGTCGCAAAAACCATCGATTAACAGTGTGTCATTTTTCATAATCAGTCGAATCGCTTCTTCGACGATTCGTTTTGTTTTAAGATCCTCGATTAATTTCTCGCGATGAAACGCATACTCAAATCTTAAAACAACCGTACAGCCATCCATGTGATGCGGTTTGCAGACTTTTAGCACAAAGGGAAGCGCTCGGTTCGATTTTTCGACTTCTTTCGTAATAATCGTCCAGTACTTCCGGACGTCGTGAATATCGAAATTCAGGGCATTGGGCATTGGGCATTGGGCATGGTCTGATTCCTGAACGGTTTGAGATATGACGTCAGTTACAGGCTCTATAGGGGGTTCTGTTTCAACCGTGCTCGTTTGAGCGTTACGAGCATCATCTGAAGCCTTTGTTGATGTATTTGTTGAGGCGATGATGCGTTTTGGGACAGGTGAAGGTCTATTCGAAGCAGGTTCATTCCTCTTCTCCTCTTCTCCCCTGCCCTCCATAGCCCAAGTCTTCGAGGGCGAAGGAGGGTCCGTCAACAGACCGCCTGCAATAGCAAGCAGGCTCAATTCCAGACAGAACATCGGGTCTGTGCCAGCTTTGGCGTCGCGGCGTCGTTCAATGAGCATGAGAGCGATGTTCCCGAGCTCGGAAAGCGAGCATGAGCCAATGAGCTCGGCTGTCGCCTTTTCTCCGTCATCTCCTTCTTCCAATCTCTTTCGCTCATTCGGATTTTCGGCGCAAATAAGAAAACGTACGACCTGTAGCATCCCGTCAATAAGCGAAAGCGGCGGCATGCCTTCTTCCACAAAGTCTTTTGCTCTTTGCAGGCTTGCGGACAAATCTCTCCGGAGTGCGTCGGATAGTAACGACGCGGACTGCGGAATATCTGATCGCGGCAAAACAAGCGAAACGATTTCTTGCGTAATTTTCCCACCGTCTGCGAGCGACGACACTTGTTCAAGAAGACTCTCTGCATCGCGCACGCAACCGTCACTTGCCCGTACAATGATATCAACTGAAGCTTTATCAATGGATAGGGATTCAAGCTTTGCCAAAGATAGAACTCGGTCGGCTAAATCCTTTGCTTCGATGCGACGAAATTCAAAGCGCTGACACCGAGATTTGATCGTATCTGGGACCTTATGCAGTTCCGTTGTCGCAAGAATAAAAAAAGCGTATGCCGGCGGCTCCTCAAGAGTCTTTAAAAGAGCATTCCACGCGCTCGCGGAAAGCATATGACATTCATCAATGATATACACTTTGCGTTTCCAGCGCGCTGGAGCGAAACGAACGTGCTCAATAATCGCCTCGCGGATATTTTCGACGCCTGTATGCGAGGCCGCATCGATTTCAATCAAATCAATGCATGAACCCGCATCAATCTCTTTACTCACAACCGAGTCTTCCGGTGGTTCGCCGTTTTTTACGTCATCGTTGTTCAAAAGAGCTTTTGCAAATATTCGCGCGGTCGTTGTTTTGCCGATTCCTCGCGGTCCGGAAAAAAGATATGCATGCCCTAAAATGCCAGAGGAAATTTCATTCCGCAGGGTTTCGGTAATATGAGACTGACCCGTGACGTCGTTGAACAATCGCGGTCGATGCGTTCGAGAGAAAGGCATGAGTGTGAAGTTAGAAGATCGAAGTTAGAAGTTAGAATAAGAAAAGCAAATCTTTCCGATTCTAACTTCTAACTTCGATCTTCTAACTTCTATTCCATTTTTAGATCAACCCCTTTTTATAATATTCTCCACCGCCGCCCACTTTGATGGAGCGTTTTTGGGGATGAGAATGACAATATCATCCCCGGGATTTCCACGGAAGAAGGTAACAGAGGCCGTCAAGATATTGTATCGCTTATTGTCTGCGATCACTTTCCAATCCCCTGTGTGCTCATCTCGAGCAAGGATCCCCATGACGCGTTGGCGTTCAATGGGGCCGATTTGCTTAAAAAGAAATGTCCCATTCGGGGCAATTGTGAGTTTTAAAATATCGCCTTCGACAAGCTTGGACTTGGAGGCATAGTTTGGCGGGACAAGATACTGTTTTCCATCCGAGCCAACCATGTGCTGTCCGTCAAAAACACCCTCGACGATTTTCCCATCATTCAACGGACCGATCAGATCACCTGATTCGGTTTCGCGTCGTATAACAAGATCTTCTACGTCTGCAGGATCAGCATCTCCCGCAAGTAGTCGTTCGAGGTTTGATAACTCGTCTTTGATATTCGCGATGAGCTTTCTCGCCACCGCAAATTTTGACTCATTGGCCGTGGCTGTTCGAGATGCACCTCCCGGAATGGAGATCTCGTCAGCACTCTCATTGGCCGGTAGCATGTCCGGCATATATTTTGTGTTTTAGATCACCGTCCCACCCCTCGGGATCGCTGATGCTAAAAACAAGATATCATGGCGCGTGAAATGTCAACAAGTGGATAACTTCGTTAGTTCCCTAGTGGCCTATTCTTAATACCCCGCCTCCACCGCCATGCTGCGCTCTCGAATCTCGGCTTCGACAAGTTCACGCTTGCGGCCGTACTTATAGCGCGAGAGCTCTTTGATCATGCTGGCGAGTTCTTTTTCCTCATCGCCAGCACGTGGTGCGAATTGTAGTTTCATCTTAAACGGTTTTGATACTGTGTTATCAATCAACAGCCTTGTGAGACAATTCAAGCCTTCTACGTTCTGAAGATCATACATCGAGAACGTCGGCGCAAATTCTTTTTCTAAAAACTCTGCATCTTCAGTTCCAACGCGGAAAATACATTTCGTTCCAACGTTGCCGAAAATCGCGTCGCGAATTTGCGTGTCGTTATTCTTGACGAGTTGTCCGATATATTGATGCGCAACAATAAGATCAAGTCCGTATTTTCGCGCTTCAGAAAGTATGGCGCTGATGGAATCTGTTAAGAAATTTTGAAATTCGTCGATATAGAGATAAAAATCTTTGCGCTTGGACGGATCCATGTCCGTGCGAGAAAGCGCGGCCATCAAAATCTTTCCAACAAGAATCATTCCAATGAGATAGGCGTTGATGTCACCAAGTTTTCCTTTTGATAGATTCAAGAGAAGAATTTTTCCATCATCCATGGCCTGCCGCACATTAAAAGCGGATTTCTGCTGACCAATAATCGGCCGCATGATGTCGTTTGCGATGAATGGCGTCAGCTTTGAGGTAATATACGGAACCATGTTCGCAAGCGATGCTTCGCCGCCAGCTTTTTGAGCTTCCTTGACCCAGAAATCCCTCACGACCTGCGAGCGGCAATGTTTAATTTTGAACGCTCTGAATTCTTCATCTGATAATACTTTTGGAATTTCCATGAGCGTGCTTCCGCTTTCCGGATGATCCATAATCAACATCATGGCATTGCGCATGTACTGCTCAAACATCGGACCACCGGTTGACTTGAGGTCGTACAGTTTGTCGAAAATCTTAAGCATCTCGTTGATCACGAATGTTTTTTGTTCCGGATATGCCGGATCAAACTCAAGCATGTTCAGCGCCATCGGCCGATCAACATCAGACGGATTAAAGTAAATAACGTCATCCGCGCGTTCACGCGGCACAAAAGTCAATGCCTCTTCTGCCAAGTCGCCATGCGGATCAATCACGCATACGCCTTTACCTGCAAGAATATCCTGTCGAATGAGCGATGATTGGAATGCGGATTTTCCCGCTCCTGATCCTCCGATAATGTATAGATGGCGACGTCGATCTTCATCCTTCATCCGAATATCATATCGATGCCCTCGATATTCGGTTACGCCAAGAAGAATGCCTGTTGATGGAAGATTTGACGGAGGCAGAGCTGAACGAGCTAATAGCCATTCAATTTTTGGCGTTTCTGTCGTCGGGAGCGGAAAATGATAGACGGATGCAAGCTCTTCCGCATTCAAAACAATGGCATATTTTTCATCCAAAGTCCGGTAGATAAAATCGTCGATAATACGCGACCGAAACTTCGGCATAGCTTTGACAAAAGCATTGCCGTATTCGAAAATGCTGTACTGGCCGAATGACTGCAAAATATCATTCAACGCCTGTTGTGATCGTGAGGGGGTCTTTGTGCAGACGATAACGCGGATATTTGCGTCTAAGCCTGCTTTCGCCGCTTTTTCCTCTAGCCCTTTGACCATCTCCTCTTCCCGCGGAGATAGTCGATACTGTTCTTGTTCTTTTTCGGTCTTTTTTGATCCAAAGGCAACCCCCACGATCTCCTTTCCAAGATTCGATGCCATTCCGGCCGCCTTATTCTTCCCGTTCATCACATCGTGCAACTTCTTCCCCTGTTGCATTTCGCGAGCGATTCTCAATCCTTCTTTTCGCCACGATGACTGTGCGGATCGGACGACGATTTGAATAGCCGCTCCTTCATCGTCATGCAATTTTGCAAGCGCATTCGTGATTGAATTGAGCGGATCAGATTCTAATTTTGTGTATGTTTTAATGGGAAATACCGTATTCTTTCGAAGATTCAAATAGCTTCCGATGATAACGCCAGTCGGAGAAAAAATATTATAATCCGGTACCTCCTCAATCATTGCATCGGAAAACTGCGCGTGAATCTGTTCCTCGATAAAATTCCGCTGGTCAGACGGCGCCGCGATATAGAAATGAATTTTTGACCGTTCATATACCATCTCAAACGAAAAATGGTCTGAACGCCCTTTGAGCCAGGCCATAAATCCTTTTTGGGCACGCAATGATCCAAGCGTAGAAAAAATCGTTTCCATGACGGAAATCATTTCTTGTATTTTCTCCGTCCCCTGTTCATCATTTCCTTTTTTTGATTCTTTTGGAACAAGAACATGAAGAATCTTCATCGTCACGGCTGAATGAAAATTCTTTTTTGAACGAAATGAATTTCGTAAAAGGAACAAGAGGACGACAAATACTACAGCAACAAAAAGAAGAAGGGAACCGAGAATGATTGCGTCAAAAAAACTAATTCCAACCGAGGCTGGCAACTCTTGCGTATGAATGAGAGTGGAAACCTGCAATGCGGCAAAGAACATCATACCTGTTTCGATTCTTCTTCCTTTCGCGCCTCAACGAGCTCCATAATCCGGTCGGTTTTAATCTTCGCCTCCTGTTCCAAAAAATACCGGTTGACTCCCGGAATCGTTTTGAGCCAATCGCTGATAAGCCGAACGAGTCGCCGCACATGCACTTTGAATGTCCGAATCATTTCGGCGATCTCCGTCGCTACAGCTTCTCCTCTTTGTTTAAAAGCCGCCTGCGATTCTGGTGGAAGATCTGCATAAAAAGCTCCCACGCCGTCTTCCAAAATCTTCTCAACTTCAATGATAATTTCATCTTTTTGAACAGTCACGAGAGGGGGTGGCGACGCCTGTTGTATGACCGATGCGCTCGTCTTTGATACTCTCGCCTCTTCCGCATGTAAAACATCATCCAAATGCTCTGCAGATTGCTCAATCGCCTGCTCATCCTGCTCCAATGGATGTTCTTCGGGATTTTTTAATATCACCCCTTCTTGAGGCGGTTGATTTGGAAGAAGCTCCGGAGTTGAAGGCGATCCGTCTGGCATGAGAAAGATTGTAGCATTTTAGATGTTATCTGACTATTTGAAGTCCACAGTCCACAGACTTCAGTCTGATCGTATCGGACCGCAGTCTGTGGACTGCGGACTGTGAACCCTACACCTTCTCCAGCGTATATCCACCCTTCCCGTCATTCACATTCCATCCTTGTTTTGCCAATTCATCACGTAAAGCATCGGACTTCGTCCAATCCCCTGACGTACGAGCGCTCCACCTTTCATCCGCGAGCCGTTTAATCTCGACGGGAATCAGAACAGTTTTGCCGATAAGATCGGATAAACCAAGACCAAGCATTTTGTCCATAAAAGCAAACGATGCGGATTTTGAAGCCGTATCATGATCCGAATCAATCATTTCCCACATCACAGCCAAGGCTTCTGGCGTATTCAAATCATTCTCCATGGCAGATCGAAAACGCTCTTCGTACGCCGAAAGCCCGTTTTCAGGCTCTTTCCAAGAACGTACAGCACGTTCCAACTTTGCAAAAGCAATCTGCACGCCTTTGATTGCTTCCCATGTAAAATTCTGCTTCGAATGATACGAAGCGCCGAGAAAAAATAGTCGCAACGCCCGCGGATCAATTCCTGCCGCTGTCAAATCATCTAGCGTAAACGTATTGTTGAGCGACTTGCTCATTTTCTGTCCCTCAACCATCAAGAATTCAACGTGCATCCAGTATTTCACAAACGGAACTCCGTATGCCGCTTCGCTTTGCGCAATTTCATTTTCATGATGCACGGGAATATGATCAATGCCGCCGCAATGAATATCAAACGGCTGACCAAGCTCTTTGCGACTCATGGCACTGCATTCCACGTGCCAGCCCGGGAAACCGATGCCCCATGGGGAAGGCCATTCCATCTGGCGTTTAAAAGAGTCGGTAAGTCGGTAAGTCGGTAAGTCGGTAGGATGGGAGAATTTCCAGAGGGCGAAGTCCGATGGGTTACGCTTTTCTTTGTTGATTTGAACGCGAGCACCTTCTTGTTTTTCTTGCAATATTTGCCTGCTTAATTTTCCGTATGAAGGCAGTTTCGATGTGTCAAAATACAGGCCATCTGATATCTGATAGGTAAATCCTTTTTCTTCGAGAGTTTTAATGAGTTCGATTTGCTCTGCAATATGGTCGGTCGCACGCGGGGCCGATGTCGGTGATTCGATATTCAGACGCTGTATGTCCTGAAAAAACAGCGCTTCAAACTCTTTTGCGATCTCCCAAGCGTTCTTCCCTGTCTCGCGTGAACTTTTTTCCATCTTGTCCTCTCCTTCATCTTCATCACCGACAAGATGTCCGACATCCGTGATATTCATAACATGCCTGACCTGCATGCCTTCGATACTCTCCAGCGTACGTCTTAACACGTCTTCGAACACATACGCCCGCAGATTTCCAATATGGGCGCGCTGATACACTGTGGGCCCACAGCAGTACATGCCGATTTTGCCGGGTACAAGGGGTTCTATTGGTTCGACGGAGCGTGAGGCGGTGTTGTAAAGACTCAACATATATTGGACAGATAGTAGCAAGGATGGAGATGAAAGCAAAAGACCCAGTCAAAAAACAGCCCTATCGAGCTGTTTTTTGTCTGTGAAAACAATGTTATTTTAGCTTTGCTTCAAGGGCATCCAGCCGCTTTTCAAGATCTTCGTTCTTCGCCTTTAGGGCATCAATTTCATGCTGTTGATCTTGCATTCCCTTGGTAAGAACAGTGACCATTCCGGAATAGTTTAACGAAAGTCCGGTTCCTCCGTCGCTCAATGCCGTTCCGGCAACGAATTCCGGCATGATCTTTTTCACGTCTTGGGCGATAAATCCTATTTGAGTCGTATCATCCGGATCATCTTTCATCACATACGAAACAGGATTCAATTCCATGATTTGATCAATACCATATCTGGTCAATTTTGAAATATCTTTTTTGAATTCAAGGTCGGAATTCTGCGTCAATGTCCCCTTTAACGTCGCGTTTCCTGTTGAATGCACAATTCTGAAGAGCTGAGTTGTTGTTTCATAAAAGACATGATCACCTCCAGCCCAAACCCGATAGTCTATTTGGTTCGGTGAAACGCCTATCCCGCCGTAGTTTGCTCCATCTTCCCAAACGCGCATTTTCGTATTATTTCCAGCAACATTGCTATACGTAGCGCCCAAGCTAATCGTATCCGGAGTGGCGGTTGATACTTGCGTCAGGTTTCCTATCTGCAACTTCTGCGTAGGAGCCGTCGTCCCAATACCAACATTTCCGGAACTCGTGATTCTCATTCTTTCAGCCATCGCCCCTGTACTTGGCTTTGTCGAGATAGATATATCCTGCCATTCTGACCCAGCGGTATTTCCATTTGAAGCAAATATAGAACCGCCCTGAACGATTGCGCCACTCGTATTTTTAATTCCGAAGCCAAGATTAGGCCAATTTGAATTCCCTACTGTACTTCCTATGATATACAACCCTGCCGTTCCGCCGAATGTCGATTGATCGATTGCAATCGGAGCTCCTTGTGCATAGACACTGTAACCGCCACTCCCGGACGTATTGTTGGCATAGACGGCATAGCCACTGGGGCTTGCAACCGTAGCCTGTACACCGTATGTCACGCCTGATACAGATGAATTTTGTGCATAGACACCAGACCCACCCGCGGCAGTAGATTGACCATTGACGCCTATCCCGCCATCTACCACGCCGCTGATAGCGACATTGCCTGCGCCGGACGCTACGACACCAAGCTTACCGCCCGGATAGAGCGTCCCTATGCCGACATTACCATTTGGAATCAATAATTGGCTGGCGTAAATACGCAAAGGCACATCTGCACTATATGCATCATTCACTGCTTCAAGGGTTGTTTCTGAACCAACCGTTCTAACTACGAGATTTTGGTTGACACCGACATTAACCTGAAGTTTACCAAGAGTAGGATTCGTCGTTCCAATACCTACATTTCCACTATTATAAAGAACTCCGCCTGCTCCATAAAAACTATATGATGAACCAGTGCCATAAACGCCATACGCTCCTCCATCACCATATAGGCCGTATGTCGTGCCGTTTCCATGAACGCCGGTAATATCTCCATAACCATATACGCCATTTGCTGAACCATAACCTTGTACGCCATATGCACCGCCATTTCCATATAACCCAGTAAACCCTACACCGTTCACACCAGCTGAAGTTCCGTCACTCGCCGTACCCCGAATTGCATTGCTGCTTGCAGAGGTGACATCAAGCCTCCTCGCAGGTGACGCCGTCCCAATACCGACATTTCCAGCAGAGTCTATCCTCATTTTTTCCGTGCCGTTTGTATAGAAGTAAAGCTTTGTATACTGTCCGGCTTTCAATCCCCCTACTGACAAACCCCATCCTCCGTCATTTTTTGCACCCTGCGCATCCCATGTGCCTTGGCGATAATACGTATATGTTCCATCTCCGTTATTCACTCCTTGGTCGTCAATAACGCCATTGACGCTAATATTGTTTCCACTCTGCGTTATCGACGAATTTCCAAGCGTCGTCCCATTTGGAGTAAACAATGGAACAGTACCTAGCGTTCCTGATCCACCAATCGTCCCTGATCCTCCAGAAGGCCATGTTGTGATGCAGTTGGTCGAAGCAGAACCTGTGTTGTTTAGACAAATTTGAGGGACGACCAGCAAACCATTGTATGGTGCCGCTTTATCTTGATCCTTAATTACAAGATTTCCATAAACATCAAATTCAAAACCAGTTCCTCCCGCACCCCAGTTACCTACATTTAAAATCGACGATCCACTTGGTACATCTAGACGTATCGCTTTGCTACTTGTCATGTATATATCACCGCCAATCGTATCAGATTGACCAATTGTTTGGCCGCCTGATATGTTTATACTTCCCGTTTGCTGTGAACTCGGAGATAACCAAACGGGTCCGTTTGGATTATTTCCGGGAGGAGTGGCTGTTGGTCCGGTATAAGTTTGCGCGAGAGCGCTGAAAGGCATTGCTAGAGTGACAGCAATGGCTGTAATAATAGAAAAGTGACGAATGGTCATATAGTTAAGAATAGTATAGCACGACTAGAAGAAAATTGCGTCAAGACAGTCATCCACATGATGAAAAAAGCAGTAAATTGAACTTTGCTTATACAGGGAAGTATTTTTTATACTTTCTTATTTCTCTATATGAACTGATCAAAAAAGAATCAAACGACTTACGTTTTTGATAAAGTTTCGTAAAATATGCTGGAGCTGTCATGCCTTTTATTTTTATCACTTCATGCTCTGCATAAAATGAAGCTTTTCCTTTCAACAAAGTTTGTATTTTAGGATCATTCAGAATAATCGGTGCAACGAGTTCACTTAAGTGCCATTCAATATAAGGAGATTCAAACGTATTTTTTTTTGAATGCTTAAATACCTCTTTCCATTTTTTGAAATATAAAAAATGACACGTTTCGTGCATAATTGTCTCTATAGAGGAGGAAGGTTTAATATAATTAAAAAAAAGAAAAAAAGACCACAAATCCAAAAAACGAGGGCATATTGGATTAATTGAAATGAATGCCTTAATTGTTTTATGTTGCTTTGACCAATCTGTCTCAAGTATTTCACAAAGAAGCTTAAAGTAAGCCGTTTCTTTCTTTCTCCAAAGTTTTTTGTATAACGAGATCCGGTTCTGAATATGGAGCTTGTTTGCTTTTCTATAATTTAAAATATAATTTTGAATAAAAATGATTTGATCTTTTTTTTTCTTATAGATATATGCATCTTTTAACGCAGGATGTTTTTTCAAAATATACTTATCCCACCCCCATTTGTTATAAAATAAAAAACCATGCATCCACTCAACCTCAAGATACAGTGGGACGACTGAAAAACTGACAGAGGGCATAAATTATTATTTGAATTATAACCTGTCCGATAAGAAAAATCCAGCCCTTAATCTCTATGGATTTCGGGCTGGACGGTACAAGCGTACATCAAGCGGATTGAGAAAATACACGACACATGCACGAGTCAGGCGCTGTCATATCGCCAGTTTCCAAGTACGAACGGCATCTGCATCCGCCGCGACAAATTTCTTTTACCTTGCATGTATATATGCGTCTGCACTGTGTATTACGAAATTTCTTGAATGTTCCTGACTCCTCCCAAATCGATTTAAGCGATTCCGAAATGATGTTACCGGCATGAAGCTCATGGCCTTGATTGCGCGTAAGAGTAGGACAGAGTGAGACATCGCCATATGCATTCACAAACAGCATGGATGACCCTACGCCACATGCCGGCGTCTCCCAATCAAGCGAGGAAAGATGATCATGCACATCTAGAAATTCCATCTTACCCTCTATGAGACTCATCGTACGCGCGAAGTCAACATCAGCGATTCCTAGTTGCGGTTTACCTTTAGCTCTTCCGAGCTCTTCCAGAGGGACGAAACGATGCAGAATACCGAATTCACTTTTTATGAATTGCGCGAATTCTGTCAAAATTTCGATGTTATGACTTCCTACGGTCGTATTAAGTCTAACGTCACAGCCCATATCAACTAACTGACGAATGAGTGTCGTAGTTTTTTGATATGCCCCTTGGCACTGACGAAATTCGTCATGAATTATTTCAGGCCCGTCCAAACTTACATAGAAGATGAGTCCGTAGGAACCTTCACGGACATAGTTCAAAATCTCTTCATGACGCACAGTTCCATTCGTAAAGATAGAGCAGGGGACGAGACGTTTACGTGCATATCGTAACACGCTCATCATGTCATGGATCAAGAAAGTTTCTCCACCGGTTAGTTGAATTTCCATAACTCCCAGTTCATCGGCCTGTTGAAGAAGATTAAGAATATCTTCTCCACTCAACATCCGGCGGCGCGTTTCACTCATATCCTCCTCCACGTAGCAATGCTTGCAACGCAGATTGCAGGTTTTTGTTGTCTCGATGAACAACACTCGCAGTGGTGGATCAACAGATACATCCTTTACAAGACCGCCGGTATTTTTTTCATCTCGAGTAATGAACGATTCAAGTTCAAGCTTGCGCAATTCTTCAGCAATACGCTGAAGTATAGAAGAACGTATGACAGCAGAAATGCTAAGTGGTACGAAGGAAGCGGCTGTTTTTCCGGCTAAAATGTGTTCAAGGACTTCAAGCATATCCTGATTTAAATACGCTCGCGTTCCAGTCTGATATTGATAAAGGGTACCAAACTTTTGTCCTTCAATATATTCCCTATGCAGTACAGTATTCCGTTCAAGTTGCAATTTCATTTTTTTACTCCAATACCTCGTAAAGGATGCTGGGAAGCGAAGAGAAGGCTTCCCAGCATCAAGTGATGAATCGATTCGATTAACGAACGGATTTGCTGAATCGTGTAGTTACGATTCTCGGTACAGCTTTGCAGTTGCCACCGATGCAAGACCCGCCACCACACTTCCGTGCCACCTTGATTCCGGTGTTTTTCTCGGATTGTGAAATGACCGATTCGGGTGCGAATTTAGACCAGTTTTTCATGGTTCGCTCTCCGGTATACACTTTCTATGCAGATTGCAGACATGATGTCATCAACCCAAGAAAGGCCGTATTTTTCTTATGACTATCGAGAAAATACGACATACATATATACATCAAATCGTTCTGTATGTCAAGATAAAAAACGACGGTGGAAGTTTGGAATGCGATGCACTCCTCACTTCCACCGTCTATTGTGACGACCTCACAGGTTACTACTGAATACAGACACGATAGATGCTAGCTTTGCTACCCGTCGATGTCTTACCATCTATGCCAAGGACTGCCCTGCCAGATGATCCATCACCCCAGATGGCGTGAACATAGCCCGCATCTTCTCCGACCGTTTGCTGTCCAGACCAAGTATTTCCAACAAGGACTGTGAGTGAAGCGGCGAAAGATGACGCTGGATTTGTATTTGCGCCAAAGATAGCAATTCCATTTCCCGGCGACCAAACTGCATCACCACCGCCAGAAATATCCGACGGTCCATCTTTTCGATTCCAGCTTTTGAGAAGCATGGCACCTGAAGATGAAAGAAAAACCGCATGACCTGTTGAAGGACTGTCTGCAACCTTGCCGACAACCACTATCTCGTCTGTACTTCCGTGAACGGAATTCAGTCCGACGACATCACTCGGGATCGTTGTTACGCGACTCCAAGCGACTCCATCGAAGTGGATCATGACCGCATGGCCATTTTCCGATCCGACTGCGAACACGTTGCATGCCGTCAATCCCCAAATGTGATTGAGTTGGAACGGCAGTTCATGTGCAGGCAGTGCAGGCTTCGACCAATTCCCGGTCGTCATGTCGCGGATCACGATTTCGTAATCGTATAGCCATTGCGTTGACTCGTTATTAACGAGTACTGCAAATAGATAACGACCATCTGTCCACATTGACACCGGCTGTCCTTCCATTCCACTCGTGAGAGCAAGCGGCAGTCGTTCTGGCGTCCATGATGTTCCATTTTTGAAGTAGAACATCGTCGAATTATTTCCATAACTCGAGTCCATCACCGATGCTCCAACAACAACTTGCGTTGAAGAAGAGCCTGTGACAGACGATGGTGCCAGATTGGTTAGCGCATCAGCCGGAACGGGTAGACTGTCTACCACGGACCATGTTGAGCCGTTGCCATGAGCAAGCCATCGATTGCTTCCCATGTCTGCAGTGACCGCATAGCAGTCATTGTAGGCGCTTGAGCACCAGGTGTCATGCATGATCGCCATTGGATTTCCCAATGCCGTATTCATGGCTTCGAATGCCTCGTCACGAACGATGGTCAACGTACCGTTGTACGACTTTGCGGGAACGGTTGGAACCGTACCGCAGACCAAGGATGGATTTCCACCCGTCGTAGCCTGACCTCCGGTTGTTGCCGAAGATCCGCCAGTCGTTGCGCTTGAACCGCCCGTCGAATCAGAACCGCCAGTCGTTGGTACGGCCGTGGTTGCGACAGAAGACGTTCCACCGGTTGCATCGCTGCCGCCAGTTGCGCTTGAACCGCCCGTAGGAGCAGTTCCGCCGGTATCAGGACCCACGCAAAGACCATTGTGAAATGATTGGCAGGTACTCGTTGCGGAAAAGGACGTGCCCCCGGTTGCAGTGGAACCACCCGTGGGTGATTTGCCGCCAGTCGTTGGCACGATCGTGGAAGTCGTTCCTGTTGAGGATGACCCGCCAGTCGTTTGCACGACTGTCGTTGTCGTGGTCGTTGTTGCGACCGCAGACGTTCCACCGGTTCCACTCACTGATGTATTTCCACCTGTCACGTTGGACGTGCTCGGTGCGGATCCGCCGGTTGAGGAATCTCCGCCTGTGGTGGATGTCGGTACGGTTGTGGCAGTCGTATCAGAAACGTTTGAACTTCCACCGGTCGTGGTTATGTTCGAAGTTCCAGCTACGGTCGTTGTCGCATTCGAACTTCCGCCGGTTGTCGAAACAACACTCGTCGCGGTTGAACTGTCAGGCTTCTGCCCTCCAGTTGTACCCACCGAAGTCGAAACGCTCGTGCTTCCTGCTACACTGCATTTGCCAGTGATAGAATCACATTGCGTGACCTTGGTTGGATCTACTGAATTCTGGGAGTCACTGCCGCATCCTGCGACATTGACCACCAGGGCGATCAAAATAGCCTGATATAGGCTTTTTACGCAGTTTGCCATGGTGCCTCCTAATTACTTTGAACCTGTGAAGTTGTGAAGGTTCAAAAGTGCGTTTTGTCCCACCCCCTATCGTTTTTTGGGCAAAATTACCCATAAACGTGGTAGAACTCAATATGATTGCATATATGCGTTAAAATGTCAAGTCCCCCCGTCCATAGGTGGATACACTTAACCCATTATCCAATCTCCATACGATACAGTGTACTCTGCTTCAAGAAGGATGCTAAGAGAAAGATGTGGATAGAAAAGTATGCTATACTCTTCTCTATATGTTATTCAAAAAAACGTCGAGCTCTTCGAGGAATCTGCTCACCGTCCTCGCACTTGCTCTTTTTATTGTCGCGCTCTCGCTCGTGATCCTCACAAGCCTGAATCCAGCCAAAAAAATGAATATTTTTGGCGGGGGTTTTGCCGACGGGTATAAAGCTGCACGAGTTCAAGCGATAAAACTTAGTCCGCAATTATCAATGAATCAGGGTGGAATGAATATTGCCACTGCAAAAGTAACAGCTGTGAGCGACAATTCCATTACGGTGGAAACGAATTTTTTTGTCGATGAACGAGTTGACGGCGTTGGAAATACGCGAAAAGTAACGCTGGCAAAAGATGGCAAAGTTCAAATACGCACGCAAAAAGACAGTTCTGTCTTTGCAGAAGAGAATAAAAATTTTCAAGCAAAAATAAATTCGTTCAAAATTTCAGAAAAACTTCCAACGCCTCCGCCGCCATACGAAACAAAAGAAGGCAAATTATCAGAAATTGCAGTCGGCGATATGGTGACGATTCAATCAGATTCGGATATCCATCTTGCTCCTGAAATTTCAGCAAAAGAAATAGACGCGTCTCGAATGACCCAATGAAATCCGATCTGGAATTTCGAAATGTAAAAAAATAGAGCTTCAGCTCTATTTTTTAAATACAAACTACTGACTACAAACTGTTTCATATTCCCACCCCTCTCAAATCCTCCAACATCTTCTTCTGTTCTTTTGAAAGCTTCTTTGGTATCTCCGGTATCACTGTGACATATTGATCCCCTTTTCCATGCCCATGGAGATATGGAAAACCTTTCCCTTTTAGCTTCAACGTTGTGCCAGAAGATGTACCAGCGTCAATATGGACTTTCTCCGATCCCTCAACTGTTTCTACCGCCATCTCACCGCCGAGTGCAAAGACGGAAAAAGTAGCCATTGCTTCTGAATAAATATCATTGCCTTCTCGGCGAAATTTCGGATCCTGCCCAACGCGGACGTGGATGTATAAGTCTCCCGATCCGCCTCCATACGCCGCCGCTTCTCCGCGGCCGGCGACTTTAATAGTTTCTCCGTCTGAAATCCCGGCGGGAATGCTTACAGCCAACTGAATGATCTGATCTTTCACTCCTGTTCCAGAACAAGCGCTACATTCTTTTTCCGGTTTTTTTCCCATACCATGACAGCTTACGCATGTTGCCGCAGTCTGAAAAACGCCAAAAGGAGTTTGTTGAGCTCGCATCACACGACCTTGTCCATTGCATGCGGTACACGTGATGGTCTTTGCTCCTTCGGCCGCACCGGATCCTTTGCACGTTTCGCATGCCGTTTTCATGCGTAATTGAATCTCTTTCTGTAAACCGCGATACGATTCCATAAATGAAATCGTTGTCGTCGTTTCAACATCGCGGCCGCGCGTGCGCTTTCCTCCCGCAGATCTTCCTCCGCCGAAACCGAACATATTTCCAAACACCTCTCCTAAATCCCCTAAGTCATCAAAGTTGATATTCACTCCGTCAAATCCGCCTCCTCCGAACCCATCAAACCCCGAACCTTGCCTGTCCCCCGTAGCTCCAGCGAAGGGGGATCCTCCTTGCTGAAAGGCCGCATGTCCGAATTGATCGTATGTTCGACGCTTCTTTTCATCTCCAATCACCTGATACGCTTCATTCACTTCTTTGAACGCCTTCTCGTCACCTCCTTTGTCCGGATGCAATTCATGAGCCTTCTTCCGAAAGGCCTTCTTAATATCATCTTGACTCGAGCCTTTGGAGACGCCGAGAATGTCGTAGTAATCACGCATGATGAAGTTAGAAGACAGAAGTTAGAAGTTAGAATGAAGAACTTTCTTTCCGATTCTAACTTCTAACTTCTCTATTCTAACTTCTGATTTACCGTGCTCATCGTCTGCTTGAGCGTCTTTGCCTGCAAATCAAACACCCATGGCTCTCCATAGAGCAAAAGTTGCAATGTTCTGGTTTTGATATCCGAATCCGTTGGATGGACAAGTATCGTCAGAAGCTGTTGATGGTCTTTCTGAACCGATTGGATGATTGAGTCAAAACGAGAAGTTGTTTTTTGATCAAGCGTAAATACGGTTTGGCCGGACTGATTCAGAATAGTAATTACCGAGGGCAAAATCATCCCGTCAACCCTGTTGCCGTGGATACGAAGCGTGACAATATCTCCATACCCGCTTGCTCGTATCTCCGCATCCGTATCGCTCACATCCTGCTCAATGGAAAGGACGGGAATAAGCGTTCCGTTTTCCAAATCTAATTGCTCGCGATCAATCGACGTAAAATGATACAAATTCCACATGAGTGAAATAATCGCATGCCTCGAGTCTGGAAATCCTTCAACGCCATTGAATCCCGTTAATCGCGCTCCCCATATCAATACACGTGAAGTTCCAGAAGCTGATTGGAGATAGAGTCCGCACAGCGGATTATCGTTCAACCCGCACTGAATCTCATTCTGCGCTCCGTTCATTTCCGGCGCGGCAAGGACAAGTGTGTCGCCCTTTGATCCTGTAACATCAAAGGTGGATATTTCATGCAACTGGCCCCGCTGAAACGCATCCAATAATTCCGATCGAATCTGATCCGTGGTCGTCGCTGTCACCGCCGGAAAATCTGAAACGTTTTTCATTTCAATCTTCTCTGTCTTCTTCAAAGAAACGTGAGGTGCCTTTGCCTTTAACGACACCCATGCGCCAATGCTAATAAGAACGACAACACAAACGATTGCAGTGACTCCAAATTTCGTACATCGTTCTTTCATATTCCTCTTCTCCTCTTCTCCTCTTTTTCCTCTTATTCTTCTTATTCCTCCCATTCCTCTTCCTCAAGCCATTCCCGCCTTCTCCAAATACCACGGATGCTCCACCATTCTCTTCATAAGCGTCGATGCCGGTGCAGACGCGGTTTCTGCCATTGGAACGCCGTAGGTGCGCGCCAGCCTCCACCACACAGGGAATTTATCCGCGAGATCAGGCGGGCATTCATACCATGATCGAAGATTATCAATGACGTCCGCGCATTTAATGCGCCGAAGATCCGCTGGTCCGCGCGAGATGCGCAGAAAATACGCGTCCGGACTTTCACTGCCTTTCCACATGGTCATGCCGTCTGTCAATTTTCCGACTTCAGCCCCAAATCCATCCTTTACTTCGCGTGCGGTTGTGTGCGTATCTTCGATGATGTCGTGCAAAAGCGCTGCGGCAATCACAGAAGCATCGCGTTCGCCCCATTCTGCCATCAAAATATTCGCGGTTCGAATCAGGTGGATAATGAACGGCGATCCGCCATCGCGAACCTGACCCGCATGCCTTTGCTCGGCAAGCGCATACGCTTTCATCACGAGAGCAGACCCGTCTGTTCCCAATTTTTCTGCATACCGCTTCAATCTCGTCATTTGATATCCTGCGTCCCCATGCTTCTCAAACGGATACGGATACAATGTCATATCCGGCAAAGAATTCTTCTTATTCGTCTTCTTCTTACCGACTGCCGACTGCCGACTGCCGACTTTCTTGATTTTCTTACCGACTGGCCGACTTACCGACTTACCGACTTTCTTCGCTTTCTTCATACCGTTCCAGCCTCTCCAGTTTCCGGAGGCGCCTGTTCCTGTTGTTCAGGCGGACTCTGTTGTTGATTTTGTTGCTGATACATGGCGGCTCCGATCTTTTGTGCGGAATTCGCAAGCGTATCAGCCATAGACTTGATGAGTTCAATATCTTCTTTCTTTAGCGCATCTTTCAACGCCTCAAGTTTTTCTTCCACATCCTTCTTGTCTTCTGCGGAAACTTTATCCCCTGCTTCCTTCATCATTTTTTCCGTCGTATATACCATGGTCTCTGCCATATTTTTAACTTCAATGGATTCTTTCCGCTTCTGATCCTCTTCCGCATGCGCTTCCGCATCTTTTTTCATGCGCTCGATTTCACCCTTATCCAGGTTCGTAGAAGCAGTGATCGTGATCACTTGTTCTTTTCCGGTCGCGCGATCCTTTGCTTTCACATTCAGAATTCCATTCGCGTCAATATCAAACGTCACTTCGATCTGCGGCACGCCGCGAGGAGCCGGGGGAAGGCCGCTCAACATAAATCGTCCGAGCGATCGATTATCCACAGCCATTTCGCGCTCGCCCTGCAACACGTGTATCTCGACGCTCGGCTGGCTATCTGCCGCTGTCGAGAATACTTGAGACTTTGATGTCGGGATTGTGGTATTGCGCTCAATAATTTTCGTCGCAACGCCTCCAAGCGTTTCGAGTCCGAGCGAAAGCGGCGTCACGTCGAGCAATAAGAGATCGCCTTTGATATCACCCTGAAGATTTCCTGCCTGAAGAGCGGCTCCGACCGCAACGACTTCGTCCGGATTCACGCTCACGTTCGGCTTTTTGCCGAAAAACTTCTCAACCGCCTGTTGGACGATTGGCATGCGCGTCATTCCGCCGACGAGAATAACTTCGTTGATATCATTCATCGTCATGCCTGCATCAGATAAAGCTTTCTTGCACGGCTCAAGCGTCCTCTCAACAAGATCGCCGACAAGCTCTTCCAACTTGGCGCGAGAGATCTTGATCATCATGTGCTTCGGCCCGCTCGCATCGCTTGTAATAAACGGCTGGTTGATTTCCGTCTCCATGGCAGACGAAAGCTCAATCTTCGCTTTTTCCGCCGCTTCCTTTACGCGCTGTAACGCAAGCGGATCCTTTGAAAGATCAATGCCTTCGGTCTTGCGGAACTCATCAATTATCCATTCAATGATTTTCTTATCAAAGTCATCGCCTCCCAGACGCGTATCTCCGTTTGTGGCGCGGACTTCAACGGTATTTTGATTCGTCGACGAGTCAAAGGCGACTTCAAGAACGGAAACGTCAAATGTTCCGCCCCCAAGATCATACACCGCGACTTTTTGATCCTTTTTCGTATCAAAACCATACGCGAGCGCGGCGGCCGTTGGCTCATTAATAATTCGAAGGACTTCAAGTCCGGCGATTTCACCCGCGACTTTTGTTGCCTGGCGCTGGGCATCGTCAAAATACGCCGGAACCGTAATAACAGCTTGCGTAATTTTTTCTCCGAGCCTTGCTTCCGCATCCTGTTTGAGTTTTTGCAAAATCATGGCGGAGATTTCTTCCGGCGCATATTCTTTTCCGCTTTCATCTTTTACGCGCACGCCATTCGCCTTCTGAATCACGCCGAACGGTACGTGTTTTATGTCTTCCTGCAAGCGCGGGTCATCCCATCGATGGCCGATTAGGCGCTTAATGGAATAAAACGTATTCTTCGAGTTAACGACAGACTGCCGCTTCGCTTGCTGGCCGACGAGTTTTTCTCCGGTCTTTGAGAACGCAACAACCGAAGGCGTCGTTCGATTCCCTTCGGCATTCTCGAGCACTTTCGGCTGGCCGCCTTCAACGACAGCCATGCATGAGTTGGTTGTTCCAAGGTCGATTCCTAATATCTTTGGCATAGGTATGTTAGGGCGTGGGGCGTTGATCGTAGGGCGTGGGCGAAGATCTTTCTACGCCCAACGGCCTACGGCCTACGCTCTTCACTTAACGTCAATCTTAATACTCTTTGGCTTATCCTCTCCGGCTTTCGGGATGTCGATTTTGAGCATTCCTTTTTCGTATGTCGCTTCCGCCTTTTCGCCGATAACATGGATTGGAAGCGGGATCTGGCGATAGACGGATCCGGAGCGGACTTCTTTGCGGTAATAATTCTTTTCATCAACTTCGGTTTTTCGTTCCATTCCTCCCTTGATCGTCAACACGTCGCCGTCAACCGTAATCTCAACCTTGCTTGGATCTACGCCGGCAAGCGGCGTTTCAACAACAAGCGACGTTTCCGTTTCATAGATGTCGATCGGCGGAATAACCCCGATGTCCATCGGGGCATGTGAGCGATACGGTTGCATAAACGCATCCATATCATCGAATGAATCGAATAAAGGTTTCCATGGGATGAGTCTCATATAGTTGATAGATGATCGTATGTAAGTTCTCGTAGAAATAATATTCAGAAGCTTATTGATTGTTGTATTGTTAAATTGTTATATTGTTTGTACTTTCGATTATCTAACAATTTAACAATACAACAATTTAACAATTTTTTATAATTCAGTTCCTTTTGAAACAATAACCTTCGCACATCGTATAACCTTTCCTTTCAACGTATACCCATTCATCGTTGCCTTGATGATTTGACCGGATGGGATGGTTTCGTTCTGTTCTTCGCTGACCGCTTCATGAATGGTCGGATCAAATTCCCCTTCCGTTCGTACGCGTTCAAGGCCGAGTTCTTTCGCCGCATCGATCCAAAGCGCTTGCACGGCTTTTAAGCCCGTGAGCCACAGATCAAACGCTTTCCGATTCTGTTCCGGTATCACGTCAAACGATGGAGCGAACTGCAATGCGACATCATACTGGTCAATCGCGGGTAAAAGCTTTGAAAGAACTTGTTCAGTCGCCCAATCCGCATACTCCCCTCTCTTCCGATCAGATTCCTTTACCAGATTGTCATAATCCGCTTTCGCCCTCTTCCATCCTGCCAAATATTCATCCCGTTCAGCGATAATCTTTTCAAATCCTCCCTCGTCGCTTCCTATAACCGACCCATCCCCGGCCCTTCCCTTCGCAGGGAAGGGAGCTTGCTGACTGGTTTGGTCATCATTCTGATTTCTATTTTCTATTTTCTCTTCGTCCTTCATACGCATTCTTTTATATAATTCATAACTCCAACCGCACGCTTATAATCCATTCGCATGGGTCCGAGCAAAATCAAAAGAGATGCATCCGGAAGCGTCAGGAATATACTTGAGCAAGCGTTTCCGAACGGACATGAATCTCCAATCTCCGCATGTGGCAAATCAAAAATCTGTTTCCGCAGTCGAAGCAACTGATGATCTAGCTGATCCAAAATGGAACTCATCGAAATCACGCGCGACCAATCTTTAAATTCAGGCTGGCTAAAAAGCTGGGTCAATCCTGTGTAGTAGGTATCCGACGCATTCATGCCCACGAGCGCGGCGAGTCCGGTCGCTTCCACGCACGCTTTGGCTAAATGCTTTGTATCCGTTTCTGCCGCATCCACAATTTTTCGATCCGACTTTGAAATATCAATCTCTCCCATCTGTTCGATATACCATCGATACGCCGCCTGCGTCGGAATGCGTCCGGCGCTCGTATGCGGCTGTCCCAAATATCCTTCTTCCTCGAGTTCGGCAAACCAGTTTCGAATTGTCGCCGGACTCACATCCAGCCCATGGTCGCGAACCATCCCCTGCGAACCGATCGGTTCCGCAGTACGAATGAAATCCTCAATCAGCATGGTTAAGACATTCTCGAGCTTCTGGTCCATATTTAGCACTCCAATCTGTTGAGTGCTAGGATACGATATATAGGGCAAGGGTGTCAAGATAATACAGTTAATAAATGTAAATTTTTGAGTAATTATACAATTTTGGCATATCAGACTTGACAAAAAATGATGTTTCTGATACATATTCAAACGCAAGTGACTAATACAGGTCATTCGTATTACAAAGTCAGGAGCACATTGATGGCACATGGTTATGGATCTGGCACAAAAGGCGGCGGAAGCAAATTCCGCGGTGGAAGCTCTGAAAAGAGAGTCCAGCGCGACAAGCCGAAGCCTTCGAATAACCAAGACAGCCGTAAGTCGCATGACACTTCGCGACGAGGCGCTGGAGGAAAGCCCGGCCGCTAGTCTCAAATCTGGCGACTCTGAAATACGTATGGCGATTCACTTCTTGTGGATCGCCATATATAATTGTCAAAGGTCATCACTAATCTCCGCAATATGATTCAACCCATTCTCACAACTCTCTCGAACGGTCTTCGCGTTCTGGTCATTCCGATACGCAATAGAAAGACTGTGTATTTTGATTTTGTCGTCGAGACGGGTTCGAGATGGGAAACGGAAAAAGAGAAAGGCCTCTCTCATCTTACGGAGCATGTTATTTCAGATCGTATTTTAAAGACACTGCCAAAAGATAGTTGGGATAATCATTATATTGCAATGGATTTTGAGGCAACAACGTACGACCGTCGAACAAATTTTGAATGTACGACGCATAAAAAAGATTTAAATAAAGGCATTTCTTTTATTTCAAATTGCTTACATTTAAACGGAGTGACAGAAAAAGACGTTCAACATGAAAAAGAGAGGATCATCATGGAATTGCGCGAACAAAAGAACGATCCTTTTATGCGGCACGCTGAACGTTGCCGCACATTCGTTTTTGGAACATATCCACTATCAATTTTTCCTGGTGGAACAGAACAAAGTGTACAAAAAAAATCTTTAAACGATGTTACACACTATTTTCAAACACATCATACTCCAGATCGGATGCTTCTTACGATTGCCGGCGACATTCAACCTTCTACCGTCATTAAACAAGTGAAAAAATCATTCGGATCTCTCAAAGGAAAAACATCATCTATTATCAAGCCGCCAAAACAAATAAGTGGACGCAAAGATGAAATATGCAAAGGGTCTGCTTCAATCACATACTCATGGCTACTTCCACAAATACGTATACAAGAAAATGTGGAATTAGAGTTCGTCATGAATGTACTTGAAAATTACCTTCGAAAGACGGTGCAAAAGAAACTCTCGCTTTACTCGATTTCAACCGATGTCACGACATACAAGGACTTCTCATGGGTAACAATTGATTCAGTGAGTGACGGAAAGCGCTTGAAAGAATACGAAAAGATTCTTTCGAAATCATTAAAAGCCTTCCCATCCTTGTTTACTCAAAAGCGTTTTAAAAAAGTAATAAACGAACGTTGTATCGATTTGGAATTGTCTGAAGATTCCATTCATTCAATCGCAAATAGTGCCGCATGGTATCTTATGACTTTTGGCAAACCAATCACCCCTTCAGATCAGGCAAACATATTAAAAAAAATTCAAAGAAAAGATGTTATCAACATCTATAAACGTATTCTTAAAATGAAACCCGCAATCATTGTCTCAAATGTTTGATTATATCTAATCCTGAAAATCCTATAATACCGCAAATCCTGGTTCAGACTATTTTATCCTGCGAATCATGGTCACGAACTGCTCCCCTCTATCAAACTCATTCTTAAACAATCCGAAACTCGCCGCGGCGGGAGAAAGGATGACGGCATCGCCGGATGAGGCGACTTCGCGCGCGCGCTGAACCGCCATTTTCATGCTTGAAACTTCTTCGTACGCGATTGAATGACGTTTGAAGACCTTGATCATCTTCTTTGACGCATCCCCTGGAAGTAAAAAGATGCCAACTCGTTTTGATGAGGCGAAGACTTTACCGAGTTCCGCGTAATCAAGTTTTTTATCTGATCCGCCCATGATAAACCAAAGAATGCAGTGACGGTCGTGCAAGGCTTTAAAAGCGGCAATCGCGCCATCTGGCGTTGTCGCTGTCGTATCATTGATCCATGTAATACCTTTGCGTTTCGAAATCGTTTGCAGGCGATTTTCGAGGCCGGAAAAAGTTTTTAGTACATGCGTGATGCCAGATGATGTTGCTCCGGCCGCTCCTGCGGCAAGCATAGCGGCAAGGGCATTCATCGCATTGTGTTCACCGATGAGCTTCATGTCATACAGATCAATCACTTTTGATGAACCAAAGCAAAGCGCACCATTTAAAATCTTTGCATCCATCCCCTTTTTTCCAAAACTCAAAACTGTTCCAGACGCTTCTTGTATCCATCGCTTCCCATACGCATCATCCGCATTGAATATGACCATGTCGTTCGGCTTTTGATGACGGAATATCTGCGCTTTTGCTTCGGCATAATCATCCATGCCTTGGTACGTATTCAAATGATCCCGCATCATGTTTGTGACAACGGAAATATGCGGCGGTCGAGATGTCATGGGCAGGGATTCGCACTGCCAGCTGGAAAGCTCGAGGACGACAATGTCGTTCTTCTTGACGCGCGACACAAAGGTCAAAGGCGAAACAAGAATATTTCCGCCTAGCCACACGCGTTTTTTCGACGCTTTGAGCATGGCAGCAATAAGCGTGCTCGTCGTACTCTTTCCGCGTGTACCTGTTACGCCGATAACTGTTGCCGGACAATTATCTAAAAAAAGAGAGATGTCGGATACGACCGGTATCCCCTTTTTCCTGGCACGCTTCATTTCCTCGCTCGATGGCCGAACGCGCGGATTTGCCACAATCAGTTTTGCGCGATCAATGTCAGCAAGGTCATGCCGACCCATCACAAAACGGACGTTCTTATATTTTTTGAGCCGTGAGACGTTCTTCGATAATTCTTTTGCGCTCTTCTGATCCGTCACCGTCACATTTGCTCCCAATTTTGCAAACATCAATGCCGCACTCACCCCGCTTCCGCTCGGATATTGGCCCAAGCCGAGAATGAGCACAGGGATATTCTTCCAATGTTTTTTAGTTAGTGGAGCGTGGAGAATCATAAAGAGAGTCGTTTAGTCGGTAGTCGGTGAGTCGGTAAACTCTTCACTATACCGACTCACCGACTCACCGACTTTTTAATGACAAATCAAAACAAATCTCCTCCACCTTGCGCAGATTCTGTTTGGCTTGATCAAACTTCTGACGGAGATTGCCGGTGAGGTCGAGGTCAAGAAGGAATGCGACGATGTCGCGGACAAGGCCGGACAAACGCTTCACTTCTTTCATATCCCGCTCGGTCGCCAAGAGTACGATCGAGCGTGTCAATTCGCCAGATAGATCGGACAGCGCGCCGATATACGCATCTGTTTCTTCTTTCGGAATTTCTTTTAACCAGCTGATCGGCTTTCCAGTCATGGCATTGTGATACAGCGCCGCTTCCGCATATTCTTCCAGCGCAGACTTCCATATTCCTTCATTATCAAGACGTGCCCGTTCTTTGATAAGCAGTTTTCCCTTTGCGATCAATTCTACCGCTTGTTTAATTTCTACCGCTGACTTTTTTGCGTCTTTTCTCTGTGTGGCAAAAATTGAGCGCTTGGATGCGCCCAAAATTTCCGACGCAATCGCCTGAATCTGACGGCGTTTTGCGCCGGCCGTGCTGTGGATTTTAAGAATACCGGCGAGGAGGAGTTTGTCTAACATAAGATGATTATTGCTGTATTGTTAAATTGTTGTATTGCTAAATTGTTACCACTTGAAACATCTAACAATTTAACAATACAACAATTTAACAATTATGTATTTAGGATTCTTTGTTTCGAGGCAAGCGTACTCGCCTTCCGACCTTCCCGCAATACCTCATACACGAGTTCGACTTTTCGGGCAACGCTTTCCCATGCATACAGTTCGCGTACGCGGTCGCGTCCGCATTCACCGTGTACGGACAAATCTTCCGGATGGCCAATGGCGCGTTGCATGAGCCGACGCAACCCATCAATCGAATCCGTCTGGAACACCATGCCGCATCCGCCGACGACTTCCAGATTTTCCGGGATATCGCTAATAATCACCGGCTTGCCCATAGCCATCGCTTCGAGCACGGATACGGACAATCCTTCGCTTCGCGATGGATGAATCAATGCTCGGCAATGCGCTATCAGCTGTTCCAAATCTTCCCCAGAACGAAATCCAGCCATAAGAACACGAGGATCGCGTTCGGCAAGCGCGAATAACCGCTCGGATGTTTTTGTGTCATACCCGGCGTCGCCGGCGATCACGAGCCGCATGTCCGTCTGCAACCCATAAAACGCTTCAAGCGCAATATCATACGCCTTATGAGGAATCAACCTGCCTAGACCAAGAAAATATTTGTCTGGTTCCAAACCCATTTTGCGAATGCGTGCCGTGCCATATCTCATTTCACCGAGATCGACTCCGTTTGGAATAAAATACGGCGTAATATGAAATGCTTTTTTGCAATATTGCTGTATCACATGCGATACGGCAATGGTTGCATTCGGAAAATGAAGCGCCGTCCATTCGCCCCATGCGAGATACAGACGTCCGAATACATTCCATTTCTCATGAAACTGATCCTGTGAATGAAATGTCACAACAACCGATGCTCTTGGTGCAAACACTCGTGGAATCCATGCGAGCGTTGACGGGCCCACACCGTGGATATGAATCACGTCATATTTCTGCGTGATCGCATGGCACAGTGAAACAAAGGTGTGCGTCCAGGCATCCAGATACTTTGTGCGAATGGAAGGCAAGGTCACTAAATGACAGCCCTTAAACGACGTATTTCCGCGAGGATTTGCGTATGGGCGCACGTATACTGTCACGTCATGCCCCATACGCACGAGCTTGGTCGAAAGAATCTCGACATGACGCTCAACACCGCCCCCGCGTGCCAAAGACGCTGGGATTCCCTTGCAACCGATCATGGCGATGCGCATCTTGATTAAATACGGGGTTTCGTGTAGAATTGTAGCGCATAAGTAGAGATCGGAGAACGGAGATCAGAGATACGAGCGCCTCGGATCTCTGATCTCCGTTCTCCGATCTCTCTCAACAAGACTCGGTAGCTCAGCTGGTAGAGCAGTGGCCTTTTAAGCCAACGGTCGCGGGTTCAACTCCCGCCCGAGTCACCACCCGTCACCCCCCGCTAAGAAGCGGGGGGTTTTGGGTGGCACGGCCATCCTTCACCCCGCCCCAAAAGGGCGGGGTTTCGGATGACACAGCTGTTTATAACAAATACAGACTCTCCAAAATAAGAAGTGAAGGAGTACTGAAGTCGATAGCCATTTTTTTAAAAAAACGGGTGCATCGTGAATGGATGCACCCGAGTTCGAGAATTGTGGCAACCTACGCCGCGATGACAGAGTAGGCGGTCGTATGTTTTGCATGTCCGTAAAGCCAGAGTGCATGCATGAAATCAGGACAGATCGTTCCGTCGATATGTGTGCCGTGCTCCTGAAAAAATGCGAGCTTGTTGTCCGGCTCAAATCGACGTGATTTGACAAGCAATCGACCGAGATAATCTTTTGAGCGCAAGAAGTTCCACGCTGCAAAATGATCGCTCTCCCACCTGTCGTCCCCTTTGTGTCCGACATGTTCGAAAATGTAGTAGGCCAGTCGTTCTGCCGTCCAGCAAAATACCATGTCCTTATACGGCCACGGCAACCAGCATTTTGCTCCGATGACCATCTTCTGAAACGCCTGGTAAACGTCATCGCCATATCGTTTGTCAACAGTCTCCTCAAAGAAATACATGAGTGAATATTTTCGAACGATGTCTCGAACGATTTTTGGATGGCATGAAAGATATTCGCCTGCCGTTCTCCAATCAAGCTCTTGACGCTCCAAGCCTGTTTTTGTGCACATGAGTTCACGCCACATGAACCATGCCAATTTCCGACGTGCCCATTCCTGAATTCCTTGTTCAGCTAATACCGTCATAATAACTACCCCTTTCGTCCATGCGGACTGAAACGATGTTTGTATATTAAGAAGGAACGGAAGTATATGTATCAAAGATACGAAGAATGGTCAACCATTCTTTATCCCAAGTTAAGGCCAACGCATTACCCACAACCAGCATCTGTCTCTAATCCGTAATTCGTAATCCGTAATTCTTTTACACCATCACACTCATCGCTAAATTTGCCAGCACATCGCCTCGATCGGTTGGAAACGTATCATGCAATGACGATCCGAGGCGCTGTCTAATAGATGGGTCGGAGATCAAGACGGAAATGGTATCGCAGAGACGGTGTTTCCAATCTGGTTCGTCTTGGCGGATGACCATGGTGCAAGCACGCAACTCCTCGGCATTGCGAAGCTGGGGCGAATCCGGCATGGGAACGAGGACGGCGGGTTTTGAAAGAGAGGCGAATTCCGATATTGCGCCAATACCCGCGCGAGAGACAATAAGATCTGCGGCGGCAAGAGCTGGAAGCATTCCGTCAGTCAAAAACTCTGTTAGAATGAAACCATTGCGCTCTGTGTCATATTCTTGGAGTTTCCCCTTTCCAGTCAAATGAATAATTTGAAGATCTTGCGGCAAAGCAGGTTCGATTTCCCACATTGCTTCGTTCAGAGCAATGGCTCCGGTTCCGCCTCCGACGATAAAAAGGACCGGGCGGGATGCGTCTAAACCAAAATACTCGCATGCGGCTTCTCGTGACGGAAGATCGTCAGCCGTATATCGAACCGGCGTCGGAGCTTGATACGTAACAACGCGTGCATTAAAGGGAGATGACGTGTAAGCAAATGACGTTGTAACATAGCGACTTTGACGTGCGACGAGCCGATTACTCAAACCCGGGGTCGCATCCAGCTGATGAGAAATACACGGAACTCCACGAATGTACGCCTGCCTCACGATCGGAACCGCAGTAAACCCTCCGGCGGTAATAACGACTCGAGGAACATACGCCGCGATCAGGGCATCGGCTTCGCGATACGCTCGAATCAAATCAAACGGCAAAGTTAATGTTCGTCTTGAGAGGTAACGCGGCAACTTCGCTACAGGAATGCTATAAAACGTGATGCCTTTTGATTCAACCAAGCTTCGCTCCGGCCCTTCCTCTGTCCCTGCCCATACAAATTCAAATTCCGGATTCATTTCGCGCAACCGATCCGCAACGGCAAGAAGCGGAGTCACGGGTCCGAGCGTACCGCCGCCGGCGAATAAGATTGACTTCATAGGAATCTCTTTTTGAGATATGTAATGTTGAAACGAATTGTTAAATTGTTGTATTGTTAAATTGCTACCTAGGTTAACAATATAACAATTTAACAATTTAACAATTCTTCATCCAGACCTTCTCGATCGGCTCACCGCCGCGACAAGTCCCAACCCAATAAACAACGAGACAGTCGCGCTGTTTCCGTAGCTCACGAATGGAAGCGTCACGCCTGTCATCGGCATGAGTCCAGTCATGGAAGCGATATTCACAATAGCTTGAACGGCAATCCATGATGCAATGCCAATACAGAGATAGGATTGAAAATCATCCGGTGCGCGCTTTGCAATACGCAGACATCTCCAGACAATCGCAGAAACGGCGAGAAGAAAAAGAACGCAAACAATCAAACCAAGTTCTTCCGCCATAATGGCGAAGATAGAGTCGTCCTGCGCCTCCGGCAAATACAAAAACTTTTGCCGAGATTGATTGTATCCGTATCCGAATATTCCACCGCTCCCAATGGCAAGAAACGCCTGGTTAATGTGATACCCCACGCCCTGCGGATCGAGTTCCGGATGCAAAAACGTCATAAAGCGGACGGCGCGGTATGGTGTAAGTTTGATCATGAGCGCGATCGCTCCGGCGATTCCGGCGAATAGTGTGCCGAACCAAAGAATCGGCGCTCCGGCGACAAAATACATGCACATAATGGTCATTACAAGCACGCACATGGATCCTGTGTCCGGCTGTAAAGCAAGAAGAATAATGACGGCCGCGATGGCGAGAAAAAATGGCATGGCACCTTCGACCGTCTTTCCCTCGTTCTTGCCTCTTGATGCAAGCCAGCCTGCCGCATAGACAATAAAGGTGACCTTCGCGAATTCAGATGGCTGAATGCGAATAAAGCGCAAATCAATCCATGATGTCGACCCGCCTACGCGATGACCGAGCCCCGGGATAAAAACAGAAGCAAGCAAGACAAGCGTCGCGATAAGCGCAGGAAAAGCAAACGGTTTTAATTTATTCACGTCAAAACGTGAAATCACGTAAAAAAGAATGCCACCCGGAATTAGCCCCAAAAAAATCTGCCGACGGACAAAATACAGCGGATCGCTGAATGCCTGAAATGCAACCGGCCCAGAGGCAGACAGGAGAACGATGAGTCCAAAAATACACACGCCGATCAGCAAACCGACGAGAATGGTATCAAGAGGACGGCGGGAACGGAGGGACATCAGAAGAAGTTAGAAGTTAGAAGTTAGAAGTTAGTTAGATTTATATTTCTTCATTCTAACTTCTAACTTCTGAATTCTAACTTCTCTATTTCGGTATCACCCGTGTCACATCAATAAATGCCAGAATCACGCCGACTGCCGCAGACATAATCGAAATGATCCAGCTTCGCATAACGATTTGCGATTCATTCCACCCGATGGCTTCAAGATGATGGTGCAAGGGGGATGATTTAAAGAGTTTGCGCTTAAAAACCTTTTTCCAAAACAGCTGAAGAACGACGGAAAGCGATTCAATCACAAAAGGAAATGCGATAATCGGAAGCAGGAGGGCAGTATTTGTAATCATCGCAACCGCGGCGAGGACGGAACCGAGCGCCATAGCGCCGGTATCGCCCATAAATACGGACGCCTTTGGAACATTGAACCACAAGAAAGCGAGAAGCGCGCCAAGAATCGCCAGGCAGAGCGAAGCGAGATCCCAGCGTCCTTGCTGATACGAAATAAGAGCCATTGCGCCAAAACTTGTCATAAACGTCCCGCCGGCGAGTCCGTCCAAGCCGTCGGTTTCATTCGCGCTGAACGTAGTTGCAACGAAGACAAAAACAAAAAATGGAATATACCACCACCCGATATTAAATGTTCCAATAAACGGAAGATGAACGAAATCCCATCCCAAAACGGAAAAAAACCAGTACGCTGCAATCGCACCGATGGTCGCGTAGGAAATCAAGCGTGCCCGCATTCTCATTCCACCGCCGTGTGGCCCGATCTTTCTTGCATTCAAGTAATCATCAAGCAGTCCGATGAATCCCGCGGCGGTCAAAAGTCCAAGCGGCAGACGCGTTTGAGCGCGGGATAAAAATGAAAGCGTGCACAGATAAGGAATGTTGATCGAACACGCTCCGCGATACGCGAGAATCAGAAGCGCAACCGTTCCCCAGATGACAAACCCTCCCATCGAAGGTGTTCCGGCTTTTCCCGCATGCAATGCGGCCATGATCGGCGCAGAGGCGGAATCCCGAATCCCCTTTCCCATTTTCCATTTCCTCAATAGCATGATCCAGATCGGCATCAGGATAAATGCGATAAGAAATGCCGTCGTGAATATGGTGACAAGTCGGGAGATTTGATAGGTATCGAGAGTCATACGGGATGAATAGTTACGTCGTTGCGTAGTTGCGTGGGATTTCTTCCTACGTAACCACGCAACTACGCAACGACGTAACCATCATGTATTTATCGCAACGATCGCATTCGCCGCGATCAAGAAGATGATTGCAAACACCGTACCAGCAAAAAGGAGGGTACGACTTGCAATTTTATCATATCTGAAGAGAAAAAACGACAGAAGAATATTTAGAAGGACGACGGCGATCAATATGCCGGCATACGCAAGTGCGAACGTCCAGTGCTGGACTTCGTCAATACCCAGATAAATGTTGTAATGAAAAATAACAAGACTATTTTCTAAACCAACGCGAATGATTCTCTGCAGGAGATATCCAAGACCCGCAATCATAAAAATACCCGTTCCAATGGATTGCCATTTACACCACGGATCATCCCATGCCAGGTCGAACGAGAATTTCCATTCTTCAAGTCTCATATCAGGTTGTATCAATAATTAGTCTACGAATATACGAATGATACGAATCAGCGAATGCAAGAATATTTATTGTAAATAAAGAATTTGTTATTCGCTGATTCGTATCATTCGTATATTCGTAGACCCACTCCTCGCTGACTTTATCCAGCAACAACTTCACGTATCTCCGGAACCATGCTGGTCACAACCTCTTCAATACATTCCTTCAGCGTCTCTCCGGCAAACGCGCACCCAACGCACATCCCGGTCATCCGTACGGTCAGCACGCCGTTTTGCTCATCAATATCAATAATATCAACCCCGCCGTTATGAAGCTTGATTCCTCCGCGGACTTCATCAAGCGCGGATTCGATTCTGTCTCGTAATGATGTGACCGTATTCTGTTCATTCATACGTATACGATTGTTGTATTGCTAAATTGTTGAATTGTTACGTATTTCAGCTCCTTAAACAATTTAACAATACAACAATTTAACAATATGTCCTTTTGTGTCATTTACTATCCTAAGCTCCCCGCACCCCCTTGACAAGTTAGCTCCACCTCATTAATATATGGCCACATCTAACGGCTTCGGTACAGGTAAAGGCATCTTCACCACGCCCCACGCCCCACGCCCCACGCCCTAATACTATGGCACATAAAAAAGCCGGCGGCTCTACAGCCAATGTACGCGATTCCCAAGGACAGCGCCTTGGTGTCAAGCTCTATGCCGGAGAGTTCGCAAAAACAGGAAACATCCTTGTTCGACAGCGCGGATCAAAAATCCGACCGGGTTTGAATGTTAAAATCGGAAATGACGATACGCTTTTCGCTCTTGCGAACGGCTTTGTCAATTACTCCAACCGACGCATCAAGACATACACAGGCAAGATCAAGATCGTGAAGGTGGCGAATGTCGTTCCGATCAAGAAATAGTCGGTGAGTCGGAAGTCGGTGAGTCGAGAAAAACATATAAAAAAATCTAGAGATGTCTCGAGATTTTTTTTGATTCCGACTTATCGACTCACCGACTTACCGACTCTCTTCCCAGCGGCTTTCACAAATCCAAGAAACAACGGATTCGGTCGAAACGGACGTGAAGTCAATTCAGGGTGAAACTGCGAAGCCATAAAGAACGGATGATTCTTGAGCTCAATAATTTCCGCGAGCGACCCGTCTGGTGATGATCCGCTGATCACAAGACCGACGCTTTCCAAGTCCGCTCGATACGTCGGATTGAATTCAAACCGGTGTCGATGCCGTTCATGGATTGTCTCCGCGCCATAGAGCGCTTTTGCTTTGGTGCCCGGCATAAGCCGGCACGGACAGTCTCCAAGGCGCATGCTCCCACCGTAGTTTTTATTCTTCATTTTTTCTTCCTGCTCATTCATCAAATGAATCACCGGATGGCTTGTCTTTGAATGAAATTCTGTCGAAGCCGCATCCTTCCATTTCAATAAATCACGGGCCATTTCTACAACGGAGAGTTGAAGTCCGTAGCAAATTCCCAAAAAAGGAATCTTCTTTTCACGCGCATACTTAATCACCTTCATTTTTCCTTCCACGCCTCGCGATCCAAAACCACCGGGGATAAGGATCCCATCGATATTCTTAAAATGCTTTGCCATCAGCGCTGGAGACGCTTCGTATTCCTCGCTATTCAACCACTCAATCTCCGGCGTCCGGCCGATGGACCATGCCGCATGCTTAATCGCTTCGAGAACGGATAAATAGGCGTCGCTAAGAGTAAAATCACCAGTTGAGAAATATTTGCCGACAACGCCGATGCGAACCGGTTTTGACGGCGTCTTCATTTTTCTGACCAGCTTCTGCCACGCCTCCATTCGAATTTTGCGTTTTGGCAGTTTTAAGGTTTTCCGAATGCACTCCGCCGCCCCCTCTTTCAACATATTAAGCGGAACTTGATAGATCGAACTGACATCCGGCGACGCGATGACCGCACTTTCCGGAACGCTACAAAATACGCTTAATTTCTTTTTCCGGATGCTATCGATCGGATGCGTTGAACGGCACACGATCATATCCGGCTGAATGCCAACGCTATTCAACGACCGTGCGGCGTACTGCGTCGGCTTTGATTTCATTTCTCCCAAACTTCCTGGTACGGGAAGATAGCTGACAAGCACCGTCATGACATCATCCGGATGTTCCAGCTTTAACATGCGGCAGGCTTCCAAGAACAAGATATTTTGGTACTCACCGACCGTTCCTCCGACCTCAACTAAAACAATATCCGCCTTTGTTTTCGAAGCGGCGGATTGAATACGGCGGATGACTTCAAGCGGAATATGCGGAACAACTTCAACGGTCTTGCCTCCATATCCCATAGCTCGTTCTCGTTGGATGACAGACAGATATACGCTTCCGGTTGTCATGTAATTATCCGCATACAAGTCCGTGTCCAAAAATCGTTCGTAATTTCCCAAGTCCTGGTCTGATTCCTGCCCGTCGCGCGTTACGAATACTTCGCCGTGTTCCGTTGGATTCATGGTTCCCGGATCCACGTTCACATACGGGTCGATCTTGACCGCAGTTACGCGAAAACCCTGCGCTTTCAGCAGGGCTCCAATAGATGCCGTTGCAACTCCTTTTCCGACGCCCGACATGACGCCGCCAGTTACAAAGATGTATTTACATCGTTTTGCCATACTGGGATTTGATACTACCAGATGCGCAAAGGTTAAGACAGAGAGGAGATATCTACAGGGGGAATTACGAATTGCCCTCTCTACATTCGTCATCCTGAGACGCCGAGTATTTGATAGTGAGCAAGCGCGTATCCGGCGAAGGAACCCTTGTGATTCTATCAGATTCAATGCGCTATCAGACGCATGAGAATCACAAGGGGTCCTTCGCCGATTGAACGAGGTAGTTCTAACATAAGCTTGGCGTCTCAGGATGACGAAATCAACATTGGAAATTTTAAAGGGCGCAGTCACACAGAGTGGTGATTGCGCCCTTATCGAAACAAGGTGATGTACGAACTCACGTTTTTAGCTCAAGTCGAATTTCATCCCCAATATATCCGACGAGTTCAACATTCCAAGAGAAATATATACGCACAGGCGAGCCTTCTTCATGTAAAATCTTCACTGTATGGCATTCGCTATCATCATCGATCATGATTGGCGGATTGAACCCTATGAGAATCAATTCCTGGAATCCAGACTCGTTGGGCTCGCGAGTATAATCAACGGTTGAACAGACGAACGAGATCTCACGGCCATACGGCGACAATTCTGTACACCCTTCTCCAATAAAACTTCGGAAGCTCTTCCCTTGGAGATCGCTTGGACAAAGAGCATTGTATTTACGGAGTTCCTCTACCAATGTGCTTGAACAACAAGGCATGTTTCCTCTCCTTCTTTGACGCATCAAAAAGACGCGTTTGCCGCAGGTACTTAACCATACAGCGTACAACGCGTCAATTGTTTGGCTTACGGCTGACGGCCATTTTTCTTCCGCGAAACGACCGTCCAACTCGTCTCTCAAGCGGATGTTTAATGGCTTCCTCACCCTCTTCATCGCAGATAATCCGCATGGCTTTTGCGAGCAAGGCATCCAAATTCCGATAGCCGTTGATGTTAAACGCCTTATGCGCCTTGAGCCACGCGCCTTCCCAGATCCCGCCTTCCCCTGTCAACTTTGCTTCCGCATTCGGAGCCGCTTCGAATAAAAACAGATAGACCGTTGTCTCGATAACGCCTTCTTCGCGCTTAAAACGAAAACTCGTCCGCCCGAGCGGGGAGACAAGACGAAGATTGTCCAACCCAGCTTCTTCGCGCGTTTCTCGCGCCGCTGTTTCCGTGACAGCCTCTCCAGGCTCGCGGCGTCCTTTCGGAAAGGTCCAACGGCCGTACGGGTCTTTGATAAAGAAAATCTCTACCTGTCCATCCGGACATTTTCGATAGACAACGCCACCAGCGTCTATTTGACGCTTATCAGGAGTCCCAAACGCAGGACGCGTTCCGTGACGGCGAATGTGATGCGCCACAGCGTTATTTTTGTGCGCGTGTGGTGCTGGCTGTGAGGATCTGGATAGCTTTATCGAGCTGTGGATCCTTGTTGACGGTGATATCTTCATGCGTTATATCGACGGAAATATCCGGCGTAATTCCTTTTTCGTTAATCGAGCGTTCTTTCGGCGTCAGCCATTCGGAAATCGTTATCTTGAGCGCGGAGCCGTCATCGTATTGCAGATAATCCTGAACCGATCCTTTGCCAAACGATGTTTTTCCGACAATGGTCGCAACGCCGTAGTCTTGCAAAGCTCCGGCAAGAATTTCTGATGCAGATGCCGACCCTTCATTGATCAACACAACCGTCGGAACGTCTTTTAAAATGCCATTTCCCTCTCCCTGATATCGCTGAATGATCTCTCCTTGCTTCCTCTGAAGAACAACATCTTGCTTCGGCAGCCAAGCTCCTAAAATTCTCGCCGCACGATCCAAATATCCGCCCGGGTCATTCCGCACGTCAACAATAATACCCTTCGCTCCTTTTGACATGGCCTCATCCACGGCAGAATAGAATGAATCAGTAACTTGTTCATCAAAACTGCTGATCGAAATCTGGAAAATTCCTTTGCCTTGATCCGTCAGCTTCACGCTCTTGATCACAATCGTATCGCGGACAATGGTCACTTCGATCGGATCCATGGTTTGGTCGCCGGTTTTCACATCTTTTGACACGCGCCCGAGCTTGAGTGTCACTTTTGTGCCTTTCTCTCCGCGTATCTTCATCACCGCTTCTTCCGCAGGCATGTGAATAGAATCCTTGCCGTCAATCTGAAGAATGAGATCGCGGGCATGAACTCCGGCTTTTTCGGCCGGTGAATCCGGAAGCGGAGCAATCACTTGCAACTCGTTGTCTTTCACGCCAATTTCCGCGCCGATGCCGGAAAACGATCCTTTCAAATCATCTTCAAATGCCTTGGCATCTTCCGGAGGAAAATAATTCGTATACGGATCTTTCACCGCCCCCGCAAGGCCGTTTAATGCTCCCTGAAACAATTCTTTATTCGAAACAGGCTGTTTGTAGTAATGCTCTTTAATGTCATTCCACACTTGCCAGAATTGTTTGAAATCAACGTCTGTAAGGTCTTTTGGCGGTGAAATGCCGTTTACAGACAACGAATCTGACAATGGGGAATTCAAGCCAAAAAATGATCTCCCATCTGCATGCAACCCCTGTCCAAAACCGATCCCAAGGCCGACGAGAAAAGCGATCAAAACATAAAAAAGACTGCCACGAAAGGTCTTTCCTTTCTTTTTTATTTCCGTTGGTTTTGGAATATCGCCTATCATAATGACATCATAAGGCAGAGACGGAAGCAGGTCAATGTATTATTCTCTATTCGCTTCTCAATCGACGCTTAAAATCCAAATCCCCTGCTCGCCGTCGCGAGTACCAGAGATATACAACTGGCCGCGGAGATAGCCCATGCCTTGAATATCGGCAAATTGAGCCAGCTCGGTTTCGATTCGGCCATTGCGGGAATCGAGTTCAAGAACGAACACGGAATGTCGCGTGGCGAAAAAGACATCCTTGCCGCTCGTGTGCCAAATCGCGCCCACGATCGGTTCTCCTTTTCGTATCAATAGATCGGAACTTTGAGTTTGTGAGCTTGATAACCACAACTCTCCTTCATGCCAGGAAAGAAGCATCGTCTCATCTCGAGACGTGAAAGCAATCGGTGCTTCATCAGATGAAAAGTGATTTTTTTGCGTATTCACTCCTCGTGGATCGAATAGAATCCAATCAAACCCGTTCCGGAGAGTAACGCGATTGTCAGGCGAAGCATCAAAATGCCAATTACCTTCCGGCAATTCGTATTGCACGCTCGGCCGCGTCAGGTCGACCATAGATTCCGCCTGTGTTCCTGTGGCCTGAATAATTTGCAATGAACCGGAGAGATCAACAACGTTTTTCGGCAAAGGATTTTGTTTTGTGACGTCGGTTGCCGGATCATACGAATACATCTTGCCGGAAACCGTACCGATCAGTACCCCGTTTTCCCAATGGAATATGCCTATAGGCAATTCTACCGCATGATCCGGACGCTTGCGGGAAACCAGGTACGATGCATGATTTTCGAACTGAACAAGGACGGCGGCAGAATCATCGCTCCATACAAGTGTCGGCGCGCCATTATTCGACGCACGAGGGAGGTCAGCAAGCGTCTCCTGTTTCGAAAGCAGTTCGGTAAAAACAAGACTCAATCCGTTTTGTTTCGGCCGAATTCCGGCAATATATCTGCCGCTCGGCGACATGGCCATGCTTTTGTATGTGCCGGACATGAATTCCGTTGGCTGGGTTGAAAGCCACAGAGTAATGTCATTCGCAAACGTCACATCTCCAGAACTCACGCTTAATGTTTTCTCCCATGAATGCCTGCTGTCCATGTTTAAGCGGATATTATACGTTCCGGAGGCAAGATTTTTTATCGTCACTGGACTCTTTTGCTGTATGGGCGTTCCATTCAGAATAATTGACGCTCCCTGCGGCGCTGTATCCACAATCAACGTTCCATTCAATTCAACAATCCCTTTTTTTTGATTCCACGTATATCCGGCTGTATAAAAAACAAGGAGCGGCGCAATGATAAAAAACGCCGCGATAAAAAACCACAAGAATAAGCGTCGGCGAAGAGGGATGGAATGCATGAAGAGGAGTCCGCAGTCCCCAGTCTGCAGTCCACAGAATCGGACTGTAGACTGAGGACTGTGAACTTTTATATATTTTACCACTCGACCAGCGTATTGTCTCCGAACAGACATCGGTGCGAACCGTCGGTTCGAGAAACGGTCTTCAGCGCACGAACATTTCTACCAAATACGGAATACGAAATCGGATGCCCATCCTGAATTTCACATCCGTCCATGACAATAGAATCAGAAATAGTCGCTTGTTCGATACGCACATCGTTTCCAATCGAAACATGCGGACCAATCACTCCTTTTTGAATATGACAGCGATCACCGATGCATGCCGGGCCAATTATTCTTGAGCCGGATTCAATAATCGTTCCGGAACCGATGCGTACGATTCCTTCGATGTGAATATCTTCGGCAATCATCGCATCCGGCGCGATTTCTGAATGAGTCATTCGATCAAGCAACAACGAATTCCCTTCAATCAAATCTTCGGGCTTGCCCGTATCTTTCCACCACCCGGTAATCTCTTCGTATCCAACGGCGTACGTATGATTAATCAGCCAGGTAATAAGATCCGTAATCTCATATTCCCCGCGATCGGACGGTCGAATCTCGCGTGCGGCGTCAAGTGCACACGGTTTAAAAAAATAAATGCCCGTCACTGCAAACTGGGAAGGCGGATCTGTGGGCTTTTCTATGACTCGCGTAATGCGTCCGCCTCGAATTTCCGGCACGCCAAAGCGTTGAGGATCTTTGACTTCGGATAATCCGAGCAAACAATCTAATTGTTCCAAAACAAACCGATCAGCGAGCGGTTTGATTGATTCTAAAATAATATTATCTCCAAGATAAAAAAGGAATGGATGATCTCCGATCCATGAAGACGCATTCGCAATAATATGCCCAAGTCCTTTTGCTCCTCCGATTTGTTCAAGATAGGTCATGCGCACATTCCACCTGCTCCCGTCGCCAATCGCTTTTTGAATCTCCATCTCACCCGGATTGATGTTGATGGCGATCTCCGTAATTCCGCATTCTACGATCTTTTCAATCGCATGTTCAATCATCGTCTTGTTCGCAAGCGGGATAAGGTGCTTGTTGATGGTGTATGTTATCGGACGCAATCGCGTCGCATGTCCGCCTGCGGCAATCAAAGCTTTCATAACTGGGGCATTGAGTGTGATGTACGAAGTACGGAGTTTGAATCACGGATATCTTTTTCATTCCTCTTGAGCCCCAGTCCCCCGTAGCTCGAGTCTTCCTGCCTGTCCGGTAGGCAGGCGAGAGCGGAGGGGGATCGCATCTCTTTTTTCAGCGGGCGCCACCAAGCCTCGTTCGTCCTGTACCAATCTATCGTTTTGCGCAGTCCGTGAAGGAACGGCGTTGTCGGTTCCCAACCGAGTTCTTGTTCCGCTTTCGTCGGATCGATAGCGTAACGGCGGTCATGTCCTTTCCGATCTTCCACGTACTGAATCATATCAGAAGATTCACCCATTTCAAAAAGAATAAGTCGTACGATTTCCGCATTTGATCGCTCGCATCGCGCGCCAAAACAATACGTTTCTCCAATGCGTCCTTTTCGAAGCGCCATATCAACGCCGCGGCAATGATCTTCAACATAAATCCAGTCGCGAATATTCATTCCGTCGCCATACAGCGGAACGCGCTTTTTGTCCATGAGATTTGTAATAAAAAGCGGGAGAAGTTTTTCCGGATACTGATACGGTCCGTAATTATTTGAACAGTTCGAGATCGTAATCGGAAGCCCATGCGTGTGATACGCCGCGCGAACCAGATGATCAGATGCGGCTTTCGATGCGCTATACGGACTGCGCGGATCATACGGCGTATGCTCTGAAAATGCTCCGCTCATCCCAAGAGATCCGAAGACTTCGTCGGTTGAAACATGGTGAAAACGCTTGTTTCCATGCTCGACGCATGCGTCAAGCAATACTTGCGTTCCGAGGACATTTGATCGAACGAACGGAGTCGCATCCTTGATCGAACGATCCACATGCGATTCTGCGGCAAAGTGTACGACCGCATCAACCTCGGCGACAAGCGGACGCACCGTTGCCGAATGGCAGATATCCCCTTTCACAAAACGAAATCGAGGATTGTTTCGAACCGACGCCAAATTTTGTTCATTTCCCGAGTAGGCCAGCACGTCCAGAACAATCACCTCGTCTTCCGGGTGCTCTCGTAAAACAGTGTGGATATAGTTTGAGCCAATAAAACCAGCCCCGCCTGTGACAAGTATCTTCATAATAATGTGACAAGTTCACCATGAATAAGCCGGATAGTCAATAAAAGGCCATTAAGGGAAATGTAATTTCTTCCCCTAGTGGCCTAATGGCCTCGTTCCCTAGTGACTTATCTCGAGGATAATCCTGTCATCACTGCCGCGACGATCACCGATACCGATATCAATCCAATCGCGATCACGGAGCGCATTCCCGGAGCGATAAACGTCAGAGATACGATTCCGCACGCGAGTATTCCAAGAACAGTTAAAACGACCGTCTTTGCGACCGGACGGCTTTCACGCACAGGATAGAGGGCGGATGCGCCGAGTGCGATCACGGTTGCAATGGCGAACGGAATCGGATCAAGATATGGTAGAACCGATCCGGGCATGAACGCTTCCATCAAAAGAGCCACGCTCGAAAAAAGCGCGAGTGCGTATGCAGTGTGTCGGAGGAGGAAGCGAGTCATGATAGTCGGTGAGTCGGTGAGTCGGTGAGTCGATTAGGACTCGCCGACTCACCGACTCGTCGACTTACCGACTTATTCTGCGCCAGGCATTCACCATTTCCTGCCGGATCAGATGAACCCATTCATTCAAACGATACGGCGGACGATGATACTTCAAGCGAATGCGTCGGATGTCAACGGAAGAACCGCTCTGGATTCCGGGAGCGGAAAGAACAAAACGAATGATATCTTGAGACGGCTCGATCGTAAAATGAATTGTCGAAGACATCCATCCGTCATCAAACACGGCCGGCCGCTCATACGGCGAAGCGATCGCATAGATCCCTTCTTGTTGCGGTTGCATGGAAGCCGTGACGCGGCGCGGTTGAGGCACGAAGAACGCATTCTGACGAAGCGAAAAATACCCATCGCCGACAATGCGAAGATCGCTGTACGGCGCTTCGAGCTTTTGCGGCTGTGTCCTGCTATCGCTCCGATCCAGAAGAACGGTTTGATGCGTTTCCGCCAGCGTCGTCGTATTCATTCCGAATCTCACAGTTTGCAAACCTTCGCGGTGGAACGTTTCAAGCACAAGATGGCGCGAATTGCTCCATGCCGTAATCGACGGCGTCGAGGTCGTGTATCCGACATTATCGCCAAACACGATGCGCGGCCCGATCACCCAATGCGCGCATGGCGTGGTAATGGACCGGATGAAGACATTATCCGACATGGTAATTTGAATGCGATAGACTCCGGCTGAAAGATGATCGAGGGATATCTCCTGATGAACGACCGGCCCCATGCTTGTATCGCGAGAACCGCTGATGCCGATTGCATTCGTTTGAATAATGCGATCGCCGTTTGAAACTTGAATAACGACGGCATCCCTTCCTTCAGTTCGATTGGAATCCTGCAAATCAAAATCGAATGAAATCTTCCCATCAACTGGAATGGCCCAAATATCGATCGATCCGCGCAAAGAAACTTTAATCGACGCTGTAGACGTCGAGGCAGGATCAGAAAACGTCGGACGTGTTGATGAGGCGAGCCACGTTGCGATTGATGTCGGGTCAGACGAAGCGAGCGCAGATGGCGGAGTACTCGAATACACGTATCCGTCTATTCCATTCCATGAAGTAGGTCTCCACGCCGGTATCGAAAGCGGAGCAAACCAGAGCGGATGAAATTCCGTATTGCTCGCATCAGCGTTGCGCGCAACGCCAAGTTCGAGCAATGGCTGTCCTTCGGTTTTATATTCAACGGTCACATCAACCGAATCGTAAATTCCCGGAACGCGAGCCGTTGCATACACCGGATCGCCGATAATTTTTTGTCCGCGCCAGCCGCCCTGATCCCCCGGCGGCGTCACGCGCTGTGAAGGCAAAAACGGATTCACCCATGCACTCGTCCCGTCCATCGGAACGTCAAATTCAATCGTTCCCGATGGTGGAAAACGATGAATCACAATCCACGCGATGCCTGCGGTTGCAAGAATCCACGGAATGGACGCGAGGAGAATAGGAAGAGAACGTTTCATAGAGATAGTCCGCGGTCCACAGACTACAGTCCGATAGCCTCACGTCTTGAATCATTGGACTGTCGTCTGTGGACTGCGGACTCTTCTATCACAACGGGGGCAATGCTCCATCAATCCGGTACAATCCTTCGTTGCCGGCTTTGAATACCGTTACCCATGGATGATGAGCAAAAGATTGGAGCATGGGGAGCGGGACGCTTTCTGCGGAAACAATAATGCGATGATAGAAGAAAACCGGTACGCCGCTTGACGATAAGCGTTTAAGCGTTTCGATATCCGGCAAAGGGCTCACAGCGGTAAACGGTCCGCTGGCAAATACTTTATCATTTCGTTCAGAGAGTATGATCGCACCTTGAGGCACCATCCCTTCGGCAAGCGAACGAATGGACTGATATCGGAGGATCTCATTGCGCGTCGGAAGAATGGATTCCGCGTCCATGCTGACCGCATTCACAATCCCGATCGTCACCAGACAAGCGAGACAAAAAATCGCAACAAAATTTCCCAAGCGTTGCATGCGTTCATGAATCGTTTGAATCAATAGTCCGCATCCGATCGCAATGAGCGGTGCGAGCGGTAAAAGATATCGCAGAAACGAATTCCCGATGGCCGCCGTCATCTGGATATTATCCGTGTACACGGTTTGACCATAGAGCAGAAGAAGCGAAACAATCGTCCATCCGATGAGAATCGTCAAAATCGTTTTTTGTTTCGTCCATCTCCGTCGAATTGAATACCAAGTCGCGCCAATGATCGCCGCACCGATCCAGACGCCTAATAATCCTCCGGCGAGGTTTGAGACGTTCTGCCATAGCGTGCGGGGATGAATGCCGATCCAGACGGATGAGATTGTTCGGCTTTCCGTTTTGCTAATTACCGATTGCCGATTGCCGATTGCCGATTGCTGTGCTTGATCCTTCATCAAATATCCGATTGCTGGTTGAGATTGAATCGTTGAGTTGAATGGATACGTGCGCATGGAGAGCGCGACGAAGCTGATGGTGATCAGGATGAGAACGGGAATAATGGTCCACAGACCACAGACTGCGGTCCAATGGTTGACGTGAGTCTGTGGTCTGTGGTCTGTGGTCTGTGGTCTGCGAAAGATTGCCCATATCACCCACGGCAATATCCACACCAACTCAATTGGACGAATTGCGGACGCGATTCCGAGCGCGAGCGATGCAAGAATGAAAAGTGTGATTCGTTTCCAAATTCGATCAAACGTCACCGCACGTCTAAAAAGAAATACAGACCAGATCGCGAATGCGACGACCGGAAGATTTGGAAAGAGTCCGCGGTTCTCGTATAAGAGCACGGTTGGAAATGATGCGTAGATCGCGATTGATGACCATGCCGCCCATCGTCCCATTGGACGAATGAGAAGAAAAAGAGGAATCAAAGAACTCAAAACAAGCAAGAGAGTCAAAAATGGAGCGGAGTGCGGAATAATCGTATTCGAAAGCCATGCGAGAAACGGCATTCCTAAAAATCCAACAGGTACAAGCCAATCCCCTTGCCGAATCATGCTTCGCGGATGCAGAGCGATGAGGTCGCGAACCGTCGACGGGGTTGTAACAGATATGCGAAATGCTCCTGTCTTTCCGAATGCATCCGCAAACATCGCCGTCGCCGTTTCATCCGGCGAAGCAAACATACTCGACGATGCGCGGGGAATCATCGACCCGACATACGCAAAACCCAGCACCCCAATCGCCACTCCGACGACACAAAGCACCTTCACAATCCCGCCCCGGGAAATTCGCATGGAGATACAGTATCATTAAGAAGAATGGGTGGAAATAGCAATAAGCCAGTAGGCCATAGCCAGTAGCCAGTAGGAAGAGCGATTCCTACTGGCTACTGGCTATGGCCTACTGGCTACTCTTCCTCGTATTTGCTAGGATGTTTTTATGCAAAAGAAGCTCTTCACTATTATAGGGTTATTCGCGATTGCGCTCATGCCAATGGCACCGGTTTTTGCGGATAGTCCTGATTTGACTGCTGGATTTGATCCGAATGCCGTGCTGACGGATAATGACATTTTTTCGTTGAGCGACAGCATGTCGCATGACTCGCTTGTCAATTTTCTTCGTTCAAAAGGCGCACTTGCAGATATACAAGTGATGGACATTGATGGAACCGAACATAGCGCCGCCGACGTCATCTGGGAATTTGCCAACATGTACCAGATCAACCCGAAGTATCTCCTCGCGACACTACAAAAAGAACAGAGCCTGGTCGAGGATCCAGCGCCGTCGCAGCGCCAGCTCGACTGGGCCATGGGTTTTGGCGTATGCGATTCATGCTCAAAAGACGATCCGGCGATTCAAAACTATAAAGGATTTGCAAACCAGATGTATTATGCGGCAAGACAAATGCGTGAAAAGTATTACATCAGTATTCTCATAAATGGAACGACAATTTCCGGCATGGGTCCCGGCATCACAAAAATCATTGACGGCATTCCTGTGACTCCGGTGAATGCCGCAACGGCATCTGTCTATTCTTACACGCCGCATATTCACGGCAACTTGAACCTTTGGACAATTTGGCGCCGCTGGTTCACAAAAAACTTTCCGGACGGGTCGCTCGTGCAAGGAACGCCGTCGAAAACCATGTACTGGATTCGTTTTGGCGAACGCCGACCCTTCGCTTCCATTGCCGCCGCACAGTCGCTCACGAATCTGGATAATCTTATGACCGTATCCGATTCCGAGCTTGCGGCATATCCGCTCGGGGCAACAATCCAGTTTCCGAATTATTCTTTACTCAAAGATCCATCTGGAAAAATCTGGCTCCTCGTTGAAAACGAACGACGACAAATTATCAACATGGACACCTTTCATGCGCTTGGCTTTATCGATGATGAAATTGAAAATGTAAAAGATGCGGATCTTGCGTCGTACGATATCGGCGATAAAATTACATCGGCAAACGTGTACCCGACCGGAGAACTGGTACAAGCGCCGAATACCAAGGCCGTGTGGTATGTTGAGGTCGGTGTAAAACACCTGATAGAAAACGGAACGATTCTTACCATGTATTTTCGCGGACAGCGTCCGAAAAAAGTTGCGCAAGCCACTATTGATCAGCTCGAAACCGGAGACCCGTACCGAATGAAAGATGGGGAACTTGTTAAATCCAATGATAGTCCGGCTGTATTCGTCATCGAACACGGAGACAAGCGCTTGATTCCATCCGGTGATATTTTCGAGTCCCTCGGCTGGAAATGGTCAAGTATTACTTCGGTTCCATCCAATTTTCTCGCAACGTATTCGGATGGAGATCCGGTTGGAAATGCTCCGCCGGTTATTGCTGATGCGACCGATACGTCCTCGACAGCGACAGCAGCATTACAAAAATAGAAGATAGAAGTTAGAATTTAGAAGCTAGAATATGATCTCTTCCTTCTGAATTCTAACTTCTATCTTCTAACTTCTTCTCCCTATGATTGTCTTCGGTGCCATTGCTCCGCATTCTCCTCTTCTCGCACCGCGCGTTGGAAAAGAACGCCGCGAAGAAATGACCGGGACGCTACAAGCGTACCGCGAAATTGAAGATGGACTCATCGGTTCATCCGTGGAAACGCTTATCATTATTTCTCCGCATGCACAGCGTTATCCGGATGCGATGAGCGGAAATATGGCAGAGAATTTTACCGGAACGCTTCGATCGTTCGGGGATCATGAAACGTCGGCGACGCGCCCGTGCGATATTCTTCTCCTTGACCGCATTCAAAATTCTTTCCGCATGGACGGATCCATCCCGTTCACACTAACTTCATCAGAAGAACTGGATTACGGATATACCGTTCCGCTCATGCTCACCGAAAATTTGCATGCGCGACTCGTTCCGCTTTCTCCATCTCTTCTTGATGCGAGAATCCATGCGTCATTTGGCCGAGCGCTCAAACATATTCTGCATGAAACGAGTTCACGCGTTGGTATTATTGCGAGCGCAGACCTTTCCCATCGGCTAAGCGAATCCTCACCAGCTGGATATACGGCCGAGGGTCCTGCATTTGATGCAACGATTCGCAGTAATGTCGCATCTCGAAATCTCGATGGACTTCTTTCTATGGACGCAGAAGCGGTCGAGGCCGCAGGCCAATGCGGCTATCTTCCGATTGTCACTATCATGGGGATATTTGACGGCATGAATGTTGACGTCAAAGAACTCTGCTATGAAGCGCCTTTTGGCGTCGGGATGATGACCGCTATAATAGAGCCGAGGTGAGTCGATGTATCAAAAAAACACGGTAAGCGGAGAGCGGTAAGCGGATCTTTTTCCCGCCTACCGCTTACCGCCTACCGCTTACCTCTTCATGTACGCTCGCATCATCCCTTCCCTTCGAACGCCGCGCGGCATAGACGCGTTTGATTATGAAATTCCGGAAGGAATGGGACTGAAGCGCGGCGATCTTGTTCGTATTCCATTTCGCACGTCTTCCGCAATCGGTATCGTCGATGAACTCCGTGAGTCGATTGATCACGCCGGTTCAATCAAGCCGTTGCTCGGGTCGTATTCTGATATCCATTTCTCAACAAAAACGATTGATCTTTTACATGCGCTCGCTGAACATTCTTTTTCATCACTGCCCGCTATAGCACATGCGTGGCTCGGAACATTGCCGAAGAAGCCGAAAGAGAGTCGGTTAGTCGGTGAGTCGGTGAGTCGGTTAGACCAGATGGAATTATCTTCCTTACCGACTTACCGACTCACCGACTTACCGACTCTCTTAAATGATCATATTCATGCGGAGCATGGAGTCATCTCAACCGCGAAAGAAAAGATCTCTCAAGGTCAATCCGTCCTTATTCTGACGCCGTGGACGGAACGAGCAAAGATGATTGCGCGAGAGTTGGATACAACCGCACTCACAAGCGGCATTGCGGCGGGAAAACGTTTTCGTCTGTGGAATGATTTTCTACACAATCAAACAAACATCCTTGTTGCTACTCGTATCGGCGCATGGTTAAGTTGCGAAGCTGATTGCGTCATTCTTGATGAACCGGAAAACGACGACCATAAACAAGATGAACTTTCGCCTCGATATGATGCGCGTTGGCTGGCAGACTATGCGAGTACGCATGGCGTTGAGGTGATGCGGTTTGGACTTACTCCGAGATTACAAGACGTTGAAGAAAGTCGGCTAGTCGGTGAGTCGGTGAGTCGAGAAGATCTTCTAACAGTCGAAAATAGCACCGACCGACTCACCGACTCACCGACTCACCGACTGATTAATGTTCCAGACATCAACCCCGACATCGAGTGGGTGGATGTGAATCGAAGAGACTGGTCGGACGTTGGTGGATTACAAAATAGAACGCTTATCGCGATTGAAGAAGCGCATGAATCATCGCGACCAATCTGTATTATCCATCCGATCCATGGTGATCGTGCTGGTTTGCGCTGTGCAGACTGCCACTGGCATGCAATATGCGGCCGTTGCGGCGCGTCGCCGACACTCGCGGTGAGCAAACTTCAATGCCATCGGTGCGGTTTTGTGCAAGACGCACCGCTTGAGTGTCCGTCATGTGGTGGAGTTGATCTTTCATTCACTCGACCAGGTCGAGATCGTCTTGCGCAAGATCTTGCGAAACAAGGAATTATAGATGCTCACATCTTTTCTATCGGTGAATGGCAAGAGGAAGAAGGAGCGAGAAGAGATTCGGAATCCAAGTTGACTCCTCTTGTTGTTTTGACTGATCTCTCACTTTATTCCGGTGCGTGCGAAGATATCCGTCGACGCGAGCATGTGATTATCGCGTGGCGGCGTCTTGCCGATCTATGCAAATCATCTGGTGCAAAATTGATCGTTCAGGGCGATCCTGATCTTTTGAATCATGCTCGTGAGTGGCTGAATGGATCTGAATGCCTTCAAGCGCTTCATAACGAAGCAGATGAAAGAAAACAATTTGGCTACCCTCCGGCGTATCAACTTGTAAAAATCATCTTTAGAGGATCGTGTCAAACTGCGTCGGACTGCATGGATGAGATGCGTCGAATCCGAGATATAAAAGGTCCACAGTCCACAGACGACAGTCCGAATACTGTAGACCATGGACTGCGGACTGCGGACATTGCTATCAACGGCCCCTTTGAAGTCAAATTCCGTCCCTCCCACCGCGGTGAGCGATGGATCGGTCATGTCATTTCATCCAAAATACGGCCAATTTCTCCTCAAGACCCCATATTCGAGCCAGCAAAACAGGCAGGTGCTATCATAGACCTTGACCCAATCGCCTTTTTCGAGTAAAGTGGAGTGTTCCTACGAATTTACAAATTGTACGAATCAGCGAATTACGAATACATTGAACAAACTCGATTCGTATATTCGTAATTCGCCGATTCGCATTATTCGTAAATTCGTAGACCTATGTTCCCCCAGCCCTGGAAAATCCTCATTAACCCTGACCCGAAGCTTCGAAAGCACGCGACGGATTTTGACGTACAAAAAATTACGACGAAAGAATTTCAAGATTTTGCCGACGACTTCGCCGCATTCATGGTGAAATCCGGCGGCGTTGGACTTGCCGCGACTCAAATAGGTTTTGATAAGCGAATCATTGCCATAGAAGAAAAAGATGGCATTGCCGTTTACGTCAACCCAAAAATCATCAAAGCATCCTCTACCTTGCAAGAAAGCACTGAAGGCTGTTTGAGCGTCCCAGGAGTCTTCGGCCTCGTTGATCGTCCAAAACGCATTCGCGTCCGCGCATTCAATCGACATGGACGCGTCGTCGAATTTGATGCAAACGGTTTTCTCGCAACGGTTTTTGATCATGAAATTGATCACCTGAACGGCGTTCTCTTTATTGATAAAGCAAAAAAGACGGTCAAAGAGCGTAAAGGAGATATTGCCGTGTAAATAAGTCGGTGAGTCGACTAGTCGGTAAGTCGGAAAGTAATTACATGCGATAACTACTGATCATCGTATATAACATTCTGGTAATTTGATTTAAATCGTCCATAATGAGATCAGCCTGATCAGATGTCATGTATTCAAGCCTTACAGCAAGCAGAATTTGAGATTCTAATTCAGCGGCTGATCCATGTGAGAATCTTAGAAAATGTTCACACTCCTTCTTTGAACGTTTCGATCCTTCTGCGATATTCGACATAATTGATACAGCGGCTCGTTGCATTTGATCAACAAGACTATACTTTTGATGTGGAGGAAATAGACTTGTCATCTTATAAACTCGTTCTGCGACAGAGATGGATTTCTGCCAAACGATCAAATCTTTAAAATTTGCCATATACTCCATTCAGTGAAGGATTTGGAACAACTTGTCAAGAGCGAACTTTTAACCAATACTTATGAAGATTCGTCGTTTATCAACAACTCAACGACACCATATGACCCACCGACTCACCGACTCACCGACTCACCGACTTATCTTCCTCGGAACACCAGACTTCGCCGTTCCGTCGCTGAACGCGCTTGCAAAAGACGACTGTTTTGACATTGTCGGAGTTGTAACACAACCGGATCGACCCGTTGGACGAAAAGGCGTGATCACTCCCCCACCAGTCAAAGTTGCCGCTCAAAAACTCGGCATGACGACGATCAAACAACCAGAGAAACTTACAGATCCTGATTTCAAAGCATGGATCGAAGAAATCGGGCCGACATGTGATGCTTTTATCGTCGTTGCGTACGGGAAAATTTTCCGCGATTGGTTTATTGCGCTTCCAAAGCAAGGCTTGATCAATGTCCATGCCTCCCTTCTCCCACGCTGGCGCGGTGCAAGTCCCATCAATGCCGCGATTGCGGCAGGAGATGAAAAGAGCGGAGTCTGTATCATGAAAATCACCGAAGGCATGGACGAAGGTCCGGTCTACACATGCGCGGAAACACCTATCACATCAAACGACACTGGTGAATCATTGCATGATCGACTCGCTCAACTCGGAGCCGATCTATTGCCGGACACGCTTTTGAAAATTCTCGAACATCAAATTGAAGCAAAACCGCAAGACTCATCAAACGCAACCTATTGCAAAACCCTCAACCGCGACGACGGCAAACTCGATTTCTCCAAACCCGCCGCCGAACTCGAACGCCTCATCCGAGCATACACCCCATGGCCTGGCGGATGGATGATTCATAATGGCAAACGTCTCAAAATACTCAAGGCATCAATACAAGAGTCCACAGACCATAGTCCACAGACCTTAAAACTCCTCATTCCTTGCGGGGACGGGAACTCGCTCTCACTCGACCTCGTACAGCCTGAAGGAGGGAAGGTGATGACTGGAGCGGAGTATGCGAGGGGGATTAGGTAGCTAAGCATCTAGGCATCTAGGGGAAAATACACTCGGTTCGTCGAGTGCATTTTTTATGCCCTAGCTACCTAGCTGCATCATCCCCTAACTACCTCTCTTCAAACTCATCCCCTCCATGGCCATCAAAATCCCAAAACCGAGCGGATGGTTGAGGTAGGGGGTAAAAATGTGGGTGGCTACAAGGGCAATAAGGGTCGCTACGGCACCATAACGGAACCATGTGGCCATATCTGACTTCCAGGCACGCCGTGCAACGCCGTAGACGAGCCAGGCGACCGCAAACATGCCGAATATACCCATCTTGACCCAATGTTCGAGCCAGCCCCATTCAAAGGCGTAGACCGTAACTATGCCGTTCGTGCTCTGTGCCACAAGACGCGGATCACTGCTCTGATAGGTCACGGTTGCGCCGAAACCCGAACCAAGGATCGGATGCTCCTGTATCTTTTCCGCAACAACATGAAACAGCTTCCATCGGCTCATTGCCGCCGGATCATCTGTGGAAACACGCGATCCAAATAAGTCTTTTAATGATGCAATATTCACATGCGGAATCGGGAATGCGATGGCAATAAAAATCGCTACGAAACTGATGATCGACAGCACTCCAAATTTCTTGATTACACTCCCGACTCTCTTTGACGTTTCCTTATAGGTCAAAAATGCGAAACATCCAAGCGTCACAAGGCCTGCGAACAGACCAATCCACATGCTTCGTGAAAGGCTGATGGCGAGACAGATAATTGCAGCGATACTTAACGCGTCAAGAATGCGCTGTTTGGAACTGGATGATTTTCCAAATAGAAAAGATGACAAGGCGAAAAGCAAAGCCGGTATCGCGTAGATGAATGATTGAATAAATATGCGATATCCATTTGCGACAACGAGCGTTGCTTCGCCGACGCCCGTGCGTCTAAACCACAAATAGAGCGGTTGCGAAATATGTTTATAGCCATGGCTAAAGACGTATTCGAGTCCCAAGGAAACGATCGCCATCCAAGAAACTCCAGCGATCAATGCGCCGACGCAATAACGACGCAAACGTTCCCCATCGCGATCTGCGAGATCAAGCGTCGGAAGAATGAGCGCGAGGAATCCCCACGCGTTTACATCGGCGAAAAGGAATGTTTGATGCAAAGCAAAACCTCGAAGTGCCCCGTACACAACAAGCGCGGCAAGAATAATCCATTCCGAGCGCGCGAGAACAAGTCGAATGATCTCTTTGACTCGTTTCGCAGATAAGACATTTCCGATCCACCCAATAAAGAAGGCGACAAATATCAAAATGCGCACCGATGTTCCCGGCCATCCGCCAAGTTGAAATAATCCCCCTTTGGATCCAATTACGAGCTCGGCAAAAAGCATCGATAGAGCCAGCGACGGCCGCTTCCATGCGAGGAAAGCAATGATCGCCGTTATAAGTATCGCGATTATACTGTTCCATGCAGGTGAGAAAATTGTAAAAAGCGAGAGAGCTTCAATAATACCTATCCCAATCAAGAAAGATTTGATCGTGAGCCTCGCTCCTTCCCCCTTCGCTGAAGCTACGGGGGACGAACGCTCCTCGCTCCTCGCTCCTTCTTCATCCGATTCAAATAACAACGCAATAGCTATCGTCAAACCGGCCAACATTCTGATGACGCAGGATGAGAAGCCGGGGTGCCATTTTTGGAAATACGAACGCATGCTTGTTGCAATCATGCGTTGTTTGCGCGCCGTACCAGCTCGGGAAAACGATTGTCCGCCGATATGCTTAACGGTCACAGACGGGAGATACCAAATCTTTTTTCCTCTCGCATTCGCCTGTTTGCAATAATCAACTTCTTCAAACCAGACAAAATACCGTTCATCCAATCCACCGACCTCGCGGATAAAATCGCCTTTGATCAAAAAACATGCGCCCATGACTTGGTCAACGCTCTGTGCGACATTCGGATCAAGGTCTTCAGCAAGATACCGTCGATATGCATGCGTACGAATACCAAGATGAGGAAACTTCATCAAAATACTCATCTGACTGCATAGATCAGGAAAACGCCGTATGCTCGGCTGATGATTCCCCTTCTCATCCACAAGCTTCGGCCCGAAGATTGCGCCGTCCGGATGTGCATCCGCCTCCGCGACGAGTTTTGCAAGCGATCCCGGCGGACATTCCGTGTCCGGATTGAGCAACAAAACGTATCGAGCATCAAAGCCGACGAGTCCTTGATTTGTTGCGGCGGCAAAACCACGGTTGTCGTTGTTTAATTGGTAGGTGGTAGGTGGTAGGTGGTAGGTGGAAAGAAAATCGCGCGTCCCGTCCGTGGATGCATTGTCGACGACGACAACATCATACGTCAAACCGGCGCAGGCGGATTCAAGGGATGATAAACACCGCGGCAATTCGTCGCGGTTATTCCATGAAACGATGATGATGCGTAAATCTTTCATAGTAGCTAGTAGCCAGTAGCTAGTAGCTAGGAATTTCAGAGATTCTTTTCATCCTAGCTACTAGCTTCCAGCTACTAGCTACTAATCCCGTGTTTTTCCTTCACGATCTTCTCCCAATACCGGTACTTTTTGAGATTTTTTGGCATCCATCCGATGAGCCACCATGGTAAGGAATAAACAAAACGAGGAAACCATTTGCTAAGCTGGAAGCTCTCACGCTGCTTTGAGACCGTAATTTCAAAGAGCTCTTCATCAATCCACACGCCAGTCCCACCCCGTTCCACGATCGTCAGCCATAAGTCCCAATCTTGAAACTTTTTTAAGGATTCGTCAAAGCCCGTAAAGGCCGTTCGACGCATAAGTGATGTCGTATGAATATAGGGACGCTTACGTAATTTTTCCGCATCAAACGGATAATTCCGGAATTTCTTCCAGCCAACCCTGAACGATGAATACGCAAACGTCACATTTGAGTGTTCAAGCGCTAGTACCATTTTTTCTATTGCATCTGGATGAAGGACGATATCCGCATCAACGAATAATAAATACTCGCCAATGAGATCTTTCACTCCTGCGTTTCTCGCTGCAGAAGCGCCATGATTTCCGCCAAGCTGAATAAAACGGTGCGGAACGGTCAAACGGAGATTCGCCATCAAATCAAACAAGTGATCCGTCGAACCGTCATCCACAATGGTGACTTCAAGAGGACGATAGGTTTGCGCATCAATAGAACGCAAGCAGGCCATGATTTCATTCGCATGATTCCATACAGGGATGACGATGGAAACGATCGGACGGGAGGAAGACATAAAATGTTGGTCAGCTCAAGTCAAATTCGATAATATTGAGAAACGATATTGTTGTATTGTTAAATTGTTATATTGTTTTTCTATGAAGAAGATACAATTCAACAATACAACAATTTAACAATCTATTTTGATGATTATTTGTTTATTTCAATATTACTGAATATATTTTCAAACATATTCCACCGATCACTCCACCGAAAATCCTTTAACACGCGCTTGCGTCCCGCTTTTCCAAAGGCGTGCTGTTTTTCCTCATCACCAAGCAGAATCATAAGCGCACGCGCCGTTTCTTTTGCATCCGATCCGTTTACGAGCAAGCCCGTCTCACGATCCACGAGCGCTTCCGGAGCTCCTCCGGCACGTCCGGCAACGATCGGAAGGCCGGCAAGCGCCGCCTCCAGAAAAACAATGCCAAATCCTTCAAAATCAACCTCATCTTCGTTGATCGGCAGGCAAAACACATTTGCCGCCGCATACCATTCATTTACGTGTTCATCGCTCGCATTCCCGATGAACTGAATGCGGTGCGAACAATCTTTCGCGAGCTCAACCAATTGCGCTTCGTCCGGACCGCGTCCAATGATGACGATCCGAATATCATCATTCGGCGGCAATAATTTGGCCGCGGAAATCAAATCATCAAATCCTTTTCGTTCAACAAGTCGACCGACAGCGAGAATGACGTGCTCTTCCGGTTTCACATCAAGCCGAAGCCTCGCATCCTCTTTCGACGGAAATGTTCGATCATATACGCCTGGCGTAATAACCGTTGAACTGATCCCAAAACATTTTTGTATCTCCTCTTCGGTCGCATGGCTATTTGCGACGACCGCAGATGCTTGCTTCAAAATCATTCGTGCAAGCATTCTCCGATGCGGTCCGGTATATGCCCTGCGAATATCCAGCCCATGCGCAAGAATCACATACTTCGGCCCTCCGAACCAATGGGAAATCATTGCAGCCGTGCCAACGGGCAAAATATGGCTCACGAGCAGGCAGGAAGCTTCCTTTCGCAAGCGATGACAGATTCCCACAATCGGCCACCAGCGCGGCCATTGCTGGCGGAACATGCGCACCGGCGTTGGGTTCCCCGGTCCGACAGGTTCATATTCATCCGAAATAAGCACCTTCATCCCCCCATTTGACGCCGTCACCACATCCCCAAGATAACGCGCAACCCCTCCCCGCTCCGGCGGGTAGTCGATGGTAATCAAGTATGGAGGTTTGGTCATGATATTCTTTCCTACGAATTACGAATTTTACGAAATTACGAATGCTCTATTTCCCAGCTGATTTATGAATAAACATTTCAATTTATCGATTCGTACTTTCGTGTGATTCGTAATTCGTAGGAGCTATTCGTGGAGCTCATCCTCAACCGGATCATCTGGACTCACTTTGGACCGGAGCCAGTTCAGACTGGTTTTGAGGTCTTCGATGGTCAGAAGCTTGGTGATAAGGAGGATACAAACAGCATACGCTACATCGAAGATCAAAGACAAGACGAATGGAATGTCCACGCCTACGTAGCGTATAACGGTCCAAATAAGAAAAGCGGCGACGCCTGATCGGACAAGAAGCCATGATAGCCATTTTTTAGATGGGATATCTTTCCATGCAAAACATACGCCCATAAATAAGAGGAAGGCGTAGCTGAATATTCCTGCCCACGCAGCACCGACAGGTCCGTATGTTGGAATCAACAGAACGTTCAGAATCGCGTTCACGAGCATGGTCGCTCCGAGCGAAGCAGTTTTGAGATGCGCGCGGTGCGAAGCGTTCAAGAGCGAGCCGATTGGATAATCTAAAAAGATTGGGATAAGCACCCATGGCAAAATCGTGAGAGGCGCGACGGCTCCAAGAAACGAATTCGAATAAAACGCCGGAACAAAACGCGGCGCGATCGCGCTCAAGCCTGCGGCAAGCGGAACGGATACGAGAGCCATGAGCCGTATGGATCCTTGCAAAACTTCTCCCAATTTTTCCCGGCGTTCGGCATTCGCAAACATCAAACTCATCGCCGGGTAGAGTGCGGCGACGAACACGAGCGGAATAAATTGAAACGCAAATGTCGTCTTGTATGCCACCGCATAATTCCCGACTGACGCATTCCCCTGAAACTCGCGGATGAATATCGTATCCAAATACGAATACACTTTCACGAATATTCCGGCGAGCGCAAACGGCAATGCCTGCTTCATTGCTCCGCGGATATCCGCCGAACTCGGCTTGCCGCTCAACCCCACATGTTTTTGCGCCTGCATCCACGCCCAGCCCACATTCCACACGCTTCCAATCAGAAGCGCGCTCGCAAGTCCGGGTGCGCCCCAGCCCAAAAAAGCCGCGGAAACGGCAACGACTGCGGAAAGCGTCTGGCCGACCAGCATTCCAATGGCTTCGTATCCAAGAAATTGTCTTCCGCGCAACGCTCCATACAGCGCGAGCTGTATCGAATCCGCCGACATCACAAAAAGCATGATCGTGAGCGCGATCAAAGTATCCCCACTCACTCCGCGCCATGCGCCGAATGCGAATGCCGCCAAAGCCGCAAACGGAATAAATAACGCCTTTAAACGCAAAGACGCGCTTAGCAAGGCGCGCCCTTTTCTTTCATCAGCCGCAATGGCCCGGATAATCACCTGGGTCAGCCCAAGGTCTCCGAGCACGACAAAGGTCGACGATATCGCCACGGCATAAAAATATTCCCCAGTCACTGCCGGTCCCACAATCCTCGCCGCAATCGTAAACGCCGCAAAGGCAATCACCTTCTGCCCCACGGTCGCGAGCATGAGCCTCGAGGCATTCTGCGCAATGATTTTTCCCGTAGTCATGCGGATTATCATAGCGTTTGCGTTGTTAAACTGGAAGGAATAAGCCAATAAAGAGTATTGCACTTGACAAAGCAATCATTCCATGATATCTTTTCGAGTTCAAATGAACCCTTATGGCAAGGTTCGCCAAAGCTCTTTATAAGGAAAAGAAGATGAACCAAACAAAGAAAAACCGTGGAATGTGGAACCTGGTATATACGTCAGTGAATTTGATGGAATCCATTGGCAATGAAATTGAGAGTACAACAATTCCTCTGACTGCAACAACGGAAGATGAAGCTATCTTCGAAGCAAAGATACGGTGGCAACAAATCCTCGAAGAAGCTAATACCACATGGGAGGAACAGAAGGCGACATGGAATAATCCTCCTCAAAGCATTTTCAATGACGTGCCTCCAAACCCTCGCATCGTTTACAGCTTTCCACTATTCTAACTTCGCACATCCGTGCGACGACGAGCACACTCACTCAACATCGTTGACAAGTGTGCTCTTTTTTTTACCAAAACACGGAACAGCTTCCGCCATTCCGTGTTCAAATTGCTTTATATTTTCCCAGCTACTAGCTACTAGCTACTAGCTACCTATCTCTTCGACCACTGTGGCGCTCGTCTCGCCTTCTTGAGTCCAGGCTTCTTGCGTTCTTTCTTTCGAGGATCGCGCATGAGGAAACCAAGTTTCTTGAGCGATTTACGGAATGTCGGGTTCAGTTCGCAGAGCGCGCGGGCAATACCGTGGCGCACGGCTTCTGCCTGGCCGGTCATGCCTCCGCCGAGAACTTTCACGCTGATATCGACCGATTCTTTCTGACCAGCTGTTTCGAGCGGTTCTTCGACGCGTCGGCGATATTCGTAGGTATTAAAATAGGTTTCGTATGGGCGGCCATTAATCACAATCTTGCCCGTGCCGTTCTTGATTAAGCGAACACGCGCGATGGCCGTCTTTCTTCGACCGACCGCGGCAATGTATCCGCCTTTCTTCATGTCGATCTCGGTCGCCTCGGCCTTGGATTCATGCACAGCCTTTTTCGGAGCAGCTGCCTTTTTCGGAGCAGCAACTTTCGCTTTCGGTGCGGCCTTGGCTTTTGGCTCAACGGCTTTCTTTTCTTTCTTTTCTGGGGTCTTCTTGTCTGGCATATATCTTAGACGCTGATCTTCAAGCGCTTTAATCGCGAAACGCGATGTTTATTCTTCGGCAACATGTATCGAATCGCATGCTCAAGAATCCGTTCCGGCTTGTTCGAAGAAGCGACCTGTCGCATGGTCACAGATCGAATACCGCCCGGACGTCCGGAAACGAAATAATGCTTTTTCTGATCCAATTTCTTTCCGGTCAGTTTTACCTTTGCCGCATTCACGATATGAACAAAATCACCGGCATCAATATGCGGAACAAAGGAAGCCTTATGCTTTCCCTGAAGCAACTTGGCGACATCCGTCGCAAGGCGGCCGACGATTTTGCCTTCTGCATCAATCACGTGTTTTGCGCGTGTGACCTTTGGCATTCCAACGAGTTTTTTCCAAGCCATATTATTTTACGAGTTGAATTTGAACGATTTCCGCTCCATCGCCTTTTCTGCGTCCAAGTTTGACAATACGCGTGTACCCGCCTGCGCGCTTCGCATATCGCGGACCGAGCTCTTCGAGCACTTTGTTCACCGCCGATTCAACCAAAAGCGCGCTCGCGAGCTTTCGACGCGATGCGAGCGTCTTTGAACGGCCAGACGTAATGAGCTTTTCCACAACCGGACGGACGGCTTTTGCCTTTGCGAGCGTGGTATTCACACTCTCGTAGAGCACAATCGACGTCGCCAAACCGCGGATCAGCGCTTCGCGCGGACCATTGGATCGATCAAGCGTTGCTTTGTTCTTCCGATGTCTCATAATTCGTAGGTGGTAGGTAGTAGGTGGTAGGTAGGGGAACGCCGGTGGCGTGCCCAGCTACAAGGAAACCTTATTCTTCAGTCTCTTCCGCAGAAGCTTCTCCAACCGATTCATCAAGTGTCGTCAGAAGGGAGAAGTGGTCGAGGAGAATTTTAACCGACTGCGAGATCGCTTCCTTCGGATCAATCGTTCCGTCCGTTTCCACGCGCAAGACGAGCTTATCGTAGTCTGTTTTTTCACCGACGCGCGTTGCTTCCACTTTATACGATACGTTCAGTACCGGGCTGTACAGCGCATCAATGGCAATGTTTCCAAGTTCTAACTTATCTTTCGCGCGATCTTCCGTACTGCGATATCCCCGTCCAGGACCAACTGTCACTTCCATTTCAAGATTCGCAGTCTTATCTGTAAGAGTACAGATGACGTGATCCGGATTCACAATCTCCACGTCGGAGTTCTTGTCAAAGCTTGACGCTGTTACCGTTTTCTCGCCCGTTGCCTTCAAAAATAATTTTACTGGCTCTTCCGAGAATAGCTTGATCCGTAATGCTTTCAGGTTCAGGATGACTTCAACAACATCTTCTTTTACTTTTGGAATTGTTGAAAATTCGTGATCAACGCCTTTCATCTTCACTGCGGTCACGGCTGCGCCCGGCAATGAAGAAAGGAGAACGCGTCGGAGCGCGTTTCCGATCGTGGTTCCGTATCCGGGAGAACACGGTTCGACGATGAGCATGCCTTCGTGCGGACGATCGCTCGCCTCGTAACGAATGCTTGATGGGAGGAGGATGGACTCCATAGTGGTCAAATGAACGTTAGCGTGAGTAGAACTCAACGATGAGTTTAGTATCAAATGGCTGTTGCTTCACTTCTTCGTCGCTCGGTTCGCCCGTCACTTTCACGATCATCTCTTTCGCGTCAACAGCGATCCATGATGGAGATTGGTGATTTTTCAGCCGTTCCTCAATCTCTTTCCATGGTCCCTTATTCTTTTTAATGGCTCGAATCGTAATGACATCCCCGGGCTGAACGCGATACGACGGGATATTCATTTTCTTTCCATTGATGTCAAACATGGCATGGCTCACGAATTGTCGGGCCATGGCGCGCGTCTGCGCCAAACCGGAACGGAAGACGACGTTATCAAACCGGCGTTCGAGCGCTCGCACGAACATGTCTCCGGTATTGCCACGCTTCTTTGAAAGCTCGGCGAACAAATTGCTGAACTGCCGTTCGTTCAATCCGTAAATGCGGCGGCACTTCTGCTTTTCACGGAGCTGTTTGCCGTAGTCCGTGATGCGCGCGCGGCTTGTCGGTCCGTGAACGCCCGGAGCAAACGGACGCTTTGCCAAAATCCGATCGATTTTCGGTCGACCATCCAGGTTGACGCCTTCGCGGCGGGACATTTTCGCAGTTAACTTCATTTTCATAGCTTTGGTTGCTTCTATCGGTCTACGAATTTACGAATGATACGAATCGGCGAATGTAGAAATAATATCGAATTGAGACATTCGTATATTCGTAATTCGCTGATTCGCATTATTTGTATATTCGTAGGACATATAGGGCATACTAGACTCTTCGAGGTCGCGGGGGTCGGCAACCGTTATGAGGAATCGGCGTCACATCTTTGATCGACAGCACATTCAATCCGTTTGCATTCAACGCACGCACGGCGCTTTCCCGTCCCTGACCGACGCCGCTCACAAGAACATGCACGTCTTTTAATCCGGTTTCTGCAACTTTCTCCGCAACGTTTTTTACAATAATTGAAGCCGCGTATGGCGTGGCTTTTTTCGGACCGCGAAAACCGCAATGACCGGCGCTGGACCACGCAAGAATGTTTCCTTCCGCATCTGAAAGAGAAATGATCGTATTGTTATACGTCGCCTGAATATAGGCATTCCCCGTTGAAACCAAACGCTTCGTTTTCTTTCCACGACGCGCTTTGACGGTCTTTGAATCTTTTTTCGTGTCCTTCTCCATAGATGTATGTCGAGTAGTAGGTGGTAGCCGTCAGCCGATAGCCGATAGCCAGTAGCCAATTTTAGGTCTTTTCAAGTTTACGCTTACCAGATCCCATAGTACGTCGCGTGTTTCCGCGTACGGTTCGATTATTCGTCTTGGTGCGCTGGCCGCGAACCGGCAAATGGCGGGAATGGCGGATGCCGCGATAGCTCTGGACTTCCTTCATGCGCTTGATGTTTCCAAGAACTTCACGCTTCAAATCACCTTCAACGCGATAGGTCTTTTCGACAATCGCGCGAATCTTGTCTTCCTGTTCCGACGTCATGTCTTTTACGCGTACGCTTCCCGGAATTCCGGATGCTTCCACGATTTTGAGCGCCGTAACGCGACCGATGCCATAGACATAGGTGAGTGCGATATCAAGACGCTTTTGTGCTGGGAGGGTGACTCCTGCTATACGTGCCATAGGTAATAGGTAATGGTGAGTCTAAAGCAGACTGAACCCTCTTGAAGGTATCAAGAGATCAGTATAATGGATTGTTGTATTGTTAAATTGTTACATTGCTATTTGTAGCAATACAACAATTTAACAATACAACAATTCTTCATACCTCCACGACTCGATGGAAGATGAAAGATGATTCAAGATGTAAGGGACCAATCAGCCGGTGTATTGTGGCTACAGATTGGAGGGATAGATCGCGGTAAACGCGACGTACGACCTCCGGCCTTTAGCCTTATCCTTGACGCTGTTTATGACGCGGATTCTTTTTGCACACGACAACCACCCGGTTCTTCCTTCGAATAACCTGGCAATCCCGGCACATTGGTTTTACGGATGATCGAACTTTCATAAGTTGGGGCGTGGGGCGTGGCGTTTGGGGCGTAGTGGACTTCAGCGACAGGTTGTGGCGATCTTCTTCACCACGCCCCGTACGCCACGCCCCACGCCCTGATTTGTGCGCTAGAATCTATAGATAATTCGTCCTTTTGTCAAATCGTAGGGGCTGATCTCGAGCTGGACCTCGTCACCCGGTGTCAAACGAATACGATTTTTGCGTAATTTGCCAGATAAATGACAAAGAAGATCCTGCCCGTTCTCGAGCTTGACTCGAAACGTCGTCGCCGGCAGATTTTCTTCAACAATCCCCTTCACGACAAGAAAATCTTTCGTTGCAGGCTTTTCTGCCTGCCCCGACGACGGTTTATGCTTTTTTCTGAAGTTTCTTGCGATAAACGATGCGCGATGTGGTTATCCACATTCGAGTGACGAAATGATAGCAGGGATGATGTGAAGACGTCAAGGATATTAGACCGAGTTGGGGCGTGGGGCGTGGCGTACGGGGCGTGGCGAAGAATAAGACAAAGAATGTTGACAAAAAGAAAGGGAAATGATATATTCTTCTGTCTTATCTAAACACTTAGATGCCTAAAAGGAGAGTCGGGTGAAAGACACATCTCAAAAACAAACTTCAAAAAGACATCGAGTCCAAGTCGATCTCAATGATCGCGAGTTCGCTGAACTTCAGGAACTGCAAAAGCGTGGCGACCATTCCAGTCATACCGAGACAGTGCGAGCCGCACTCAAGGTATTCGATTTCTTCGTAGAAGCAAAAAAGCAGAACGCTTCTATCCTATCCAGAAGAAAAGATGGATCAATGGTCAGAGCTGTTCTGCTCTAACAAAAACCAATAACCAAGCAAGGAGAGCCAGTATGTCAGATGGAAACGAACGACAAAACAGCACAGTCAAATTAAACGACGGAAGAACGTCTGTCGATCAGATCGAAATCGAAAGCATGACGTTCAGATTCGGAAAACAAGGATCTGCTGATATGGCAGATCTCCTGCGAAGATCCGACGACCCTTCGTACGAACTCCTCATTCGAAGTGCACTCACCTTGTATTCAGTATATGTCGATCAACGAAATAAAGGCGTGAAAGAGGTACACTTTCCACAAACCGACGGCACTGTTGAACATTTTACGTTCACGAGGTAGTCGACATGACACAAGAGACTCATTACAAAACCCATCCGGCAGTGTCGGATGGGTTTACTCGTTATACATAAGCCACTAGGGAACTAGGCCACTAAGCCACTAGGGGGAATTGCATTTCCTTAGTGGCTTAGTGGCCTAGTTCCCTAGTGGCTTATTTCCCAGTCACCGTTGCCTTAATCCGTCGAATTCCGGCTGACGAGGCTTCCTCCTTGAGAATTTTGAATGAACCAAGTTCGCCGAGGCGGGAGACATGCGGACCGCCGCAGATTTCTTTACTGAACCAGTCCGTGTTAGCACCGACGCGGTAGACGCTGATGTCGCCGCCAATGCCTTTGTACTTATCTTCGAAGAATCCGAGTGCACCCGATGTTTTCGCCTGATCCACATTCATGTGCTCGCACGTGACTGGAAGATCGGAACGAATTGCATCGTTTACAAGATCCTCAACCTGTTGAATTTGATCAGCTGTCATTTTGTCCGGATGGGAAAAATCAAAACGAAGACGTTCTGGTGTGATGTTCGATCCTTTTTGTTGAACGTGTTCACCAAGAACTTTTCGAAGCGCCGCATGAAGCAGATGTGTTGCCGTATGCAAGCGCGTGCTTGCGGAGGAATCGTCCTGCAATCCGCCTTTAAACATTCCTGCGCTGGCAGTGCGCGAGAGCTCCTGATGTTTCTCGAACTCGCGCGTAAATGCCTCGTGATCAACAGCACCGCCATGTTCTTTGACGATTTCTTCGGTTAACTCAAGCGGGAATCCGTATGTCGAATAGAGAATAAACGCCTGTTCTCCGGTCATATCCCCTGCCTTGAGAATCTTTTCGAGTTCTTTGATCCCGTTTGAAATTGTTTTGCCAAACTTTTTCTCTTCCTTTTCCAATTCATTCAAAATCATCTCCCGCTTTGTTTCGAGCTCGCGATACTGCTCACCGTACTGTCCAATGACGATCGAAGCGATATGTTGGCAGATCGATCCCGTGACTCCGATGCGATTCGCCTCGCGAATCGCGCGGCGGATTAAACGGCGAATCACATAGCCCTGTTGAACGTTTGACGGAACAGCTCCGTCCGCAATCGCAAAGGTTGCGGCGCGAAGATGATCTGCGATGATTCGCATGGATCGATCGACATGCACTTCGTCCCCGTATTTCTTTTTTGACAATTCCTCAATCGAACGGAAAATAACTTGAAACACATCCAGCGCATACACGTCCCGATGGCCGCCAAGAACGGCCGCCGTACGCTCAAGACCCATGCCGGTATCCACATTCTTTTTTGGAAGCGCTTCGAGCGCCGCGCCTTCTTCTGGCCGGTTGAACTGCATGAAAACATTGTTCCAGATCTCGACAAAACGCCCGCAATCGCAATTCGGATGGCAAATCGTCCCGAACTCCGGCGAATGTTTGGCGCCTGTGTCATAAAAAATTTCCGTATCCGGACCGCACAGGCCTTTTGCCGTGGCGCCCGGCCACCAATTTTTTGCTTTCGGATATGCATAAATACGCGGACCGTCCACCTGTGCCGGCTCATCTTTTTCGGCAGTACCGATGTCCGCCGCGATTCCGTGCACTTCGAACTGCGCCTGCCATATCGCAATTGAATCTTCATCGCGCGGCGCATCCTCATCGCCTTGAAATACGGTCACGTAGAGCCGTTTCGGATCAATGTCAAACCAGCGTTCAGATGTCAGGAGCTCATACGACCACGCAATCGCCTCTTCCTTAAAATAATCGCCGAGCGACCAGTTACCGAGCATTTCAAAAAACGTGAGATGGCGGTTATCACCGACTTCTTCAATATCGCCTGTCCGAATGCACTTTTGCGCATCCGCTAAACGCGTCCCCATGGGATGCGGCTGGCCTTTGAGATATGGAATCAGCGGCTGCATGCCGGCCGTATTAAAAAGTACGCTCGGATCGTTTTCCGGAATCAAACTCGCCGACGGCAAGATGGCGTGGCCTTTTTCTTGAAAGAATGCGAGGAATTTCTCGCGTAAGTCGTTGATGGTCATATAACTTCTAGCTTCTTTTCTTCGGCCTCCACCTCAATTGTTCCATTCCCTTTATTCTTCTCCAACACGCGATACAAGACCTCGGCCTGATTCGCATAGACGCGTAGGATTTCCGCATCAATATCCGTCGTCGTTGCAACTCCTGCGGGCATTTGCAAAAGCAAAAAGGCTTTTGACTCCATATCGGAACGAGATGATGGGATCACAAGGACATCGGCGCCGGACTCATCTCGCACGAATGCATGCGAACGTTCTTGAAGATGAATGTCCAGAAGATCTCGATTTGAAACTCGGAAAAGTTGATCCGGATCAACGGAAAATTCTTTTAATGTCCGTAATTTTTGCAAGGATACGAATCGAATCATGCCGTGTTGTAATCGGACATGCGTTGCCGCTCCGGCCGCGATGGAGCGAAATAATTCGCGTTCATGCGTATCTGCCGACGGCAGGGCTTGCACGGTTTCATTCGCCAGTTTTTTTAACGCTTCAATGCGCCGATTGATCGCACCAATATACTCGTATGATGAAGCGAGTTCGCGGCGAGCTTTATCCAAATCCGTCATGGCAGATTGCCTTTCACGTTCCTTATGATCAATCCACTTTTCAAACATTGAGAAGCAAATCAATCCCGTTGCACCAAACAGAAAAATAAGGATCTCTTCAGCCTGCTCTTCAGGAATAGAAAAAATATTATGCCGAACCATTGATGGAGAGAGGACGGCGAGAACAAGAAAAGCTAGGTAGATAAACGAAACCCATTCAAATCGGGGTTGTTTTGCCATAGGTTGTACGCGGGCAGAATAACCGAAAAGGGACAGGAAGGGAAGGAGGACGGAGAGAGGCCACTAGGGAACTAGGCCACTAAGCCACTAGGGGGTGAAATCAAGAATTTGCATTTCCCCTAGTGGCTTAGTGGCCTAGTTCCCTAGTGGCCTATAATTCCCCCGCCCAAGCATTCCTGCCCTTTGTAGAAAACGGCAGACTGGCCGGGCGCGGCGGCGAAGACGGGTTGATGAAATCGAACGGAAAGGCCGTTGCGAATTTTTTTGATGGTGCACGGCACAGGATCCTGGCGATATCGAACTTGCACGGTCAAACGATCTTTTTGATTCGGCGCGCGTGAAATCCAATGCAGATCTGCAACTGTGGCATCTTGAGCGTATAAAAGCGGATGATTCCGGCCGCGAACAACAACGAGGTGATTGTGTTTGAAATCTTTCGATGCGGCATACCACGGACTTGTTCCGGCATGACGAACAGTAAATCCATGCCGCTGGCCGATCGTAACCGCATCCAAACCTTCATGATGTCCAATACGAGTCCCGCGTTCGTCAATAACATCGCCAGGAACAGATGGGATGCGAGAACGTAAAAATTCTTTCATGGAACGTTTGCCAATGAAACAAATGCCCATGCTTTCCTTTCGTTCCGCTGTTGGCAAACCGAAATCCCTCGCGAGTTTTCTCACGTCGGACTTCACGTAACCGCCGATCGGAAATACGGTTCGACGTAATGCCGACTGTGATATGCGGTGTAAAAAATAACTCTGATCTTTTTCTGGATCTTTCCCTATCAAAAGATGCGCGCGCCCGCCAGTTTCACGTCGAACGCGCGCATAGTGGCCTGTCGCAATCATCGTCGCCTTCAAACGACGCGCCGCTTCAAAAAAAACACCAAACTTGATTTCCTGATTGCAGAGCACATCCGGATTCGGCGTAACACCTCTTGCATACTGTGCAAACATCTTGTCGATGACTTTTTTACGATAGATATCCTCAAAATCAAACGTTAATAAAGGGATGCCAAGCTTTGCGGCAACACGCATGGCATCGCGCCGATCGCCTCGCCACGAGCATTCCCCGCTCCATATATCTTTTGTCTCTGACCAATTTTTGATAAAGCCCCCGATCACCCGATACCCCTGCTTTACAAGCAAAGCCGCGCTGACGCTTGAATCAACGCCTCCGGACATACCGACGAGGATGAGAGGTTTCATGATGAGGCCACTAGGGAACTAGGCCACTAAGCCACTAGAGAAATAACATCTCCTAATAGTTCATTTCTTCCCTAGTGGCTTAGTGGCCTAGTTCCCTAGTGGCTTATTCAAATATCCCCGCGTATACACGTCAAGATACCCGCTCGCCTTCGTTGCGTCGTGCGAAGCCAAAATATCCTTGGCATGCGCTTGCTGAAAACGGATAAGCGCGGCTTTTGTTGCATCACCGAACAGCTGGGTTTCGCGTCCAGATGATCCCGCTCCCGTTTTCGCAACGGGATATCCGTGAGTGTTTAGATACTTTTGCAATGCCTGCACATCCGACCCCCGGTCTCCCTTTGCAAGATTCTGCCGAAAACCAGCAGATACCGAAGCGTTCCAAGTAAAATTCGACCACCCCCAGCGGAGCAATGACCGCGCCGCCGTAAAAGAAGACTCCCGCGTATTCGCGCCTAAAACAACAACAAGGAGTTCTTTTGCAGGCTCCCCTTTCGGGTACGCTCGAACGGCAAGATTATATTTCGATTCATAAATAAATCCCGTTTTTCCTCCAGTGACGATAATGTCGGAATCATTCAAAAGGATATCGTTCGTATTCTTAATATCTTTTTTGATCACCGGATGCGAAGTCGTAAAAAGATAGTGCGCCGTCGTCATGGCCTGGCGGACCACATCGGTACGCTCGGAAATAATCATGAGCGAAGCTACGTCATACGCAGATGTGGTATTTTTCGGATCCATGCCTGCCGCATCATGAAATGAGGTTTTCGCAAGTCCGTACGACTCTGACGCCGCATTCATCTTTTGGATAAATGCAGACATCCCCTTCCCGTCAAACAGGCGCCCCAGCGCCATCGCCGCATTGTTCGCTGAACCGACAATTGCGGAAAACAAAATATCTTTCAAGGTCATTACGCTGCCGGATGGAACCTGCAGACGCCCGCCTCCGACCTCATCCTGCTTCAGAATCGACGCTTTCGCATTCCAATTCGTCGGCGTTGAATCAAACACCGTGCACGTCATCATTTTCGTCAGCGAAGCCGGAACCCATGTCTTGTCCGCATTGGACTCATATAAAACTTTTCCACTACTCGGATCCAAGAGCAAAAGAGAGGCGTATGAGGATGCGTTAATCGGGACAACTGTCGCATCGCTCTTTTTTTCTGGAATGGAAAACGTAGCCGCATCCGCCGCAAACGGAAACAGAACCATCAAACCAATCTGAACCGCTGTAAAGAAAATGGCGGACGCTCTCTTCTTCATAGTTCAAAATTCTGTATGCGGTCGCGCACCCAATCCGCAATCTCGCCCGCAAGAACCGCATCGCCTTCGATCATCGCCGTCCCATGGCCAACGCGCTTTAAGCGCTTGAATAATTTTGTTTCTATCTCCAGCGCATCCATAATTTGCTCCGACGCTTCAACGCTTTCATCATCATCTTCTGCTGATGCGACAATAAAGACGCTTTGCTCCGGCGTGACGTATTTTGCGGCGTTCATCGCATCCACGCCTCGATAATCAAGCCCAGGGCTAAGCAAAACCGCGCACGGCATGGTCGGATTCTGTTGCAATAGCTGTAAGGAAAGGTTGGCTCCGACGGATGCGCCGATCGTGCCGATACGGTCGTCTTCGATGCCGCGTGCGCGAATCCATGCATGCGCGCCGATCGCATCCTGAATGGATTCGGCATGCTCCGCGTCCGTAAATGCACGATAATCAATCGCCGCCCCTTCAACCGTTTGCGTCGATTCCCCGTGCCCGCGCAGATCAATTGCGAGAGACGCGATGCCTCGATGAGCGAGCTGTTGCTGCATTCCATCCCACGATTCTTTGTTTGACGGCATCATGTGCAAAAGAATGGCGGCTCCAACCGTTGTCGGGGCTGTCGTCCAATTCCCGACGATGCGTATTCCATCGTCAGTCGTAAACTCAATGCGTTGTCCTCGTGGCATAAGTATAGAAGATAGAAGATAGAAGATAGAAGATAGAAATCTGACTTCTAACTTCTAAATTCTAACTTCTTGCTTTTAGTCAAAATGTACTTTCTGACCGGGCTGAAGGTTTGATGATTTAAATACGACGGTTCCGGGAGCTTCCTCATCTTTCTGCGGTGAGAGAACATCATCCATCGGCCGCTTCGGTTCATTCCCCATCAACACATGTTCGGAAAAACGATCTTCAAGGACCGAGAGCCTCCGGTCTTCATTCGGCCGTTCTGATCGATCAGAGCGATCACGGCGCTTTCGTTTGCGCTTGCGACGCTCTTCCATCTCACGATCATCCGTTCCGTTTTCCGCGCGCACAGGCAACGCTGGTTCGGAATGTGCAAACGAACGTTCCGACGAACTCTGATGATGAAACGATCCTCCCGACGGTCCGTGATCTCGATCGTCATTCCCTCTGCCGAAACTGCGCGAAACAGGCCGTGATACCGGCTGATTCATCTGCGCGTCTCCAGTGAAATCACCCTGTCGTCTCGTCCCAGCTTCTCCCATCCCCTTCATAAAGGACGGACGAGCTGTCGCATGAGGCACTGCCCCCAAACCCATCTCTCTTCTCGCCGCGCGCTCCTCGCTCCTCACATCTTCCTTCGGCATGATCATTTTCCTCCTTGTATCAACTGCCGCACCTCGATTGCCAGCGATCGCTTCGAGCAACTCTGACCGCTCTTCATCTTCATCTCCTTGATCATTGACAACTTCAACAAGTTTGTCCGGTTTGCTCATGACAATTCTCGGACGATTCGGAAGAGGGGCATCGACCCGAGGATGCGCAGAGCGCACGGTTCCGCCTTCTTCAATCGTTCGCATAGCGTTTGACAATGGATTCCGCTTCTCGTCACTCGTCGATTCGATGGATTCAACCACATCTATCCCCTCGGGCGTGGTTCCAGTCACAGCGGCTTTCAACACACGTCCATGAACTTTCTTTTCATCCTTAATCAGTGGTAAGCATTCCGCACAATACATTGGACGAGATGGATCAAGCTGAATCGGCATTTCCCAAACCGCGCCGCATCTGGAACACGTATGTTTGAATTTCGGTTTATCCTTCTTTTTTTGCGGCTGACTTTTAGTAATGGCCGCAAGACGATCTGCAGAAAATCGAAGGTACTCGCCACCCGGACTTTCTTGGCCGTTTTCCGCCGCATCCCTCTCTTCCTCGGTTGTAATGGCGGGATACGATATCGTCCCGTGCGCAACCACATCTCCTTCCGGAATCTGATCCTCCTGTGTCGGTCCAGCTTCCATCCCGCTCCACTTTAAAACCTTTTCTTCAATATCCGATCGGCTTGTTGCATACCGTTCACGTGAAACGCTGATGACTTTTTCCACACTCCCTGTCCGCTGAGCAATTGGCGGAAGCGTAAGTGCACTGAACGGTTCGGTCGCAACCCCATCAACCATTAACTTAAGATAAATGCCGTATTTTGGAAGATTCGTCATGTCTTCCGGAATAAACGTTGGCGCAAATTCCTTTTCCATGTATGTCGCATCCGGAGAGCCGACGCGGAAAATCACAAGCGTTCCAACGTTGCCGAACACGGCATCTCGAACTGTTTCATCCAGCTGTTCAATATATTGGTGAGCGAGAATCAGGGCGAGACGGTACTTGCGCGCTTCAGAAAGAATGCCGGCAAAGTTTGGTCCGGCAAAATTTTGGAATTCGTCGACATAGAGAAAGAAATCTTTTCGATCGATTTCGGGCATGTCCACACGCTCCATGGCCGCAAGCTGAAGCTTGGTAATGATCATTCCGCCGAGCAGTCGCATGTTGTCTTCGCCGATACGGCCCTTAGACAGGTTCACGATAAAAATCTTCCGGTTATCCATGATATGCCGTGGATTGATTGTTGATTTTACCTGTGCAACGATATTTCGGATGACGCTCGCGGACAAAAATTGTCCCACCTTGTTCTGCACCGGAGCGATCGCTTCGGTCGCATACTTTTCCGACCATGAAGAAAACTCCGCCACCCAGAACGTTTTCACGATCGGATCCCGAATTTTCTCGATCACGCGCTGGCGGAAATCCTTATCAACGAGCAGACGATTAATCCCTAACAGCGTCGCTCCGGGGAAATCAAGAAGCGCGAGCACGCAGTTCAAAAGAATATATTCCATGCGCGGACTCCATACGTCCGGCCAGATTTTTTTGAACACCCCCATCAGTCCGGATCCGACCAAATGCTTCTGCTCGTCATTCACTGTTTCTAAAATATTGAAGCCGACGGGATAATTCAAATCCGCCGGATTGAAATACACGACATCGTTAATGCGCCAGCTTGGAATAAAATCCAGCATTTTTTCCGCCGTATCGCCGTGCGGATCGATGTAACAGCATCCATGCCCCGCGTAGATATCCGACAAAATCATGTTTTCGAGCATGGTCGTTTTTCCCATGCCCGTTTTTCCAAGCACATATACATGCCGCCGCCGGTCGTCCAACTTAATCCCGAACCTCCGCTGTTGGTTGCGGAAATTCGTCTGGGCGAACAAGGTAATCTCGTTCGGATCAAATGGCGGTGATTCAGGCATGGTGAGTTAGGGAGTAGGCCGTAGCCAGTAGCCAGTAGGAATCTCTCTTCCTACTGGCTACTGGCTATGGCCTACTGGCTGCCTTAGCCGAATGGGAGATTAATCGGCGGTTCGATCTTCTTCGCTTCCGTCTTCTTCAATTGAGGAGCCTTTACATCCTTTACAACCGGTAAATGCCACAAACCGGCAAGCTCGTCCGTTCCCATGTGAAACAGGGCGACCCCGACCCAGTCTGAACGGCTTCGATACCCGCGGATGAGCTTATTTTTTCGATGGTTGTTCCGGCGATCTCGCATGAATAGCAGCGCACCGTTCACGCCAACCTTATTTCCCTCCGGCTTCAACGCTTGCAAATCGTTTGTATTAAACTGCTTAATCGCTCCAATAAATGACTGGAGAATCTTTCCTTTCTGGAAGACTTCTTTCCGTCCGATATACATGAAACGAATCTTGCATTTATATTGAATCTTTGCAGCTTTCTTTTCTACGGCTTCCATTTTTCCCCGCTCGCCCGGCGTCAGCATGAGCATCTTCATCTGATTCTCCTCCCTCTTCTTCGTATCAGCCGACACGCCCGTTCCGAAAATAACATTTCCTGCCGCACCTAATACGGCCATCGGTGCGTTCGCAACATGATCCGCAAAGGTCGGTTTCGGCGGCCTCCGCTCCCCTTTTAACGCAACCATTTCCGTCGCGCTTTTCTTGCCGAATTCCTTCTGATCAATCGGCGTAATAATAATTTGATACCATGCTTGTTCGCCGGGACCGAGACGAGAGAATGCTTCAAGAAGCGCCGCGAGGGGATCTTTAAATTCACCTGTCATTTTATCTTCAAAATGCTCGTAATTCTTGATCGGATACACATCGCTCTTCACTGGGATAAGTTCGGTTCCAAAACAGTCGTATGTATCATCCGGATAGTGCTGGGGAACTTTCGTCGCATAATCTTCTACTTCCGTAATTTCCGCATCCGGATACTGGGCATATACCGACGCCTCAATAAGATCCCGCAATCCGGCATTGCAATGCATGAGATACTGAACATGCCCTTCGATAGAAATAATTTCTACCGACATGGGATCCTGGGTTTTTCCGTCAATCCATTTTTCCTTCAATCCGATCGGGGAGTGCGCTCCGGCAAGATGAGCGAATAAATTGTCGACGGCTTTAACCGTTTGCAGGGACTCGCGCGGAACATCAATGGCGAGGACGATAAAACGTTTTTTCTTTTGCGCTTTTAATTGAACGCTGTCAAGCCAAAGCGCGCGAAAAGCAAACCAGCCGAGAAAAAGAAAGATGACCCAGCCTCCGTGCAAAAATAACCAGATCATGGCATGCAGAGGGTCTTGGCCCATTTGAAAAAGAATATTCTGAAGCACGCTTCCGAAATCAAAATTCGACAGGTTTGGAACACCACCCGATGAGACATCGGAAATTGGGACATCTTGAACCATGGAAAAGAGTATAGCACGAGGATAGACTGGCGTTTAGGTCCATAACGCTCACCCACTCGCTCAAAAAAACAGCATTGCAGATCATACTGATTGTTACATTGTTTCATTGCTACATTGCTCATAGTATCGATTCTTTAGCAATTTAACAATACAACAATGTAACAATTGTTGTATTGTTTACCTTCTATTTAGCACAACACTGAACAATCTATTTCTTCTTATTCCACTTCTGCCATGTCACGAGCAATGGCGAAGCGATGAAGATGGAGGAATATGTTCCGGAAATAAGACCGATGATCAATGCGAGCGAAAACGGCTTGAGCGTAGATCCTCCGAAGAAGAAAATTGCGACAAGCGCGAGCAGGGTCGCCATGGAGGTATTGATGGAACGGACGTATGTCTGTTTGAGCGATGCGCCGACGATCTGATCGAATGATCCGCTCGTCCGCCGCAAATTTTCGCGAACACGGTCAAGCACCACGATCGTATCGTTGATTGAATATCCAAGAATCGTCAGAATCGCAACAACAAAGGTCGTATCCACTTCGAAGCCTGCAAATCGTCCAAGAATGCTGAAAATTCCGATCGGCAGAATTGCGTCATGAAGGGCGGCGACGAGCGTGACGATGCCGTACTTCCAGTTCTGAACCGGACCGGAAACTCCTCGGAATGAATAGGCAATGTATAAGAGAATCGCAGCGAATGAAATCAGCAATGCTTCAAGAGACTTCCCCCGCAATTCCGCTCCGATCGTCGGGCCAATGGAATTAAAACTCAATTCTTCCGTCCCGTTATATGCGGATTTGATGTCTGCGAGCACACGCTGATGCGCGTCTTCCCCCACGGCCTGCATGCGGATATTCATGTCCTTTTCTCCAACCGGTTGAATCACGATTCCGCCCGTATCGTCTTTTGCGATCACGCGTTCTATATCCGCATTCGATGGACGATTCTGAAAACGAAGCGAAAGAATGGACCCTCCGGTAAAATCAATGCCTAATTTCATTCCAAAGACTCCGACCGAAATCAGAGACCCGACCAGAAGAACAAGGGACAGAGCGTACCAGAATATGCGAGTTTTTATGACGTACATACGTGAAGTTATGTGGTGTAGAAAGAAGTCCGAGAAATGTCCTCAGTCCACAGACTACAGTCCGCTATGTTTATGCCGTTCGTTATCGGACCGTAGTCTGTGGACTGAAAACCAATTAAATTTACGCATCATTCTTTTGTTTCCTCCGCAAGAACAACCAAGGCACTTTCGCGCTTAGCGGGGTCGAAACGAGAAGCTTTAGTACTGCGCGCGTCACAACCATGGCGGTGAACATCGAAACAAGAATACCCAAGCCAAGCGTCAAGGCGAATCCTTTAATGAGAGACGATGTGAACGTGTAGAGAACGAAACAAGAGATCAGCGTCGTGATGTTTCCATCTCGAATCGACGGCCATGCGCGATGGAATCCTTCATCGAGCGCGATCTGCATAGGCTTTCCTTCGCGCAATTCTTCTTTAAATCGTTCGAATACCAACACGTTCGCGTCAACGGCGATGCCGAGAGACAGAATGAAACCGGCAATTCCAGACATGCTCAAGGTGACCGGAATCAGTTTGAAAAGCGCGAAGACAAATGCCGCATAACATGCAAGGGCGAAGACCGAAACGATTCCCGGAATGCGATAGAAAAAAATCATGAAGAGGCCGACGATGAGGAATCCAATAAGGCCGGCAAGAACCGATGCGGCAATGGACTGCGCGCCGAGAATCGGACCAACGGATTGTTGTGCGATGATCGTGATTGGCACTGGCAGCGCTCCGGCCTGCAGGCGCTGTGCGAGCGTTTTTGCTTCCGCGATCGTAAAGCTTCCTTGGATCATGGCCTGGCCTCCGGTGATTTCCTGATTCACAACCGGAACGCTGATCGGCGCATTATCCAAATAGATGGCGATTGGCTTGCCGACATTTGCTTTTGTCAGATCTGCAAACATCTTGGTTCCTTCGCTATTGAATTGCAGAGAGACATATGGGGAACCGGTTCGCTGGTCGAAATCAAGCGTGGCGCGCGACAGGTGCTGTCCAGTTAATTCCGTTCGAATGTATGGCTCCGTATCGATCAGATCCGACGCAACCATCTTTTTTATCTTGATGGCGGTCACGCGATCGTCCTGCAAAGGACGCTCGTCCGTCTTCGCAATGATATGAAAGCCGAACGGCGATTCGACAATGCCGGAAATCTGTCCTTTCTGCAATCCGAATGCAACATCCTCAAATTCTTTTACCATCATCCCCTTCTTAAACCATCCAAGATCGCCTCCGGTTTGGCTCGCACCCGGTTCTTCGGAATACTTCTGCGTCATTTCTGTAAAATTCTGCGCATTGACTTGCGCCAAAATCTTTTCCGCTTTCTTTCGCGCCTCTTCTTTCGTGCTCGCCGCCGTGCTGTTTTGCGCCCCCTGCCACTGAATCAAAATATGCGACGAGCGAATTTCCTGCCCGTCGATTTTTGTCTCTTCAAGTTTCGCGACATAATACGCATCTCCGTTATCCTCCGGCGTATCCGTAATGGCTCCGGCAGATTTTCCGCGGAATGCGTCATCCAACACAGACAATTCCGTCGAGGTCGACGTCCAAACATCTACAGCTTCTGGAGAGACATAATCATGCTGGGCAGATAGATCGCGCGCGATATCCGAAAGCGCATCCCCTTTCTTCAGACGATCAACCGCCTGAACGGCAACGGCTTTTCGCGCCGTATTTTCATCTTCAATCTTTTTTGTCTGCTCCGCCGTCAGGCTTTGATTCGAATTCGGATTCTGGGTTCGGAATTCCAAGGTCGGCGTTTCACCGATCATCTTGATTGCCTGATTGATATCGCGAACGCCGGCGAGTTCAACCGTGAGTCTCCACTGTCCGCCGGATTGAGCGGTTTGCACGAGCGGTTCGGATACGCCCATCTGGTTCACGCGACGCTCAATGACATTGCGCACGCCATCCATGGCGCTCGCGCGGTCTTTATCCGGAACTTTGGAGAGATCAGCAGAATATTCAAGATGCGTTCCTCCTTGTAAATCCAAACCAAGGACAATCGGAAAATTCACATGCGGAATATTCCAATTCCCCATGTGATTTGATTTTGCAAGATTGTTCACGGCATCGACTACCGTATTCGCGCCTTGCGGATACGAGATGGATCCGGCAATGAGGAATGCGGCAAGGATGATCAGGGAACGCTTTATCAGCGTTTTTCGCGTCACTGGGCCTCGAGAGGCCTTTTTGGATATCGCCATACTATTCGCGCGGGAGTGTACCCCTATGGGAGGTGGGATGGCAAGGGAAAGATAGCCAGTAGCTAGTAGCCAGTAGCCAGTAGTTGCTTAAAGTGACGGTTTTCTTAAGAAATATAGGCTAATTTATATAATCAATGATCCCTAAAATCTTATATGACTAACAGGCTTGACAAAAAGGGCAAAAGGTGCTATATTATGTTGTTCGGAAGATAAGAATCCGATCCTATATAGACTCGATCTTTTCGAGAGTATAGCCACCAATTTTGGAGGAATTATGGAAATTGAAGTGATCGTCCGTAGAACTCGCGGCCCCGTGTCCACAAAACACATCCAAATCGACCAAACGGTCGCAGTCACGGCGAAACCCATTCAAAACTCTACCGCCCCCAAAGCCAAAAGCGACCAACGTCGTGCATTACCACAAGTGAAGTGGCACAAGCACGGTCGAGGCTAATCGCCCGAAACGGCTTGCGGATGACTGTCACTCGATAGTCATCCGCACCCCATCAGATCACTTGATTATTCAATCGAGTTCTCTGATGAGGAAACCCATTCATAACATATCGTTATAATGAGGTTGACTCGAAAAAAGAAAGAGAGCGTCACTCATGAACGCAAACGAAACGACTTCCGCACCTTCAAATACTTCAGCATGGAAACTCGTTCCCAATTTGGACTGGATGTTGCCTCGAGATGAAATCGAGCTCTATCTGGTTCATCTGCGAACCATCCAAATTCCGTTGTGTCTTGTCACACAGCAAGCGCTTCGAAATTTCATTCGCATCGAAGGAATGAAGCGTGATCACAATCACACGTATCGGCCGCGAGCAATCTTTCTGGCAAAACAAGCCCTCTCGAATCACGAGCTCAACGTCGAATTGAGTGATTCGTTCAACAGGGATTACTGGGCCGCCGCCGCTTGCTGAAGCAATAACCGTCGTGGAGGAGAATCGCTTGATTCTCCTCCGCCCGTCCGAATGTTTGATTGAATGATCGAACTCTCGGACGGGCCGGAAGAATATCGCATTTCGCGAGACATCCGTTGCCTGGGAAAACAAAAAACAATGAGTCAAACTCGATTTGCCGTTTTCACAACTTCAGAACTCAATGCATCAAGCAAGCCAACGCTCGTACTCGAACAGGCGAAAAACGAAGGCTATGCCATTGTCATCATATCGTCTCGATCGCACCTTGCGGCAAAGGATCTCCTGTGGCTCCACCTGGTGGATACGCGGAACATCCTTCTTGCATCCAAGAATACGAGCGTCGTCAATCTCGACATCAGCCTTGATCAATGGCGCAACCTGTACAAACACATCGGGCTGGAAGATGCATGGGACAGCCACTATACTGAGCCGATGCAAGCGCGCCTAGGACTCCGACTTTCCGGCGTCAAGCTCGGAAGTAATTTCCGCGGTATCGATCCAGCGCAAACTCACTTCCAGCAACGACGTGCCGGCATTGGTTTCAAAGCAAGCGACAGCGAGTTCGATGATGCAATCAACAGTATCGCGGTAGCGCGGTAACGTTTGCAGGACAACTTGGGGGAGATTCGACAGTGTCGAGTCTCCTCTCTTTTTTATGCGTGTTTTTTTAAAGGGCATGCCAGAGGCATGCCCCTACGGATAATCGTTTATCGCACGACTAATTCATCGAAACCGGTTTCTTCGTCTGGTTCGCGGCGAAATTCAACATCGTCAAAAATTCCGATGACAATCTCGGCAGTGTATGCAACAACGCAACCGTCTTTGAGATGACCGCCGATGACATGCCCTCCTGCATCTGATACTGAAACATGGATATGACATCCTGAATCAGAAATCGTTCCAGTACCGGAAACAATTTCAAATACTTCTTCCCATTTTTCCACGGTCTGATGATCCACATCACTCCCAGCCATGCGCAATACGACATTCTTCAATCCTCCGACAATCGACAACAACACCCCGGCCTTGATCCCATGATCAACAGCGGCTTTTTCGATTTCTTCTTTGAGGAGCTGGCCGGGTTTGAGACGGAAAGATAATTGATTCATATCACTCAAACGTGGAATCAAAAAAATAGTCTCCTGTTTGATATGCTTGGATGACGCTTGTGGACGCCGGAGTGAGTGGAGACGGAATGGAGCTGATATCATACCAATCCCAATCCACGCATTTATCCGCTTCGCAATTGCGCGGTTCGCCTGATTTCCAATCTGCGATAAGGCAAATCATCACATAATGATGCGGAAGAAATGCCGTCACGTTGTTTACGCAAGCAAAACGAATATTTTCAATCTCAAGATCCGTCTCTTCTTTCACTTCACGAATCGCACATTGGATAACCGACTCCCCATTTTCCAAATGTCCTCCGGGAGTCTGAAACTGATGTTCTGCGACCATTCCGTTCATGCGTTGTCCCAATAAAAATTTTCCATCTTTGATGATAAGAATCGTTACGCCAACTTTTGGGAATGCATCCATATATAAAAAATTATTTGCTTTTCAGATACGCCTCGAACGGTATGGATAAATTATCGATTACTCCATGCTCGCGATATGTCGCCGGATCGATCCATTCGAATGCATCGTGATCTTCACTCAACCGGACAACATCACTCGACGCTTCGCAGACAAAAAATATTCCAACAATCTGCCACGGTTCCCCGCGAACAACCAGACGCCATTCATTCACTGCGATCGGTTGGCCGATCGTCACTTCCAAGCCCGTCTCTTCTTTGACTTCGCGCCGCAACGCTTCATCAAACCGTTCGCCCGGCTTTAAGCGACCTCCCGGCACATCATATCGACCGGCATTCGATCCATCCGAATATGATCCGGCTTCGCGCAGAATCAACACCTTGCCCTGATGAACGATAAACGCCTTTGTGGCGATAAACAGCTTGGGTTCCATAGATATTTTGACGATTATCGAGACAAACGCGCCGCCATGGCGAAGTAAAAAAAATACCGGTCAAGATCTTCAAGCGATGTACTATATTCCGATCCGTGTGATGCCGCATCTGCAAGAACTTCACGCGTACGTACGATTTCTTTCAAGCGATCATGCCATCGAATATCCGCAATCGTTAAATCGAGCAATTCAAGCGCGCGCGCAATTGCGGACTGATATCGATCTTCACTTCCTCTGGCTTTTACCGCACGGCTCACTTCGCTCCCGACATTCCCCAATTGTTCGGCAAGCGTGAGCGTTTGCCATCGTACATCTGCAAGAGATTGATGCTGATAGGACATACGCCAATCCTACGTTCTTTTTTCTTTGGAAGCAAGCACCTTTTCAACCGCCTCTAGAATCTCTTCCGGCGTGTGGACAATCACTCTCGGCTCGCCTTTTTTCAGCGTCGCCTCATCATGATACCCGTATGTCACGGCGATGCTTGGAATGCCGACCGTATTCGCCTCGCGGATATCACCGAGCGTATCCGTAATCAGCACGCAATCGCTTGGTACGATCTGCCACGATCCAAGAATCCGTTTCATCTTCTCGACCTTGCTCGTCTGGATATCCGCTCCCAAAATATCAATAAAACAATCTGCGATACCATACTGCTCCAGCCAGCTTTTGATATAACTCGTTACCGCAGATGAGATAATAATCATCGGATACATTTTGGAAAGCTGTTGTAAAACTTCACTCATATGCGGTACGGGTTGCAAGGTGACAAATTTCGGCTGATACGCTTTGTAGAATTCTTCGGGTGTAAAATCCACCTTTTGAACTTTCTCCCGCTCTGCAAAAAAGTTTCCTTCAAAATTCTTGCGATACTGATCTTTTGTTAATCCGTCATTCTTCCGCAACATCTTTTCCACCTCATACACCGAATCAAACGAATCCACGATCACGCCGTCGAAGTCAAAGAGAACGAGTTTGTTGGTTTGCATACAGCTTATTTTTTTATCCACGCAGATAATCGCTTCATAACCTGATCGAATCCTGGCAAAATCTTTAGCTTCTTCACCTGATTCAATGTCACCCATTGATACGCTTCCGCTTCCCAGTCTAGTTTGATGTCGTCTGTCGATACTTCTACCAAAACCGGATGCACAACCCATGTTTTTTTATATTTGGGTGCTTCCTGATCAAAAATTTCGCCCAGATGAATGCGCTTGATCTTATTCTTCGTTATCCCTGTTTCCTCCCAAACCTCTTCCTCGACTTTTTCATTCAAACTTTTTTGATCATCAAGGAAACCTGAAATTCCATTCCAGTGCCCAGGATAAAAATTCAATTTTTTGCTTCGCTGGACGACAAGAATCTTTCCTTGATACATCAAAACACAATTCATCACTGGCGCCCAACGCGCCTTTGAATAATCCGTCTGCCCAGGCCTGGGCTTGAATGCGGACTGTTTCATATCATAATTATATCTCATGGGCGCACAGTCCGCCGCGGCGGACGCCCCTACGACCCAATATACTCAAACCTCGGCATTTTCTTTCCATCCACCTCAACCTCTTCCATAAACATCTTCAGCGGTCTCACCCATACCCCGCCGCTCTCGAAGACTCGAGCTATGGGGTACTGCGCCGATTCTCCATATAGAGGACGATACACTACGAGTTCCTCTTGCGTCTCGCTATGGCGAGCTACGCCAATGATCTCATAGTCATTGCCTTTGTAGTGACGGTATTTTCCAAGTTTGAAGCGGCACTGTTGCGTTAATTGTGGGTGATGGCCTGCTCTTCAACCCGTAGCAAGATGTCATTCACGAGAGCCTCACAATAATATTGACAATTTCTGTAAGTTTGCTACGATCAGATCAATCCGTGGCAGAGGGTTTTCTTCCAGTGAAGCCACGGGGTTGTATGTACATTTCTCGAATAACCGAGCCATACCACGCGGGTTGAGCTATCTCACGATCAGTCAATCCCGCGCATTCCAATCTATCAAATCTGTTCTGTATGCCGCATTCTCACCTCGAGAGTGCGGCATTTAATTTTTATACTATTCTTAAGCCCCATGACACCTTTTATACTTCTTTCCGCTCCCGCAAAAACACGGATCGTTTCGTCCGATCTTATCTGAACCCTGAACGCCGACCCCCGATCCCCGATCCTGCCGCTCGGCGCCTTCCTCCATGGCCTGCATATTCGTGGCATTGGTCGTGGCTTCGCGCTTCGCGCGGTCTTCGTCGAATGATTCGCGGTTAATTTGCACGCGGAAAATCATGCCGGCGATTTGTCGGTTGATTTGCGTTTGCATCTGCATAAACATGCCGTAGGCCTGCCGTTTGTATTCCACGAGCGGATCCCGCTGGCCATAGCCCTGCAAGCCGATGCCATGGCGCATGTGCCCGACATTTTCCAAGTGCTCGATCCACGCTTCGTCGATGGCGCGCAAACAGATGGCGCGCTCCACTTCGGCGATGATCGAGGGATCGCCGACGGTTTCTTCCAGAACTCCATACACGCGTTTGACTTCGGACATGATCGCGGAAACAAGCGTATCGCGGCGCGTGGCATGGTCAAGTTTTCCTTCAAGTTCTTCTTTTGAAATCGTAAACGCATCCCCTGCCTTAAATCCAGGAATCATCACCGTCGATGTTGCGATCATCCCTTGAATATCCCACGCATTCGGATCTTCATCCTCGGTTTTCGACATCACCATTTGTTCAACCTCGCCTTCAATCGCGTCGAGCACCATGCGCTGAAGCGGACGCACGCCTTCCTCGGTCGGCTGAATGGACGCATTCAAAATCATGCGGCGCTTGCCGTACACGGACGTACGATGCTTGTTCAAGACATCATCATACTCAAGCAAATGCTTTCGAATATCGAAGTTATGTCCTTCAACACGTTTTTGAGACTGTTCGACAAGTTTCGATAAAATCTTTTCTTCAATTGGCATGTCTTCCGGAACTTTGAGCGCTTCCATAACGCCTTTCACGCGGTCTCCGCCGAAAATGCGCATAAGATCGTCTTCAAGCGACAGATAAAACTGCGTTGAACCAGGATCCCCTTGGCGTCCGGCGCGTCCGCGCAACTGATTGTCGATGCGGCGGGATTCGTGCCGTTCCGTGCCAAGCACGTGCAGACCACCGAAGTCTCGAACTTCTTTTGCAATCGATTCTTCCGGCGGATTTCCTCCGAGAATAATGTCAACGCCGCGTCCGGCCATGTTGGTTGCGAGCGTGACCGCGCCTTTGCGTCCGGCTTGCGCGATGATCGAACCCTCGCGTTCATGATTCTTTGCGTTCAAGATTTCATGCGGAACGTTCGCATCGGTCAAAAATGCCGACAAGAGCTCGTTCTTTTCGATTGATGCCGTACCGATCAAAACCGGTTGTCCCTGTTTCTGTAATTCTTTGACGTCGGCGACAACGGCTTTGAATTTCGCGACTTCCGTCTTATAGATCCGATCCGGCGCATCACGGCGCTGGGACGGGCGGTTCGGCGGAATCACGAGCACTTCAAGATTGTAGATTTTTGAGAATTCTTCGGCTTCGGTTTCCGCAGTTCCGGTCATGCCGGAAAGTTTTTCGTATAAGCGGAAAAAATTTTGGAACGTGATCGTCGCGACCGTAATCGACTCGCGCTGAATCTTTACATGCTCCTTTGCCTCAATGGCTTGATGCAAACCTTCGCTGTACCGGCGGCCTTGCATCAACCGTCCGGTAAATTCATCGACAATAATCACTTCGCCGTCTTTGACGACATAATCCTTATCCAATTTATACAAAGCCTGCGCTCGAAGTGCTTGTTCAAGGTGATGAACCGTGCGCATTCCTTGCGGCGTATACAGGTTGTCGACGTTCAGCCATTTCTCCATTTTCGAGATGCCGCTCGCGGTGAGCGTCGACGTCCGTTGTTTCTCGTCAATCTTATAGTCTTCTTCTGCAACAAGAAGCGGAACCAAATCCGCCATGCGATAGTACAATTCCGCCGGTTCAGCCGCCGGTCCGCTAATAATGAGCGGCGTGCGCGCTTCGTCGATAAGGATCGAGTCGACTTCGTCAACAATGGCAAAATTCAATTCGCGCTGGGCCATCTGATCCGGACGCTGAACCATATTGTCGCGCAAATAATCAAAACCGAATTCATTATTCGTTCCGTACGTGATATCCGCGGCATACGCTTCGCGACGCGAGCACGGCCGCAAATAATCCATATCGACACGAAAATTACCGGTCGCATCGCGTTCCGCATCATGCTCCGGTTCATTCTTGAAATGTGGGTCATACAGAAATCCTCCTTCATGCTGGATACATCCAACGGAGAGTCCGAGGAAATGATAGACCTGTCCCATCCATGCCATGTCGCGTCGGGCGAGATAGTCGTTGACTGTGACAAGATGCGTGCCTTTTCCAGCAAGCGCATTCAATGCAATCGGCGCGACAGCGGTCAATGTTTTTCCTTCTCCAGTTCTCATTTCTGCGATCGTTCCGCGATGCAAAGCAATTCCGCCCATCAGCTGAACGTCATACTGGCTCTGATGCATGGTCCGCTTGGTTGCTTCACGCGTGAGCGCAAACATGCGCGTTAAAAGCGCGTCGAGATCTTCGCCGTTTTTTGCCCGTTCGCGCAACCCAGCGACTTCCGCACGAATTTCATCGTCAGAAAGAGCCAAAACGCCAGCTTCCATCGCATTGATTTCCTGAATCAATGGCTGAATTTTCTTGATTTCCTTGGCATTCGGATCGCCGAATACTTTCGTTAAGAGAGCCATAATGGGCGCATCGTAGCGCAGATTGAGCTCTGAAGCAAGCTAGTATGGACCGATGGCGTCAAACGAAAGACCCGCATCAATATCCTGATTGTTGTATTGTTAAATTGTTATATTGCTGACGAGAAACGAGCCTAACAATATAACAATTTAACAATACAACAATCCTTTCTGGCATGGTATACTTCACATATCATCAACCTTCCTATGTCCCCTCTCAAACGCGTTCTTTTTTATGCCTGTATTCTTGCCGCATCTTTCATCCTGCTGAATAGCATTATCTTCCTCATGCATGCGGTCTATCGTCCGCCGGCATGGATCACCATGTGCGAAACCGCGCCTCCGGGAATGTGCCAGAACATGGGCAATCAATTCTATATTGATATATCGAGTGTTTATCGCGCAAACTTACAGGGATCTTTTTATCTCATCGCTATCTTAACCATCTGTTTCGGTCCATTCTTGAGCCGACGCGATTTATTTCCGACGCTTCTGTACTCGTTCGGCGGCATGGCAGCGTTCTTTGCCTTTTACGCCCTCCGAAAAAATTGGTTTTTCGAAATCGGTTCGGATACGCCGGATGCAATCTCATCCATCCTCCTCTTTTTAATCTGCCTTGGAGGAAGCTACCTCCTATATAAACGCGCGGAAGCTGTACTGGATTCGTGCTATGCGATTCCAGCGGATGCAGGAAGAGCACCGCTTGTAAAAAAGAGGACGGCACAAAAGAAAATGGCGTAATAAAATACCCTTTGCTTCCTTGTTCCCTTGTTTCCTTGCTAGATAATTCAAACACGAATGTTATAGCAAGGAAACAAGGAAGCATCTTTCTCTGGCAACTTCGCTAGCACCGTGATATTCTTGATGAGACTCGCTTACTCTTAACCTCCAACTCCTATGTTTATCTCCGTTGAAGCTACCGGCATGGACCTTACGGATTCGCTCAAGTCATACGCCGAGGAAAAATTTCACTTGCTCGAAAAATACTTCGACCATATCGTAGAACTTCGCTGTGAACTCCGCATGGATTCGCATAAGCATAATCAAGGAAAAGTATACGCCTGCACCGGCCACCTCTTTGTTCCAGGAAAAGATTTCTACGTGGAAAAAGAAGAAGAGGATTTATACAAAGCCATCGACAAAGTCAAAGACCATCTTCAGGAAATGCTCACGGACTGGAAAGAAAAACAACGCGATTAAAAAATCTACAGTAGAGTCGCCTGCCTACCGGACAGGCAGGTAGGGGCGATCCCAACGGGTCGCCCTTTTCATATCAAATACCGGTCGCGAGTGCGACCGGTTTTTGAAAGGTATTGAGCGATAGATCAGACACGTGCGCCCTCCAATGCATCTCGTCGACGATTACGAGTCAGCCTTGCGATGCGAAAAGGAACGAAGTGAAACAACGTAAGCGCTCGCGATCTGTCTAATTTTCGCAGAGCTTGTTGAAGGTATTTTGCCAGCCGTAAGAGTCCTGCTATAAAAATAGCGATGGAAATGAAAGGCTCTGCGACGCTCTGTGCTCCGCAATATCCTTGGACGACGAGAACGGACTGAATGACTGCAAAAAAAATCAATGCCGTGCTGAATGAGTAAACTCTCGTTCGTGCGCTTTCATCCAAACCATGAAAATGTTTTCGTGCTTCAGAAACCCATAACACGAAAAATATCACGTTAAAGATGATGCACAGAACCGCACCCACGCTTAGGATGTGAAAGAGCATGATGCCCTCCTTTGTTGATTTTCCTCAACCGTGAGCCAATGTGGCAACGCTTGAGATGAGTAGAAAGAGAAACAGACCGAAAAATATCCATCTGATCATATTGGCCTCCTATTGAATGAACGACCTGCGCTTCATTTTTACGCCGTATGAAGTTTTTGTCAATCAAAAAAGTCCGCAGTCCACAGACTATAGTCCATAAATCTCAAGCCTTCGGTAAGCGGACTATCGTCTGTGGACTGCGGACTTTTTCTTAGAATCCCACAAACTGCACTTCCGTCTGCAACTGAACGCCAAATCGGTCGCGGATGCGCATCTGACACAATGAGACGAGCTGGGCGACTTCGTCGGCAATTGCTCCGCCGTGGTTGATCAAAAAATTTCCATGTTTTGTACTGACTTCGGTCTGGCCGATGCGCTCGCCGCGCAAACCCGCGTGTTCAACGAGCCAGCCTGCAGGAATACGTTTTGCCACAAGCATGTCCGCAGGGACGTCAACTTCGCGCTTAAGGAGATCGATCTGCGACTCATCGTGATATTCAAAGTTCTTAAACATGCATCCGGCACTTGAATCACCAAGCGGCTGTTTATCTTTTCGTGCCGTATTGATTTCAGATATCCGTGCGAGCGATGCCGCTGAATCCCCTGCCTTCAATGATAATTCACAGCCAAGTATGACATGAAACTCATGCTTGAATAGCGAATCGCGATACCCGAATCGACACTCGATATTTGAATACGAAACCCGTTGCCCGTCTGCAATGCGATACGCATCCACCTTCGCAATAGCATCTTTCATCTCACCCCCAAAACATCCCCCATTTCCAAAAACAGCCCCTCCAATCGTTCCCGGCAAGCCTGCGGCCCATTCAAAACCTGTCAATCCTGCATCCGCGGATTTTCGTGCAACAAGAGACGTAATCGCTCCGGCTTCGCATCGAATCGACGTACCGTTGATCTCAAGCACACGATTCGCGGACTGAATCATCAGCCCGTCAAATCCTTTATCGGAAACGAGGAGATTCGATCCTCCGCCGAATACAAACCACGGCGCGCCGCAAGAAACCGCCGCATGCACCGCGGAAAGAAGTTCATCCGAACTCGAAGCGACAACATACAAACGCGCCGGTCCGCCAATACGAAAATTCGTATGCTTGGACATGGGCTCGTTCTCGATCACGGACGGAAGAGTCTGTTTGAGGGTCTGTATCTGATCTGAAGTGAGGGATGTGATCATTGTTATATTGTTAAATTGTTAAATTGTTATGAACAACATCATTTTAACAATATAACAATACAACAATTTAACAATCATTTCAGACTGTCCATTTTAATTGAACTCGTTCCGCCGTTTCACTGACTATTTGTCTGGCGAGCCCATCAATCGTCCCCGCGCCCATCATGATCAAAATATCTCCTTCGCGGACGTTTGATCGAAGTGCGGATTCGGTTTGAGTTAGAGCGCCGACGAATTGCACGTGCCGCGTGCGCGAAAAATCCGCATCGCGTTTTTGGATCGCATCAATAAGTTGGGAAGATGAGATATTCGCATCCTCTGCCGACTCACGCCCGGGAACATCGTAAATTTCGCTCATAAGCACGACATCCGCGAGATCAAACGCAGGAACGAACTCATCAAACAACCCGCGCGTACGATTGCGATGATGCGGTTGAAAACAAAGAACGAGCCGCTTGTCTGGATAGGTCGCTTTTGCCGCTTTGAGCGTCTCGCTGATTTCCGTTGGGTGATGGCCGTAGTCGCTGATAACTTCCGCGCCTTGAAACAATCCGATCTGCTCGAATCGGCGCCAGCATCCGGGAAATTCCGCAATAGCTTGCTCGACTTCTTTTGATTTTCCAGCTCCTGTGATCGAAAGCGCGGCCGCGGCAGCCATGGCCGCATTGCGAATATTCATTTCCCCGGGAATCCGTGAACGCAAGGTGATAGGATCAAATCCTGGAATGCGCAACTCCGATATCCACCTTCCCATCTCAACCCTCGGTTCATCGAATCGCGCGCCGCCATCATTCATCCCCACACCGATCAGCCGGACGTTTCGTGCGGCAAGACTGTCATTCGCTTCGCGGATAATACGCGCCGAGGTCGGATCATCCGTGTTATACAAAACCGCACCTCCATCACGAACCGTCGACAGCGCTTCGCCAAACATGCCGATATACGCATCTTCGTTTTCAAATGCATCAGGATGATCAAATTCGATATTCGTAATAACAAGAACCTTGGGAGAATAGGACAATACGTGTCGACGATATTCATCTCCTTCTGCAACCAAAAGATCTTCCGAACCGACGTGCACGTTTCCATCTTCGAATGATGAGACTTTTGTTCCCACGACAACCGTTGGATTCGCGCCTGCGGCGATCAACGCCGATCCGAGCATGGATGTCGTTGTGCTTTTTCCATGCGTACCTGTGACGATCATTTGATCTTTCTCTTCGAATAAAAGCGCAAGAAACGCATGCGTATCAACAACCGGAATTCCGCGGCGGCGCGCTTCAACGAGTTCAGGATTATCGTCCGTTGCCGCATGGCTGTACACGACCGCCTCGGCTCCTTCCGGAAGATTCTCCGCCGCATGGCCTACGGCAATACGAAAACCCTTTGCGCGCATTTCACGCACAAGGTCATGTTCCACAACATCGCTTCCGCTCACGTCCACTCCTCGTGCCGCCAAAAGCTTGGCGATCGCGCCGACATGAATGCCTCCAATGCCGATACAATGAACCCGTCCGTAGTGTTTCATGAGGGAAGAATAGCGGTTGAACAGTCGGTAAGTCAATAAGTCGGTGAGTCGGTAAGTGCTCAAACCCATAGTTAGAGAGCTTACCGACTCACCGACTTATTGACTTACCGACTATTTTCCGGCATCCGGCACTTTCAGCCATTTATTCATGGTCAAATGCCATGACGAAGGATCGGAATCCTGGCACGCATCCCAAAAGTCCTTTGCGGCTTGCGTATATAATTTCTCGTGACGAACTTTTAAGCGAAATGGCTTAAACTTTTCTGGAATCTTACTCCCCTTTTCTTCCAGCTCTTTTAACTCAAGTTCGATATCCAAATTATCCGCATCTTTCACAATCTTGGCTTCAAGACACTCACGTTTTTCATATTCACGAAAGACATCCAAGTAATCTCCAAGAATCGTATCTTGAAACATATCACGCGCCGCGCCGTCTTCATCAATATTCGTCACATACACTTTTTGGACGTATGAGTGATCGGAAACGCGCGTCTCCGGAATATCATGCACAAGAGCCATCTTCATGATCTTTGATTCATCCGCACCGCCTTCGTGGCGCGCGAGAATGAGCGCGAGATATACGACGCGCAACGTATGCTCCAGATCGCTCGCGCAATCCACACCTAAATGCTGACGCCATCCTCTTGGAACATTGCGAAGCGTTCCAATTTCATATAGAAGTTCGATATCGCGGTGGAAGGACATATTGGAAGAGAGTAACACCAGAAAAGTCAAGAGTCCACAGCAAATAAGTCCACAGTCCACAGACTTTAGTCCGACTATTCACGGCTTGCGTTTATCGGACTGCAGTCTGTGGACTGTGGACCCTTATATTAATTTGCTGACGCCGCTGAATTCATTATCTTGACTATACTCCCGTCCCGAATCCCCCACTCGGCGGCCTTGCCGGCATTGATTTCTAATACCTGATCCGCCTCGATTTTTGACCGTACGACCGCAGGGAATTGCCCGACCTTTGGCGCAGGGAGATTTGGTGCGATATCAACGACCACACCGTCTTTGATAAAAATGATGTCCAAAGGAAAATGCATGCGATTCATCCAAAATTGTTGAATCACGGCCGTAGGAAAAATGAACAGCATTCCGCGATCGTCCGCGAGCGACGCGCGGTCAGACAATCCCTGTTCGCGCGACGCGTCCGTCGTTGCGAGTTCAACCGCGATATTCCTCGAGCCATCTATATCAACAATCGCCGTCGGCAACGGAGACATCGTCGACGGGTGGACGGAATTGTCATTCTGCATCTTGGTCATCAAGGAATAGAACATGATACCGATGACAATGATGCAGACGATGATAATAGCGATGGTTTTCAGCATAAATAAGCTGTTAGTCAGGTCAAATTCTAGCCAGTAAGTGACGAGGCCACTAGGGGGCTAGGCCACTAAGCCACTAGGGAAAATTTGCAATTTCCCCTAGTGGCTTAGTGGCTTAATCCCTTAGTGGCCTTCTTTTTCCCCGTAGCATACGCCCATGTTGAAACCGCGAAGACGAAGGCGACGAGGGAAATCAAGAGGAAAATCTTTCCTTTTGTCTGGAGCGTGAGGGCGATCAGGCCGAAGGCGAGAGAAATGCCCCAGATAAATCGAACAGCGCTTTTTGACGAGAGTCCGGCTTGAAGCAGGCGAAAATGAAGATGACTCGCATCTCCTTGAAAGATGGATACGCGGCGAATCATCCGTCCGAAAATCACGAGCACGGCGTCCACAATCGGAACTCCGAGCGCGGCCGCGGCCGTTGCCACTTTTGCGCCGGAAATAATCGCGAGCGCGCCGAGAGCAAAACCCGCAATCGTACTTCCACCTTCGCCAAGAAAAATCGATCCTGAACGGTTGAATGGGAGAAAACCAAGATGCGATGCGGCAACAATCAAAGCCATAATGGCGATGATTGGTTGTGAATAGGCGTTTGACGTGGCAAGACCGGCGATCAACATCGCACCAATCATGGCAAGGCCGGCAACGAGTCCGTCCAGTCCATCAAGAAACTTCATCGCATACGTCACGAGCAATAACCATGCGATGCTTATCAAATCAGACGGAAGAGAAAGATGCGCATTGAACGGCAAGGGAATACGCGTCCATACAAGAGATACGGCTCCATGACCGGTCAGACTTGTGACTTGAACGATTCCGCTTCCGCTTGCAACAACGGTAAGCGCCGCAACAATCGGAAAGATAATTTGGACACTCGGTTTGAGATCAAATCGGTCATCGAGCGCTCCGCCAATCATCAAAATCGCAACACCGATCATCACGCCAACGATTTGCATGCGGCTGATTCCCATTCCATCGACATACGGAAGAATCGCGGCAAACCCAAGGATGACTGCGCCTCCGGTCGCAAGTCCGCCAAGAAGCGCGGTTCGCTCGTGATGAATTTTCCGGCCTCCCTTCGGTTCATCAACGACCTTCCATTTAAATGCCAGCTTCCGAACCACCCACGTCAAACAAACCGACAGGAAAAACGAGCCGTAGATGATCGTAAGAATGATGAGAGGGAGGCTGTTGAACATGAAACGCTTGTTCTTATGTCAATTTTATCTCTAATAGCGGATTGTTAAATTGTTGTATTGTTAAATTGTTGGAGATTCTATATATATAACAATACAACAATTTAACAATACAACAATATTAATATGATCAAGAGGACGATTTCACTGCCCCGATCGCTTTCGCTTGCTCAACCGTCAACTTCCCGTCCGCGCCAAGGACGATTGTATCCCGTCGATGCGCTTCTTTTTTCAGGAGGATATCGGCGAGCTGATTTTCAACGCGGTCTTGAATGACGCGGCGGAGCGGACGTGCGCCAAAGGCAGGATCAAACCCGGCTTCAGCCAGCGCGTGAACGGCCGCATCTTCTGCGCGAAAATTGATTCCCTGCGCTTCAAGCTGGCGCGAAACCTGATTGAGCATGAGCTGTGCAATGCGGAAAACAGAATCCATGGTCAAAGGACGGTACACAATCATGGCGTCGAAACGATTCAAGAATTCCGGTCGGAATATTCCTTTCAATTCCTGCTCGATCAACGCTGTAGCAATCCGTTCAATCGGCGTCCCAGCATCAACCTGCTCTTGAATATACGATGAGCCTGCATTTGACGTTGCGATCAAAACCACATTGGTAAAATCAACGGTTCGACCCACGCCGTCGGTCAAACGTCCGTCATCCATGACTTGCAAGAAGAGATTGAGGATTTCCGGATGCGCTTTTTCGATTTCATCCAGCAATACAATCGAGAATGGACGTTTTCGCACAGCCTCGGTCAATAATCCCCCGCGGCGATCACCTGTCCCGCCGATCATTTTCTCCGCCGCATTATCGCTCTGATATTCGGACATATCTAGGCGAATCATATTTTCCTCATCGCCAAAATATTCTGCGGCAAGCGCTTTCGCCGTCTCGGTCTTTCCGACACCAGTCGGTCCTAAGAAAAGGAAGTTCGCGATCGGCCGCTTGCCTTCGCGCAATTCCGCGCGCGCGCGGCGCATGGCTTGCGCCACAGCTGTTACCGCCTCGTCCTGACCGACGACTCGTTGATGCAATTTCTCTTCGAGATTCAAAAGTTTTTGAGATTCATCTTGCGATACCGCCTCGACCGGAATGCTCGTCTTATCATGCACGATCGCGGCAACATCTTCTCCAGTCACGAGCGCATTCTCCCCTTTCATCTTACGCGCGCGAACCGCGGCCTCGCGGATCACGTCCAGCGCCGTTGCAGGCAAGGCTCGATCACGGATGTATCGGCCACTCAAATTCACCGCGCGCTCAATTGCAGCAAACGTAAAGAAGACGCTGTTTTTATATTCAATCGCTCCGCTCTTTGCCATAAGCGCACGCATGGCCGTATCTTCGTCCATTTCTGGAATATCCACGCGAACAAGTTTTGATCCAAGCGTGCGTCGCTCAATGAATTCCGTATACGCCTCTGGCGTCGTCGTTCCAATCACAAGGAATCGTCCATGCGAGAGCTGTTGGGCAAGGCCTTCGGATAAATCAAGCGGGCCAGAACCCGCACCTCCGCTCAATCCCTCCAATCCTTCGAGAACAAGAATAATATTCCCGCTGGATGAAACCTCATTCAAAATGGAGAAGAATCTTTCGCTTGCAAGCGATGCATCTCCGGCCGCGATCACTTGGGAGATGTTTATTGATACGAGACGGCGATCAAATAATTCCGGCGGTACATCTTCTTCAACCATACGCCTCGCTAATCCTTCGACAAGCGCGCGTTTTCCACATCCGCGTGGCCCAACAAGAATCACCGAGCGTTCACCGCTCTCGATGGCGCGCAAGACTTCATCCATCTCGCGCTCACGATCAATAATTCCGGGGATGTATCCGTTTCGCGCGCTCACGGTCACGTCTTCGCTGAATCGATCAAGAAGCGGCGTGGCACGAGCGGTCATGGAGCGATTCATGGCCGTATTCGGCTTGAGCGCCGCAAGTTGAATAAAGCGTTCATGATCCTCGCGGATATTTTCACGCAACCGAATCCATTCCGCGACGTGAATAACATGCTCCGGCGGATATCCGAGCGCATTAAACACTTCGCGCACGTTTTCATCTTGTTTGACGCATTCCAAAAATAATTCAACGGCCCGCACATGCTTGCGCCGCCCGGTTCGCGCATTCTCGTACGCACCGATCAAAATACGCTTCGCATCATTCGAAATCATCGGCGTTCCGTTTCCGCCTTCTCCAAGGCGAATGAGCGAAGCCACCGGATCTTTTGTTTTCTCGAATGAAAGGCCCACACGCGCCAAAAATCGCGCGCCCGTGATCGAAGCAAGGCATCCGGCAAAGACATGCGCCACGCTCACTTCGGCTTTGCGGAGATTCTTTGCCAAGCGAAATGCCGCATCAATCACTTCCCATGCATCCTCGGAAAAATACGGACCCACATCAAATCGATCATCTGCGCGGCTCTTGGATGTTTTTTCGTATTCTTTCATCCACGCCGCACCCTTTCCCCATCCGGGAATGATTGCGGCGTCTTGCGTGTATTCAAATAGGCGAAATACAAGAAAACAATCCAAAAATATTCCCGCCCAAAACAGGGCAACGTCGGATCGGCCGGAAAACCAAAAGCTAGCGCTAAAAATCGGCTCGGTCGGATCCTGATGCGAAATGCCCCAGATAAGATACGCGAGCGTGGAAACGGAAACGAGAATCAAAAATAAATGAAACCATGCATTCACGGCTTTGCGAATCTTTCGAAACGCCAAATGAAAATCATCAATCGGCTCGCCCCACACCAATAAACCGTCGACGGACGGCAAACCAACGTCGTTTTTTAATGACGGGTTGGATGGATGGTTGGTTGGTTGATTCATTATTGTTAAATTGTTGTATTGTTAAATTGTTGTATTGTTGATTAGAACAAACCTTCCATTCATATAACAATTTAGCAATTTAACAATACAACAATATATATCAGATTCCTGCCGGACGTATCAGCGCCAACAACCCCGACTGCAACGCCAGCATGAGCGATACCGGGGGGAGGAATATCCAAAAGACGATGCCGAGGAAGTAAACAATGATTTCGACGACGAGGGCGATGAGCCGTCCGAGCATGACAAAGAAGCGCATGAATACGCTAATCAAGCGTCCGGTCCAATCGTATTGCCCGTACATGGGAACAAAAAAATTGCGTAGCCATATCCCAAAGGCATACGCGCGCCAGCGATATGAAATGGCATCTTCCGCTTTTCGGATAACGCGATTCAACCCGCGCGTATACCACCACACGGGGAACCAAATTATGCTTCCCGCTATATCTCCAAACAGAAGCTGCGCCACGGAACCGGTGCGAGATCTCATGGGGAGTAGTATAGCACGAAATCAGGTCGTAGTTGCGTGGTTACGTGGTTACGTAGGATTTTCTGATAAGCCAAAGATTTTATACCATCTACTGATTAACCGGATGAAATAATTCATTTAATGATGAAATTAAATGCTGGGCAAACTGATCATCAAAGGCATATTCTTTCCGATCGACGAGTCTAAAACCACAACCTGCGGCTTCAGCGAACATCGCATCTTCTGTGCTATTACCAATATACAGTGTTTCTTCAGGTTTGTGCCCTAATTGACTCAAGACATGTTTCATTCCATCAGGACATGGTTTTTCTGAAAAAGGGCTCCCGTTCAACGCAAGTACGTGCGCAATCGAAATCCCCTCCAACTTTGCAACCTCCATCTCCGCTACCCATCTCGGAGCCCCAGTAATAATCGAAATAGTTTTCCCCATCGTATTCAAGCGTTGAAGAACCGGAATAACATCCGGATATACCTTCGTAAACGGATTCCGCCGCTCAGCATTGTCGTATTTTCCAAACGCATCCCAAAATACATCAGGATCAATGCCAAACCGTTCACGAATCGTTTTTCCTCGATTTGGTTTAAACCAAAAGTCATCAACTGCTTGAGCGTCAGCACATCCACACAAATCAGCGACAACGTGAAGAACGGCCATGTGTCTGTATTCCTCCTGCGTATGGATAAGCGTGCCATCGAGGTCGAATGAGATATGTTTGTAGTTTGAGATCATGGCCGTGATCGTAACCTATCTCGCTACGTATTGCAATCGGATATTTTTCTTTGAAACTGCTTTGCCAAGTGGGCAAATAATTCCTCCCACGCGTTCAGAAGCGCCTGTTTTGCCTCAATTTCATCACCCGTCCATTCGCTTGCTCCAAGGTCGAGCATCACGGTCATCATTGAGCGTTCGAGGATGAGAAAATAAAACAGATCATGCTCGCGCGGATCAATTCCTGTTACGCGTTGCCAAATCTCCGCCCACTCGTCGATGCGAACGAGCATATCTTGCATCCGAACGTCTATGTCTCGTATCCCCATAAGATCGACCCAAAGCGGAAATACAACCTCATAATACGTCGGTCGGAATGACCATATAAGATTCGAAAAGAGAACAAAGGCATCACTCGATTTGTCTTCGTGTATTTCCATCCCTGAAAGATGCCCATGAGTAAAATGAAATCCGTCGAATTCAACGCGATCCAATACTTCAAGATACACGGCCTTCATGCGCTTGATATCCGATGGATCGACATGGTGATATGAACTCGCTTCCGCGATATCGGAAAAATGATTCAATGCTTCGCGATACTTCTCACGAACGCTTACATCTGGAGCAGGAAGGAAGGGTTCGATCGGAAGCACATCATGCATGAACAGTTTTAAAAATTCCTCATGCCTTTTCATTTCTTCTGCTGTTGGGCAATGTGAAGCCCACAGGCGCGGGAAGGTCGAGGCGTCTTCCATAATGAGGAACCCGTATCCGCGAGCTTCATTCCAAGGCTCATCCGAAAAAAGATTTGGGAGTCGCACACGACTTGTTTTGATCTGCCCCTGAATATGCCGGATAATCATTCCTTCGTCATACGGCAGAGGACGAAGCTGTAATTTTAAAACAGCCGATGCGCCCTCATCATTCGTCACACGTGCAACGAAGCTCCCCACTTTCTTGCTGTCGTAATACCTGCCTGAAAATAGCGGTTGCTCATCACGCAGTCGCCAACCAGTCTTTGATGAGACCTCTTTCACCGCGCGTTCAATCAATTCTTTCGCATCATCAGCCCCGATTGCATTATTCGTAATCTGATTTCCCATTGAAGAAGGCATCATACATACCAAAGCGTAACACTCTCTCTTGTCCCTCGGCAACAAGACCACTATCCTTCCTCCCATGCTCTCAACTTTCCTCCTCGTCCTCCTCGTCCTCATCATCACTATCTATTCGATCTACACCCTTGTTCCGGTTCTCTTTTTTCATTCTGCGCCGTATATCCGATCGAACAAGGCAAGGATCAATACCATGCTTGAGCTCGCGGATATCAAACCTGGCATGCGCGTGATCGATATCGGTTCCGGCGACGGCGAGATCTGTCTTCACGCCGCAAAGCGCGGAGCGAATGCACTCGGAATCGAACTGAATCCGTTTCTCGTCCTGTTATCACGCATCCGATCACGAACTCTGGGCGTATCACATCAAACTCGTTTCGTTTCAAAAAACTTCTGGCAGTTCAAACTCCCCATCGAAACCGACGTTGTCCTCTGTTATCTCCGCCCTCATGTCATGCAAGAGCTCTGGCCAAAACTCATCGCCGACCTCCACCCGGGCACCATCATCATCTCGAACTCGTTTTATATTCCTCAAGTCGAACCGGAAAAAGAAAAGGATGGGGTGATGAGATATAGAATACCTGAATAAGGTTACGTCGTTGCGTAGTTGCGTGGTTGCGTTGGAAGATCTTCCTACGCAACCACGCAACAACGTAACCACGCAACCTCCCCATACACAAACGCCTCGATATAGACATCGAAGCGTTTTATTTTACGCGTCCGCGCTCCAGGCCTGTTCCACCGGAGCGCCCACGCGAGTTTTTGACAATGGTCTGGAAACAAACTCACCTGGCGAAAGCGTACGAATGTCCCGGAGCGGAAATGGTCTGGACGCCGGTCACAGCCACATATCCCAATCCCTGCGCTCGTTTGGACAGCGAATCAATCGACCCGGCTTGTGCGACCTGCATTTCAAGCGCCCGCGATTGGCTCTGAAGCTTGTCGACGCGCTGCTGCGCATCGCGAAGCTGGAAACTCTGCGCAGAAGATGCGGTCACGAATCCAATATAGGTCAATCCGAGTCCGAAGATCAGCGCCCAGAGCAATGCGAATCGAGCGACAGAAGAATCTTTCGTGATCTGGCGGATGAACGGCTGTTCCAATCCGAGCGTTTCATGCGGTTTCGTCATGGTGAGTGCGTATACACGTGTTGCGTTTGTCATGTTTTTGTTTTGTTTGATTTCTTTTCGACTTTTTCTCTGGTTGGTCTACGAATGTACGAATGATGCGAATCGGCGAATAAGTAAAAAGGAAACGTTTGTCTACGAATATATCCCTTAAATACGAACATTCGCTGATTCGTATTATTCGTACATTCGTAGACCCTACGACACGCGCTCTGCTACCCTCAACTTCGCACTGCGTGCACGCGGATTCGCGGTAACTTCTTCTTCCGACGGCGTGGTCGGTTTTTTTGAGACAGGATTCCATCCGGATTCCGCAAAGGCTTTTTTTACAATGCGGTCTTCGAGCGAATGGAAAGAGATAATCGCCAATCTTCCTTTTGGTTTGAGTACCCTTTGTGATGCGCTGATCGCCAGACGGAGATTTTCAAGCTCGTCATTTACGGCGATGCGCAATGCCTGAAACGTTTTTGTCGCGGGATGGATATGCTGGCCCGGAATGCGCGGAACGGCTCGCTGGATGATCGATACAAGATCAAGCGTTCCGATGATGCGTGCCGCTTTTCGCGCTTCGGTGATAGCTTGAGCGATGCGAAGCGCGTGCGATTCTTCTCCGAAATTCCGCAACATCGCGATCAGGTCGCTTTGCGACCATGTATTCACGATGTCCGCGGCTGTCATGCCGTCATCATTCGCCTGCGGTCCAAGCCTCATGTCGAGCGGCCCGTCGACGAGAAACGATAATCCTTTTTGCGGATCAGCGATTTCGTCGGATGAAAAGCCGAGGTCAAGCAGAATGCCGTTAAGCGGTGCGAAATCTTTTTCTTTTGCGATTTCATCCAAGCGCTTGAAATTCCCCTCAATAGCCTCCCATCTGGATCCGTATGCGCCCAAGCGGTTTCGTGCACGCTCGATTGCCATCCGGTCAACGTCCAAAGACAGGACGCGCCCGTTCGGCGCAGAAGCCTGCAAAAGGGCTTGCGCATGCGTTCCCCCTCCCAGCGTTCCATCAAGATACAAGCCGCCTGAATGCGGCAGGAGCGCTGAAACCGACTCGAGCGCGAGAACGGCAGTGTGGACGGTCGGCATAGTTGGGGCATGGGGCGCCCCCGCCTGCCATCGCCTGTCGGCGAAGCCAATGGCGGGCAGGTGGCGTTCGGGGCGTGGTGGGGAAAATGAGGGAGGGTCGAGAGGTAGTGGAACGATCGTTCAATCATTTCATTGCTGGTCTACATTGCAATCAAACCATCAAACAATCTTCACCACGCCCCATACGCCACGCCCCAAGCCCCGATCAAACCCCGTCAGCGCCGAGGCGTTCGGCAATATCATTCCCCTCGAGTTCGGTTTTGGTGCGGTAGATGTCCCATGTCGCCTCGTCCCAGACTTCCAATCGGTCGCCGAGTCCTGTCACGACGATATCCTTGAGAAGCCCAGCATACTCACGAAGATACGGTGGAATCACCACACGTCCCGAGTTATCGAGTTCCGCGTCCATTGCGCCCGCAAGCATGAGTCGGGCGAAAGCACGCGTATCGGATTTTCCGAGGGGAAGAGCGGCAAGCTTTTCGGCAAGCCGCCCCCACTCGTTCTTTGGGTACAGGAAGAGCGATCGATCTAGTCCTCTCGTGATTACCAGGCCCGTGGCCATGGACGCACGAAACTTCGCAGGAACCGAGAATCGGCCTTTTTCATCAAGGGTATGGCGGTATTCGCCGATGAACAACATAGGCCTCGGTTCGGAAAAAGAATCGTCCTCTCCCGTCTCATTTATAAATCCCACTTATCACCACTTGATACCATTCTATGCCACTACGTGACATCGGTCAAAGGTTCTCCCATGCCTAAATCACAGCTCAACCTAGCCAAAAAAGCGTTCGTTTTCTGTTCCAATGTTGATAAGATAAATCCCACTTTGACCAGGATTTGCAGGATGAAAAAGGATTGCCATGATTGTTTACAAAAAAATACTGTGAAAAATCGCAGTATTTCTTTCGAAAATAAATATACGTATTCTATTGGAACTTAATATTCGCGGAAACGAACATTCTCTCCATGTCCGTAGATGTCTAATAGCAATGACTTATCTGATCCGAAGTGGACTCGATGAACTTTCAATTGCGCCTCTCTCAATTTTAAATCTATTTGATCAAGAGTCTCAAGCGCAGTCTTTGAATCCGCAAGGGCGTGCGAAAGATGGGCGAATGGACAAAGCACCACCGTTGAAACGCCGACCTCTTCTGTGAAATTGGAAACATCTTTAACACATACTGATGAGCATTTTTCAGCATTATCACCTTTTTCAACAGTCACAAATACAACGATTGCATCAATGGCATCCTCAATTTGTTTATTCACTTTTTCTGGAGTAATTCCTTTTGGCCGCTTCGCCAACCCAACGACTTCTGTATGAAAATGTTTTGCGTGAAATAATAGACATCTCATAAATCTATATAACAGAGTAGAAGAAATGCATTTTTCGGTCAATATATGCATCCTGACCGTAAGAGGTTTGAAAGATGTAAATCCCGGTTCAGACTATATTCTCCTCCTCACCTTCCTATGATACGCCACCGCAAATCTATGAGTAATAATAAAACCAGAGAAATATCTATTAAATTCAGCATATACACTTCGCTGACAATCTAGACCTTCTTGCGAAATCCTGCTATTATTAGTATGAGCTAACAATCTAAAAAATTTTAACTTATATGACAAAACGTCGAGAATCATCATTCGATACTGGCAAGTCGACCGTAGACCAACCAAAAGAATTAACTGCCATAAAAGCGCATCCTGAAGAAAAATCTGCTCGGATTGATTTCGATACCGGACCGTCAGACGACGAGGAGGCCGCGCTGATAAGAACAAATATTGAAAACATGCCACACTCTTCCCAGAAGGAAAAAGATGATGAATATCCAGATCTCGTAGCTCAACTGGAGCGTGAAATAGCATCTGAGGTCGAACAAGCTAATAAGGATCGTCCAATTTGGAAAAAAATGCTCGGTCTGCGAGTTACAAAGGAAAATATAGTGCATAAAAGGTTGAGAGCCGAATCTCAAAAACCTTCTCGCCAGCCAACTCAAGAAGAACGGGATGCGGAGGAACGCGTGCTAGCGACGTATCAAGCGAATGCAAGAAAACTTTATTTAAAGAATCAGGTTACCAATCGCTCTTTGCCTTATTTGATGGCAATGGTTGACACAGGTATTCTGGAAGAGGTGCCAAAAGATGAAATATTACATGTTCTTCTACAAGAATTTCAAAAACACTCGTATTTGGAAGATGTGCCGGAGGAAGAATTGAAAACACTTATCGAGGAATCTATTGAGACAGCAACTCGTCGGAGTAAAGAATACAGGAAGCGACCAATAACACATGAAACACAAGATCTTGCTGGTTTGTTCCAAGCATATCGCAATAAAATTCCCTAATTTTCCAACATCTTCTTCCTTCTTGTTTTCCGATGATATGCAACCGCAAACCTGTGTGCCTCGTCTCGGACGGCGATTAAAAGCGTCTTATGTTTCTCGCAAAGCCGACAGAGATCTAAATTCTTCGGGTCACAGATCAAATCCGTGCGCTTGCGCTCTGCGCCTTTTGCCATGCCGATGACAGGGATGCCGATATCGAGTTCTCGCATGGTAGATGTGACGATATGGACTTGGCCGATGCCGCCGTCTATCAATATCAAATCCGGACGATGCCATGAATTTCTGAATCGTCGCGTGATCGTTTCGCGAAGCGCAGCATAATCATCCGTACCGACGACGCTACGAATACGAAATTTGCGATATTCGGCTTTCGCAGGCGCGCCATGCTCAAATACGACCATTGAGGCGACAGTTGACGTGCCAGAGATGTGCGAGATGTCATACCCTTCAATGCGACCGAAGAGATTGACGTCGCTCTCCCCTTCTTTGATTCGATCGACATCTGCATCCTCGCGTTTCAAAATCGCGATGTCCTGAATATGCTCCAAGAAATACAGTTTGTTCCGCCATGCCGCCGCCTCTTCGAATTTCTTCGCAACAGACGCTTTCTTCATCTCGCGCTGATATTGTTTGATGATGCTATCTTTTTTTCCTTCGAAAAATCGAATCAAATCCCGTATCGTCTTTGCATACGCTTTTTTATCCGCAACGCCGATGCAGACGCCCGGACATTGCTTTAAGTGATAATAAAAACACGGCCGCTTCATTCCTGGCGTACAGGATGTCCATGCAAAAACCTTACGCAACAAATCTAATGCCGCCCGGAGCGAACGCGGCGACGTGTATGGGCCGAATACCGCCTGATACTTTTTTGATGCATCATCACCTAGCTCCGTCCCTCTGATCAACAATGGCCGTGGGAACTCTTCTTTTGTAATCACGAGATAGAGAAAACTCCGATTATCCTTATCTTTGACATTATACTTCGGCCAATAATGCTTAATGAGATTCGCTTCCAGAATCAGCGCCTCAATCGCCGTCGGCCGTTCAATGTAATCAATCGACCGTATCAACCCGACCATTTCCTCAATCCGCGCATCATGCGCCTTTTGAAAATACGACGTTACCCGCCTTTTGAGCGACGTCGCCTTCCCGACGTAGATAATAATTCCCTTCGCATCCTTCATCAAATACACCCCCGGAGAATCTGGGAGTTCTTTATTTTTAATTCGAACGCGAGATGGGATCATAAAAATTACGAATTACGGATTGCGAATTACGGATTATTTCTTCAATTCGTAATCCGCAATCCGTAATTCGTAATTCATAATTATTTTAATACTTTTCTCAAATATTCCCCGGTCGCATTCCCTTCTGTCTTGGCGATATCTTCCGGCGTTCCTTGGGCGACGACTTTTCCGCCGAGGTCTCCTCCTTCGGGTCCGAGGTCAATGACCCAATCAGCGTTTTTGATCACGTCCAAGTTATGCTCGATCACGACCACGCTGTTGCCGCGGTTCACAAGACGATGCATGACTTCGAGAAGTTTTGCCACATCGTCAAAATGCAAACCCGTTGTCGGTTCATCAAACAAATAGAATGTCTTTCCGGTATCACGGCGTGCGAGTTCGGATGCGAGTTTCACGCGCTGTGCTTCGCCGCCGGAAAGCGTTGTCGCGGGCTGGCCAAGGACGATGTAGCCCAGCCCGACATCGAGCAAGGTCTTTGTCTTCTCGTGAATATGCGTGATGTCTTTAAAGAATTCATTCGCTTCTTCAACCGTCATCGATAAGATGTCGCTGATATTTTTTCCTCGATATCGTACTTCAAGCGTTTCGCGGCTAAAACGTCTGCCCTTACACACATCGCAGTCAACATAGACGGTTGGAAGAAAATGCATCTCAATGGCAATCTGTCCGTTTCCTTCGCAATGTTCACATCGTCCTCCTCCGCGATCAACCGAGACGTTAAAGCTAAAACGACCCTTGCGATATCCGCGAACGCGCGCTTCCGGCGTCATCACGAACAAATCGCGAACATGCGTCCAAATATCCGTATACGTCGCCGGATTGGACCGCGGCGTACGGCCAATCGGCGCTTGATCAACGTCCACGATCTTATCCAGCCATTCCGCTCCTGTGATTCCGGAATGCTTTCCAGCTTCAACTGTCGAACCATTCAGCTTTCGCGCAAGCCCGCGATACAAGACATCAATCATCAATGTCGACTTACCCGAACCCGAAACGCCGGTAATGCACACGAATCGCTTGAGCGGAATTTTGACATTGATATTCTTTAAATTATTCTCGCGTGCGCCCTTCACTTCCAAAAACGTTTTTGATAATTCACGCCGCTTATGCGGATAGGGAATTTTTTTATCGCCTCGAATATACGCGCATGTCGAACTCCCTGGAGTCTCCAAAACCGCAGGCATGTGCCCTTGGGCAACAATTTCCCCGCCATGGCGACCGGCACCCGGGCCGATATCAACCAAATAATCCGCGGCTGTGATCGTGTCTTCGTCGTGTTCAACGACGATGATGGTATTTCCAAGATCGCGCAGGCGTTCAAGCGTTTCAACCAAACGCGCATTATCCCTTTGATGAAGCCCGATCGTTGGTTCGTCGAGAACATAGAGCGCACCCACAAGATGCGAACCGATCTGCGATGCGAGGCGGATGCGCTGTGCCTCTCCCCCACTCATGGAACCGGCTTTTCGGTCAAGCGTAAGATAGTGGAGCCCGACATCGAGTAAAAACGTGAGACGCGCCAAAATTTCATGCGTGATCGGTTCTGCAATCGCTGTTTGATTCTTATCAAGTTTGAGTTTTTGAAAAAATTCAACGGCATCGCGGATATTCATCGCCGTCACATCAACAATATTCTTTTTCGAGATGAATACGTGCATTGCTTCGACGCGCAAACGCGCGCCATGGCATGTTTCGCAAATATCATCCGAAAAAACATCCACCGTTCCGAGTCCATTGCATACTGGACATGCGCCATACGGAGAGTTGAACGAAAAAAGACGCGGCTCAATCTCCGGAAATGTAAACCCGTCTTCCGGACAGGAAAAACGCGTGCTCATTAATAACTCCGACCCGTCATCCAGCTGAACGCGCACCGTATCATTCCCCCGTTCGACCGCGCGCTCCACCGCCTCTGCAAGGCGCGACCGCAGGCCTTTATTCTCTTCGATCGGCCAGCCGAGCGGCACGCGATCCACAACAAGTTCAATCGTATGCTGTTGATACCGTTTTAGATCAATTCGCTCGCGCAACGATATCACGTCGCCATCGACCCGCGCTTCCAAAAAACCGTCGTGATACGCATCTTGCAACATTTGATGATACTCGCCCTTGCGTCCCATGATCGCGGGCGCGAGCACAAGGATTTCATTCAAATGCTCTTTCTTTTTCCGCGTTCGAATCTGAATCGGATCCGTATGGAGCTCGATCGTCCGTTTTAAAACAGCGTCGACGATTTCATCAACCGTCATTTTTCGTACCGGCTTTCCGGAAATCGGCGAAAAAGGCAAACCGATGCGCGCATAGAGCACGCGAAGATAGTCGTAGATTTCCGTAATCGTCGCGACGGTTGACCGCGGATTATGCGAATGCGCTTTTTGATCAATCGAAATCGCTGGCGATAATCCTTCAATTTCATCAACATCCGGCTTATCCATTTGCCCTAAAAACTGCCTGGCATAACTCGACAAAGACTCGACATACCGGCGCTGTCCTTCGGCAAAAATCGTATCAAAAGCCAGGCTCGACTTCCCGGATCCCGACGGACCGGTAAAGACGATCATTTTATTGCGCGGCAATTCCAGCGAGATATTCTTGAGATTATGCTCGCGCGCGCCCTTGATGGAGATGATGTCTTTCATAGTTGCGGTCCACAGTCCACAGACGACAGTCCGATCGCGGACGTCGACAATCGGACTGTCGTCTGTGGACTGTGGACTGACATCAAACAGCCGTCGAAAACGGATGATCTATGAGTATACCAGAAAGACACAGAGATGGAAGAAAGGCTTATCCCTTGACTAACTCTAGCCCTTTCCCCTTCCGTCCAGTATTCTTCCACAACATGATGCAGAAGCTAGAAGCTAGAAGCTAGAAGCTAGAGAAAATACAAACTCTCGCTTCACTTTTCTATACTTCCAACTTCTATATTCTAACTTCTAACTTCTAGATTCTAATTATGAGTATATTCCCAAACGATTCCAATGAATCCGTTGCCGGCCTGAACGGCAGTCCGAAAACCATGTTCTACCTCGGTCTTGCGACCGGCGTTGGATGCATGGCGATTCTCGCGCTTGCATTCACTCTTTACATGTTTATGCATGGAGCCATCCCAGCTGCAGGAGCTGGTTCACAGGTTGCGGCCGCGGCAAATCAGCCTTCAGCCGCCGCTCCAACCAATCCGAGCGCACAACAGCCATCAGCCGCGGCGCCATCAGCACCTCCGGCAGCTGTTTCGAATACGGATCATATCCGAGGCAACAAAGATGCAAAAGTCACGCTCATCGAATACTCTGATTACGAATGTCCATACTGCCAAAAGCATGAAGTGACCATTGCTCAAATCCTGAAAGATTATCCGAATGATGTCCGCCTTGTGTATCGCTACTTCCCGCTTTCGTCCATTCATCCAAATGCAGAACGCGCGGCAGTCGCGGCAGAGTGTGCGGCAAAGCAAAACAAATTCTGGGAAATGCACGACAAACTCTTCCAGCTTGGCGAAGCTCAAACGCTTGACGCGGCATCCATCAAACAAGCGGCTCAAGGACTTGGCTTGAATGCGAATGACTTCAACAAGTGCTTGGATGGAAATGAAACGATCAACATCGTGAACGCTGAATATCAGGAAGGGACAAATGCAGGCGTGAGCGGTACGCCAGCCACCTTCGTCAACGGGACAATGGTGGAAGGCGCACAGCCATACTCGGTCTTCAAGGCGGCGATCGACTCGATCTTGGCGAAGAAATAAGATCAAATCTGAAAGACAAAACATCCCGAAATCATTCGGGATGTTTTTTATATTGTACCTTGTTCATTGCTTCTTGATACATCTTTCATTCATTCCTTGCCATTTTGCCTCATATAGCGTACGATTTCGCGGTCAAAACAATCTGGAGAGGTCGCATAGTGGCCTAGTGCACTTGCTTGGAAAGCAAGCATACCGCAAGGTATCCAGGGTTCGAATCCCTGCCTCTCCGCCATACGAAAACGATCCGCTAAACGGATCGTTTTGTATTCCTCTAAATATCGAAATGAAGCGACCTACTGTCCTACAGTCCTACAATCCTACAGACCTATGCCGCATTGACATCCTCCCCTTTCCCGCCTACTGTACGAGCGCACTCATTGATCTACCAAGGAGGTTTCCATGAGAACGAACGTTCAAAATCAACAAATCATCTCCGCTTCCTATCCGCCTATCGTTGGGCATCCAACCATATTCTTCGAACCCCTATTTGAAGGCGGCAAGCCTGAATATTCGGTTCAATGGTTTGGAGCTGACCCGAACGATATGAAGCAATACCGCTTTCCTGTTCCGGGGCCGCTGTCAAAGGAGTTTCCGAACGAAGCGGACTATCTGACTGTCCTCATGCTCGCACCGGCACTCTACTGGCCCATGTACGAGCGCAGTGACGTTGTTCTTAGCGCCGTTGACGATGATCCGAATGCATACCTATTGTGGGTCGCTATTATGACAACCAAGGCAGAGCAGAGAAGTTCCCCGCGCCATAAGCCAGACGGATTTTTCATTCCAATGAATATTCCGCTCTGCATTCCGGGTTCAGGCATCATCATGCCAAGACCGTATGTCGATGTCAGTCCGCTGTGGGAGCTTGATCGCTTCTGCTTCGACTGCGTCACGCGGCGGGCAATGAGCGCATAAAGGAGCATAAACATGAACCTGAAAGAACGAGCTCCGCTCATTGCTGATCTGGTCGGCAGACTCATGAAAAAACTGATGGATCGAAAGGCAAATGAAGACAACATAACGAAGATCGCCGCTCATCAAGCACTGTTGCCGTGGCTGTCAGATCCCGACATGGAGTACATCGCCGTTTCTCTCCGCGTCATCGAATCTGGTTCGATCAGCCTCATTGACGTCTGCGAACGTCTCGGCGTTGATATTACCCGCATTCTCTCTCTTCTCCGCACCTACAGTCCGAAAACGCAAGAGAGTACGCGCATTCGAAGCATGAGTCTTGTCGCGATCGGCCATGACGTGAATCTGGAAGAATTCAAAATCGGGTTGCGACGCAACCGCCGACAGCTTGGAACATCCCAAGACCTCGCGCATTTCATGAATGTCCATTCGGCAAAAATAAGCGAACCGGAAATTCTCGCATTCGACGATCTGCCACCGAAAAAAGCTGGCGGCGAACCGCGCTGTATCATCTACATCGTCAATCGACGAGATGGAACGTTGCGCCTGCGCGTGAAGCCCCTGAATTCTCTGCGCCAGAAAAAACGGGAGGCGCAAATCACGACCACGCGTTTTGTCCTGGTCATTCCCGACTAAACAAGCCCGCGTTTCAATGCTGAAACGCGGGCCCTTTTTTAAAGAGTCCACAGTCCACAGACTACAGTCCGCAATGCCCACGGCCTCATTACATTCGGACTGCAGTCTGTGGACTGTGGACTTCTCTTATTTTCCGAGCGCCTTCTGTATCGCCGCGTCCCACTCATCGTTCGAAAGCACGCCAACGTATCGAACATTATTTACGAAAAATGTCGGCGTCGCGTCGATGCCAGCCGCCGTGCCTTCCTGGCCGTCGGCGGTGATTTTCGACTCGTACGTTTTATCCGCAACGCATGAACTAAACGCTTGCATATTCATGCCGAGTCCGCTCGCATACTGTGCGAACAAATCTCCCACGTTTGTCGCAGACGCCCAATACGGCTGTTGCTGGTACAGAACATCATGATACTCCCAAAACTTCCCCTGTTCTTCCGCACAGCGCGCGGCATTTGCCGCTTCGAGCGCATGCGGATGGAGCGTGGTGAGCGGCATATCGTTCCAGATAAATTTTACCTGATCGCCGTATTTTTGCATGACATAATCCACGCCGGCCTTTGCCACGCGGCAGGCGGAACACTCAAGATCTTCGAATTCGCGGACAACGACCTTGGCGTCCGCCGGGCCCCTGACCGGATCGTTCGCATCATTGAACGAAACATTCACATCTTGCGTTCCACTCCCTTGCTTCGTCGGTTGAGCCATGACAGCCCAGGCGATTCCGCCGATCATTAAAACAGCGAGGCCGATGAGACCGAAGATGAATGGTTGACGCGGGTCAGATGATGAGTTCATACGATGGTTTAATCAAATATCATTCGTTATAGGTCCATAGTCCACAGACGACAGTCCGACTCTTCGGACACCAGTCATCAGACCGTAGTCTGTGGACTATGGACGTTTTTTATCATACCTATCCAATTTTGTCACGTCACCCCTCGTGCTGTTGTAGCCATTGGATAATATTCAGCGACGCTTTACTCCCTTCTCCAACAGCAACGGCAATCTGTTTTTCCGTCACGTTTGTGACGTCGCCAGCAGACCAAATACCCGGAATATTCGTTTCATTATGAATCGTAACTTCAATCTCGCCCTTTTTATTCTTTTTGAGGAGCTGGGTGAAATCACATTCTGCAACGAGACCGATCTCGATAAACACACCTTGTGTTTCGAGTAATTGCTTCTTCCCGTCTCGATCTTCATATTCCAAGCCGGAAACAAATGCGTCCCCGAGAATCTTTGTTATTTTTGACTTTCCAATCACTCGAACTTTTTCACTCTGTTGAATTTTTTTCAACATAATTGCATCACCTGTCAACCCTTCATTCACCGTAAAAACCGTCATGCTCTTTGCGTACTTTTCCAAAAAGAGGACGGCCTGCATGGCGCTGTTTCCGCCTCCGACAATGGCAACGTCTTTTCCGCCATACAGCGGCGCATCGCATGTGGCGCAATACGTGACGCCTCGTCCGTAAAAAGCCTTTTCACCAGGCACGCCAAGCTCTCGATGCTTTTCTCCGGTCGTAATCAAAACCGTCCGTGTTTCGATGATTCGATCTTTTGACGTTTTGACGGAAAATCCTCCATTGATAACGGATAATGCGGTTACGCGCTCACCTTCAATAAGATCAAAGTCCTTTTTATAATCGTTCAGATGTTCTTTGAACTTCTCGATCAGCGCAACGCCGTCCATGAGATGGAATCCCAAATAATTCTCCACATCGGCAGACATGAGCGCCTGCCCTCCAATGTTTTCGGAAATCAACGCAAATTTCATCTTCTGACGGGCAAAATAAACAGCGGCCGCCATCCCTGCCGGTCCCCCGCCAATAATGACGGAATCGTATTGCATGAAAGAGAGTATAGCATAAAAAAGGGCGTAGGGCGTGGCGTTCGGGGCGTAGTGAAGATCTTCACTACGCCCCGAACGCCACGCCCTACGCCCTCATTACAATATTCTCAACGTCTTCAGTGCCCTCTCATACGCCTTCATCGCCTCTCTGCCATCGCGCGGCTGAAGTTCAAAGGTCGTTTCATGAACGATTTGATTTCGCAAGCGGTGCGCAAACCAGACATGGCGCAATTCCGGATATTTATAGGACGCCGCCCGCAGACGCTCTCCTAAATCAATTCCCGGAATCATCATGGATTTTAAAACGCCGTCGAGCAACGAATCCGCTTCGACAATAGACATCTTCAGCCCCATGGATCCTTTTTCGGAAAAGGCTTGAATCGTTTTCCACTTTTCGATTACTTGCTCGCGCGATAAGCCGGTCAAATCCGTCCTCCGAAGCATTCTCCTCGCGAGCCAGATCAGCAAAAATAAAAACAAGAGAATAAAAAATCCAATCACAGCTGCGGCAACCATGCCGAAGGGGCTTGAGGCCGCTGTCGCTATCGGAGCAGACAGGGAATCGATGGGGATGTCGGTCATCGTGAAAGAGTCGGTGAGTCGGAAGTCGGTGAGTCGATGAGTCGATGAGTCGATACCGACTTACCGACTTCCGACTTACCGACTTTCTTCGTAACAGCGTGCGATTGCCAAAAGCGTCGCTTCGTCAAAAGGCCTGCCGGTAAGGTGGACGCCAATCGGGAGCGTTCCATCGTGTCGAGCTGGAAAGGAGAGTGCCGGAAGCCCGGCAACGTTTGCGCCGACGGTAAAAAGGTCTTCCAGATACATGGCGAGAGGATCGTTTATTTTTTCGCCGATACTAAAGGCCACGGACGGCGCGGTCGGAGTCAAAAGAACATCAACATGTTCAAGTGCAGACGCGTACGCATTTTTGATCAGCGTTTGCACCTGTTTTGCCTTCTTATAATACGCGTCATAGTATCCTGCTGACAAGGCATACGTGCCGAGTAAAATGCGCCGGCGAACTTCTCGTCCAATGCGCAATCCGCGGGTTTGAAAATACGTATCAAGCAAATTATTTTCCGGTTCGCGAACGCCGTATCGCATTCCGTCAAAGCGCGATAAATTTGCGGATACTTCGCATGGCATCACCACATAATAAACCGCGAGCGCTTCGTCCGCGTACGGCAAATCAACATCAATAATCTCGGCACCAAGCGTCCGCAGGGCATCAATAGCTAATTCCACGGCTGCGCGAACATCCTCTTGAATCCCCTCCCCCCAAGCCTGTCGCGGGAGTCCGATGCGCAATCCTTTCAGGTTTGTTTTCCATGCCGGAAGAAATGCAGAAGCATCCGCTGACGTTTGATCATTTTCATCCTTTCCGGCGAGAGCGGATAAAATAAGGCCTGCATCTTCCGCCGTCTTTGTGATCGGGCCGATTTGATCAAAAGAGGAAGCCATTGCCATGAGCCCAAAGCGGGAAACGCGTCCGTACGTCGGCTTCAGGCCGATGTCGCCGCAAAACGAGGCGGGCTGACGAATCGATCCGCCGGTATCAGACCCAAGAGCGCCCAAACAAAGGTTTGCCGCAACAGCCGCCGCACTTCCACCGGATGATCCGCCGGGAACGCGATCCGGATCGAATGGATTGCGCGTCGGACCATACGCAGAGTTCTCGGTTGATCCTCCCATGGCAAATTCATCCATATTCGTCCGGCCAAGCAGGACAGCTCCTTGAGCTTTCAATTTTTGAATCACCGTTGCATCGTAGACCGCGATATACGGTTCAAGAATTTTCGAAGCGGCCGAGCAATGTCTGCCTTCAATAAGAATATTGTCTTTGATTGCAAGAGGAATCCCATCAAGAACGCCAAGCGACGAACCGTTTTGCAACCGTTCATCCGCTCGATCCGCTTCGGCAAGCGCCTCGTCATTCCAGACTTCAAGAAAAGCATGCAGTGCCGGATCGCGCGAAGCGATTTCAGCCAGACATGCTTCGGTAATCTGCCGCGACGTTATTCGCCCCGCATCCAGTTCGGCGCGTGCTTGAGCAATGGTGAGGGTGTTGAGAGACTCCATAATTTGGTAGGTGGTAGGTGGTAGGTGGTAGGTGGAATGCATTTCTGACTACCGCCTATGGCCCACGACCTACCAATTCAAGATTTTGGTTTTTCAAAAACTGCCGGTGCCTTTAGCATATTCGACTGTGACGCAGGGAAATTATCAATAATCAAAGCACGCGCGGCATCGCCACAGTCATTCACTTCATCAACGCGAAACTCGTCAGCTTGAACAGGAATAGATGATGCTTCGGGGATTCCTGTTGTATCAATCAGCTGGAGACGATCGACATAGCCTAAAATACCGTCCAGCTCGTGACGCAAGCGGTCAGCTTCTTCTTCCGAGAGACCAATGCGGGCCAGATTTGCAATGGATTGCAACTCCTCTTTTGTGAGCGACATACGGGAAAAGCCTACAGGAATGGGGGGAAGAGAGCAAGATGAAGCCAGTAGGCCGTAGCCAGTAGGAAATTGCAATTTCCTACTGGCTACTGGCTACGGCCTACTGGCTCATCTTAGTGTTTGAGTTTCTGTAAAAACTCCCCCTCGCTCAAAATCGTCACCCCAAGCTTCTTCGCCTTATCCGCTTTCGATCCCGGATTTTCGCCCACGACGACGAAGGATGTCTTCTTCGAGACTGACTCGGACACGTCTGCGCCTTTTGAGCGGACGAGCTCTTTTGCCTCCTCGCGGCTCATCGAATCAAGCGTTCCGGTAAAAACCCAGCTCGTGCCGTCGAGATCGCCGCTCGCGCGCTTTGCGGCGGATGAAGGATGGACATATTTCAACAGATGATCAAGGCGCTCATGCTCGCGCTTGTCGGAAAAATACGCAACAAGAGAATCTCCGACAACCTCGCCGATGCCTTCAATCTTCGCATACGCATCACGATCCGCGTTCCGCAGAGCCTCAAACATACGAAAATGCGATGCAAGATCCGCGGCCGTTTCTTCGCCCACGTGACGAATACCGAGGCCGTTGATAAACCGCGCGAGAGGCGGATGCGTATGCGCCTGAATCTCATCCACAAGTTTGTTCGATGAAACATCGGCGAATCGTTCAAGGCCGGCGAGATCTTCTGCTTTCAGCGTAAATAGATCCGCGATTTCGCGTACCAGCCCTTGTTGAACAAGCTGTTCAATGATTTTTTCTCCCAATCCTTTGATGTCCAATCCGGCCTTGCTTGCAAAATGACGGATCGTCGCGAGCTCTTGCGCGTAACAATTCTTATTCGTGCAAAATGTCGCCACTTCTCCCTCGCGCCGCTCAACCGGCGATCCGCATATAGGACATTTCACGGGCATGTGAAATACTTTTTCTTTTCCCGTGCGCAACTTCGGCAAGACCTTGATAATTTTTGGAATCACATCCCCTGCCTTTTCAACGATCACCGTATCTCCAATCTTCAGTCCAAGCCGGTCAATTTCATCTTGATTATGCAATGTCGCATGCGTCACAACCGTTCCGGCGAGATGAACCGGATCCATGGTCGCGACCGGCGTCAAAGCCCCTGTTCGTCCGACGGACACGTCGATGCTTCGAACGATCGTTGTCCCCTGCTCTGCTGGAAACTTCCACGCGATCATTCCTCTCGGCGTCTTTCCGACAATCCCAAGAGCGTCAAATGACCGGCGGTCATTCACGCTCACGACTATGCCGTCGATCCAGTATGGAAGCTTATCGCGCTTCTTCCCGATTTCCTCAAACAGCACCTTCACGTCGTTCATGGTTCGACATAGATGGCCGTGAGCATTCACCGGAACGCCAAGCAGAACCGCCGCGGCATAACGCGCCTCGGTTGAATGGATGCCAAGATCGCCTAAGAGGCCATAGCACATAAAAGAAAGGCCTCGCTGTGCCGCGATGTTCGGATCAAGCTGGCGGATGGATCCGGCAGCCGCATTCCGCGGATTTGCGAGTTCCGGCTCTCCTTTTTTTCTCAATACGGCATTCAAGCGGTCCAGCTGTTTCTTCGTCATGTATATCTCTCCGCGAATCTCAATGCGCCCGCGATGATCCAGCAATGTCCGTTTGCATTTTTCCACATCCAATTGTCCATGATATTTTTTTAGAAAGGCTGATATCTCCGATTCTGTCGGACGACGAAGAGCAATCGGAATCGCTTCGATCGTTCGGATATTCTGCGTTACATCTTCGCCGATGCGTCCATTGCCTCGCGTCGCCGCGACGCGCATTTCTCCGTCTTCGTAAACGATCGAAAGGGCTAAGCCGTCCATTTTTAGATCAGCATACAATTCCAATGCGTCGTGCGGACGGAGCTTCTGGATGCGCTCAAACCATTCTTGCGCTTCTTCAAACGAAAAAACGTCTTCAATCGATAGCATGCGCTCTTGATGTTCCACTTTCCGAAATCCTTTCATCACTTTTCCGGCAACGCGCTGGGTCGGCGAATCCGGCGTGATCAGATCAGGATACTGCTGTTCCAACGTATAGAGCTCATGTTTCAAGGCATCTAAAGCCGCTTCGGAAATTTCAAGACGATCCAGTACGTGATACTGGTATCGGTAGCGGTCAATCTCTTCGCGCAGTTTTTTGATGCGCTTTTCCGCGTCGGACTTGGTCATAAAGAATATCGTAGCCAGTAGGGTTGAGCCAGTAGCCAGTAGCCAGTAGAAATTGCAATTTTCTACTGGCTACTGGCTATGGCCTACTGGCTGATTTCTTACGGACAGATTGGATCCGCCTGTGTCGGGTCTTTAAACAGGGTGCACTCCGAAAAAATGACATACGAGAAGACATTGTTCAAGATATCCAAGCGCGGCATGGTTACGGCAATGGCCTGCTTCGATTTTTTATACGCTCCTTCGGCAGCAACCGTAATATCTCCGCTAAACGCCATGGGGGTCACACTGCCCGATGTCGGATAGACTTGAACCTGTAAATTTGTGATATCGCATTTCTTTGGCCGAAACCGTAATCGATACGCATGACCCGGATCAAGATTTTGTGTAGCGCTTCCGAATGCTCCAAGAACAATCGAGTACTGATCTGGAATAATATTCGGTTGCGACGTATCCCATGGCGTGTAGGCGAGCTCAACTTGACAACCGGATACGCCTCCGTCATTCCATGTCCACGTAACCTTTCCCACTCCGGCGGCTTGAAAAAGCTGATCCGGATTGTATAAATCAATAAATTGAAAGTCCCCATTTTTTATCGAAGCAAACGTCTTTATCGTCTGATTGACGAATAACGAACCGTTTGCCGCATTCCACGAAGCATTATTTGAATACGTTTGCGTTAGAGCCTGTAATGCGGTAACGGTAGAATTATTTTTTCTCACTTCGTACAACTGACGCTCAATCCCTCCATCGGCGCTGTAATACGCAACCATGGAATCATCCGTGGCCGAAGAACGGCGTAACCCCTCGAGAACAATCATTCCGAGCGTCACCGCACCAAGCAAAATACTCACCGTCATCACGATGGCGAGCGGAAGAATGTTTCCTCGGAGAGTCCGTGCCATATTATCTGGTATAGATGCGGCTTGCGACCGACGTTTGATACGTCATGGTCGCCTGTTCGCGCGCATTCGGCGCGTTATATCTCGCTTGAATAAAGAATGTTACGTATGGTTGCTGATTGCTCGCGTATACGCCTAATCCAGAAGGTGTGTACGGATCAACATTCGGTTGGACATACACTGCAAATTGAGTGATGTCGATATTTTTTCCTGTCAAAGACGTTTCCGGATTCCCGAGCGACGTTAAAGTTAAACAACCGGAAGTGACATTCAGACCGGTACAACTTGCCGCGGCAAGAAACCGAATCGTAATCGTATTACCGCTTGCATCGACGAGATTCAACGTATTTGATGAATATGGAAGTGGCGCTCCGACATAAGAAATACGGTTATTCCTGACGGCACGAACAATCAACTCTCCGATATATCGCAATTCCTCCCCAAGTATTTCTGCATTCGATGTCCGCCTCTGCAAACGCATGTAGTTGACGTATGTCGCTGTTACGGCGAGCGATGCGATCGTAAAAAGCGCGATCACGACAAGCATTTCCGCCACGGTGAAGGCGGATCGGAGATCGGAGATCGGAGATCGGAGATCCGAAGCACTCTGATCTCTGATCTCTGATCTCTGATCTCTATTTTTACTTTTATCGCCAGTCATACATGTCATCAACAATTACGGATGATCGCCGCACGCCACGCCGGTCCCAAACAACCGTTGAGGTGACGCGAACACCAACGGTCGGCTGTGAACCAGGACAAAGCGATCCATCAGCGGGAGTATTATACGTGATTGGTGATCCGGAATTATCCATGCAAATCGGCTGAAGCAACAACATACGCTTAAATACCGTATTCGTTCCAGCGACCCCTGTCCCCTGCACGTACAGCGCACCGCTTGATCCGCCGCCAGCCGTCGACATCTTGATAAGAGTCGCATTATTGCTATCGATGTTCGAAGGTGAAAAATCAAAGCCATTAAAAACTCCGGTCGCGGTATATTGCGGTGATCCGGAATAATCCGTCCCATTATTCAGTCCCGTGTTGAATGGCAAACCAGCGAGCCAATTTGTATCGCGTATGGACCGTGCGAGTTCAACACCTTCGCGGGCAAAATTTGATGCAAGAATATGATCCGCCGATATTTCTTGGGTACGAACATTGGAAAAAGCAAGTGATGCGGCGGAAATCAATCCGATAATAATCACGGTCATCGCAACCATGAATTCAATCATTGTCTGCCCATGAAGAAGAGGCGAGGAGCGATCCCCCTTCGCTGAAGCTACGGGGGACAGGGATGTGAGGAGCGAGAAAAAGATTGAGAATTTCTTCTCGCTCCTCGCTCCTCGCTCCTCGCTCCTCTTCTTCATAATTCTAATTTCTATTTTCTTCTTATTGAACATTCACCCTTCCGGTGATCGCATTAAAAACGATATCCTTGGTTTTATTCGTTTGGATGTGCTTGAGTGTGACCGTGAGCGTCTGCACTTCTCCAGCACATGGCATGCTTGCACAACCGTTGATTCTCATCATCCCGTTTTGGCGTTGAAACGCAACAACTGCTTGCCCGACCGAAACGCCGCCGGCAACGACCGAAGAGATAATAACGTTTTTCGATCCCGAATTCGCTTTCACAAATGGAAGAAACTTCATCGCCTCATACGGCTGATTCTCTGCAAAATCCGCGGCATACACATCCGCAAACTCTCTCACGCCCGTCGCATTCACGGCGTACACAGCCCCGTAGATCGGAGGAGAAACAAGACCAGAACAGGTTTGAGCAAGAGCGCGGCACGGCCCCGGATCGTATTCACAAACCACATTCGTTGACGAATAGGGGCACGTCTTTATCGATCGCGCCGCGAGCGCATCCGCCTGCATATTTCGCATTTCGTTTTGAACAATATACGTCGACTGACTCAATTCCGCCTGCTGGCGCGTTCTCGCGATATCTCCGACAACCGCGAGAGAAATAAGCATGATCACCGCGACGCTGACGATGAGCTCGACCATGGTAAAACCGGGAAGGTCTGTATGACTGTAGGCCTGTAGGACTGTACGTTGTTCTGCCTGATGGCGTCGAAAAAAACGACCCACAGACCTACAGTCATACAGACCTACAGACCTATTCTCTTTACATTCCGATCGCATATCTCACGATGACTTCGAGCGGTTCGCGCCACCAGAAAGCGATCATTGTTCCAGCCGCCATGAATGGCACAAAAGCAATTTGCGTTTTCCTGCCCACAGCCCCTTCAATAAGGAGCGCGGCCGCAACACAACCGCCGATGATAAAAGACAAGAGGAGGCCAAAAAGTGCCAAAGGAAAACCGAGGACCGCACCCATGAACAAGCCGACGAATGGATCGCCCTCCCCCATCATGGTTCCGCGCGAACCGAGAACGAGCATGCCAAGCAAAACGGAAACAACGACAGCGCCGAGCACAAGCTCAATCCACGAAGCTCCAAGCAAGAGGCGTGCCGAGGCAAGAAGAATCGTTGCACCGATTAAAAACTCCATTGGAATCAGTTTCCAACGAGCATCAAACGCCGTAAGAACGACTAAAACGAAAGCTAAAGCAATTTCGAATGACATGCCAGGAATATCCAGCGATACACCTGATAGATGCCTGACATATGCAATAACCGAAAAAGCCGCCATCACGGTTTCAACGACCGGATATTGCCAATGGACTCGCTTGTTGCAGTACCGGCATTTTCCGCCGAGGGCAACCCAGCTAAAAATCGGCACAAGATCTGCCGGAGCAAGAATGTGCTTGCATGACATACAATGCGAACGCCCGCCAAGCGTCTCCCCTCCCTTTAAGCGAATAACGACCACATTCGCAAAAGAGCCGAATGCGGCGCCAAGAATGAGAGCAAGGAGTGCGCCGAGGATGATCATGGTGAAGAAGTTAGAAGTTAGAAGTTAGAAGAATGGAGGAAAGAATTTTCTAACTTCTAACTTCTAACTTCTAACTTCTGAATTCTAACTTCTATTTATTTGTACTATCAGTATCCACGCCGTTCGAATGCGCGTAGTACGTGCCGCTGGCTCCATAAACCGTATTTCCTTCCGTTGTAAATCTCAAAGAATATCCGACCGTCGGGCTCGCAGAATTATAGACGTAATATTCATTTGGACGCGGCCCCTGTGGAACCGAGGGCAGATAGACAACTCCGACCGGCGAAGCCTGAAATCCACTTGAAGTCAACACGACGGCGCTGTTTTTTCCGATTTCCAAATCCGTGGCCTGGCTCGGATATGAAGCATTTTCCAGCCAATGCTGTTCCAACGCTAATCGGATCACTTGAATGTCACTCACGCGTTTGGCATCGCGTTCCTTTACGCGAGCCGCATTTAAGACGGCGACGGAAATCGCTCCGAGAATCCCAATGATGACGACGACGATCAGTACTTCAACAAGCGTGAATCCACGCTTCAGGTTTGTCATAGATATGAGAGTAGCATATCACATGAACTGATGAGCCAGTAGGCCATAGCCAGTAGCCAGTAGGAAATTGCAGTTTCCTACTGGCTACTAGCTATGGCCTACTCACTAATCAAAAACCCCCTCGACTATTCGAGGGGGTTATTTTTTATTTTATGAATGAAGTATTACTGAATGCCGAGCGTACCTGAAGCGTAGTGAGCGCCTGCATTGAGGTTTCCGACGCCGTTCTCAAGATAGAACCACACTTGGAAATCCTGCGGGGTACAGTATGGAGCCGCGTGGTTGCAATCAAGGGCATAGTTACACACAGCTGCGCTTGCGCTCGTACAAGCCGCTGCGGCGCTCGATGAAGGATCCTTCATAGTATTGAGACGGATATACGGGCTCAAATATGTTGCGGCCGTACAGTTATTCAGCACGGTTGTCGATGCTGAAGTAACGTTCGTACAAAGAACCGTACTCTGATCGTCAAGCGCAGCGGAAGAAAATGCCTTGTACACGGCATTCATGTCTGCGACGCGCTTTGCGTCACGAGCCTTTGATCGCGCCGAACCGAACGCGACAACGGCGAGCGTTGCGAGAAGCCCGATGATCGCGATGACCACGAGAAGTTCGATGAGCGTAAAACCTTTTTGTTTATGAGTCATAGTTAGGGGTAAGGATAAAATGGTGGTTGAGTGAGTAGTATTTATTGTGGATAAGTATAGCATACGCAAGGCCGCGTGAGAATAAAAGCGATTAAGAGGCAGTGGATAAGTTATACATTGGGAGAAGGATGGCGCTGACCATGACCCCGACAGCCAGACCCAAAAGAATCATGACAACCGGCTCGATAAGGGTGACGAGGTTGCCAACGACATTATCGACCTCCCGCTTGAAGAAATCAGCAACCCTGCGCAAAACCTCCTGCAATTTGCCTGTTTCTTCTCCGACGGCCAACATTTGATTCATCATGGGCGGAACATGGCGGCTGCGGGCAAAGGCAGTGGTGATTGAATTTCCTTCGTTCACTTCTTTAATCGTTTCAAAGATCATCTCTTTCCATACGGTATTTCCGACAATGCCGGAAACAATTTCGAGCGCCGTTACCTGGTCAACGCCGCCCTGAATAAGGGTTGCGAGCGAACGGGTAAACCGGACGACGTATACATTCGAGAGCAATTTTCCAAAAATAGGAATGTTTAATTTAAACCGATCCCACAAATATTTTCCGCGCGGCGTCTCGATGAAAAAACGCATTCCGATTATGAATGCGATGATTGCGACGATCATCCCGATCCAATATGACTGAAAAAAACCGGAAACGGCAATCAACAGCTTTGTCGTGATCGGGAGCTCGGCATTTGCTTCCTCAAGAACAGCCACAAGGCTCGGAACGACAAAGGTCATCATGAGAAATCCAACGACAAGCATCGCTCCCAAAATGAACCCCGGATAGATAAACGCGCCGCGAATACGATTGCCGAGATCATAATCCTTTTCTTGCTGGTCCGCGAGATATTCCAAAACGACTTCGAGCTGTCCTGATGTTTCACCGGAACGGATCATGTTAATAAAAAACGGACCAAAGACTTTCGAGTACCGTTCAAACGCATCAGAAAGCCGGGAGCCCGATTCAACTTCGGCGGCGACGTCGGCCATGATCTGGCGCATGACCGGCTGAACGGTTTGCGCCGCAATATTTTTTAATGATTCCACGAGCGGAACCGAAGCGGACATCATGACCGAAAGCGTTCGGCTCATGACGACGATATCCTTGGATTTGATGCGATTAAAAAATGAAAATCTCGATTTTGTATGGCCGAGCGTATACGGCTCAAGCAAAAGAACCTCGTACCCGCGTTCCGTGAGAGCCTCCGTCGCATCATTCGTTGTCGGCGCATCAACAATGCCGGCTTGGATATGGCCGTCTTCGGTTCGAACGCGGTATTTGAATGAAGGCATAAATTAGGGCGTAGATCGTAGGTCGTAGGTCGCCCGCCTGCCATCGCCTGCTGGCATGGCCGATGGCGGGCAGGTAGGTCGGGAAGATATGTAACGATCAATGTTTAATATGAAACGATTCAATGAAAAATGGCGGCGGATGTAGAAGGCGGAACAGCCGCGGTCTTCGCATGCGCGAATGTCATCCGCATTCACCGCATCCGCAATGATAACGCGCGGAAGCCGCGGATGCATTTTTCCGATCTCGTCATAGAAGGTAAATCCATTTTTTCCGGCAATCGAAAGCGACAAGACAAGAAGATCAGGCTGGCATTGCAACGAACGCTGAAGACACGAAGCCGCATCGTGCGCATGAATGCACGCATGGCCGGCGGTTTCCATTCGCCGACGGAAAACGTCGGCGTATGGAATATCCGCATGCGCAAATAGAATGGTCGTCATATCACGATTTTGTATCAACCGTTTCCCCTTCTTCTGTTTCTTGAGACAGGCGAAACACTTCTTCGATTGATGTCGACCCCTCAAGAGCTTTTAAGAGAGCATCCTGGCGGATCGTAATCATCCCTTGATTTTTCGCCTCAACCTGCACTTCCGTAATCGGGAATCCTTTCTCCACAAGTTTGCGGCCGTTGGCGGTAAAAAGAAAAACTTCCGCAATGGCAATACGGCCCATATACCCTGTTTGCCGGCATCTCGTGCATCCTTTCCCGTGATAAAACACCGGCTGCTCGCGGCTCAATCCGGGTTCGATATACGACTCCGGAATGTCTTTTAATTCCTGAATAAGCTTTGACAGCACCACGGCGTCGATTTCTTCCGGTTCTTTGCAAAATTCGCAGATTTTTCTGGCAAGACGCTGCGCAACGCCGACATTCAGCGTCACAGCGAGCAAAAACGGCTCTACTCCGATATCGATGAGGCGCGGAACAATGCCGAATGCATCGTTCGTGTGCAAGGTCGAAAACATCAAGTGGCCGGTCAACGACGCATGCACGGCAAGTTCAGCCGTTTCTCGGTCACGAATTTCGCCGACCATGATCACATTCGGATCTTGTCGAAGCATGGAACGCAATCCCGTGGCAAACGTGTAATCGATTTGAGGCTTGATCTGCGACTGATTTACGCCTTGAATGTAGTATTCCACCGGATCTTCCAGAGTTGAAATATTCACGCCGTCATTATTGAGTAGGTTCAAGCAGGCGAAGAGCGTCGTTGATTTTCCGGAACCCGTCGGCCCCGTCACAAGGAACATGCCGTGCGATTTGCGGATCTCCTCCATGACCGTCGTCACGTGCTGTTTGCGAAAACCGAGCTGTTCGAGCGATGGAGCGCCCTTTGTGGTATCCAAAATACGAAGAACGACTTTCTCATTGTCAACGACGGGAAGAGTTGAAATACGGAAGTCGATTTTCTTTTCTTGATACGTCTGCCGAATGCGTCCATCTTGAGGTACGCGCGTTTCATCGAGTTTCATGTTTGACAGCACTTTGACGCGCGCCACGAGCGCCGGAAGAATGCTCACAGGAAGGGTCAGAACGGTTCGCAGAACGCCATCAATGCGATACCGGATGCGGCACTCATCGCCAAGAGGCTCAATGTGAATATCCGAAGCGCGCTGCTCAACCGCATTCCGCATAATCGTCGTGAGCATGCGGGCAACCGGAGCGCCCTTAATCACCTCTTGCAATCCTTTGACTTCTTTCTTGCTTTCATTCTCTTTTTCCCGTTCTTTTGATCCGATTTGCGCGACGAACTCATTCAATTCCGTTCCAACGCCCCCGCCTTTCAAAAACCGCTGAATCTGGCTTGATGGAACAACAACTTGTTTTGTTTTGATCCCAAGTCCGGCGGTATAAAAACGCATAGCCTCGTCCGCGCGGATATCCCGCGGATTCTGCATGGCATAGACGATCGTGCCATCCTGTTCCGTTTTAATCGGCAGAATGTGATAGGAGTGAATCATATCCTCCGGCAGCAACTGAAACATTTCTGGAGGAATTGTTGCATTTTCCAGATCGAGATAATCCAATCCGAGCACTTGCGCGATGGCCTGGCCATAATCTTTATCGGAAACGTATCGTCCGCCCACCAGTGCCTGCTCAAGCGTTTTTCCGCGTGCGATCAAATCACGAACAATAGCAGCGTTCTGAGCATTCAGAACGCCTTTTTCAAGCAAAATGCGAATGACTTCTTCGTTCATATCACGTACGCCGAATCATTATGGAGAGATATGCAATAATTTTCCATCAGACATGCGCGACCAAATCGTTCCTTTCCGATCAATGATCGTATCAATCGTCCTCGCTTCCGGAAGCGTGCTCGTCGTCATCCATTGCGCAACCCAATTTGCCCCATCATTATGCCACAGAATAGTCGACGTCGGGGCGTAATCAAATGCATATGCGCGCGTATCCAGAAAAGTGAAAACATTCGGATTTGAACGAGCGTCTCGCGGCGCAATCGTCGTTGAGAGAAATGATTGCGTTGTTGTTCCTTTCGCATATTCCAATGCCTGATCCGAAGCATGCACTCCCCATACTCCCCCGTCTTTTGCAATCGCGAGCGGCAGGATGCCGGAATGGACGAAATTCACCCATTCGGGACGCGCGAACGTTGATAATGGGAAGATAAAAACTCCGGATTGGGTTGTTAAACCAGTTTTTCCCGCATTCAGCGCAAAGAAATCAAGCGGACGTAATAGAGACCTTAATTTCGCATCATTCTGCTCTTGAGACTGGATAGCGGCCTGAAGCTGGCTTTGCAATTCCGTTCGACCGGAGGCAGTCAGCTGATTCAACAAATCAACCGGCTCAAACCCCTGTTCGCCTCCGACAGCAACACTTGCTCCATCCGTAATCCATACGCGATCGCCCGGATCCACATACATTCGTAAACGCGATCCGCTGAGTCCGGTCTGCACATCCGTGAGCCACGTTGGAGGAGTATCCTTCCCTTTTTCGACCATTCCAACGCCTCCGGCAAGATTCAACAGCCATGTCGTTCCGTTTGATGTTTGCGCGAACGCCCGCACGGTTTGCAAAGGCGAACCGTCGGATGACCATGAACTCATGACATCATGTGTGCTCGTGCTTGGATACTGGCGAATCTCATACAAGATCGTATCCGCATTCCGCTTCTGCCAGAGAACGGCCGCCGTCCCATCCACAAGATGCGAAAGCGCTTGCGGACTCCACCCTTCGCCGGAATCGATCGTTTGCAGAACAGCGAATGGGCGAAGCTGAAGAACAGATATCCCTGCACCGCCCTGAATATCCGACCCGACAAGCGGGTAGGGATTTCCAAGCTGCGTTGGATGCGGATCCCATTCAAAATACGACTGCAAATCTGCAAAGAGCGGATGTGAGCGTATATCCAGAGACGGATTAAACGTGACGGGTTTTTTGGGAGGCGCGGGCGGCGAAACCTCGGCTGGTCGCAACAATCCCGATCCGATCCAAAACACGACAATCAAGAGACACGTCGCTGAAATAACGAGTGCAATTTTTTTTGCTGATGATTTTGACGTGATATTCATGTGCGTATTATTCTTCGCTCGCGGCATTTGCAATAGCCGGCGCCTGTGCGGCGGCTTTGTTCGGCGTAACGACAACGGCTTTCGCCTTGACAACCGAATACGTTTTCATCTCAAGCTGATACGTGAACTCACCCGTGACCTTATCTCCGCTCACGGAAATGCGCGAGACGTCAAGAAGCGGAATGCTCTGCTCGACCTCCTGAAGAAAAATTCGAGCCGCAGTATAGCTTGGCGATATGACGTTTAAAGAAATGCTAATCGGATCGACTTCGAGAGTTGAAACAGGAGCTCCTGTATCTGCCGATCCCGCTTGCGTAGAAAATTGAACCGAATCAAGCGAAATCCCCGTCTTCTTTCCAAATGCCTCCATGGTTGCAAGGAGCCTCGGTTCATCGACATCCCGCGGCAAAGCGGCATCGACTTTATTCAAAACATCCTCCGGAATGGCTTGCGCCGCGACAATGGAGCGTTCAATTGAATCAAGGTACGCTTGAGCGTCCGCAGATTCCTGATTATGCGCCACAATCATCTCATTCGTCATCTTTAACTGTGAAAACAGTGGATCGAGAAGCGCATACCCTCCGCCGGACAGAACGCAAATAAGTATGAGAAAGGACGGAAGATAATAATGCGTAAGCATCGGGGAAGGTTTTTTCCCTTTCTTTCCCGCTGGTTCCGAAGGCTTCTCGCCTTCGCCGTGTATGCCCGCTCTTGGAACAGGCACGCGCTCAAACGGGCGCGTCGGCCGGGGAGCCACAGGGGCAACCGGTGGAACCAAAGAACCTTCGGCTTGCGCCGGAATGTCCGCTCCTGTACTCGGTCGAAGAAAATCGGTCATGGATTCTGTTGTGCGGTCGTTGTCGCCGCAGAAGCATTCACGACATCCGTTTGGACGGCCGGACCCATCATAATGCTCGCCTTCAATTTCAACTGAAGCTGAAACGTTACGGATGTCACTTTATGGAGTTTTTCATCCCGCGTGCTTGCAAACGAGGACGCTTCCGCGCTCACAACATCCGGATTCTGCTTCATTGCAAGCAATTGACCGGCGGCATGCTCGTAGGTATCCGTTTCAACATCCAGCATGAGCCGTCCGTCATCCGCCCATGCGACTGATACGTATCGAACGCTCGGCATGGTGCTTCGTTCCAAAAAATCAAAAAGCCGCGAGGAGATAATGTGATGATCAAGCGCATGGGACAGGATGCGCAAGCGCTCTTCTAGATCCTGATATTTACTCCAATCTTTCAGCCGGACATCCACTTGCCGCTTGGTTGACGCCATCTGTCCATCCACCTCGGCCAAATGAGCCTGTGCGACGCCGAGATTTTGGCGCAACAGCACGTATCCGCCGCCAATGAGCGCAAGAAAAAGAGCCAAGCAGACGGACATCGTCCATTTTCGCTTTGAAACGTCAACGCTCAATTCTTCCAAAATTTCCTGTGAAGCAAGGCTGATGCGTACCGGTTTTCGGATGCGGCGTATCACCCGTACGCGGCGCGGAACCTCGGTCGATGGCATGATCCGCGCTTTTGAAGTCGCACCGACGACGGCTTTCGCGGGCTCGCCGGGCTTTCCGGCCGCCGCTGGCGTCGTCACCAAACCGGGCTTTGGAGGTTTAAAAAATTGCGGAGGAACTTTTGCCGATGCGGCCGCTTCCGGCTTATGGAAAAATTTCTCTTTCAACTGATCAAAAAACAGAGAAATTTGATATGTCAGCCGCGTCATGAACGGCTCATCCGAAAGAACGGCGGCTAGATCACCTTCATCCACTTCAATAATTTCTATGTCCTCATCCGCCATCTCCGCCGGAACGTGCATTTTCAAACCCGCCTCCGAGATGGGCGAAGGAAAATGCGATTGTTCCTTTTTCTCTTCATCCCGCAATTCGCCGGGTAAGAGGGAGATGTCGCTCATGAGTAGTCGGTAGTGAGTAGCCAGTAGCCAGTAGCAAGAGCAATTCCTACTGGCTACTGGCTACTGGCTACTGGCTCATTCAATGTCCCGCATCGCGCAACCGACGGCGACGGAAAAACGGGGGCCGATTTCTTCAAGAACCGGACGCAGATCTTCAGGATACACGACGCGCGCCCATGGGTCACCACGGTAGGCATTCACATTCATGAGCTTTGTAAAGAACTCTGAAAGCCGCGGAAGAAGGGACGAACCGCCGGTGAGAATGATCTTGTCAATGCGTTTTTGCTGTCCGTTCTCGCTTTGTCCCTGATACAAATTGAAAGAGTATTTCACCTCGTCAATCACCGGTTTGAGCAGCATTTCCAGAATGGGAAAAATATCTCCAGCCGGAGCGAATTGCTGCATGCTCTCAATGTCCCGTTTCATCGTTTCCGCCTGATCTTGAGGAATCCCGAGCGTTGACGCGATATTCGCGGTCACGGATGCGCCCCCCGATGCAATGGAACGGCTCACAAATGGAATGCCCCGCTCAACAACCGTAATATTCGTTCGGAACGAACCCATATCAATAATCATCACCGTTGAACGATCGCGTCCGACGAGCGCCCGAATCTGCGCCAGAGATTCCGGTTCGAGCGCCAGCGGCTCCATGGATGCCCGCCCGAGAATTTCCACATATGCATTCACGAGCGATTGCGGTGCCCCGGTCAGCAAAACCCGCGCAACCTTTTTTCCGGAACCCGAACCTTCAGAATCCAATATTTTTGAATCAAGAGAGATTTCTTCGAGCGGAATCGGAATGAGCTTTCCGGCTTGATACCGGACTGCATCCTGCAATTCTTTTTCATTCGCCGCCGGAACCGTAATAATGGAAGAAAAAATGGAAGAATTCGAAAGCGCCGTGATGCAACGTTTCGTCGTCACGCGCGCTTTGCTCATCACCTTTTTTAGCAGAGCAGCCGTTCGGGCAGGATCGTCCAAGAATTTTCGTTCTGTCGAGCTGGTCGGATAATCGGCGTATGCGTACGTCACCAACCTCGCGCGGCCCCGCTCGTTCAGTAACTCGACGATTTTCATTCCGCTCATTCCAAGGTCGATCCCGACATAGCTTGCTCCTGTTTTTTTTGTGAATAATCCCATAGCTTAGTTGCGTGGTACGTGGTTGCGTGGTTGCGTGGGATTTCCTACGTAACTACGCAACCACGTAACCACGTACCCGCAGAATCGACTTCCGTTTTTTTTATGAGATATTTCCATACCAACTAGTACTTATCCGTCAACCGCGGCAGAGATTTCGCGACGTCCTGGAAGCCCGGCGGAGGATTGACAACGGCTCGTCCGTCGAACTCCACATTTTCCGCCGGCTGATTTGGTGCAACAAAACGGCGCTGAAGATGGATCTGTTTTGAAACAAGAGCTCCATATACTTGTAGCTGAATGTCCGGATTCGGCAGAACATTCGTTCCGGTCCAAATTGCCTTTTCCGCATAGATCGTACCGACGGCTTGTGCGACTGTCGGATCAACATAGAGATTTCCTCCCTGCTGATACGTCGTGCCATTGTATTTCGCCAAAACAAGAATGCCGACGGATGCCAAATTGCGGAGATAGGAAGATGCCCCGCTCCCCTGATATGACATATCTCCGGTGATCTTCAGATCGCAACCTTTGATCACAATGGTTCCAGACCCTTTATTCGTCCCGGCGGCATTCTGAAACGTCATTGCGCCGAGCGTAAAGGGCGATGAACAGCTTCCCGTTTCCGTGTAAACGTATACTTTTCCAGCAAGATTCGTTGGAATCTGCGCCGCCGATGTAATATTCACAACCTGTCCGTATCGTCCGGCAAGGACGCCGGTGATATCGATATGGCCGAGCGTTGATACGTATCCGCCCGTTGCGATCGGCAACGTAGATGTTGCGATTCCCTGTTCCGTGCATCCGATGGCGCTCTTAAAATTCTGAATGACTCCTCCGGAGGTAATACAGTACGTTGAGTTTGACTGAAGAGACGGCGCACCGTTTCCTCCAACGCCGTTCGACGCAAGAATATTCCCGAACTTCGATTGCAACCACGCCGCCGTACACGACGGATCCGTAGAACACTGCGGATCTGCGCAGTCGATTCCGTTGATACCATTATCATCGATCCCGTTCGTACAAATTTCCGTCTGACAATTGACAGCGCTCGCACAAGCCGCGTCCGCACAATCAATCTGTCCATTCACATCATCATCCAAGCCATTCGAACAGCAATTCGATCCTCCATTTATCCAACACCGATCCTCGCTCGCCGGACAGGATGGTTCATGATACTTACATTTCGGATCCGCGCAATCAATCAAATTATTTGTTGGAATATCATTTTCATTGCCATCCTGGCAGAGAGCGGAATTGATATTGAAATCTTCAACGCCGCCGATATACACGCGGGAAAAATCAATCCACCCCCATCCGTTTGCTCCAGAAAGTCCATGCCATGCCCAGCCGCCGAATGCGCCGGAAGTAAAGTTGATCGTCACTTTATAATTTCCGGCAGCCGCGCATTCTCCAGCCATGTTCGAACAGTTGAATGACACCCAGCCTCCAGTTCCGAGATTGCAAAACTTCCCCCATCCGGTGACATTGCCTGATCCGTCTACATTGGCAAACGGCGCTCCGCCGCTCGGCGTCGTTCCATTGCACGCCGTGGTACACGTTTCTCCAACACACATCCATCCTGCATTTGGCGACCAGGCGAATCCAGTCAGCTTTCGTGTCGCTCCATCAAAATTAATACCATACGAACCTCCTCCAGATCCGGAGTTTAAATCATTCGCTGATAACCAGCCTCCTGTTGAACTCCAGGCCCATCCCAAGACGTTCGAAGCGGATGTCGCAGATGCTTTTTGCACAGGCAAAAGAACGATTGCGATATTTACGATAAGAAAAAGGGCGGACAAGACCATGAAAAAACCGACGATGTGCGGATGGTGAGCATGAAGCTTTCGATGCTTTTTCCGCCTCGTGGCTGGTCCGTGCCTCCTTGAAGAAAAAAATGGTTTCATTTGGGATTATAATACCACATCATCCAAGATACTGGCAGACCATCATCTAACGAACGTTATGCACAGGAACTATTGTTAAATTGTTGTATTGTTAAATTGCTATTTGATCCAAGTCGGAAGAATCAAAACAATTTAACAATACAACAATTTTTTTCACCTCCCACTCCCTACTCTCCTTCGTCCATTGCCTGATTCGACAATGCATCCGCCTTTTTGTTTTGCTCGCGCGGCACATGCCGATACCGGACGGGAATGCCGAGCCGCGCTTCAAGATTTCGTACGTCTAAAAATCGTTTTGCCAATCCTTCATTCTTCACGCGATACTCTCCTGTTAACTGACGAACGAGAAGTTCGCTGTCCGCAACGATCATGATGCTCTGCGGCTGAAGCGAGAGCGCATGCTCCAATCCTAAAATCACGGCGGCATACTCCGCCTGATTATTTGTTGTCTCTCCAAGATATTTGTGGAGTTCGGCGATTGTTTCTCCGGTATCCGCATCTTGAATATACGCGCCAGCGCCGGCTGGTCCTGGGTTTCCCCTTGCGCCGCCGTCGGTGTAGATACGGAGATTGAGTGCTCGCATTCTCATAGGATAGGTATGTTGTAGGTATCCTGATAGTCCACAGTCCACAGACGACAGTCTGATTATTCACACTGTGAGTTCATAGGACTGTAGTCCGTGGTCTGTGGACTTATATTTCTGCCTTTCTGAAATCCTCCACCTTGCACTGAATATCCTTCACCCCGTTCCATTCGGATCGGGAGATGGTGAATACGATATCAAGGCGGCAACCGTTTGTCGCTTCGTCTTTTCGTTTTCCCATGCCGAAAGCGATAAAGGTGCGCGAAACGCCGCCTGCATCCCTGCCGACGATGCGAAGATGCGTGGCATCGCGTCCAACGGTCGTGCTGGAAAGAACTTCGATGTTCCGCGCGATGAAGAGCGGCTTTGGATTCCCAGCTCCGTACGGTTCAAGCGACTCAAGCGCATCAACAAGCTGATTTGTAATGTCCCGAAGCCGGATATCCGCATGGATTTCCATGCATGACCCAATGCGATCTTCGTTGATATGCCCGCGCGCATCATCCCGAAGGCGCTGTGCAAATGCCGGAACATGGTCATCTTCCGCAAGTGCGAATCCGCATGCCTGCGCATGACCTCCGGAACGCGTCAGCAATCCTTCACCCGCTCTCTGCACAGCCTCGGCGATATTATAATAGGAATACGACCGCCCGGATCCGATCCATTGTCCCTGGTGCTTGCCGATGGCGATCACCGGCATGCCGTACCGGTCGGAAACGCGTCCGGCAACAAGCCCGACAAGCGACGGCGACCAATCGTCGCGCCATAAAACATGTACGCGCTCATCGGAAGAAAACGTTTCGAGCAAAATATCCGCCTCTGCCATCATGAGCTTTGTCATGTCTTGCCGGTCACGATTCAGCCCTTCGATTGTTTTCGCAATCGCATCCGCCCGCTCCTGCGACTCTTCAAGCAATAATTCAAGTCCGATTGCCGCATGATCCATTCTGCCGGGAGCATTGAGCCGCGGGCCGATGGCAAAACCAATGTCTCTTGCATTCATCTGCGCCGCCGCCAGTCCGCTGGATCGAATAAGCGCGCGCAAACCTGGACGACGCGTTTTATTTAAAACAATGAGTCCGAATGTTTCCAGTGCCCGGTTTTCTCCGACGAGTGGCACGATGTCCGTGACCGTTGCAATGGCGACAAAATCAAGCAGCCATTTTTCATACCCGGCTGGCATATCAATACCACATTCCCGCGCATGCATGGTGAGCGCGCATGATACTTTCCATGCGACGCCGACTGCGGCAAGGAATTTAAATGGATACGTTTCTCCCGGAACGCTTGGATGGATCAGAATCGCATCTGGCAGGGTTTCGCCGAACTGATGATGATCCACCACGATCACGTCCACATGTGCCGCGCGAAGATGAGCGATTTCATTCACGCAAGCGATTCCGCAATCAACGGTGATGAGGAGATTCGTTCCTTCTTCGGCAAATCGTTCCGCTTGCGGCATCTGCAATCCATATCCTTCCTTATCGCGATGAGGAATGTATGTGTGAAGATCGAGCGCCGGAACATCAGACATGCGCGAATGAATATCGCGGATCGTCTGAATGAGGCAAGCGGATCCCGTCAATCCGTCCGCATCATAATCGCCAAAGATGAGAATGCGTTCTCCGCCACGAAGAGCCGTGAACACGCGTTTCACGGCAGTATGCATGTTCGAAAACAAAAAAGGATCATGTACATGCGACGCGAATGACGGTTTCAAAAACGATTCAACATCTTCTATTGTTTGAATTCCGCGATGCCACAATAAATGAGGAACGACGGGATGATAGGAAGAGAGCTCTTCCGTAAAATGTGCAGGGCACGGATCAAGAATTTCCCATCGTTTAGACATAAAAAGATCCTCGCATGGCCTCGTGGTCACGTCAACAGAAGAGTCCGCAGTCCACAGACTTCAGTCCGAATTGACGATGGCAATATCGGACTGAAGTCTGTGGACTGCGGACTGTCTTACTGTCCGCCTGACGCGATATTCACAAACGGCAACACCATGCCGAGCACCATGGTGATCCCCACGATGATGATAAAAATTTTCCATGCGGTTTCGGCAAAGGCGTTTTTCTTTTTCTTGCGGATGGTTGACATAAGATAAGGCCACTAGGGGATTAGGCCACTAAGCCACTAGGGAATTACATTTTTAATTTTTTTTCCCCTAGTGGCTTAGTGGCCTAATCCCCTAGTGGCTTTTTGTCAGGAGCGGCGTTTCAATACTTTAATGAACGCATCTGTTGGAATATCCACTCTCCCCTTCCCCATTTTCATCATACGCTCTTTTCCTTTCTTCTGTTTCTGGAGAAGTTTCATTTTACGCGTTACGTCTCCGCCATACAAGTAGCCGGTCACGTCTTTGCGGAATGCGGATATCCGTTCGGATGCAATTACCTTTGCGCCGATTGCGGCTTGGATTTTGATCACGAATTGCTGGCGATCGAGCGTTTCTTTGAGCGTCGCAACAATATCGCGTCCTCTCTGCCGTGCCTCACTCTCATGTACAAGCGTAGAGAGCGATGGGACGAGTTCTTCGGCAACCATAATATCAAGCCGTACGATATCTGCCGGACGGAAATCTGATATCTCATAATTCAACGATGCGTAGCCTTGAGTCGCACTTTTCAACTTGTCATAAAAATCCACGATCACGGAAGAAAGCGGCATGTCGTAGTGCAGAATCGCACGCGTCGGATCCAGCCACTCCGTGGTACGGAATACGCCGCGCCGTTCCGTGACGAGCGTCATAACGCTTCCGAAATATTCCGAAGGCGTCACGATATCAACCTTGGACCACGGCTCTCGCGTTTCACGAATCGTCGATGGATCCGGATAATCAAGCGGTGAGGTAATGACTTCCTCGATTCCGTTCGTTCGCGTAACTTCGTATGCAACGGACGGCGTTGTCACAATGACTTCCATCTGATGTTCGCGAGCCAATCGTTCTGTAACGATTTCCATGTGCAACATGCCCAGCATGCCGCAACGGAATCCGAATCCGAGCGCAGAATGATGTTCCGGTTCGAATGAAAGCGCCGCGTCATTCAAACGCAACTTATCCATGGCATCGCGCAATTCGCCGTAATCATCCGCCATTTTCGGAAAAATGCCGGCATACACCATAGGTTTGACGGTTTTATATCCTTCGAGCGAGACCACCTGATCCGCATGCTTCACGCGCGCGACCGTATCGCCAACGCGAACCTGTGCAATATCTTTGAGGCCGGTAACGATGTATCCGATCTCTCCGGTTTCAAGCGTGGGCGTTTCGCGAAAACTCGGATCAAGAAATCCGACTTCAAGCGCATCGCCTTTCGCGCCTGTGGCTTTAAAGTAAATTTGATCTCGTTTGGAAAGATCTCCGTCAACCATGCGAACATACGCGATCACGCCGCGATAATCATCGTACTTTGAATCAAAAATCAGCGCGCGTGAAAGAGCGTTTCGATCTCCTTTAGGGGCTGGGACGCGATGGACGATTGTTTCAAGAACTTCGTCAACGCCTTCGCCGGTTTTGCCTGATGCCGTCAAAATCTCCTCCCGCTTGCATCCGATAAGATGCAGAAGCTCTTCCGCGCGGCGATCCACATCCGCATTCGGCAAATCGATTTTATTCAAAACCGGAATAATTTCGAGCCCTTGCTCAATCGCGAGATAGAGGTTTGCGATGGTCTGCGCCTGAACTCCTTGCGTGGCATCAACGAGCAGAATTGCGCCTTCGACTGCGGCGAGCGAACGCGAAACTTCGTAGGAAAAATCCACGTGTCCCGGCGTATCAATTAAATTCAGCTGATATTCTTTTCCATCCAGCTTTGACACATACCGCATTCTTGCAGGCTGAAGTTTGATGGTAATGCCTCGTTCCTGTTCAAGTTCCATGGTATCCAGCATCTGCTCCGTCATTTTCCGCTTCTCAATCGTCCCCGTCATCTCAAGCAAACGATCGGCAAGCGTAGACTTGCCGTGATCAATATGCGCGATGATGCAGAAATTTCGGAGACAGGATTGATCCATGAATTGGCTATCGGCTTCTGGCAACTGGCTACTGGCCGATAATGGACGGATCGTACGCGAAAGTGGAGACAAGGTCAATTGCGGATTACGGATTAACTAAAAGATCAACACGGTAATAAAATCTTATCTCCATCTTCTTTTAAGACATCCAGATATCCATGTATTGCATCTTGAATATTTTTTTAGCCTCTTCGAATGTCTCGCCCTGTGACATGCAACCCGGTAACATGGGAATGGAAACGACAAAACCACCTTCTTCCGCAGGTTCAAAAATAACCGTATACGATAAGATTCTCGGTGACATATTTAATAAGCCATCATGAGTCGCGACGACGGTTTCGCATCTTCAAAATATAATTCCAACGCTTCATCCAAAGCGGCCAGGGCTTCTTTTTTCGTTGTCCCAAAGCTGGAAACGTCCACATTCAAACACTGGGCAACGTAATATTTCCCTTCTTTCCACACGACATTTTTAAGATCAATTTTGCGCATAGGAATCTCGTTTCAAATTACCACGGGCTAAGATGATGGTCAATAACACCGCTTCGTCTACAAGTGCCACTGCGCATCTTGATATTTCTCTCGCTGAAAAATTTCCTCGATTTCTTTTCGTATCTCATCTATATCGCCATCATTCAAAGGCTCGAATCCATCATAAAAGCCAGTTTCCGGATGAGGAAAATGTCCTGCATCTCCATATTTCTGAATCTTCGCGCTTTTTGCTCTTCCGTATAGATGAATATGCAAGTATGGTCCTTCGGGCTTAAAGACGCTCCAATTCCCGTTATCTTGATAATTAATTCTTCCAATATCTATCCCTCTTCGATTTAAAGCTGTCGCCATTGCCTCGCCAGCGACCATGGTTAATCTCATGAGTTCAATCGCAATCGTCGGCTCAAGTTGTGTTCGATCAACGATTCTTATATTTGGATAAATCTTGATATGACCTCCGTCCATTCGAGTCACGTGCGGTTTTTCAACCGCCTCTACCACGAAATCTTTTGTCTGATATATAAGTTTATTCATATCATTTTTTTATAGGCGGGCATGCCAGAGGCATGCCCCTACGATCACTGTCGTTCTTCTTTCCTACTGGCTACTGGCTCAACCCTACTGGCTAATCAAACCCCCCGCGCCGCTTCCGCACCTTCGCTCACAGCCGGACCGCGCTTGAACATTTTGGAAATAAAAGCGCGCTGGAATTCAGACAGTTCCGGAGACTTCATGAGGCGCATGGAAAGAGTAAAGACAACAAGACCGACAAGAATCGAAGCGATTGTTTGAATCGAAAGCTGCCAGACGTATTTGAGCGGATAAATGGTCCCGATAAAATTGCGCACGGGAATGATTGCACCAGCCATAATAAAACTCGCCGTCAGCGTCCGTAAAAATGATATCCAAACGCGACGCGTTCCCAGCTGGCCGCGAATTGCGCGAAGAACGATCCACGAAAGAATCATGCCGACCCATGCGGCGATTGAGTACGCGGAAATAAGTCCCTCAAGTCCGTATGGCCGAACAAGTAGAAACGCGAACACGACGCAGGTCGCTTCCGAAATCAAACCGATCCAAAGCGGCGTCCATGTTTTTTGCATGGCATAGAATGCACGTGATAAAAGAGGGGTGATCGACTGCGCCGGAAGCGACAGTGCGAAGATCGCAAGCGCATCGGCCGTCCGAATCGTCGCGGTCCAGTCAAATTCGCCAGAGCCTAAGACAAGGCGTACGGCTTGTGCGCGAAGCATGATCAAACCGACCGCAGACGGAACGATAAAAAAGATCACTTTTCGTACGGCTCCACCAAAGACCTCCAAAAATTCCTTCTCATCTTTTTTACCAAACGCCCGGGACATAGCAGGAAACGCCGCAAGCGCAAACGGGATACCGAATATGCTTAACGGCACGGATTCAAGATTCATCGCAAAATTGAGCACGGCAACGGATCCGACTGTGAGTGCGGAAGCGAGTGCGAGAATAATCGTCAAATTGATCTGCGTCACAGCGAGCCCAAGCGTGCGCGGAGCCATTAATTTTAGTATGCGCCGCACGCCTTCGGGTTTGAACGACGGCCACGGAATTTTTCGAAGACCTAAACGAAGCGCGACGCTCGCCTGCGCAAGAAAATGCAATACCGCCCCAAGAACAACGCCAAGTCCTAATCCAATTGGTCCGACAAGCGGCACGAAACAGAGTGCACCGAAAATAATTCCGATATTATAGAGAACCGGTGCAACGGAAAAAACAAAGAAACGTCTCGTTGATTGAAGAATGCCGCCCATGACTGCGGAAAGAGCGAGCATAAACGTGGATCCGATCATGATCCGCGTCATCATGATCGTCAGCCGAAGCTTTTCGCCGACAAATCCCGGAGCGATAAATGGAACGATTTTTGGCGCGGCAAAAAATATCGCCGCACAGCCAATACACATCGCAATCATGATGACAGACAGAACCTGTCCGGCGAGTTCCCATGCCGCTTTCTTTTCCTTTGTGACAAGATATTCCGTAAACACCGGAATAAACGCCGCAGAAAGTGCGCCGAGAATAACAAGGTTATATAAAAAATCCGGAATCTTAAACGCCGCGTAGTACACGTCTAGCACATCTCCTGCGCCAAACGTCGATGCAAGGATTCGTTCGCGGACGAGCGCCGTTAATTGCGCAACAAGAGAAGCGACCGAGACGATAATCGCCGCGGTCGTGACATGTTCGGTTTCGCCATTCCAGAGTCGGCGGAGGGTATTGAGCATCGGTATCGAGAAGAAAAGGTTTTAGTTGAAATGGAGCGTATCGCTACAAGAATTGTTATATTGCTAAATTGTTATATTGCTATACATTTCAATCTTATAACAATTTAACAATACAACAATGTAACAATCTTTTATTTCGATTTTTCATCTTCCTCTTTCTTCGCTTTTAATTCTTCCTCTTTATCTCCCCCTCCCATGTGATATTCGAACGGCAATTCTTTTTTATATGGACCGATAAACATCATGCGAAGTTCGGTCCATGTATACCGCATAGCGGTGACTAAACGCCCGTCTTTTGTAAAACGCCGCGCCGATGTGGTCACAGGCTCAACGGTCGTCAGCAATCCGATCGAAAAACCGGCTCGTTTTGCCCGCTGGACATAATCATGATCTTCGGCAAGCGTGACATCCGAATCCACTCCGCCGATTTGCTCATGCGCGCTCCTTCGCGCAAACGTGCAGAATCCCGGCGCATGCGGCCAGATCGGGAGTGATTTGCGCGCATACCAGTTATAAAATTCGAAAAAAAACTTGTCGATTTTCCGCGTTGACTCGATGGCAATGTCCGGCCAAGCAAAATCAAGCTTGCGTTCTTCTATTTCTTTTACCGCATCCGCTAAAAAAGTATTATTCGGCAACACCGTATCCGCATCAAGAAACAATAAAAGATCGCCCTTCGCAACTTGTGCGGCAAGATTTCTCCCAAGGCCCGGACCGTTATTGCTTCCTTCAACCACGACGATGCCGTATGATTTCGCAATCTCACGCGTCCGATCCGTTGATTTATCTGCAATGATAACTTCAAAATCCTGGAACGTTTGATCATAAATAGATTTCAACGTCGCTGGAAGAAATTTTTCTTCATTCAGGGTGGGGATGCAGATGGAAAGCATGGGGGAAGGTCTGTACGTCTGTAGGATTGTATGACTGTAGGTCTTTATACCTGATGATATCAGGCAGAACGACCTACTGTCCTACAGTCTTACAATCCTACAGACCTAATAGGTGCCATATTCCTATACCCGCGGTAACAGAAACGTTCAGGGATTCTTTCGTTCCAACCTGCGGGATTTCCGCAATGATATCACATTTTTCCATTTGAAGCCGCGATAGTCCGTCCACCTCGTTTCCGACGACGATGGCGCATGGACCATCAATTTCCACATCTCGAAGCGAGATCGTCCGTGGAACGCCGCATTCAAGTGCGATCAATTTGATTCCATCAGCCCGGAGACGCTCAAGACAAGCGATCGCATCCGGCACGCTCTCCCATTTGACCGTCATCTCTGCGCCGAGCGCGGTCTTTTTGACCGAGGCATGATTCGGCGTCGGCGTATATCCGGCAAGCCAGACTTTCTCTACGCCAAACGCATCCGCGGTCCGAAAAAACGATCCGACATTCAAAGCCGATCGGACGTTGATGGCGACGAGGTGGATGGAATGCATGAGGGTGAGGTTAGCGGAGAAAGAGATTAAAGTAAAATGGTATGTTACACTGTATAAAGTACGCACCTTACATGAAAAGGAGCTAAATATGCACACAGAAGAAAATGAGCAGAGAGAACGCATTCAAAGGATATTCGATCGACTCGCCAAGAAATACGATTCAGCACCTGCACAAAGACGAATCTCGGCAGAGATTCGAATGAAGATGGCACCTGCGACCAAAGCGCACCTTGCATTCTTGATCAGATCTCGATCAATGGCCAGTCAGCGAGTCGTCTATTAAACAACGACGCGTAACACTATCGGGACCGTTCAAGTACGAACGGTCCCTTTCTTTTTACAGCTTACGCTTGACAAATACCTCATTTTAATATATATACAGGCAGTACCTCGACAATCAGCGGTTCAATTCCCTCTTGCTTTTGTGAGAGGGAGAAGGGAAAAACATGAGGACGTTAAACGCACGTATTCGAATACTGTTTTCGATTCTATTCCTTCTTTGCACGTTCTTTACCGCATCAAAAGCGTTCGCGGCATCAGATGAACCGGACGGTTTGAGCAGTAGAATCGGCGCAGATCTCCTTATCATGCGCCACCACGACAAGCCGTTCTACGCAGGCAATATCCCCACGCTCGACATCGGTATTCCGTTCGGCAGACGCTATGCCCAAATGGAACTCGGATGGGCATTCCAGTGGGGATTTACGAAATTCTATGTTGACCAGTTCCCAGATTTCCTTCCATCTCTGGGACTTCGTCTTTACCCGTTTGGAAAATTCTTGAGTATATATGGCAAAGGGAAATGGGGCACCTTCATATTCAACAACAGCACAGTTTCGGCTGAATTTGGCGGCAACATCGACATCAAGACAGGTAACGACTCTGGTCGAGACAACTTCTTCAGTGTCGGCGCTGGTTACTTCACTCGAAGAGTCGGCGGGCTCGGCAACTTCGTTGAGCGTGATAGGCACGATCAGTGGTACATCACATCCAAAGGCTTTTCGATTCACGTTGGCTTCTTGATACGTGCACTTGACGGTTCATAGACTCGTCCTGCACTCACCTCGCGTTTTCATACGCAAAATCGCCTAGCGCTATGACCAATTCTTTGGTCAGCGCTAGGCGATGTTTTTTTATTCATGATCCATGATGATGGACATCTATTTCAAACTACGCTATACAATATGTATGAAACTACGAAACCTCTTCTTCCACATTCTTATCGCCTGCGCCGCTACTATCCCTTTTTCGGGTCCTGTACGCGCGGCAGATGCGGAAATTCGTCCGATTGTATTCCCCACGGAACGAAACGTGACTTTAACTGACGATTTTGGAGACGCGCGGAGCGCCCATGTCCATGAAGGAAATGATTTGATGGGAAAGAAAATGATGCCTCTGTATTCCGCGATCAATGGCCGCGTTCTTGATGTCGTTGATCCTGAAGCATCATGGGGATATGCAATCACTCTAATTGATGAAGATGGGTACACCTATCATTATCTTCATGTGAATAATGACACTCCGGGAACAGACGATGGAAATGGCGGAACGCAGTATGCATACGCTTCGGGCATAGAGCGCTGGGCAACGGTTACGAAAGGCCAATTAATCGGATGGATGGGCGATAGCGGAAATGCGGAAAATGTCGGAGCGCATCTTCATTTCGAGATTCGTTTGCCGGACGGTACGGCAATTGATCCCTATCCAAGCCTGATGGCGGCATATAATCACGTTGCGACATACGATTTCAGTCCTGCTGTTGCATCTTCTACAAGCCCGGACATCAACACAGACAAAGGGCTCGCCGCGACAAACACGGATACGCCGCCATGCGTTTCCGGCGATCTCGTTAAATCAACGTCGACAAGCGCAGTCTATTATTGCGGAGCAAATGGAAAACGGTACGTATTTCCAAATGATCGAATCTATTTTACGTGGTATAAAGATTTCAAATCAGTAACAACCATCACCGCCGAACAGCTCGCCGCAATTCCGCTCGGCGGAAACGTGACATATCGTCCGGGAGTAAAAATAGTCAAAATTGAATCCGTACCAAATGTCTATGCCGTAGACAAAGGCGGAGTTCTTCGTTGGATTACGACTCCAGCCGCAGCCGCTGCTCTCTATGGCAAAGACTGGGCAAAACAGGTAGATGATCTTTCTATTGCTTTTTTTGGGAATTATAAGATGGGAGCGTCGGTGGTTCAGACTGAATAAGATAAAAAAATGAAGAAGTTAGAAGATAGAAGTTAGAAGTTTGAATAAGAGATCTTCCTTCTAACTTCTATCTTCTAACTTCTAACTTCTAACTTCTCTTATATCCAACCATGAAATTCGGCGATCTACTCACAGGAACCATTACGCGCTTTGATGAAAAGGGGCGCGGGGTTTTTGATATACAAAAAGGAGGTGGGGGCGTGCGACCCGTCCTTGTCCCCTTCACGACGATTGGCGACACGGTTGAAGCCATGTTTGTGAAACGCCAGGAGGGATGTTTAGTTACCGACCTCGTCCGCATCATCGCACCCGGCCCAACAAGACGATCGGCCCCCATTTCTCCGTCACTTCCGCAAAACCCAGGGATGATTTGGGGGGATATCACGTATGACGATCAGATACGATTTAAGCAAGAAATGATTGATGAAGCGTTAAAAAATGCCGGACACAATGAGTGCGTCGAAAAAATCATCCCTTGCCCACCAACCGTTGGAACAAACAAATATGAAGCGAATGAACGACTGTATTATCGCAATCGGATGGATTATGTTGTCGGATGGAAAGGAGAAATTGGACTGAAAGAATACGGGAGTTGGAATAGATACATCGATCTGAAGGATTGTTTGCTTCTTTCACCGGATGCGCCGAAGATTTTGGACGCGGTACGCGCGTCCATGAAACAACATCCAAATCTCAAGCCATGGGATTCAAAAAAACAAACTGGAGATATTCGGTACGTCGTCATCCGCGAAGGAAAAAATACCGGTGAACGTTTGATTGCATTGATCGTGAAAGATCTGTCTCGTTTTTCCGATGAGACGCGCGAGGAACTCAAAGATCAGCTTGATGCGTTTGCGAACAATATCTGCCTTGCCGAAAATCCCGCGCTGACAGATCTTTCGTTTGGACGAACGATCGTTCCGCTCAAAGGAAAGGAAAGTTTTGATGAAATTATCAATGGCACTCGCTACACCATTCAATTGAATAGCTTCTTCCAGACGAATAGCGTGATGGCGGCGAAGCTGCAGGATGTGGTTGCAGGGATGGTTGAAGAAAGGAGCGAGGAGCGAGGAGCGAGGAGCGAGAATCCTCCCTCGCTCCTCGCTCCTCGCTCCTCGCTCCTTGATCTCTACTGCGGCTTGGGCTTTTTCGCCATCAACATGGCACAACGATTCCCTGACATCAACGTTGCGGGATACGAAATCTACAAGCAGATGACGGATCTGGCGGATGAAAATGCGAAGCAGAACGGCGTAGCGGATCGCTGTACGTTTGCGAGCGGCAAAGCCGAGGATCTTTCATGGAAAGATATTGAGGCAGATATCGTCATCGTCGATCCGCCGCGCGCCGGATTGCATCATACGGTGATCGAAACCCTTCTCGACAAAGCCCCGCAGACAATCATCTACGTTTCCTGCAACTTCCATCACCTCGTGGACGAACTCACGCAGTTCAAAACAAAATACTCCATCAAAGAAATCACCGCCCTCGACTTGTTCCCGCACACGCCGCATGTGGAGGTGGTTACGCGGTTGGAAAAGCAAGAGATGTAGGGAAAATATAGCAATTTAACAATTCAACAATTTAACAATTGTTGAATTGTTAAATTGCTATATTGGATGGAACACCTCGACGCTATGTTCATTTGATGCTACATTCCCCCTATGAAATCAGGTTTTGTGATCCTTGCGGGACGATCGAATGTCGGAAAGTCGACGCTGTTGAATGCGCTTGTGGGGAGCAAGGTGGCAATTATGAGTCCGAAGCCGCAAACCACGCGCCATCCGGTGCGGGGTATTTTGCATGACCGAAGAGGACAAATCGTTTTTGTCGATACGCCGGGTTTTTTTCTTGGAAAAAAGGATGCCGTATCAAAGAGGCTGAATGATCTTGTGAAAGAATCTCTCGAAGGCATTGACGCCATCGTCTACGTGGTCGATCCCACGCGCGAACCGGGTCCGGAAGAAGCGCAGATTCAAACCATCTTGAAAGCATCACGCGTTCCGATTCTCCTTGCAGTGAATAAAAAAGATCTTCCGGCCGTAAAAAAACCGTTTCTTGCACAGATGCGCGCCATCGATGTGGGGCAGGAAGGGAGCGCGGAGATTAGCGCGGAAACGCATACGAATCTGAACCTGATGGTCGATAAACTGTTCGAGCTCATGCCGGAAGGCGAACCATTTTATCCGGATCAGCAGATCACGGATATGGATCATGTGAAGTGGCTGGAAGAATTGATCCGCGAAAAATGTTTTTACGAATTGCATCAGGAACTCCCCTACTCCATCAAGGTTGTCGTTGATGAAATGAAGACGCAAGGTTCTGTTCGAAAAATTTACGCGTCCATCTATACGACGGAAGAACGCTATAAAGGAATGGTTGTGGGCAAAGGCGGACGCAAGCTCAAAGAAATCGGACGCGCCGCGCGCGAAGAGCTCGAAGCGGTCACGGGTGATAAAATATTCCTTGAACTGACCGTGAAGGTGGATCCAAAATGGCCGCAGAGGTTTCAATAGGCCACTAGGGGGCTAGGCCACTACGCCACTAGGGGAAGAAATACATATTGAATTATGGCAAATATTTTTCCATACTTGCGACCGGACTCGCCTCAACATGTCGAGGCGATGAGGAATATTCGGTTGCGGCAAGAAAGTGAGAGAAAAAGAGCTGCAAGATCGAATACAACGCAAGAACAAGCGTTTCAACACGAGCTCGATATAAACGCATTGCGCGAGGATAAGGATGATGAAACGGCGACGGATGAAATTCGTTCACGCATCTATGCACGATCACGAGGGAATGGTCCTGAACTTCGATCAAAGACGACGGTCGTTGAAGCCTTGCAAAGAATCATCAAAGATATCGAAAATGAGGACATTGAGGTCCGGGGTTCGTTGAGCGATATCGAAGAGAGCCGGGAAAATCAACGGGAGCATGCAAAGAAATGGAGCGCTGTTCTTGAAGCCATACAGCTTGGGATAAAAGGAGACGCTCTGAATTTAACGCTTGAGATGGTCGAGTACGAATTGGGTCTGGCGTTATTCAAGGTGAAGCATGCACATAATCGAAAATTGAAAAAAAACGCAGAGCGCCTGTACGCCGATCTCACCGTGGTTCGTAATGCGGTGCTGGGGGCGTATTTAGATAAAAGTAGCTAAGGGATTAGGCAGCTAGGCATCTAAGGGAATTGAATTTCCCCTAAGCCCCTAGCTGCCTAGCTACTTAGCTACCTATTTCCCTGGGTACTCCACGATCACGGTTACGGAATCAATCATTGAAGAGGCCGGATGCGCGACGATAAGAATGTCGGCGGAAAAGGTATCCGCATCACCTTTGATTTCGGTAACGTCTTTTTCCGGCGTCTGGCGGACTTGCGGCGAGTCTATCCCCGCCTGTCGAAGCGAGCCAGCGTAAAATCGCAAGATATCATCAACCTTCGCATTCATATTCAGCCATGTGAGTGAAACCGTGTCCGTTTTTCCAATTGCGCCCGTTCCTTTTTGTACGTTCTCTGCAAGTTTTTTTGCCTCACTAGATGATCCAGACAGCCATTGGATCGGGAGAAGCGCAAATTGAAGAGGCTTCTGCTTTTCCGAAGCCGGATAATACACGATGTTTTGTACTTCTTCCGGACGGTATAAAACAAATATTGACGGAAAATTCGACGGTATGCTCTTTACCTCTTTCGGCCCGCTTCCGGCAACAAATCGAATCGCAATCGCATACGCCGCAATCATTGCAACGAAAACAATGGCAATAATAAGAAAAACCCGTTTCCCTCTTGACCTTCCAACGCGAACGGTATCTAAGACGCTCTGGTCTGACATAGTACTTGTTTGGTATTCTCTCTCATAAGAAGAGATAACGCAACTTATATGAAAAAAATCCTACCACTCACCGTGGGCTCCAAAGCGCTGCTCTTCGAACTCGAAGACGATCAGGGGCGCATTGTATCCCTCAAAGACGCGCTTGTCACATCGCCCGTCGTTCTCATCTTCTACCCCGGAGACATGACGCCTGGCTGTACCATGCAACTCTGCGCAATCAGGGATGAATGGAAGGAATTCAAAGATGCCGGGGTGGCTGTGTATGGCGTGAATCATGCAGGCACGGCATCCCACAAAGCATTTTCGGACGCCTACCATTTTCCTTTTCCGCTTCTTATCGACAAAGAGAAAAAAGTCAGCAAACAATACAACGCTCTCAAAAAATTCTTCAAAGCGACGATTATCAATCGTACCGTCGTCGGTATTGGAAAAGACGGCGTCATCTTTTACTACAAAAGAGGGATGCCGAAAAATGCCGAGATATTAAAGGCAGTGCCAAAACAGTAAGTCATCAACATATAATTGTTTAATTGTTAAATTGTTGTATTGTTATGCAGGAAATAACAATACAACAATTTAACAATTAAACAATCCATGGATGAATGCCATTAAATTAGATAATAGACTCCATATGCTTCAACCTTTACCCTTTTCCGCTCCCCTCGATGGGATATCGGAAAAAACGATATCGATTCATCACGACAAGCTCTATGCCGGGTATGTTGCGAAGAAAGATGAAATTCAAGCCGCACTCGCTCCGCTGGAAAAAGGCGGGGACGTCTCGACCGCAAATCAGACATATTCACAGCTTCGCGCGCTGAAAGACGGCGAGACATTCGCAGTCAACGGCGTATACCTGCACGAGTATTATTTCGACGTTCTCGGCGGCGACGGCGTCGTAGGCGGTCCACTCGCCGATGCGCTTGGGGCTCAATTCGGATCCGTCGAAAACTTCATCTCGTACTTCAGCGCCTGCGGCATGGCCGCTCGCGGCTGGGTCGTACTCGCATGGGACGTAAAAGAGCGGGCATTGCGCGTATACACCGGGGATGCGCATAATCAAGGAGGCGTGTGGGGCTGTCTACCCATTCTTGTTCTCGACGTATACGAACATGCCTACTTCATCGACACCGGATCGGACCGAAAAGCCTATATTGCAAATTTCTGGAAGAATCTGGACTGGAAAAAAGCTGATTCCTTATTCCAAGCCGCGAGAAAATAATTCAAAATAAGCAGATGGTAGCTAGTAGCTGGTAGCTAGGAAGATATAAAAAATCCTACGCAACTACGCACTACGCAACTACGCACCAAACATATGATCCACATTGGCCACCTCGCGCCGGACTTCTCCGGCATTACCGCTTACCAAAATGGAAGCGATGAATTCAAAAAAATCAGCCTTTCCGATTATAAAGGCCATTGGCTGGTTTTCTTCTTTTATCCGCGAGATTTCACTTTTGTCTGTCCCACGGAAATCCGGGGGTTCGCGAAGGCGGAAAAAGAATTTAAAGAACTTGATTGTTCCATTCTTGCGGCCTCGACAGATTCTGAATGGTCGCACCGAAACTGGTTCCAACGGGATCTTCCGGCAGTAAATTATCCCATTCTTGCAGATACGAATCATGCCATTTCCAAAGCGTATGACGTATACAACGAAGAAGAGGGTCTGGCGGAACGCGGGCTATTCATTATCAATCCGCAAGGCATATTGCAATACGCGCTCATCAGCGCCGGATCGGTCGGAAGAAGCGTAAAAGAAACGCTTCGCGTCATTGCGGCGATCCAAAGCGGCGAAAATTGTCCGGCCGAATGGGAGCCGGGCGATGCAACACTCGGAAAAGCATAAAAGAAGTAGCTAGCATCTAGTAGCTGGAAGCTAGGAAAACGAAAAAAACGAGAATTCATTCCCGTTTTTTTTCATTCCCAGCTACTAGATGCTAGCTACCAGCTACCTTCTCACGCTGCTTCCTTTACCTTCTTCGCCTTCGCATCTTTTAGGCCAGCCGAACTTTTCAATGTTTCTTCGAGTGCGTCCTTATTCCATCCCACAATCACCTGCGTTCCGACAACGATGACTGGAACGCCCATCTGTCCGGACAGTTTAACCATTTCACTCGCGGCATTGGCGTCGCTTGCAACATTCACATCGGTAAAATCGATGCTTTTTTCTTTCAAAAACTCTTTTACAAGCTTGCAATACGGACACGAAGGCGTTGAATAGACGGTGACAGTCATATGTTTATCGTTTTGATTGATGAGAGTATAGCACAAAAAATAAAACATGTGTATAAAAGAATCCACAGATGATAGTCCGCAGTCCACAGACCATAGTCCGATTCATTGAAGTCATGAGGGTTACGGACCGTAGCCTGTGGACTGCGGACCGATTTTCATGCCGCTCGCATCAACAAAATAATTACCGCTCCACCTGCGAGAACGAAAAGTGCAAATGCAAAGAATTGAAATTTTAATTCCGTCATCATCCGCGCCGAATCCAACGCGTCCCATCCTTTGTCAAACCAGCACACGAAAAAAATCAGGGTCGAAATTATCGCGGAAGCGACGCACCATGCGCAATAAGCATGGAGGACAAAGGCCTCAATGCCAGTGAGAACTGCAGATTCAATCAAACCAGCAAAACCGAGCAGGATAACGCCAACACGTGCGAGTTTTGGATACAGCATTGGCGAAGCCGTTCGGATAGACGCGACCATGGCGAGAACAAAGTAAAAAAGAACGCCAAACGCAGGCGTTGGAATGCCATAAAAATTCGCCCATTGCGATGAACGAACCGTATCGCATCCATGAAACGGGCCGCACACAATCGGATTCCCGCTGGTATAGACGATCAAAAGATATAGGGAGACGAATAGCCCTGCCAAGCTGAGAAAAAAAATCGAACGGCGAGCAAGAATCGAGGTCGAGATCATAGGATTTTTTATAGCTTAACGAAGTTGAGAGGAAAAAGAAAGGATGAAGATAAGTCCACAGTCCATGGACTCCAGTCCAATTCATTGACGTCTTGAGGATTAGAACCGCAGTCTGTGGACTGTGGACTCAATCAACATCATTCACACTCCCCCCACAATCCCCTCCCCGCCTCCTTCGCTTCACGTTCGAGTCGGATGAGTTGAACTTTTCTCGATGGCGTAAGCGGAAAATACGTATACGCATGCGCATAGCCCTGCTCGACAAGAAAGGCGTTGTAATCCGTTCCGTCTTTCAAAAAAACATTTCGCAATAATCGACCGTACTTATCGCGCTCATCCGCATTCGGATCCGGCGCAAGGCGGATGCGCAAACCAACGGCAAGCGTCTTTTTGGAAAATGCCGATGCTTCTTCTCCAAAGCACTGTACGGGCTTTCGCGGATCAACGACTTCCGGCGTATCCGCACCAAGCATCCGAATGCGAAACGTCCCCAGTCCGTCGATCTCTGCATCAAGCGTATCCCCGTCGATAACATGAACAACGGTCGCATTTGTCTCATCCGCAACTGGTTCGATTTGATTGACGTCATCCGCATTCAACTCATCGTCGACAAGAGCGTCATCTTCCTGCAGAACAGTAAGAACATCCTCGTCCATTCTGGACGTTGATGTCGCCACGATGTTCGTCGACGACGGTTGAAACAATAAGGACGTGAAGTGCGGAAGGAAAACCAAAAATCCGACGCCGATAGCGATGATAATAATGGCGAGAATAAGGACAGGGCGAAGACGAGACATGAAATGAATCCGCAGTCCACAGACCACGGTCCGCAATCCTCATGACGTTCATTATAAGGACTATCGTCTATGGACTGTGGACTCTATATATTCAGTACCTTAAATCTCCACCTGCCGCCATACCGAAAAACATTGGCAAAAATGAGTTATTCACAGCCTCTGGTCGCAAATAGAAAGAGGCGTTACACTAGCGTCATGCATAACCGACCAAAGCCGCAGAGAAAACTGCAAACTACTCCATCCAAACAAGACGAAACCGCCATTTTCGCCGCCGAACTCGGCGGCCATGCCGTTTCGATTGATCTGCACGGTCTGGACGCACATGAAGCCCTTCTTCAATTGGATGCATTCTTGAATCGTTGTTTTGTCCATGACGGAGCGGTTGTACGGATTATTCACGGACGCGGGAGCGGAAAACTGCGAACCGCCATCCGTTCCGCGCTCAAAACCCATCCCCTTGTCAGCATGTATCGCGATGCGAACTCATCGACAGAAGACGGCGGAGTGACGTACGTTGCGCTGGCAAAAAAGAAATAGAAGTTAGAATTCTAACTTCTATTTACTCACGAATCCATCAACCACGACCCGTCCATCAGACAACGCCACAACTGATTCGAGCTCTGCTTGCAACGATGCAAGTTCGTCTGCGGTTTGCGCGATGGCCACGAGGCGGAACGGATGTTCTTTTGTAAACAATTCTCCGAAACCATGATGTCCGAGCGCGATAGCGACGGCGACATTCATTTCTTTCAATGCATACGACGAATCAAGATACGCCCGACTGATCACAAATCCGGGCGGGAGAGTTGGCGCGCGCGAAAAATCAAAACTGCCGGTTCCATCATAATAAGCGATGCGCGCAATATGATATTCAGGGGGGCGCGCCATTTGATTGGCGGTAATATTTCCGGCATACGGCACGTGAATGGATTCAGAAAATGATTGCGCCCATTCCGGCCCACACGCATCCGGATCGTCTTCATGGATTCGGGCGTCTTTTGCATAGAGCCCGCATGCTCCGCATCCGCTGTGCGCAGTAATCCCTTCGATGTTTGCCCGCTTCGCAAAGGCCACTGCATCTTCCTTTGACATCAAAATTCCAGATCCGGCCGCATGGATTCCTCCAGGCGTTCCTTCGTCCATGCATCGCAAAATCCGATCCCTCAAAACAAACGCATCCGCGAGATTCGAAATCGTTTTCGCATACGACTGCATGCCGTCTTTCTCAATGGCATCAAAGAAAGACTGTTGTGCGTCCCAGGATTGTTGCGGTAACATAAAAAATTACTAATTACTAATTGCTAATTGCTAATTAATTAGTAATTAGCAATTAGTAATTAGTAATTTCTTACTGGCTTATCCGTATTTCCGCCTGCCACTCCCCCGTCGCTTCATCTTTCTTGACGGAGATCGAGGCTTTGTCGGATTCTTTCAGCGGTGAATCAAAATGCGTAACCTCGCAGGCCATGAATGAACCTTCCACTTTTTTATCCGTAATCAAATTCAATCGAAGCTCCTGGCACGCTTCTTTATGGTCAGATGCGACGCGAATCCCCTCGTCGACCATCTTTGCAAGCAGGGCTTCGCTTGATTCGTCTTCAAAGCTGAAAGATCGCTGATTCTGCGGAGCGTCTTCAATGAATTTGCCCGGTTGCATCGCTTCAAACAATGCGTGTGATACGGCCGTAAACAACCCGGGACGTGTTTTTCCTTGCGCATGGATAACGGTGTATCCCTCGTGGCGATCTATCTGGTATTTCAGGTCTGGCATATTTCAATCAAGATTAGCTGAATCGGACTACTATCGTCAACTGGGAAAAATAGGTAAGCGGTAAGCGGGTCTTGATACCCGCTTACCGCTCTCTGCTTACCTCTTACCTCTTATTTTGCAAACAGCTCCATCGTCTCTTCCGCATCCTCCAACCGTTCCGCGTGGATAACCGGTTCAATGCCAAGTTCGTAAAAAACGTGAAGGAGATTCTGCGTCATCTCGGACGCCGTTTCAACATTGAGCAGATACGAGTTTGGAAGAAAAATTCCGTATGGGGCATTATCGCGCAAATAGGCAAGCGTGCCTTCTGCCGGGGCCGGAACGACGCCGAGCAATTGAATATCCGGACGGATGGCGCGTACGGCTTCCGCGCCTTTTTTGAGTTTTTCCGTATCCATGCCGATTTGAAATACCACGCCCTCGACAAACGGAAATAATAATTTTGAACGCAATCGATCCTGTTCTTCCCGCAAGCGCGCCGGATCATAGTACGGGTTATATACGCATGAGACATGCATTCCGGGCGCAACATGATGCCCCGGAAACGATCGGAGTGCTTCAATGGAATCAAAATCCCCTCGCGGATATCCGCTCGTTACGACCGTACTGACTGCGCCTTCTTTTTTGACCGCAGCGAATAATTGCCGGAAGGCGATGCGGCCCGATTCAACCGACCTGTCAACGACATGTTTTGCGCAAATATATGCGGTCATGCGAATCCCTGGGGCAATGGCGCGTATGCGCTTGACGTTGTCTGCCGGATCCGACCCTTTTGCCGTATGGACAATATGAAGAGATGTAATGCCGTGCGTACGGCAAAACTCCGCCACGCGACCAGCATCTTCCGGTCCGTGCATCGTGGCTTCGAGCCGGTACATAGAAATTATATGATATCCGACGCGCATTGAACGCGATAGAGCGCGAGAAAAAACGGCGTCAAAATCCTTTGAAACTAGCGAAAAAGATATACACAAGCCTGATTTCTTTTCATTCGTGAATCCCGTATCATGAATACACTATGAAACATCTCTCCTCTGCGATTGCCGCCATCACGCTCATCGCGACCATGGCCGCTCCGATCGCCGCCTTTGCGCATGATTCGTCTACAACAGGGACATCGCCAACCAAACCGACGATGACAGCCGCGTCATGCAATGCACGTGCAGATGCGCTTATCAAACTCATCACAAAACAACAAGCCGACGGGAAGCTTGTCAAAAAGCAAGCCGAAACGAATGACAAATATCTGAAACGAAAAGCTGATGCAGACAAAAAACTCGCCGACTATCGAGCGAAGGTCGATGATCGCATTGCGAAAAATCATACAAAGCTCGGGACGAAAAAATGGACGAAGAATCCGGCTCTCCAAGCCGCTCTCACTGCCTATCAAGCCGCAATCGCTCGTGCGCTTTCAACACGACGCGCCGCCGTCGACGCCGCAATAGCCGCATATCGCACAGCAACTTCCGCCGCGCTTTCAACCATGCAAAATGCTGTAACATCCGCTGTCGCAACGCGCGATGCCGCGATTCTCTCTGCCGCGAATACGCTCAAGACCGCTTGCAGTTCCACGGATCCGGCAACGCTCAAGGCCGCGATGGCAACATTCCGCACTGCGTCCGACACGGCACGAAAGGCATATCAAGCATCCGTAAAAACAGCTCGAACAGCATACGCTGACAGTATCAAACCGGCTCGAACAACCGAACAAGCTGGGATCAAATCTGCAATGGATACATACAAGACATCTGCAAAAACCGCATGGGATGCCTTAGCCGCCGCGATCAAAGCCGCAAAGACGACAACGACGTCGACAAGCTCGACAACGCCGTAATCCTCTTTGTATCGACCTACCCCCGGCCCCTTCCTTCGCAGGAAGGGGAGCTCTGACTCATGGTGGTTCCACATTGGAAAATATATAATTTTTAGTAACGCTTTGATGAAATTTTTCTCCCCGTTCAATCATCTCTAGAGGTTCCATAAAGAATAGACCTCGGCAGTATAGCTCCCCTTCCTGCGAAGGAAGGGGCCGGGGGTAGGTCGTTTCAAATACAAAAGCCGCAGTTCCATTCTGCGGCTTTTGGAGTGAGTTGGCTCTTTTTTCCGTTATCTGCTTATGGATTGAGGAACCAGTGAGCAAAACAAAAGGCGATGATTCCTGCAAGAACTCGGTGAAACCGTGCTCTCGACTTTAGCCATGATATACCTCCTTCGTGGATGAGACTTGAACAATCAGCGCATCATCCAAATACCTGAAACATGATAAGCATGAGAAGGAAAAAAAATCAGAAATGTACCAATATTGAACAGCGGCTTGCCATTGACTGCACATGCGAACGACATCGCCGTATGTTCAGCCGTCTCTGTATCATCTTGCGTTTGACATATTGGCCGAACGCAAGATACCTCGCTATTTCTTTCCTGAAGAAGAAATGGCATACGCGCCTCCTTTTTTGTTGCGTTTTCTCAAAGTAAAATGTGCAAGAATATGAGTAGAATGACAGAAATCGAAGAATGAATCAAGGGCATGAAGAGGTAAGCGGGAAGCGGAGAGCGGTAAGCGGGAATCAAGACCCGCTTACTGCTTACCGCTTACCGCTTACCTCTTTAACTAACTCCCGGAAACCCAATTATCATCAATACTCCGCACATTTGCGCTTTCCTGCATGGGATTGTATTGCGTGGATTGCGTAATGTCGGATCCGACGGTGTAGTACGAGAAAAACGCATCGGAAAGATCGCCGACTTTTTTATTCCACGGTTTATTTATCGGATCGACCGTATCATAAAGAGCCTTTGCGATCGCTTCGGTCGACACCCAGTGCAAGACTCCCCCTTTGCTGACCGCATACACTTTTGGCAAGGTCGGGAATTTTACCAAACGATATCCCGGATGATACGTGACGTTTTTTCCAAGCGTCATGCTCGCAAGATCACTCGCGGGAATGGTCTGCACGGCCGAGAAATCCGCATACCAGCCAAAATAGGTTCCTTCATCCGGGAAAGCATGGCGCTTGCAATCTTTGCCGTAATAATACACGGCAGAGTTTGTGGCGACTTTCACCAATTGTCCGGTCGCAAACGTACAGGTTCCCGGATAGATAAACGTGACGGTCTTTTGCAAGGTCATCCCCTGCGCGCTTGCGCTGATTGTCCCGCTTCCAGCCGACGTTGACGTGATGCTGAACGTCGCGACGCCGTTCGCGTCCGTCGTCGCCTGCGCTGGAGTCACTTTTACCGCTCCGACGGCAGAACCGATCACAGACACGGCTTTTCCGCTTAGCGGCTGGCTTGCGCTGTTGCGAACCGTCACGGTGACGATTCCGGCATTGATTCCGTCTGCAGGAATCTGCGACGGATTAATATCCATGGTTGACAGGTCTGGCGATATGACATTTGCGGCCGTGTCCGACGCATACGCCGGAACCATAGCCGTGAGGCCCAGGATTACGAGACAGAGGGTGGCGAGATGTTTTTTCATAGTATAGGGATCATAGCACGGGGCGGGAAAGAAGCCAGTAGGGTTGAGCCAGTAGCCAGTAGGTCGTGAAACGATTGACATTTTGGGCGTTTTGGACTACATTCGAGGCACGAAGGATTGTCTTCGACCTCGGCTGAAAAGCCATGTTTACGGAGGTATTCAAAAATGAAAAAATTGCTCTTGTGTGAAATGCTTTTTGGAGCCATTGCGCTTGGAATTTACGCAATAGCGATGGCGGGCGGCGCCACGCAAAGCGATGCAATATGCTTTGCCTTATTTGCGACACTTGTCCTAGCCGCCATCTCTTTCGTTGCGTCCATTGGCGCCCGAGGTCATTCGTATGCCTTCGCCGCCTCCCTTGCCGTTCTCGGCGCTGATTCTTTCGCTTTCTGCGTTGCGAATATTCAAGCCACTATTAATTTGCACGCTCATCATTCCGGTTTCGTCATCGTATACATCCTCGGCCTCTTTTTTTACATCGTTGTAGCCTTCATCGCTCTCGCCGCCGCAATCGGAGTGACTATCGTAGCGTTCCAAATGGGCTATGCGGAAAGAGAAGGGAAAGGGAAAGCGAGGAATATATTCATCTCCTCATCTCTTCTCACAACATTGCTGGCCGTTGGGCTGACGCTTAGCTTTAACTGGTGGATGCCATCAGCTGTTGGCGGCGTGATATTGCTCGTCATGCTCCTCATCGCCGCGAGTAAATTGCGATGGCTGTCTAGATAAATCTCAATCTCTTACCAATCAGAGCCCGAAAGGACTCTGATTTTGTTTTTGGATGACATCTTGATTTCCGCGTCCATCTACTCATACCCCGGGCAAACAACGGTGCAGACGTTTTTCAAACAAAGAGATGTATATGGACAACTACTTGCCATGAGATATTCAGGCGGCGTAATGCAATCGCTCTTTTTTGTACAAGCAATGTTTGATACGTTGGCAACCGTATATGTTTTAAGCGTATACCCCAGCGGCAGATCCGTTGATTCTGGATTCGTTGCCGCAGGCGCGGCTTCCGGCTTCACAGCGCATGGAGCAAATTCGCAATTCGGACCCGTACGGCCAACGTACGACCCGTCCGGACATAGCATCGCTTCCATCGTACACGCAATCGGTTTCGGTTGTACGTATGGCAGTATGGATGAAAGTTGCCACACGGCAAAGTTCAGATACGATGCAAAGCTCACCCAAAGAATATACGGAAGCAACAGCCATGCCGCGACGCGGGAAATGGGATAAAACGCGACCATGGTGAAAAGAATCGAGATCCAAAGAATGACGATTTCACACAAAGCAAGAAAAGGATTGTGCAGGCCGAAAAAAAGTATCGACCAAAGCGCATTGAGCGCTAGCTGAATGGCAAATATCACGAGAGCGACTTTGACCTCTTTTCGATTCAATCCTTTTCGCCAGATCAAAAACACCGACACTCCCATCACAGCAAACAAAATCGTCCACACCGGCCCAAACACCCATCCCGGCGGATTCAATGCCGACTTCGGCAAGCTTGCATACCACGTTGGAATCGCAGGCGATGTCACAACCGACCCGGCGATACCGACGAATTCGCATGCGAGTACGGCGATGATGAGCTTCCATGCATCTCCGCTTGCGAGGCGTGTGCGAGGATGTGTTGGGTTCATGGGGGAAGTATAGCGCTAAAAATGTTCTTATGATAACTCCTCTAAAAACCCTCTACCGCTTTTTGATAACCCCTCTAAATCTCCCCTTATCAGGGGAGACTTAAACGCGTTTTTAAGAAACATTTAAAAAAAATTCATTCTCCCTCCCAGCTGCTCTAACCGAAACACGTGTGCATTAGTCGATATTATCAGATTCAGCACTACGCCGAAGGATCGAATAAAGTGATCCAAAGATTATTACCAAAGCAAAGAAACCTACAAGAATCCAAACTTTATACAGATTAAGGTAAAATAAAATCTTCTCCCAGTAACTAAGTATTACAGACACTATTAATACCCACCAAAAATACTTTTTAACGAATTCGCCAACCCGCCTGCGTACTTCTTTAAAAAAAGTGGTAACGAAGGCGACACTGGCTACAGCTACTATCGCAGGAATCAGAGATTTCATACAAATTGAGAATAAACCCTATTCCGAATTATGAAAAGATGAAAGAACAGTATATTTTTTTACTGAATACGAACAAAAATAGAACTTATCCACAACAACGATCTAGCACTCTATAGCAATGAGTGCTAGAATGATATTCGGATTTCTATGGAAAGTAGTTGGTTTATTAAAAAAATGTATGATATTGCAACACACCATTTTCACAAGTGGTATGGTTTAGTTGCAACCATTTTTTTGCTCGGCGTTATTTCTTTATCAGTCTATCGTCTAGTACCTGACGGGAAAATAGCATTTAGAACTTTCGCTATAGAAATTATAGTATTGGAAATATTTGTTTTCGCTGGATGGGCCTTACATGTGTGGCATTTCCCAAAAAGATCCAGAAAAAAATTGGGGGTAACTATCGCTGTCCAAGTGGAAGACTTGGAAGATTTAAAATATTTTAAAAAAGATTTTCTTTCACCATTTAAAAATAAAATCTGTAGCCTTAATTTACCATTCGATGTCTTAGAACTCAAGAATCATCAGGCTGAAAAAATTGAAACAGATGATGATGCTCGAAAAATTTTATGGAAAACGCGGGCTCAATTTTGTATTTGGGGCTCAATCAAAAAAAGAAAAAAAACACCAGTTGGAGAAAAATATTTATTTTCTTTACACGGTGTAGTCGTCCACAAACCAATTCAAGAGGTACAAAAAGTGCTTCTTCGTAAAGAGTTTGATGCACTATTACCTAATACTGTAATTTTTGAGGAAAATCTACAATTTGAAGGTTTTGATTTTAGAGCTAATCAGGCCATTACAGCACTGGATTATATAACTGGCCGTGCTGCGCTATTATCAGGCGATTTTAGTACAGCGATACGTTTGCATGAGTCGTTATTCAATGCAATTCAAAACGGGCAATCTTTTCCTATTAACAAGGGCGCTCTTAAGAATTTACTCTCTCTGGAATACGATCAAAAAGCCAGTTTTGAGTATCATACATCCTCTTCAGAGGGAGATTATGCCAAAAGTGTTGATAAATCACTTAACTATAATCCAAATAATTACGGCGCGTTATTAAAAAAAGCAATTATTGAATTTAATAATAGTGCTGGGAATGCAAAAGCTGCTTTAAATACCATTGATCTAGCAAAAAAATATGCAAAAGGTGGTTATCATTGGTTATATAGCAATGCTTTTCTTAATTTTTGGCTAGGACGATATGATGATGCTATACAAACTTGCGAAAAACTTAAAAACAAAAGTTATTATGGGGAAAAAATTACCATTCAGGAAGTAGTTATATTTAATGAAAATTTATTAAAAAAATACAATAAACCAGTACTTTATTATTGGCTTGGTTTTATCTATTACGTAAAAGCAAAAAATCTTGCAAGTGCAGATATTAATTTTCAAAAATTTGTTCAACATGCAGACAATTCGATGCAATCACTAAAAATAAAAGCTGAGAGCTATTTAGCGGAAATAAAAAAAGAAATCGGATACAAATAGCAATAAATCATTTCTAATCATTTGGCATATAAAAAATCCGCTTGCGCGGATTTTTTACGTGGCTCGGGGACTTGGAATCGAACCAAGATTCACGGCTTCAAAGGCCGCTGTCCTACCTTTAGACGATCCCCGAAGGGTGGTTGCGTTGTTGCGTGGTTACGTAGTTGCGTAGGATCTTAACCTCCTTCTGCATGCCACTTTTGCGCCGCCAGAGCGTACAGGGGTTTGAGGAATATTGCAATTCCCCTAGTGGCCTAATGGCTTAGTTCCCTAATGGCCTGCTCGCCTCCGCCTCAACCACCGCACGCTTCAGCAAATCGGCAATACGTTCCAGACGCGAGTGGGACGCGGTGCTAATCAAACGGGCGATGCGAGGGAGGTCATCGTCTTTGAGCGGGGCGCGGAGGGCGAGCTCCCAGACCGGGAAGGAGGAGGATGGGATGGAGACAATGGTGTAGCCGTGCTCAACGGCCCAGGATGAAAGCGCGAGGCCGCAACGGGGGTCGCTCATGGGAATGCGTTCTGCGCCGAAGAGAGAGGTATGGCCGGAGTCGGAATGGATGGAATGCGGAATGCCGTTTGCATGCCATTCATGGAAGGTTGATTCGATCTCGCACTCCCTGCCTACCGGCAGGCAGGTGCCCGGATGATATGCGCAACCGCACATGCCTTTTAACATCGAAAACTCTGCCACGAAATGTGACTGGGGATCGAATAAGAGAAGGGTGGATTTCATAGGAGATTGAAGGTTGGTGCGGATGGGAGAGATAGCCAGTAGGGTTGAGCCAGTAGCCAGTAGGAAAATGCAATTTCCTACTGGCTACTGGCTATGGCCTACTGGCTAATCGCTTCCGCGAAGCGATCATGCATCTCGTCATCATACCCCGCGCACGCCCGCGCGATCTCCTCGCACGCCGTTTCGATGTCAAGAAGAGCCGGATGATTCTGGATATTCACAAGTCCGCCACGAGTTTGTCCGAGAACATTCAAGGCACCATGTACACGTTCCGCAGAATGCAACGCGTATGCAATATCAGACGGAAACTTTTTTACATGCATTCCATATTCTTTTTCTTCGCCGTAAGCCGTCAGCCGTAAGCCGTCGGCCATTCTTGCGACAGATTGTGTGAATGCAAGCCGAATATCCTCCGGCAACAGGTCTAACAATTCTTCAGCACGCGACGTAAGAACTTCGCGCGAGGCTTGATGAAGAATCATTTCGCGTTCATGCGCGGCCTGCCAAGGAACGAAGTTTGAGTCGATGAGTTTGAACGCATCGCGAGCCGTTTTGACGTCTTCTGATATTCCGCTTTCAGTATCAAGACGCCCTTCGGCGCAACGATAGGCGCAGAGAGCGTGGGCAAAGCTGTGCTCCCAGTCGTTTTGATCCTCGGCATCGATAGAAAGCGCGAGCGCGAGAAGTTCGGTCCAATATTGGGTCGCACGATCAAGATGATTCGTTTGATGAATGCTTTCTACGGACGGAAATGGAGTACGATCAGATGAAGAAGATCGTTGAAGAATCAAACCGTGCAATGCGTTCCGCGCATCAGCGTCTATCGTTGCCGATCGGTGCCAGCAATTCGCATGCGCGCAGGCACGGAGCGTATTGCGCATGATTCGATCCCCGTCACCATGAAACGTATGAATACAAAGATGCGCGCCATTCCCCTGCCGGGCAATGGACGCGTCCTGCATTTCATCGTCCGGATGCGCCTTAATCGAAACAAGAGCGCCGATCCCCTTCCATGGACGAGGAAGAGAGGCGTCAAACGCTTCCGCGACGGCTTGATCCGGAATGCCTGTATGCTCGCTGAAACCAGCCGCATGCAAGCCTTCGTCGCGGTGCTTTTGATGAGCGCGTAAAGTCGAAAATGTCCGCAGTCCGCAGTCTGCGGTCCGATAACTGACGTCTGTGGACTGTGGACTTTGGACCGAAGTCTGTGGACTGTGGACCGTCTTGCTATTTGATTCGATAGCGGATAATTCTTTCAAAAGATCACGGCGAATATCTATTGAAGTGCGCGAATGATGCGCACGAATGACACGAGGTTTCTTCACCACGCCCAACGCCCCACGCCCCATGCCCTTCTTCTTCATACTATTTTTTCAAATACTTCCCGGCCGCGAGCCAGCTGGTAGCGCCGACGAGAAGCGCAAGGGATCCGCCTTCGATGAGAATAAGCAGGGCGGCGTTGGATGAAAAGAATGAACGCAAACCAGGATCTGCTCCATTATAGAGATTTAGCAGGGATTGATCTGCCCACTTGGCACCATACCAAACCATGACGCCAGTGATGAGAAGAGAAATGATCGCGAGGAGTACGCCTTGGATCACAAATGGTGCGCGTACGAAGAAGGAACTCGCGCCGACAAGGCGCATGATGCCGATTTCTTCGCGCTGGGTGTAAATGGCAACACGCACGGTGTTGTAGACGATCAGAATGCCGATGAGCGCGAACACAGCAATGAGAATACTTCCAAAGTTTTGCGTGTTTGATGCGACGCGTTGAACATTCGCGATGGTATCGGCATGATCATCGTATGTTTTGGATTCGATCGAATCGGCAAACTGCGGATTTTTGAGCGTTTCCATGATAAACGGGTAATCCGCCGTTTTTCGCGCTTTGATTCGGAGCGTCGCACCGAGCGGATTGTCATCGAGTTCATCGAGCGCGGCTAAAATACCCGGATCATTCGCATGGCGCGCTCTGAATACCTTTAGCGCTTCATCAGACGATAATAAATCCGCTTGTTTTACCTGCGGCAAGCCTTCGATGAAAAACTTCGCCTGCGTCACGAGCGCGCTGTTTGCATCTTTCTTAAAAAAGACCGTCACGTCCACCTTGTCTTCAACCGTCTTTGCGGCGTTTCTCATGAGCACATTCAGGCCGACAAGAAGATTGACGGATGCGAGCGCGAGCGACAAAACCATGACCGTGGCGATACACAGCCATACATTCCGAAAAATATTCTGGAATGCCGTTCGAAAAATCCGTCGGGATTGCGAAATTGCCTTCATACGATCAAGTACTTGCCTTTGATATGGTCAGACGTCACGCGTCCGTCGCTTAACGTGATCACGCGCTTGCGAAGTTCATTCACAACGTCGCGATTGTGAGTGACAAGCACAACTGTTGTTCCAAAGGCGTTGATTTTGAGAAGCAAGTCAATGATATCGCGCGTATTCATGGTATCCAGGTTTCCGGTCGGTTCGTCGGCAAGAATCACTTTCGGCCGATGCACGAGCGAGCGTGCGATCACAACGCGCTGTTGTTCTCCGCCAGAAAGCTGTTTGGGATAGCGGCGCAGTTTTTCGTCCAGCCCGACAATTTTGAGCACCTGCGGCACGATGTCGCGAATGCGCCGATTCGGTTCGCCGGCGACTTCAAGCGCAAAGGCGACGTTTTCGTATACGGTCTTTTTTGGAAGCAATTTAAAATCCTGAAATACGGTTCCGATTTGCCGACGTAAAAATGGAACCTCACGCTGGCGAATGCGCGTAATATCCCATCCGCCGATTTCGATTGAACCTCGCGATGGACGCTCTTCCGCAATCAATAGTTTGGCAAGTGTTGTCTTCCCTGCTCCGCTTGTGCCGACAATCGAAACGAATTCCCCCTGATTAATATCCAAACTCACATCCGCGAGCGATTGCACGTTCGGATGGTAGATTTTACTCACGTTACGGAGCTTAATCATAGGGGGGTCCACAGTCCACAGACTTCAGTCCGATACTGCCGTCGTTAACATCGGACTGAAGTCTGTGGACTGTGGACTCATTCTAAATCAATACGTTCTACGTTGACGGCAAGCGTCCCGCCGCGCGGATTTCCGATCTTAGCAAAGGCAACACGGTCGAGGTCGATGACGCGATCAGGAAAGATGGAGCGATCCGGGCCATAGTCATTCACAGTGATGATGACCGAACGCGAGGGATCATCCTGACGGGAAACTTTGAGCTTGGTTCCTTTCGGAACATCCGGCGAAGCGGCACAGAGGCAATTTTTGTATCGATACCATGTTGCCATGCCCGTATGCATGATGCCGGTTTGATACACAGGGACGACATCAGCACTCGCTGTCGCAGAGAACGAAGAAACGACGCTGTCTTTCTTGAATGCCGCCGTGGTCGTTGTTCCATTCAGTTTGACGGATGCATGTTCGTTATTTTCCGGCGGAGTTGATGCGAGCGTTCGAACCGTCATTGTTCCGGTTTGCGAAATGGCTTTCGCATCTTCAAATGCAAAACGAACTCCATTGCCGGCCGCACGATCATCACTACTGACGCCGCCGCTGATTCGCACAACGCGAATCGTTGTCGGCGCGATCAAGGTCTTCGCATCCCATGCAACCGTCACGGCTCCATCAAAGAGATCAAGCGATACCGCGCGACCGACAAAACCGCTATCAAGCGTAAGCGTGACTGCATCTCCGGTTTCGCTCACGGGAATCGCTCCGACAGACGTCGGCGTCGTATCATCAATATTTGGATCAGACACAACATCCGATGAAAGCGAGACATCCATATTTGCGGAAAGCGAAATGCTCCCCGTCATACTGCCGCTGATATTTTTCGCAAAAAAATTCTGATCCGTTCCACCATCTGACACGCGAATTGATCCTTGGGCAAGCGTTGTGGGTCCAAGCGAAACATCTGCAACCGAACCGCTCGCAAAAGCGGACGGATTTGAGAACTCAATATGCATGGTCGGCCCGCCATTCGCATCTGTTCCACGCGTCACTGTTAACGTTGTTGCCGCAATCAATACTCCGTCCTTCCAACTAAGAGATGCCATATCCCCGAACAGATCAAAATGCACGGAATGACCAATAAAACTCGGATCAAGATTCAGGGTCATCGTATCATCAGCGGCATGCGCGGGCTTGACTCCCAGCGCAAAAGGCAATACAATCATGGCCGCAACGACAGTGAACGGGAACATTCGCATACGTGGAGCATATCATAGCATAACGTCAGCCAGTAGGGAGTAGCCAGTAGCCAGTAGAAAATGCAATTTCCTACTGGCTACTGGCTAATGCCTACTCACTACTCATGCGGGTATCGTATAGTGGTTATTATGAGTGCTTCCCAAGCATTAGAGACGGGTTCGATTCCCGTTACCCGCTCCATCCTTCGCTCTCGAAGACGAGAGCTACGGATGGCACGGCCATTCTCACTAGGTGAAGAAGGACCGTACCATCCGTAGCCAAGTTTCCGAAGGCGTAGGAGGTTGCCAGCTTAGCTCAGTGGTAGAGCAGTGCTTTCGTAAAGCAAAGGTCCCGGGTTCAAGTCCCGGAGCTGGCTCCATCCCGATGTCCATCGGGACAGAAGAAAAACACCCCATAGCCTTGGCGAAGGGGTGTTTTTTTGAAAGAAAGAAAATAGAAATTAGAAAATAGAATATATGAAAAAAACTTTCCATATATTCTATTTTCTAATTTCTATTTTCTTTTCTAGAACTTGATATACCTCACCACATCTTTCTTCGACAGCCGATCTTGAAGATATGTCTGCACGGCGTTCAAATCATTGTTGTGATCCGAGGCGTAGGACGCCGCTATTTTTCGTTCGAGCAGAATGGGACGCACGAGATGAATTTTGAAATCATCCATGCTCCATCCGAATGTATCGCGAATAAATTGAGCCAGCTGATCGTTTGATTTCCCGGTATTGTTAAATTCCGTTTGAATGGCCTGATCCACTTCCTGATCCGTAACAGAAATTCTCCGCGACGCGGCAAGTTCATCCACGGCGCGCTCTGTAATCAGCCGCTCCAATACCTGCTTGCGATCGTCGTTCGTCATGGCTCGAGCCAAGCCTTGATTTTTCGCATCCGCAGATGCGAGATAGATCCGAATGCTGTCGACATTATGAAAATAATCGCGAAGAAGAATCGGCTTTCCCGCAAAACGCGCGGCCGGTACAGGAAGCATATCTGCGAAGCTACGAACCATGCCATTTTCCCAGCCAAAGTGATACGCGCCATACACAAGAATGCCCCCGGCAAAGGCGGCCAGGCCGATAAGGGCAACGAGAGAGATGAGGAGGAAGCGTTTCATAACAGGTCTATATGACTGTAGGACAGTAGGTCAGTAGGTTTCTTTTTCTGTTGACATCAGGCATAGCAACCTACAGTCATACAATCCTACAGACGTACAGACCTATTTTTTAAAGAAGTACTCAAACCACCTCTCTGGATTCGAGGCTGTGGGAGATGATCCTTGATCCGTTCCGGCAGAAACGCCCCCGGACAAATCCACAGACGAATCCCATGTGCCGGTCGCGGCATATCCTTCCATCACTACGACATGCTCACCGGGCTGTTGCATGCCAAGCCTCTTACGGGCTTCAAGATCCAAACGGTCCGATGTCTGAAGATTCTGTGCAAGTTGAACAAGCTGATGATTCCTTCCTTCGAGCGCATTCGCCTCCGCTTCGAGCGCCTTGATTTCCTGATCAACCTTCCATCCTTGATATCCCTGACGCACGGTCGCAGCCGCAAGAAAGATAACAAACAACGCCGCGCCAATGGTGACCCATGGCCAGGAACGGAGCAGGCTATGTCGATCCATTCTCATACGTCGTCCAATGATTTTAACTCTTGATGGTCAGGATTGGAAGAAAATCGTAGGTCGCGTACTTCGATTTTTGGAAGCTCTTCTTCATCTTCAATTTGATCTCCAATCTCCGATCTCCGATCTCCTACTGATGTGATTTCGCGCTGTTCAAAAATGGACGGTTGATGAATCAGCGGAACGGGTGGGTGATTGCTGATTGCTGATTGCTGATTGCTAATTTGCTGCAATCTGCCCTCGTGGATGGATTTGCGGGCGCGTGAGGCCATGTCTTGGATGAGATCAAATACTTCGTGCGGGCGTGGAATGGCTTTTGCCGTGATCACAGCGTCTTTTCCGATTTTAATCGTTCCATAATTCCACACAAAGCTCGCAATCCCCTTTTTGCTCCATGACGATTCGCTATTGATCTGATCCATGGGCATTTCATTCACCACGCGCGCGAATAATCCTGACTGCGTGGTTTTGATAACGCGCGCCGTACTCACAATGAGCACATCGCCATCCCACAGAATAAATGCCCGCCACGCCCAGAACAGTCCAGCAACAATCAATAGGATAAACATGACGAGGCCAGCCGGTCCGGTTGCGAAAATCTGGAACAAAAAGAAAAACGGGAATCCGATTAATAAAAACGCTCCGAATAATTGCCAAAAAATCGTCGCAATGTGGCGCTTGGCAACCAGCCGGATTTCCTCATGATCTTTCAGTTGTATCACCTTTTCAAGACTGAACATGTTGGGAGATTATAGCATAGATGCCAGCGCAACCAGACTTGATTTGTCACCCCGACGCAAGCGTCGGGGTGACAAAAGGGGCGTTATCTCTTCAATATCATCTCACGAGCCGTCTCCCGATCATCCCACGCCACCTTTTTCCCTCCGGCAACCGCCATGACCGGTTCGCTCCCTTTTCCGGTGATGAGAACGATGTCTCCGGCTTGAGCGAGTGAAATGGCTTTTTGTATGGCTTCCCGTCGATCAAGAATACGCAGGACGCCCTCGCCTTCTTTCTTTCCTTCGGCAAGCGCGCCATTCGCGACAGCGTCAATGATGGATTGCGGATCATCGTCATACGGATCCTCGTTTGTCACGATCGTCACATCCGATCGTTTTGCAGACAGCCGTCCAATCACATCTCGGCGCGCCACATCGCGGCCGCCGCCGGCAGATCCGGTGACATGAATGATGCGCCCGCCATTTTTGATCTCATCGGCATAATCAAATAACCGTTCAAGCGCAACCGGTTCATAAGCGTAATCGACGATGACTCGGAACGGCTGTCCTTCATTTATCGACTCGTATCGTCCCGGCATGGCCGGAGTACCTGCGAGATGCGCCGATGCATCTGCGAGCAATACGCCGAATGCTTGTGCCGTTGCGATCGCCGCAAGCGCATTATATGCCATCACGCGGCCGGGAGTTTTTACGCGGAATTCCGTCCCGCTCACGGAAAAACGAACGCCATCAATATCTTCTTTAATATCCATCGCACGAACATCACCTGCATCAACCCCATACCAGACAACGCGATCAAATCCCTTCAATACAAAATCTTTTGCATGCTCATCATCCGCATTCAAGATTTCGATGCGTTGAACATCTTGACCGTTGATCAGCTTCTGCGGCAGAAGCGCCGTATGCGCAAACAATTCAATCTTTGCTTTCTTATAATTCTCAAATCCTCCATGCGCCTCAATATGCTCCGGCGTCAAATTCGTGAATACGCAGGCGTCATACGAAATGTCTTGATGGCGATGCTGAAGAACTCCTTGAGAAGACGTCTCGACGATCGCATACCTACACCCCGCGCTTACCATCTGACGCAATAATTTTTGAAGCTGAAAGCGACCGAGCATGGTCATCTTCGTATCATTCGTCCACATCTTGTCTGCAATCTTGAACATCGCCGTGCTCGTCATGCCGGTTTTCACTCCACTGGCTTCGAGTATCTTTGATAAAAAATAACAGGTCGAACTTTTTCCATTCGTCCCGGTCACGCCGATCACAACCATCTCATTACTCGGATGCCCGTACCATCCTGCCGCAAACGAGGAAAGCACTCGATGATACGCATCAAAAAGCCATTTCGGCGTGAGTTTTCGCAAAAGACGTAACATACACAAAATGATTAAACGGATTCAAGGTCGCGCAAAAAAGATTCAGCATCTTTGAATACATGTGTTGGCGGTTCACTAGCCATATCCAACACATACTGAATATACTCGGGTCGATACTCCTCATCCGCGTCATTCTCACTTCGACAATCGTCGTTATTCATATTTGGATGACATGAACGTACCACGCTACAAAATATTGAGCAAATAGCTGCATCTCTAAAAAAATTGGAGGAGAAACGCACCGCGTCTCTCCTCCAAGAATGGTAGCATAGAGCTTTAACGAGCTCTAAAGGCTACAAATTCTCCGAGTCTTCATTCGAGATCTGGATCCGGCACGATCCTCAATAGAATGAAAATGAGCGACGGAAGTGTAAGCCCTGAGATGATTTGGACGAAGTCGGCGCCAGGAGAGCTATCCATTCGGCAAATGAGATAAAACAAACAAGCGAGAACAACGGCTATAGTTCGACGGACGAGGTAATACCGTTGGCATAGTGAGGCGTCTCTAGAAGCCTCGCCACCACCGCGATGTGAATGTGATGTGACCAAATACAGCCTCATAAATACCTCCTTTCTTTCCCTACAAAAAATAATATACATAATTTTACGTAAAAAGTCAATACTGCTAAGCTTTCCACGTGTTCAAACGACTCAAGCCTCTCCGCTTTATTGCCGGCGGACTCGCCATGCTCGCGATCGCGCAGATCGTGGGCGCACCCGCATGGCTGCGCGCCTTCGTGCAGTGCTTTCTTATTATCGTTGAAGGATACGAAGTTGGTTCAATCTTCTTTCCGGGACTCCAGCGATTCGGACGCATTGCATGGGGATCGCTCACAACGCTCGCGTCCTACATGATTCTGCGCGTGCTTTGGTTTTACGCCGGATGGAATCTGAACAGCTGGGGCGAATGGATCCCGCTCTTCATCACCATCGCCATTCTATCGATTGTTTGTGCGATACATGAACCGTATGCAATAGAAAAAAAGAAGATAGAAAATAGAAATCAGAAAAAAGAAATATATTTCATATTCTCCATTCTTTCGACGCTGATATCAATCGGATGTTTCGCCTTGATCGCTTTTTCCGCGTCACATTCGGCGACGACGGATGCCATACGTACGCCATGGCCGCTCCTACCAGAGTGGACGCTCGCACTCATTGCCGTGCAATGGATATTGCTCGCCGCAGGCGCATGGCGAAACACGTCGCATGCAACAACATATATTCAAGCCGTTCTCTGCATCGCATCCATAACCATCATTGCGCCACTTGTCTACTCAATCGGATACGGCTTTGATGGATTCTTGCATGTCGCCGGCGAGCAGGTGTTTTTGAAAACCGGCATTCTGATGCCAAAACCTCCGTATTACATGGGGCAATACGTTTTTGTTACGTGGATATCACAGATGTTCGAGGTCGGCGTGGCATTCATCGACCGTTTCCTTGTTCCCATTTCTGCGGCGCTCATTCTTCCTGCGGCCATCTCTGCATCTACCAACATTCGATCACGCTCCTATCAAATAATCGCTTTGGTTTTTCTTCCGTTTTCGGCTTTCATCGCAACAACGCCTCATGGATTCTCAACAATTCTTGCTGTCGCCGCCCTTCTCCTTGCAATCGGCCTGCCGTCAAAACGAATTCATCCAGCGGCTCCGCTCATCTTTGCCGCATGGTCTGCGCTCACGCATCCGCTGGTCGGACTTCCCATCTTCATCGCGCTGATTGCGGCGACATGCGTACGATCAACAAAAAAATGGGCGCGTGTTCTTTCGTGGATATGCGCAATCGCCGCAGGAATCTCGGTCCCACTTGTCTTCGGCGCATCCGCATTCCTCGGTTCATCTGCAGGCGTACATTTTGATTTGTCGCACATGATGCAATGGGACACATGGAAACAACTATTCACGGCATTCATCCCATTGACGCGGAACACATACGCACTCTGGCCGCAGATAACCGAATGGGTGATCAAACTCATGCCCTGGGCGGTCATTCTTTTTGCGGTCTCCGCTCGTATTCGTAGCCGTGATGAACGCGGCGATCGTGCGCCGTGGCTGACAACCGCATGCGTCACGGCAATCGCGGCCGCGCTTCTGCACATCGCCGGAGATTTCGGATTCTTGATTGACTATGAGCGCGGAAATTACGCTTCGCGCTTATGGATGGTCGCCGGACTTCTTCTTCTTCCGCTCGCCATTCCCGAAGCCGGACGCTTGCTCTCGAACATGAAACGCGGCGCGGCCATTCCTGTTGCCGGCATGCTCGTGACAATCGGCGTTCTTGTTGCTGCGAATGCTTACGCCGCGCTTCCGCGCTACGACGCCTCTTCCTCCAATCGCGGCTGGAGCGTTGGCATGGCAGATATCGAGGCTGTCAAATTGATTGATGAAGACAGCGGTGGCACGCCATACACGGTTCTTGCAAATCAAAGCGTCAGCGCGGCCGCGGTTCGCACGTACGGATTCAAACGTTATAACAACGACGTCTTTTTCTATCCCATTCCCACCGGTGGTGACTTGTATCAAATCTATCTTAAAGCGAGCTACGGCGATCCGTCGCGTGCTACGATCGCTCAAGCCGCAAAACTCGGCGGATCAAAGCTCGTGTACCTCGTAATAAACAATTACTGGTGGGACGCCGACGCCCTTATCGAAAAAGCCCGCGCGAGCGCGGATCGGGTGTTCACGATCGAAGATGGGAAAGTCACGGTGATGAAGTATGTGATCACGACCCTCCCTCTGTCCCTCCCTTCGCAGGGAGGGAAGCTCTCGAAATAAGTTTGTAATTGTTTATGTCATTATTTTTGTAATGTAAGTGTATTTCATTTTTTATTTATAAATCGTTACTGATAGAAATGATAGATTTCAATTTACGAAAAACGAACATAGCAAGCTCCCTTCCCTGCGAAGGGAAGGGCCGGGGATAAGTCGTTCCTGGCGATGCAAACAACGGGAGAAAAAAAAGACATTAGAGATATTAAAAAATTTGAGAAATTAAAAAAAGGTGAGCGAAGCTTGTGGCGACGCCCACCTTGAGTATGGTCCAATCCAAGTCGGAGACTATTGCACACTGAAGTGCTGACCAAGAAATAATTCTTGGCCTACGGTCAAACAGACACTTGATTTCGACCATCTAGCCCGCGGCGTGGAATCGTATGAATACGCCACGCGCAACGGACACAAAGGGTCGAAATATTATTTGAAAGGTAGAGGTGGGGTGGACGAAGTTTTTTAGGCTCCGTCCACCCCGGCGTAGTAGATGGTGTGCGTCAAGCTCGCGAGCGAGAGGTCAAAGAACGTCAACTATTCGCTATTACGCGGCCATATCTCTATTTTACGACCATCTAGCCTGGGACGAATGAATTCCTCCACGGGCACAAAGGGTCGAAATACAAACTATGAATGATAAAACTATAGCATAGATCTTGAATCTTGTCAAGTCTAGTAATCTTTATTTCAAACAATTGCCTCATTTTGGCTTTATTGAGCGAAAAAAATAACAATCCGTTTCATCAAATCACAAGGGGTCCTTCGCCGGATAAACGCTCACTTGCTTTCAAGAACTTGGCGTCTTCAGGATGACACGGAGATGGGCGGGGTTGGCGTTTCTTGGATGGCCATCGCCTCCACCAACCTCTTTATATACTCCCCTACCTCGTGCTTTTTCGCCTGCTGGCGCATCGCATCGGATAACTGCTTCCAGACGACGCCGTCGGATAAGATGCGTTTGATTTCGTTTGCAATGGCAAGACCGAGGTCTTGATTCGTTGGAAGAACCGGACAGCCGGTTCCTTCGAGCGTTTCGTGCGTACCGCCGACATCGGTGGCAATGGCAGGCGTACCAACGGCCATGGCTTCGAGAAGAATCGTCTGCTGGTTTTCTTGCAAAAGGGATGGGGCAATAAGCAATGCGGCATTTTTGATGGCAATAGGAATCTCCTCCGGCGACAGCCACCCAACGCATTCCATTCGCTCATCATCAATTCCGTGCGCATCCGAAAGCAATGGTCCGTCTCCGGCAATCACAATACCGCTCAAAACAACTTTCGGATCAAGCATGCGAAGCGCGCGTAAAAACATTCCAAAACCTTTGTCTTCCGACAATCGTCCGGCATATAAAATCGAGGCTGGAGAAATAAAAGGGCGAGATTCTTCTGAAAGTTTTGCCAGATCGTCATCGATCGGATTCGGAAGAATCGCATCGGCCTTGGCAGAAAATCCGTAGGTATGATACCGATCAAGCAACCAACGTGTTGGACTCACAAAAACATCTGGAATTCCAAAATGTGAGCGCCGTCGCCCGGCCCAAAAAATCCGCCAGAGCGAGGAAAAAATATGCTTGCGTTCATTTGCCCGAATCTGTCCGGACGGTTCGAATAATTGCACGTCATGAAGAACATGCAACCAGCGAACATTCTTTTTTTGAACCGCTCGCGCCGTCCCGATTCCGCAGCCTATCACGTTATGCGTCACCAAAGCATCCGGCTTCCATTCAAGAATTTCCCGAACGAGTTTTCTTGCACTGCGAAGATCAAACAAGTGAAAAAACAAACGGAACAACGGCCCGTGAGTCGGCAGGGAATAAAAGCTCGATGTGAACTCGGATACTTCGTATCCATCCGTCTCCGGTTCTTCCGGACCAATCGGCTTCCACACATGGACGCTATGTCCCAAGGCCGCCAAATGCTTTGCCTGTATCCAGGCAATACGTTCCGCTCCCCCGCGTCCATCGGGGGGAAAGGTGTTGGTGAGGATGGCAATTCGCATAAGCAGGGGTTAGGGTTGAGCCAGTAGCCAGTAGGAAGAGCGATTCCTACTGGCTACTGGCTATGGCCTACTGGCTCATTTTTCTATACTCTTCCACCAGTCTCCCCGCATGCCGATCCCAATCAAACCGCGAGGCGGAAATGGCGGCGTGGCGCGAGAGGCGGTCTCGAAGAGCGCGATCACGGAGGATTGATGTGAGAGCGTCTTGCAAACGCTTTTCATCACGCGGAGGAACAAGAAGTCCGGTTTCATCGTGTTTCACAACGGTGCGCACACCGAACAAATCAGATGCCACGCAGGGCGCTCCGCATGCCGCGGCTTCGGCGGCGACAAGACCAAAAGCTTCCGCGCGTCCGGTGGACGGAAACGCAAACACATCCATGCTTCGATAGGCATTCGCGAGCGTATCTTGATCCACGCGCCCGAGAAAATGGCATCGCGGCATGACGCCGATCTGGTTCGCCTGCGCTTCGTAGACGCGCCGCTGATCTCCGTCTCCGACAATGAGGAGATGCGCGTCTGGAATGCGCGACGTGACGCGCAACAATTCCGGCAATCCTTTAAAACGATGCGCATGATCCAGCGCGCCGACGAATCCGATTGTTTTTGCATCTGCCGGAATATCGAATTGCGTCCGGACATCCGGGCCGATTTTAAACATGGCATGATCAACGCCAAATGGAAGCTCAACGAATCGCTCCGGATGCATGGCAAAAAAACCTCCGAGCGATGAATGCTCGGCATAATCCTTTGATGAAACAAATATCTTTTTGCACGCGCGTATAATCGCCGTCTGCGCAAAAATGCGATAGGCTCCAAAAATCAAACCAAGCGGAAACGGCGCGGATGCATCCATGTGAAAGGTCATGACAAGCGGTTTGCGGTGCCAGATACAATATTGCGCCACGGCTTCCGCGGTTCCGAAAAACGGATAGTGCAGATGAACAATATCCGCCTGCGCCATCAGTGGATCAATCCCCGAAAGCGCGGCCGCATTTCCCCATCGAATCATGGACGGCAATCGAACAACCCACGGTTCATCTTTCACCGTATCACTCGTTCGACGAACAGGCGCAACCAATTGCGCATCCATTCCCCGCAAACGCAAATGCCGGACAATCTCGTATGCGGATTGTCCTATCCCCCCCGAATCAGGCGGGGCAACGCAGGAAATATGTACAATTTTCATTATGAGATTAACGTATTAACGAATTAACGTATTAACGAATTGAATTTTTTTATTTTTATCCGTCAATACGTTAATTCGTTAATTCGTTAATTCAATCTACCAACGAACGATCGCCTTCACTATCTTATAGTATATCTTCATCAGCGGATTCGCGATACGCCGCATGAACCATGGATCGGCATCTTGATGTTCAATGCCAAAAACAAAACGCGCAAGGATCTCTCGGTCTTTCCGCGTACGAATACGTTTCATCTCGCGACGCTTACGAAGAAGATATGCAATAGACGATGGGATAAAAAACCATCCGACGGCCTTTGCCTTATCTCTTATCCAGCCTCCTTTGATCGCAAACAGCCATGTTGCAAGCTCGATCGCGAATAATCCAGGCAACAAAATCACAATCGTCGGAATTTTATACATCGTCAAAATAACAATGCCGCGATTCCGTTCCATCAAATACCATTTTTTCACCGAGCGTGAAAATTCATAATGATGCAATAGGACACTTGAAGGCGCGAGAAGATTATCATACCCTGCAAGGAGCATGCGCCACCCCATTTCTAAATCTTCATGATAGGCAAACAATGTCTCATCAAAAAATCCGATCCTCTTCAGCACACTCATGCGATACAACGACCCCGCTCCAGACGCGTATATGATTGGCGTAATATCTTTCGGCGCGCTTGAAACGGGTTGTTTGTATCCGCGGCAATATCCATGGCCGGCAAAATGAATATCATTGCCAACGGAGTTGATGAGCCCCGGCGATTGCATGAGAATCAAAAACGATTGAACCGATGCGGCGTTTGGATTCTTTTCTGCGGCTTCAACGGCACGACGCAAGGTCTCGGGTTCGAATGATGCGTCTGGATTCAATAAATAGACATAATCTGCGTTTGTGTGCCGCATGACTACATTATTCCCTTCGGCGAATCCGCTATTATGATCCATAGCCGTAAAATGAACGGTTGGAAACCCTTCGGGCAAACCGGCAATACACTGCCGCACGGCTTCACCGGTTCCGTCTTTCGACGCATTGTCAACGATATGCACGGTCCAGGAATCCTTCGGATAATCCGTTGCGCGAAGCCCGTCAAATAACCGCTCCACAAAATAGCGGTGATTCCAGGTGACGACGATGACTTCGACGGAGGGCATGACGAAAAATTAACGGATTGACGTATTAACGGATTAACGAATTGATATCAGACTGTGTAATACGTTAATACGTCAATCCGTTAATTCGTTAATGTTTTTCTCTTTAATATCTTTCAGCGCATCTTTCCGTACAATATCCGTGAGCGTTGATTCGAGTTTGTCGAGGTGGACGAAGATTTTAAACAGGAGGAAGAAAATTAAAATGATCGCACCGTATACGACCAAGTCTACGCCGCGGCCAACGCCGACAAGCTGGGCGATAACGGACGTGGCGTTCGGCAAAGCGACGGCGATCGCGGCCGCGAGCCACACGCATGTCCACAATACAGCTTCGCGGACAGGAATGACGCCTTCGCGCACGCGCTTCCACGCGACGACATCGGCGGCGATGATAACGATAAGGAGGAGGATTTGGATCGGCATACAGGAAGAAGCGAGTAGGGTTGAGCCAGTAGCCAGTAGGAAAATTGCAATTCCCTACTGGCTACTGGCTATGGCCTACTGGCTTATTTTAATCTGTGAATCAACAACTGCCACATAATTCGAAATGCTTCAGAGAACTTCTGGCCCTTCTTCAGGGTCTCGCGCGTATAGCGGACATGGATAGGGACTTCCATCCATCGAAGATTCGAACGCGTGACACTTCGAAGAATTTCCGAACAGTGCGCCGCACGATCCTGATGAAACACGATCTGCTGCGCCGCGCGTGTCGAAAATGCGCGCGCACCGCTCTGCGGATCCGTGACGTGTTTTGAAACGCCGAGCAGATACACGTTAAACAGGCGCGCAAGCGGAAAATACAAGCGCCGAATGAGCGGCATGCCACTTGGGTCGATTCCGAGAAACCTCGAACCGAACACAACGTCCGCCTTTCCCTCTCGAATCGGAGCTACAAGCGCATCGATCATCTCTGGTTCATGCTGGCCGTCCGCATCCACGTGGACAATGATGTCAGCGCCAAGCTTAATCGCCGCCTCGGTACCGGTTTTTAGCGCCGCCCCCTGCCCGCGATTCAGCCGATGGCGGACAACGATTGCCCCTGCCGCCCTTGCCTGCTCCGATGTCGAGTCTGTCGAGCCGTCATCAACCACAAGAACGCCGTCTGCATGCGCGCGGACGGCTTTCACGACATCCCCGACTCCGGACGCCTCATTCCAGGCCGGAATAACGGCGAAGACCTCATGGGGCTTAGCGTACGGTATTTTCATCAAAATGCCAATAGATAAGCCAGTAGGCCATAGCCAGTAGCCAGTAGTAATTGCTCTTCCTACTGGCTACTGGCTATGGCCTACTGGCTATCCTATTCCTTCGGCCTGAACGACAACAACTGCCTGTGCGCCATCGTATAATCGATCGTCTGCTTCAAGCCGTCATCAATCGTGACAAGCGGAAGCCAGCCAAGCTTATCCTTTGCCTTTGCGATGCTTGGGAGTCCGAGCTGGGTCATGAATTCAAGTGGAGGCTGAAAACTGATGCTAGATGACGACCCGGTCATTTCAAGAATGCGCTGGGCGACGTCAACGATGGGCAGATCGAGATCCGAACCGATATTCACGGGACCGATGTCTTTCGGAGCATCCATAAGCTTGATGAGTCCGTCCACGCAATCGCTCACGTAACAAAGAGATGTTCGGAACGTTTCGTCACCGTAAATTTCTAACGTCTTGCCGTCGAGCGCGTCCAGAATGAAATCCGGTATCATGTGGCCGTCGAATAGCGGCATACGCGGCCCGTATGTGCGAAAGATACGCGCAATTTTTACATCAAGATCATGGACATGCGCATACGTGGAACAGGAGGCTTCGGCAAAGCGTTTTCCTTCGTCGTAACATGCCCGCGGAGCGAGCGTATTCGCCGTTCCGTTTTCCTCTTCCATGAACGTATGCAAATCCGCCGGGCGCGGTCCGTAAATGACGGAACTTGATGAGAGAAGAAATTTCGACCGATACTTCACAGCGACATCAAGAAGATTCTTGACTCCGATGGAATTCGTATATAGCGTCTGCATGCGGAACTGATCAAACTTTTTTGGACTCGTCGGCGTTGCGAGGTCGTATATTTCTTGAATGCCTTGGAATTTAATTTTGAATCGCGCGAGCTCTGGATACGCTTCCAGATCAAATGGAAGATTGATATCCTGCCGGATAAATTCAAAATCCGGATTTTTCAGCAACATGTCGATATTTCCTTCCGAGCTGGAAACAAAGGTATCCATGCAGATGACACGGGACGTTTTAAGCAGTTCTTCGCATAAGAACGATCCGATAAAACCCGCGCCGCCTGCGACGAGGATGTTCTTTTTCTCAAAAATGGGTTGGTCGGGCATATCGGGGCGTGGGGCGTGGGGCGTGGCACGGCGTTCGAGAACGCCGTGCCGTGGGGCGTAGAAAATCCCCTGCCTCGTCCCATCAATATTTGACTAAAGTATAGCACGGGATCGAGAAATAGTTGGTAGTTGGTAGTTGGTAGTTAAATGCATTTTTCCCCAACGACAAACTACTGACTACAAACGACTGACTTCTTACACGACTGGCGGCTCTGGAACGACCGCCGCCTTTTTTTCATACCGCTCATTATAGGTCACGAACCGATGTCCGAAATACTGATAGACGATCGAACTGATTACGGCAACCAGAAAAGCGACCGAGTCATGCATGTGAAGGACGACATTGATGAAGTAGAATGCGACGCTCTGAAACAGCATGCTTGATCCTACAACGGTCGAATATCGGACGACCATGGCAAAACTTTTGCTTTTCACCTGAAACGTCCACAGCCGATGCAATGAAAAATTAAAAGCGGCGCTCACAAGCAACGCGATCGTATACTGGACGGTTCGCGAACCGCTGATCCAAATATACCTCGACATCCACACGTACAGGGTAGTATGAATGATGAGACAAACAACGCCCACGACTCCGTATCGAAACAATCCCCAAAATTCTTTCTGATAAAAGCGGCGCAATTGTTGTAGCATAGGTTGAGTCTAAAGATTTTCTACGAATTTACAAATGGTACGAATCGGCGAATTACGAATACTCACAAGTATGATATTCGTATATTCGCAATTCGCCGATTCGCGTTATTCGTACATTCGTAGGAAGATTATCGATCCGCAACCGTCCGCGGCCATGTATCGTAGAGCCGATAGACGGGATCATTCGCGTATTGGCCAGATGATTGCATGATGGTCGAATTCATCAGGACATCGACTGAAACATCCTGCCATCCAATTTGACCAATACCTTTTGTTGGAATTGCTTTTGTCCCGGCCGGACCGCTCAATACCACGGAAACCAATCCGTCATACTCAATACGCGCAAGCGACCAGCGACCGGATGGCTTCGTGCCAAACGGAAACGCGGATACAAGCTCATTGCCGTGCACATCATATGCGACGAGCCGGCCGCCCCCGTTGCGAGGAGCAAAGATTGCAGCACCGGACAAGCCAAGAATATCCATGCCTCCATGGTAGACGGTTTCGTACGGATGAAATGTCCATATATGAAGATCCGTATCAATTCCCCATGCTTCGCCGCCGTCGGCATCGGCCACGACAAACCCTCCGTCAACCGCTGCGGCCAAGCCTCCATCCGTGAAGGCATCAGGGAGGGCGATATGCACAAGGCGTTTGCCGTCGGCGTTAAAAATCGAAATCTCGGCAACCGAACCCGATGCCGGAACCACGGCAATTTCCGGAGCGCCATCCGTATTCATGTCGCCGATCACCGCATGCGCACCGCGCGCATCGTTCTCGCGAAATGGCGCGAGCCTGATATCGCCTGATGCGCGATGGATGCGAATGGTTGTCGGCGATCCGGGGCGGGATGCGTACACGGAAATCGTACCGGTCACGGCTGTTCCATACGGATAGAGCGCATCTGCGATATCAAGGGATCCGGCGCCGAGCTGTCCGGCTTTCGGATCATGGATAGGCTGCGCAGTTTGCATCAGCCGTTCCTTGACTTGCTCCGGACTCCAATCCGGGTGAACGGATTTAATCAGCGCGGCCGCGCCTGTAACAAGCGGCGTCGCAAGCGATGTTCCGTTCCATCCGCCGCTGTAGGGCGTGCCGACGACAGTCGACGGAAGCGCTCCGAAAATATTCGCGCCCGGAGCGGCGATGTTCACGCATGATCCGTAATCCGAAAATACCGCGCGTTTTCCGGCCTCATCCAACGCGGCGACAGTCAAGACGCCATAACTTGGATCTTTTGACGAACAGGCAGGATACATTGGCGAGCTGTCAAGATTAATTCCTCCTTCCGCATCGGAATTTCCTGCAGCAGTCGTAATCAAAACGCCATGAGAACGTGCGTATGAGAATGCATTGTCCAGCAACGGGTCTTGAGAAGCTCCTTCAATGCTCAAGTTGATGATATTCGCTCCGTTCAGAACGGCGTAGCGCACGGCTTTCGCAATCGCATCCGTCGTTCCGTTTCCGTCCTTATCAAGAGCGACAATTGGCATAATACGGACATTCCATGCAACTCCTGCGATTCCCTTCCCATTATTCCCGCGTGCGGCGATGAGGGAAGAAACCAGCGTTCCATGAATATAAGCGTCGTCGTTCGAATCTTCCGCCGGACGAATATCATTGGTTGAAGAAACAAAATTCCACCCATGGATATCATCATAATAGCCGTTTCCGTCGTCATCTTTTCCATTGTTTGGAGTTTCCAGCGAATTCGTCCACACGGAATTCAAAAGGTCTGGATGATTGATATCCACGCCGGCATCAATAACCGCAACGACAACATCACGCGTTCCAGTCGTAACATTCCACGCCTGTTCTGCTCCAATACGTTTCAAATACCCCTGCTGCGGAAACAGCGGATCATTCGGCGTCATCGCGAAAACCCTCCCCGCCGACAGAAGAGCGAGGAGCGAAATGCTTCCGGCTAGAAGCCATTTTTGCATGGTTGGGAGTATATCATGAGGGACGTAGGACGGTAGGACGGTAGGACGGTAGGGTAAGAGTTATCCACATTGACAAGAAAATTGAAACGCGAGACTGAATAGATATATATGAATGAACAACATGGATATCAAGACTTGATCGTGTGGAAAAAATCACTTGATCTCACGGTCGAGATCTATCGAGCAACCGAGACCTTTCCATCAAGAGAACTCTTTGGACTCGTGAGCCAAATGAGACGAGCGTCTGTATCAATTCCATCAAATATCGCAGAGGGTTATCGCAGAAAGTTACCGGGTGACTATCTTCATTTCATCCGTATCGCTTACGGATCAACTTCTGAGCTCGAAACACAGCTAATCTTGGCGAAACGGCTTTCTTTTCTTTCTGAAAACGTATACAAAAATATCTCATCAACACTTGACGAAATTTCACGCATGTTGAATCGACTGGCTACAGTCTTATCGAAACGATTGCACATATAGCCCTACCGTCCTACGTCCTCCTTCCTACCGTCCTCGTCACGTTCCTTTGCGTCGTAACACCGTATCGATTGTTTTGAGTAGAATCGCCAAATCGAGAATGAGCGAGCGATGTTTTACGTAATACAAATCGTATTGCAATTTGACCAAATTGTCATCGAGCGTGGAGGCGTATTGATACCGTGTCTGCGCCCAGCCGGTGAGTCCGGGACGCGTAAGATGGCGAAGCGGGTAATATGGCATGCGTTCGGTGAGCTGTGCCACAAATTCCGGACGCTCTGGACGCGGGCCGATGAGCGACATGTCTCCGCGAAGAACATTCCATACTTGCGGAAGCTCGTCGATTCGCGTGGCGCGCAAAAATCGGCCAAAGGGAGTGATGCGCGGATCGTTTTTGACGGCATACTGCGCACCGTTCACTTCCGCGCTCATTTGTCCTTTCGGATGATGCATCGTGCGGAACTTGACCATGCGAAACGGTTTTCCATACCGTCCAACGCGCTCTTGCACGAAAAAAACGTCTCCTTCCGATGTCAGCTTCATGATCAAAGCGACAAACGGCGTCACGATGATCGTCATGCACGCAAATGGAATAGCCATGACAATATCCAAAACGCGCTTCACGGTTTCAAACCATGTTTTTTCGGATTCCCGAAGGTGGGCAAGAAACCACGATTTGGAAACGTTTGAAACCGGAATGCATCCGGTCAGCGTCTCTTCGATTTCTCGCCGGTCGACAAGGGCAACAGATGTGGAAAGGGATTGATACAGCGCATCGCGAAGTTCCGGTATCTCGTCGATTCCGTGGCCAAGCACGATGGTGGAAATCCGTTCGCTTTGAATGAGGGGTATGAGGTCTTCGAATTGATTCGCCCACCGAATTCCATCCTGGCCATATTCCGTCCTCGGCGTCGTATGAATGACGGCCGAGAGTTCAAATCCCAATCCGCTACGCGAGAGCGATTCGCGTAAAGCGAGGGCGTCTTCCGAGGTTCCGATGAATAGAAGGCGCGTTTTCATGAGTTCGCGCGCGAGGAATCTGTTAAAAATCAGCCGCCAACCATAGACGATAAATAATGAAAAAACGAAGTAGAGAATAAGATTCGTACGCGGTTCGATTCCAAAAACCGGCACGAGATAGAAAAATGCAACGGCAAGGAGCACGTTCACGAACATTCCTTCCAAAAACATGCGGAAATGTCCGAGGCCATTTTTCGCCTGGGACAATTCGTACATTCCCGTGACAAAAAGGCCTACGATCCACAGCAAAGAAACGATAAGAAACGGAACGGCATGCAGCCACCATGTCGTTGCTTCAATCGATCCGTAGCGCGCAAGCAAGGTGGCGCCAAGCGCAAGCTGAAACGCAATCAGATCTCCGACAAGGAGAATCAGGCGTTTGATATACATGGTCGCTCGATACATAGATAGGGGGCTAGGCCATTAGGCCACTAGGCCTTTAGGGGAAAGAGAATTTGCAATTTCCCCTAGTGGCTTAGTGGCCTAGTTCCCTAGTGGCCTTTCATGCCCCAGTGCTTCATCAATTGCTCAAATCCGTCATCAAAATCAATCCGCGGCTCCCAGTCAATTAATTCTTTCGTCCGGGAAATATCTCCGAGCGTGTGCTGGACGTCCCCGGGGCGCGGCTCGACATAGCTAATCGGATGATTGAATCGTTCCGCGATATTCCGTACGGTGACACGATCAAATCCGCTCACATTCAAAATCTCGCCCTTTCCAACCTTTGCAGACGTCATGGCTTTGATATTTGCCTCAACAACATCATCTACATGACAAAATGAACGCGATTGTGAACCATCACCATATACCCTCAAAGGCTCCCCTGACAATACTTGTCTCTTAAAAATCGCGAAAACAGGAGCGTATGCACCTTCTTCGGCCATGCCCGGACCGTACACGTTAAAATACCGGAGAGAAACGGTTTCGATTCCGTAGAGCGATGCAAATAAGGAACAGTAATACTCACCGACAAGTTTCTGCAACGCATACGGGCTTAATGGATTTGGTTTCATGTCCGGATGGAGCGGCAAGGTTTCCTGATTGCCGTATGCAGACGATGACGCAGAATACACGAACCGTTTTACTCCTGCATCGCGCGCGGCGACGAGCGCATGCAAGGTTCCAAAAATATTATGTTTTGAAGACAGGATCGGATGCTCAATGGAAAATGGCACGCGCGGAAGCGCAGCAAAATGAAATACGCCGTCCGCGCCCTTGATATGCGCCGCAAGCGTTTCGATATCTTCATTCGTCAAATCCCATTCAATCAACGTCGCACCCTCTGGAATCCTCTCTCGCTTCCCCGTCGACAGATTATCGATCACAATCACCTCGTGACCTTCATTCACGAACCTCTTTGCGAGCGTCGATCCGATAAATCCGGCTCCGCCGGTGATGATGTATTTCATAGATTCAGGCCATTAGGGAACTAAGCCACTAGGCCACTAGGCCGCTAGGGGAAAATGAATTTTTTATTTGTATGTTCTGATGTACGTGCTGTTTTATTTTCATATCGTTATCTCATGACCCATAGTGGCCTAGTGGCTTAGTCCCTTAGTGGCCTCTCCCTTCTCCGGGCTTCCTTCCGTCCACCGCACATCAATCCCCTGTTTCTTTTGCAACTCGGTATTATACGCTTCCGCCGCTTTTAAGACCGCAAGATCAACGCCGAGCGCATCCGCGATCTGAATAATGCTCCGCATGTCTTTCGGAAGGCATTTTCCGCCATACCCGCGATACCCTTTGTGAAAAACATCGAGATGCTGCTTCCCAATCCATGATTCGGCCTGCGCGCATTCTTTGACATGCTCATAATCTACGCCCATTGCCGAACACAGATCGTACATTTGATTCGCGTATGAAACTTTCAGCGCATAAAACGCATTGCCAAAATATTTGACAAGTTCCGCGACTTTCACGTGCGTAATTTTTTCAAATGGCGCATGAGGCAGCATGCCGAGAACTTTTTCCGCATCGCGTCGGCTCTCGGTTGTATATCCCACGATCTGGCGGGTCGGATACTGCATGTCATGGTCTACGGTTGTTTCGGTCAAAAATTCCGGATTAAACAAAAAACGGTGCTGCGGGTACAGCGCTTGAAATTTTTCTGTCGTTCCCGGTTGAATGGTTGATTTAAGAACAATTGTTTTTCCCGGAGCTGGAATCGTTTGTATTGCCGAATGAAGAAATGAATCATCAAATCCTCCATCAAAATAATATGGCGTCGGAACCGCGATAAAAATGGTATCAGCATGCTCAAGAACCCCAACATCCGTATGTCCCTTCACCGGATCAAATAATCCCGCTTCAATATTCTGCGTTTTAAAGTATCGATCCAACGCGCCACCGACCATTCCAACACCCATAATGGCAATATGGCTATACGATTTTTGTTCGTGCGCGATGGAAACAGCTGCGCTCGCCCGATCTTCTTCATCGAATAAGCCGACGGCAGAAAGAAACGACTGCAAGCCCATGCCAAATCCCTTGGCGAGCTGTCGGCATGTTTCAATGGAAAGCGTTTCGTATTCACCGGCTTCAAGCTTATACACGAACGCCGGTGACACGCCCGAGCGTTCAGCCAGGGCGTTTTGCGTCAGATTCGCCTTCTGACGAAGTTCACGGATTTTTTGCGGGATAGCCTGCATAGGAAGTCGTAGGTGGTAGGTAGTAAGTGGTAGGTGGGATACTCCCCACCTACCACTTACTACCTACCACCTACCTTCCTGAATAGTACTACACTTCTAAAAAATAGTACAAGAGTATAAACAAGATGACTTTACAAATGCAAAATATCAGTACATACGCTATGCTGTTGGGATGAAATTCGGAAAGAGAACAAATGAAACGATTGACACGCTCACAAAAAAGCTGGGATTTGACGTCAGATTTTATGGAAAATCCTTTTCATTTTATTCCATAAGCTATGCGACGACGGTGCTTCGCGGTATCGCATCAACCTACCTTGTCACGTTATGGGTCGCGCCGGAAATCCTTGGCCAATTCCGCTATGTCCTTGCGATCTACGCGCTTGCAGGGATGTTCTCATTTGGAGGCTACGGGACGTCGATGATCAAAGGCTTGGCACGCGGGGAATCCGATATTGTCAAAAAATCGATCAAAAAAATTTTTCTCTACGCACCGCTCGGTTCTCTTATCCTCATCCTTTCGGCCATTGATCGCTTCACTCATCAAGAACAAAATGTCGGAATCGCCATGCTCGTAGCGGCGATTGCATTCGTCCCCTATTCTGCCTGCGCGTTCTACAATCAAATTTACATCGGGCTTGAAAAGATAAAAAAACTGACCGTTGTAAGCGTCTGGAGCGACGTGCTATATGCAATTCTTTTCACCCTCGTTTTGCTGAAAACGCATAATCTCGCCATCATCACGCTCGCATACTTCCTGATCGATATTGTGATTCAAGGATGGTTCACGTGGCGGGCGTATCGGTCCATCCCGTCAACAAGCACGCGCGCCATAAACGATTCTGCCATGCCGCTCGGCAAGCATCTCAACTGGATCTATGTCATTCAAGGAATCACCGGCTCGCTCGGATTGATTCTCTTGCAGCGTTTTTGGGGATATACGACGCTCGCGGCATTCAGCGTAGCCATGCTGCTTCCGGAACAATGCATCAGCCTTGCAAAGACCATGAGCGGAACCATTCTTCAGCGGCTATCGCGTCACGATGCCGGCGGGACGAAAGTGAAAAACATTCAAAAACAATTTTGGCATGCGCTCATCGCTTCAATCGCAATCATCCTCGCCTATGCGGCAGTCGCGCCGTTTATCCTCCCGATCCTCTTCCCGAAGTATCCAGATGCGGTTCTTCCGTCCATCGCGTATTCGCTCGGAATCCTCGCTCTTCCTTCGATCATCGGGATAAACTATTTCTTATCGATTAAAAACATCAAAAAATACTGGCTGTTTTCAAATGTCACGTCTTTCCTGCAATTCGTTACAAGCGTCGTTCTCATTCCTTGGTTTGGAAACTGGGGAGCAATTTGGTCGCGAGTCACAACGCGCCTTGGAGCGCTTCCGTTTAGCTATCCGGTGGAAGAGAAAAAATAGCTTCTGGCTACTAACTCCTGGCTACTAGCTTGCCGAAAGCCAGAAGCTAGAAGCCAGAAGCCAGAAGCCGATATTGTACCGAAACGAATCAAGAAGCCTGCCCACGCATCTTTTTCTGCAGCAAGGCGTGGCTCCCGTATCCAAAATTTCGCATGATCGGAGCTGATCGAAATCGATCAAGAAATCGGGACGCAGGGACAAGTCCGTTCACCCATGGAAAAGGAAATGAATCGGCTCCAAACAATACGACATCAAATCCGCCTTCGCGAAGATGGCGCCGCATGGCGCCGGGAAAACGCCAAAGATGAGGGATCCCCTTCTTTCCTCCATACCCTCCTTCGTCGACCCAGTCTTTCCCGGTGCAGAAAGCGAATACGACGCGGCTGAAGCCAAAAATCATGCTCGGGATTGATCTCTTTCCGAAGTACCACCATCCTCCGCCGGCGCCAAGCAGAACCCAAGCACAGGGGCTCATGCACGTCGGAAGCGCGATCAATGCCTTGTCGCGAGTGACGCGCCGAACCTCGGCAAGAGCTTTGTCAAAATCAGGAACATGCTCCAGTACATGGCTCGCAACGACAATATCGAACGAATCATCTTCGTACGGTAATTGATCGGCGGACGCAAGGACGCATGTCACCTTGTCCGAAACCCCCTGTTCTTCAACATACCGTTTCATCCGTTCGATATTCGGTTCCGAAATATCCGTTGCAACGACCGTGAGTCCCTTCTTCGCCGCCATCACGGCAAATGCGCCATCTCCCGCACCGACTTCAATCATCCGCTGGCCTGGCACAAGCAACTGGAGCAAGTGTTCGTTCCGGGCGCGATGCGCGTATGCACGCATCGGATATTCGGAATGATAACGGACGCCCGTCATGTCATCGTTATATTTTTCGTAAAAACTTTTCACTTCTTGTTCTGGAACGCGTGTCACAATCATAGAATTTTATTATACACATCGATCGTCATTTGGGCGACATTCGCCCATGTAAAATTTTGGACATACTGCTTTCCGCCGCGCGACATGCGTTCTCGAAGTTCCGGATGAGCCAAAATGTTTCGAATTTTTTCGGAAACGTCTTCGGGATTTCCTTCTGCGAGAAACCCGTTTACCCCGTCCTGAATCGCCGCTTCCGCGCCTGTATTTTTCGTGCCGACAACGGGAAGTCCGGCCGTATTCGCCTCCAAATATACCATTCCGAACCCTTCAATCGCGCTCTCTGTCGTAATCGGACACAAAACAAACAATTCGGCGTGCGCGTAGGCCGCTCGCAACTCTTCGTCGGAAAGACCGCTGAAAAAATGAACTCGATCCATGACTCCCTTCTCTTCGACAAGACGAATCAATTCTTCTTTATATCCATCATGAAAATCTTTGCCAATGATCACCAATTGAAGTGACGGAAATGCATCGGCAACCTTTGCAAAGGCTTGTATCGTCGTACGAAATCCTTTTCTCTCTTTCAATCCGCCGACGGAAAGAATATATGAAGATGGCAAGGAAGCGACCTGCGTGTTCCGCGTATCGGCCGAAAATCGTTCCACATCAACGCCAACGGGAATGATCGTAAAAGGCGGAAGATGAAAGCCGTCTTTTTCGATTTGCGATCGTACGAAATCACTGACCACGATAATCGCCGCCGCTTTCCGATACGTCCATCGTATCAGCGCATTCTTCAAAGGCCTCCCGCGTTGAAACAGCGCGTACGTTCCGAACGCGTTTATGACGATCGGTTTTTTCAATCCAATATTTGCTATTGTTGCCAATATGCCATACGGCACCGGGTCAAATACATGAATAATATCCGTTTCGCGAAATGACGCCCGCAATGCAGACATTGTTTGAAAGAATGCCCCAATCTTTCTGATAGACAAAACTCGTATATCAACAACTCGAACGGATACCGATGGCTCCGCCTTTTCAAGACAATACGAAAGAGCAACCCCGCGACGTTGGAGTTCTTGGCTCATGCTTGTGAGCACTCTTCCCCATCCGGCTTTCGGATCGAGATCGGGCGCAAAAAAACACACCCTCATACGTCCATCTCGACTCGCACGACATCATCCTCATATCCGTTATCTGCCCGTGAAAGCGTCGTGAGGTCCAGATGCTTGCATTGGTTTTTGCTCGATAGACATGAACGATGCCCGGTTCAATGGACGCGACCATTCCTTGGCTTAATTCAATCGTCTCGCGATCGTCCAACCGATCCTTCGGACACACAATGAGTTCAATCACGCCGTCGAGAACATAGGAATACTGCGTCGATTGCTTATGATAATGTTTTGCACGGACCGCGCCTTCGGTGAATGTAATAAGACCGACGTGGTGAACCGGCTCTTCGAAGAGATCAAAAATTTTTCCGCGGTCGTCTTCGAACATCGGGTTGATTTTTGCGACTGTGACGCCTTGCATATATAGAAGAAGGATAGTTAGACAATTCGCGGCTCGGGGATGGGAATGATAAATCTTCCGCCTCGATCATGATATACTTGAAGATTCTTCATGATTTCTTCCGCGAAATTCCAAGCAAGAATCAATGCGTAATCAGGCTGATCATCCAGCAATCTCTGATCGGAAACGATTGGAATATTCGAACCCGGGGTTAGGAGACCGATCTTAATCTCCGCTTTCTCGGCGATATAATCAAGAATTCCCGGATGAAGATGGCAATAATTCAACAGCGTACTTCCTTTTGCCGGCGCGCTTACGCCAACAACGCGCTTCCCTTGCTTCCGAAGATCCATAAGAAGCTGGGAGAGCTTCATCCGATGATCTTTCACGCGCTCGGCGAATTCTAACATGGAAGAACGGTCATACAAACCGCCCGACTCTTCTTCGCGGATGACCTGTTCGACATTCGGAGAAATGGGGTGTGCGCCTGGATGTCCGGCAAAGTATCTCATGCTCCCGCCGTGAATGGCCGTCTTTTCCAGATCGAACAACTCAAGACTGTGCGCGGCAAAAAATTTCTGCACCGGCTTTGCCGACATATATCCAAGGTGCTCATGATAAATCGTGTCATATTCCAAATTCTGGACAAGGTCCAAGGCGTGCGGAGATTCGAAAATGAGCGCTCCTTTTTCACTCAACAATTCTTTCACGCCGTCAACCGCATTCCCAGGATAATGAAGATGAGCAAATACATTCGTTCCCGTAATGATATGGGCCGTTCCATGCTCGCTTCGAATGCGGCGCGCCACTTCCAAAGAAAAAAAGTCGGCAATGGTCGGGATGCCGCGTTCCACCGCTTTTCGCGCCATATCTTCGGCCGGATCAACGCCGAGTACTTTCATGCCTTTTATGCGAAAACCTTCCAAAAGAACGCCGACATTGCTTCCGATATCGATGGCGAGCGAATCCGCCGGCGCAGAAAGACGATCAACAAGAGAAGATGCCATGAGATGATAATGCTTCCGACCCGTTTCAGTCGTTGATTGTTCGTACGGATAGTTATGCTGATAGAGCACGCGCGGATCTACATGATACGAAAGCTGCAGGTGTCCGCATGCCTCGCACATTTGAAGCTGCAGAGGATAATAGCCATGCGGAGATCTCAACTCCTCCGGTCGAATAAATTCATCGGATGGGGGCTGAAACCCCAAGTCGAGAATGATTTCATTCGGCAGCAGTTGAGAGCAGAGTCGACATGTTGTAGCAGGTACTCCGTACGTAGTTGGCATCATAGAAAATTCGATAGAAGGCCTTTTTGCTTCATTTTATTGATTTCAAAATCGACAAGAATCCGAACCAATTCTTTAAAGACGACCTTCGCTTTCCATCCGAAGTCACGTTGCGCCTTTGAAGCGTCCCCGATAAGAATATCCGCTTCGGTCGGACGCAGGAATCTCTCGTCTACTTCTACGTATTTCGTCCAATCGAGCCCTGCATACCCGAACGCTTCATCAAGGAACTCGCGCACGGAATGCGATTCTCCCGTTGCGATGACATAATCATCCGGCTTCTCCTGCTGCATCATCTGCCACATCGCTTCCACATATTCCGGCGCATACCCCCAGTCTCGTTTTGCATCAAGATTCCCGAGGACGATTTTTTCCTGTTGTCCCGCAAGAATCTTTGCAAGGCCGATGGCGATCTTTCTTGTGACAAAGTTCGGTCCGCGGCGGGGCGATTCGTGATTGAACAGAAAACCGCTGCAAATAAACATGCCGTAGGCTTCACGGTAATTCTTGCAGATCCAATGCGCGAATAATTTTGATGCGGCATACGGACTTCGCGGATAAAACGGCGTTGTTTCTTTTTGAGGAATCTCTTGAACCTTTCCATAAATCTCCGATGTCGAGGCCTGATACACCCTAGTCTCCGAAAGATCAGCGAGGCGAACCGCTTCCAGAATGCGGATCAATCCCGTTCCGGTTACATCCGCTGTATATTCGGGAATATCAAAACTAATCCGGACATCGCTCATGGCGCCGAGATTATACACTTCGTCCGGCCGTATTTCCTTCATGAGCCTGCTCAAAGAACTTGAACTGCTCAAATCCCCGTAATGAAAATGAATATCTCCGCTCTCGCATGCAAAATCAGGATAGATCTCGCGAAGCGTGCCGATGGGCTGTGAACTTGATCGACGGATCAAGCCATGGACTTCATATCCTTTACGCAATAGCAGTTCTGCCATATACGAACCATCCTGCCCGGTAATTCCCGTAATGAATGCTTTCTTCATAAAATCATGTACGGGGGAGTGTAAAAGAAAAGGAACCGGACGTCAAAAGATTGAATAATCCCCCTCTGCATGCGATACTTGACATGTGAGAGTCTGTTAAAAAACATCTCTCGCGTTGTCGCGGGCGACTCCCGACAGTTAAAATAATGATATGCCAAAAAAAATAATCCTTATCACCGGAGCGGCCTCCGGAATAGGGAGAGACATTGCATTCGCGCTTTCAAAAGAGGCGACGCTTATCCTGACGGACAGAAATCCGTCGAAATTGCGATCCGTTCATCGCAGATGCTCAAGCGACGGCGCTGAAGTGTTTTCGTATGCGATGGATTTTTCTTCGCCCGCATCCGTTCGCTCTGGGACGAAAAAATTCCGAACGGCAATTCCCCGCATCGACTGGATTGTGAACTGCGCCGGAACGATTGAACGGCCCGGCGACCTATTGAACCACGATCGGAAAACGATTGAAACGGTCATGCGCGTCAACATGATTGCGCCGTGCGAAATCATCAAAGAACTATGGGCGCCGCTCCGAAAAGGCAATGGCGGCATATTCATGGTTGCATCAACCGCCGGTCTTCATGGCAATCCCCGCTTCCCCATTTACTCCGCATCAAAAGCGGCAATAATCAATCTCACCGAGTCGCTCGCGAAAAGCGACTTGTTTCGCACGCATTCCAAAAAAGCCATTATACTCATTCCCGGGCCGACGAATACGCCCATGCGTCAGAGGATCGCAAAAGACGCAAAAACAAAACAATCGCCAAGCATTATTTCCCAATGGCTGCTTCGGGCAATCCAAAAAAATAGCGCTCCATCTTCCGGATCATCCGTCTTTTTTGTCAACGGAAAAATCTCGAAACGAGCAATGCGCTAGAAATGCAACGGGTGATTTTATATTTTACGTTTTTCGCTTTGCAATAACAAGAAAAGATAAAGAAAATAATGCAGGAGTGATTTTCGAAAGTATTTTCATCATCGGTCCAATCACTGGTTTTGACATCCACGGAGGATTAAACGCCCACGCTTCAATTTTCCAGCCGGATTCATCTAGCCGCCGCTCAAGAATTTTTTTCGTATACCAATAAATATGCCCTTTGCGCGGCGTATTATTTTCAGGCACGCCCCCTCGCAAAACCTGCAATCGCGCCGGCAATGAAACGAAATTCGGCACGGAAATAATCAAAGTCTCAACTTTTTCATGAAGAGCCTGAAGGATAGGTTTTGGATCATACATGTGTTCCAGCACATCCAGAATCACGCAAGTGCGGGCGAATCGATCCGGTAATGCACCTGCTTCAAAATCACAGACAATTGCATCCAGTCCGTTCGACTGGCAGTTTGAAACAGCGACCGGAGAGATATCTACGCCCCATGACTCAATCCCGCGCTTGCGCAGAAGACTTAAAAAGAAACCATCCCCGCACCCCACATCCAAAACCGGGCCAGATGAAGCATTGAGCCATGCGAGCGCTTGCGTATGCCGAAAAACCTCGGTCTGCTTCCACGACCCCCAAAACTCATCTTCAAATCTGGATAATGCGTTTGGCATAAAAATATTGAATTACGCAAGATTGCGGCGCTCATGTTCAACCATGATGCGCACAAGCCCATCGAAGTCTACCTGCGCCTTCCAGCCAAGCACCCGTTCTGCTTTTGATGCATCTCCGACCAATTCATCAATTTCTGACGGGCGAAAAAGCTTTGGATCGATGCGCACAAGCATCCGCCCGTTCTTCTCATCTATGCCAACTTCATCTCGGCCTTCGCCGCTCCATAGAACCGTCATTCCAACATGGCGGAACGCAGATGAAATATAGTCCTTTACGCTATGATTTTTTCCTGTTGCAAGAATATAATCGTCCGGCTGCTCCTGCTGAAGCATACGCCACATTCCGTCCACGTACTCGCCCGCATATCCCCAGTCGCGCTTCGCATCCAGATTGCCGACCGTGAGCGCTTCTTCTGATCCATTTGCGATTCGCGCAACGGCTCGGGCAATTTTTTTCGTCACAAATTCCTCCCCGCGGTATTCGGATTCATGGTTAAAAAGAATTCCGTTCACTAAAAATAAACCGTACGCTTCGCGATAATTTTTTACAGTCCAAAATCCTGCGAGTTTTGAGACACCATACGGACTGCGCGGATGGAATGCTGTTTCTTCATTCTGCGGACTCGGTTGTGTCCTTCCGAACATCTCCGACGTTGCGGCAAAATACAGCCTTGCCTGCGGCCGATGCTCTTTGAGGGAATTCAAAACATGTAATGTCCCCATAATATTCACGTCATGCGTCAATCGTGGATTTTGAAAACTCAACCCAACCGAACTTTGTGCCGCAAAATGATAGATTTCATCAAAGGGTATCTCTTGAAATAAGCCGTCGATGAATGCACGGTCAGTCACATCGCCGCAGTGCAGGTGGACGCATGCGCGCTCGGCCGGATCCAAATACCTCAATGCGCCGGTTGATTCCTTGTTATCTTGTTGGATAATTCCATGCACGTCATACCCTTTTTCAAGCAGGAATCTCGATAAAAAAAAGCCGTCCTGGCCTGTGATTCCGGTGATAAGAACAGTTTTCATAATGAAGAGGTAAGCGGTGTAAACGGTAAGCGGTGAGCGGAGTGCAGAGAAAATGCTTGACGAATAATCGAGGAAATACTGACACGGATAGTCAGGAAAGGCAAGAAAGGCCGTCAGTCTTGCGGACGATTCAAAAACGCTTTCACATCCTCCGGCTTCAGCGCAAACCAGCATGTCATGGCTCCGCTTCCCCAGTCAAAGTAGTATCGGAAAGGCAATCCGGGAAATTTTTCTTTAAAATGCGCCTGCGAAAAAAGTTCGTCATCCGCCCACACGCCTTTTCGCTTTCGGACAACGCGATTAAACCACATGATGGATCGCATGTGAGGTGATTTCGTCGGAACTTCGATGAGAATCATTTTTTTCGCTACGCGCGCCTGCTCGGAAAGAAGCTGACGCTGTTCTTCCGGTTCAAAATGTTCGAATAATCCAAGCGAGTAGATAACGTCGAATGACTGTTCGGGAAACGGCAGTGCAAGCGCATCTCCAAGAACGAGCGTGCAATTCGGGGCCGTGAGCTTTCCAAGCTCGTGCGCGCGGGGCGTTTTTTCGATTCCTGTGCAGGGAGCATTCGTCATCTTTTGAAGACGGGTGAGCGTCTGTGCCGTTCCCACGCCGAGTTCAAGATAGGATACAGCTTCTCCGCCGAGCATGCGGACGCGTCGGGCGAAAAGTTTTCCAAAATATGCCTCTCTTCCCCAGTGAATGACCTTGGCGAAAAACCACGAACCCGAATCGGACGCGTAGTAGCGGTCCCACATGTTGAGAGAGTTGTCGTGTAAAGACATAGTCGATAAGTCGGTTAGTCGAGAAGTCGGTGAGTGCTTACTGGATGTGATGAGTCTGAGAACTGATCGACTCACCGACTCACCGACTCACCGACTTTCTTCGCGAGAACGATCATCATATCATGCGGGTTGATGCGGAAGACGATTCTCTGCATGATACGCCAATGCGCGAGCCGATCAAGCCATGACCAGTTGATATGCAACCAGCCCATGACAAAGTGAATGATATACCCCGCATCAAATGATTTTCCCCGCCATTCAATTGAAACAATATGGAATCCATAACGTTCAAGAAGATCCTGAATGCTTTTTCGTGAAAAATAATGCAAATGCTGGGGCGGAGCCAGAAGCGTCCAAAACTTTCCCATGATTCGCGCAAAAAAACTATCCGACTGCGGCGTTGCAAACATGATGAGTCCTTCCGGCGCGATGATGCGCGAAAGCACGTCAAACGCGCGCATTGGATCGCGAAAATGTTCGACAACATCCCACATCGTGCAAACCGACGTTCCGCGATACGAATTCTCATCCACATCTTCGAGCGCCGTGCATGCGATGTCCAAACCTTTGATTCGACCGGCTTCTGCGGCATACGCGCTCAATTCCAATCCCCTCGCCTTCCATCCGCGGCGAATCGCACACTCCATGAACACGCCGGTTGCGGCTCCGATATCAAGCAGATCCCGTTGATGCGTTGCGTGCTCCAACCGCTCAAGAAAATAGTCGAATTCCGGAAGGACGCTTTTTTTGTCCGCATCATAATCCTGATATCCGCGCTTTTCGACGTCGCCGTGAAAATATCCTTTTGAATAATAATCAGCGAGCTCTTGAGCCGACGGGATCGGATGCGTCCAGAGATGCCCGCACGTGACACAGCGATACAATCGATATCCGTAGCGCGAAAATGCAAAACGGACGCGATGCGAATCGCCGCCGATGGGACAAACGGGGAGCTGTTCCATAAAAAACAATTCTATAGTTTGAATTGTTAAATTGTTCTATTGTTGTATTGTTAAAAAATAGCAATATAACAATAGAACAATTTAACAATCGTTTGTATCAATGCACCGCATACACCCGATATCCTCCGACTTCCGTCAACATCTCATCCGTTTTCGGGAGGTTCCAGAACGATTGCAAATCATCGCGCACAATCACCCGATCGCAGACGCTCAAAAGCGGAAGCGCGGTTCCTTGGCGTGTAATGGCCGATGAAACAAAATCTTTCTCTGCGGAAATTTCTTGCCGCGGACATCCTGTTACCCGATCAATCGTATTCTGCGAAAAGCCGACAGCGCGCATCATCTTTTCTTGAAACGGAAACGCGTCACAAGTCGATTGGATGGATGAGGTGAGGATAAAATTCCACGCTTCATGCTCCCCGGCCCCATCAACGTCAAAAACCTGTGCGATGGAACGAAAACGGGCACGGAGAACTTCATTCGTCACGCGCTCGAACATCATGGCCGTGCTCGGATAGAATGCGCGCCCCGTATGCGCTCCCAGCACCGAAGCCGTGTTCGTATCCGAACAGTATCGGGTTGCCGCAGAACCATCCTGCCGAATCCAATCAATGATCGACGATGGAGCGGTGCGTACGACGACGCCGACATCGCGCGTCTGCGCCCGGACTATGGAAACATACCCCCAAGCGCCGATACATATCAAACCGATAACGCCGATCATCATGATTATTTTTTTTCGTTTTGAAAAAACCATGAGTCCTGCGGCAATCGCCAGAGGAATCCAGTTAATAAAATGCACCATAAAACCTCGCACTGAAGAAGAAGAAACAAAAGACTTCCAAACGTATAAACAGATAAACAGCATGGAAACGACAAAGACCGGAACCGACCATTTTTGCTTTTCATTCCCTCTGCTCAACACATACCCGAGCGACAGAAGTCCAAACGGAGCAAGAACCTGCATGAAGTGCTCGTTGTAAATAAAAAATCCGGTAAACGGATAATCGAACCAAAGCAAAAAAAGGCAGATCCATCCGACCAGATGTCCAGCGCCTTCTTCGTCTTTTGCAAAGCCTGAACCGAGCAACAGCCAGCCGGCCATGACGAGAACGGTATTCATGATAAAAGGCATGTGCGAAGGCGTCACGCCTGTTCGATGATACAAATCAATCACCGCCGCAAAAGACGGGCTCGACACAATGTGCGCGAATAACAGACTGACAAAAACGGCGAAAACAGACGCGATACTAAATATGATGATAGACACGAGCGCCGCTTTTTTTGATTGCCGGAAAAACAATCGCGCGAACATCACCGCCATAAACGTTCCGGCAAAGATCAAACACCATGGATAAATAAAAAAGGCCGCAAGAGAAAGCACGCCCCAGCATAATGATCGAGCCCATCGTTTTTCACACAATCGGCGGCGGAATAATCCGAGCGCGCCAAAACCAAAAAAAATAACTGGCGCATACCATGAATAATACCCGGGACGAAACCCCAGAACGAGCGTCCAGACGCATACAAAACCAATCGTAAGAATCCTGCGTTCGGCAAGCGCGAGATCAGCGGCCCACTGTTTGATTGTCCAAGGCAAAATGAAAACCGTCGGGATGGCGGAAAGAATAAACGTCAGCAATGTGAATTCCGGCAAGGACAGCATTCCGCCGGTCAACTGCCACAAAAAACGGAATATGGGAACAACCCAATAAAAAAATTGGCCTTGCGGCAACCCTTGGGCAACGGCACCCAGCCAGGTTTGATACAGATACACATCCGGTGCGACCGGAGCGAGAACCGGAATGCGCCACCATGGATGAAAACCGTTGAACAAACCAGGAAGGATGAAAGCGAGATAAAGAAGGAAGGCGAAGATGAACGGGATAATCAGCCAGTAGCCAAAATTCAACACGATTTTTGCTTCTGGCTTCTGGCTTCTGGCTTCTGGCTTGTTTTCTGGGTCACCATCTGACGGAGGAAGAAGGGATGATGAAAAAGTAATGTGGCGGAATTTCATCGCCAAACGCCATGGCATGGAAAGCGCTTCGATGATAATGCTCTTGCTGATTTTTGAAACGCCAAGCCGGCGATCGCGAAAGACGATCGGAACTTCGATTGCCGGAAAGCCGACGCGGAATGCAATAAGTTTTTCTGCCGTTAAAAATGAGTACCCGTCGCCCGGAATATCATATTGCGCAACGTCAAAAAGCACTTGTCTTTTCCAAGCGATAAATCCCGCCGTATTGTCTCGCACAGGATAGGACGGAAAAAATAACTTTAAAACAAAACGCATGTAGATATTCCCAAATAAGCTGATCAACACGCGGCGCCAATTCCAATCCGGCGTACATCCGCCAACGACATATCGCGATCCAACCGCAACGCCGTATGCCCGCGCCTGTGAAATAAGCAACGGAATCATGTGCGGATCATGCGAAAAATCCGCATCCATGTGGACGACGGTTTTATATTCCGGAAGATACTTGAACATCCAGCGATACGCATCAAGATAAGCGTTCCCCAAACCGAATTTTTCTTTTCGCGACATCAAATACACGCCATGGTCCGCCGTTGTTCCGTATTCGCGGACTGACTCTCGCGTTCCATCCGTGCTTCCGTCGTCAACAATAAGGGCATCGAAGCTGACATGCGGATCAAGAGCAGAGATTGTCTCCATCAAGCGGGTCACATTTCCCCGTTCGTTGTACGTTGGAATAATCACCAAAACAGACGCTGAATCACGTCCCGCCGTTCCAGCGTCGCATCGCTCGACCCCCTCCACCCGAGGAAACAGGTCATCGTGTTGAATCATGCAAAAAAGCCTAACAGTTTGAATGAAAAATGTCTATTTTTGAACGTGGTAGACTTCGAAATTCGCATCGTCGTATTGTTTCTGATATTCCTGTGGAATGCTCCACGAATCTTTCATTGTTTTATCGACAACGATCCACGGGCACGTTTTTGCAATGCCGTTCGTAGCCGTTCCAAAATATGCAGGCAACCGATTCACAAAATCCGCATCAGCATTCCACCCGGCGCGGTCGCATCCCAGAATGACATCCGTGCGCTCAGAAGAATAAAAATAATTAAGTACGCTCCGTTGCAAACCAAATTGCTCGCACGTAATGTATCTTTGCTGCAGAAAGAATGTCCACAGATGAACCGTATCCGCATCGACGCGCCGAATGGTCGCGAGCATTTCCATGCCGTCCTTCCACGATTCCTCGGTATTTGCATTCACATCGCGCAGGGTAAAAAACGTCACGCGTCCGGATTCGGAGCCCAAAAATTCAGCGTTAACCGGATCCGGACAGACGATGTCCCGCTCCGGAATCGCCGCGCGCATCCAGCTCATGAGCGGTTCCATGGAGTGCTGGGGCTGCCATCTGGCGTTCTCATCCGAAAACATCACGGCATACTGCGGAATACCAATACAGAGCGCAAGAAAGAGACTTGCTGTCGCAACACGTCTTGGCGGGAGGCGCAAAGTCCATTTCGGAAAAAGGCACAGCAAACAAAACAGGCCGAGAGACAACCATGTAAACAAGTGCATTGTATTAAGCTGATCATGATTCAGCGCATACGGCCCTGCAAGATATTTGCACGAAGCAATAAGGGCGATGAAACAAATGGCGAATAACATCCATTTCCCTTTATCATTTTGAATTCCGCTTATTCGCGGCAAGAATGCAACAATGGAAATCCATGCGAAGAGAAAAACATAAAAACGAAAATGATCCGATCCGAGAAAGAATCCCATCGGAACGCTTGCACACCATGCGAGAATCGTGACGCCCCATGCCCGCAGAAGGAGAAGAAGCTCTTGTGAATTCGATTCTGTTTTTGAACGAACCGAAAGAATGCAGACGACAGCCAGCCACGCGATCCCGGCAACGAGCATGTTCGATATGACGAGCTGATTCGAGAATCCGAGTCCGTTGCGAACAATGGATGCCACGGCGTATTTGACGCGCGGAAAATTCGCATGTGCGACGTAGAGGATGCCAAGGATCGGAACGATCGCGCCAAGCGCCCAGCACCCTGCAATCCAGCGCATGCGCAAAAGCGAAACAACCTTCTCGATCCAAACACTCAACAGCCACAAAATCGAAAAAACGACAAACCATGGATAGGCCAATGACGCAATGCAGGCGGCAAGCGTCCATAGGACGGCACGAGCGTATCTGCGAGCGTCAAGATTGCGAACTGTTTGTACGCACGCGGCAAGCGCGAAGAATCCGAACGGCGCATACCAGGAATACGCTCCCTGTCGAAAACCAAGAGGAAGAAAAATTGCCAGCCAAAGAACGCTTGCGGCAACTCTCCGAGTCGTTCGTGACGCTTGCGTCCACACGCCGAGTAAGTACGACAGCATCCACCATGTCGCGATGCCAAAAATTATGCGGAAAATCAACCAGAGTTCGGGCATGGAAAGCGAAGGGAAAAGGAGATGACCGCCGCGGAATAGCGCGCCAAACGCCGATGGCAGAATCCCCTCGTTCTGAACCATGCCGACTGCCGCGGCCGTGGCAAATTCCTGGTAGACTTGAAAATCAAAAATAAGATGCCCCACGGAAAATACGCGCCAGCACGCAGACCCTCCCGCGTGCAAAACGCAATTCATCAATATGAATGGTCCGTAGCTAAAAAAAATAACGGCGACTGGAACACCAAACCACCACCAAAACGAAAAATGCCTAGAGGGTGTCCGAGGAGAACGCTTGATGAAGTTTGAGAGGAAATTCATTTCAAAAAATCTTTCTCCAAAATATCAATCACCCGCTCGCCTGTTCTTCCATCACCGAACGGATTTTCCCATACGCGCTCAATTTTCATCCGTTCGCTGATCGTTTGCACCAAATCGGACGGATGCGTTCCTTTGAACAGCACATTCGCGCCCACATGAATGGTTTCCGGACGTTCGGTATTCGGACGGAGCGTGATACAGGGAACGCGAAGAACGCACGCTTCTTCTTGGACGCCGCCAGAATCCGTGAGCACGGCGTCAGAACCGAGCATGAGGCGCAAAGTATCAAGATACCCAATCGGTCCAAGTTCGATAAAACAATCAGTGGAAAGTCGAAGTCCTATTTCATCCATGTGCGATTTTGTCCGCGGATGGACGGGAAAAACAATAATACGCCCGAGTTCGCGCGCCGCATGCTCAAGCGCGGCAATGAGTGCCCGCAAACGTTCCGGCTCATCCACATTGCCGGGACGATGCATGGTCAAAAACAGATACGGCCTCGCATGCAATTTGAGTCGATCTGCAATATCACTCTTGTCGTATGAAATGCGTGAGAAGTGCATGGACGCATCAACGGCTGTATTTCCGACCACGTGAATGCCGTCATGTACGATTCCTTCGGCCGCCAAACGGCGCCGCTGGAGCTCTGTTGGACAGAACAGCCATTTGGAAATGCGATCCGCGAGAATGCGGTTCGGCTCTTCCGGCATGGTCCAATCGTCGCTCCGGAGCCCGGCTTCGAGATGCGCGACCGGAATATCCATTTTTAACGCCGTGAGCGCTCCGGCAAGCACCGTATTCGTATCCCCTTGTACCATCACAACGTCGGGCCGGACCTGATCGTATGCGTCCATAAGACGGTCGAGCATGAGTCCGACCTGGCGCGGCGCGCGATGCGATCCCACGTGCACGTGAACCTCCGGATCCGGCAAATCCAACTCTTTAAAAAACACGCGGTCCAGTTCGAACGTGTAGTGCTGTCCCGTATGAATGATCGGCACGGAGATTCCGCGCTTTTGAGCAGCAAAAATGACCGGAGCGCATTTTGTCATCTCCGGCCGCGTGCCAAGCACGATGGCTATCACGGGCTTCTTGGGCATGAAACAGATACTTCGCTTATGACGTATCTACGCACGATCCTGCCATATTTCGCCGAAATCGTCAAAATATCTCGTGTGAAAAATTGACAAGAGAGATCCTTCTGACTAGGATTCCCTATAAGAAAATGCATTCTACGTTATATGAAAGTCGTCATTCTCTGCGGAGGAAAAGGAACCCGGTTGAAAGAAGAAACTGAATATAAACCAAAACCCCTCGTAACCGTCGGAGGCATGCCACTCGTATGGCATATCATGAAAATCTATTCGCATTACGGATTTCGTGATTTTATTCTCTGCCTTGGTTATAAAGGCGACATGATCAAGGATTATTTTTTGCATTTCGAAGAGCTTACCAATGATTTTACGCTTCAGTTGCGCAACAATACGAGCCGCATTATTCATCACGACAACGACATTCTGGAAGATTGGAATATCACGTTTGTGAATACGGGAATGGAAACGCAGACAGGCGGACGGATCGCACGCATCAAACACCTCGTAGACCAGGATGAGGATTTTTTTCTCACCTACGGCGACGGCGTATGCGATGTTCGAATTCCCGACGTATACGACTTGCATAAGAAGACTGGTGCCATCGTTACTGTTACCGGCGTACAACCCGCCACGCATTACGGCATTCTTGATGTGCAAGACGGCATGGCAAAGAGCTTTAAAGAAAAACCGCATATCGAAAGCATCATTAACGGCGGATTCAAAGTGTGCAACCGGAACGTTTTTGATTACATCACGGAAGATAAAGATTGTATTTTCGAACAAGAGCCGTTGCAACGCTTGGCGCGCGAAGGAAAACTCGCCGTTCACAAACATACCGGATTTTGGTATGCCATGGATACGTCGAAACAGCACGAAGAATTAAACGCGATATGGAACGCCGGAAATCCTCCATGGAAAGTTTGGGATCATCAACCGCGTTCGTTTTACGACAATGGATAATGCTCATGTTGCAAAAAATCTCTCTTCGAATTTCCGATTACGGTAAAAAATATGATTGAGGATATCTTACTTTCTTTCGGCGCGTTTATCGCATTTCTTCTTGTCCATTGGACTGTTTTTCATTTTCGAAATATCACGCATCGCTACCGGACCGTTCAGAGGCTCTCCATTGTTTTTCTCGCCGCATACACGCTATCTTCTTTTCTCCTTCCGCACGGACTGATCAATGACGGCATTGTCGAAATCGGACTGCGCGGTCGCATCGTTTCGTATCTCAACGGCGCTCTGCTCTATCTCTTTCTCTATTTCAGCTACGCGCAATTCTACTTCCTGATCGATCGGGGCGTTTCGGCCCGTATGATGGTTGAACTCTCGCAATTGCCAAATGGAACGGGAACGTTTGAAACAGTGGCATCCGCATACGTGCCCGAACGCTTATTGCGCCGACGCGTCGACGACATGCTCTATGGCGGATATCTCACTGAAACGAACGGAACGCTGGTCCTGACAAAAAAAGGATGGATGTTCGCCAAGCTGTTCGGATTTTGGAAAAAATTTATCCATCTATATCCTGGCGGATAGGACATTTCGTTCGATATTTATTGGAGTCAGTTGAAAAAGTATCTTTCACATCGTCGCGGGCGACTCCCGATGGAGTATGTACTTGAGTATCTATTCAAGTGAGTAAAAAACAAACAACCGCGAGACAGTCGTCGCTGCGCGACAACGTGAAAGATACTTTTTCAACAGACTGAAAATATAAGATGGGACGGAGTACTCATTATGCCAAAAAAGACATGCGCAATCATCATCGCTGAATATCTGGCGAAACAAAACGTCACGAAGGTATTCGATGTCGCCGGAGGCATGATTGCGTATATCGAAGATGCCGTGAGCCGCACGCGCGGCATTGAATGCGCGCCGTGCCATCATGAACAGGCATGCGGGTTTTCCGCCGAAGGATATGCGCGAGTCAGCGGCCGCGCCGGCGTGGCTCTTGCTACAAGCGGCCCGGGAGCGACGAATTTGATCACGGCAATCGGCAGTTGTTTCTTTGATTCCACGCCGACCGTATTCATCACCGGACAAGTACATGTAAAAAACCTGCGCGCAGATGAACGAGTTCGACAATCCGGTTTTCAAGAAACCGACATCGTGAGTCTTGTCTGCCCGATAACAAAATACGCGAAACAAATAACGCGCCCTGAACAGATGTCGTATGAACTTGAAAAAGCTTTTTTTCTTTGCCAAAACGGACGGCCCGGCCCCGTGCTTCTGGATATTCCGATCAATATTCAGCGTACCGAGGTGAATCTGTCGGCATGCCGCCATTTTTTGAACTCTCCGGAACATCGCCGTTTGCTCGCGCGAAAACCGCCGAACATATCCCGCGTCCTTGTTGGCAAGATCGACAGATTGCTCGCGAAATCGCGCGCGCCCATCGTCCTTATCGGCGGAGGGGTTCGGCTTTCACAAACCATGGATGCGTTCCGTTCTTTCGTGGAGCGGAATCATCTTCCCGTCGTCAGTTCGCTCATGGGTCTTGACGGATTCTCGGGAACGCATTCGCAATTCGTCGGATTTATCGGAAGCTACGGCAACCGCCATGCGAATATTGCGCTCGCCAACAGCGATTTGATTATCGCGCTTGGCTCGCGCTTGGACGTGCGGCAAACAGGTGATGCGCGGCGATTCGCCAAACACGCAACGGTTATTCAAGTGGATGTCGACCGTTTCTCCTTTGGTCCGAACGTGCAACCGGATATTTCCATCCATGCGGAACTGAAAGATTTTTTCCGTGCACTGTCTGCCATGAAAACGCCCGACAAACCAGAGTGGTCGGCATTTATCCGTAACGTGACAACGGAATTCGGACGCGACGTGTCCCGTACGCGCGGCGTTGATCCGCGCGCCCTGCTTTCCGAACTCACAAAGCGCGCTACATCCAACGCGATTATTTCCGCGGATGTAGGCAACCACCAAATGTGGCTGGCCCGCGCATGGCGCACAAAACCCGGCCAGCGCATGCTTTTTTCCGGCGGCATGGGAAGCATGGGCTTTGGCTTGCCTGCGGCTATCGGCGCATTCTTCGCCAAACCGAAATCGGAGAACATTCTTATCTGCGGCGACGGAGGATTTCAAATGAATCTTCAGGAACTGGAAACGGTCAAACGCAACCGGATTCCGATAAAGATTTTTTTGTTCAACAATAAATCACTTGGCATGGTCCGGGAGTTTCAGGATCAGTATATGAAAAAAAATCATCAGTCGACCGTGCGCGGATATTCCGTTCCGGATTTGAAAAAAATCGCATCCGCATACGGACTATCCTACGTTCGCATCGGACCAAAAACGCGGCATGCGGCGGCGGTACAAGCCGTTCTGCGCTCGAAGCGGGCGGTTCTGTGCGAAGTTGATGTGGACATCAACACGAATATCGGAGAAAAAATCATGTTCGGACATGCGCTCGACGACCAGTATCCGTTCCTGAACCGGCGCCAACAATCCAGACTGAACCGGTTGAAGCTCCGGTTCAAGGCCGGATCTAAGGCATAAACCGCGCCCCTTGCGGATTCTTCCGCTTGCAGGCACCATGTCCACGTATGCTGACAGACAAAAAGCTTTCCGTAATCGTGGCCTGCTACAACGAGGCTGGCAATATCCTTGCCATGCACCGGCGAATCACCGCCGCGCTCGAGCACATAACGCCGAATTTTGAAATCATTTTTTCGGACAATGCGAGTACGGATGACTCCGAATCAATTCTGCGGAAACTTGCAAACGATGACCATCACGTAAAAGTTTTATTTCTTTCGCGCAACTTCGGCTCATCGCAGTTCGGCTACACGGCAGGAACCGATTATGCTACCGGAGACGCCATTGTTTGGATCGACGGAGACCAGCAGGATCCGCCGGAGATGATCGCTGATTTCGTGAAACAATGGCTGGATGGATATGAAGTCGCATACGGCGTCCGCGTAAAACGGAAAGGAAATATTCTGCGAAGAGCGGCCTACAAGTTGTTCTACCGGATTTTCCGCCAGCTCTCGTACGTTCCTGTTCCGCTCGACGCAGGCGATTTCGGCTTAATGGATCGCCGCGTGGCAGACGTGCTCCGCTCCATGCCGGAACGCGACCGCTTTTTGCGCGGCTTGCGCGCGTGGATCGGCTTCCGCTCAACCGGCCTGCCGTACGTGCGCGACGAGCGCCATGCGGGATTATCATCGGAAAGCTGGCGGAAAAATTTTTCGTGGGCGCGCAAGGCGATTATTTCCTTCTCATACAAGCCGCTTGAATTGCTTTCGAATATCGCCATCATCGCCATCAGTCTGTCCTTTCTCGGCATCCTTTGGCAATTGTATGCGTTCTTTATTTTACATGCCACTCCGCAAGGGCTGATCAGCAGTCTTCTGCTTATCTTTTTCTTTGGGAGCGTACAGCTGTTCGCCATCGCGATTGTCGGAGAATACGTTGGCAAAATATTCGAGGAAGTTAAACAGCGTCCGAAATACGTGATCCGCGAAACACTGGATCACGAAAAATCATCCTCTTGAGGATGATTTCTTTTTTGACTGCATGATGCGCGCGGCGGCGCACAAAACGCACGCGCCAAGAATTGGCTGTACCGGCGCGGAAAAGCGCACGATATTATCCAAACCAGCGTGAATGATCAGTAAATAAAGAGATGGAACGACGATGAGTAAAAACAACCGTTTCCACCTGCGCATGCCGATCACGCATCCCGCGACCGCTCCGACCAACCACGTGAGCTGGAGACAAGCGGCGGCGATGAGATAGAGCGTTTGAAACAAACCAAGCTGACCCGCTCCTCGAAATGTCGTTTCGACGGATGTTTGCGGATACCGCCATGATGGCAGGGCGTAGAGACGTAAAACCTCGGCCGATGACCAAGCGATATATTTGGCCGTATGCAACGGATCTTGAAAAATCACACGCTTCGCATCGCGCAACAGCATGGCATCGACCTGATCTGTATTATCTGACTCGCGCGCATACGCATCAATCTTTTCCTGCAGTCTCGGCCAATAAAACGTATTCGCGTACGACCAGTTCGGGAACAGCGCCTGCGCAAACCGCTCGCCAAAGACGATTGACGCATACGAATCCGTGAGAGCCTTCCACGGACTGTCTGCTTGAATAGCGCGGATATTTAAAACGATTCCTGGACGCGAAGCAATGCTGAACGTATGAAATCGGATCTGATTCCGCATCATCCAACTTCCGGGAATGATCAAAGCGAGCGCAACGATCACTATCAGTTGAAGCACGGTCCGCCGGCGTTCTTTGCCTCCGGTACGACCGACATTCCACGCCAATACTCCGATGATTGGCATCCAAAGAAATAAATAGACACCGCGCGTAACAGCAAGATATCCAAGAAGCGTTCCGCAAAGAATCGCTGAAGGCCACGTACGTCGTTGAACGAAGACGATTGCCGAAAGGATGATGACCGAAACCAAAAATCCCAACAGCAATTCATACCCGTTCATTCGAACCATGGTCCAGTAGCCGTATGCGAGCAAAACGCCGAACGGTCCGATCCAACCGTATTCCGGCGCAATGCGCTTCCATACCCTTCGCCAGATTTCGACCGTGAGGATTAACAGCGCGAGCTGTACAAATAAAATAACCGTCGGATTCCCGCCCAGCGCATACACAAGCGCCCGAAAAATAGGATACCCGGGCTCGCGATACATGGTCGCCTGCCCGACGATGAGTTCATATCGCCCGTGCAAGATTGATCGCGCGAGTGTGTCGTATTGGCCGGCATCATCCCCAAATCCTCCGGGAAACGCAAGGATGAGAACCAATCCTGACAGAGCCAAAAAAATATGCGGAAAAAATTGAAGATATTTCTTCATGCGAAGCATACGCCGATGCCAGTATACAGGAATGTCATATATACAACATCTTTTTGATCCTAAGGTTGACAGAGAGCGTTAAAATGATATACATTCTGTCCGTTCCTTCATATCTGTAATCAACAACCGCCTTACACGCTGTACGGCAAACCGCTATCTCTTCAAAGTACAGAAAAGTACAGAAGAGATGAAAGATGACCATTCAGAAAGGAAATGCGCCATGACCATGACTGACTCGCACAGTGAGATACAACGAAGTACGAATAATGCCGCGCTTCAGAAGAATAACGCGAATCAAATCGCAACCGCTTTGAGTATTGATGGACCGTTCCTCATCCATGTAGATCACTCTCTCTCGTTGCTTGAAATGATTCAGCGCGGGGAATATAAAAACGGATGGGAAACGAAGAGAAATATAACAGAAGAACGCTTTCCAAACGTTCATCAGGGCAAAGCGCTTCAGTACCCCAAAGAAGTATTCCTCGTTCCCCCGTCGGAGTACGGCATACCCACAACGCAGTGGCATGCTGAACTCGAATTGGATCAGTGGAAAAACGAACAGCTTTGGGAAATTCTTGCGCTCGGAATACAGCACCCGGAACTTCAGCTGAAGCATCGCATCATCGCTTTCGACACCCAGTATCTGCTTCACGATGGATTCATCGCTTCGCCGGGATTATGGAGTGTTGACAGGGAACGTCATGCAAACGCACTCTGGTACATACCGAGTACGCGGTGGAATTTGGAAGACCGCGCCCTTGTTTCCAAACTCGTATCAACGTAATATTCATTCTTTTTCATTCTCGGCACAGCGCTCACGATGCTCTGCCGCGACTGCTCCAACGTACCCCTATCATCGACACATGATGATAGGGGTATTATAAACACCAAAATGCGAAAATATGTTTACACATTATGGCCGAGAGGCGCAAGCAGTTGCTCGACAATGCATTGTCTTGTATGGCATAGTTTAGATATTCGTTTTACGCTTCGCTTGGTAGCGCAAAAGATGCGTTATCAAACACCTCTTATGAATCAACAAAACACGAATACGACGCACTGCCGCCTGTGCGATTCCCGGCATGTCCGGCTCGTGAAGAATTCGGATGTGACGACAGAACTTCAGAGCTCTTCTTTTGCGATTACCGACAGCCATTATGGAAAAACGCTTGATATATACGCGTGTGAAGACTGCGGCCTTTTGCAAAGCCTGCAGACGGATAACATAACGCAATATTACCAACATCTTGAGGATCCCTCGTATGAGGAAAGCCGGAAAGAGCGTTCAATGCAGGCAAAAAAGATCCTAAAAAATGTACAAAAAATGCTTCCGTCAGGAAATATACTGGACGTTGGAGCTGGGAGCGGGATACTCGTCGAGCAAGCCCTGCACATGGGGTATCAAGCTACCGGCATTGAACCATCAATCTGGCTGAAAACAAAAGCCGTCGAACGCAACCTGCCTGTTATTCAAGGCGTATTGCCGAATGAACAGATCCGCGGCCCATACGACGCCGTTACGCTCATAGACGTAATTGAGCATGTTGAAGATCCGCTTGCACTGCTTCGCGAAATACGATCATTGCTGAAACCGAACGGTTTGCTCGTTCTGAATACGCCGGACGTCCATTCATTTTTCGCCAGAGCGCTCGGATGGAAGTGGTGGCATTTTCGGATTGCACATATAAGCTATTTTAATAAAAAAAACCTGCACGCGCTTGTATCAAAAACCGGATTCGAAATCATTCAAATTCGAAGACCGAGTTGGTTCTTTGGTTTGGACTATCTTGTTGAGCGGATACAAAACTATCTGCCAAAATTTTTGCATTTCAACATTCCATCGGCATGGAAAAACATCGTTATCCCCCTGAATCTTTTTGATTCCTTCGAAGTCGTATGCAAAAAGACGGGATGACGGCGCTTTTGTCAAATCCATGGTCGGCGACTATACTGTAGCTTCGAGCAAAATAACCTGTTTGTATGGAGAAAACGTGCGTGGTTGATTTCGATGAGACGCTGTTGACGCTTGATTCGACGAGATACATGCTCATCAAGGAACGGCTCTACTTGAGGCTTCCAATTTTATTTTTTGGGTTGCTATTCCTGCTTGCTCGAGCGCTCTTCCCCCGGACATGGCAAGTCGGGATACGGCGCCGGGCAAAATATGCGACTTTGCTGACACTGCATCGTTCCGGAGAAGACCGCGTCATACAAAAATACTCGAAAGATTTTTCTCAACGCCTGAATACGAAGCTGATCGACACTCTGCGACATACATACCAAAACATATACGTCGTATCTTCGGCGTGGCGTCCGCTGATACAAGCGACGCTGGCTGAAGCGGGAATTGCTGATTTCCAAATCATTGGAACGGAATTGACGAACGATTTTTCGCAGTTTTCAACGTGCTGGGGAGAAGAAAAGGCCAGACGCGTCCAAGCGCTTGCTCTATTGCCGTTTGATCTCTATACGGACTCCAAGGATGATGCGCCCCTCATGCGCATGGCTTCAAACGTCATCATGGTCTAAATATATGTGGGAACAAATACGAATTTTAATTGGCGTCTTTCGTCCGAAACGATGGTACCGAAATGCATTTATGCTTCTCGGATCAGTCATGGCGATGTTTTTAACAAACGTCACCCTGTATCACGCAATCTCTGCAATATTCATCAGCTGTATTGCAATCTGCCTGATCGCTTCCGGAAATTATGGGTTGAACGAGGTCTTTGATATCGAAACGGACCGGCATCATCCGCAAAAAAAATTCCGCGCGCTTCCTTCCGGGCGCATACGGCCTTCCGCCGTTGTCTTCGCATCGCTTGTTCTGTATGCCGCAGGCCTTGCGCTCGCATGGTCATTGCACAACGCATGGGTCTTTGGCGCATTATGCGCATTCATCCTCACAACAGGCGTGTTGTACAACATTCCTCCGTGGCGCATGAAAGACATTCCATATCTTGACTTCGTACTGGAATCCTTCGGCAATCCAATCCGTCTTCTCGTTGGGTGGTATGCCGTGACGCTTCAAATCGTTCCTATTTCATTCATTCTTATTTTTTGGTGCATTGGAATCATTCTGATGGCGGGCAAGCGCTTTGCGGAACTTCGCTTCTTGCAAGGCCGCCAGAATGTTGAGCTGTACCGCCGCAGTCTGAAATTTTATACGGAAGAAAAACTGCTCCTTGTTATGGTCGGATCCTCCCTCATTCTTTTGTACATGCTTGGCGTCTTATCCGTAAAACACGAGATTGATCTGGTCATCCTTATGCCGTTCGTAATCATTTTTCTTCTGTGGTATTTTCATATCGCTTTTGCTTCGAATTCCATCGCGAAAGATCCGGAACGCGTTTTTGAAAATAAGCCTTTCGTATTTTACATCCTTGCATTAGTGATGGCGTTTTTTCTTCTTTCATACTATAAACTCAATTATTTTTCATTTTTACTCCTTCGATAAAACGTCAATTTAATTTTACACGGTATCGACCGCTTGCCATCCTTGATATACTTGCGCCATGAAAAAATGGAAGAAGATTTTCGCCATCGTTCTCATCATTTTCGGCAGTGTGCTATTCATCAATCCGAATCCGTTCGGAAATCAGCCGACAGCCGTGAGCGATGAAACCTATTTCCTTGCAACGGCGGTCAAGGCCATACAAGAACACACGCTTCCCGGATTTGTTGCCGATCCGACAGGAGCCTATTATGGCGGCATACTTACCTATATCAACTTTGCTGTCGTTCTTTGCATCGGCGCTGTTTTGTTTATCTCAAAAATGCATGCGGCCGCGATCTCTTCATGGATCGCATTCCATTGGGGCGACCTCTTGCATATCGGCCGGATTGTAAACGGTCTCGCGATATATCTGACCCTCCTTTGGATCGGGTGGAAAACGTTTTTGCTCTCAAAAGAAATAAAAAAACCATCATTCGCTTGGTTTGGATTTTTTGTTATCAACCTGTTGTGCGGTTCAAGCCTTTTCCTTCCAATCGTGCACACGTCAAAATGGTGGGCGATCTATTTGAGCATAGAACTGCTCGCGGCGTGGCTTGTTTTCTCTCAAGAATGGAAAAGAGAACAGGGAGCCGATCTGTTGGAGAAAAAATCATACGTCAATCGACTGATTCTTCTTGCTATTCTTTCGTGGAGCCAGGTTCTTTTCGCAAGCCTCACCTTTCTATGGATTCTCGATGCCCTCTTGCTTAAACACATATCGCTTGCCGATCTTTTGAAGGCGTTCAAACGGCCATTTGTGTGGATCACGCTTGCCATTGCGGTTCCGCTCAACTACTCGTTTGCCGTCAATTTTTTTGCCTACGTTCGCAATATTGCCACGTCGGATAATTTAACCGGTCTCGCGATCGCATCTTCTCATCCGTGGCTTACTCGCATTCTTTGGCCGTTCAAAACGCTTTTCTTCACCCACCCTCTGCTAAGCGTCATGTTCGCCGGTGCAATTCTGTTGTTCTTTTTTCAGCGTAAAATATTGGATAAAAACAAGAAACGATTATCATATGTCGTTTTCCTGCATGCAATACTGACATATGTCATATTTAATCTCATTTTTGGATTTTACGTCGATGCACGCTATGCTTTGCCTTTCACATTTGCCGCAACAATATTCACCGCTTTGACTTTCATGGACGTTGTTCCGTGGCGAAAAACCATTGGAGCAATCTGCGGACTGCTTGCACTCTGCGTTCTCATAAAAACCGCTTGGCTGTTCTGGAATCCATCCTCCCTAAAAGTTCTTCAGCAAAAAATCTCTCAAGCAAGCATCTCTTCGGGCGATCTTCTTATCACAAGCTCGCATTTTCAATTTTCCGTCTTAAACGCACCATCCATTCAATTCACCGAGCAGTATTCCGGCACGCCTGTTTTTCGACGGTACGCTCTCTTAGTTAATGATCCGCGTTATGCTCATCTCGCGCCGCCGTATACCGTTTCCGTCGGAGAACCCAAGAACGCTGACTACTCAAAATTTACGGGCGTATGGATCATCGATGAAGATCTCAAACATCGTTGCGGATCAACAACAAATACCTGCATTGAAATCAATGTCCCGCAACGACTCGCATCGACGGATTGGGTTGCGGAAGGATCTGATATCGCGAGCCTGTTTCAGACAAACATGATTGGCCGAGCGTATACGCTGAAGAAAGTTAATGAGATTCCGAAAGAATAGGTCCACAGTCTACAGACTGCGGTCCGATGACTGATGCCAACAAAAATTGGACCGCAGTCTGTGGACTGTGGACTATTTCGACAGTTGATCGAGAATTTTTGTCACGAGTACTGACAAAGAATACGCTTGAATAATTCGCTGGCGCTCTTCTTCCGTCACACCCTTCTGCGCCCGTTCAATCGCTATCCGAGCCGCGGCATCATCCAAAACTCCAGAATACGACCACGAGTCCCCTAGTGCGTCGCGTGTGGCCGGATTCGTGCTAAACACTGCACAGCCGCTCGCAAGAGCCTCGAGAACAACTTTGTCCAAGCTTCCGGTTTCACTCAAGTGAAGAAATGCATCATGCGAAGCGTATGCATCCGGCATATCTGCAATACGAAAATCAGTGATGATCCGAATGGCATCTTGAAGTTCGAGGTCAGCGATTCGCTTTTTGACGTTTAACGCATACTCGTCTGACCCAAGCGTCGGTCCGACAAGATCAAGCGAAGATCGGGGTTCAATGTGATGAATGCGTGAAAAAAATTCGACCGTTTCCACGATTCGTTTTCGAGGCATCATTCGGGCAACAGACAAGAAACGAATCGTTCCGTCAATTGATGGACGTCGAACGACTGAACTGAACGAAGGCGGAATTGCATGTCCGATTGCGGCGACCTTTGGCGAAGCAAACGGAAACGCTTTCGCCGTTGCGGTAAACGTGACGTTCGACCGCCGAACCGCCCATCGAAGCGGCCAGGAATTTGATCCATGCGTATACCACAATGACATCTTCGCCTTCTGGCGCTTCCAGATATCCGAACCGGCAAGCAACCAGATCGGCGTCATGTGAACAAAGACCACATCCGTCTGCAAGCGGCTGATGGTCTGGCGGAATGCCATGACGCGGCGGAATTTTGACGCTTCATTGATACGATGGATGGTACAGCCCGGAATTTCCATCGACGCGTTATCAAATGAAATAACATCAACACTGTCAATGCGCGAGTCAGCCCGGAACGCTTTGATCCATTCAACGAAAAATCCCAGCACTGGGTGTTGGTCATCGACGGATTGGGTGATGATAAGTAAACGCATCGAAGAAATTAACGAATTGACGTATGAACGGATTAACGGATTAAAATGAAATACGTTAATTCGTTCATACGTCAATTCGTTAATTCTTTCCGAATCCGAGCCTCCACGCCAACATTCTTTTGACGAGCCGAAAATGCCGCTTCATCTCTTTCGGATAATCCAGCTTGCTCTCGCCATGAATGCGCGTGGTGAGTTCGGCCGGGATTTCTGCGACGCGCTTTTTATTTCGGATGAGATGGAAAAGTATTTCCGCATTGATATCAAAACCCGTTGCCTGCAAAGGAAGATCGATAATATCTGAACGCTGATACAAACGGCAAATCGGAGAAACGGATGTGATCCATCGGCCGAGCAAGATGGAGTACACGAGCGTCGACGCTTTTGAAACAAGAATGCGATAGGTCGGGATATCCTTTCCGTATCCGGCGAGTTTCGGCGAACCGGAAACGACATCCACATCGCCTTTGCGATATCGTTCCAGCATACTTGCAACGAGCGACGGCGCGAACGTGAGATCCGTATCAAGCGTTGCGACAAGATCCCCGGTTGACGCCGCAATGCCCGTACGTACGGCCGCGCCCAAGCCGAGATTGCGCGGATGGCGGACAAGACGCGCTCTTGATCCAAGCGTTTCCGCCACAGCCGCTGTTTCATCCGTACTACCGTCATCAACAACAATAACCTCGTACGGCTCGCCCAACCGCTCAAAAACCGTGAAAACCCCGGCCGGAAACCGCTTGAGATTCTCCGCTTCATTAAAGGCTGGAAAAACGATGGATATCATATAAATCCCAGCTTACGTGAATGTCCTTTTATTTTCAAGGCTTCCTTAGAGCCTATTGAAAATGTACTACGCATGATCGCGGGCGACTCCCAATAAGGTCGTATGTAACATTCATGTCGCTTATACGAAATAAAATAGAAAGCGCGAGACGGTCGTCGCTACGCGATCATGCGTAGTACATTTTCAATAGGCTCTAAACGCTTCAATCCACGCAGCTATCCGGCGCGTTCGTGCCTCCCATATATACTTTTTTGACAAATCGCGCGCCGCTTCTGCTTTCTGTTTTGCTTCTTCCGGATGCTGAATGCATGTCATCATTTGCTCTTCGAGCGATAACGCATCGCCGGGCGTGGCGATGAACGATGTGTGCTCGTCGACGATTTCCCGAACAGACGGAAGATCGGTCACGATCATTGGAACGCCGCTGATCAAATACTCAAATAATTTTAGCGGCGACATGTAGAACGCATAGTGTTCCGTATATGGAAACGGCATGAGTAACATGTCGGCCGCGGCATAAAACATTTTTAAGTCCGACTGCGGAACATGCCCGCGGAATTCAATCCCCTCTCCGGCCATTCCTGCATGCTTAGACAGCTCTTCCGGCGTTCCTCCAACGGCAAGCAAACGAAGCGGAACGCCTTTTGACCGCAAGGATCGCACAGCTTGTGTGGCAATATCCAAACCTTTCGACATTCCCATGGTGAGAAACTTTCCGGTATAGAGCGCGAGATGTTCTTGATCCGAAATGCCGAGCGTCGTTCGAGCCGATGCGCGATCAGGCATATTAGCAAAAAGCGACGGATCAACGGCATCCGGCTCGACGAGAATTTGATTCTCCTTCATTCCATATTGAACGAGCTGTTTTTTTGCCGCTTGTGTAAGCGCAACAATTGCATCCATGGATCGCATGGCGCGCCGGGCAAAAAACGAATGATGCACGCGATGCTCCTCCCATACGTTCATGCCGAGAAAACGGCCGAAAAGAAATAGAAACGGTTCGCGGCTGTATACAACATCCGGTTTCCATTCCGCAAGCCACAAACGAAGAGTGGAAACGAATGAGAGCGTCTGAATCCATTGTCCGATCGGCCCAAGCCACACGAAGCGAACGGCATCGATGCATGAGACGCGTTCAAACTCAAACGTTTTCGGTTTGTGATAGTACGCAAACGGATCCTCGGCTTTCACCGGACGCCGATTCGGAACAAACAGTTTTACCTCATGCCCAAGATCTGCGAACGCCGAACACACCGCCATCACTTGATCGCTTTGAGCTTTCTCCGAAGGAAAGCGGGAATTGGCAATGTAAGCTATTTTCATAAGAAGGTCGGTAGAATGATACGACTATCAGCCAGTAGGCCATAGCCAGTAGCCAGTAGGAATCGCTCTTCCTACTGGCTACTGGCTCAACCCTACTGGCTGATCCGATTTCCAAATTCCCGCCACCACAACTGATACCCAATAATCGCCTGAATTTCAGGCAAATGATACGAACGGCGTTCCAGATGATTTTTCCAACAGGCGCGTATTTCCGGTCCGTTCATCCAGTCATGCGTTCGAATCGCATCTTCGAGGATTTCCTCGGCCCAATCATGCAATCCTTCGCGATACCATTTTGCCGTTGGCGGAAACCATCCGCGCTTTGCCTCGTTCGACGCCTCTGCCGGAAGGCGGTCGTTGAATGCGGCGCGCCACAAACGTTTTGTTTCGTGCGCTGTCACATGGTATTCGCGCGGCAAAGAAGCCGCGAAGTCGACAATGGCATCATCCGTTAACGGAACGCGAAGTTCAATGCCATGCGCCATGGTCAAACGATCCGAACGAACAAAGGCATCATCACAAAGCCATGTCGCACGGTCCAATTCCATAAAACGGGAAACGTGATCGCGCGACGACATGTTTTTCAGCAAAGACATCCATTTTTCAACAACAACGCCATCGTCAATCGCACGGCCGAATAAGCGCTTTCGATTAGATAAAGACGCGGCATGGAAAAACAGCATGCGCGCCGCTTCGGTATTTGCACGCGCGAGATCTTCCAGATCGCGCCGGACAAGACGCAGGCCGATCAAACCGCCAATTGTCGCCCTCACAAACGAAGATGCAAGCCTCTTTCCCCACGTCGCATACAAACGGTACCGCTCATATCCGCCGAATGATTCATCGCCGCCGTCGCCGGAAAGAATGACTGGCACATGTTCCTGTGCAAGGCGCGCCGCGGCATCAAGCGCAGGCACGGCATGATTCGCATGCGGCTGGCCGAGATGGCGCGCGATCGTCGACGATTCCCGTATAACATCATCCGTGCCAACGGTTATTTCGAAGTGCTCGCATCCATACTGCTTTGCAATAATCTGCGCAAGTTCCGCATCGCGGTTGAATTTTGGATCATTCGTTTCATGGCTGAATCGAGTCGTAAATGTCTTTATCTGCGCATGTGGTTGGGCCTTGCGCATAGAAGAAAGAACAACCGTCGAATCGAGTCCTCCGGAAAGAAACACGCCGATCGGACGATCTGAAACGAGTTGATTCGCCACGGTCGCGTCTACGAGGGTGCGTGTTTGATCGACGGCGTCGCTGAAAGATACGGCTGACAGCTGACGGCTGACGGCTGACGGCAAATAACTTTTTGCCGTTGGCCGTAAGCCGTTGGCCGTAAGCCGTAATAAAACACCATGCTCGACCGACTCAATGCCTTCAATCATGGTTTCTGGGCCCGGAACATAGCCGATCGTGAAATAAGCGGATCGTGAACGCCTATTTTTGTGCCAATCGTTTTTCAAACCCAAGATCGCCGGGAGCTCGCTTGCAAAAACAGTCCGCTCGCCGACGCGAGACATGAATAGCGGCTTGATTCCCATGCGATCGCGAGCCGCATACGCGATTTTTTCTTTTTCATCCCATACGACAAAAGCGAAGATGCCGTGAAAATCCGCGAGATCGTCCAACCTGTGCAAAGCAATGGATGCGAGCAAACATTCCGTATCGCTCGTTGATTGAAATTTCCATCCTTCTTTTTCGTATCGAGTTCGCAATTCACGATAATTATATATCTCGCCGTTATATACAAGATGATATCGACCGTCTTTCGTGGACATTGGCTGTCGTCCAGCTTCTGACAAATCAATAATGGATAAACGTGCATGCGCGAGCGAACACTGGTCAAACTCCGCCTCTCCTTTTTGATCCGGCCCTCGGTGTTTAATCGCCTCAAACATCCCCTGGAGCATTCCATGGTCTTTTGGTCCGATGAATCCGACGATGCCGCACATAAGATAGTGAGTAGGCCGTAGCCAGCAGCCAGTAGGAAGAGCGATTCCTACTGGCTACTGGCTAAACCCTACTGGCTTATTTCAATTTCCTGGCAATTGTCAGGTATCCCAGCGGCCAAGCCGTACGCGTCCATGGCCGGAATGTTCCGACGATCCTGTCTAAACCTGTACTCCAGATGATATTAATAAGCGAGAGGATATGAGGCAGAACGGGCTGGACTTGATGCGCTGCGGCAATGAATGGACCGCCATGGATGGGCTTAATCGTTTCGATGCTGAATCCAGCTTTCTCCAGTTCCAATCGCAAAGCGGCTTCGGTAAAACGGCGATAATCATTCGGATGACCATGTACGCGAATGAGAAACGGCGTACACATAAGCAATCGCGCTCCGGGTTTTAATACGCGGCAAGCTTCGGAGAGAACCACTCCGGGATCACTCACATGTTCGAGTACATTAAAACACCATGCCGCATCATAGATATTGTCCGCGCACGGAATCGCCGAGGCATCCGCAATCATGGTCGGCTTCGCATCTGCATCGATATTCACGGTTTCGATCACAGCATGATCTGCAATGTGAAGGCACGGAATATACGACGGACGCGACGATCCGATTCCTCCGATATCAAGAATGCGTCCGCTCCACTCCCCTGTTTCCGCCAACATCGAATTCATCCCCGCTCGCAACGGAGATTTCCCTCGAAAGATTTCGCGCCAGTATATTGACATGGTTGGAGTAAAGAAGTTAGAAGTCAGAAGTTGGAAGTTAGAAGAAAGAATTCTAACTTCTAAATTCTAACTTCTAACTTCTGTTTTTTCTCATTCTGTCCCAAATCTCAACCAGCGCAATCGCTGCCAATACCACGGTCAAATTATCCAGCGGAATGCGGTATTTGGTATAACCGGCAAAGAAGGAATGGAAAAATGAATATCCGATCAGAATAATCAGGATCGGCGCGATATCGCCGAGTTTCTTCCGGCGGATCATGACATATATTCCCGCAAGAAGAAAGACGATGGCGAATGATCCGTAGGCGATGAGCGAATTGCGAGCAAACATCGCGATCATCCCGTCATTGCCAAACGACCATGCCGCGCCATATTTGAGAGACGGTTGCAGGGCAGGAGACCAGAAAGTTGCAAATTTCAACGCCTCTAACTTCATCCCATCTGTCACATAGTTTTTCTTCAGCCAATCCATTCCAAGCGCAAGCCAGTGCGCATTCACATCCGGCTCGCTCATATCCGAAAGCTGGGAACAGGAAACGTCCCCGCGCGCAACTGGTTCGCGCGGATGCCATTCGGTCCAGAACGCCATATCCTTATATCCGCCTGCGGCCCGAAGAGCCGCTTCGGCTTCCGAGTACATTGTATACTTTATCTGCAGAGGGTTGTTCGGATTCACATTCTCGATTCCGACGACTTCTTGAGGGAATCCGAGTTTCGTGAGCGCATAGATGTCTTCATTATTCGCTTTGTAAAAGCCAAAACCCAAATCGGTCGTGAGCGGAATGAATCGATGAAACACCGTCCAGTTGCGAATCGTCCACGGCGCAATAAGCGCGGCCGCAATCACGCCCATGAGCACGCTCATGCCGATGGCGCGTTTCCATCCGCCGTTTTTGCGCCATCGCCATAAAAGCCAGATACATAGTATCGGTGCGAGCGGCAAAATCGTTCCCTGAACGTATGCGAGACAGGCAATTGCAATGCCGCCGAGAATCGCATATCCAATTTTTCGCGTTTTTTCGAGCTGGATCAATGCGAGAAGAATCAAAACGAGAAAGGTCGAGGACAAGAAGGTGTGATAGTACTGGGTATAGTGATAAAAGGTGTACGGATACACGGCGATCAAAAATCCGGCAATCCAACCCACGCGCCTGTCGCCGGTCAGCCGCCAGCCAAGACGATAGATGAGGTAGACGATGAGAACTGCGAAAATATTTTGGATAACCGCTTGCACAAAAAAGTTATCCATTCCGAATAGTCCGTAGACAGCAGTGAGAAAAAATAAATATCCGGGTGATCGATACGCGGACGCGCAGCCGAGCTGATTCGCGAACGTATATCCGAACCCCTGAAACCACTGATGAACCAGAGTGTAAAAACCCCATTCACGGTTCGCACCCAAAGAAGGCCAGAAGAGTTTGATTGAAACGAGACGGATCAAGGCCGCGAAGATGATTAAGGCGAGGGTGATCATCCAGGCGCGCCGAGAAGAAGGAGCGAGGAGCGAGGAGCGAGGAGCGAGAGAAGATTGCTGAATTTGGTCCCATGCCTCATGCTGGCGCTGGATGATTTGTTCCGAGGTCGGGAGGGTTTTGATGCGTTCGCGAGCATTTGCGGCAAACCATGCGCGGCGGTCCGAGTCTTCGAACATTCGTTCGATTGCAACTGCGATCGCATGAGCGTCGCCGGATTGAATGACAAGCCCATCAACTTGCGGACGCAGAACAGAACCAACGCATCCGACATCTGTCGTAACCACCGGAACGCCCGCGGCCATGGCTTCGGTAATGGTTCGTCCCCATCCTTCGTAATGCGACGAAAGAACGAACATGTCCGCATTATTCCAAAGTTCATTATGGTCTGCCCATGATTCCATGGACACTGTGTCCTGCAATCCGTAGGCATCAATATCATTTCGAAGTTGTCTTTCCACCTTGCCTTTTCCAACCAATCGAAGCCGAAATTTTATTCCGCGATCTCGTAATTCCTTGCACGCTTCTAATAGAAGGTCCAGACCCTTTTGCTCGACAAAACGAAGCGGCACCACAATCACTGGCGTTTCCGGCCATGGGCGCGGAGGACGACTAAAAAGGGGTGATAAATCCCGATCAACCGGGTATGTAATGATTTTTTCCGGCGCAATATGAAAACGCGAAATCAAACGATCGCGCACGCGCTCGCTTACCACGCGAACTCCATCCGCCCTCTGCAAGATATATCCCCCGATGATTGCTTTGATGCGCCAAAGAACATGTTTCTTTTCTAAGAATCCGGCAAAATGGTCACCGTGTTCCTGCGCTTCATACGGCACATCCATGCATCGCGACACAATAAACGCCGCCGCTCCGGCAGTGAACGGATCCTGCGCGGTCAAAATCGGGCTCTCCCCTGCCTTGCGTGCTTTTTTGACTTCTTTCTTTGCAAAACGAATCGCAGAAAACCATCGCGTAAAACGCGATCCCCTGCATCCAATAATCCGAATATTTTGCTCCTCCCGATCCGATCTCGCATCATTCGACATCACAATGATACTCATGCAATGTCCGTCATCAGCCATTCTCCGCATACGCAAAGACGCATCCGATTGCGCATCGAAGAAGTCCCGTTCGTAGGAAAATATGATGACTCGCATAATTAGGGCGTGGGCGGCCTGTTCTCCGAAGCTCTCGTCTTCGAGAGCGAAGGAGGATGGGGCGTGGGAAGAGCACTTTGAAGGGCGTTGAGAGTTGACTGGATCATCTGACTGAAATCATTGGGCGACGGAGCAACGGTGACAACTTCTTGATTATGTGATAACGCCTCTATCCAAGCTTGATCATTCAGATACGGAAGAACGGTGACAAAATCTGGAAACGATTCTCTTGTTTCAGGATTTCCACCTTTGTCGCTGACAACACACGGCAAACCCATCGATACAGCCTCTGGAATAACATTCGGATAACCTTCATATCCGCTCGGCAAAACAAAAAGATCAGCGGCGCGATACCAATCACTCAATGCTGGACGATCAAGTTTTCCTAAAAATTGAACACGATCTTTCACGCCTTCTTTTTCCGCCACAGCTTTCCAGTCATCAAGACTCGGACCATCACCCGCGATATATAAAACGATGTCCGGTTTCAGTTTCGGCAATAGTCGAATGATGAAATCAATATTCTTCCACGGGACAGCTCGGACCACCGTAAACAAAACGCTTTTATCCTCAACGCAAAAAGCTTTTCGAGCCTCCTGACGAGATAGGCCGCCAGGAAGGTGCTGTCCTGCATTTAATATAACTTCAATCTTGTCGCTTGGCACGCCCCATTTTTCTACGATAGATTTGAGATAGTGACTCGGTGTGATGATCCGAGACGCATACTTCGCCGTCTCACGTTCAATAGATTCGATTCTCCAAACCTTTGGAGGAAAAAAATGCCGATGCGTAATAAACTCGTCTAGCAATTCTTTTTTTCCACTACCAGACTGCATATACATCTCCCAGGCATAATCGCCGACAACCTTCATCACCGTGGGTTTACCTGCCCGCTGTGCCGCACGAGTTCCTGGGTATCCTTCGGAAACTGGGCCTTGGAGATAAACAATATCTACACATTGAGCGATCTTGTATGCCTCTTCCTCATATTCACGATACCGAGCGCGGCGCGATTGTTCTCTTGAAACTCGAAGAACTTTAAATTTTTCCTCATCAGAAATATTTACATTTATTTTATCAGCATAACAAATAACAGTAATTTCATGTCCTGATTCGTTCAGTGCACGCGCGATCGCTCGCGTGTACGTGGCCGGGCCTCCGATGTCCGGCGGGTAGATTCCGGTGGCGAGGAGGATTTTCATAGGGGCTTTTCGAGAACAAGAGTTGCGGAATAGGCAAAGCCTCGCAAGCGATTCTGCGGAAGATTCGCGCCCATGGATTCTTCGAACGCGTACCACGCCGCAATCGCCTCGTCATTCGCACCTTTTAGCAATCCCTTGAGCGGAGCAATGTTATGCAAACGGAAATCCGCAACCGTAAAGCCCATCGCTTCTGCGGCGCGGCGGAAGGCCGCATCGTCCACGCGCTTCATGTACGGCGCTTCGATGCCAAACCACGACAACAGCTGGCTGATCGGAATCATCATGCGCTCGCGCGGATCACGCGAGCGAAAATGCCCTTCGTCGTAATTAAGATACGCACGGCCGCCGGGCATGAGCGCGCGCCATACTGTATTCAAAAAAGCCGTCCGGTTCACAACATGCTCGATGGCGCTCATGGCTGTGATCGCATGAAACGTGTTCTCTTCAATGGGATGCTGTGCGTCCGCAGAGCGGAATTCCGCGCGCGACTGTTCATGAAACGCCGTTTTCGCGCGCTCAATCTCCGCCGCATTCGTATCCACTCCAAGCAGAGATGCGTGAGCATTCTCTTGTAAAAAAAGACTCCAATTCCTTGCATCGCCGCACGCGAGATCCAGAATTCGGACATCGCGGCCGTTCATCCATCGATGAAGGTCTTCGAATATCCACTGTTTTGCCGAATTGTTGCGGACGTAGAGGGTCATAAGAATAACGCGGATCATTCCGATTTCTCCGCCTGCCTGAAATACTCGATCGTCCGCTCCAGTCCTTCGCGCAAAGAGATCTTCGGCTCCCAATTCAATTTCTCTTTCGCGAGCGCGATTGTCGGCTGCCGCTGTTTCGGATCGCTATCAGCCGGCGGAAGACAGATAAACGGAGAGGATGATCCGGTTAACTCGCATACGATCTCGGCAAGCTGTTTGATGGTGAACTCACTTGGATTTCCGATATTCACCGGCCCAATGAATTCATTGACAAACATCATCCGCACCATGCCTTCGATGAGATCATCAACATACTGAAAGCTCCTCGTATATGATCCGTCGCCATACACGGTGATCGGCACGCCGCGTAAGGCTTGGAGAATAAAGTTTGATACGACTCGTCCGTCATCCTTTGCCATGCGAGGGCCATAGGTATTAAAAATACGCACCACCCGGATATCAACGCCGTACTCTCGGTGATAATCAAAGCAGAGCGTCTCCGCGCACCGCTTTCCTTCGTCATAACATGCGCGGCGCGACGTCGTGTCCACATTCCCCCAATACGATTCATCTTGCGGATGGATAAGGGGATCTCCGTAGATTTCAGATGTTGATGCCTGAAGAACCCTGGCACCGCAGCGGCGCGCCAAATCCAACGCATTCATCATGCCGAGAACGTTCGTTCGGATGGTTGCAACGGGATCATGCTGATAGTGCGGAGGAGAAGCCGGGCAGGCGAGATTAAAAATATATTCCACATCTTCATCGAACGGCTGTTGGACGTCATGCTCCACAAAACGAATCTTTTTGGATTCGATAAGATGTTCGATATTTTTTCGCGATCCGGTAAACAAATTATCCAAAACCGTTACTTCATGGCCGTCGCTCACCAATCGATCGCACAAATGCGAACCGATGAAACCTGCGCCGCCTGTTACAAGAATTCGAGACATAGAGAAAAAATAATTAGATCGTTTGTGAGATATTATTCATGAGAGATTCCGTCTAGCCAGACGGCAAGCGACAAGAGCATCCAAAGGCGGTTACCGTGATCCATTCCGCGAAGATTTTCTTCGAACAGTTCTTTGATTGCATCCTGTTTCACGTATGCGGAGAGCGGCGAAGCCGGATCAAGACACCGGTCTTTCCAATACGATGCGAGCGGATCCGCACGAAACCATTCTGCGAGCGGAACCTGGAACCCGCGCTTTGGACGGTTCAAAACTTCATCCGGAAGGAGATCGGCAAGCGCGTGCTTTAATATCATTTTTCCTTTGCGGCCGCTGAAATGAAGTTTTGTGGGCAGATTCAAAACGTATGATACAAGGTGCGAATCCAAAAACGGAGCGCGAGCTTCAAGCGAATACGCCATGGTCGCGCGATCCATTTTGACGTTCAAATCATCCGGCAGGTAAGACTCAAAATCAAAACGCATGGCGCGGCCGATTGCCGACTTGCCCTTTCCCATGTGCTGGCAAATATATTCAATCGGTTCAGACGATTCGTTTGCCGTCAAAAAATCTTTCCGCAGGCACCGCGATGCATACGCCGTATCGAAATACGCCCCGCAAAACAATTCGCCATAGGCACATCCTAGGCATTTCTTCGCCGCTCGCAGGCTGTCTGCCATACGATCATATCTCACATCATGCAGAACATCTGCGACAAGATGCAGAGGTGGTGGAAACGCCGACGATCCTCCGGGAAATTTCGCCAGCTTCGCAATCGTTCGGTACGCTCGATAGCGCCGATATCCTCCGAACAGCTCGTCTCCGCCGTCGCCGACAAGAACGACCTTGATCTCTTTTGCAATTTCACGCGACAGCATCATGACCGGCAACGCAGACGAATCCGCATACGGAGCGCCGTAATGAAAGATAAGCTGTTCGGTCATGGCGATCAAATCTTCAGGACGCGCAACGAATTCCTGATGATCCGTTCCGAACAATTCGGAAATCGCTTTTGCTTCTTTCCGTTCATCCATACCGATATTCGGAAAACCCATGGTGAACGTGCGGATCGCGCGTGAAAGATGTTTTTGTGCAAGACCAACAACCGCCGCAGAATCAATGCCTCCCGACAACATTGCGCCGATTGTGACATCCGCGCGAAGACGCAAGCGAATCGCTTCATCGAGCATGTCGCGAACATCGCGAACGGGATGACCCGCCTGCCATCGCCTGTCGGCGAATTCACTGGCGGGCAGGCCGCTCCTCCCCCGAAGCCTGAGTGCATCCGAAGGCGAAGGGGGATCGACCGCATCATCCCATGAATGATACCGTTCCGTCCGCACGCCGCTTGCCGTAACAAAGCCGCGATGCCCGGGCGGAAGGCTGAAGACGTTCAGAAATCCGGTTAGCGGCGACGGAACGTATTGCATGCCAAAAAATAAACGCAGAGCCGACGGATCCGGATCCACGCGTTCGACTAACCGCAATGCCTTGAGCTCGGACGCGAATGCGAAGGATCCATCGGCAAGCGTTCGGTAAAAAAATGGTTTTTTTCCGACAACATCACGGGCAAAAAAAAGTTCGCACTTTTCCCGATCCCATATTGCAAACGCGAACATTCCGCGAAACCGCTTGACTGCATCCGCACCCCAACGGCGATATGATTCAAGAATCACTTCCGTATCCGAGTTGGAATGGAATGATGATCCGAGAGATTCAAGCTCCTGCTTCAACTCAATATAATTATAGACTTCGCCATTATACGTAATGACAAAACGGCCGTCAGCTGAATGCATCGGCTGGGTGCCGCGCTCTGAAAGATCAATAATCGCGAGTCGTCGATGTACGAGTCCAATTCCGCCTTCGATCCACATCCCATGGGCATCCGGACCCCGATGGGCAACCGCCTTAGATAAACGCTGAAGATCCCCCTCGTTCGGAGGGGTTCCTTTCGCGTTCATGATGCCGGCAATGCCACACATATTGAGAAGTCGGGAGTCGGTAAGTCGATGAGTCGGTAAGTAAAATGGGGCAATTCGTGAGAACTGACCGACTCACCGACTTATTGACTTACCGACTTATTAACTCTACTCTACATCTTGTCATGAAAAACGCCAAGATGCGCATTTTTTTCGTCATCACGCAGGCGGAATGGGGAGGGGCGCAAACTTTTGTTTACAGGGCAGCGCTTGAAGCGATTCGACGCGGCCATGAGGTTCTTGTTTCTGCTGGTGGTGAAGGAGAGCTGGAAAAACGCTGTATATCGGCAAATATTCCGTATAAAAAGCTCAAAAAAATCGAACGAAATATCAATCCGCTGGCCGAAATCAGCGCCGTCTTTGAGCTTGTTTCGGCCATGAAAGAATGGAAACCGGATGTTGCTTTTCTCTTTAGCGCAAAAGCCGGGGTGATTGGCGCAATCGCGGCGCGCCTCGCCGGAGTCAAGCGCGTTGTCTATCGCATCGGCGGCTGGTCTTTTCTCGACCCGGTATCTAATTTTCAAAAAATCATCCGAACGTGGTCGGAACGAATCATCGCACCGTTCAAAAATGTCATCATCGTACAGCACCCGGGAGATGAAGCGCTTGCGATCGCGAAACACATTCGTCCTCGCCAACACATCACCGTCATCTCGAATGGCCTCGACGTGAATGCGTTTGATCAAACGCTTTTGCCTCGAGAAGAGGCGCGAGAGGAATTGGAAGCGTTATCGGGAATAAATAGGAGCGAGGAGCGACCCGCCCGCAACGCCTCGCAAGGCTCGGTTTGCGTGGCGGGCGGGGGAGCGTGTGTCCCCCGTAGCTTCAGCGAAGGGGGAAGGAGCGAGAAGACTCTTATAGTGACGATTGCGAATTTTTATGCAACAAAAGACATTTCGAATCTTTTGCATGCGGCGAATATTGTCCGGCAAAAAAAATCAGATGTACAATTCATCGTCATCGGCGATGGCGGAGACCAGCGTGAAGAGATATATGCCCTTCGCAAAACTCTCGGACTCGAATCAATCGTCGCTTTCCCTAGAATGATACCAACCGCACAAACATTATTGTCTGGAGCGGATATCTTCCTTCTCTCGTCGGCAAAGGAAGGAAATCCTTGGGCGCTACACGAGGCCATGGCTGCACGGCTTCCGTGCGTTGTAACTGATGTCGGAGCATGCGCATGGCTGTTGAATCAGGGCGTGGGGCGTGGGGCGTGGGGCGTGGGCGAAGAATCGCCATCCGATGATTCTCATGCTGGATGGGTTGTACCGGCGAAGAATCCGGAAGCGCTGGCCAATGCGATTATTGATGCGCTGGATCATCCGGAAGAAGCAAAGCGCCGGGGCGAACTCGCGCGCCGCATCGTCGAGACAAAATTTACGGAAGCGGAGATGTGGGAGAAGACATTCAAGGAATTAGGGAACTAAGCCATTAAGCCATTAGGGAAAGAATGAAATACGCTGATCTATTAAGACCGGCGTATTTTTCTTTGCAATTCCCCTAGTGGCGTAATGGCTTAGTTCCCTAATGGCCTAACGGCCTAGTTCCCTAATGGCCTATTCTCGGTCCTGCGGCTGACGCCGTGGCGACCTGCGTTGACGGCTGAACGGCCGCCTGCGTATTCGATGTTGAGAGTTGCTGCGTTGATGTGTCGTTTATTGAATCCGGAGTCGGAGGCGTGGAAGATGCGAGGCCAGTACTCGTTGCAACAGGAGCGAGCGCGATCGATTCATCGATTGTCTGGACTTTTCCGAGCCGCAAGGCATCAAGTTTCGGCTCAAGCGTTGGATCAACTTGAATGAGCGCATTCAGAATTGCGTTCCGCTCGTCGATCAATCCCCCGCCTTCCATTTCTTTTGCAAAAGCGAGATAGCCATCCACCGATCCTCCGGGAAGCGTTGAGAGCTTGCCGTATATTGTTTTCATCAGATCCATATCTTTTTGGACGCGCGCCGCGTCAACGGCCTGAAGCGCATCCGAAACGCCGGTGAGCGCATACGGAACTTTCGCTTTCATCGCCTGAACGATCGCCTTTGTTCCCTCGTCTTCCTGATGCAAATCCAGCCGCGAATACATGCCGACATACCACCAGCTCTCGCCGACATTCGGATCGTCGTTTGCCGCTTCTTTTAAGAGAGCGAGCGCTTTATCCGGCATTTGCAATTGCGCATATAATCGCGCGAGGGCAAATTTCAACTGCTGTCTTTTTGGCGATGTCTGAAGCGCCCGCAGATAGATATCTTCCGCATGCTTTGCTTCTGCGGCCATTTCATCTTTTGGAAACGCAGGGAATCCGACATGCAGAAGCCGCGCGTATACAAGCAACGCGTTCGTATCTTTCGGATGCTTTGACAGATATCCGTCATTCACCGTTTTTGCGTAATCATACGCCGCGCGCCAATTTGGAAATTGCGTCATCTTTCCGCCTTCGAAAAATGAAACAAGGTCGCGCGTGAGCAAAAATTGCTGCTCGCCGTCATAGAGCGTGGAGAGGGCGAGCGATTGCTTCATCAGGTCAACGCCTTGATCCAATTGTCCTGCGCCGAGATAATTATTCGACTGAATCGCAAGCATGGAGGCGCGAAAAGGCAGGACCGAGAATCTCCATACGACGACAACGAATATCAATTGAAGAATGCCGAATGCCGTCCATGGAATGGGATGGCTTTTCGGTTCCGCCGCTTTCTCGTTCGGATCCGGCTGATGCGCAAAGGTGGGCCGCGTCGCGGCGATGACAAATGCGAAGAGCAGATAGCTCATCGAAAACGCCGCCGGATGATCAAAGACGAATAAATTTTGCAAAAAGTACCCTACCGGAAGCGCGGTCAAAATCGCCGCAATCGGCAAATCGATCCATCCTTTTTTCCGCGCCTTCCACACGAGAATAAACAGCGTCACGAAGATGCTTAGATAAGCAATGAGTCCAAAAATACCCGTCATGGAAATGACATCCATAATGGTATTATGCGCGCGGTCGAACCATGTTTCGTAATATCCAAATTCAAGCGAACGAGGGTTGTATTTCGAGTTAAATAAAATAAAAAAGTCATCCAGTCCCCATCCGGTAAGCGGACGCTGTAAAAATCCTTTCCACGCGATTTCCCACGCCATGAGCCGCGTCGTCGTGGTTGCCTGCAGGTTTGTCAACCGAATCAAAACCGAATGCTGAACGAATTCCGAGGCGCGGAAATAATACACGACGCCGTACGAAAGAAAGATAGCCGCCGCGCTTCCCAGAATCCCCCACCGCGCCTTCTTGGAGGCGGTAAAAAAACCGTAATACAGGGCGAATGATCCAATCACGGCCATAAGGCCGAAAAATGCGCCTCGCGACTGCGTAAGAAAAAAGGCCACAAGGTCAAAGGCGATTACGATGACGTACCATATCCGCGCCGCCTTGTTTTTCGTTCGCAGAAACAAGAGCGCCAAAAATGACATGTTAAACATCTGATACGCACCCATGTAAATCGGGTTGTCGAGCAATCCGCCGACGCGATCTCCTGCCGGAAACGATAAAATATTCGGAAACGGTTTTTGCAAAATCGCCACGATTGCCATGAATACGGACAAAATAACTTCATAATTCAGCAAACGCTTCCAATCTTCCCATTTCTTGCATAATCCTATCGCCATGGTGAGCCAGGCCAAGAAATGTAAAAGCGTAAACAACCCGTTCATTCGCTCCTGATTCCCCCACCATGCGCGATTCGGATCAACGGCAAAGATGACAGAAAGGAGCATGGCGCCAAACCACGCGAGGATCGCCGTATAGAGCATGGATTTCGGTGGGCGATATTTCGGATCCATCCATGCGAGGGCGGCATACGACGGAAATGTAATGCCAATAAGAATCTGGAAAGAAATCAATTTTGAAAAAACGAATGGAAAAATTACGACCGGAATAAACATAAGCGGCAGAAGGAGTCCGCCGTACACGCCGATATAGGCAATGACCTTGAAAAAGGCTGTGGCTTTCTGTCTGTTCATATCGGGATGGAGGATACGCGGGATGGAGGGAAGAGTCAAAATGGGGCGTGGGGCGTGGCGTACGGGGCGCGGTGAATAATGAAAAATTATTTTGTAAGCTATTCCAACGCAATAATGAACATCTATCCCAATGAACGGCAGAGAGAATTTAATAATTTCAGTGTGGAAAGCACCGTTGATTCAACGTTTTGAAATGCATCATTCGGAGCCATGCCAAGGTCTTTCGCAAGTGCCAATTGCGTCTCAACTTCGCTTGCAGATCCATATGCAATACGACAAAACTGTTTATATTCGTTTCTCGATCCACGATGATATCCTTCTGCGATATTTGATGGGACAGAGATCGCCGCTCTTCGAAGTTGAGAAATAATTCCAAAACGCTCATCTGACGGAAACGATTTTGTTAGTATATATACTTCTTTTGCAAGCTGATAGCCATATTGCCACGCTTGCAGATCTTTATGCGACTGTATTTTCATATGTTTCATTCAGTGATCTCTTTTTCAAACGCTGTCAATCCCCTCTTATCCCCACCACGCCCCGAACGCCACGCCCCACGCCCCAAACACAAACCCCCCGGTCGAAGCCGGGGGGCTGTGTTTGCCTGCCCTGTTGGCAGGTCTACCAAATGCTGACTCGTACAAGCTGACCAGAGAACCAGTAGGGATTGATCGTGCCCGATCAAGAGCCGAACCGGTATGTGGCTACTTGGACAAGGTCTGCGATTCGGTCATGTTCTCGACGTACACATCGTTCGTCCAGTCGATAGACGCGCCAGGTGCCGAAACACCGGTTGACGTCGAGTACGAGTGGAGCGGTTCTGATACGTCTGACCAGAGGAAGCCTCCATTCACATTTACGGTCCCGTCCGGACCTCCGTCTGCAGCGCCAGTATCGATACCCAAGACTCCGAACGCTGTGGCTGTGCCAGCGGCGTCACCTGAAAGGTAACCCGTTACCGCAGTCGTGGATCGGTAGAATGAGGTCGAAATTGAAGCGGCTGTCGCGCTACCGAAGCTCGGCGTGGCGCGCAGTGTGTACTGCACACCAGAACCGGAGACGACTTCTTCCGTCGTAAGGAGAACGAGGACGCGGTTGCTGCCAAGATCGGACGTAGCTGTAATGTCTCGACCATCGAGAGCATCAAGAATCTGAACTTGAGCAGACGTAAGCGGTGTGGATCCCTTGTAGAGCTTGAAGGTATCCAAGGTCATGGCCTGGCCAGCGGCCGAGGTTGCGACTGTGAATTCAAGCTGCTTCCAGCGGATCGGACCAGCTGCATCCGGTGCAATTTGGAACTTGTAAAGTTCCGTATCCGTACCGGTTGTGAGCGTGGTCTGTGAAACCGCAAGGCGGGAGATCACCGGCTTGCTCTTGCGAATTACCATGGCATTGCCATTGAGGTTCGAAGAAGCGGAAGCGTAGATCGTATCGCCTGATGCGCCACCGATGCCGTGCACGTTATATGCGGCGGCATAGTTCGCATCCCACGGATTGGTCTGTACGCCGTATGCAAGGCCAAGAGTCGCAGAATCTCCGGAGCGTGAAACGCCGATTATGGCGCCGCTAACGGACGATGAGGACTTGACGTCTGCAAGCGTACCCCAGAGTTCGAAGGTCGCACTCTGATCCTGTGCAATCACGATCGGCGTGGTGAGAGCTATATCCTTGGATGAATTCTCTCCGTTCGGGAGCACTGCGCTTCCGGCATCGGAGGTTGCGCCAGACTGTCGAACAGCGATGCTCGAGAAGTTGGCGGCATCGGCAGTCGAAGTGACTGTAATGCGATCCACTGTAATAGCTTCGTTCTGGGCTGTTGCCGTGAATTCGGCAAACTTCACCGCAGAGTTGCCAACAACGATTGTCGTGGCTGGATTGCTACCTGCAGAGACCGAGAGAACGCCACCGTTATTCACGGTCTGGATGAGTCCAGGGGCCGCTACAGCGCCGTTCGCGTTCACTGCAGCTGTGACGGTCGGAGAAATGGTGTTGCTGCTCGCATCTTCCGCAGATACGTCGTCATCTGCCGCGATACCAATCGCGAAGAAGTCGCTCGAACCTGCAACCACCGAGTCGGCCGTACACTTGACCACAAGGGTCTTGGTCGCGCCGGCATCAATGTTGAAGCCGAGATTGGTGAAGTTCAGCGTTCCAAGCACTGCATCCGGCGACTTCGACGTACCGACTTGCGTTGTTCCATCCCAAAGCGAACAGGATGTGACAACATCAACAAGATCAGCCACGCTGAAGGTCGAGTGAACAGCGGTTGTAATATCTGCGCTACCGGTGAGTTTGATCGAGTTCACCTTAATGTTGCTTTCCGTACCGGCAGTGAAGGCGAGTCCGACAGATGGGATATTCGCCTGCTTCTTCACGGCTGTGCCTGCTGACGGGCTGGAAGCCAAGTCAACAGTCAAGCCTGAAGCGCGAACGGTCTGCGCATTTCCGACAATAGCTGAATTCGGAACGATATTGGCAACAGCGAGATTTTCGCCGGTGTCAACGATCTTGACATCTCCGAGCTGGAAGATATTCCCTGTACACAAGCTTGTATTTCCGGTCAAGTTGCCTGTCGTATCGCTCAAGCAAACTTTGTACTGCTTGTTGATGAAGGTCGTGTCCGAGGAATTAGCCAAGTCTGCGGAAATCACGAAGTTCTCCGTGGTATTCGCAGGAATATCGAATGAGTCGGTGAGCAAGAACGCCGTACCGCTAGCGGTGATCGTAGAGGTCAGCGATGCTGGGCCCATGACGCCACCCTTGTCTCCAGTCACCTTGACGTCGGAGAAGAATGGAGTTGTGCCGTCTCCCAATCGGCCATTGCTGCCGTCTGAAAGTTCAAGGCGGAAGCGAAGCTTTTTGATCGTGACCGCATTATCAGCCGTTGTAATGGCAAACTTGTAGAGCTGTGTATCTTGAGCGCCCTTGGAGATATTGCCCGTGGTCGGCCCGTTAAAGGCGATTGTGAGCTGTCCTCCCTGGGTCGTGACTTCGATGTACTGCGATGTGCCGCCATCGAATCCTGTCGTGCCTGTCGATGTATCCGGATCGATGTTCACGGCCGCGCCTGAATTGTACATGACGTCGGTCGCGTTCACATCAGTCGAATATTCGACATAGGTTCGAATCGTACGAGTGGCGCGTCCGCCGACCGTTGCATGCAACGAGAAGACTTTCGTGACGCCATTCGAGATCACATAAGCCGGATCGAAGGTAAGCGTTACCTGTTCGTTCACGACTGATGCGGCCGAAGCCACGACCGTCGAACCCTGATAGAGCTTGAAGTTCGTGAGGTCGGAAGCTGTGATGCTACCGCCGCCAATGTTGATGGCGATGCGATTCACGCGAATATCATGCAGGCTTGCTGCGAGCTTGAAGTTCGAGATTTCAACATCCTGGGAGCCAATCGTCGGATCCGAAGGCGTTGTGCCCTTGGTGACGTTTAAGGTTCCGGCAGATGTCGTTCCCACCGTGAAGGTGTTTCCACGAACTGGGAAGTTCCCGCCAACGGTTCCTGTACCGCTGATCACAACGGATGCGGCATCAAGAATTTCGAAAGCGTGCTGTCCTCCCGTCGCTGTCGGCGTGGAGAAATCTCCAACGACAACGATCGCCTGCGAGGAATTCGCTGGGATTGTAAGATTCAATCCATTGAAGGTAATCGTATTTGTGGACGAGTTGATCGTGCGGCCCGTTGTAAGGCGGACGCCGTTCGCATCGTACAAATAGACGTTTGTGAAGTCTGCGGCTGCGCCAACGCCGACGCGGTGGATCGTGAGACCCGACACGACAGCGGCATTCGAATCAGTCGCGAGGTTGAACTTCGCGAGCTGAACCGAAGCGGCGTTATTTGGGACAGTCATGCCTGCCGGCGTGTCAGAAGCGAGTGTCGCTGTGACATTGCCGATGCTGGCAACAGATTGACCCTGACAGGCGAGTTTCCCAAGACCGTCTTCATATCCAGTGACATCAGAGCCATTGGAGTATGTAACCGTTGTTTCGATCGCGTTTGCCACATTCACGTGGTTCGCGCTGATTCCGGCAGACGTAAGCTTACGCTTTTGGCCTCCCATCACAACGTAGGTGTTGGAGTCGCCCGAGTACTTCACGAGTTGGCCATCTGGGTGAACGGCCGTTGTAACGGCTGAACCGACCTGATAGTCCGTGAAGAAGGCATCCGGCACGTCAACGACGCGCGTTGCCCAAGCATCGCCATAGAGTGACTTGGCGATTGCTTCCGAAGTGATCCAGTGGAGCATTCCACAGGCATCGCTAACGGCATAGGTCTTCGGATCCGTTGTGATCTTGACGAGCTTGGTGCCCGGGCGGATCACGACGTTTCCTCCGATCATAACTGCGGCAAGTTCCGCGTCTGTAATGGTCTTCACAGACGAGAAATCGCCATACCAACTGAAATAGGTCTTCTCGTTCGGGAAGACATATCGCTTTCCATCGCTACCGTAGTAATACACGGCAGGACCGGAGGCCTTGATCAGGTCTCCTGGGTTGAGTGTTGCGGCAAGCGCAGTACCCGGGAAAAGCAATGCTCCACCTACGGACCACACAATGGTGGTCACGGAGACAAACGAGGAGAGAACTTTATTGAAGGAATTCATGTTGAGTAATTTTTGGAGCCGATGTTGCCGATCACTTTGAGGTGATCGAGACATCGAATGGTGAATCTTTCCGCTTCCCACCCCGATGGACATCGGGGCTCGACCTTTCGGGGGTCGCGGCCTGGCGAGGATGCAAGATTGAGACGGACGGCTTTGGATCTTTCGATCCTCCCCCCGCCCGATTGGATGTCCCTCGTGAGAGAGGCACCCAGGAAGAGAGGGGGCTGTTAGTAGCTAGGAGCTGGTAGCTGGTAGCTGGGAAGATTCGGAAGGATTTTCTTCCCAGCTACTAGCTACTAGCTCCTAGCTACTTCAGCGTCGTTGTTGCATTTGAGTTCGTTGTCGTTGTTTGAGTTAGTGATGAATTAGCGGCGGCGGCAGATGCATTCATGGCCGCGGTCGTAGATGCAGACGCGATGTCTGCGGCAACAGCGGTTTGCGCCAGCATTGATTTTGTATTCGCTTCCTGGATTTTATCCGCCGCTTCAGCTGTTTTAGATTCTTGCATGAGGGTTTCCGCTTCCGCAAGCGCCGTTGCCGCATCATGCGCGAGAACGCCGGACGTGCTCGTTGCCGTTGCCGTTGCCGCGACAAGCTTGATCATAGTTGAAGACGTACTTTGTGATAATAATGCGTTCGTTGATGTCGAACCTGAAGCGGCATTCAAAACATCATTCACGGTTTGCCGGACGATCACAACATGCTGTGCCAATGATGCATTGATATCGCTTTGAGAAATCACGTCTTTTGCCGAATCGCTTTTCGTCGCCTGAATAAGGGTAACGAGCGCACTCATGCCCACATCGACCGCCTGCGCTTCCGCATCGGAAACTTTTTGTTTCGTGTCCGCGCTCAATTCATCATCATTCTTCGTTTCATTTAATGTCTTTGCGACATCGGATACGCCGGAGTCTACAGCCTTCGCCGTCTCTGCAAGTTCACGCGCTTGATCCGGGGAATCGTTGCTGACATTCGCAAGCTGTTCTTTAATCGTATGCAAATCCTGTTTCAGCATGTCTGCAACCTGGCCGGCGAGCGCGCCCTTGTCTTCGTCTGTTCCGCTCATGATCGTCTGCAATTCTCCAATGCGCCGTTTTGCAAATTCAACTTTCAATTTTACCTTTCCTGTTTTTGACGACTCAAGCGCAAGTTGTGCCTGCTCTGTTACAAGCTTGAGCGAGTACAGCGCATCTCCGGGCAAGGATCGTTCCGCCGCTCGAACCGAAACAAATGATCCTCCAAAGATGACGGCGATGACGGCCATGACGGCCGCGACCGGTCCTTTTGCGAGCGAAAGAAATCGTCCCCATGTGCGATCCGCAAATCTCCGATTGATCGCCACGACTTCCGGCGTCGGCATGCTGTTTTTCACCTGCATCATCAACCGCTCCCTCGTACGCAAAATCCACGCCGGATCCGCCTGGATTCCGCGTTCGTGATCGCGCAAGGCGCGAAGGGAACGGAAGAGAGACATGATGATGAGTAGCTAGTAGCTGGGAAGATTCGGAAGGAGGATTTTCCTAGCTTCTAGCTACCAGTTCCTAGCTACTTTCAAGCGCATCCAGCGCTTTCTTCGCGCGATGGTACAGAACCCGGACATGCCCGGTTGTCCTGCCCATGATTTGCGCGATGATATTAAAAGGAAGGTTGTCCACAAGCCTGAACATGAGCACATCCCGGTAATCATCCTTTAATCGCTCAAGTTTTCCCATTACAAGGGCTAATTCAGCCCGGGCCTCGATGACGACGCGCTCTTTTCCTTCATCAGATACGTCCTGCTCTATAGAAGACGTTTCCGAGGACGAAAACGTTACAGCCAGAGTCCGCTCTGACCTGCCCGGGGATGCCCGATACCAATCTGCGATGGAATGGCGGGCAATTTGATAAAGTAAAGCCCGGATGTCTCGAATCTCGGTATGTTCCTGAATGGCATTCCAGCACTTCAAAAACACGTCGGCCGAAATGTCCTCGGCATCCTCTTTTGACGGGACTTTCAAAAAAACGAAACGATAAATAGCGCCGATATACCGGTCGTATATCCGCGCGTACGCGTCAGCATCCTGATGCTTACGTAGTTTGTAGAGAAAAAACCTGTCTATGAGGGCACTCATTTGACAGACATCGTCCAGCCTCCTGGCGGGTTGACGGGTCGATGCAGTGTGGAGGCAGGATATATGAAGTGAGGAGGATTGGCAAGCGGTGCCCCTTTTGCCTTTAATATCTGATTTTCTTCAAATCTGCTATTCTTATGACTGAAAAATATGCTCACAGACATCGTCATCTCTCGTTTTTCGAACCTGCTATTCTATATACAGCGCACGGGAAAATGTTCTCCAAAAAAATTTGATCTAGAAAAATACATCTCCGAAGATAATATTGACGTTCTTTTTTATGGGAAAAATGAAAAGATAATTTGGAAGCGGTTGCAAAAATCTATCGGACGAGAACAAATGAACCGTTTTCAGCAAGTGGTTAAACCATTAAAATTGACGTTCACGTCGTATTGGAAAAAAGAATCGAAAACTGTTTTGAAATGGAAAAAATACTTTCAAATGCATACAACTGAAATAAACGGGATGCTTAACGATTCAAAAAAACTCTGTGGAATAAAACATCTCTCTTTTTCAAACGTCCCTATCTATCTTCTTTCAGATCCCTCAACAAAAAGCAAAGAAATTAATGCGTGGTTTTCATGGACGCCGAAAGAGAGCTTTATGGTTGTCGAAATTCCATTTGGACTTCAACCATCAAAAAATCATTTCCCTATCGCTGTCTTATGCCATGAATTTTTTCATCTTCTATTGCGCAAAAATCAAAATCTTCATTCGCGCATCAAAGAATGTGCAAGAACAAATTCAAAATTTCTTACAAAAATTATAGATAATGGCATGCCAGAAAAAATGTTCCTCGAAGAAGTATTACTAAGCTCTTTTCTTCCAGAGGGATATTTGAGTGAAAAACATTTAGGCATCAAAATAAATCAGAATCCGACGAAACCAAAGGATCTTTTGGATTGGAGAAGGCATGCCGCTTTCGAGTTAAAAAATGTTGTCAAACGATATATTGAAAAAGGATATGTGATTGATCAAAAATATCTGACGCTTCTTATAAATACATTGAAGGCAAAAAAATAAGTAGAGCCTCTTCGAATATGAATCGAAGAGGCTCAAAGTGAGATCGTTGTTGGATTAATTGGTGACTTGAGACAGAGCCACTGTCGCTTTAAGAAATTCTGGATCCCATCCATATTTCTTTTCAGTAATTTCACCGTACGTAATGCGTCCTTGTATCTCTCCATTTCTGGAGCTTGAGAAGCCGCCCGTCGCAAGGCGACAGCCTGCTTTTGGCGTGAAGCCAGCTCGTTGCTCTGCGAGGCGAAAGCTGTCTATAGTCACCTCTCGCCATTTTCCATCTTCATGCAACCAGAATCGTTCCACATTTTCTGCCATGACTAACCTCCAAATGTACTGTATAGTTTTTTTGCACTGCATGAACCGTTTACGATTTCATCTGTAGCATTCACAGATGTCAATTGAAAACGATTTTCTTATGCCCTCGTACGGCAGAACAAAACCATTTTCAATTTATTTTTTAACAAATTCTCAAACTCTTAAATTGACTTACCCGTCCCCCGAAGCTCAAGTCTTCGAGAGCGAAGGGGGATTGACTTTCTTCATCGCAACAACTTCCTCATACACCGCCTCTGTTTCTTCCGCGATGCGGTTCCAGTCGTGGTTGACGAGGGCGCGGACGCGAAGTTTTTCGCCCATGAGAGCGCGTTCGTTGTCTGTGAGATCGACCATGTTTTCCATGGCACGTGCGAGCGACGAAGAATCATTTACGCGAACGACAAGCGCATCGTTTTCCACGACTTCAAGATTTTCCGGAATGTCGGAAACGATAAGCGGACGGGACATCATCATGGCTTCGAGAAGCGCGATGGACATACCCTCGGTTGAACTGATCGAGAGATGCGCGAGCGCATGCGATTGAATGGATTGCAATTCTTCGCCATGCAGTTCCCCGGTCAAAATAACATTCGGAATGCGCGACGCCATGCGATGCAATTCTTGTTCGTATTCATCCGTATGCGCGGAACCGCCGACAATCACCAGCGGATGTTTCACTGCATCAAGCGGACGTGCAGACGCAAACTGCGCATACGCATCCAGCGCCACATGAATATTCTTATGCGGAACAAGTCGAGCAACTAAACAAAAATAATTTTCCTCTTTCAATCCGAATGTTTCAAGTACATCACTCCCCACTCCCCACTCCCCACTCCTTACTCCATTGGGAATCACACACGTCTGCGACTGGTATTCTTTTAGACAATACGCGGCCAGACTGTCGGACACAGCGATGGTTCGGTGGGCGCAGGCGCAGGCGCACCATTCTCCGGCGCGCAACATGAAACGCGCAAAACTTCCCCACTTTTGATGGGCGCGGTCAACGCAATGAAAGGTTGAGACGATTCGCGTGCGCGGATACAACACGCGCGCCACCGGTGCGAGCAAAGACGGACCAACGCCGTGGAGATGGATGATATCCGGACGGTCTTTGCGCGCAATAAGCAATGCATGAAACGAATGCGTAATCGCATCAAAATGTTTTGTACGAATCCCATAGCACCAGCGGCGAATAACGCCGTTCACCGGTTCGGTGTTTGATGCATACCACGGACGGTCATACGAAATCACGGTCACGCCGCGATTCGCCAAAGCCGCCGAAAGTTCTTCGACGTGTCGTTCAATTCCGCCGGAGTGCGACGGAATCCCCTTATGGCCAATCATGGAGACAATCATAGGTTTGGGGCGTGGGGCATGGCGTTCGGGGCGTGGTGATCTTCACTACGCCCCACGCCCCACGCCCTACGCCCCTCTTCTTGGAAACAGTAAACCATACAAGAAAACGACCAGGATGTCAAGAAGGCGTGTCAAAAAGAGGTTACGTTCGGAAAAACCCTGCTCTCGGAGTGCGAAAGCAGGGTTTTGTACGTTCAAACGTCGGTTGAATTCAAAGATACGGATCAGAGGCACGGACTTGTCGGACAAATACGTGGTCGCTTAGTCCGACGGATATGGCGTTGTGCACATACGAAGAAAGCCATCTCCATTGTCTCCGATTTTCAAGATCAGACGCCTTTGGATCTTTTGCAAACTCTTCGAACAGCTCCTCCAAAGCTTCCTGTTGCGTTTGACGGAAAAGCTCTCCGAAGAGATGCCCTTCCGGCAATGAAGTTGCGTCGAGTTGTTTGAGAAGTTCGGCGAAAAATGCCGCGCGCTCATCCAAGTGAACTCCTTGAAGGACGCTTAGAAGATAGTTTTCGTCTGGATAGATTTCGGTGCTATGCGCCGAATCCACATCGCCACTTATCGAGAAATCGCTGAATTGACTGTCATTATTGATGGCAATGAGCTCGGATGAAGACAACATCATCGGTTCCTTCGACCGCACGAGGAAACAAAGAGTGACCGGCGATGTATCCACGACTCGATATGGACACGGAAGAAGATCTTCCGATCCATGAATGATGCCGACATGATACCGATTCACAACCTGCAAACGCTCATCATCACTCGCAAGATCATCATGACCCGGCACTTCTTCTTTTCTTCTGATTGTGATGAGACCTCCCGGATGTTTTTCCATGAGCTTTGCGATGCGCTGAAGATACTGACGCAAGAAGGGAGCGAAGTCTTCCGGCCAGCTCGTCATCATACAAATGAGATCCTCATAGGGATCGCCGGAAATCGTTTCTCCGTCTTCGACGCGCGTACGGAGGTGACGTTGCAGACGCTGAAGCGTTCGAGTTTCCTGCTTTATATTTTTGCCGATCTGGCGAATACGATCTTGTAACTCTGCGGCCGTGGCTATGAGACGCACCTGTTCGTTCTCGGTTGTTGCATTTTCATTATCAGTCATGGACGGTTCCTTTCTTCAAAAAACATGTGAATGTCCCGTAATCATACAATCATAAAACGGCAGGTTAGTCAAGGGCGGCAGAATCTGAAAAATGAGTTTAATCCATCATTATTCCCACAAACGACTGTAAACAAAAGGCCCGCTGTAAAAGCCTTACAGCGGGCACGATTGGAGAAAGAGAAGAAAGAATGTGTTTTTTAGCTACAGTTCGGAGCATACGCGGCAACCGTTGTATCTCCGCAGTATGGCTTCGACATCGGAGCTCCGGCGATCATGAAGTCACGCTGAAGACGTGTGTCATCATTGCAGACGTGAGAAACGACGCCGGGAGTAATGTTGTATTGCGTTGTACAACACCCATCTCCGCCCGGATGCATCGTTCCATTCGTATGCGGTTGCGCACACTGCACTCGTACCGGAATCGTACTCGGACGATCCGAGAATGAGTTGGAACATTTGAATGTCATGCCCGATGAACTGCCACAGGATCCATGATTGCACGTTGCATACGTACTAATTGGAGTACCACCAGAAGTGAGCACCTTTATAAACATGGAAGAATGCTGGGCAATCCATACGACGGGTTGCGTCCAGATTTGGAATTGCTGCGTATACGTCGTCACCAATGGCTTTATAGAAAGAACGCTCTTTTCGAGCGTTCTTTCGTTTAGCTGATTCGGCGGTGGCGGTTCAGTCAGTGAGCCGGGTGAATGATTTGTGACATCCATGAGCGCTCGATACTCTTCCTCAAGCCCCATGAATTCTCCTTGGCCGAGACGAAGTAATTTTTGATGAAGTTGCCAAGATGTCTGGAAATTTTTCAACCCCCTTGCATCATCTGGAACATTCTCCTCATTCGTATTATCAGCCCACGTGGAACTTGCGAAGGCATGGCCGCCAGCTTGTTCAGCAAAGCAAAAATGCTTTTCATCGCAGATACGAACGTCAATAGCATGGCGAGGCGAGTCTGGCCCCAGTTCTTCGATGGGATTTAATCCGCCTCGAACAACGTCGAAGTGAACGGTATAGCCGTTATACTCGTAGTTTCCGCTCATCACTCCGCTTGTCGCATCCTTCGTTTCGAAAGTGAGGGAATCTGGAATCGAACTCACGTCCGAGTTTCCCTGTTGCGTTTCCCCTGTCTTCGCCCCACAGCCGGCGCCAAGAAGCACCATGGCAAACAAACAGAACGTTATCCCTAATGTGTTTGATAATTTCGTTTTCATACGAACTCCAGTGTGTTGGCCTAACATTTTTTCTTCTGTTGTTAAGGCACTCGCAAGAGCCTATCAGAAAAAAAAAGATGTTGTCAAATTTCCTAATTTCCGATCACATCTCCCACAGTCTTCTCACCATCTGCGCCGGACAGCGTTGCGCCGGTCGAGGCATCGAGAGCAGTTACGCGACTTTTTTCAATGAGAACGGTCGAGCTTGTTACATCAAACGTCGGATGGATGGCGATCTCGAATGCGAATGTCGTTTCATTCATTCCTTGCGGAAGGATGGGAACGGATTTCCAATCAACGCTTTGACCGCTGACCGACCATGATCCCCCGTCCGGATTCGAGATTGCGCCTGTCGCGCGAATGCCGGCGGGAAGCGTTGCGCTCACGTGAATGGATCGCGTATTTTCGTTAAACGGACCTGCATGCCAAAACACCCAGTACCGCGTCTCTTCTCCTTTCACCGGCGGCTGGGGCCCGGCGCCGAGCTGATCGCCGGCTGATGAACGGTAGACCACGGATGATTGGAATGCGAGCGGCGTTTGAATAATGCCAAAGCTCGCAGGACCAAGCGATCGTTTCCCGTCAGAGCCGACAATAATCGGCGCAGCAATCCAACGTTGCTGTGTTGAGGAAACATTTCCAGCAAGCAAATCAATCGTCGCATCATTTCCTTGTATCACATATCCGTTTTGATCATCATTTGCAAATGGACGAATCACGGCGAGGGTTTGGCCGTCTCCTTTTTCGACATGAATGCTCACAGAACCGTCACGTTGTGCAATGAGAGGATCGGTGATCGTCGCATACGCTGCATCCTTCACCGTCGCGTCAAAACTTCCGGAAATAATTTCGCGCGACGATGCGAATGCGGCCCATGCAATATGGACGCGGTCGGAAACGGTTCCAAGCGGAATGAACGCATATTGCGTCTCTCCCGGCTGGAGCGTTCCGATCTCAATCGGATCGAAAACAATCGACGAAGAATCCGCAGATCGAATTTCGACAAACGGAATGGAAATATCCGATGCGTTTTTGATGCGCAAAGGAAGAACGGCTCCGTGCGGCGCAACTTCATCAGCTTGAAACGCTTGTGGAATATCTATGTGCAGATTCGACCCTTCGACTTTTCTATCAATGAATGACGTCAGGTCCCGATTGACGCCGTCATTGTCCGTCACATGAATATGGAATCCGAGCGGCACGACCGTCCCGTTCGTTCGAAGCACTTGAAGAACAACATGCGATGCAATCGGCTTTCCCGGATACAGGTCTCCAAGATCAACAATGTTATCCGATGAAGCTCGCGGCGAAGAATGAAGGATGGACACGCCCGGCGGAAGAATCCACTCAACGCGAACATTTGACTGCACGCTATTTTGTTTTGACGTGATCGTAATTGATGCCGGAATCGCCGCGCCCGCCTGAATCGCCGGAGCCTGAAATGATGCGCCAATGCTCGGCGGTAGCGGAGGAAGTGCGATCAACCATACGATAAGCATCAACAACATCGCAATCACAGCGATAAGCACTACATCAAAAAGAAAAATGATTCTGGGCGTTTTATGTTGACGCTTGTATCGTCGTTCGTAGAATCGACGCACCGGTGCTGTCACCATCCGCGCCATGCCGAAACCGGCCGCGAGCGAGCCGAGGATGAGGTTGGTGCGTTTAAGAGAAGGTTTCATGATGATAGGCCATTAACCGCTAAAGGCGTCCACAGTCCACAGACTTCAGTCTGTTTTAACGATGTTTATATTGGACCGAAGTCTGTGGACTACGGACTCACTGGCGACGTTGTCAATATCTCCAGACGTCCGTCAGAGTTGAGATCGGTGAGCGAGACAGCCACTCCGCTTCCGAATGGAGATTTTCCAAGGGCAAATTCTCGAATCAGGGTACCGTTTGCGGAAAAAATGCGCACGCGCGGAATGGTTCCGCGGCCCGAACCCGCGATGATCTCATCCTTCCCGTCGCCGTCGATATCGCCGACGGCAACGGAAACGCCGCCGCGCTCGTTTTTATCAAACGCGAAGAATCCGTTGCTAAACAGCGACCCGTCGGTTTTGAACAAACGAATCTGCGGTCCGCCGGTTGGACCTGCGCCCGTAACAACGTCGCGCATGCCGTCGCCGTTCACGTCTCCAATCGCCACATTCACGCCGCCTTTGAACGCTGGAACATACGCATGCCAATTCGCCCGAACCGTTCCATTGAGTTCAAGAATTTTGACTTCATCCGATCCGTCGCGTCCGGCAACAATTTCATACGACGCATCTCGATCGGCATTTCCTGCGGCGATCGAAATTGAACCGGTAAACGAGTTTCCGAACGGCCGTATTGTTTTTGAACCTCCGCTTCCATACGAAATCTTGATCGCGCCTTTGTTGGCGGAAATCATATCTGCTTTTCCATCGCGGTCAACGTCCGCTGTCAGCACATTCGCTCCGCCTGCCGCATCCGACCGCTGAATAAAAAATCCTGCGCGTACCTGGGATCCGTCCGGTGCGTACACGCGGACAAAGCTTCCATTCACATACGATGTCGACATGGGAATCGACACGGCTTTTGACCGCCGGTATAAAAGGATGGCATCGCGAGGCGCGAGCGCGATGGATGTTTCAAGGCGGCCGCTATTCATCGCCGTATCCTGCGTTCCGCGCAACCGCTCGAATACGCCCGGCAAAGAAATCGTTTGTGAATTTTTTGTTCCGTTGACGAGAACCGAACCGTTTGTGAAATCCCTCCACCAAACCGCATCGGTTTTTTCGCTCGTATTTGACGTCATCATCTGCGCATCGCTGGTCGGATTCCCGAGCTTTGCGTCGTATTCGTCATACCACCATGTCTGTCCATGATCTTTATTGCCGAAGTCAAAGGAATAATATCCGTCAGACAGCATCGCACTCCCCAATCCCAAACGCATGTCGCGGTAATCTTGGGGATTTTGGACATTATTCGCATTCGAATTGATGGCGGAATAACTCGGTTTCGTATTCTGCTTCACGGCCGTGCGATATTGCGACAATCCGGATGCAAATCCGTATGTGGGAAAATCCTCGAATAAAATTCCGTTGACGTTTGATGCATATCCCGCGTCGCCGTTCCCCATGAGAATCGCTTTTGATCCAAGCCGGGCGCGCAAATCATTTGCCATCGCTTTCCATCCGCGATTCCATGCGGCATTCACGCTCGCATCCGGTTCCGCTTTTGTGTCGCCGTTCATGTCGAGTCCGTTCCCAACAAACCACGTGGGGCCTGCGAGCGCATTATCCAAAAAAATACCGTCCCATAATCCGGTGGACCAAACATTCTGCTGAATAAATTGCGGCAGGTACTGATTCCATCGCAATCCACCGTCGGTCGGACACGCATCCGTCATGTTCAACATCCATGCGCCGGGCCAAAACCCCACGCGTGCGGTTCCACGATGCAAATACCATTGCTCTGGAATACGGTGCGCGAGCGCGTATCCGGGAAAATTCGATTCTTCCACGAATTTCGCCGCCGCAATATCCGATGAATCAATGTACGCAAGCAACTTGATATTCGAATTCAATCGCTTGATTGCGCGCATCTTGTCTGGAAAACGCATCTGCTGATCCATGTCGAGCACGATCACATCCCATTTGCTCAAAGCCTGCACATCCGAATCCGTGATCTGCCAGTCAAACCACAAATTGATCAGCTTTGGCGCATCCTGCGTGCCATACGCCGCGCTCGTCGCTGGCGCGCCAATCACAAACATTCCCGATAGCGAGATAAGGAGAAACACGGCGAGACATGCGCGTTTCATTTAAACGTATTATAGCCTGATTTTAGGAAAAAAAGAAAGACGAAAGTCGAAAAGAAAAGGCCCGCGGCAATAAAGATTTGCAACGGGCACAATTGAGGTACGGAAAAGTTGTTAGACTTTTTCTTCCATGTCTTCTTCTATCTCGAGTTCCTGAAGCGCATCGTGAACTTTATTGTTGAGAGCAGAGGCTCCACAGTCACACGGTGTAACACTTTCATGCTCTGAAATGACGGGGCATGAATTCTCATGCTGTATATGAACACCTTCAAGAATCATCTCGGCTCTCGCCATTTTCCGAATGAGCTTCGCAGTGGTTATCGGCATTTCAAAACTCCTTTGTGAGATATATCTGCGTAAAAAGATTCTCATAAAACAACTATTCTGTCAATAGTGATAGCAAAAATATTTTTGTAAAAAATAACACTACTTATTGATGATTGTCGATCTTGAAAATAACAAGGTCTGATTTTTTTGCCTTCTTCGCGCTTTTTGCTTGGGCGATGATTTCTGGCGTCAATTCGTTCCTATCGAGTTCTACAAGCCGCATATCTGAAAAATGTTCTTCAAATTCAGAAATACCTATCAACACAGCAATCGGATGATTATTCACAAATACGTACTTCGGCACTTTTTTAATATCTTGAAGGCACTTCTTTGTCTTCGTGCGAAGTTCGGTCACGGAAATACATTGATCTTTTAGCATATATGCTTGCAATACCTATAGTTAAATCTGTATACAAATTATATATCATATATGATGATTCAATGCAATACCTTTCCCATTTCTCCCCATCTTATGGTAGAATAGGTTCGTCCTTTGTTCTCTATGAGACGTTCCGAGAGTTTTTTAATTCAACCATCGATTATTTTCTCCTTGGTGATTTCTTTTTTTGCTCTTTCATCCCTCGCTTTTCTTAGTGCAGCCAATCTCGTCAACGGGAGCACTCCAAAAGAAGATGCGTCATCGGCGAATACGTGCTCTGCGAGTCCGGCAACATCCGGTTCGCTCATCCAGACCTATCATCTTCTTGATTTAACCGATGGGTTCGGCGTGTCGCAAACAAAAGACGGCGGATACATGCTGACCGGCGACACTCTTCCAGCCCAGGGAATGGCAGCTCCGAGACCGTTTATCATCCGAACGAATGCAAAAGGCAACCTTTTATGGACTCGTTGGTTCAGCAGTCAAAGCGGAGCGCTTGGCGATATGTCATCCCGACGACTCGGACGTTTAACAGTTGAAACGACGGATGGCAATATCGTCATGGCAAATGATGTCATAGACTTTGTTGATGAAAATAAAAAAGAAATTTACGGCGATCTGCTGATAACGAAGTTGAATCCGAAAGGTCTCATGCTTTGGTCGCTCATGCTTGGCAATTTTAGCAAAGATCGTCCTCAAAAAATGTGGGCGCTACCCGACGGCGGCGTCATGGTTCTTGGTCGTTTTCTCCAAACCGGGTATGGCGATAATGTTGCTGATTTGGATACCGTGCCAAGATACAGCGCGCTCATACAGATCGATAAAAACGGCAAGGTCGTGTTTACAAAAAAAATGGATTGGGAAGCGGAAGATATGCAACGCTTGGCAGACGGCAGTTATATCGCTTTGGCAAATATCACCGTTCCGAAAACTGAACAGCCGGAGCATATTTTAGGGCCGGAAGTGGTTATGCATCCTTTGCCGACCATGATTAAGCTGGACAAAAATGCGAATGTCTCTTGGGCAAAAAGCATGGAAATGATTCCGTCGGAAATCAACGCTCCGACCAGCTATACCAGCAGCAGTTTTACCATGGGGAAAACCGTCATTCGCATGGCGGGCGGCGATTTCCGAGCCGTCCAGCCGACCCCTGACGGCGGATTTATTGCGTTTGGTTTTGACAATCTTGCGCTGACGCAAGGCTTTTCCGGAACACTGACATTGCCAAGCAGTTATTTCGCACGCCCGCTTGTCGCCGTAAAAGTTGATGCCAATGGAGCCTATCAATGGACCAAAAAATTGACGAACAGCCTTGTTTCCGGCATCAGCACGAATGATTTTCAAGTCGTAAAAACAACAGATGGACAGTTTATCATTATGGAAGATGTTATTCGCGACAGCGCTGGCATCAAAGCCAAAACGGATACCGCCGCTCAAAAAAGAAAAGCGCTTTTGGACGCATGCAAGGAAATAAAACAGGATTGCCTGGATCCGGCGAATCTTCCTCCCGAAGTCAAGCCGGCCGCTGACGAAGAATATGCGGCGATGAAAATCTGGGCAGATGCTCTTGCAAGCAATATTGAATTGATAAAAACCGATGCGGATTTCAATCCTCGCTGGATAAAAAAATATGATGTGGAAAGAGACATATCAGGCTATGGAATTGCGCCAACATCCGACAAGGGAGTTGTTGTATCCGCAAGCCTTCTGACGACAAAACAGCATATGGTGATGATGACTATGGAGCCGTACAAAGAGGCAACGCTGTTGAAAGTGGATGCGAACGGCAATGCGAAAGGCTGTGTGAATGTTTCCAATGATCCCACGGTCACCGTGGAGGACCAAAGCCAGTATTTGGTGATGCAGAATATGGATGTCAGTACCGGAAACATGGCATTGAGCATTAACAAAAAAGTGAAAGAAAAAATAACGACGATCAAAGACACTGCCAGAAATATCTGCACGTATCAACAAGCTGTCGTAACGCCTATCTGTTCATATCTGACGTCAAATGCATCTGGAGGTTCCTCGTCGGGCCAGCCCGGAACTCCTCCGACGGCAAAAACATGGGCGCAGATTAATTATAATAATGCAAAAGAAGTTGCAGTGGACGGAGAAAAAAATATATCCATTCATAACGAATTACTCCCAATTCTCAATCAAGTCTATTTGAATCAGGTCAAGGTAAAAGACAGCATGAAAAGCATGTGGCTAACCTATATTTTTCCGCGTCCGGCCACGCGCGCCGATGTGGAAGCGGTGCAGAAAAAATATGAAGCGCTGGGATATAAAATTGATGAGTCCGACGGCGGGACGCTCTACGTCTCCAAGGTCGGGCTTACATTGCACATGACTTTTTCCATTCAAAATTCCATGATGGGAAAGTTAGAAGTATTATTTTAACGCACTCATTCTTACGTCCCAAGGATGATCTTGGGAATAACATGTAAAAAGAATATGAATAAGAAAACGCTCACAATTGTTATCGTCGTCGTTGGCTTGGCTGTCATCGGCGGTGCGGCCTACGGCTACCAGCGTTGGCGCCAGCAGCAGCTCGCCAATCAAATTTTAAGAGGAATATATGGAACGAATGTTCCGAGCGGACTTTTGGGAGGGACCGTATCGAATCAAGTCGCGCAGGAAATAGCCAAGGAAGCCGCAAAACAAAAATTGGATGAAGCCAAAGAAGCGGCAAAAACTCCGGAAGATTTATATAACGAGACCGCAGAAATGCCTACTTACGATGCGAATTCTGCAACAATGGCGGCTGAAGCAAAAGTCTTCGTGGAAAAAGTATTTGGAAAAGCCAAGCTCACATCCATTTCTACCGGTATGTATGGCGGAACCATGAATGGTTCCGGCAATATGGAATTCAAAATCGCTCGCCTTACGACAGGTGCGGATTTAGCTGCGCTCTCTAAAGCACTCACAGATGCGGGCATGCCAGTCGTTCAGAGCGGCATCTCGGATCAATCCGCTTCTCTCTCGGCCGGGAGTTATGAAACAGCGATGTATTCCTACAGTTTTTCAGTTGGCGATCAAGAGGTTGACGTCGATATTATAAAAAATACCCAATAATTCACTTCTTAACCTACATAAATATGGCAGAAAATACACCAATCTTCAGCGGCAAGAAAAATACGACGATGGCGGCCATCGCTTATATCATATTCTTTGTTCCGCTTCTCACCGGCGACGCCAAAAAAGATGCGTTCGTTAAATACCACACAAAGCAAGGCCTCGTTCTGTTTCTCTTGGTCGTGGCATTAAATGTTATCAGCTGGATCATCCCGTTTTATTTCTGGTATTCGATCAACTGGATTTTGAGCTTGGGAACGCTTGTTCTGCTCATCATCGGCATCAGCAATGCCGTGAACGGAAAAGAACAGCCTCTGCCGATCATCGGCGGCTTCTCGAGCGTGTTTAAATTCTGAAATTCAATATCTATTCAAAAAAAGACTGCTTGATGAAAGCGGTCTTTTTGATGACGTTGCCATGAAGAGGGCACGCCATCCCCCTTCGCTCTCGAAGACTCGAGCTACGGAGGACAGGGAAGGCAGCCCCTACGGACGATACACCTTCTCCAATTTTTCGATGTGTTCCTTCCACCCATGCCGCGCACGAATCATCTCGCGGCCGATGTCGCCCATAGCGCGGTGCTGTTCGCAGGTTCGGCCGAGGAGGCGGCGGAGGGCTTCGGCGAATGATTCGACGTTTCCCGGTTCAACGAGCCAGCCGTTTTCGCCATCCTTCACCAGCTCGCCCATGCCGCCGATATGCGAAGCGATAATCGGAACGCCCTGGCCCATGGCTTCCAAAAGTGCGAGCGGACTATTTTCGTACCAGAGCGACGGAACGATCACGGCTTCGGCGCGGTCTCGCAATGCATTCACCTTATCTGGAGGAACAAAACCAAGAAACGTGACGTTATCCGCGCCAAGCGACTGTGCAAGTTCTTTCAAGCGAGCTTCTTCCGGACCACGGCCGACAATTTTAACAATCAAATTCGGAACTTGTGCCGCGGCGCGAATAAAGATATCGACGCCTTTTTCTTGCGATAGCCTCCCGACATACAAAACAAATCCTCCGCCGCCCTTTGCCGGAACATCGGCGAGATCAACTGGATTCGGAATAGTCACAAAGCGATTTGCTGGCTCTCCCCATTCGATCATTTTGCGGTGATAAAATTCCGACGGCGCAATGAACATCGAAACCGTTTTTTCATACGCCTGCCTTGATTTGGCAAAATCCATTTCAAATGCCGCAAGCGCATTGCCGAACATAAAATGAGTCAGACAGCGATGCGACACGGCATTCCAATAATTCCCTCCTTTGCATCGCTCGCACACACTCCCCTGCGTATACATTTTATAATTCGGGCACGCGAGCTTTAAATCGTGCAATGTCTGCACGCACCGTATGCCGGACGCGCGGATCGGATCAAGAATCGACGTTGAAAGATGATGGTAGATGTTATGCAAATGGATCACGTCCGGCTTTACGTCATGAATGATCCGCTCGGTTGCACGTTTGGCTTCCGTATTCCAAATAAATGCTTTGGCTTTGCGCATGTCTTCACGGAATCCATCATGATGCGCAAAATCAAATCGATGCACGAAATATCCCGCATCCGCCGACGGCATATTTTCTTCGGCGCGCGTGGATAAAATATGAACGTCATGTCCGTTTGCACTCTGCATCTTCATCACCCGATGCAAATACATTTCCGTTCCACCTCGGAAATCGAAGAATTTATTGACGTGAAGTATTTTCATGACTGGGCGTGGGGCGTGGGGCGTGGGGCGTGGGAATTTCCTTCTACGCCCAACGACCTACGGCCTACGCCCTTTTCAACATTTTTCGATACACCTCGGCATATTTCCCCGCGATCGACGCCGGATCAAATCGTTTTTTGATCGCAGGCGCGCGGTCTTTTGCCATGGCGAACGCTTTTGACGGATCATGAATGAATCGCGTCATCGCTTGCGTCCATGCTGAAACGTCTCCGACTTTGATCCGCTGTGACGCAGGAAAAACGCTTTGGATCGCCGGGATATCCGAGGTGAGAACCGGCAGGCCGATGCATGCCGCTTCGATAGATACGGAACCGAGGCCCTCCCATCGGGATGGAAAGAGCATGAGATCGGATCCGCGCAGAACTTCGCCCGTATCAAGCGTCCCCGGAATCCATTCCATACGCGCCGCAATGCCAAGCTTTTCTGAAAGTTCTTTGAGTTCATGTTCCAGCGGGCCGGAACCGATGATCGTATAGTGCCATGGCGGCGGAACCTTTGCGAGCGCACGAAGCGCAATGTCGAATCCTTTCTGCTCGACAAGCCGGCCGACGCTGACAAAGCGAACCGGCTGATGCATCGGAACATCCGGACGCGAATCTGATTGGAGGAAGTTCATCCCGTCAATATATTGAACTCGCGATGCGGGAACGCGCAAATCTTCTTTCGCATACGCCGCCGTCGCTTCGGATAAACCAATGAGACGATCGAATCGATGCGCGGCCCAGCGACGAGCGGCGTGGCGGATGAATCCGTCTTCGTTATCGATGTTCTGTACGGTCGAAATAAAGATCGGTTGCGGCCGAATATGCGCATGCATCGATCGAACCACGGCAGTCCAGAAGTCAGGGCCGAAAAGGTTGGTATGGATAATAAGAGGGGCGTGGGGCGTGGGGCGTGGGGCGTGGTGAATTTTCCCCACGCCCTGCGCCCCACGCCCCACGCCCTGACCGTAGATTTGCAACGACAACCGTCGCACAAGGTCGATGCGGCTGGCGTGGCGGGAAGGAAGAAGCTGTTTCCAGCGGATATTCCTTTGCCGTACTTCGTCAAAAAGCGGCCCGCGTTCAAACAGTGTAATCAATTTTGTATCGAATCCATGCGACGGCAGATGCGTTGCCATTTCAACCGCAAAACGCTCCGCTCCGCCGATAGAGAGCGTCGGGATGATAAGGAGGACGAGGGGTTTGTCCATGAGAGAAAGTCGGTGAGTCTTTCTCGATAACCCATCCTAAATCCTTCCCTTATCAGGGAAGGACTTGAACGCAACACAAACACCGTTTATATCGGCTTTCAAGTCTCCCCTGATAAGGGGAGATTTAGAGGGGTTATCGTAAAGATGCATACGTTGACTTGTTGACTGATTCAGGAGTAACTTCCCGTTCACTCTTCCTGCGCTCAAGAGCGCGCGATGCCGCGAGCGCGAGTCCGATCGGGAACCACATTTTTCCGCTCCAGTAATCCGTATTAAACAGTTGGTACATAATTCCGCCGAGCGCGCTGACAGCTAAGAGAAGAAACGCCGTGCGTTCTGGAGTCACTGCGGCAAAAACCGTTCGGAGTTTGCTATAACACAAGCGGAAAAACGCCCACACAAACCATGCGGCCGCGACAAGTCCGGCGAGTCCGGTTTCGGCAAGCAATTTTTGAATCCAACCGTGTGAATCAAGCGGCGTGCCGAATTCAATCGTAAAAAGCGCGGTTGATGCAATGCGGCCCACGAATGTTCCGGCTCCGGAGCCGATCAATGGACTGTCTTTCCAAACATTGAGAGCGATTTCCGTAAGCATGATGCGCGTGGACGTCGAACTTTCTACAAGGCTGGATGATGCGAAGAAAAACATGAATCCGGCGATTGGAAGAAGAATCAGCGCACCCAAGAAAATATCCGGCAGTCTTTTGACCAAAAGATCGCGGCGCGTTTCCCATGCCAACAGCACCGCTTCGAATGCGGCAACGATCCATATCGTGCGAGCAAATGTGAGCAAGGCAATGACTCCTTGAAAAATCGCAGCGAAAATCAAGATCCGGCGAATCCGTTTTTCTTTCATGAGAACAATAAGCGCAATCGTTGAAAGCGTGGTGATATTCAGCCACTCTGCGAGAAGATTATGGTTGTCGCCGAGCGGACTGATGCCAAACATCGGCAACGGCATGGCCCGCGGAAAAATCTGGCCCGCGCTTTGTGGAAACCAGAGCGACACAAATCCCATAAGGGCCGCGGCTACGCCGGTTGCCGCAACAACGCCAAGAATCGCCAGAAGCTTCCGATTGGAACGGATAAGGTTTGCGGTAAGCACGACATAGAGCAAATACGACCAGAACACAGGACGGACCGTGTATTTGATGACTTGAAGGATATCCGGCCGAAACGGCGAGGCGGCAGATAATAAATGCGTTGCAAGAATCCCGGCCATGGGAAGCGCGAGCGGAAGCCACGGTTTCCAATTCACATCATTGCGCCGGAGCCAGAGCGTGACAACGCGAATTCCCCACGCCGCGCAAACCGCGATCGCAACCACTTCTCCAACCAACACGTCAACCGAACCGCCGAAAAACGATTCGCCGAACGGAAAATTCTCAACCGGAATATGGATGTACCACCCAAGAAGCGGAATGAGCGCAACCATGATGCCAAAAGAGATGTACGGATAGGCGTATGCGAACAAAATGATTCCAACGCCAGCAAGAATCGTAATCGGCGCAAACGGAATACCGACGACGATGCAGATTGCCGCTGTTGCGAGAATAACAAACACGCCCCAGCCAAGAGTCGCTGAACTTTTCGCATGCGTTTTCTCATGCGGCATAAGAGTATTGTAGCACGAAAGAGAAAATGATCCTCCCAGCTTTTCTCCAACCATGGCGTATAAACGACCTACCCCCGGCCCCTTCCTTCGCAGGAAGGGGAGCTCTGACTCATGGTGATTCCGTATGGGGAAAATATAAATTTTATGATTAAATAAAATTATTTTTCTTTGATAGTCGTTTGAACCATCTCGACGCTCCAACTAAAAACAAACCTCGACAGTATAGCTCCCCTTCCTGCGATGTGTTTTATACTACCGTTGTCGCATTTCATTCACCTTGAAACAAACAAATACAGGACATGTCATACTTGGAAGGACTAACTCACCAAGTAAAACAATGCCCTG